>Ga0183095_10217_pt1 | contig 200095 bp, 147 predicted proteins | sample BioMet4_FD_130346 | JGI IMG/M metagenome (GOLD analysis project Ga0183095, IMG submission 130346) | Microbial communities from bioreactor (seeded with sewage sludge) at LBNL, California, USA - Biofuel metagenome 4 (v2) (version 3) | ecosystem: Engineered > Bioreactor > Anaerobic > Unclassified ...
TCATTTAAAAAATTAACAATTAACACAAAACAAACATTATTTTATTATCATACGAAAAAGTTCCTCAAATAATTTTCCAATTTAAAGAAAAGCATTATCTTTGCGCTCTGAAATAGACCATTACACTATTCTTACCAAATAGTACAAAGTAATAATAATTAAAAAACAAATACTGAAATGAAAAAAGGTATTCATCCAGAATCATATCGTCCAGTCGTATTCAAAGATATGTCTAACGGCGATGTATTTTTATCTCAATCAACTTGCAACACTAAAGAAACTATCGAATTCGAAGGTGAAACTTATCCATTGGTTAAGCTTGAAATTTCAAACACTTCTCACCCTTTTTACACTGGTAAATCTACAATGATTGATACAGCCGGTCGTATTGATAAGTTTAAGAGCCGTTACGGAGATCGTAGCAAAAAATAATATTCAGATTTTATCTGATAAAAAAGCTCCGATACAAAATTGTATCGGAGCTTTTTTTTTGTTTTATCGGCAACATGGCCAAATAAAAAAGGGTATTCATATTGAATACCCTTTTTTATAGCGACCAGACTAGTCTTTCTATTAATCTTTCACAACGAAACGTCCGTCTTTCCAGACATAGACCAATACCTTTTTCAGAAAAGGTTCCAATGTTTTTGCTTCACTTCCATCAAGATATTCAGGAGTGGTAAAAGTAAAAGTAAGCTCGTTGTTATCCTTCGATAAATCTGCTTTCAACAAATAAATATTCAAAGGAGCACGTGCATTATTGTAAGCCTCAACCTGAGTGGAATCCGGAGTAAGAAAGAAACGTTCTATTCCCGGCATTTCTATATAATCTTTGGAAGGAATTTCTTTCCAGTTGGCGGTATAAAAGAGAACGCGACTGTCACACACCGGAGCGCAAGCCGTATTGACTACACAAATAATTTTAGTAGTATCGTTCAACTGAAGCAGCTTTAACTGAAAACTGCTTTGTGAGGTAGTTTGCAAAAAAAGATAATCCTTCGTGAGAACCTTCATCTCTGACATCTTTTCCATCTTATTCTTTACCACCGCTTTCATTTTACTTTCCAGAAAATCTGAAAAATCCTCCCGATTTACTTTTGAGAGCAAGGGTGATAGTGAATCGGGGATATTGATAAACACTGATTTCGCATCTTGCGCTTTCAATGAGATGACACAAGAGATCAAAAAACAAAGAAGAATAATCTTTTTCATCTTATTATTTTATTTTGAGCCCAAATATAGGAATATCATTCCAATTAGCACTAATATAAGGTCAATTGCTTTACTTTTTAAATTCTTTTCACGGAAAAATATTGCACCAAAGATAAAAGAAACAACCACACTACTTCTTCGGATCATGGAAACAATGGATATCATGGAATCTGCATAACTAAGGGAATAGAAGTACACAAAATCAGCAGCAGCCAGAAACACGGAGATCAGAATAATACTCCAGTCCCAGCGAAAAGGAGTAGTTTCTTTCCTTTTGGGCCACCACAGAACAAGCAGAATGCTTCCCATTATAAAAAGCTGATAAATATTATACCATGACTGGATGAGCATAGGATTAAACTGCTTCATCAGATATTTATCATACAGTCCGCTAATAGCTCCGGTTACAGCAGCCAATACAATAAACAATATCCATTTATCGCGTTTAAAGTCTATTCCTTCTTTTTTACCCGAACGGCTCAACAAAAAGAATGAGGCTACAGCAAGCAAAACTCCGATCCATTGATAAAGGTTTAATCGTTCACCAAAACACAGCATAGCTCCGACCAGCACCATAACCGGACGAGTAGCATTAATAGGTCCGACAATGGTAAGCGGTAAATGCTTCATACCAAAATAACCGAACACCCAGGACGAAAGAACAATGAACGATTTAAGCAACACATATTTGTGCACTTCCCATCCTTCAATGGGAACGTAAAAAATTGAATGACTGATCCAATCCTGTCCGAAAGCGGAAAGAACGATAAACGGAACAAATATTAAACTCGAGAACAGTGTATTAAGAAATAATACCGGTAATACCGCATTATCCTTTAACGACTTCTTCTTAAACACATCGTAAAAGCCTAGTAAAAAGGCTGAAGTAAAAGCTAAAAATAACCACATAATTTATATAAAAATCTCTGCAGGATATTCAATATCAACAAGGAACAACGCATGCCCCGGAACAGAAGCACCTGCTTTACATCTGTCTTTATGTTCTATCACTTTACGAAATTCATCGACACTTATTTTACCACGTCCTACTTCTACCAATGTTCCAACAATGGCACGAACCATATTTCTGAGAAAACGGTCTGCTTTGATGGTAAACACCCAGGTTGTTTCATCCTCTTTGGTCCATTCCGCCTGCATCATCCGGCAATTATTCGTCTTAACATCCGTATGCAGCTTGCTGAAACTTGTAAAGTCGGTATAATCAAACAGTAAACGGGCTGCCTGATTCATCCGTTCATAATCAAGTGTTCCATGCATGCGGCATTTCAGATGACGATCAAAAGGATATTTAACTGTGGTAATATAATATTTATAGGTACGTGAGAGTGCATCAAAACGGGCATGTGCCTCCGGTGTAACTTTACAAACCCTGAACACTGAAATATCAGGAGGAAGAATACGGTTCAGCTTGTCGGTGAGCAATGTAATATCGGGAAAATCCTTCTCATAATCAAAGTGGGCCACCATCAGTTTGGCATGAACACCGGCATCGGTTCGTCCGGCACCCACAACTTCAATATCTGCCCGAAGAAATGTAGAAAGTGCTTTCTGCAGACACTCTTGTACGCTCACGCCATTGGGCTGTACCTGCCAACCGTGATAATTGGTCCCCTCGTAAGCTAAATAAATAAAGTATCGTTGCACGCGTATTTATATTTTTGCTGCAAAGATAGGTATTTTTTCGTTAAGCCACTTTCTATCTGGCAGTAATATGAAAGCAGCCCTGCTTCAATTCATACTTCACATAACATTTATTTGCTTTCCGAAAATCCCGCAATACTTCGGAGAGAACCAGTTTTAAAGTATCAGAACTAACATCCTGCATCGGACGGTCTTCCTCTACTTTTTCAAAACGCTTCCAGCTAACATCGAATGTAGTTCCATAAAAATGAGCCGACTTTTCTGAAGCATTTCCGTTATGATGACGCAACTTACGAACATCATCCAAGGTTCTAAGCACCGATGTTACAATGATTTCATTCGGATTCAGCCCCTTTGCTTTCAATGAATCCAGAAAGTTAGAACCAATGTGAGTCAACAATTCACTGGCTTTTGGAACCAAATAAGGAAGAGAGTGTGTCAGTGAATCCAATATATAATATTCATTATCTTCAAGGTGTATCAATTTCCCCTTCATCGCCTCCACTGCTTTCCGCGAAGAGGCCGGTCTGATGCCAATACTTTGGGCTGCAATCAATTGCAGATCATTCAGATCACCAAAAGAACGTTTATAGCTAATTACTCCTCTTATATTTTTGGGATGGTTAAGCTTCAACGTTTTGTCTTTACAGCCTGAAAGACCACAAATTAGCAGTAACATACAGATTACGGGAATGAATTTGCGCATCGATATAAGAATTGTTTAGGGGTTATTTTCTATAATTTGATGTGCAAATATATATTAAAATAATCTTATGAAAAATAATTTAGGAATAAACTCTATAAAAAAGCAAAAGAACGAGGAACGAAAAAAGAAGATTCTATATAAATAAGAATACTACGCTTAATTTTCATTTAACGCACTTATATCTCGAAGTTTTTATGTAAATTTGCAATCAAATTAGAAATAAACATTTGATCCTTTAAATTGATTCAATGATAGAAAAACTGATTGTTCTCGAAGATATTGATCCGGTTATCTTCTACGGTGTAAACAACACCAACATTCAACTAATTAAAGCCTTATATCCCAAACTAAGGATTGTAGCCCGTGGAAATGTGATAAAGGTAATGGGGGATGAAGAAGAAATGTGCGCTTTTGAAGAGAATATATTAGCATTAGAGAAACATTGTGCACAATACAATTCACTAAAGGAAGAGGTTATTATTGACATTATAAAGGGAAATGCTCCGCAGACTGAGAAAAACGGCAACGTGATTGTATTCAGTGTAACCGGAAAGCCTATCATTCCACGCAGTGACAATCAGTTGAAACTGGTAGAAGGATTTGAAAAGAGTGATATGTTATTTGCCATCGGTCCTGCCGGTTCAGGTAAAACATACACTTCTATCGCCTTGGCTGTAAGGGCTCTTAAGCAAAAGGAAATCAAGAAGATTATCCTTAGTCGTCCAGCAGTTGAAGCCGGTGAAAAGCTCGGCTTTCTTCCGGGAGACATTAAAGAGAAAATCGATCCATATCTGCAGCCGCTTTATGATGCGCTTCAAGATATGATTCCCGCTGCCAAGCTAAAAGAATACATAGACCTTAACGTGATTCAGATTGCGCCACTGGCTTTTATGCGTGGCCGTACTCTAAATGATGCAGTCGTTATTCTCGACGAAGCACAAAACACTACTACTCAGCAAATCAAAATGTTCCTGACCCGTATGGGGATGAATACAAAAATGATTATAACAGGAGACCTTACACAAATTGACCTTCCAGCCGCCCAGACTTCAGGTTTAGTTCAGGCTATGAAGATTCTGAAAGGAGTAAAAGGAATCAGTTTCGTGGAATTGGGCAAAAAGGATATTGTACGTCACAAATTGGTAACACGAATTGTCGACGCTTATGAAAAATTCGATGAGAAAAAGAAAAAAGAAAAATTAGAAGAATCCCAAAAACAAATACAATAATGAGCAAAGCATTAGTAAAAACAGATTTTAATTTTCCGGGACAAAAGAGTGTTTACCACGGAAAAGTACGTGATGTATATAATATCAATGACGAATTATTGGTGATGGTTGTAAGTGACCGTATCTCTGCATTCGATGTTATCCTGCCCGAAGGTATTCCTTATAAAGGACAAGTGTTGAATCAGATTGCTGCAAAATTTCTGGATGCAACTGCTGATATTGTGCCTAACTGGAAAATAGCGACTCCAGACCCAATGGTTACTGTAGGTATCAAATGTGTACCTTTCGAAGTGGAGATGGTTGTACGCGGATATCTTACCGGTCACGCATGGAGAGAATACAAAGAAGGCAAACGCACCCTTTGCGGCGTAGCAATGCCTGAAGGAATGAAGGAAAACCAACCTTTCCCAACTCCCATCATTACTCCTACAACCAAAGCTTATGAAGGTCATGATGAAGATATCTCTAAAGAAGAAATCATTGCACAGGGCATCGTCAGCAAAGAAGATTACGAGCAACTGGAGAAATACACATTGGCTGTTTACGCTCGTGGATGCGAGATAGCAAAGCAAATGGGTCTTATTCTTGTTGATACTAAATATGAATTTGGTAAGAAGGATGGCAAGATTATCCTGATGGACGAAATCCACACTCCTGACTCTTCCCGCTATTTCTACGCTGACGGCTTTGAAGAACGCCTGGCTAAGAACGAACCTCAGAAACAGTTGTCTAAAGAATTTGTTCGTCAATGGTTAATCGAAAACGGTTTCCAGGGCAAAGAAGGACAAACAGTTCCTACTATGACAGAAGAATATGTAAACAGTGTAGCCGAACGCTACATCGAACTATACGAAAACATCGTTGGAGAAAAGTTTGTAAAAGCTAGTATTGATGATGTAGCAGCCAGAATTGAAAAGAATGTAACTGCTTTTCTTGCTAAGTAAATAGCATTGAATGAATAATAAGAGAAAGTATCTCTTATTATTCATTCCTTTTTTATTGCAACACATATTTGTTTTTAATTTATTCATTTTTCTCATTCATGAAATATCCTCAGGAAGAAATAAAGCCTTATAGCTCCAACGGAAAAAAAACCGTTCAGGTGGAGAAGATGTTTGACAACATTGCTCATCATTACGATCTACTGAATCACGCTCTTTCATTGGGCATTGATAAGGGATGGAGGCGTAAAGCAATTGCCTGGCTCAAACCTTTTCGCCCACAAAAGATGATGGATGTGGCTACCGGAACCGGAGACTTTGCCATTCAGGCATACAGGGATCTTTTGCCTGAAGAACTGATTGGCACGGATATCTCTGAGGGGATGATGAAGATTGGAAAAGAAAAGGTGCAAAAGATTGGTCTGGATCAAAAGATTTCTTTCGCCAAGGAAGATTGCATGAATCTGACTTTTGCTGATAATACATTTGACGCGATTACTGTAGCTTTTGGCATTCGTAACTTTGAAAATCTTGACAAAGGTCTGTCAGAGATGCATCGGGTACTTAATAAAGAAGGACATCTGGTGATATTGGAGTTAACCACTCCGGATTCTTTCCCGATGAAGCAACTATTTGCCATTTATTCTAAGATTGTGATTCCTACAATGGGTAAGCTTCTTTCCAAAGACAATAATGCTTATACCTATCTGCCTCAAACCATCAAAGCTTTTCCTCAAGGTGAAGTAATGAAGGGGGTAATTGAAAAGACCGGATTCAGAGACGTTGCTTTCAAACGTCTTACGTTCGGTATCTGTACGCTTTATACAGCTGCAAAATAACAAAAACAAAATTTATCACCTATGCAAAAGTATGGTTTAATAGGATATCCACTCAAGCACTCTTTCTCGATTGGATACTTCAACGAAAAATTCAAATCAGAAGGCATTGATGCCGAATATGTAAACTTTGAGATTCCTGACATCAAAGACTTTAAGGCAATAATTAAAAACACACCTAACCTTTGCGGAATGAATGTTACTATTCCGTATAAAGAACAGGTAATTCCTTTTCTTGACGAGTTGAGCGAGAATGCAGCTGCCATTGGTGCGGTAAATGTAATTAAGATTATCCGTCAAAAAGGGAAAGTAAAACTGGTTGGTTATAATTCAGACATCATCGGCTTTTCACAATCCATTGAGCCTTTTATATTAAAAGGAAATCACAAGAAAGCGCTTATTCTGGGTACCGGAGGAGCTTCTAAGGCTATATTCCACGGATTAAAGAATCTAGGTATAGAAGGTACTTATGTATCCCGCACCAAAGAACCAGGTATATTAACTTACGAAGAGCTGACTCCTGAAATTATAGCTGAGAATACGATCATTGTAAACTGTACTCCCGTAGGCATGTATCCTAATGTAGATTTCTGTCCTGATATTCCTTATGAGTCGCTTACTCCGAAACATTTGTTATATGATTTAATTTATAATCCTGATACGACACTCTTTATGAAAAAAGGAGCAGAACAGGGAGCAAAAACAAAGAATGGTTTGGAGATGCTTTTGCTTCAGGCTTTTGCCGGATGGGAAATCTGGAATAAATAATTGTATATGAATAGAAGAAAAGTTACTAAAGTTGTAAGATATGCGCTTCTTACCCTGTTGATTATTCTCCTTGGAGGCATTACGTGGGGAAGCTTTTATATGCTCAATTATTCACTGACTTCTAATCGTAACGGGAAAGACAAGGCCGAGTCATACAAGTATATGTATGAGAACTATCCTTATCTGCACCCTTGGGTAGACAGCCTGAAGCAGGCTTCCGCTTTAAAAGATACTTTTATTACAGGCAATGAAAACACCAAACTTCACGCCTATTACATAGCTGCCAACCGCCCAACAAAAAAAACGGCTGTGCTTGTTCACGGATATACTGATAATGCTATCCGCATGCTAATGATTGGCTATTTGTATAATCACGAAATGAATTACAATGTTATTCTTCCCGATCTGCATGCACATGGCCAAAGCGAAGGCAATACTATTCAGATGGGATGGAAGGACCGCCTTGATGTGATTAAATGGATTAACATGGCAAAAGCAATTTACGGTGACAGCATAAGCATTGTGGTGCACGGCATCTCAATGGGAGCTGCTACTACCATGATGGTTAGTGGAGAAACGCTTCCAGCTAATGTAAAATGCTTTGTGGAAGATTGCGGTTATACCAGTGTATGGGATGAGTTTTCCCAAGAGTTAAAGAAACGTTTTGACCTGCCGGCATTCCCATTATTGAACTCCACCAGCCTGCTATGCAAAATAAAATACGGATGGACATTTAAAGAAGCCTCATCTCTGGATCAGATTAAGAAATGTCATCTGCCAATGTTCTTTATTCACGGAGATGCCGACAAGTATGTTCCTACATGGATGGTTTATCCGCTCTATGAAGCAAAGCCTGCTCCAAAGATGTTATGGATTGTTCCGGGAGCCGAACATGCAAAATCTTACAAACAAAACCCAAAGATGTATCTGGCAAAAGTAAAATCATTCACAGACTCTTATATCAACTAACCTTTTTCTTTTTTCCTTAACTGCTTTTATAGAGAAAGATAAGCCGTTATACCAAATACTTTTATATCTTTGTCCCTAATATGTTATTGTTAGCCTGTACAACCCAACGCGTCAGCTTGTACAACTCAAAGCACTAGCTTGTACAAGCCAGATATTCAGCCTGTACAACCCAGTAATAATATTACCTGAAAGATTACCTAATTAAAAGAAGAAAAAGAATGAGTATTCTCTATCAAATGAATCAAATCAACGATAACACCAACGCTGATGAAAAAAAGAAACGCGGACTGAGACCTACTGTTCTTTCCCGGGCGAACTATAATATTAACGATTTGGCCGATTATCTTAGCAGTGGTTCACCCGTAAAGAAGGGAGAAATAATGAGCGCTATCACACAGATTGCCTCCGGGATAGAGAATCTTTTAAAAGACGGAAACACCGTAACAATCGATAATTTCGGAACATTCTCTTTAACAGCTACAAGCAGATTAGTTGAAGATGCCAGCGGAATACGTGCTGAATCAATCCATCTTAACAAGGTTGTTTTTCAAGCTACCAGAGTAGCCAAAAAGCGCATTGAGTGTGCTGGATTTGAACGTTTTGACCCTAAAAGAATGAATAAACGGAAATAGACTATTATGAAATTATTAAAAAGCACCATACTACTCCTTTTGCTAAGCCTGTGCTTTCAGGTAAAGGCTCAGGTAAAGGAATACACACTGGAAAATGTTCCCAATGTGCGTCTGCAAAACAAGATGCGCTACGTGAGCAATCCCGGAGGAATTTTGTCACAGGAAGCTTGTGATTCAATTGACAGTATGCTATGGAAACTAGAGCAGAAAACCTCCATAGAAGTGGCGGTGGTGGTTCTCCCTTCCATTGGCAACAATGATTGTTTTCAGTTTACTCACGATCTGTTCAACAAATGGGGAGTAGGGAAAAAAGGCAAGGATAACGGACTGCTCATTCTTTTGGTGGAAGATCAGCGGAAAATTCGATTTGAGACCGGATATGGACTGGAAGGTGATTTACCTGATGCTATCTGCAAAAGAATACAAACCCGTAAAATGAATCCTTTCTTCCGTAATGACAACTGGGACGGTGGAATGGTTTCCGGAATTCAATCTATATGCGCCCGTCTTGACGGTTCCATGACAAATGATGAGGCGAATAAAGATGAAGAAGGCGGAAACATTATGCTTTTGTTCTTTGCCGCGGCCGGGTTTGTTATGCTGGTTGGTTTTATTGGCGGTATAGCTTCCTGGAGGGCAACACGATGTCCCAACTGCAAAAAGCATATGCTTCAACGTACAGATTCTCGTCTTCTTTCACTTCGTCACGGAGTAAAGCGGGAAGAGGTGGTATATACTTGCCGCAACTGTGGACATAAAGTAGTTCGCGAAACAGAATCATCCGATGATAATTACCGGGGAGGCGGAAGAGGTGGCCTGGGCGGAGGTATATTCATGGGAGGCCTGGGCGGCGGTCTTGGTTCCGGAGGAGGAGGATTTAGTGGTGGAAGCTTCGGCGGCGGTATGTCCGGCGGTGGAGGTGCAGGTTCAGATTTCTAAAAAATAATACAAAAGAAAATAAATATGAAAAAATCATTAATTATTACTCTCGCAGTCATTGTACTGCTTATTTTACTTGGTGCAGGTTCTTATAATTCAATGGTAGATAAACAGGAAGGTGTAACAAAAGCCTGGTCAAATGTAGAGAACCAATATCAGAGACGTACAAATCTTATTCAAAATCTGGTTAATACAGTAAAAGGTTATGCCACTCATGAAAAGAGTACACTGGAAGGTGTAGTTGCCGCTCGCTCTAAAGCAACACAAATTACTATCGATCCTGACAAACTTACTCCTGAAAAATTGCAGGCTTATCAAAAGGCACAAGGCGATGTAACTACAGCTCTTGGCAAACTGTTGGCTATCACCGAGAATTATCCAGCTCTGAAGGCTAATGAGAACTTCCTTGAACTACAGTCTCAGCTGGAAGGCACCGAAAACCGTATAGCTGTGGAACGTGGACGATTCAATGAGCTGGCAAAAGAATACAACGCTTACATCCGTAAATTCCCTAGAAACATGTTTGCAGGAATGTTTGGTTTTGAAAAGAAACCATATTTTGAAGCTGAAGCTGGTGCAGAAAAGGCTCCAAAGGTGGAGTTCTGATATAAACATTTGCCTACTAGAAAAAAATGCAGTACTTTTGCGTGCTGTATACAAACATCCTTTTATTATAAACAAAAATGAGTAATCAACGATACATGCAACGTGGCGTTTCAGCATCAAAAGAAGATGTGCATAACGCTATAAAGAACATCGACAAGGGTATCTTTCCCCAGGCTTTCTGTAAAATCATTCCTGATATTTTAGGCGGCGATCCTGAATATTGCAACATTATGCACGCCGACGGAGCCGGAACAAAATCCAGCCTGGCATATCTTTACTGGAAAGAAACAGGCGATCTCTCTGTATGGAAAGGAATTGCGCAGGACGCGTTGATTATGAACATTGATGATTTATTGTGCGTAGGTGCAGTAGACAATATTCTGGTTTCTTCCACTATTGGTCGCAATAAGTTACTGATTCCGGGAGAAGTAATCTCCGCTATCATTAACGGTACAGACGAACTGCTGGCAGAGCTCCGCGAGATGGGCGTCGGTGTTTATGCCACCGGTGGTGAAACTGCCGATGTAGGCGACCTTGTTCGTACTATCATTGTGGACAGTACCGTGACTTGCCGCATGAAACGCAGCGATGTTATCGACAATGCCAATATCCGTCCGGGAGATGTAATCGTAGGATTGGCTTCTTACGGACAGGCTACATACGAAAAAGAATACAATGGTGGTATGGGTAGTAACGGACTTACTTCTGCCCGTCACGATGTATTTGCTAAATATCTTGCAGAAAAATATCCTGAAAGTTATGATGCCGGCGTTCCTGCAGATCTTGTTTATTCAGGTGGACTGAAACTGACCGACCCAGTAGAAGGCATCAGCATTGATGCCGGAAAGATGGTTCTCTCTCCTACCCGTACCTATGCTCCGTTCGTAAAGAAGTTGCTTGATGCTCTTCGTCCGGAAATACACGGAATGGTACATTGTTCTGGTGGTGCTCAGACAAAAGTGCTTCACTTTGTTGACAAAGTAAGAGTTGTAAAAGACAATCTCTTCCCCGTACCTCCACTATTTAAAACTATTCAGGAACAATCGGGCACAGACTGGAGCGAAATGTATAAGGTATTCAATATGGGGCACCGTTTGGAAGTGTATCTTTCACCAAAACACGCTGAAGAGGTTATTGCTATTTCCAAATCGTTTGGAATTGAAGCACAAATCGTTGGCCGTATTGAAGAATCAGACAAGAAGGAACTGATTATAAAAAGTGAATTCGGAGAGTTCAGATATTAAAATATGGCAGACTATAACAATACGATATTAGATAAATTAGAAGGCCTGGTAAGCCGGTTTGAAGAAATCTCAACCCTTATTACAGACCCGGCAGTACTTGCCGACATGAAACGTTTCGTGAAACTGACCAAGGAATATAAAGACCTTGACAATATCATGAATGTACGCAAAGAGTATATACAAATGCTTGATGGCATTGAAGAAGCCAAAGCAATTCTTGGATCTGAACAGGATCAGGAGATGCGCGAAATGGCAAGGGAGGAACTCGATAACTGCCAATCCCGTCTTCCGGAACTGGAAGAAAAAATAAAACTACTTCTTGTTCCTGCCGATCCACAGGACGGAAAAAATGCCATTGTGGAAATCCGCGGAGGAACCGGTGGCGATGAAGCTGCTATCTTTGCCGGAGACTTGTTCCGCATGTATGTAAAGTACTGTGAAAGCAAAGGATGGAAAGTGGAAGTAACCAACACCAGTGAAGGAACATCCGGAGGTTTCAAAGAAATTATCTTTACTGTAAGCGGAGATAACGTGTACGGGATATTGAAATATGAATCTGGAGTGCACCGCGTTCAACGGGTTCCTGCAACAGAAACTCAGGGACGGGTACATACATCTGCCTCTTCCGTAGCGGTATTGCCGGAAGCTGAAGAATTTGATGTGGAAATCAACGAAGGCGAAATCAAATGGGATACATTCCGTTCAGGCGGAGCCGGTGGTCAGAACGTTAATAAGGTAGAATCTGGTGTTCGTTTGCGTTATACATGGAAAAACCCCAATACAGGTGTTGCAGAAGAAATTCTGATAGAATGTACTGAAACCCGTGACCAGCCAAAAAATAAAGAAAGAGCACTCACACGACTTCGTTCTTTCATCTACGACAAAGAACATCAGAAATATCTCGACGATATTGCTTCTAAGAGAAAGACGATGGTTTCAACCGGTGACCGTTCAGCCAAGATTCGTACCTACAATTATCCGCAGGGACGTATTACCGATCACCGCATAAACTACACTATCTATAATCTTTCTGCCTTTATGGACGGAGATATTCAGGATTGTATTGATAAACTGATTGTTGCAGAAAATGCAGAACGAATGAAAGAAAGCGAACTATAATATTATTCCCAATGAACAAACAACAATTATTTGAAAATATAAAACGCAAAAAATCATTTCTTTGCGTAGGACTTGATACAGATATAAAGAAAATTCCGGCACATTTACTGAAAGAAGAAGATCCTATCTTCGCTTTTAATAAAGCAATTATTGACGCTACGGCCGATTTATGTATAGCATACAAACCAAATCTTGCTTTTTATGAAAGTATGGGAGTAAAAGGCTGGATGGCATTCGAAAAAACTGTAGCTTACATCAAAAAGAATTATCCAGATCAGTTCATTATTGCCGATGCTAAGCGTGGTGATATTGGAAACACAAGCGAAATGTATGCCCGTTCTTTCTTCGATGAACTGAATATTGACTCTGTAACTGTTGCCCCTTATATGGGTGAAGACAGTGTGAAGCCATTCCTTATTTATCCCGAGAAATGGGTTATTCTGCTGGCTTTAACTTCCAATAAAGGATCACACGATTTTCAGCTGACTGAAGATGCCAACGGAGAACGTTTATTTGAAAAAGTATTGAAGACTTCTCAGCAATGGGCTTCAGACGAACAGATGATGTATGTGGTTGGTGCTACTCAGGGAAAGATGTTCACAGATATCCGTAAACATGTTCCTCATCACTTCCTGCTGGTTCCTGGGGTTGGCGCTCAAGGCGGTTCTCTGGAAGAAGTTTGCAAATATGGTATGAATGAGATGTGCGGATTAATTGTCAATTCATCCCGTGGCATCATTTACGCAGACAAAACAGAAAACTTTGCTGAAGCAGCAAAGGCTGCAGCAAAAGCTGTTCAGGCTGAGATGGAAGAGCAATTAAAAGCGATTCTTTAATTCATCTAAATGACAAACGAACGAAAGATAGTCAACGACCCGGTTTTCGGGTTTATCAATATTCCGGGAGGATTACTATATGACATAATCCGTCATCCGTTATTGCAACGGTTAACCCGAATTAAGCAAATGGGACTATCTTCGGTTGTTTATCCAGGCGCACAGCACACCCGTTTTCAACATTCATTGGGCGCTTTTTATCTGATGAGTGAAGCAATCACCCAACTCAGAACCAAAGGGAATGAGATTACCGATAAAGAATCAGATGGGGTGCTGGCAGCCATTTTATTACATGATATTGGGCACGGTCCTTTTTCACACGTATTGGAAGATACCCTTGTAAAAGATGTTACTCATGAAGAAATATCGCTCCTGCTTATGGAACGAATGAATAAAGAGATGAACGGACAGCTGGACCTTGCCATGTGTATCTTTAAGGATGAATATCCTAAAAGATTCCTTCATCAGTTAGTGAGCGGACAACTGGACATGGACCGTCTCGACTATCTTCGCCGGGATAGCTTCTATACCGGAGTCATTGAAGGGAATATCGGTTCTGCACGCATTATAAAAATGCTCGATGTGAAGGACGACCATCTGGTTATTGAATCAAAAGGTATTTACTCAATCGAAAACTTCCTTACTGCCAGAAGATTAATGTACTGGCAGGTTTATTTGCACAAAACATCTGTTGCATATGAGCAGATGCTAATCAGTTCACTTACACGGGCAAAAGAATTGGCTGGTAAAGGTATAGAATTGTTTGCCTCTCCTGCCCTTCGTTTTTTTCTATATAATAATATAGATCCAAAAGAATTTTATAGCAATCCGGATTGCCTGGAGAACTTTATCCAATTGGATGATAATGATATCTGGACATCACTGAAAGTGTGGAGCACTCATTCGGACATTATTCTTTCTACACTAAGCCGCGGTTTAATTAACCGGAATATTTTTAAAGTAGAGACGTCATCTGATCCAATAAGTGAGGAAAGCATGGAAGACCTACTGAATAAAATTTGTTGCTCACTCAATATAAGCAAGAAAGAGGCTGTATATTTTGTTTCAACTCCAAGCATAGAAAAAAACATGTATGATCCGGCAGATGATAGTATCGAAATCATCTACAAAGACGGTTCTATAAAGAATATAGCAGAAGCTTCAGATATGCTAAATATTTCTCTCCTCTCAAAGAAAGTAAAGAAATACTACCTATGTTATCAAAGACTAGTTTAAAAAAGAACGAAATATTTATTAAACGATACGGTAATATGAAAAAAAAACACGAACTTTGTTCCCTAATGGACAAATACATAAAATTGTAATTCCCGTTTAACTTTAATAAAAAAGCTTAGAATCATTCAACAATAGAAACATGGAATTTTCGGCTAAACAAATTGCAGAATTTATTCAGGGAGAAATAGTAGGAGATGAAAATGCCAGCGTTCATACCTTCGCGAAAATAGAAGAAGGAGTTCCGGGCGCAATCTCATTCCTCTCTAATCCCAAATACACACATTACATATATGGTACTCAAGCAAGCATTGTATTAGTAAATAAAGACTTCACTCCTGAACAAGAAGTTAAAGCTACGGTTATCAAAGTTGATAATGCATACGAAAGTCTGGCTAAACTGCTAACTTTGTATGAAATGAGCAAACCTAAGAAAACAGGGATTGATTCCTTAGCATTCGTTTCACCTACTGCTAAAATTGGTAAAGATGTATATATCGCTCCTTTTGCATGTGTAGAAGATAATGCAGAAGTGGGAGACAACACAATTCTGCATCCTCACGTAACAGTTGGAGCAGATGCAAAAGTGGGAAACAACTGCATCCTATATTCACATGTAACCATTTATCACGAGTGCAAAGTAGGGAACAACTGCATATTGCATGCCGGAAGTGTTATCGGTGCTGATGGTTTTGGATTTGCTCCTACTCCAGACGGATATTCAAAGATTCCTCAGATTGGAATCGTTATTCTGGAAGACGATGTAGAGATTGGTGCGAACACTTGCGTAGACAGAGCAACAATGGGTGCAACTATAATTCACAGAGGTGTAAAATTAGACAATCTGATACAAATTGCACATAACGATAAAATAGGTTCTCATACAGTAATAGCTGCTCAGGCAGGTATTGCAGGTTCTACCCAAGTGGGAGAATGGTGTATGATTGGGGGTCAGGTTGGTCTGGCCGGACATATCAAAATAGGAGATCAGGTAGGTATGGCTGCACAATCAGGCATTGCAGGCAATATTCCATCACATACCAATGTAATGGGAGCTCCGGCTTTTGACGCAAAGAAATACTTCAAATCATCTGTTGTATTCAAGAAATTACCAGAAATGTATACTACGCTCAATAATCTGGAAAAAGAAATAAAAGAACTCAAAAAACAATTATTAAATAAGTAACCAATGTTGAAACAGAAAACTCTAAAAGAGAACTTTTCACTAAGAGGAAAAGGTCTTCACACTGGACTTGATCTAACAGTAACTTTTAATCCAGCCCCTGATAATCACGGGTACAAAATTCAAAGAACCGACTTAGAAGGACAGCCAATCATTGATGCTGTTGCAGATAATGTTGTTGAAACAACTCGTGGTACTGTTCTTGCAAAGAACGGAGTTAAAGTTAGCACAGTAGAACATGGTATGGCCGCACTTTATGCTGCCGGCATAGACAACTGTCTGATTCAGGTAGACGGTCCGGAATTTCCAATTCTTGATGGCAGTGCAATATCATATGTACAGGAAATTGAAAGAGTAGGAATTGAAGAACAAGCTGCAGTTAAAGACTTCTATATCATTAAACAAAAAATAGAATTCAAAGACGAAGAAACAGGTTCTTCTATTATCGTTCTTCCTGATGAGGATTTCAGTGTGAACGTTCTTATATCTTATGATTCTAAAATCATACCTAACCAGTTTGCAACACTGGAAAGCATGAAAGACTTTCCAACGGAAATAGCAGCAAGCAGAACATTTGTTTTTGTACGTGAAATAGAGCCATTACTTTCTGCCGGACTTATTAAAGGCGGAGATCTGGACAATGCAATTGTTATTTACGAACGTCAGGTTTCACAGGAAAAACTGGATAAACTGGCAGATGTAATGAAGGTTGCTCATAAGGATGCAAATCAACTTGGATATATAAATCACAAACCACTTGTGTGGGACAATGAACCTGCACGTCATAAGTTACTTGATATCATTGGAGACCTTGCGTTGATTGGTAAACCAATCAGAGGTCGTATTATTGCTACCCGTCCCGGACATACTATCAACAACAAGTTTGCCCGCCAGATGAGAAAAGAGATCAGATTGCACGAAGTACAGGCTCCAACTTACAACTGTAATGAAGCTCCTATTATGGATGTTAACCGTATCCGTACATTGTTGCCTCACCGTTATCCATTCCTTTTGGTAGATAAAATCATAGAATTAGGTCCAAATCATATTGTAGGAATTAAGAATGTTACAGTAAATGAACCATTCTTTCAGGGACACTTCCCACAAGAGCCGGTTATGCCTGGCGTACTGCTTGTAGAAGCAATGGCTCAGACAGGTGGATTACTTGTATTAAACTCTGTTGATGAACCGGAAAGATATTCTACTTACTTTATGAAGATTGACGGTGTGAAGTTCCGTCATAAAGTAGTTCCGGGAGATACATTAATCTTCAAGCTCGAATTACTCGCGCCTATCCGTCGGGGAATATCCACAATGAAAGGGTATGTTTTCGTAGGAGAAACTGTGGCTTGTGAAGCAGAGTTTATGGCACAAATAGTTAAGAACAAATAAACCAACAAATGATTAGTCCATTAGCATATATACATCCCGAAGCACAAATAGGAAAGAATGTAGAAATTGCACCTTTTGTTTTTATCGACAAAAATGTAATTATCGGTGATAACAATAAAATTATGGCCAATGCCAGTATATTATACGGAGCTCGCATTGGGAATGGGAATACAATTTTCCCGGGAGCTGTAATCAGTGCTATTCCTCAGGATTTAAAATTCAAAGGAGAAGAAACAACAGCTGAAATTGGTGATAATAATCTGATTCGTGAGAATGTAACTATTAACCGTGGGACAGCTGCCAAAGGAAAAACAATAGTTGGAAACGATAATTTATTAATGGAAGGGGTTCATGTAGCTCATGACGCTACAGTAGGAAGCAGATGCATCATCGGTAATTCTACTAAAATGGCGGGTGAAATCATTATTGATGACGATGCTATTATAAGCGCAGCCATTCTTATGCACCAGTTTTGCCGCGTAGGTAGTTTTGTAATGCTTCAGGGTGGATCACGCTTTAGTAAAGATATTCCACCTTATATTATTGCAGGCCGTGATCCGATTACTTATTGCGGAATTAATATTATCGGGCTTCGCAGACATGGTTTTTCTAATGAATTAATAGAAAAGATTCACAATGCATACCGCATCATTTATCAGAGTGGTCTGAATACCAGTGATGCATTAACAAGGGTAAAAGAAGAAATAGCTTTATGTCCTGAAATTGAGTACATCATTGATTTTATAGAGAAATCAGAAAGAGGAATTATAAGATAAACATTGCTATAGTAAGGTTTATATTCAGCAGAAAGGGGAAGACTACTCAAGCGGTAGATCTTCCCTTTTTTTTTATAAACGAATAATACTTATCTATTGTACTTCTTAAGATTTTTACTACTTTTACAGCATCAATAAACTCAAAAGAATATGGTATACAGATTTACAATCATATCTGATGAAGTCGATGATTTTGTCAGAGAAATCCAGATTGACTCGGAAGCAACATTTTTAGAACTCCACGAAGCGATTATAAAATCAGTTGGATATACAAACGACCAGATGACCTCCTTCTTTATCTGTGATGAAGACTGGGAAAAAGAAAAAGAAATCACCCTTGAAGAAATGGACAATAATTCAGAGGAAGATAGCTGGGTTATGAAAGACACTTTATTAAGTGATTTAATTGAAGATGAAAAGCAAAAGCTAATTTATGTATTTGATTACATGACCGAACGCTCTTTCTTTATTGAATTATCTGAGATTATCACAGGAAAAGATTTAAATAAGGCTATTTGTTCCAAGAAATACGGAGAAGCACCTAAACAAACAGTTGACTTTGAAGAATTAGCAACAACCAGCACTTCTCTTGACTTGGATGAAAACTTCTATGGAGACGAGACTTTTGATTCAGAGGATTTTGATTCAGAAGGGTTCGACGTAGATATTAACAGCATTGCAGATGAGTCTTTTGACAAAGAGAGCCTTTAATGACTAAAACATTACTTGTTCTCATAGGGCCTACAGGTGTCGGAAAGACGGAGCTTAGTTTACGCTTGGCTGAAAAATTTGGTTCACCCATTATTTCTTCCGATTCCCGACAACTGTATGCCGATCTTAAAATAGGAACGGCTGCTCCCACCCCTGAACAGTTAAATAGAATTTCCCATTACTTTGTGGGCACACTGAAACTAACCGACTACTACAGTGCCGCACAATATGAAACTGAGGTATTAAAACTCCTCGACGAGTTATTCCTGACAAAAGATGTTTTAGTAATGACTGGCGGATCAATGATGTATGTTGATGCCGTTTGTAAAGGTATTGACGATATCCCTACTGTAGATAAAGATACCCGCGAACTGTTAATTCACAAATACGGAACAGAAGGATTAGAGAATCTTTGTGCGGAATTAAAGCTTCTTGACCCGGAATATTATAAGATTGTTGACTTGAAGAATCCCAAACGGGTTGTTCATGCGTTGGAGATCTGCTATATGACAGGGAAAACCTATACCTCTTTCCGTACGCGCTCTGCCAAAGAAAGACCATTCCGCATTATCAAGATTGGGCTCACCCGCGATCGTGAAGAACTTTACGAACGTATCAACCGTCGTGTTGATATAATGATGGAAGAAGGTTTGCTGGATGAAGCCAGATCCGTATATCCTTATAAACAGCTTAATTCGCTGAATACTGTAGGCTACAAAGAACTCTTCAATTACTTTGACGGCATCTGGGAACTTCCTTTCGCCATTGAAAAGATTAAGCAAAACTCCCGTATTTATTCTCGCAAACAGATAACCTGGTTCAAACGAGATGAAGACATTGCCTGGTTTCACCCCGACCAGGAGGAAGAAATCCTGACTTATATACAAAAGATGCTTAACAACTAATTGATAGATCAGCTATTAAACACCATCTATTAATTATCTGGATTTAAAATGTAATATTTCTCTTATTAAGCTTGGCAAATCGTTTTGTCTTATTAGTCGTTTCAGGTTGATTTCCGGAAGTATTTCCGGTCACCGGAAGTATTTTCTGGCAAGAATATAATAAATAAGGATGGAAAGTACTAACAAAAGAACAACGTTACCGGCAAGCACAGTAAACAGGCCTTGACGCACAGGGAAAAGAGATTCTGACATGCTGCATAAAATAATTATAAACAGTATCCCCAGAAGAATATTCAGTATTCGCAGGTAATGGGAGGCTAGTTTTACTTGAGGAAGGATGTTTTTTTCTGTAAGTCTTATCGGGAAGTTAGTCATACGCGTTGGAAAATAAGCGCTCACCCCTGTTCCTATCATGGATAATGTAGCAATCCCTGCCATAAAAAACAAGTAACCTTTATTACCCCATTTATCCACTTCCCCAAAAAAATTAAAATGGACAGGAATAATATCAGGCAACTTATGATAAAAGATTACGGCAAGCACCCATATTAATACCAGAAGGATTGCAGCTGCCACTTCCATTATCTTATCAGCAATTGTTCGCGGAGCACGAACATTAGGTAAATCTCGCTTGCACCTAGGAAAAATATTAAATATCATTCAGAATCCTTTCTTTGTTATTAGTTTTGCTTATTCAGTTGGCTATAACCATCCTATAAGATACTATAATAGTTTCTCTGGCAAAGAAGTTTTATCTTCAGTCCTGCGAGCCGAAACAGACAAGCCGATCAGCAAAAAAACAGAGATATAAGCAATTCTCTTTATTCCTTATGCAAATATAGCAATAATTAATCCGACGATGAACGTCACAATACCAACTAAAAGAACAGTCATAGGTTTTAATTTTAAAAATTAGTAAATTGCTACTGATTCAAAGTACCAGTGTTAACCACCGGTTGAGCTGCTTCATCGGCACAAAGAACAACCAACAGATTGCTCACCATTGCAGCTTTTTTATCTTTATCAAGCTCAACTATATTTTCTTCCGAAAGTTTTGTAAGAGCCATTTTTACCATAGAAACCGCACCTTCCACAATCTTTTCCCGAGCGGAAATAATGGCGGATGCCTGCTGGCGGCGAAGCATCACTGCTGCAATCTCGGGAGCATATGCAAGATAGTTGAGACGTGCCTCAACAACTTCCATTCCTGCCATAGCCAAACGTTCATTCAGCTTTTGCTCCAGTTGAGCATTGATTTCCTCTCCTCCTGAGCGAAGTGTCAATCCATTGATATCTCCTTCATTATCATCATAAGCATACTGTCCGGCCACCTGGCGAAGGGCAGCATCGCTCTGAATTTTCACAAAGTTCTCGAACGCTGTCATTCTTCCGGCCACAGTATGGCCTACAGTTGCAGCATTGGCAGGTGTTCCGGTAGCAGCCTCGGCCAAAGTCTGGGAATCGATCTCAAACATAGCCTTATAGGTATCCTTGAGTTTCCACACCAAAACTAAACCAATCATTATGGGATTACCAGTTTTATCATTCACTTTGATAGGTTTAACGTCAAGATTCCTGGCCCGCAGTGAAAGTTTCTTCTTATCCAGAAAAGGATTTACCCAGAAAAAGCCGGTTTGCTTGAACGTTCCTTTGTATTTTCCAAAAAAGACCATAGCCCTTGCCTGATTGGGTTCCAATTGCATAAAACCGGCTAGGAGAAATAGGCTGACAATAATTCCTGCCACGCCCAAAATAATTCCCGGAACGCCAAAACTGTTATAAGTAAAAAGCAACGCCACACACAAAAACATCAAAACAAGGTTAATAAAGAGCATTAAAAAGCCATTCATTTTGAGTCCTTTGAAATCAAATTCTTTTTCGCCCATTTTAGTTTTGTTTTAGTATTTATGTTATTCTACAAATATTGTATAATATATTTAAGAAAAACAAGTCTTTGTGACATTTTATTAAGGTACTTAACATCATTTATCTAATCAGCTTAGATGTTTATTCATCAATTTTCCATTAAAAGACTTACACCTATTTATAATAAGGTGTAGTCTTTACATATGTTTAGTCTACACTTTAAACGTATAAGGACTACACTATATAAAAAACATATGCTTTATAATTGCCTTAGCTAAGGTTAAGAAAGGATTTAACTTACATGGAAAAATAAATTAAGGTATTCATTGCGCTAGAAATTCATCTTAAACTAAACGGAATAATATTAAGCAAACAAAAAAAAGAGCCTTACTTTTTAGTCCTGTTTGCCAAGTAATTTATATAATAAATTGTCTTGAGTACACAGAAAGAAAAAGTAAAGCTCTCTTTCCTAAAACGGAATATTCTCTTAAACTACAGTTTAATGGTAAGACCTATTTTCCCACCACTAAATTCGTTTCCGCCACCAACTTCAAGGTTAATGCCTACTTTGTTGTTAAAATAATAACGGCCACCTACTTGCGCTCCGAGTCCTAATCCGGAAGTATGGTCTCCTTCATAACCGTTAGGCGAGTTCCATACATAAAACCCCACATTTAACCCTGCATAAAAATCCCAGTTTCTTGGAATTTCAAGAATACTGTTAAAATGATAATTACCATTCCCTGAAAGGCCCCAGGAATTAAGATGGTAATCATGATGGTTCCAATTATCATTATACCCACGATAAGATAGTTCTCCTCCAAGAGTAATGTCGCGATGAACAGAATGATCAAAACCGATATAAACCGGCAAACCATAATCTGACAATCCCAAACCCACGTTTAACTGAGATTTACCCACAGGAAGAGGACTTTGAGCATAAGATACCGAAAACAAAAGCGTTAGTCCTAATAATAAAAATAGTTTTTTCATTTGTTTTAATTGTTTAGTTTAGTCTATAAAAACAAGAAAATACAGATATTTGTTGTCTGTATACAAGTTTCTCCTGATACAGAAGAACAGTTGCAAATTTATTTAATATTTTGTTTTATTCACCCGACATTAGAATTTAATAAAATCATTTATTGTATTTTCGCAATATATCTTATCTTTGTAATTTACTAAAAACGTAAGAACGTGAAATTTACTATCGACACGGATAATAAAGAGTTTCAGGATGCGCTGAACTTAATTCAATATACCCGGCAATCAGTTTTTCTAACCGGAAAGGCAGGTACAGGAAAGTCCACGTTTTTGAAATATATCTGTGAAAATACCCGCAAGAAGCATGTAGTGCTTGCTCCAACGGGCATCGCCGCAATTAATGCAGGGGGTAGCACGCTTCATAGTTTTTTCAAGCTTCCTTTTTATCCTCTCCTACCGGATGATCCGAATTTCAGCCTTCAGGGCGGACGAATTCATGAATTCCTGAAATATCGCTCTGCACACCGCAAACTGATCAAGGAAATAGAGCTGGTGATTATCGACGAGATATCAATGGTACGGGCAGACATTATCGACTTTGTAGATCGTGTACTAAGAATCTATTCCAACAACATGAGGGAACCGTTTGGCGGCAAACAGATTCTACTGGTGGGCGATGTTTTTCAGCTGGAACCGGTAATCAAGAATGATGAACGAGAAATACTGAATCGCTTTTATCCTTCGCCATTTTTCTTCTCGGCAAGAGTCTTCAATGAAATTGATCTGGTATCCATAGAACTTAAAAAGGTATACCGGCAAACAGATAAGGTCTTTGTCAGTGTTTTAGACCATATCCGTAACAACACAGCAGGGGCAGCTGATCTGCAATTGCTTAATACCCGATACAACTCCCTTATAGAGGAATCGGAACAAGATATGTACATCACCCTTGCCACGCGACGCGACAATGTAGATTTCATCAATGAAAAGAAACTAGCGGAATTACCTGGTGATTCTGTGATTTTCAGAGGAGAGATTACCGGAGATTTCCCGGAAAGCAGTCTGCCTACACAAAAAGACCTGGAGCTTAAAGTGGGGGCTCAGATTATATTCATAAAAAATGACTACGAACGGCGTTGGGTAAACGGAACCATCGGAGTTATCTCTGCCATCGACGAAAAGGGCACTATCTACGTACTTACCGACGACGGAAAGGAATGTGATGTAAACAGAGACTCGTGGCGAAACATACGTTACGTATACAATGAAAAAGAGAAAAAAATAGAAGAAGAGGAACTGGGCGTTTTTATGCAATATCCCATCCGGCTGGCATGGGCCATCACCGTGCACAAAAGTCAGGGACTAACCTTCAGCAGAGTGGTTGTTGATTTTACCGGAGGAGTCTTTGCTGGCGGACAAGCTTATGTGGCACTGAGCCGTTGTACTTCGTTGGAAGGCATTCAGCTAAAGAAACAGATTTCCCGTGGAGATATATTCGTAAGACAGGAGATTGTAGACTTTGCTACACGGTTTAACAACCAGCTAGCCATTGAGAAAGCATTGAAACAGGCCCAGGCAGATATTCAGTATGCGGAAGCAGTCAGGCTATTTGACAAAGGAGACTTCAATGAATTCCTTGAGCAGTTCTTTTTAGCAATTCATTCAAGATATGATATTGAAAGACCTATCGTAAAAAGATTTATACGAAAAAAGCTTGGAATCATAAACAAATTAAAGGAGGAAAACGTTGCTATTAAGAGAAAAATGGAGGAACAACGGGCAAGCCTGAGAAAATATGCAAAAGAATACTATGTTATGGGCAACCAGTGTATCACTCATGCTCATGACATCCGTGCCGCCTTGGCCAATTACGACAAGGCGCTGGAACTGGATCCAAAGATGGTAGATGCATGGGTAAGAAAAGGAGTAACACTCTTTGAAGGCAAGAAACTGCCTGAAGCAGTAGGTTGTCTGAATGAAGCGGTGAAACTCAGCCCTAAATCCTTCAAGGCCAGATACAACAGAGGAAGAATGCGTCTGGAAATGAACTATACGGAAGAAGGTATCTCCGATCTCGAAAAAGCATGCCAGATAAAGCCTGAACACGAAAAGACTCACGAATTGCTGGGTGACGCTTATGCCCGACTGGGAGAAGAAGAAAAAGCAGCAATCCACTGGCGAATAGCTGAAGAATTACGAAAAGAAAAAGAAAACTAAAATAATAAAGACACTGACATTATGAATCAAAAAGCGAATAAAAGTTTAAAAATTACAGGCATTGTAATTGTTTGTATTCTGGCGCTTATGGCGATTCTTCCTTATGCTTTTCGGGGAAAGATAGAGAAGATTGTAATAGTCGAAGGCAACAAAATGCTGAATGCAAAGTTTGGCTTTGAAGACTTGAATATTAGTCTATTCAGGAACTTCCCAAAAGCATCTATCACTCTCAACGACTTTTATATTAAAGGAGTGGATGAATTTGCTAAAGATACATTGATCAAAGCTCATGAAGCTACTGCAGTCATTGATCTGTTTTCTTTATTCGGGAGCAGCGGCTACGATATATCCAAAGTCAGCCTTTCAGATGCTTATGTGCATGCCATTGTGCTAAAAAGCGGGAAAGTGAACTGGGACATCATGAAACTAGACACCACCGCAAAAAAAGCTGAGACAGAAACAACTACACCATTCAAACTGAAGCTTAAAAAGCTGACAGCGGATAATATAAACATAATCTATGACGACCGCCAGGCAGGAATGTACGCTTCCGTCAATGACTTGAATACTGAATGTTCCGGAGACCTCACTTCCGACCGCACTACTCTAAAAATTAAGGCAAAGAGTAAGGCATTGACATTCAAGATGGGTGCTATTCCTTATATTAAGGATGCGGTAGTCTCTGCCGATATGGATCTGGATGCCGACCTGGCTCATAGCAAATATACATTCAAAGAAAACCAGTTCCAGTTGAACGCGATTAAGACAAATGTCGATGGATGGGTAGCCATGCTCAAAAACGGTGGAATGGATATGGATTTAAAAGTCAACACAAACGAAGTGGGCTTTAAAGATGTTCTATCTCTGATACCGGCCATTTATGCGAAAGATTTTGAAAGCATTAAAACCACCGGTGCCGTATCACTTAAAGCCTATGCAAAGGGAATTATGCTTGGTGACACATTGCCTGCTTTCAATGCAAGCATGGTAGTAAAGAATGCAACATTCAAATATCCTTCCCTTCCCATGGGAGTGGATCAGATTAATATCAGCGCAAGTGTAAAGAATCCGGGTGGTAGTGCCGATCTGACAGAGATAAATATTAATCCGTTTAGTTTCCGTATGGCAGGTAATCCGTTTAGCATCACTTCTATAATCAAGACTCCGGTCAGTGATCCTGATATAAAAGGCAGTGCAAAAGGAACCCTGAATCTGGGAATGATAAAACAGGTATATCCTTTGGAAGAAGGTATGCGTCTGAACGGTACCGTCTCTGCCGATGTGAATATGGCCGGACGAATGTCTTACATAGAGAAAGAACAATACGACAAGTTCCAGGCCTCAGGTTCATTAAAGTTATCTAATATGATACTGAAGATGAAAGATATGCCCGATGTGGATATTCAAAAATCCACCTTCACTTTCACTCCGAGATACCTTAATCTGAGCGAAACGACGGTAAAAATAGGCAAGAATGATATTACTGCAGACTGTAAACTGGAGAATTACATGGGATATGCTTTAAAAAACAAAACCCTGAAAGGAATAATGAACATAAAGTCCAATCACTTTAATCTGAACGACTTTATGGGAACCACCTCCACTACTTCTAAAGCAGCATCAGGAACCGCAGCGGTTGCTCCGGCAAGAACAAGCGCTGCTACATCTGCCTTCGAGGTTCCTAAAAATATCGACTTCAATATGAAAGCCAACATGAAGGAGGTACTCTTTGATAAAATGACATTCAACAACATGAACGGAACACTGCTGGTAAAAGGCGGCAAGGTAGATATGCAAAATCTGTCGATGAACACCATGGGCGGTTCCGTTGTGATGAACGGTTCTTATTCCACAGCAACAAGCGTAAAGAATCCCGACCTGAATGCTGGATTTAAAATGAACGGCCTCTCTTTTGCACAGGCTTACAAGGAACTGGATATGGTTCAGAAGATGGCACCTATCTTTGAAAACATAAAAGGAAATTTCTCTGGAAATATGAATATTGCCACTAAACTGGATCAACAGATGTCTCCGGTGTTCACAACCACTCAAGGCTCTGGTAGCTTATCTACCAAGGATATCAGCCTCAGTGGTGTAAACGTTATCGACAAGATTGCTACAGCAGTTAAAAAAGAGAGTCTGAAGAACATGAAAGTAAAGGATCTGAAAGTGGACTTCACCATCAAAGACGGACGAGTAGCGACAAAACCATTCGACATTAAGTTGGGTGAAACAGCGCTCAATCTATCGGGAACCACAGGATTAGATCAGACTATCGACTATTCAGGTAAGTTAAAACTACCGGCTTCAACAGGAACAATAGCACAATTAACCACGCTCAATCTTAAGATAGGCGGAACATTTACCTCACCTAAAGTTTCCATTGATACAAAAAGCATGGCAAAACAGGCTATCAGTGCTGTAAAAGGGAAAGCCCTGAATGAACTGGGAAAGAAACTTGGAGTAGATCTTGGTGATGCTCAGAAACAAAAAGAGGCTTTAGTTGCCAATGCACAAAAAGCCGGAGATAAGCTGGTAGCGGAAGCACAACAACAAGCAGATGCTCTGGTAGAAAAGGCCGGAGGTAATATTTTAAAAAAGCTGGCAGCTCAGAAAGCCGGAGAGGCTTTAGTGAAAGAAGCAAAAAAACAATCGGATAAATTGGTTAAAGAAGCTGAGAATGAGGGGGATAAACTGATCGAAAAAGCAAAAAGTGAGTAATCATAATTCATTCTATAATGCTAATTAAATTATACGAGAAGAATAATAACCCGAAGGATATAGAACAAATTGTTCAAATCCTCCAGGAAGGAGGAGTGGTTATCTACCCCACGGATACGGTGTACGCCATTGGCTGTCACGCCCTGCAAGTCCGTGCGGTAGAAAACATTTGCCGCATAAAGAATATTGATCCGAAGAAGAAGTACCTTTCAATTATTTGCTATGATCTGAGTAGTATCAGTGAGTATGCAAAAGTAGAAAACTCTGTCTTTAAACTAATGAAGCGAAACCTACCCGGGGCTTTTACTTTTATCCTGAGTGCCGGCAGCAGATTGCCTAAAATATTCAAGAACCGGAAGGAAGTAGGTATTCGTGTGCCCGATAATGCAATTATCCGCGAAATATGCCGGCAACTGGATGCACCAATCTTAACCACTACCGTTCCCTGGGATAAAAAGGAAGATATTGAATATCTCACAAATCCCGAACTGATTAACGAGAAGTTTGGTAACGAGGTAGATCTGGTTATCGACGGAGGAATTGGAGGCATTGAACCTTCAACTATTGTAGACTGTACTTCCGGTGAAGCAGAAATTGTCCGTCAGGGAAAAGGTATTCTGGAAGAAGCATAGTTGTTCACTATTGCTCACTAAAGACATTTTACAATATTCTAAAATGCAGATGCGTAAAAGACTTTGTCCACAAAAAGAGAACGAACTGATTTAAATTTCTTGTTATCCAGGAAGGTCTTATATAAAAAGCCTGAATATTCTCTTGATGAACTTACCTGATTTAATCTGGGGCAAATACGAACAAGAAGAGGGTGGCTAAAAAGTATAGCCACCCTCTTCCATTATATTCTGATTTAAATTACTTAAGCAAAGTTTCAGGATCAAGATGATCTGCTTCAATATCTTTGAAGTAACGGTAAGTTCCAACCTTTAATTCGTCAGCTGCAGCATCGTCACAAACAACAATACCTTTTTCGTGAAGCTGAAGTGCACTGATGGTCCACATTTGAGTGATAGCACCTTCAACAGCATGATATAAAGCACGAGCTTTGTTGTGTCCATTCACAATGATAAGAACTTCCTTTGCAGAAAGAACTGTTCCCACACCTACAGTTAAAGATGTTTTTGGAACTTTGTTCACATCATTATCAAAGAAACGGGAGTTTGCGATAATTGTATCGGTAGTCAGGGTTTTTACCCTGGTACGGGAAGTAAGAGAAGACCCTGGTTCATTGAAAGCAATATGGCCATCAGGACCAATTCCGCCAAGGAACAAGTCAATGCCACCATATTCCTTAATCTTTTCTTCATAACGGATGCATTCTGCTTCCAGGTCAGCAGCATTACCATTCAGGATGTTTACATTTCCCTTCACGATATCCACATGGCTGAAGAAATTGTTCCACATAAACGAGTAGTAACTTTCAGGGTGTTCCTGTGGAAGTCCCACATACTCATCCATATTAAATGTAACTACATGCTTAAAGGAAACAATCCCTTTTTTACATAGATCAATCAAAGCTTTATACATTCCCAGAGGAGAAGACCCTGTAGGCAAGCCTAGGACAAAAGGTTTCTCTGCAGTTGGACAAGCCTTGTTAATTTTTGCTGCAACATAATTTGCAGCCCATTGTGATATTTTCTGATAATCAGGTTGAATGATTAGTCTCATAACAATGTTATTTTAGATTATAATAAATTAGTGCGTTTTTGTTCTGTCAGCCTCAAGGCGTTCGGCCATGGCTTTTGCCAGGTTTTCACATTGAGTATAAGTAATTTCCTTCATACTTTGTTTCATCTCCACAGGATCACCAATCAGTTCAAACTTGCTTTTCTCGGCATATTCAGCCAGTCTCTTGACTGCTGCGCCCGCCCAGCAAAAAGAACCGAAGTAGCCCAGATAGCGTCCTTTTATCTCTCTTACACTTATTTTTGAAAGAAGAGATTCCACTTCCGGAAAAATTTGATTGCTATAAGTAGGACTTCCAATAATTAATCCTTTGTATTTAAAGATATCAGCCAGTATATAGGAAGAATTCGTTTTAGAGACATTGTGCATCACAATATTTTTGATTCCACAAGCCGAAAGTTCTGAAGCTATGGTTTCAGCCATCTGTTCTGTGTTTCCATACATACTTCCATAAACAATAACCACGCCTTCATCGGCATCATACCGGCTTAACTTATCGTATATTCCAATTACCTTATCTATATTCTCCATCCATACCGGACCATGTGTGGAACAAATAGCCGAAATATTCAGTCCTTTAAGCTTTTCAAGGGCTTTTTGAACCGGAGAACCATATTTTCCAACAATGTTTGAATAGTAACGTACCATTTCATCCCAGTATTTATCCACATTCATGCGGGAATCAATAAAGCCTCCGTCGAGTGTGCCGAAAGCTCCGAATCCATCTCCTGAGAAGAGAACTCCGTCTGTTTCGTCATAAGTCATCATGGTTTCAGGCCAATGAACCATTGGGGTAAGGTAGAACTTAAGTTTATGATATCCCAAAGCCAGAAAATCTCCGTCTTTCACCAGATATTGTTCACCCGTAACGCCATAAAAACCTTCTATCATTCCAAAAGTCTGCTTGTTACCCACAATAACGATATCAGGATAGTGTTGCTTTATCAAACGTATAGAACCGGAATGATCAGGTTCCATATGATTTATAATCAAATAATTAATAGGACGATCGCCTATTACATTCTTAATCTTACGTAAAAAAGATTCAAAATAGCATACATCCACGGTATCTACCAGCGCTACTAAATCATCATCTATCAAATACGAATTATAGGATACGCCATAAGGTAACGGCCACATACCTTCGAACAAATGTTTGCTTCTGTCATTTACACCTACATAGTGAACTTTTCCTTTAATTGTAATCTTCTGTTGCATAATTTGTATTCATCTAAATTTAATAGCAAAAATAGCCTTTTTATCTTAATATCTATATAGTTTTCCCTGATAAGCTTCCCGTTCACGCATTCTTTTTTTCACCCTCTCGGTAAACTCATAGTTCTTTAGTCCCCAATCGGGAGCAATCAGCAGTTCTTTGGGAGACTGCGAAACAAAACGTTCCAAAACCATGTCAGGGCGAAGGCGCTCCACATAGTCAATTACCAGATCAATATATTCATCCACCTCATACAAGTGAAATTCTTCGGGATGCTCTTCAAACTCATGAGCCATCTTTGTTCCCCGTATCAGTTGTAGTTGATGAAGTTTCAGGGTAGTTAGCGGAAGTTCTGATAACTTTGCTGCCTGATTCACTATCATATCATGCGTCTCCCCCGGCAATCCCAATATCACATGACCGCCGGTAAGAATGCCTCTGGCAGCCGTTCTTTGTACGGCATCCACCGTGTCAGCGTAAGTATGTCCGCGATTAATTCTACGCAGCGTATCGTCATTTGTACTTTCTATGCCATATTCTACAATAAGAAAAGCATGTTTCTGCAGTTCCTCAAGATAATCAAGCAAATTATCCGGCATACAATCAGGACGGGTTCCTATCACAAGCCCCACTACCCCATCCACACTAAGAGCGTCCTCGTATTTCTGTTTTAAAGACTCAAGTTCAGAATAGGTATTTGTATATGCCTGAAAATAGGCCAGATATCTCATTTCAGGATATTTGCGCGAAAAGAACACACGCCCTTCTTCTAACTGTTCCTTAACTGATTTCTCCGTTTTGCAATATTCCGGATTAAAAGTCTGGTTATTACAATAAGTACAGCCCCCTTTGCCCTTTACACCATCTCTGTTTGGACAGGTAAAACCGGCATTAAGCGAAATCTTCTGAACTTTACAGTCAAAATACTTTCGCAGGAAAGAAGAAAAGTCATTATAGGCAGGCATATAATTCGTTCTTTTTATTTAGATCACAAAATTACGAATTTTATTTAATATAGATTAGTCATTTCTTTATTTTGAATAATAATTAGCCACCAAGATCCATTTTGTACCGTAACTTAGTCTGTTTATTGGCCCTCCTTTTAATTATTGGTTTATAATTTATTTACTATTGTACACAGGGGCGAGATATTACGATATTGCAGGGCAAATTATTTTTTCAATAAGGAACACAAAACTAAACATCGTCGATACAGTACTTTTCTGAAAGGGATGTATTCGATTAAGGCAACATGCACAGATAATACCAAAAATCAGGGAATTTATCAAGTATTATATAAATATATTCATACAATAAACCTTCTACGTTTTTGTTTCTAATAGTTTAACGGTTATTGCAAATCTTATAGAAACAATCCATTTACCTGTTTTGTTTTTATATAGGTACAAATAGTCGTCTTCTTTATAGCATATTTATTATTCACTAAATTAAGAACAATTATGAAAACGCATTGTAGGATTTTATCTTTATTTTTTTCAATGCTTTGTATTCAGATTGGTTACAGCCAGACAATTACAGAGGAAGATGGCAACTGGTCTGATAAATATGTAACGCTTACGAATACTTCTCAGGCACAATTAATGGTAAGAGTAGGCGATATTGATAATCTGAATTTTGGCTGGCCGGCAAGCTATAATCCTTTCTCAGGGAATAGTACCCCTTTTCACGATTTTCCGTGGGACGTTGATTCCACAGATCCTCCTGGTACAGACAGAATAATGGTTGTTACAAGTTATAAGGGTACACATCTTGACAATAATGATGGCTACGCAGCTACCACAACAAGGCCGGAAAATAATGTAACTCCTATTACCCTAACCTATGATTTGAACGGATTAATCATTAATTCTGTGGTTCTGCAGATATTTGTCGATGACTTTGAGGCACCTGTATGGTATGCATCCTATACTGTTACAATTAATGATGTACGTATACCATTTATCGAAAATGTAGTTAATTCACTCGAACAAACCGGTCCAATTGGAGAATTGATAAATATAAGTATACCTGATGAATATTTATATCTGTTTCAAAATGGAAAGGTCAGCATCAAGTTCGACGACTTGACTACCGGAGCAGGTGATGGCTATGCTATTGATTTTGTTAAGATGCTGATCAATAAAACTGTATTAGGGCAATATGCCAGGTTAACGGGAAAGATCACCGCTTCTGGTACTTCGACCGCTTTAGAAAGCGTAAAGGTTGTAGCCAACGGACTCAGAGAAACATATTCGGGAAGCGATGGAAGTTATACGCTCGATAGTATTCCTTCGGGTATTGTTAATGTACAGACTTACAAACTGGGATACGGTAGCCAGTCGAAGAATATCAATTTAATAACAGGATCTACTGGCAAACTCGATTTTGCGTTGATAACTCCTGCGCCTTATGTTATTCAGAAAACTCCAGATAACGGCAATATTGTAACGGACTTGTCATCGGGTATTAACGTGCAATTCAACGAAGAGATGGATCTCTCAACATTCAATGATAACAACATTATTTTTTCGGACAGGAATAAAACCCTGACAGGGAGTTTAACGAAAGAAACCAATGGCTTCACTTTTCAGCCTGATAGCCTATTCGTTGAAGGTATGATCTATACTGTGACAATCACAAGCGACATGAAAAACAAATCGGGAATTAATCTTGAAAAAGATTATGTGTGGATTTTTAAAACGAAAGATCCTTCTACAGATATTGGTGAGTTATATAATAACGAAACAATCAATGTACAATCAGATCCAGCCACAAATAAAATTTTAATTAATTATGTATTGGAAAACCCGTCACAAGTAAGTCTCAAAATATTTAATGATTCGGGGACTGAATTGTCAGTTATTGAGAATGGTTTCAAAGATAAAGGAAAATATAGTTTAATATACAGTTTTGGAAATATTCCGGCAGGCGTATATTTTATAAAAGCTCACCTAAACGAGAAAAATTATACCAGAAAACTAATCTTAGAATAATATTGATTTCTGAACTATCAGTCAGCCCGCTGGTAGAAAAAATAATCCTGCTATAAACCAAATATAATAACAGATGCGTTTATAGCAGAATTATTTTAAAAAATTAAGAGATCATAAAAAACAACTTTTAATAAGTCTGCTATTCTGTATCGATTAAAATGTTTACTTTTGTAATGTATAACAGAAATCAGAAGTATTGTAAAATGAAAAAGATTAGTTTACTATTGATATTGTGTGCTCTCTCACTAGCAATTAATGCACAGGGCACAGAATTAACATTAGAGAATGCCATAAATGGTAAATACAGTGGAGAAAGATTAGGAAACATTGTACCAATGGCCGATGGAGAGCATTACACAATGATAAGTAATGACAGGAAACGTATCGTAAAGTACTCATTCAGAACAGGAAAAGAGGTAGAAACATTGTTTGACGTTTCAAAAGCACGCGAATGTACGTTCAAAAGTTTCGATGGGTATCAGCTATCTCCTGACGAAACTAAAATATTAATTCAGACAGAAACAAAACCTATATACCGCCGCTCGTTTACTGCAGTTCACTATGTTTATACCATAAAACGTAATCTGGTGGAGAAACTTTCCGATGGCGGCCCTCAACAAGTGCCAACTTTCTCTCCAGATGGAAATATGGTAGCTTTCGTAAGAAACAATAATATATTCCTGGTGAAGTTTCTATATGGCAACAGTGAATCACAAGTGACTACAGACGGGGCCTTTGGAAAAATCATCAATGGCGTTCCCGACTGGGTATATGAAGAAGAGTTTGAATATAATCGTGCTTTCGAATTTAGTCCGGACAATAAAATGATTACTTTCGTCCGTTTCGACGAAACTGCTGTACCCTCTTATTCGTTCCCTTTGTATGCCGGGCAATATCCTGCAAACAAGAATTTTGAGTACTATCCCGGAAGTTATTCATATAAATACCCCAAATCCGGACAAACGAACTCAACTGTAACTGTGCACTCTTTTGACATCAAATCAAAAGTGATCAGAAAATTAAATATTCCGGTTAAAAAAGAAGATTATATTCCCCGTATTCGTTTTACTAAAGACGAGAACAAGCTGGCTGTTATGACATTAAACCATACACAAAACCAGTTTGATATGTATTTTGTGAATCCTCGTTCGGGAGTTGCCAAGCTGATATTAAGAGATGAAAGCAAATATTACATTAATGAAGGAAACTTCGACAATATTGTTTTCTACGATAACAACTTCAGCTTCTTAAGCGAGAAAGACGGATATAACCACCTTTATTGGTATTCAATAGGAGGAAATCTTGTAAAACAAGTAACAAAGGGCAATTTTGAAGTCAGGAAATACCATGGATGGAATGCTGTAACCAACACATTCTATTATGAGAGTAATGAAGGAAATGTACTTCGTAATGCCGTATATGCAATTGATATCAAGGGCAAAAAAAGCAAGCTTTCGGAAAAAGAGGGCACAAACAATGCTATCTTTAGCAGCACAATGAAGTACTTTATCAATACCTACTCTAACCTTACCACTCCTCCGGTGGTAACACTAAACGATAATAAAGGAAAAGAGCTTGATGTACTTATCAGCAATAATAAGATAAAAGAAGAAATAAGTCAGATGGCAATGCCTAAAAAAGAATTCTTCACTTTTATTACTTCTGCCGGAGTTCAACTAAACGGATGGATTATGAAACCAGCCAACTTCTCAGAATCAAAAAAATATCCGGTGATTCTTTACCAATATAGCGGGCCAGGTACACAACAGGTAACCGATCGCTGGAATATTGGAGAAACAAGAAGTGGATTGGGTTGGGAAGCTTATATGACCACACAAGGTTTTATTGTTGCTTGTGTAGACGGACGAGGAACCGGCGGACGTGGTGCTGAATTTACAAAATGCACTTATATGAATCTGGGCGTTAAAGAGGCGCAGGATCAGGCAGAGACAGCTAAATATTTCAATAACCAGCCATACGTTGATAAAGGTAGAATTGGTATCTGGGGATGGAGCTATGGAGGTTATATGACTATCATGAGCATGAGCGAAGGCAGTAATGTGTTTAAAGCCGGAGTAGCTGTTGCACCAGTAACCGACTGGAAATTTTATGATTCAGTTTACACTGAACGGTTTATGCGTACTCCGGAAGAAAATGCTGATGGTTATGCATCTTCTTCAGCATTTACACGTGCTAAAAATCTAAGTGGAAAACTATTGATTGTACATGGTATGGCAGATGACAATGTTCATTTTCAAAATACGGCTGAATATAGCGAGCAATTGGTACAATCAAACAAACAATTTGATATGCAGGTATATACAAACCGTAACCATGGTATCTACGGAGGAAACACCCGCAATCACTTGTTTACCAGATTAACTGAGTTTTTCAGAGCCAATCTGTAAAGCTATATCTCTAAGGATATATTATCGGAACACAACACAAATGGAAAGAGTCAGGAAACCGGATTGGTTGAAAATAAATATTGGTAGCAACGAACGCTATACAGACACAAAACGTATTGTAGAATCTCACAAGCTTCATACGATTTGTAGTAGCGGGCGTTGCCCGAATATGGGCGAATGCTGGGGCAAAGGAACAGCCACTTTTATGATCTGTGGTGAAATCTGCACACGTTCCTGTAAGTTTTGTAATACCCTTACAGGCAAACCGCTTCCTTTAAACAGAGATGAGCCGCTGCATGTGGCTGAATCCATTCTGTTGATGAAGCTTTCACATGCCGTAATCACTTCTGTGGACCGTGACGATTTGCCGGATCTGGGCGCATCACACTGGGCCGATACTCTTTTCCAGATAAAACGCCTGAACCCCGAAACAACTACAGAGGTACTAATTCCTGATTTTCAGGGAAGAATGGATTTAGTGGATATTATCATTGCAGCCAAACCAGATATTATTTCGCATAATATGGAAACTGTTCGACGCATTAGTCCAACCGTTCGCAGTGCAGCCAACTATGAAACCAGCCTGAAGGTTATCAACAGGGTTTCTCAAAGCGGACTGGTTGCAAAATCCGGAATCATGGTTGGTCTGGGAGAGACACCCACAGAAGTAGAAGAGCTGATGGACGATTTATTGCAAAACAGCTGTCAGATACTCACTATCGGGCAATACCTGCAACCATCGCATAAACATTTCCCGGTTGCGGCCTATATCACGCCTGAACAATTTGCATCTTATAAAGAAATTGGACTAAAAAAAGGATTTAACCAAGTGGAAAGCGCTCCCTTGGTGCGTTCCTCTTATCACGCGGAAAAACATATTATTAACAAACACAAAATACAAGAACCTATTCTGTAGAATATTGTTCTAAAGGAAAGAATAGAAGGAAAATCAGGATGATCAAAGCTTTTATAAAAAACGCACCCAGATTGATTATTATCAACGGAACAATCGGGCTATTGCCAATCATATTATGTATGATTCTAAGTGAATTCATACGTGATACAATAGCTATATATATTAGTTCGGCTGCAGGCGTACTCTTATCCTTTATAATCTATTTTTTAATGGGATTTAGTGGCAGTCTTGTTCTTTTATCTGCATATACTATTCTGCTCCTTTTACTTGGAGGTGCAACATTTATACCCTTCACAGCAGGTTTCCCTAATGACATGCTTCCCTTCTACGCAGAGATTGGAACCATTATCTTTGCTTCGGTTATTCTATACGAAAAAAGGAGAATAAAGAAACTGTTCCTAAGAAAAGACAGTACTCATTATGACGTAAACCTAATGCAAAGTATAGATCTGGGAGCTATATATTCCAGACTAATACAGATTCTATGCATTCCTCATTTCATAATAGCCTCTTTATTTATCATCTTCGGATCACCACTGAGCAAAACAGCAAATCTTGTTCTGCTACATATCTTACCTCCGGCTATTCTTATTATTGCCATCATCATTAGTCAGATAGGACTGACAATGATCCATTCATTATCGAACAGCATTGAAAAGTATCCCATATTGAATGAGAAAGGAGATGTGATAGACAAGAAATATAGTTTCGAAACCTACTTTTATAAGAATCACTTTATAAATCCTGTTATCCGTATTGCTGTCATTTCTAATGGCATGCTGTTTCTTAGCCGGCGGCCGGAGAATGTTTGCTTTAATCCATACAAGATTGATCTTCCTATGGAATGTTATCTGCTTTATGAGGAAAATCTTGAAGAAGGAGTAAGTAGGACAATGAAAGAGTTCTTTCCCGACAATGCTGAACTAGAACCCCGGTTTAGCCTAAAATACAGGTTTAAGAATGCTGAGACAAATCGTCTTATCTATCTCTATATTCTCTATATTGAGGACGACAGTCTGCTTTCTTCTCCCAGATTTCATGACGGAAAGCTATGGACATTCCAGCAAATAGAGACAAATCTTGGGAAGAATTACTTTGGTGAATGTTTTGAAAATGAATACGAGCAATTAAAAGATGCCGCACTTATCATTGAGGAATATAAAGAAACAAAGTAGTTCCCGGTTTCTTCTTTTTACTTATATATTAAGAAGATGCATGGTTTTTTAGTAAGATCAGGAAGTTTTCCCTGCCATTCTTTTACGGTTCTTGTTTTTATATATTCTCCTTCACAGGTTATATCTGCCGCAATACATAATTTTGTCTGAGGACGACAATTATGTATTATATCCTCTGCCATCTTATTGTTACGATAGGGTGTTTCAATGAATAATTGCGTTTGATTTTCGTTATAAATCCGCTGTTCCAGATGTTTAATCATTTTCACTCTTTCAGAAGGATCAATAGGTAAATATCCGTGAAACGCAAAACTTTGCCCGTTGAAACCGGAAGCCATTACTGAAAGAATGATAGAAGAAGGACCGACTAATGGAATAACTCTTAGATTTTTTCGCTGTGCCATTGCCACCACATCGGCACCGGGATCGGCCACAGCAGGACATCCAGCCTCAGATATTACGCCCATTGGCGAACCCGCAATCAAAGGTTTGAGATAACCGGATATTTCTTCAGGAGAAGTATGCTTATTCAAGGGATAAAAAGTGAGTAAATCAATATCGATCTCCTTATCAACCTTCTTTAAAAAACGACGAGCGGAACGAATATCCTCTACTATAAAATGCTTTAGCTGAACTATAATTTCTTTATTATAAACAGGCAATACAGACTCAATAGACGTTTCACCCAAAGTAACGGGTAAAAGGTATAAGGCAACTTCCATTCTTATTTTTAAATTAAGGGTTAAATCTTGCATCAGCAAGCATCTTGGAATAATCAGTTATCTCCAGTAACTCTTTCAAGGACATCTCCTTATGACTTTTCATATAGGAATCCACTATTTGCATGCCCATCCACGTGCCCACCATCATAGGAGAGTTATCTCCAAAGAAGGCTGTATGAGGCGCTGGTTTCATATATTTACGCAAAAGCATTGGGTCAGTACTGTAAAGATGTCCATTCTGTATCATATATTCCCATATATTCTTTCGGTTATGATCACACCATGCTTCTTCGTCTCTGGTATAGTTCAGTTCTTCTCCAAGAGTCTTATAATCCAGAATCTTTGAAACTATATAGTGTATTGTTCCTAAATGAATCATGACATCAATCAGACGGCCTTTTCCTTGTTCGGGCAAAGGATATTCACTTTGCAGATAAAAGTTAAAACAATCAGGAAGTATCCGCTCCGGTTTCATGCTTTTAAGCTGATAATCATAAAAGTATTGTTTGTACAAAGGATAATCTTCTCCCATGTATTTATCAATACTGAAGCCTAAAAGACTGTCACCCACAACAACCGATTCGTTTAATGCAGATACCTGAGAATAAACCCGAGGAATCTTGAATGAAGGAACTTCTTTCTTTAATTTTCGGAATCCTCTGGAGAATCCTTTTTCTAATTCGCTCATATCACTATATTTGGCTAAGGCATCTGCTGTAAGTTTACGAAGAGTGGAATCAGAATAAAAAACTTTCAGTTTTTCGTTAATCTTATCATCATTCACTTGGCCCAACCGTAATACATCTTCTATAAGGTATTTGGTTTCCAGAAGATATTCAGTATTCATTTTCTGAAGAGCTGAGAAACTATTGAATTCCACATACTCGTTCAGCACTTTATCATAACGGATTATCTCTACCTTTTTGCCAGCAATACACTTATCCTTATTTCCCGAAGTGAAATTGCAGGAAAAAAAGACTAAACAAGAAAAAAGAACAAAAAATAGAAACTTTCGCATTATAAAAAGGTTAGCAGTAAAAAAGTGATTACTCACTTTTTCACTGCTTAAAATTTATCCATAAATAATATTACCATTCTCATCACGGTACTGATCAAAACTTTTCTCGTATTGATCCATAGCGCGAAGGCTCATTCCCATGCTGGAGAATCCTCCATCGTGGTACAAGGTCTGCATAGTTACCTTACGAGTCAGATCAGAGAACATTGTGATACAATAATCAGCACATTCATCAGCATCTGCGTTGCCCAGAGGAGACATACGATTAGAAAAATCCATCAGTTTGTCCATACCCTTAATTCCAGAGCCGGCAGTAGTCATTGTTGGAGACTGAGAAATTGTGTTAACGCGCACGTTGTGCTCTCTACCATAAATATATCCAAAGCTACGAGCAATTGATTCTAACATAGCTTTTGCATCAGCCATATCATTGTATCCAAACAAAGTACGTTGAGCTGCAATATAACTTAAAGCAACAACGGAACCATATTCTGCAATAGCATTCATCTTTTTAGCTACCTGCATCATCTTATGAAATGAAACAGCAGAAATATCTATTGTTTTATTAAGTAAGTCGTAATCCAAATCATCATACGTATGTTTTTTACGTACATTTGGAGACATGCCGATTGAATGTAGAACAAAATCTATTTTTCCACCTAATACTTCCATTGAACGTAGAAACACAACTTCCAGATCTTCCACATTTGTGGCATCTGCTGCAATTACCTCGCAATTAAGCTTCTCAGCAAGTGCTGAAACTTCACCCATTCTTACCGCAACCGGGGTATTTGATAATGTGATGACGGCACCTTCCTCAACAGCTCGCTCTGCTACTTTCCAAGCAATAGATTGATCGTTTAGTGCTCCAAAAATTATACCTCTTTTACCTTTTAATAAATTATAACTCATACCTAACTAATTAGTTAATTTAGGACGCAAAGATACAAACAATTATCAAAAACAAAGAAATAGTTGCTAAGTTTAACTAAACAGGCATACAAATCGACAGAAAAACTCTTAAACCAACAAAATATACACGTAAACCAACAAAATATACACATCATAGTCCTGCATCGGTCTTATATTTGCATTTGTTAATACGAGAAGTTTTTCCACAATGATATTTTTTATGATTTAGATTAGGTTAGATTAGATTAGGTTACGATGAATTATTTCTTTCGAGGACTGTCCGTGAGAATCGTTTTCGAAAGGAATAATTAACTTCTCAAATCCAGCAATTATTTTGTATTTAGTATTGTGATTTTATAATAAAAAAAAGAAAACCATAAACATGAAAAGATTAATAAGAAAGTATCTACTACTCTCTACGGCAAGTGTATTTAGTCTATTATATTGCTCCAATGTACAGGCAATTGAAAAAAGAGATGCGGGCATTGATGCGGCCATATACAAGAACTTACCGTTTAAAATGGCTAAAGTGGTACAACCCTCCTTTCCTGATTACAGGGTTAACATCACTAGCTTCGGAGCAAAGGGAGACGGAATAACGGTCAATACAAAAGCTATCAACGATGCTATTAAAAAAGTTAATGCCCAGGGAGGAGGAACCGTTGTTATTCCTTCCGGTTTATGGCTCACCGGTCCCATTGAGTTACTGAGCAATGTAAATTTATATACCGAGAAAAATGCTTTAATCGTATTTACAGAAGATTATAACGCCTATTCCATTATTAAAACCTCTTTTGAAGGAATTGAAACCCGCCGGTGCCAATCTCCTATTTCTGCTCGTGGAGCCAGTAATATTGCAATTACCGGAATGGGAATATTTGAGGGTTCTGGAGATGCATGGCGTCCGGTAAAGAAAGACAAGCTAACGGAAAGACAATGGAAAGATCTTGTGAACTCGGGTGGAGTACTAAGCAGTGACCAAAGAATCTGGTATCCTACGGCTAAATCAATAAAAGGAGCTATGGCTACTGAAAACTTCAACAACCCGACTGGAATTAATACCGATGAAGAATGGGAAAGCATAAAAGACTGGCTTCGTCCGGTGATGGTAAGTATCGTTAAGTGTAAGAATGTTCTTTTGCAAGGTGTTACTTTTAAAAATTCGCCAAGTTGGTGCCTTCATCCACTTTCCTGCGAAAACATAACAATAAACGGAGTTAATGTCTCTAATCCATGGTATTCTCAAAACGGCGATGCATTGGATATGGAATCGTGCAAGAACGCTTTAATTATAAATAGTACTTTTGATGCGGGAGACGATGCAATCTGTATTAAATCGGGAAAAGACGAGGAAGGACGCAGAAGAGGTGAGCCTTGTGAAAATGTAATTGTAAAAAACAACATTGTTCTTCATGGCCACGGAGGTTTTGTAGTGGGAAGTGAGATGTCAGGAGGTGTAAAAAATATATTTGTGTCAAACTGTTCTTTTGTGGGTACCGATGTAGGACTACGTTTTAAGAGTGCCCGTGGACGCGGTGGTGTTGTTGAAGGTATCTATATTGAGCATATTAACATGATTAACATACCTAACGAGCCTCTTCTATTTGATTTATTCTATGGCGGAAAAGCTCAGGATGAAGTGACAGAAGAAGATAAGAAAATTTATCAGTCAGAGGATGTTCCTCCTGTAACAGAAAAGACTCCAGCGTTTAGAAACATCCATATTTCAGACATTTATTGCAAAAAAACAGGAAGAGCTATGTTCTTTAACGGCCTGCCTGAAATGAGAATCCAAAATGTAACAGTTAAAGATGTAGTTATTACCGATGCTAAAGAAGGTGCTGAAGTTAGTCAGGCAGACGGTGTTACAATGAATAATATCAAAATCACGTCTCCTTCAGGGAATAGTCTGTCAATAAGAAATGCAAGGAATATTAAAGTGGACGGCATTGTTTTTAAAGAAATCGACAAAAAGGGCAAAACAGTAATTTTTAAATGATTTCAATCAAAAATAGCAGGGATTGTCAGGGCTTTTATTATACATTTGCACTTTACAGAAATTTATTAACTATGAATAAGAGTATAAAAATTGCCTTGGCAATGTATTGTTGCCTTCCTTTATGTTCGTTCGCCCAGAAAGCAGAGAAAAGTATTTCCATTGAAGTTCGTAACGAATGGAATAAAGCGAAAGAAAACGAGCCCGTTGTTTTAAAGATTAAAGAGCTGAATGCAGGATTCACCGTAAAATCGGCTGTGGTTTGGGAAGGGAATACTGAAATTCCCTCTCAGCTTGATGATTTAAACGGAGATCGTAAAGCGGATGAAATTGCTTTTGTAACCAATGTACCAGCCAAAGGGAATAAAACCTTTAAAGTAATTCTCTCTTCTGAGAAATCAACTAAGAAATACCCTTCAAAAGTATATGCTGAAATGCTGGTAAGCGATAAAAAAGGTCAGCATGTTCCTATTTCTTCAGTTTCTGTTCCTGGTGGAATACTTTATAATCAGCTTCACCACCACGGTCCGGCTTTTGAATCTGAATTGGTGGCATACCGCATTTACTTTGATAAAAAACAGACTGTAGACTTATACGGTAAGTTTCATAAAGGATTTGAATTGAAGGAATCTCAGTTCTACCCTACCGATGCTCAGTTAGCCAAAGGATTTGGTGATGATGTGCTTCGCGTAAACGCCAGCTGCGGATTGGGAACATTGAAAGGATGGGACGGCAAAAAAGCTACTCATATTGATCCGGTGAGCAACCGTACGGAAAGTATTCTGGCTTACGGACCTGTTCGCACTGTGGTTGATGTTATTGCCAACGACTGGCAATACCAAGGCGCCGAGCTGAATATGACTACCCGTTATATTTTATACGCAGGTCACAGAGATGCTGAAGTAAAAATCATCTTCGATGAAGCTCTGAAAAACAAAGTTTTCTGCACCGGAGTTCAGGATATTAAGGATTCAAAATCGTTCTCTGATCACAAAGGACTTGTTGCTTGCTGGGGTACTGACTGGCCGGTAAACGATACTATTAAATATGCAAAAGAGACAGTAGGACTTGCTACCTGCATTCCTCAGAAGTATGTAAAGGCAGAGGCGAAAGATAAAGATAACTATCTTTATACTGTAGCAGCCGATGGCAGAAAATCTTTTGAATATAACATTGTATTCACATCAATGAAAGAAACATTCGGTTATAAAACTCCGGAAGCATGGTTTGCCTATGTTCAGGAATGGAAAAAAGAACTGGAACATCCTTGTAAGGTAACAATTAAGTAAATAACAGTCTTTATACGTAATTATTCCGAGAGAATGCACAAATAATACACCTGTGCTCTCTCGGATTTTTTTATTTTTGCAACAAAGAAACAATTAAAGATAATATTACATGAAAAAGTTTACACAGACTTTAGGTCTATGCCTATTAATGACCCTGCCCGCCATGGCGCAGAACTATGTCTCAAAAGTATGGGTAGCCGACAAAGGAGATGGCACGTACCGCAATCCTATTATTTATGCTGATTATTCTGATCCCGATGCTTGCCGTGTAGGTGATGATTATTACATGACGGCTTCCAGCTTTAATTGCATCCCTGGATTGCAGATTCTACATTCTAAAGATTTGGTAAACTGGACCATTGTTAATGCAGCGATTCCTTATGCGCTTGAACCGGTGGAAGCTATCGAAAAGCCTGAGCATGGTAACAGAGTTTGGGCGCCAAGTATCCGCTATCATAATAATGAATTCTATATTTTCTGGGGCGATCCTGATCAGGGAGTGTTCATGACTAAAGCAAAAGATCCTAAAGGTCGCTGGAGTAAACCGGTTCTGGTGAAAGCCGGAAAGGGAATTATTGATACGACTCCTTTGTGGGATGAAGATGGCAACGTTTATCTGGTTCATGCTCTTGCCGGAAGCCGTGCCGGATTAAAGAGTGTAATTGCAGTGTGTGAACTGAATACTGAAGCAACTGAGGCCATTACTGAATCAAGAATTGTTTTTGACGGACATGATCATCACGAAACTTGTGAAGGTCCGAAGTTCTATAAAAGGAATGGTTATTACTATATTTTCACTCCTGCAGGTGGTGTATCTACCGGATGGCAGTTAGTGCTCCGCTCAAAGAATCCTTTTGGTCCGTATGAAGAAAAGGTTGTAATGGCTCAGGGAAAGAGTTCCATCAACGGTCCTCATCAAGGAGCTTGGGTGGATACAAATACAGGAGAAGACTGGTTCCTCAATTTTCAGGATGTAGGTGCCTATGGTCGTCTTCTTCACCTGCAACCAATGAAATGGGTAAAAGATTGGCCGGTAATTGGTGTAGATAAAGATGGCGATGGTTGCGGAGAGCCTGTACTTTCATATAAGAAACCTAATGTGGGCAAGACTTATCCTATCTGCACTCCTCAGGAAAGCGATGAATTTAATACCCTGACCTTGTCACCACAATGGCAATGGCACGCAAACTATAACCCGAAATGGATTTTCCTTGCACCGGATAAGGGCTATGCACGTCTATACTCCTACCCTGTTGTTAAGGATTATAAGAATTTATGGGACGTAGCCAACCTGCTTTTACAGAAGACTCCTTCAAATGAATTTAGTGCAGTGATGAAACTGCGGTTTGCTCCTAGTCCAAAATACTACGGAGAACGTACCGGATTGCTGGTTATGGGACTCAACTATGCTCTTCTTTCACTGGAGAACACGAAAGAGGGATTAATCCTTTCTCAGAATGAATGTAAAAATGCAGATAAAGGATCGGCAGAAGTGGTTAATGAATCGGTCACTCTAAAAGAAAGCACAGTTTACTTTAAAGTAACATTCAATAAAGCTGCCCAGTGCGAGTTCAGTTACAGCACAGATGGCAAAAACTTCAAGAAGCTGGGCAAAAACTTCCAGGCGCGTGAAGGGAAATGGATTGGCGCAAAGGTTGGAACTTTCTGCACTCGTCCTGCTATCCAAACCAATGATGGCGGATGGGCTGAGGTAGATTGGTTCCGTATTGAAAAATAAGAATATCTATCGCATATAGTATAAGACTGTCTGCTCTGCCGGGAGGTAAGGCAAACAGTCTTTATTGTTTAGGCTATTTGCGGCCGGATGTTTATAAAGTAAGGTACGGCATATCTAAATTAGGTCTACACTTTATATAATTTTAGCGTACACTTATTATGAATTAGGTGTAGATGTTTTAATAAACATCTGAGCGGAGATTGGCTTAAGTCTCCTTACATTTCATCTTAAACAAAGCCTAAAGAAGCATTAGTCATTCTTATCCCTGCTTTATTTTCCGTAACTTTGCATCATAAAACTTAAAGTAGAATGAAGAAATTAGTAATATTTGATTTAGACGGAACCCTGCTTAACACCATTGCCGACCTGGCACAAAGTACCAATTATGCACTGAAAAAGGTTGGTTTTCCCGAGCATGAAGAGAGTGAATATAAGTTTTTTGTAGGCAACGGAATTAACAAGCTTTTTGAGCGTGCACTTCCGGAAGGTGAAAAGAGTGAGGAAAACATTGCAAAGGTTCGCAAACATTTCCTTTTTCATTACGGAGAGCACAACATGGACAAAAGCAGACCTTATCCGGGTATACCCGAACTGCTGTCTGCACTTCAGGAGAAAGGGATAATGCTTGCCGTAGCATCTAATAAATATCAGTCAGGCACGGAGAAACTTATTGAGCATTATTTTGGCAATATTCCTTTTGTAGCTGTATTCGGATTGCGTGAAGGTGTAAAAGCTAAACCAGATCCTACGGTTGTAGAGGATATTCTTGCCATAGCTAAGGTTGATAAGAGCGATGTTCTTTACGTGGGCGACTCGGGCATTGACATGCTGACAGCTAAGAATGCAGGAATAACTGCCGCCGGAGTAACTTGGGGATTTCGTCCACTCGATGAACTGAAACAATTTGAACCGGAGCACATTGTAAATGAAGCAGAAGAGATTCTTTCACTCATTTAAAAAACAGAAGGTATTCTCTATAGATAAATCAATTAGGGTAACCGGAGAGAAAGGCTGCCCGAGAAGTCTAAATATCATTATGCAGAACTGGATTATAATAAATGGAAGCTCTTCACATTCTTCCAGAAAGAGGACATAGCATTGCTTTACGAAACAATCCGAAAACAACAAATAAATGGGTTTTACCAGCTGAAGAATGGTTAAGTGACATTGCAACGCTATCTGCAAAACAATTTAAAACGGCATATTATTAATCTACAAGTTAAAACGGTTGTATCTATACTGACGAACTATCCATTTATGAACAATGATAATCAGTATAAATACAGCCCTTAATATGAAGAATTTCTATAACTCGTTATTGTAGGGCTCCCAGAAAAAGAGCAAAAAGGAGCGTTGCTAAACCGGCAAGCAAAAGAACAATGATAATCCAGAAAATCAATTTATGCGTTTTCATATATACGTGATGATTAATAATTCTTTCCTATACTTTCTTTATATTCAGTAGGAGTCATGCCATATTTCTGCTTAAAGCATTTACTAAAATAACGCGGATCATTAATTCCAACCATATAAGAAATTTGCGTCATATTATACTCGCCTGTTTTAATAAGCTCAGCAGCTCTTTTCACACGCATTTCTTTTATAAATTCAATCGGAGCCAATCCCGTCAGCATTTTCAGTTTCTTAAAGAATACAGAACGGCTGACAGCCATTTCCTGCACTAAATCATCTACAATAAGATCTCCATTATCCATATTCTTTTCCATCAGTGACAGCAGTTTATCCATAAACCGGCGATCGAACAACGACATTTCCGGCTGCACAGGACTTTCTTCCTTGGGCTTAGCCATCAGATTTGCACGATAAAGTTCCTGTAACTTATGTCTTTGTGCCAGTAAATTCTCTACTCTTGCCTCCAGATAAGTAGCACTAAATGGTTTAGTTATATAATCGTCGGCGCCAAATTCCAATCCTTGCAGTTTACTCTCTATATCCGATTTGGCTGAGAGCAGTACAATAGGGATATGACTGGTTGCCATTTCTGTTTTCAGCTCTTTTGTCAGTTCAATTCCATCCTTCTCTGGCATCATTACATCACTGATAATCATGTCCGGTACATATTTCAATGCTTTTTCGTATCCGTCTTTACCATCAGAGGCCTCTATTACCTGATATGTAGAACTGAAAATAGAGCGAAGGAAGTACCGCAGTTCAGCATTATCTTCTATCAGAAGCATTGTTTCTTTCGACAAATCAATATTCTGATCACAAGTATCCGTTTCTTTCAATTGTGTTTCATCGCTAAAATCTACACTATGCAGCACTTCATTCTTTTCCAGATAGTCAGTATCCGAAAGAATGAGCTCTACACTTTCATCATAATGATCTTTACCTTTAAGAAAATGCGTTGTAAAACAACTTCCCTCGCCCAACTTACTATCTACCTGAATAGTTGCCTTGTGCATCTCTACTAATTCTTTTACTAAAGAAAGCCCGATACCGGTGCTAGGCTGATTGAAAAGATTTCTGTCAACCAGATTTTCAAAGCGGGTAAAAAGAGAGTTTTTCTTACTATCAGCAATTCCAATCCCCTGATCAGATACACCAATAGCTAACGTAGTGCCCTCATCTTTGATAAAGACCTTAATCATTTTACCTTGCGGAGTAAATTTAAAGGCATTAGAAAGAAGGTTAAACAAAATTTTCTCAAATTTGTCTATATCTACCCAAAGATTCATCTGCGAATCTTCATTCTCGAACAAGAACTCTATACGATGATTTTCTGCCAATGATTCGAAGTTATCCATAATACGACGAACAAACGGAACCGTATTAATCTCCTGCACCTGCATTTTCATCTTTTTATTCTGAATCTTCCTAAAGTCCAGAATCTGGTTAACCAGCCTCAGCATCCGGTCTGTATTACGTTTTACCAGATTCAGTTGCTCACGGGCATCTTCCGGTATCTGAGAATTTTTCAGGACCTGTTCCACCGGACCCGAAATCAGCGTCAAAGGTGTACGCAGTTCATGAGAAATATTCGTAAAGAAACGAAGTTTTATATCAGACACCTGCTGTTCTACAGAGACTTCATTTTTCAATCGGTAAATAGTAAACAGGATAAATACAGCCACCAGAATAATACCCAGAATAAAGACAAAGTAAATCAGATACGCCCACGAAGTTTCCCAAAATGAAGGAAGGACATTTATTTTGAGACAGCGCTCATTGTTCACCCAGACTCCGTCACTATTCGTTGATTTCACATGGAAAACATAATCACCTTTCGGGAGATTAGTATAGGTAGCCGACCGCTGCTTATCTACATACGTCCACTCCTTATCAAAACCTTCCAGATAATAAGCATACTTTATGTTATCTGCATTTCTAAAATCAAGTGCAGAATACTGAATAGTAACGGTATTTTCTTTATGTGAAAGGGTTAGTTCTTTTGTATCGTCCAATCCCACCTTCAAAACAGAGTTTACACCAGGTCCAACTTCTTTATTAGCTATCATTAACTCTGAGAAAGTTATGTAAGGCACATACGTACTTTTACGGATAGCCATCGGATTAAAATAGAGAAAACCGGTTGTGGTTCCAAAATAGATCTCATGATTTGCAGTAATTTCAGATGTACCTTCACTGAACGAAGCTTTAAACGAGAAGCTTTTATCATCGTAGTTCTCAAACTTATGTTGTGAAGGAATAAACTTACTTAATCCGTTTTCCGTGCTGATCCACAAATTGCCTTTTACATCTTCCTGCATAGACAACATTACATCTGAAGGTGCTCCATCCTTAACCGTGTAACATTTAAACACAGCCTTATCTTTTCCTGAGACATAGAGTAATTTATTGAGTCCTCCGCCAAAAGTTGCCAGATAAAGCTCACCGCTCTTTGTAGCATGAATCCAATGCACATCATTATTGCTTAGACTAGTGGTACTACTTGGTACACGAGAATAATGATTAAACTGTATTTCTTCCGGATTCGCGAAACTATCTTTAAAAGATAATACCCCGGAGGTGGTTCCTACCCAAATATACCCTTTGGCATCTTCCGTAATATAACGAACACGATAGCATTGATCAATAGGATATCCTTTCAGATTATTCCGGTGATTAATAAAAATAGAATGTCCATTCTTATCCTGGTCAATATAATTAATGCCACCACCAAATGTAGCAATCCATATTTTCCCTTTATGATCTTCAAAGACACAGTAAATATTATCATCGCTCAGACTGTAAATATCATCTTCGTTATATATAAAACGGGACAGATGATACTGATTCCCGGCTTTTTCAGCACGAACCAATCCTCTTCCTTTCGTACCAATCCAAATAACCCCTTTTCTGTCCTGAGTAATGGAATAAACCACTCCATCAAATTTCGCACCACTTTGAGATATTACTCCGGATTCCGTAAGGTAACCCATATAATTACGGTTGGAATCATAAATACGCAATGTTCCATCTTTCAATGCAACCCACAAGTTTCGGCTTTTATCTTCAAAAATAGCACGGGTTTCATTACTGAGCGATTCATAATCATGCGGATCAGGTGTGGTTAAATGAAACTGACTATCCTGGAAAGTTATCTTTTCCAAACCTCTGGAGTGAGTACACATCCACAGATTGCCCTGCCTGTCGGACATAGCTGAATGAAGCTTATTTGAAAAACGCCAGTTTGATGAGCCAAATTCATTATAGAAAGGAACAATCTTATTCAGTTTTCTGTCAAAATAAGACATACCTCCACCATAAGGATGCACCCAAAGATATCCGTTAACATCTTCGTGTATATGAAAAGCCGGTCGTGAACGGGAAGCCCCTCCTTGTTCAGCTGGAACAATCTCTTGCTTTACCTTGTTTGTATGTGGATTAAAGTGAGTAACTCCATCGGCTTCCTTCAGCTCAAACCACACCTCTTTACAGCGGTCTACATAGACAGATACTATTTTATTTGAAGGCAGATTGACACAGGTAGTTGTATTATAATGAATTATTTCTTTATTACCCAGACGATAAGTAAAGAAGCCATCGTCGGCCGTTGAAAATACTATTTCATCTGGAGAAACAGAATTAACCGATATAACATTTGATTTAGTTGGCAACTCCAGCAGCTGAAAGTTTCTTCTCTTCTTTTGATAACTCCATACTCGCCCCATGTCCGAACCAAAAAAGATTTCTGTGGGAGTTTCCTGTAAAGAATAAAAAGATTGCTTATGCCGATGACGGTTTCCGTTTGTCTCTACAAAATATGAAACAGGCATTTTTTGTCCCGGCCTGATCAATCCCAGCCCGTTATCTGTAAGCATCCACTCATTTCCTGAAGCACTCAGATGAACTTTATATACCTTCTGAGCAGGAAACAGTCCGGCTTTTAGCGAATAGACATCCGTTGTCAATTGATGCGTATTTAAATCTGTCAACACCCGGATAGCTCCTTCATTTTCCGTGAGCAGCCACACTGATCCATCCTTCATTGCTTCGATTGACAATATATTGGCAGTACTTCCTTCACCAGAGGAAGGTACCTTAATAAACGTCTCTGTATTGGGATCAAAGCGGTGAGCCCGGTTATCATATGTCAGCACCCAGATGTATCCATAGATATCTTCCACCATGCGGTCCACCCGGTTATTTGTGAGACTGATCAGATCTCCCTGACGAGCCTTGAATGTCTTAAAGGAATATCCATTGAATTTATTGATTCCGTCCCATGTTGCAAACCACATAATACCCTTATGGTCCTGCAGCATGCTCATCACGGTATTTTGTGATAGTCCGTCTTCAGAGGAATAATGTGTAAATGAGCACTTTTGCTGTGCATAACCGCACAAAGATGCTATCCATAATAAAAATATAAAAAGAAGGTTTTTCATAGTAGTGTATTTATTAACTTGAAATACTAAATTCAAAAATACACAATTTAATAGTAATCGTTCTCATTCTTTGGTCTTAAATTATTCACATTACTGATTAAGGTCCCTTTTTCTTTATAAAAAAATAGTTATCTTTATAAGGATACAAAAATGTAAAGTGAGTAACTTATAATTAACGGGCTTTCAGCATTACTTTATCTGCACCGTTTTTTAGAGGGTTCCAGTTATCATCTCCTGCAAGGATTTTTTCCATATCATAATTCTTAATGTCCTTCAACTGATGAGAGTAAAAAGCCCGGGAATCTGCATTAGCCCCTTCCCCACTGCTCTTGTATTCTGCAAAGAAGCTATTCTTTTCCGCTTCTTTCTTTCCCCAATTATCCCATCCTTGAGGAATAATATGTTTTCCCATTTCACAACGAATATAAACAGCTTGTGCATACGGTCTCCAAGGACGGGCAAGGCATACTTTGTTTACTCCTTCTGAAGCAGTCAGCTTACAATCATAAAAGACATAACCGTAAGGTTTGCCTTTATCAGTAGAAGGAGCGGTAACATAACCATTCCCTTTGCTATGAATAGTGCAACGGTTAAAAACAGCAGCCGACCATCCAAATATAAAATCGACTGTGCCCTCAATATAACAATCTTCATAGTACTGACGACTGTCTTTTCCATAGGTGTAAAGGGTATCCTGAAATCCAAGGAAGCGACATTTACGGAACATCACTCTGTCGGCATCAACAAAAGCTGTAACTGCCTGCCCTACCGGACCGGAAGTATTCTCAAAAGTGATGTTTTCAGCAAAGAAGTCGGGTGCATAGATGTAGCAACTTGCCGAACCTGAGGTAGATTTGTTCTCACCAAACGAATTCTTTTTCGAAGCATAATCGTCATAAGAGATTACTGCTCCTTCTTGCCCGATAAGCGAAATATTTATTTTGGATGGAGGAATAACTAATTTTTCCTTATACACCCCTTTGCGTATTAAAATCGTGGTGCGAGCCTCCTTCCGGAAATCGGGAACTGCATTAATAGCTTCCTGAACAGTAAAGAAATCTCCACTTCCATCCTGAGCAACTACATAGTCATAATGGCGTACGTACTTAGCCAACTCAGGCACCTCTTTAGCTATAGCTTCAACTGTTAGTCCGGCAATCACACGGGCACCGTAAATGTTCAGATGAGTATTATCCTCACGTCCCTTTGGTAATGCCGCAAATTTATTAGCAGGAATCCACATATAAAGCTTCTTAGACTCTACCGGACCTAGTCCTTCTACCAAGTCGTGAGTAATTTTATTCATATCTACAAACGCAACTCCTAATTCCTTTGCCACTCTACGGGGAGAATCCAGATAAGCACCGTGTGTATCGAAAAGTATCTTTCCTTCTACAGGAAGAGCCTCCTCTCCGGGGACCTTACGAGTATCTTTATTTATATCTTTATCTTGCGGACGGATAAAATTTCTACGAACAATGGAATTGAAAAGAACTGGTATTCCACCTTTGGCACGCGTTTCGTTTACAAACCTACGCAGGTTTGCATCAAACGTTGTTCCTGGATCAGTATGACGAGTTGAATCAGTCTTCTCATCATTATGTCCAAACTGAATAAAGACATAATCACCTTTTTTCACCTGACTGATCACCTTTTCCCAACGTCCTTCGTCAATAAAGCTTTTAGAACTTCTTCCATTCATCGCATGATTATCTATTCCAACATCCTCAGTAAAGAATCCGGCAAGCACATGCCCCCATCCTCTTTCAGGGTTTCCGCCTTCAAGTGATTTATTGGCCATGGTAGAGTCGCCAATCATAAAGACAGTAATCACACGATCTGCCTTAAAGGCAGAAAAAACAAGGAAAGCCAGTAGTATAAAAAGAAGTTTATGTTTCATTATTTCATAATAATATCCAAGGCTACAAGTTTACAAATAAAGCATCACTCAATAGTCTATTTTTTATTGTATTATGTGTAAATATTGAATTTATCTTAGAAGAATAAGACAAAGTTAATAGTTCACATATAATATTACTTTATTTATGAGGATGCCAGTTGCTGTTTATCTTAAAGATCTTCTCTACAGTATATTCAGCAGCCTCTTTCTTATTTAACTGCTTGCTCCATTTTACCCGTTCCTTTGTAGATGCTCCCTCGCCGGTATTCATATATTCTGCATAACGGACTGTTTTCTCATTTTCCGGATTTTTCCAATTGTGCCAACCAACAGGAAGAATATGTTTACCCAACTCACAATTTATAAAAGCAGTAGCAGCATAAGGTCTCCAGGGACGTCCCAGATATACTTTTGTTACATCCGGTGCAGCAGTCAGCTTACAATTCTTAAATACATAGCCATACTTCATATCCTTCGACGTTGAAGCTGCAGTAATATATGAATCTCTTTTGCTATAGATAGTACAATGTTCAAACAATGCGGTAGATGGGCCAAAAATAAAGTCGGTTGTTCCTTCAATATAACAATCGGTAAACCAAAGACGTGTTCCCTCTGTTCCGGTGTAAACAGTATCCTGATTACCCAGGAAACGGCAGTTGATGAATATCAGCCTGTCACCCTCGGTATGAAGTGCAACAGCCTGTCCCAGCTGTTCCGCATTATTCTCAATTGTCAGATTCCGGAAAGTTATATTGTTACCTTCCACTTTCACAGTATAGGTACGAAACGTTCCCATCTTATTCATGTTTGCATGATCATTATTGGTGATAACAGTCTTAAAGGCATCTTCACCAACAATTTCCACATTTTTAATCCAAGAAGGAATAACAATCTTTTCTTTGTACACCCCATTCTTTATATAAATGGTAACCGTATAATCCATAAAAGCACGTACACTTTCCACAGCTTCCTGAATATTTCTATACTTACCGCTCCCGTCCTGGGCTACAACAATAGTATCTTGCTTTTGTGCCTGAGTATTAGCACAAAACAGTACAAATAAAATTAGTATTTTAACTGATTTAGCAAACATAAACTTTCTGATTAGTACTTAGTTACTTATGAAGCTTTTCCCATTCAAGACTAGCCATAATAAACGGCCCTACAGCCTTAGGATCGTTAGACCGAATCTTTTCGTGGATATAATAGTCATAATCTCCTGAACGATAAGGATTACCTCCAAGTCCTGCAACGGCACAAACTTTTGTTATAGAAACAATTCCTTGTTTATCCACTTCAATCAAATTGCTGAGTATTCCTTTGTATCCCTTTTCAGCCACTTGCAGGTAAGATTTATCAATATAACCCATACGAACTGCTTTAAACAGAGTGTATACAAACATTGAAGAACAAGAAGCCTCCAGATAATTTCCCTTGTCTCCGCTTCTGTCAATCACCTGATACCAAAGACCGCTCTTCTTTTCCTGATATTTTTTAATCTGAGTTGCTACATTATTCAGGATATTTAGCATAGAATCACGACCAGCTTCATGTTTGGGAATAAAATCGAGAGCATCCACCAGCGCCATAGCATACCATCCCATAGCTCTTCCCCAGCAATGAGCACTTTGTCCGGTCTGCTTGTCCGCCCATTTCTGTTCACGGCTTTCATCCCATGCATGGCGGTAAAGCCCATTAGCCGGATCATAAGTATGGCGGGCTATTACTATAAATTGTTTTATTACATCGGCATAATCCTGTGGCCGGTTATTACGGAAAGAATATTCAGCATAAAAAGGAGATGCCATATAAACCCCATCCAGCCACATTTGATTAGGATAGACATTCTTATGCCAAAAACCACCTTCGGATGTACGTGGATGACTATCCAGCTGACTTCTCAAGAGATCAAGAGCCTTTTTATATTTCTCATTTTTAGTCTGTTCGTAAATACGAAAAAGAATCTTCCCCGAATTAACACGATCTAAACTATACTCTGACATTTTGTAAGTCTTTATACTTCCGTCATCATTAATTGTTGTATCAGCATACGTAAGTGCATATTTATAGAACTTATCGTCACCATATTTGTCATACACATCGAGCATTGCTTTCAACTCCAGTCCCTGACAATAATTCCATCTTAAATCTTTTGAAAAGTCCAATTGCCATGCGTGAGGGAAACGAATCATTTCAGATTTGGCCATACGTACAGACATTGGTAATTTATCCGAAATCCCCACTTGTGAGAAAGCTTGTGCGGTACATGAAAAAGCACAAAAAAGAATAACTTTACAAATTGTTTTTATCATTTCTTTATATTCTATAATATTATGTTTATTGCATTTATAGGCAAAAATAAAGACTCTTTTCCATATATTAGTGGACTTTTTATCATAAATAATGTATTTTTTGATAAACTTATTCTTCAGATAGCTGTTTATGAATTAAAAGGTGTTCATTTTATCATGAATAACCTTTTTAATAGACAAGTTTCTTAATTGTGATTTTATTCATTGGTTAGCCTTATGTTTAACAAAAGAGCAAATAAATATGGAAGATTATAAAATTTGCATTGCATTTATTATTGGAGGATTTATTTCATCCCTTATCATTGAGAGTTTTATTTTACCCAAGATCATTATTTTTTCTCGGAAAAAAGGTTTATTTGACATGCCAAACGATAGAAAAGAGCATGAGATTCCTGTTCCCCGCTTAGGTGGTATATCTTTTTTCCCAGTTCTGCTTTTAATTACAATAATTATACTCTATATAAGATTACAGATGATGGGAAATGCATACCTTCCTATATTCTATAAAGTTATAGGTGATTTAATGATGATAATTTGCGGATTCTTAATATTATATATAGTAGGCATAAAAGATGACTTGTCTGGTGTAAGTTATAAAAAGAAATTTATAGTACAATTAGTCGCTTCAGTTTTTATGATTGCAAGTGACACATACATTGATAACTTTTATGGCTTGTTTGGGATATACGAGATTCCTATATGGATAGGTATTCCACTTAGCATGTTTCTCTGCATTTATATAACAAATTCCATTAACCTTATTGACGGAATAGATGGATTAGCCTCAGGTCTTAGCAGTGTTGCGCTAATTGTTTATGGATGCTTGTTTTTTATAAGTGAACAATGGACTTTATCAATTCTCTGTTTTACAATGTTAGGAATTCTTGCTTCTTTCTTCTATTATAATGTATTCAGTACTAAAAATAAAATATTTATGGGAGATACAGGTTCTCTGATGCTGGGTTTCTTACTCTCATTTCTTGGAATCCGACTAGCAATGGATCTTCCGGAATCATCATTTGCTCAGCCAACAGGTGCCATTTTAGTAGCAGCTTCCGTTCTGATTATTCCCATGTTCGATACTGTTAAAGTAATGTATGCCAGATTCCGTTTACATAAAAACATATTTACTCCAGACAGAAAACATCTTCACCATAGACTGATTGATATTGGTTTCTCTCATCGGACCGCCATGATAATAATTATTTCGAGTTCCATAATAATAACCTTAACCAATATTTATGCATTGCAACACATGGATATTAATATTGTATTCGGAGCTGATTTAATTATTTTATTAAGTTCAAATGGCTTAATCTCATATCAAAGAAATGTGAAGGTCCAAAGAATTACAGCTCTTGCAAGATTCCCTAAAAATGAACTTCAGGAAAATTAAAAAAGAAATCGGATAAGCATCATTTTTACAGATTGCTTACCCGATTTTCTATTTTTATAAATCACCAGCAATAACTCAGGACAGTAATTGCAGCTTATTCTCTTCATCCAGTTTAAGGATAAGTTCGCCAAATGTTGAATTTACCCAAGCAAACCAACTTCGTGTAAACTTCTTTGGATCATCCTTATAAAATGATTCATGCATAAAACCGGTATCAGCATCAGTATCTCGCAAAACCTTCATGCAAGCTTTTATCTCAGCATCATCCTTACTCGTCATAGCTTTCATTAAAATGCTTAACGGCCAGATCATGTTAAGTGAAAAGTCTGAAACATGCGGTCCACCAATCCCTTCTCCGGCTGTACCTTTGAAGAAATACGGGTTATCATTGCTCCAAACGTATCTACGGGTATTCTGATAAATCTCATCATCAACAGATATGCAATCAATATAAGGCAACGACAACAAACCAGGAACATTGGCATCGTCCATTAAAAGAACTCCTCCATAACCATCTACTTCATAAGCATATATCTTCCCATATTCCGGATGATTTATGATTGCATATTTGTTAATTGCAGCCATTACTTCATCAGCCATAGCTTCGCACTCGCCAGCAAAAGAAGTATCCATTGTCACTTTGCGTGATATTTCTGCTAATTGTCTCAAAGAAGTTACAGCAAACAAGTTAGATGGAACCAAAAATCCAAACACTGAGGCATCATCGGAGGGGCGGAAAGTAGAAAATATCATTCCAACAGGTTTCACCGGAGAGCCATATCCATAATTAGCCTGCGTATCCGACTGTTTCTCTGTAACGCGCTGAAATTTATAAGGGCCTAATCCATCTTTCCGTTGTTGTTCCTTAAAGGTACGAAGTACGGCGTGCATGGCTTGTTGCCAGGTAGAATCAAACACAGAAGTATCAGAAGTCTTTTTCCAGTAATTATAAGCCAAACGAATAGGGAAACACAAAGAATCAATCTCCCATTTACGTTCGTGAAGTTCTGGTTTCATTGTGGTCAAGTCTTTATCCCACTCACTGCCTGTAGGTCCCTCATTAAATGCATTTGCATACGGATCGATTAAAATACACTTAGCCTGACGATGTATCAGCCCCTGAAACAAAAGTTTCAATTGGGGATCTTTATTTACGAGCGGCAGATAAGGCCAAAGCTGACCAACAGAATCGCGCAACCACATAGCATGTATGTCTCCGGTATATACAAACGTATCAGGTGTATTACCAATCATCTTGAAGTAAACAGTAGTATCTAATGTGTTCGGATAACAGTTCTCAAACATCCAAGCCAGTTTGGGATCCTTGATCTTCTTTTTTAGTCTTACAATGGTTTCTTCAACTGCCTTTGAAGTGAAATGACGCTTAGACAGCTCCGGACGTTGTGAAATATATTTCTCATCTTTGAGTATTCCGGATACAGTTTTACTGTATACATCCAAGCCTCCTCCAAGAGCTAAAGACGCAAGTCCCAATCCCCCCTTTTTTAAGAAATCTCTGCGTGTAGTCATAATATCTATTTATTTAATTTTTGATAAGGAAATCTTTTGTAATTCAACATTCCATCCAGAAACAGAAATCAGAGGAACTGACTGCCCGATGTTATTGCAGTCTATTTCTATTGTCTTCACTCCCCCGGGAACCACAGAACAATAATTATCGCTGTAGAATGAAGGCAGGATTCTTTCGCCCGTCTTCTTATTTATCACGGAGATACGGTTAAAGAATGCAACCGGATTGCCCGCAGGGTTAGCAAGCGTTACCTCAATCTTCCCGGGTTTTATAAATTTAGCAGACACTCTGAGCTTAGCTTTGCCCATTTCCCCCAGGCCGCTGTATTTACCGGTTCCATCAGCTAACCAATAGATATTTTCACTTACAATCTGCTTAGTTTCGTCCCTCAACTGTAGCTGGAGGAAGCCGCCTTTCTCCTTACCAAGAGCATCAAGTTCTTTCTTTATGGAGAACAGTTTCTTGCTGCAGGAAGTATCAATAGAGGTTGATTGCTGAGTAATCTCACTGCTCTTTCCGTCCATATCAAACCAGGTTGCTGTCAGTGTAAGGTTATCACATGGTTTGAAGCCGTTATTGACAAGCATAAGGGTGCCATCAACCGGACTACACATGGCATGAAGTTTTTCACTTCCGTTTCTAAGACCGAACAAGCAGGCATTAGGATCAAGATAGTAATCGTACATCTGACCACGCATGGCTGTCCATGGATTCTGAGTCTTCCAGATTATAACACCGGTGTACCAGTTCCACATGTGAGAACTAAAGCCTTCCATCAGTCCGCGGTACTGATCATAATTCACCAGCTGGGCCTTGCGGCAGAAGTCATGGATGTCGGCCGGTGTGCCGTAAGGCTCCAGAAATCCTTCATAACCCACTCCGGTATAAGTGTGGTAGGTCCACACTGAATCGGCGGTTTCATTGGGTTTCTCATCCGGGTGATAAACAGGAAGCACCATATTCTTTTCAGGCATAAAACGTTTCAGTGATTCATAATCGCCTACTCCCACTGAACCCACTTCCGAATTGAACGGATAAGTACGGTGGTTCCAGAATACGCTCAGGGGTTGGATTGTATAAGGGCCGTCTCCGTTTCCTCCAAGGGTGTTTAAGGACATCTTTTCGGTATTGGAGAAATCAAAGAATATACGAGTACCGTCTAAAGAAGGGATTATTGAATCCCGTAAAACGGTAAGGATATCTTCCGGAGGAGTAATCTCATTGCCACCGCACCAGACAGCCAGGGATGGATGATTACGAACCATCTTAATCATATCTGCCGCAGATTCCAGAAAAAGGGCATGATTATCGGGATACTTTCTTCTGGTCCACTGATCTTCGCTTTTCAGCGGATCAAGCCATCTTCCGTTGCAGTCGCCCGACATCCAGAAATCCTGAAAAACAAGCATACCATAACGGTCACAGGCTTCATAAAACTCTGGACGTTCAACCAAGGCTCCTCCCCAGATACGAAGCAGGTTAAGATTCATATCACGGTGGAAACGTATTTCGGCATCATAACGTTCAGGAGTAAAACGGAGCATGGCATCGGAGATGATCCAGTTTCCACCTTTTATAAAGATCTTCTGACCATTCACATGGATCTCACGGCTCTGTGTGACCGGATTAAACGACGACTGAATTTCTCTTACCCCGAACCGGACAGACTCACGGTCGGAAACGGTATGGTCATCTTCTTCGAAGGTCAGTTCGGATTTATACAGGTTTTGTTCGCCATAACCCGAAGGCCACCACAAACGGGGATTCTTCAGTGTATAGCAGGGTAAAGAGACCGTCATCTTTTTATACGGTCCGATACTTACTTTACCGGAAACAACATTTCCCTCAAAAGAGAATTTAAGCACTCCTGAGAGAGTCTTCCCTGAGGCATTTTCCACATCTGCAGAGACTTTGATCTGTGCATCGTTCTGTTTTCCTTCCGGTGTGCGTTTTCCTGGAACCAGTGTCACCACATGAGGATCGCAGATATTCACGCTTCCTGTTTTCTCGATATAAACTTTATCCCAGATACCGGTATTACGGTCTCTGATCGGACGGATCCAGTCCCATCCGGCAACATACTGGTGAGATACATTGCGGGCTATCATTCCATCGCCGCCCTGTCCTCCGTTGGGTTTTCCTACCGGATCGGGCGGAAAGACTATTACAGCCAGACGATTATCTCCGCTCTTTGCCAGGAGTTTCGTGATATTGAATGTCCTGCGAAGATACATTCCTTCATAGGGTTCCTTATTCACCGCCTGACCATTGAGGTATATCCTGCAGCTATAGTTGATTCCCCGGAATGTAAGCCAGACCTGGTTATCTCCCCTAGGGGCCGCTTCCTTGAAGTCCTTGACGAACCAATAGGTATAATGCGCTCTTCCGGTATTGTAAATATCTGGAATCTGTTCGTTATTCATTCCGTAAAAAGGGTCCGGAATCTCTTTGTTGGCCAGCAGCGTGGTCAGAACCGTTCCGGGAACCACGGCATGCTTCCATGCACCCAAAGGATAGGATGGAGCTGAGATAATCTCTCCCGCTGCTTTCTCCTCTTCCACCGATCTGCATTTCCAGCCGCTATTGAGTTCATAACGGTTCTGGGCAAAAGAACCGGTTATACTGAACAAAGAAAAAAGAGCTATTATAAAACTGTGTCTTTTCATCATTATTATATTCTTGCTATATACATTTCTTAAAGTGATGGTTATGCTTCATTCAGAAACGCTTACATTTCCGAATGGGGACGGTCAGCCGGAGCTGTGCCCCAGGAAGAAGGCTGGTTACCCATTTCAATGACCAGTTTCCCTCCGTTCATTATATCCTTATACCGGATATAGGATCTGGTATATGCCTTGCCATTGAGGGTCATCTTCCGGATATACTTATTAACGGAGCTGTTATTCAGGACATTCAGTGTAAAGGTTTTATTGTTGCCCACGCTGATGGTGGCATTGTTCACTACCGGGCTTCCGAAGATATAACAGCCGTTTGAAGGGTTAAGAGGATAGAATCCCAATGACGAGAGGACATACCAGGCGGACATCTGTCCCACATCCTCGTTTCCGCAAAGACCGTCAATCTTATCTGTATATAATGTATTCATTATCTCACGTACCTTATCCGCTGTTTTCCAGGGTTGTCCCACATAGGCGTACATATAGGTTACATGGTGGCTAGGTTCGTTGCCATGAGCATATTGTCCGATCAGACCGCTGATATCAGGGGAAGCGTCTTTGCCAAGCTCTCCTTTGGCCAGAAAAAGCGAATCCAGTTTGGAAGTAAAGGCTTTTTCTCCTCCGAAAAGTCCGATCAGCCCTTCCACATCCTGGGGTACCAGCCAGGTATATTGCCAGCCATTTCCTTCGGTATAGTCGTTCTGGCGGTGAATGGAAATAAACGGATTAAACGAGGTTCTCCAGGTATTATCGTTTACACGTCCTCTGGCAAAGCCTGTCTGAGCATCGAAATAGTTACGGTAGTATTTTCCACGCTTATCGAAATAGTTGTAATCTTCTGTAAAGCCTTCTTTCTTTGCTACCTGTCCCACACTCCAGTCGGCAATGGCATATTCCAGTCCCATAGCTACTGATTCAACGGTACTGTCGGCAGGGATATAGCCATACTTCTTTACGTATTTCAAACCACGGCCGTCCTGCATCATGGTCTTCTTCATTGCCTCGTAAGCCATTTTCTTATCAAAGCCCTTTATTCCTTTCAGACAGGCATCGGCAACGACCATTACAGCCGGACAACCGACCATGCAATAGGTCTCATTGCCCATCAGATGCCATACCGGAAGTTCTCCCTGCTGCTGATAAATGGCCAGCATCGTATTCACAAAATCGGCGGTTCTTTCCGGTTGAAGGATCGTGAAAAGAGGATGTGCGGCACGGTAGGTATCCCATAAAGAGAAAGTGGTATAATTGGTAAACGCAGCATTCCTGTGTATTTTCTTATCGGCTCCACGATAGTCTTTATTGCAGTCACTGAAAACGGAAGGGGCAATCATGGTGTGGTATAATGCTGTATAGAAAGTACGCATACGAGCGGCATTATCGGCCTTTATCACCACCCTATTCAGTTCCTTGTTCCAGGCGGCATCGGCCTTAGCCACTGTCTGACTGAAGTTCCAGCCAGGAAGTTCCTCTTTCATATTTGCTTTGGCATTCTCTATACTCACCGGTGAAAGGGCAACCTTTACAAATATATTCTCCTTTTCACGAGTGTCAAACAAAGCCTGACCATAAACTCTTTCAGCTTTTAAAGATAAACCGGAGGAAATACTTGTTGAGTCGCTCACAATAAAACGCTTCATTGGTTTGGAAAACACAGCAGTAAAATAAATACGTTGATCTTTAGCCCATCCGGAAGAATAACGGTAACCCGAAATCATAGAATCATTTTCCTGAGTTATATAACCTTCAGTCACTTTATCCCATCCAATACCACTTTCCAGATCAATAATAATCTTCGCATCCTTCGAAGCGGGAAAGGTATATTTATGAAACCCGCATCGCTGAGTTGCAGTCAATTCTACATTCACATTATAACGATCCAAATGAACAGCATAATAACCTGGACGAGCCTTTTCTGTATTGTGACGATAGATTGATCCTATACCGGATTTATATTGTTCCGGAGTACTTTTTTTTGTTTCCACACGTCCAATTGCCGGCATGAATGATATATCTCCTAAGTCACCTATTCCTGTTCCGCTAAGATGCATATGTCCAAAGCCTGTTACTATTGAATCCGAATAATGATAGCCTGAGCACCAATCCCATCCGCGGGTATAATTATTGGGGCCTAGCTGAACCATGCCAAAAGGTACATTGGCTCCTAAAAAGGTATGACCATGCCCTCCCGTACCAATATAAGGATCAACATAACGAGTAAGGTTTTCCATTCGGAAAAACTTCGGTTTGGGCTTACTAAAACAAAGAGGGGTGATAAATGCTATAAGCAAGCTCAAAAGAAAAAACTTCTTTACACAAAATGGCAAACTTCTGTTTCTCATATTATAGATATTTATTTTTATAAATCATGCAATAAGTCATTAAAAATCATTTCCTGACTTCAATTAATCCTTCATCATTAATACTCCATGTATTATTATTCAGTGAACTGATGGTAGCATTAAACTGATGTGCCGTTGCTTCCATTACCAGAGAGTTCTCAGCATTATCTAATTCAAAAGTTGCCGGATAAATATTTAATTCTTCCAATGTAGATGCATATCTTTTATGTTTATTCATATATTCCTTCTGGCGATAATAGACAAGCCATAGGTACTGCTTTTGTTTTTCAACATAAGGTAATTTGAAATCAGGTAACTGATTCGGATTTTGTTTTGCAGTAAAAAGCAAATATCCCCAACGTTCAGGATAATGCATATTGATCAATCCTGGTGGAGACCATACCCAATTATTCTCAGGTAAGACCTTCCCCTCCGGACTTTTCTTCTTCACATATTTTCCATTAATTATATCTGTATTCCACTCAACTCTTGAGAAATTAATCCGCCATAAAGTTCCTTCTTCAGGAATAACCACATTGCCACCAATGGTCAACGCCTTAATAGGAATGGCAATCTCAACTGTCCATCCCTTGTCTTTATCCTTTGGATTATTCAATGTTCCGTGAATTTTAACAGCAGTACGCATACCTTCTGCATTCCATCCAACTAATTCGTGTGAGTTATTGCGGTAAGGTTTAGACAGAAACAGATCAAAAATGGTATTCAATGCATTCACTTCCACCTCAAAATACTGGTGAGTATTGTTATCCGGATCAATAAATATCTCAAAATCGTTATCGTTATAAACCACCTCATCATGATTGCGAAGATTAGCCCATACATGGTTATCCTCAATATCAGCCGCAAAATACATATAATTATCGTCCCAAAGCATTTTTACCCGGGTTTTATAATAAGGATCAGGTTTTGATTTTCCTTCTATATCCCTAAAGAAATTACTCCATGAAGCATTCTGCCACACTGCGTCAGTTATATTTCCATCAATAACCGGTTTAACTGATGTATGTCTAACCACATAACTTTCTGGAGATGTAAACAAATTCTCTAAACCTCTAAATGACGGCTGCGCCCAACAAGATGCTGTTCCAAAAAACAGAAACAAATAAAACCACCATTTCTTCACAAAAATAAAATCTGGTATCTTCATTACTTATTTTAAAATTTTAGTTCCACTTATTGGAAAAAGATTGATAACATAATTAATTAGTCAATCAGATTGAGCACATTCAGACTACTAATAATGTTCTAAAATTCAATCCAATTTGGAAAAATAAGCACTGATCATAGGAGTAATCTAATGCATATTTAACCACTGTCCAGACAAAGGCATTCCAACTGATAACAGGACAAATATAATAAATTCGCTTAATTTGCAGCGCGTCGCTATCTGCTTTTTAATTATATATGCCATATATTAATAAATATTTTTATTTATTAAAAACTAATTTGACTTGCCTATATCTTCCAGATATTTTCCAAACAGGTATTCCTATTTTTGTATTCAATAACTATCCAGAATCTATTTCCCATATAAATCCTAATAAAATCAATTAAATCCAATTACATATAGGTTTACAATAACAAATTTACACCAGTAGACTCTATTTTATTCAATACAATTCTTCATGTAAGAATACATGCTAAATCATGCAAACCATGATTCTTTAGCTTAGGATAATTACAAACGGAATATTTCGTCCATCATTTGCCATTTTTCTGCAGAAGAAGCTTCTGGAGAGGCCATTTGAAAGATAGACATATATTCTTCCCATTCAGCCTGACGTGGTAACGTTGCAAGTTTAGCCATCGCTGCATTCCAATCAAAATCTAAAGGTGTTTCAACAATCATAAAGAGTTTTGTTCCCAAAAGAAATATCTCCATTTCAAGAATACCAACCTCCCTGATACCAGCAGGAATCTCCGGCCACGGATTACTGTGACGCTTCACATATTCAGCTATTAGGACAGGATCATCTTTCAGGTCCAATGTCTGGCAATATCTTTTTACCGGTTGATGATACACTTTCACCTTGTAGCCTTTTTCTTTTGTTTCCATATCAATTAAAATTATAGTTTATAAAAAACAGAGAACCAATTTATTAAAAACAGAGAGGAACAAAACAATTTATACCCTTTTATCAGCATTATATTCTGTAGCTTGAATCTATTACAAGCTTATAATCCAGACTGCAAATTTAAACTAAATTCTCATCTAAACATTAAAAGAGTTTAGACAAAAAGATAATCAGTAAACTAAAAGCTTTCTTACTGAATTCTTTTACAACTAAAAGATCCCTGAATATCTTTTCAATAAGAAAGTTTGATATTCGGGGATCTTTTTCCAGCCATTAGATATGACTATCTTCATAGTCTATTGACTCTGAATTTAACAATTTATTCTCTTTCGGAATAACCTGAATAGAAAAATAATTAGCTTTTCCATCATAAGAATTCCACCAGGTTTCATCAAAACCTCTTCCAGAAATTAGAAATTCCACGTTATGCTTTTGAAAAACTATTCCAGCTTTTTTCCAGAGTTGATATACTCCAAGCACACGTTGATAAGACGTTTGAAATGCTAAATCGGAATCTTTTTGAACTTTGTTATCAAAGTTATCCCCCATATAGCCCTCCAGAATCACCATGAAAAAGAAGCTGGGATCATCACTATAAGATTTCTGAAGAAAAGATTCGAGTGAATGGCCTGCAGTTATCAAGTCCTTTAAATAGACATCCTGAAGATCGGCTCCGTTTCTTACAAAAATATCTTTTGCTTTCAAGGATCTAACTATAAACTTATTACAAGAAGCTACATACTCAAAGGTAGTATCAGAACATAATAACTGAATCTTGCTATTAATCCTCCTTATACTTGAATATTCTCTTTCAATGGAAATTAATCTTTTATTCTGTTCAGTAATTTCTTTTGTTTTCCCACTAAACACCTTAAAACTCAAACAAAATAAGACAAGCATAATAACAAACATACTTGTTAGTATGCCCACAAATCCAGGCCAATAGAAGTCTTTACTTTTCATTAATATTTTTCCTTAATCGTCAGTATCACCTTCATAAGAATCGTAGGGATACATATTATCTGACTTCAACGACTTAATATCATCACCTATCCCTGAAAGCAGATTCTTCAAATCGTCTTCCTTTTGTGCATATAAAGATAACGTTTCGTTTATTCGCTTCATTTCATCTGTAATTACCTCCAGATATGTCAACTTCTGGAACGGACTTTCATGGTTTGTAATTTCAAAAGCCTCCCTTATGGCAATCTCAAAATTATCTACTAAAGAACGGACGTTTTTCAGATTTGCTTTCAGGTATTCTTCAACAACCTCATTACTTTGGTTTGTATAACTCTCAACCAAAGATTGTTTCTGATCAAGATCATCCAGATGCTTTTGAACCAGATTCAGTTGTTTGTTACCTAATAACTGATTATCACTAATTGATTCGCCTAATTCATTAATACTCTTTTCGAATGTAGAAACACGATCCAAAAGTTTATGCATGATAGTTACAAATTGAGTACTATTTGCCATAATCTGATTCAGCTCTTTCTGCTTTTGAACAAAATCATCCATTGCAGGTAACATTTTATCAACTCGCTCAAATATCTGCATATTAGTTTTGATGAGATCTTCATATCTGCTACTATACAGCTCAGTCATAATCTGCTTTTGAGTCCCTATTCCCACGGCAATAGTCTGCATATTTTCTGCTAAATTGACTACAGTAGTATTAATATTTCCAATATTACCTGCAAAGACAGTATTGAAATTATCTAATGTTCCTTTTAATCGTCCTAAAGCATCAATAATACTGCTTCCCATTCCCGGCAATAGCTTTGTCTGGATAAATGTGTAATAAAGATCTTTTCTCCGGTCTTTTTCTCTGATGGCCCTTGTTAACTTATAATTAGCAATCGTTGATAAAAGAAGTCCCACAAAACTTCCTGCCATAGCAATAACTACGCCCCACAAGAAATTATTCAGTCCTTTTTCACTTAAAATTCCGATAAAATTGAGTGAAAACAAACCCACCCCCACTCCGGCAAAAGTTCCCATCAAGCCAATGTACAGAGGAATAGAAATTCCAGAAGCAGCTTCCTCCTCTTTTGATAAGGAAACTCTCTCTGACAGATTCTGAATAATATAAAAATCAGTGGTGCCCTGATTATTTATAAGATATGCATTTGTTGCATCAATTATTGAAGCAAATTCTTTTGATAACTTATTACTGTGCACACGGATTAATTGCGTTTCATTATCTGTTATAACTGCCAGCGTGTTTACAACAGGATATAAATGTTTAAGGGCCTTTATACTAACAGCCGACTTAAGGAAGAAAGCTATCTGGGCCCAGAAAACAATTACAATTATAACAACAATTAAACCTATATGCATAACTATATATTAATTATCTATTTAAACATAACTCTTCCTTTAGTCTGAACTTCCCATTTATTCTCATTCAAGTACAATTTTGCTGGTTCAAGTTCTTTCACTATTGTGCAATCCGATGTAGGATATTCTTCAAATTCAAGGAAAGGTTTAATCCAGTTTTCAACATTCGGGATCAGTTTGGAAGAGGTACTATCACTAGAAATAAGAGAAAGTGTAGCCACTGTAGGTTTTTCTGTTTCCACCATAATTTTGTAAACAGAATCCAAACGCTGTTCTTTTGATAAATTCTTATGATAGAAAAATCCATTCCCATCCATGTTCTTAGCAAAGTAAATTTCCTTATTAATAAACAGATCCAGATCATCTTTAGTAAATGCTGTCATAAAATCAATCAGGCCAACAATTGGATAGAAAAACAATGTCTCAGACAATTCAGCCTCATCCGCCTGACCTTTTGTATATTTAGAGAAGCCATTGTTGTAATATCCCTCAACCTTACTTATCAATATACCTTCAAAGGCTTTCAGGTTAATATTCTCATTGAATTCCCTTCCCAGATGCAAATCCACAAACATCTTGCAATACAACTGAATAAACGATTTTACGTTTTCAATGACGCTATTCTTCAGTTCATCTCTTTTTTCGCCTCGAACCTCCTTATAAGTATGGAAATTATATTTATCCTCATAATTAAGTTCGCAACCCATGAAGAGTGAATTTGAAAGTTTTACTGAATTGTCTTTGTATAATCCTCCATAACAAGTAGATTCTTTTCTGTCTTTTTCAGGAAGAACGATCTGTATTTTCCGGCTTTTATCGCCAAATATTTCCTGGAAAATATAGCTGCAATACTCGCCAATCGTCTTCTGGTTTCTACTTAAAAGATCAATATACTTACTACCATTCCCACTAAAAATAATGCAAGAAGGGTAATCTTCGCCCGCATCTTTTATAAATTGTGCGGCATGATATATCAAAGCAGAGAGATGAAAAAGAAATATCTTTTTATACACTCCATTAGACAACTGATCACTTATTTTAGAAGCATTTTCGTTTGCAAACCAAAAATTAATAATTTCAGCCGAACTATATTTCTCATTTGTCAGATACTGCTTGTTCAATCCATTAAGATTAGTAGATTTAAAATTGTCCGCTATCTTCTTCTGAATGCTTTTATAAATGCCATTCTCCTTTACATTAGAAAAACTATTATATCCATTTCTCCACAAATCATTGCAAGCAAAATTAACTGAAGTTCCTTTCACTGGTATTTCATTCTTAAAGATCATAAAGTCTGTAGATCCACCACCGATATCAACTGTCAGAACAGAATCATTATTCTCTAGTATACCACAATTTTTATAGTAATAATACGGCGCCTCAGATTCTGTTACGTTGCAGAGCCCTGCTTTTTCACCAAAAAGAGTTGTGTAGTTCTTTTTCCACATCTGTTTGTAGTTCTCTTTTGCAGTCTGAGAGAAGCTTAGAGGATTAAACCAGGTCATTTTTGTCAGTTCAGGGTTTCCTCCATTCATTATAATCTTATACTTCATCATTCTGAGAATCTCATTGATAAAGATTGAAACTCTTTCTTTATCCTTAATCTCCTCACTCCACTTAATATTGCTCGCTATAGCCTGCTCTTTCCGTATTTCTCTTTTCTCATAAGTAAAAGATATATTACTATTATCCAGTAATTTAAGATCTCCGCTTTCATTATTTTTTTCACATAATGCCGTACGAATCGGGAAACTATATTTTTCATTCCCCCTGTTCATTATTACAGAAGGGATAAATTCGGAAGCCTGGATATCAAGCGTAGATTCATCAAAACCGAAAAATTCTTCATAAAGGGAAGTTATCTTCTTATCATTTCCCTCATTATTAGCTGGGGCATGCAACATCACTACCTGCCTGTCATCTGGTGTAATCTCAAAAGGTTTGGGTTTAATACCATTATCTCCCGTAAATGCAATGAAGGTGTTTGTGGTACCGAAATCCACGGCAACATGAAACTCTTTCGGACCAATCTTCTTCTTGTTCCATTTTGGAATAATCAGACCTTCAGCTTTGTTCGCAAAATCAACCGGGAATGATAAACGAATAAGGGAAAAAGTAGAATTATTTACCTGATAGTACACCGATCCCAGATCATTACTTTCATCAATAAGTCGTCTCTCATATCTCGTACAATAGATATTCATAGACTCATTCTTCTCAACTTCCTGAATCGGTTGATAGTATTCATTTACTTTTCTGAAGAAAGTAAGGTTATATAAAGAAACTGGTATTTTTTTATTCGCATCAGCAATAGCAAGCATTATCTTGTAATAATTATTATCCAGAGTAGGGTTATCATAAGTATCCACGATCTGTAAAAATGGGAAAATACCCAGATTCACATTAGCCACATACTCTTCTAAAGCAATTATTGTGTACTTTTCTTCTGAATCCCCTGTACTTATCTGCTTCCTGTATATCTGAGTCTTCTGTTTATTATCGCCTGGCAATGTCAACAAAACTTTTACCTCTTTGGCTGATTCCTGGAATTCAACCTTCAGATCCTGATAATCCACGCTATTAAGAGCCTCAACACGTAATGGCAGCAGATAATCGTAATTACGTTCTTTCTTATCATTGATATAAGTACCACAGATAAAACAATCTGTATCTATTTTAAAACGGACTTTTATCAAATGATCGGTAAAGAAGTTCATCGAATTAATTCCAGTGCTCTTACAAATCTCCACCCCATTGATGCAAACATTACTATTGTCTTCACTCAGCACAGGCTTTGTCTCAACCATATCAATATTACTCAGATTAATATGCTGTGCCCAGTATTTTATATAATTTCTAAAATTAGCGACATGATCAGAAGTGCACTTTTCGACTATACTCAGCACATACTTCTGAAACAGCACATCTCTCTCTTCAAACAAGCGTATACCTGTAAAATATTTCTTTTTAGTATTGGGATTTATCAAATCAAAGTTTTCCTGATAAACAGGATTCATAAAACTTCTATCCTCATATTTATCCAGATTAGGAGTTGTGAAAAAGAACGTAAAAGGTGAAGAACCAGCTAAAATCTGATTTTTATATTTAATCATCACGAATTCATCCATTGCTCCAAAAGAATTATCAGTCAGATAATTTTCCAGAGAATCTGCCAAATGGTTTGAATCGACGCTTCTTAATTCCTGAAGTCCTTTTTGCTTATTCCAGATTTTTATTCTCAGTTCGTCCTTATTATCTTCGTGGAATTTCAGGTTAAACATGATTTCAAATGCATCCAAACAGTCAGAGACAATAAATTTATAACATTCTCCGCAATTATTAGTCCTATTCAGCAAATCATATGTAAGCATCGAAAAAGCATCGTTCACTACATACAATCGGGCCAAGGGAGAAGGAACAGCATTCAAAGCCTTACCATCTTTTGTACTCTTATCCTTCACTTTACCGGCAATCATCCCTTGATTTATCGGTCCGCATGAGCTCCATTCATTTTTTGAAGCACCGGTAGCACATATATTCAGTTCTTTCATACAGCCGCTTTTTACTTTATAAATTTATTTATATTATCTATTGCTTCATACATCATTTCTGTGTATTGTTCATACACATTATCCATATTCCGCTTTTTATATTTCTTTTCTAACAAAATCATCTCATGCAAATAGTAGGATAAACCATACGGTATTTTAGTCCACAAACAGTTCTTTGTATTTGAAAACTCATGCCCCTGAAGCGGAAAATCATTAAGTATTCTGTTCTCACTCAAACGAAACGGTGCAAAAGCTCTGTCATTATTACTTAACTCTTTCAGCCACTTATAAAAATCCTTGTTAAATTCATCCAGAAGCTGAAAAAAGCCACTGTTATAAAACGTATCATTAAATCCGGAAGTTTGTCTTAACGGAAAATCCTTTTCTCCTTTAGCCAGATCATTGACAACCGTAAAAGTGTAATAGTTCAACAAGGAATAGATAATCTCCTGATGAGCCATACCAATATTATCCCAGTTAAGCACTTCTGCATTCTTATCTATGCAGATACTATAATATTCAGTTTTACGATCTGCCGGCTTTTTATTTTGATTAGCCGGAGTATTCTTTATAAAATGGAGTACAGAAGTAGCCGACATAAACTCAATGAAATGAGTTCCATTCTGCTGCGATTCTTCATCGTTGATATATGGTTTCTGCTGTTTATCATCTGCTATATAATATAAACTGTCCACCTTCAGCTCTTTATCATAATAACTTAGTGCGGCTTTGGTCTTGGTAATAAAACAACTGGAATTAATATCATTGTTCGGATCCTCCTTTTTAGGAGGTGTAAGTTCAAAATACGGCATTACAGCGATAGCCCCTATACTGGCATTCTGCAGATATGTGTTTCCGCAAGATCGAATTTTTTTTACCAATAATGGAAAACCGCTTGCACCAGTACCACCAAAAACAGAAGCTACGATAAAAACCTTATCGCCCTGACCAAATTTAGCTGTAAACTGCTGAAACCAATTCTGACCTTCAAAATTATTAAGCACCACACACCCCACATTGGGGCTTCCCTTAAATCCAACAGCCAATGACCTGTTTATATTTGATTCGGAATAAAGCAGATTAATTAAATCCTGGCTAGCAGAATCTGTCGGCAATTTACTTTTCCGGATAAACTCACCAAAGCTACAATCCAAGCGCAGATCATAATCAAAATTAGGATTGCCATCATCATTAAGTCCGAGATTGTCCAAGGACACTAATCGGGTATGAAAGAAATTATCTCCGGGAACAGTTCCCATAGTAATCAGACTTCTTATTTCGCAATACTTATCCAGTGTCTTCTTACAGTTCGTAAACTCATCCAAAGACTTATGAGGATCAATTAACACTGGGATAATATCCTCATCTTCACCTTTTTCATTACACGCTTTATAGCCTGATGCCAGAAGCATTGTCAGAGATTTCATTACCCTGAGCCCAGTTCCACCGATACAAAACAGAAATGTACTCATAATCAGAACAGTTTAAATGGTGTCGTTTTTGCATTTGTAAAGCCATTAAATAAAATAGAAAAAAAGAAGTATGCAATTATGCTGTACACACAATTGATAATCACTATTCCAAACAGATACCTACCAAACGGGATATTGATATTAACCTGGAATTTTATTATAATGAAAGTAATAATTCCGGTTAGTATAGAACAAAAGAATCCAGCCATTAACCAATATTTCTTTTTATAAAATAATCCCGGCAGGTTATTCAACCAAATATAATAAAACGCCCATGTCAAAGCAACTAATAAGAACATTACCGTTCCTATAACCAAATACTGATTCTCGAACAGAACCTGAACCTTTTTTGCAGCTTCCATTTCCATCTCATCAGGGGAAAAGCTGTTGATAAAATCAGACCATTTCCCTATAAACAGTTCTAGTAATGAATCGTACATAATTCATATTTTTAAGGTTATCTTTTTCCTTCAGAAATCAAAATCACAAAGGGATCTTTATAATAATATTTACTTTGTTTATCTGCATTATAAGCCCTCTTCAACCCAGCCTGCAATTGTTCAAAACTGATTGTTTTGTCATATTCAGACTCGTATTTAGCTCCACAAACAGACGAAAGCCAATCTGGTTCCTTTCTGCTTACAGAAACAGATACTTGCGTTGATCCGTTTAAAATATCAGAGACCTTAATCTTTATAAAATGAGTGGCATGCACTTTATGAGCTGCTTCCTTACTTCCGTTACCAAAGTCAAAGTTTGCACTATCAACAACTTCTTCAACAGTAGCTTTTGCATTTTCAGCTTTTACTTTGAGCTGCTGCATTAGCAATGTTTTATCATTTAAAAAATGCTGAGGTAGTTTACTTAGATCTGCAGCCAGATAAAAACTAACAGGCGATTCCTTGTTTATATCACCAATTGTGTAATACAAATTATTATTAGATTCGTATGTAATGCCGTTCACTATACCTTTATTAGCCAGTAGTGTATACATAGGAGTTTTAAATTCATTCCTATAAAAAGACAATTCGCCCAATAGATTCTCCTTACTGATACATTGTACGATCTTTTGTTTCATTTTATTCAACGGAAGATCATTTCCAATTAAAATGATATAGTAGGGACTTTTATCAAATATCTTACCCTTTCGGGTGATATAAGAAGAAGTCACTCCAATAATTGAGAAAGCATACGGAGCATTCTGAACAGCATTCTTTACATCGGTGCCATACTGGGTAAGAAGTACGTCGGCCTGACTACCTGTAGGAGAATATTTCATATCCGAGATAAATATCCCTACATCATTTTTACCTAGAGACTGAACTACTTGTTTCAGCATTTGGGGAATATGGGTAGAACCTGCAAAACGGAAATTACCACTATTCATGTTTTTTCTAAAATCGGCCAGTGTCATTTTTGCTACTGGTTCACTAGCGTCTCTGAAAAGATGCACAGTATCAATCTTATTATAAAATTCATTCAGTACCGACCATACATCCGATTTAAAGCCCGTGCTTTTGTTTGCCTGAAAGAAGCCACTCATACTTTCGGAACTCTCTATAAAACATTTTATCTTCCCCATCTTGTAGTTAACATCCGGCAAAGGAGAATCTTTCAGCATTCCCTTATCGTCAAATAAGCTATAATTATCCGGGTTGATATTTTTGTTATATCCACAGCTTGAAAGAAGAGTTAAAGCCAGGCAGATAAAGAGTGTTTTTTTCATATTAATCAGATTATAAATGAACATCTTATGTTATTTAAGGGTAACTGTTTAACAACTACAAATATATCAAAAAAAAGATACAATGTTACTTTGTTATCAAAAATCTTTAAATATAACAAAAAAAAGCCATCAAATGTTGATGACTTTTTCCGATTTCTGCTTTATTCTTTTTCTTCCTCATAATTGTTCCGAACAATATCTGAGGAAGTAGTTCGTATTGATAAAGCAACAATAAAGTACTAATTACTGGATTAAAGCACTCCTTTGTGCAAAAAGAACGAAATATAAAAAGGTTAATATCATTATTATTAAAAAGGATCAGGTAAAGTTCCAAAGCAAAAAGATGTTTCTTAGAATTTTCGGAACTGGAGGCGCGCATATGAAGAGTTCAGTGTCATCTTTTCCGTACCAAGATTTTCAATTCCAAAAGATTGAATAGTGTCATTCATACCATAAACAGCAATATCACTTATCCTGCATGCACGTATAATCTTCAGATCATTATCATCCCATGTCTTACATTCACGCATAATGATATGAATAGAATCTCCCTGATGATTAAAAGATCCAAAACAATCATATGAACCTTGCAGATAAATCATATGTAATTGAATGCAGTAATAAAGCTGATCAGGAGTTTCAGCAGGCTTATTTTTATACTCAATGCTCGTTAGTTGCCACATGCCGTCGAGTTTTCCATTGATGGAAGCCTTCTGGCAGGAAGTTATGCCTGCAATTACGAACAGGAACAAAAGGGCATATTCTCTTTTCATACACTTTTATTTAGTCAGCAGACCTGTTTTACGAATAGTAAGCATTCCACCGGTATTGTTCCCCATCAGAGAGCCACGATCTATAGCACCAGAGATTGTAAAACTAAAGCCGGTAAGCTTACGAGGTGAATAAGCAAGTTCAACTAAAGCAGAAAAATTCTTTTTTATCTCTTTGAATGGTTTTTTATACGTACCCCAATTACTACTTTGCGAGAGAAGAATCCTATACTGCATCTCATTTGTGGGGCGACCTGAGACACCAAGATGATGCGCTATGATACGATTATTATGAAAAACAATGCTTCCATCAGTATTATAAACAGGTGAAGTAAAGAATGGATTTCCAAGCCCCATGCCCCAGTGTTGCCAACCAGTATAGATACTATGGTTATAATAATCGTCACGGGCACTAATCTGCTCGTTAATCAAACTGTTCTTATCCCACATAATAGGGCCAGACTGATCCTTGCTACCTACATATTCATACACCAAACCATTTACGATAGTATTTGCTGGAGGAGTAATTTCAAAACCAACCATTCCGTCTTTCCAGGGGTATTCCATCACTAACATTGAAGCGTCTTCATAGTAGTGCTCGTAATAAGCACGTAGATTCCATCCTTTGAGACGATAATTAAGCGAAGCATGCCAACTGCCTAAGAAATTACCTTCTATATTATCCTGCTCGTTAAGTGGTGTATCTTTTCCTCCGGGCATAGGAAAAAGGGCTTTTAAGTAATTTCCCAATCTTGCAGGCATATTGAGTGTCTTTCCATTCCTATATTGTGTACCCCCAAATTCTGTTTCCATTTGTAATCCAAACTCAAATCTGAAAGGATACTTATTCACTTTCTCTACCTTAAAATAAATTGCTTTGGAGTGATAAAGCACATTCGTAGTACGATCGTTCAAAGGTGCGGCAAATTCTTTTTGCCAATTATCATCTGTAAAGCGACCATAAGCAATATGCCCTCTAAAGGAAAGCCATCCACTAGTTCCGGGTATAATAACATAATCAGGGAGTCCTGCCCATACCTGAGGAATAGGTCTTGCATTACCCGATAAAGTGAGTGCCCCGCTGGAAAGGCAAGGATTTACAAACTCCCCGTTACATTCCTTACTACCAATACTGACGCCTATTTTGTGATATTTTAGATCCAGATAGGCCTGCTGCACAATAAAACTTGAAGTAAAATTATATGCACTCGCCAGCTCTAGCCCATAACCATATGTCACATTCTTTTCTTTATCAAACGGACGAAAGACTCCCACTGCCAAATATCCGTTGTTTTTATTTATGGAAGACAGTCCTTGTTTATTGGCATTGAGCCACAGCGGAGAATATTCACCTGAAGCAGTTGTTATTCCGCATTCAACAGAATAAGTCATTCCTTTATTAACCTGAGCATCCGCTATTGAAAAACAAAGGAGAACGGTTAAAAGAATTGCTAAGTGTAATTTCCCCATACAAATAAATATAAAAGAATCACATCCTGAAATTTTCCTCTCTCCTCAGCGTTCAAAGTTAACCGATATATTTTACGGAATCCGCTGTTTCGATATAGTAAGCGATGAAGTTGTAAGTAGTTCAACAAAATTAGTTTATGATATAAAAATGTCTTATCTTCGTTCTTATGGGACGCATAAAGACATTCAATTTATCATTGCAAGAGCGTAAAGCTCTCGAAATCGGCTTCCGCTTGGGAAGTAGTCATTGTTTCCGTACTCGTTGCCAGATTGTATTGTTAAAATCAACTGGGCTGAGTTCTAAAAAGATCGGATTTCTGACAGAGATGGCATATATTTCCGTAAACCATTGGCTCAAGCGTTATGAACAGGAAGGTATTTTGGGTCTGTATACTAAGCCCGGTCGTGGTCGTAAACCCATTATCAACGATTCTGATGAGGAAGCTGTTCTTTTAGCAATAAAGAACGACCGACAAAATTTGCAAGCAGCTAAAGCTGAATGGGAAGCTTCTAGTGGAAAAAGTGCCAGTCGTGAAACTTTTCGCCGTTTTTTAAAAAGCTTGGCGGACGATATAAACGCATAAGAAAAAGACCTAAAGGGAAACCTGAGGCTAAGTTTTATTCTTATAAGCTTGAGAAACTTAGAGAACTGGAAAGCCTTTGGAATAAAGGAAAAATAGATTTGTATTATGGTGATGAGTCTCACGTGTGTACTGAAGGCTATGTCCCTTATGGATGGCAATTTCCTAATGAACAAGTATGTATACTCTCTGAGAAATCTCAAAGGATGAATTGTTTTGCCATGATTGATAGGAATAGTAAATGCTTCCAGTTCTCCACAATGGAAAATATGAGTGCTGAAAAGATTGTGGATTTTCTTGAAAAATTTTCTTTCAGCATTGAAAAGGAAACTTTTATCGTTTTGGACAACGCCAGTGTACATAAGGCTAAACTCATCATGGAAAGAGTGCCTTTCTGGCAAAAAAGAGGTCTCTTCTTGTTCTTTCTCCCTCCATACTCTCCGCACCTGAACATAGCTGAGGTGATCTGGAGAAAACTAAAGGGGGAATGGATCAAGCCGGAAGACTATATAGCGAAAGAGAAACTTTTCTATGCGACGAAAAAAGCACTCGCAGCATTGGGAAATAATCTCTTTATTAACTACACTCATATATAGAAAACTAATTTTGTTGAATTACTTACATCGGCCACAGACATATTCTCAAACATCTTCAACTCACGCATTTCTGAAACAACAATAGCCGCAAGCAATGAATGTCCTCCCAAATCATTGAAGAAATTATCACTCATTGAAATATCATCCCTTTGAATATTCCGGGCTATTATCTCCACCATCTCCGATTCAAGTGGCGTTGAAGGTGAAATAATAGTCTTATCAGAAGAAAACGTCAGTGGCAATTGAGGAGCGGGTAACCTGTTCCGGTCTATCTTCTGACTTGATGTAAGAGGCAACGTTTCAATAATATCCAATGTTGAAGGAATCATATAATATGGAAGAGTCTGGCGCAATAATTTTGCTATACCATCCCGGTTAATATCTTCCCCTTTGCGCAATACAACATACGCAGCCAGTTGCTGTGTTTTAGAATCAAGTGCCACTGCTGATGCCTGAACTCCTTCACATTTTGTAAGCAGGCTCTCAATTTCTGCCAGTTCAACCCTGAATCCACGGACTTTTACCTGGGCATCTGCTCTTCCCAGAAAAATAATCTCTCCATTGGGGGAATACTTTGCCAGGTCTCCTGTGCGGTAATATCTTTCTTTAACTCCTTTGAACTTGTCGGTAACAACAAATTTCCTGGCAGATAACTCTTCTCTGTTCAAATATCCACGGGCCACACTTTCACCACCAATCAGAATCTCTCCTTCTTCACCATCTGCTACAGGTTCTAGTTGTTCATTGACCAATAGCACATCATATCCCTGCAATGGCTTGCCTATTGTTACCTCTTCAAATGGTTTCAAGACAGAATATGTTGCAATAACGGTAGCTTCTGTTGGTCCATAGGTATTAAATACAACCCGCCCGGGTTTGCACCATCGGGTAGCAATATCTTTTGAACAGACTTCACCGCCGAATATCAAGACTTTCAATTCAGGTATATCTTCCTTTACCATTGAAAGCAGCGTAGGGGCACACGAAAGAAACGTAATGTTAAGACCATTGAGTATCGAAGCAAACCTATCGCCCGAGCGCATTATCTCAAATGTGCCTATTACCAGGGTGGCACCTGCCGAGAATGTAATCCATATTTCTTCCACCGATGCATCAAAGGAAACCGAGAAACCTTGCAATACCCGGTCAGTATCGTCTATAGGATAAATTCTCCGTGCCGCGGAAATATAGTTTGCCACATTTTTGTGTTCCAGTAACACTCCTTTAGGCTGCCCCGTAGTTCCCGAAGTATAGATAATATAGCACAAATTGCTTGATGAACGATTCTGCACTTCAGGTTTGGTATCAGGATATGCATCCGTTTCAGAAAGCTGCTTATCAATATTAAATATTGGCTGAGAATTCAGCTGATCACCAATCCTGTCAAGAATTGTATTGGAAGTAATCAGTAGTTTTGCACCGGCATCCTGCATAATAAAGTTTACTCTTTCTGCCGGAATCTCAGGATCAAGAGGTATATAGGCAGCTCCTGCTTTTAATACTGCAAGCATCACAATAGGTACCTGAGCCATTCGTGGCAATAAAATAACAACCTTATCTTCCGGACCAATGCCTTTCGAATTAAGAAAACAGGCTAACTTATTAGCCATTTTATCTACTTCAACATAAGTATATTGGGTATCTCCCTCTTCAATAGCGATTGAACAAGGATATAAAAGTAATGAATTTTCAAAAAAGTTTTCTAGGAACATTTTTTTATTCTTTAATCAATTATAAGATAAAAAATAACTTACCCTGACACAATTTGTTTAGTATGACACTTTATGATCTTTATAGTTTAACAACTCAATAAGATATTATGTTTTTTTATATAATAATTTAAAATGGCTTTATTGCCTGCGCACTTATTTGCAAACAGGTGGTATCAGGATCTTCAAGCATATTTTCACATTCTCATTTGTATATACAGTACATTCTTTGTAAATTGCCGTTGTTTTCCTGGGAACCGGCTTTTAGTAGCTTTAATAAAGGTTTTACCTGCTATAAGGAAAAACGCTCTCACATTTTTATAATTTGATTTTTAAACCAAGTTTTAAACACACAGGCAAAATGATCCGACTCATTTTACTTACTGACTTTACAGAATCTTACGCACATAACCTATTAAAGGGGATTATGGCCTACTCCAAAAAACACGAACCTTGGGTACTGTGCCGCATGCCACCGGCATTTAAGCAGCAATACGGAATTGAAGGAATTCTGAATTGGGCAAAAAGATGGAAAGCCGATGCCATTATAGCCCAGTTTGACAATGTGGATAATGTGGATTTATTTAAGGAACACGGTATTGTGGCGCTGGCTCAGGACTACAAGTCTAGATTTTCTACAATACCAAACATTACCAGTAATTACAAACTAACCGGCAAGATGGTTGCCGATTTCTTTCTTCAAAGAGGATTCAAGAACTTTGCATTTTTTGGTTACAAGAATGCTTGCTGGTCACAGGAACGATGCGAAGGTTTTAAAGAAGAAGTATCGAAGTTCGGTTTTAAAGATAACTTTTATGCATTTCATAATCAGAAACTTGAAGAGTTATGGTTCTACAAACAGCATCCTCTTTCAAAATGGTTAAAGTCCTTACCTAAGCCCATTGCCTTGATGACATGTGATGACACACAAGGACAAAAGATTACCGAGATCTGTAAACTGAATAATATAAGAATTCCCGAAGACATTGCTGTAATGGGAGTTGACAATGACGAGATGACCTGCAATCTCTCCGACCCTTCCTTATCAAGTGTGCTACTTGATGTTGAAAAAGGAGGGTATGATTCTGCAGAACTTATTGATTCAATGGTTAAATTGAAAAGCTTTGATTCCTACCATGATATTTACATCAGCACTTCTTATATAGTTCAGCGCCAGTCTACCAACATCTACCCTATTCAGGATAAGGAAATAGCAAAAGCTTTAAAATTCATTGACGAATGTACTTTGGAAAAGATAAATGTTGAGGATGTTGTTAAAAAGGTTGCACTTTCAAGACGTTTGCTGGAAATAAGGTTCAAGCAATTCACTAAAATGTCTGTTTACCAGTACATCATGAAGAAAAAGATGGATAGTTTTGCACAACTATTGATAGAGAGTAAGGCACCGGTTACTGAAATTGCAGCCCAGTTGGGAATTACAGATATGAAAAACCTGTCGCGGCAGTTTAAAACAATAGAGGGATGTTCTCCACTGGAATACAGAAAAGAACATACCCCCAAGAATAATTAATTTAAGTTTGATATAAGAAACGATTCTCTTATTCTTCAACTCACGCATTTCTGAAATTACCCAAAAATCCAAGCTTTTTTCATGAATAATGCCGAAATGTGCAGAATAGCAAATACACTAATATAGTAAATTGCAATTATTAGCCAGGAATTTATAAGTTTCTTATTCTCATATTTTGAAAGAATCTTTTTATATCGATTATTTCGTTTATAATAAAGAATTGAAAAAACTAGAATTGAAACCCCAAATGAAATATTGCCAAATGTATATACTCCTTTAGAAGAATATGCATTTATTATATCAAAACCACGTAATATAAAGTAAATAGTATAAATATTAAACACAAGACATAATCCAACAAAAATAACACCTCCTAATACAGGCGTATCGTCAAAATTACCGGACTTTTGCATCACTTTATAAGTTGCATAAAATAAAAGATCGTATATTTTCATAATTTATTAAACCTTACTTTTACAGATAATTGCGTACCACTTAATGAGGACACAATCTAATTTCCACTCATAAACTGTATTGTATCCGACAAATTTAATACATTATGCCGGATTGTGGTTATATTTTATCAGTTTATACAGTTAAATTTCCATTATGACCATTTATTAGAAAGCAGTTATTCCAGGAAACCGCTTGATTTAATAGATACGACCCAATTTTTAATATTATATGAATAACTTACAGTATCGAAATTTGAAACCCATTCCAGGAAAAGTCAGAAATTGCTGAATTATTTGGTTTTATTCACCAATAAACAAAGATAATTCTCCAATAAATAAAATCTATAGGAGAATAAATCTGAATGATTCACCAATTATTTTTCCAAAAAGACTATTAAGAATATGTCTTTGAAAGTCTCAAGTGATATTGAAGAATAAGTCTTGATGTTTTCAAAAAGTGTCAGGACGTTCAAAGCCTGTCAGCAAGGAGTTTCAGACCATTTAGACCTTAGTTTGCAAAGACAATAAATGATCAGTTTATAAAAGCAAACCCACAAAATAATTGCAACAAGAATTAGCTCAAAAACGATTAATAAAAGAGTTTAAGAGTGATTATAATCGTAAATACAATGGACAACAGGCACCAAAATGCAAAAAACACTGCCAAAAAAGAGGCAACTTATAACTGAATCATTTGTCCAGGTATTTTATTTGCAATAGGTAACTATTTAATAATCAGCGCATGCCAGTACAAAATCGTGGGGTTATAAATATATGTATATTTTTAATAGCTTCGTTACCACTAAAACCTGAATCAATATGCACATTTTTTTATTTATAACCCTTTTATTATAATCTAAACAGCAAGTTAATATATATGTTTACCAGCCTCAACAGAGATCTTCTTTTCTTTATTTGCTCCATATCTTACTACCAGTTCAAACGGTTCATTGGTATCAATAGTGATATGTGGCGTTTCACTTGCAGACTTGCGTGGATCCACAGTAAAGGAAATCATCCCTTTAGGACCGAAAGGAAAGCGATCAATACCATTTCTTTCGGTCAGATTCAGATCCCAGGTTACCGTTTTATTTGAATAATCAGAACGAATACCAATGATAAATTCTATAAACTCGGCAATAGGTGGAAGTCCGGTCCATCCCACAAAATCTCTTCTCGCCATAAATCCCGGTTCACAACTCTCCGGAGCATAATATTCAAAGAAAGTTCCAGTTTTTTTATACACCTCGAATACCTGATTGTAATGATTCAACGCTATTTCGCGTGCCAGATTCCGGTAACCTTTATCGGCCAAGCCATTCATTACCATATAGTTGGTTCCCGGCCAGATACCTCCCTGCCAGTAACGTCCGTCTTCTTTATACTTAGGATGATCGGCTGACAATGAAGGCACACGATATTTCCGGTTGAAAGTTTTAGGATTATTCAGTTCTGAAACCATCCTATCTAATTGTTTCTTATCAAGAACATCAGAATAGAGTGCCCAGTAAGCTCCGATTCCTTTTGTGGTACCTAACGAACCATCCGCATACTGATCATAAAGAAAACCAGTCTTTTCATCCCATAGATTCTTACGTACATACTCTTTCAGCATTTTAACCTCATCTTCAAAGTCTTCTATCTCTTGCCATCTTTCCAGATAAAATCCCATTTGAAGAAGAGTATTCGCAATAAACAACTGTTGCAGGTTGGTATCCAGCCATGTCATATGCCCATTGCTGTAAATAGGGTTATACTTTGATTGCACACGTGGCATGTTGTCCATACCTGTGCCCCAACCACTGGACCAGTAGGTTCCGTTTTGCCAGGTACGATTCAGTCTCAACCATTTATAATAGGAACACAATACCGGAAATACCTTATTCAGACGGTCCGTGTCGCCAAATTCCTTATAATAAGCCATCTCCACCCATGGAATAAGGTTGGGTCCTGTACTCGTTGGGTCGTAACGTTCAAAACAGTCGGATCCGTCGGCCCTTATCTCTCTGCAGATAAAACCATCCGGATGCTGCTTTGCATAAAAGTTATCAAGTGTATGCTGAAAAGGAAAGAAGCGGGCACCGTAACGGGCAAACAGCATCATAAAGGAGGTATCCCACATAAAGATATTGCCATTGTAAGCTGTATCCAGATAACTTGCTACAAATCCCGACCCCGGAATCGGATCTTTAATATTGCCTATTGCTATTTGCCAGGCATGCCAATACATTTCTATCTCTTTTTCATGACCGGCCCAAATTGGATTGGGTAAAATATTCTTTGCTTCCTCAAAAGTGCCATGTTTAATAATCTCGGGCTTCATCACACGAAACTCGTTCTCTGCAACCAGAGCATCTTTTACATAAGTGTCCTTATACGGCAATTTATATTTATTCAGCACTGTACTATCCTGATTCTGAGCTAAAGAACTCAACGAGAAACAAAAGATAGCCGAGCCCAAAGTCAGTCTTAAAATCAATTTCATGTTATTCATCGTTTAATAATTATACTTATCTTCCCAAAAAGGACGGTTAAGATAAGCTTTTAAAACTATTCTTCCTTGCAAACAGCATTAAAAATTAATTCAGACAATCAAAGCCGAGGCTCCCAATAAACTAATATCCTCTTTCTTTGATATTAATATCTTAATGCCATCCACTGTCTTTTTATAAGGGAAATCAGACATTGTTGCCAGCATGCTTTCAGAGAAAAACGGATAAGCAGTGGCAACTCCACCACCTAAGACAATAGCCTCCGGATCATAAGTATATAAAACAGCTTTCATCAGATTACCCAGGTGAATTCCAATTTCATGCCAGATAGCTAATGTTCCTGAATCTCCTGCACAAGCTTTTTCATAAGCTTCTTTACCTGTGGTATTATAATAGTTTACAAAAAAATCACTGCTGCAATAATGCTCATAATCACTATCCAGATAAGCTAATGATCCAATTTCTCCGGCTCCTGTATTGGAACCGTTATATAACTTTCCATCAATAATAACTCCGGCACCAACTCCGGTTCCTAACGTGATACCAATCATATCAGAGTAAGGAACGCCTTCACCAAAGAGTTTCTCGCCCAACGCAAAACAATTTGAATCATTATTAACGAAAACGGGGACATTGAATTTCTGCTGAAGAATATCTTTCAGATGAACTTCCTTCCAGGAAGGTATATTCGCGACATTATATACAATACCACGTTCCGTATCCACTACCGAAGGAACACCAATGCCAATTCCATCGAGTTGCTGTGGAATCTCCTCTTCAATGAGTTTTATTAAGAAAAACAACACCTCTTCTTCACTTCCTTTTGAAGGGCATGGCTTGCTTATTTTTCTCACTACCTTGCCTTCATCAATCACTCCCACACGTATATTTGTTCCTCCTAAATCTATTGCAATTTTCATAATATTCTAATTAGTTGATTAGTATCCCGGAGTTTACCTTTTCGTAATTAAACCAGATAACAATGTTTATACAATTACATTTTTAATAACTTCTTTATTTTGTCAAACAAGGCTGTGTTCTCGTATATTCCGGTAAAGTTTTCCGCACCCGGGCCAAAAGCATACACCGGCACCATTACACCGCTATGTTCGTCAGTAGAGAATTTACCTACAATTTCCCCTTTTTTAAGATCTCCGTCCACTAATGTCAGGCCACCTGTCTCATGGTCGGCAGTTACAACGACCAGCGTTTCTCCATTTTTAGCAGCCCATTCGAATACTTTTCCGACCGTTTTGTCAAAGTCAATCACTTCCTGCATTAACATATCCAGATCATTAGAGTGACCATAATCATCCATTTGTGAACCTTCAATCATCATGAAAAAACCTTTTTTGTTCTGAGATAACAAATCAATGGCTTTCATTGAAGACTTCTCCAGAATATTGCCACGCACTTTAGGTACCTGTAAATCAAGTGTATCGAATACAGCCAGTACTTTTCCTGACTTAATGGCTGCAAGATCGTCCCATTTACGGGGAGTTTGATAACCTTTCTTCTCCATTTCCTTAAAAAGATCTCTTCCATCGGGTCTGTTCTCAAAATACTTGGAACCACCTCCAAAGATGTAATCCACATCACAAGTGGTATAATCTGCTGCAACCTCGTAACTTTTATCACGATCAACGTTGTTACAACAAAAATCAGCCGGAGTAGCATCATTCAGGCGGCAAGTAACCACTACGCCGGTAGAGAGTTTCTTCGCATTGGCAAAGTCTGTCAGTGAAGGAAGAGGCTTCCCATTCACATCTGTTCCCACCATGTGATAGTTTGTTTTATGTCCGGTTGCAAAGGCTGTTCCTCCTGCACCGGAATCAGTAATCAGTTTATTGGCACAATAGGTTTTTGAAAGACCTACCGCCTGCGCATTATCCAGGTTAAGCTTTCCCTTGTTGACAGTCCATGCGGAATACATATGCATCAGACTCATGCCATCACCCACCATAAAGATTACATTTTTAATCTTCTTACCTTTCGGAGCTTGCAATTTAACTACGTCATAAGTCTGATCAATAGTAACAGTCTGTTCTTTATCTTTTCGGCTTTGTGCCTGCAAAGTAGCAGACTGTGACATTAAAAGTACAACAGCCAGTGCTACATTTATAAAAATCTTTTTCATATTCTCTAAACTTTATATTTGCTATTTCATTTCTACACGAATCATTACCGGAGCATGATCTGACAGATAAGTAGTGTTATTCGTTTCGGCAAGTACACCGTATTTTAAAACCTTCAATCCACCACGAACGAAAATATAATCTATCAGTTCCCGTTCATTCAAAGGAAGCTTTCCAAAATCATGAAAACTCCATGCAGGACCGTAAACTACGGGAGATATTGTCCGTGAATCTGTTAAGTGCAATGCATTATTGGAATCTGTAAGAGATTTGATAACACTTGATGAAGGGGATGAATTAAAATCACCTGTAACAATAACCGGAAGCTTCTGCCCTATTTTGCTTATGTTTTTTAATAGCAGTTTCACACTTTCCCTACGTGCAACTTTCCCAATATGGTCTAAATGAGTATTAAGAACAAAAAGATTCTTGTTGGTTCTTTTATCTTTCAGAATAGCCCAGGTTGCAATTCTTTCACAAGCTCCGTCCCATCCCAATGAACCTGCGATTTCAGGAGTCTGGCTCAACCAGAAATAGCCGGACTTTACCAAACTGAAGCGAGACTTCTTAAACCAAAGAGCGCTATATTCTCCTTGCTCTTTTCCATCCTTACGTCCAACTCCGACAACGTCATATCCGGAAAGAAGGCTCTTCATATCTGATAACTGATTATGAAGAACTTCCTGAGTTCCCAAGATATCAATATCATAAAAACGGATAGCATTGGCTGCATTCTCTTTACGATACTTCCAGTTATTGAGACTATCTTCCGGATTATCATACCTGACATTGAATGTCATTACGTTAATACCACTATCCTTTGAAGTTTGTTCGGGAAGTGTCCATGAAACAAGTAGTGGTAACAATAAAATTAAAAAATATTTTTTCATATCTATATTATGATAAATTTTTATTTAACAAAAAGATTTCCGGCCGGTATTGAAGTGAATTCATTTGAATGAGGAACTTTCCACGCCCATTCAAGACTCTCACCTTCATAATCTTCAAAATATAATAGCTTATATGCGTGATAGCCTTTTTTAAGAGCAATTTTACCGGTTGCCGAAATTGCAGCATGTGAACCATCATTATTCACCACTTCCTTGTCATTAATATAAAGTTTGCTGCCATCGTCGGATTTTGTAAGAAACTCATAAATACCATCCTCAGGTACATATACAAGTCCTTCAAACGTATAGGCAAAATGATCGGGTTGCAAAGCTTTCAATATTGAAGGTTCTTTCAAAACTCCACTTTCTTTGACCTGAGATAAATGAATATCTGATACTTTACTGAAATTGCCTTCATAATAGTTGTAAGACGTTCCGTGTACTGAAGGTGATATATTCAAAGCCTCATCAAAAACAGCTTTTCTTGCATGTACAATCATAGTTGGACTAGGTTCCAGGTCTTCTTTATAAGCTTTTGCCCTGATCTCTGCCGATTCGCTAATCTTAATCGGGCCACTATAAACAGGAGAATCATCGTCGGGTTCACTTCCATCAAGCGTATATCTTATTTCAGTATATGGTGTTGCAGAACCCATCCTCACATCTGTCTGACCGATAAATAAATCGAGATCAGTTTCTATGTATGGAACAGAAACAAACGATTTTTCTGTATACGAATAGGGAGAAGAATTATCTGAAGCACCCCGTTTATAATTCGGAGTTGCAGATAAAGTGAAATTTAAAACTCCACCTTCCATAAGCTGCTGGTAAGTTACATAATTATTGTCTATGCTTTTACCGTTAAGTTCTACCTTCTCAATATAAATATTCTTATCAGGGTTATTAGCCATAATAGTCAGTTTCTTTCCGTTAGCTAATGTAATCACAGTTTTTCCGAACAAAGGAGAAGTGAGGTTAAGTTCATTGGAACCTGGACAAACAGGATAAAGCCCGAGACTACTGAAGATATACCATGCAGACATTTGTCCGCAATCTTCATTACCACAAAGACTATCGGGAGTGGGATGATACATTTCCTTTAATAAACGTCGTACCATTTCCTGTGTTTTCCAAGGACACCCCACATAATTGTACAGATACGCCATGTGATGACTAGGTTCGTTTCCATGTGCATATTGTCCTATTAATCCGGATACATCCACTAAATCACCCACCAATGGCGATTTGGTGGTAAACAAAGAATCCAAAGCATTTATAAAATGAGTCTTTCCACCGAAAAGGCTGACTAAACCATTAATATCATGAGGCACAAAGAAACGATATTGCCATGCATTGGCTTCAGTATAGTTCCGCCCTATTTCATAAGGATTAAAAGAAGTGTCCCAATTACCATCCAGCCTCTTTCCTCTGAAATAGCACGTACTTCCATCAAATACATTCATGTAGTTTTGAGACCGCTTTATGTAAGTTCTATAAATATCATTCTTTCCCATGGCTTTTGCCATTTGTGCAACAGCCCAGTCATCATAAGAAAATTCCAGAAGGCATGAAATAGATTCCTTTTTAATATTTGAAGGGATAAATCCATATTTAATATAGTAATCGGCTCCCTTTTTATTTTTTTCTGACGATTCAATCATCGCTTTTAATGCTTTCTCAGCGTCAAAGGAACGAATGCCTTTTAAATAAGCATCAGCAATAACAGATGCAGAATGATAACCGATCATAGTACCTGTTTCTCCGGCAGATAATGGCCAGATAGGCAGTTCGCCCGACTTATCATAAACATTTAGCAATGAATTTATTATATTTCGGGTTAGTGTAGTATCAATAACTGTCATCAAAGGATTCCAGGCACGAAATGTATCCCAGATTGAAAAGGTTGAATATTGCTTTTCACCTTTCTTTAAATGACCGGTTGTCATATCATGCCCACGGTATTCGCCATTAACATCACTAACAATATTAGGAACTACCATACTATGATACAATGCAGTGTAGAAGTTCTTAATATCATCTTGCTGCCCGTCTTCAACCTGAATAACGGATAACATTTTGTCCCAGTTATTTAATGACGATTTACTGATCGAATTGAAATCGAATCCTTTTATATCATGCAAAAGATTCTCCTTTGCATTCTCCATACTTACAATTGACAAGCCCACTTTTACTACTATAGGCTTCTGATTTTTAGAATCAAATCCTGCTATAGCCTGAATATTTTTCCCTTTCAGTACAGAATCTACCGATTCCTTTTTCCCTTCATTTAGAAATGTGAGTGTTTTTATTGGTTGAGAAAACTGTGCCACAAAATAGATGTATTGGTTATCAACCCATCCACGAGTGCAACGCATACCGGATATCTCGTTTGCACCGGTTTGTTTAAAGCTACTTTCATAAATAAATTCATTATCAAGCGAATGAGCAAGATCAATAGCAACAGACTTAGGAGTTCCTTTTGGAAAAGTGTAACGATGTACACCAGCATAAGTAGTTGATGTGAGTTCTGCCTTAATATTTCCATCTTTCAGAATAACGGAATAAAATCCCGGATATGCCTGTTCATCTTTATGAGAAAAGGGCGAAGGTTGTAGTATATCTTTTAAAGAAACATTTTCCGAACTTTTAGCCATAGGACGAAATAATATATCGCCCAGATCTATACATCCAGTTCCGCTTAAATGAGTATGCGAAAATCCGTTAATGATAGAATCATTATAATAGTAACCCGCACAAGCATCCCAGTTACCAAAACGGGTATCCGGACTTAGCTGAACTGCCCCGAAAGGCTGAGTTGCTCCCGGATAAGTATGTCCATGTCCTCCAGTGCCAATAAAAGGGTCAACATATCTCGCCAATTCTATTTTCTGCTGATTACATCCGGAAAATAAGAACAACAATGCTAATAATTTAAATACGGACTTCATTAATTTCTTTTTTTTACTGCGAATATAAGAAAAGGGATGAAGATCTCCTCCATCCCCTTTCATTGATTCATATTGTTTGATAAAATAATTTATTTTGAAGGATATCCATTATTTTGTTTCAAAGCACCCTTCGCTTTTATTACTTCATTAACCGCATAAGGCAACACACAACTTTTTGTTGCATCATAAGTTTTGGCTGCCATAATCTGAATGACCCCTTTGTAAGTCTTTCCATTAATAGTCATTTCTGTACCATTCGTAGTATCTAATGCAGAAGCCGGATCTGAACGGTTTAAGTATTTCAAACCATGTTTTGCCGACTCCAAACGAGTTTTTGCATCAGTATAACCTTCAGCAGCCCAACGTTTAAGATCCATTACACGATCAGTATACTCACCTGCTAATTCACAACGACGTTCGTGCATCAAATCATAAATTGTAGGATTCTTATAAGGTTCACCCATACCTGCACGTTTAGCTATTCTGTTTAATACTGGAGCTGCTTCGCCACCTTTTCCTTGTTCAATCAAAGCTTCGGCCTTAAACAATAACATCTCTGCAAAACGCATAACCGGTACATTCAGATCAGTTGTTGGGCGGTCACCATTACTTGATACATAAGAAGAAACGCCCGCACCTTTTTCATTAACAGTACCGTATTTATAAGGATCCATGTATTTATTAAACATAAATCCACATTCAAGGTCGGTTGAAGAATAGAATTTGCGTTTCTCACCAAAGAACGTAAACTCATCTCCATACTGCATAATTGTAACCGGACGACGTAAATCATTCTGGCTATATTCAGCCCATAATTCCAACGTTGGTTTAAAGTTACCCCAACCGTTATAGCGTCCCCATCCTTTATTGTCAAGACAGATACCCGGGAAAATACTTCCTGCCATTGTTGCACCGGTTGAGTTAATAGCCCAGATAGACTCTTTACTCCATTCGTTGGCAACAGTAAATACATCAGAGAAGTTATCAAGCAAACCACGTCCACCTTCAGTTTCCAGTTTATCAACCAAGGCAGGAATTTGTGCCCACTTTGTTTTGTCATGTTGTGCCCAGTAAGCATAGGCTTTTACCTTCAAGGCAATTGCAGCATCTTTTGTGGCACGTCCGTAATCGTCCGCTGTATATTCATTGAACCAAGGCAATCTTTCTATCGCTTTATCCAGATCCTGAATAATCAGATCGTAATTTTCCATCACAGTGGCTCTTTGTGGAGGAATGGTACTGTCATCATAAGGATTATAATCCTCATATCTTACAAACGGAACGCCATTGTCGGCCCTTCCGTAACGATAGGCTATCATGAAATGAGAGAAAGCACGCAGGAAATAAGCTTCACCAATGTGACGGCTAATGGCAGTAGAAGGACTTTGTAATTTTAATCCATTATAAATGATGTTGTTTGAACGAGCCATCATTTGGTACATATAAGTATAAAAATCCTTGATGCTACTTTCTGTAGATCCATCCATATTTAAATTAGCCAGATTCATCTGGGCATTACCCCTTGCACGTGAAAAAAACACATCATCTGATGCACCTTGTTCCCAGAACAGGTTTCGTCCCCAGGTTTCTTCCAACTCCAAATTTGAATATACAGCAACCAAGGCATCACTGAAGTCCTTATCTGATTTCCAGAAACTTGCTTCAGTGGCAGTTCCTTCTGATTTCACATCCAGCCAATCACTACACGATGCTAAAGAGAGTGATGACAGTAGTAATATTGATATAGTTTTAAATTTCATCTTTTAAACTTTTAACTGGGTTATTAAAATTTCAATTTCAATCCTAATGAGAATGTTCTGGCAATAGGATATTGTCCGCCATCAAGACCTACTCCACCTACTTCAGGGTCAATTCCTGAATAAGATGTAATTGTAGCAAGGTTATCAACGCTAAACGTTAAATCCAATGAACTGTTGCGTGAAGCTAAGTAGTTCCATTTCTGAAGCAGACTGGTTAGTGAGTATCCAACAGTAACGTTCTTGACTCTCAAGTAACTTCCATTTTCCAGATAATAATCGGAAACTGTTGAGAAGTTACCATTAGGATCAGAAGCAGAAATACGAGGTACAGCGTTATTTGGACCATCCAAAGCTTTCAGAATTTCGCGTGAACGGTTGAAGTTACTTACAGACTCATTCAATGTAAGGAATTTGTAGGCATTGAAAATCTTAGTATTAGCAACACCTTGCAACATCATGCTAAAGCTCAGCTTATTCCAGTTAAAACCGGTAGAGAATGCATAAGTAAATTTAGGCATGGCATTACCCATAAATTCCTTATCACCACTGTCTATTGAACCATTTCCATTTTTATCAATGAATTTCAGATCACCAACCTGAGCTTTTGGTTGAATTAATTTTCCATCTGCATTCTTGTAATTATCAATTTCCGATTGAGTTTTAAAAACGCCTTCGCTTTTCACCAAATAGAAAGAATACAAAGGTTGTCCCTCTTCCGTACGATAAGGGTTCAAATCTTTAAATGTTCCCCCATCTGTCCATACTGGTTTGTTACCAGTTGCATCGGCAGCACCAATATTATAAACTACATTTTTCAGGGTTGCAAAGTTTCCGCTTACCCAGTAATCAACAGCTCCGATTTTATCTTTCCAGGTTGCAGCAAACTCGAAACCACTATTATGAATTTCACCATCATTGATATACATTGCGCCCAATCCGATACTTGATGTCCATCCTGCATCCTGCTGTCTGATCAAACCCATTGTTTTCTTCTTATAATAATCGGCTACTACATTCAATCTATTATTAAACATAGCAATATCAACACCTAAATCTAATTGTTCTGAGGTTTCCCAGGTTAGTTTTGCATTGTAACCGTTTGCCTTATATTTACCGGTAGCTACAGGAGCATTAATACCTGCTTGCTGGCCAACATCACCACTACCAAATATATAATTTGAATAAGTAGGATAACCATATCCATAGGCTATTGATCCCACGTTACCGATACGTCCCCAACTGGCACGCAATTTAAGCAGATTCAGCACATCACTTTTCGGCATAAAAGGTTCAGAAGTTAACTTCCATGCAAGAGTAGCTGAAGGGAAATCACCATATTTATGATCTTTTGGAAGACGGCCAGCATAGTCACGACGCATAGATGCTGTCATAAAATAACGGTCGGCCCAGCTATATGAAGCTCTACCTACAACAGATAAGTTTCTGTCAAATGCATAAGAATCGCTTGGATTAAGGTATGTTCCGGCATTTCCAAAATACATCAATGCTTCCTCCTCGCTTTGAAAATCATTAGCTGAAGCTGAAAAATCACGATACTTATATTCTGTAGTTGTTGAAGATGCCATCAACCCTATATTGTGACGATTGATAACACGATCGTAAGTCAGTGTATTCTCAATATTCCATTCGTATGAGCGGGAACTTCCATAATAAAGACTATTTCTATTCATTGGTTTACCTGGCTCCAAACGTCTTGGAGAGAAATCCTTTTCGAAAGAGTTGTTAGTTTTATATGTAAAACGTGATGTAAAGTTCAACCCCCTGATAGGTTCCATAATATCAAGAAAAGTGGAAGAAGTGACCTTCGACAAGTTATAATCTATAAAATTCGCAGTCAATGTTCTCACAGGATTAATTGCATCACCGTGAATATCAGAATAATTACTACCATATTTCGCGATATAAGCAGCATCCTGCGGAGCTGTTCCTCCAAATGAGCCATCAGCTGTATAAACTTCGGCATTTCTAGGCATTTCAAGAGCACTAACCAGAACTCCAGACTCAGCACTGCTTGTATTTACATCTCTGGGGCTTGACTGTTGCCAGCTTAAGTCTTCACGTAAACGAACATATTTATTAAATTTAAACTGAGAATTGAAGCGGGCTGTAATTTCCTTATTATAGGTATTTAGTAAAGTTCCTTGTTTATCATTGTATTCCAAGGACAAACGATTTGAGAAATCATCCGTTCCACCCGATACAGAGAAATTATGACGCTGATAAAGAGCAGTTCTGAAAATAGCATCTACCCAATCGGTACGTGTAGTTCCAATATAAGGATTCTTAGTTACATCCCAGCCATCAGGTAAATATTGCTCGCCACCTAATGCTGCAGCCCGTACCTTTCTCTCCTCTTCAATAGTCAGAGATTGCGGCAAATTCTGTGAAGCAGATAAACCACTTACCACACTATATTCAAATGACGGTTTACCAGTTGTTGCTTGTTTTGTAGTTACCAATATAACACCTGCCGATCCAGCATAAGCTCCATAAATTGCAGCCGATGCAGCATCTTTCAATACAGTAATTGAAGTAACATCACTAAAATTGAAAGGAGCTCCAGGCACACCATCTACAACATATAAAGGTGATTCCCCGCTTCGTGATCCCATACCACGAATGGTAATGGTTGGTGTAGATCCTGTATGTCCTCCATTAGCAACAACAGATACACCCGGGATTTGTCCTTGTAACATTTCTGCTGCATTTGAAACGGGGCGTTCCTGCAACTTGCTTACATTTGAGACCGTAGATACAGCTGCAGAAAGGTCACCTTTCTTCATCTTACCATAACCAATTACAACAATCTCATTCAATGTCTTTGAGTCTTCTTTTAAGATGACGTCTAACTTACTTTTGCTACCTACAACGGCTTCCTGAGTATTAAATCCTACATAAGTGAATATCAAAGTAGCATTTTTATCCACAGTTACAGAAAAGTTTCCATCAAAATCAGAAACTGTATTGTAATTTGTTCCTTTAACCTTTATGTTTACACTGGGAATTCCTACTCCTTTTTCGTCTTTTACCGTACCAACGATTTTACGTTGTTGATGAACGGCATTTGAATTCTGAGCTCCCTCACTTCGTGATGACATAAGAACAGACGACAGGATTTGTTCCGGGGTAGACGGACCGCCCTTAATTTCTGCTCTCAAAGGCAATACGCCGATTGCCAAAGCACCCCAAATCAGGTACCATCGTTGCGTTTTCTTCATTGTTTTTCTCGTTTTAATGCACATACAAATAGTTTTTTGGTTTCAAATATTAAATTTTAAACTTTGGCAAAAGTCATCATTAGATCTTTTACCATAATGTCAAAAAGGTTAAACTTATGTTTCAAAATACTTTTGATTTCTGAATTCTCAAACAAAGTCGTTTTTATAGGACAAGCATACAAGCGCTGTAATTATGCTGTTAGTCAGCTATTAAGTGCAGCGCTAACTCAAGCACTCAAGGAGAGATTAAATATTGTATTTCATAGGCAACAAGTATAATTAACAAAAAATAGGTTTTTTCTTTTTTGTAAAAATAGAGTGTTTAATGGAATCTAAAATTGCAAATTGCGAATAACAATCTTCATTTCACGAATAATTAAATTATAAGTTTAATAAGAAATCAGCAATCTTATTGGGATGGTCAGTATTTAAGAAGTCCACTCCGAGTTGGATAAATGTCCGCCAGGCATCTTCTGTATCAGGAGTTTCCCAAAAACGAGCAGCCTTACCTAAAGCATGAATAGAATCAACTGTTGCCTTTACTTTTATATAATCAGCATGAGGCAATTCCCCCACTCCGTTCCAATGGCTCAGATCTTCAAAAGAAAGACTTATTTGAGGAATCCTTTTACTTTGTTCTTCAGTATAACAAACATTGGGAAAGCCATCAAAAGAAATAAAGGATGGATAGTTTTTGAATTCATCAGGGTTGAGTACATATCCACTGATAACCACCCGCACTGCAGCCGGATTCTTGGATACATCAAAACATTCCTGATATTCCGATAACTGCTTTGCCAGAACCTTAAGGGTAGACTTTGTATCATCCTTAAAATCGATCATAAGCTGAAATCCATTTCCATCAGGATAACCACTTCCGCCATTCAATGACATCTCCTTTCTAATTGGATCCAGATAAAGAGCTTTTAAAGTTCTGTTATTTTTGATATCTTTCTCCTCATGAGCCACCAACAGTTCTCCATTCCTAAGAAATATATCGGCTTCTATTGAAGCGCATCTTGCAGAATAGGCCGTATAGAAGGGTACATTCTGCATATAGTCATTGTGAGAATGAACATTCTTTTCAGGGGTGTATACCAACGTTTGAGCATCCATTGGAACCAAAAAGAAAAACGAAACCACAAAAGATAAAATAGATCCTATCTTCTTAATATTCATACTGCAATAAAATTAGAGTTAAAAAGTAATATGAAAGAGATTATTAACAACATCACTAAATTTTAAGTCTGCTACTTAAAGATTCCGGGGAAAGAGGTTTTACATATTTCACTTCCATCCTGCAAACGTATAAACGTAGAAAAGCCTCGTTCACCTTCTTTCAAGGTAATGATGCGGGCGCCATTCTGAATATCAATGTAGGTTGTCTTTCCACCGGAAAACCTTCCATAACCAAGAGCAATGCCATAGAGGGAAGCCAGATAATCATTATTGTGATCATGACCCACGAAAATGCCCATCACATCTTTACTTTCCAACATAGCAGTAAACATCCCAGAGTTGACTGACGCAGGGCACTCATCTTCCAGACGAATACCCACCGGATTGTTCCGTTCATTCTTGTATGCTTCTTTATATTCTGGTAAAGCAATATGGAAAAAAGCCAAAGCAGGAAGAGGCTTTCCACCGTTTATCTGAGTAAGCCGTGCACTAGTGTGACGATACCACTGTATCTGGTCGAAAGAAAACCAGCCATACCCTTTTACAGTGTCTACCTTTGAATAATCATTCGAATCCATGCAATAAAGCACTGCGGAAGTGCTCCCGTTTTTGGCAGATTGTATCTCCAATGCAATATCAGATAGCCCTTTGTCGTCTTTCTTATTTAGGCTATGAGGCGTAGCAGTTACAATCTCAGCTATTTCAGAGCGGGTTAAATCCTGCTCAGCATCATGGTTCCCCATTACTATACAAAACGGAATACCTTTTCGAGCCAATGGGCTCAACACCATTTCCCATCCCTTACGAGCAGGTTTACCTGTCACTACATCACCTGTAAAGACTATTAAATCAGGCTGTTCTTTGTTCAGTGTTTCATTAATCAACTTAATAGCATTCTGTGATTCGGTTTTGTCAGGCACTACATGAGTATCTGTGAATTGTACTATCTTAAATGTTCCGTCTTTGTGAAAACGAAGTTGCTGAGCATCAGCCCCTCCTAAGAAGGTAAATACACTCCATAAAATTAATATCAGATTCTTTTTCATTTTGTAGTTAACTAATTTTGTTTTTCTTAATGTAAAAGTAGTCTTTTTAAGGCAAACTAAAATAGCAAATTGCGAATAACAATCTTCATTTTACAAATAGCCAAATCATAAGTTTAATAAATGCCAGCAATCATTACCTCTTCTTCAATGGTGTTTTTCTAAAGTGATACGCAAATAGAATCTCCTGCAAATTCACAAATCACCCAATTGTTGTCGCCCTTCAATACTAAATGCCACATATTTTTCAGTGTTTTTTCTAGAATAGGCGTTCTTATTTGTAAAATTCATAGATTACACGCTGTGTATTTACTCATTTTCTATAGCTAGTCAGAATGTTATATAAATGCTAATTATATACAGATACCAGCAACTAAAAGCAGAATGCAAACCTATTCATTAAACATCCATTGTTAACAATTTGTGTAGATAACAAGATGATTTTCAATTATATTATCGTTTTTATGAGAAGAATAATATCTAAAGCTTGTTTATTGTTAAATAATGTTTTTGAGATAAAAATTTAATGAATATATATATATGATATTAAATTATTAAATTCTATATTTGTGTAACTAATTTCTAAAATTATATAAACTATGAGAAAAATTTTATTACTAATGGCGCTAGCATCCCAGCTAGGGTTTGCTCAAAAGCTACAGGTAAAATCTGTAGAGATGATAAAAGCAACTGCACAAGGGGGCTTTTACCATCCTAGGTTTAGTCCTAATGGAGATTATTTATTGACTTCGAAAGTTAATTATTCCGGACTAAAGATGTATTCCTTTGCAGATAGTGGATTAAAAACAATCACTGAAGATCCCGGCGCAGGATATGGAACACAGATAAGTGAAGATGGGAATACCATTTTTTATAAAAAGAGTGAGCTGAAAAAAAATCTGCGGTACACTTCTTTAATCTCTTATTCTAAAAAGACAGATATAGCAAAAGAGATAGTTGCCCCTACACGCAAACCTTTGACAGTTAACTTAAAAGGAGGAGCTCTTGTTTATGTCAAGGGAAATAAGATGATAAAATCAAAGTCTATAAAAAATGCCCAGCAAAAAGTAATGGTTATTTGTGTGGAAGACAGAAAAATGGCATTGTATGTTGATGGCGAAAAGACAATTTTAACTCCGAACGGCGAAGATGCAAGTTATATTTGGCCCTCAGTATCTCCTGATCAAAAACATATAGTATATACGGTAGCCTCAAAGGGAACATTTGTATGTGATATTCTGGGGAATGATATTGCATCCTTAGGAAAATTAAGTGCACCGGTATGGTTAGACAACCAATGGGTTGTGGGTATGGATGATAAAGATAATGGTGAAAAATTAATTTCATCTACTTTGGTAGCTGCAACTGCAGATGGCAAAGTTCGTCAAACGATAGAAGCACCGGAAGGTAAAATGGCCATGTACCCTGCTGCCTCAGCAGATGGAAAACGTATTGCTTTCAACACAGAGAATGGAGAATTGTTCGTTATAGATTTGCTTACTGAATAAAAGGGGGAAATAAAAATGAAAAGAAGAATTATTTTTTTGTTAATTGCAATTGCTTCCTTCTCGTTGCAAGCGAAAGATTTTCAAGGAATAAAAATATATGTAAATCCGGGACATGGAGGTTATGACGGAGCTAATGACCGTAATATAGTTACTATACCATATGCATTAAACGACACTCTTGGCTTTTGGGAATCGTATAGTAATTTACAGAAAGGTCTGGCATTAAGAGATTTGCTTCAGGCTAATGGTGCTACTGTGATAATGTCCAGAACACTTAACAGAGATGTCGATGACCGGTCACTTTCTGAAATTGCTGAAGAGGCAAATGCGAATAACGTGGATGCATTTTTGTCTATTCACAGCAACGCTGTAGGAACAAATACCGGTACTAATTATCCACTTTTATTGTTTCATGGAACTGATACAGAACCTACTGTAGCCGCAAGTATACCAATGGCTCAAGCAGCGTGGCCCAGATTAATAGCAAATCAGTTAACACCATGGACAGCTTATACAACATCTTCAAACATCAGGGGCGACCTTTCTTTTTATGGAAATACTTCAGGCTTGGGTGTATTACGTCCTCTTACAGTCCCTGGTTTTTTGGCCGAATGTTCATTTCATGACTATGGACCAGAAGCACATCGTTTGCTAAGCAAAGATTATAAGAAGCTGGATGCGGTAAGCTTACACCGTTATTTCTGTGATTATTTCCAGGTGGATCTACCTTCGACCGGAGTTATTGCAGGTTCAATAAAAGGATTTAATGAAAGAATTAAGAATTCTAAATATGTATATAAAGTAGGTACTGACGACCAGTGGTTACCATTAAACGGAGCAAAAGTAAAACTAATGAATGCAGCTGGCGACTCTCTTGATTTATGCCAGGTAGATACACTCTATAATGGTATTTTTGCATTCTATAACTTGCAGCCTGGATCTTACAAACTACACTTTGAAGCAGTAAATCATGAAGCAAAAGATACTACTGTAACAGTTACTGCTGCAACCACAACTTATACAAAAATGTGGCTTGTAAACCCAACTCTTCCTGTGGAAGAAGTTGTTTATGAGGATTATCCTACCCCAGTTCAGGAAGCAGGAATGGTTGCAATGAATCACTATAAATTCAATGCAGACGGAGCTGCAAGTCCAGATTGGCTGCAAGCCGGTAATATCAAAAAGGTACTTTACAGAAATGAGAAATTGTATGTATTAACCAAAGATCCCAAGATATTGGTGGTAGATGCAAAAACAACTCAACTGATCAGGGAAATGAAACTAGACGGAGTAACAGGTGGAGCTCTGGCTCTTAGCGATATAAACTTTACGGCTGATGGTAAATTATTGGCATGTAATAAAGATACAATATCATCACCTGAAAACAAAGAACGATATTTCAAAGTATACGTATGGGATAATGACACAATAGCCCCATCGTTATTATTTAAAACTCAGGAACAAGGTTATTGGTTCAACGGCATTATGGGAGAAACTTTTGCTGTAAGCGGCCCAGCTAAAAAATGTACAATATATACTCCTTCTGTTACAACTGGTACTAGTAAAGGTATTCGCGTTACCGGTTTCATGTATGAAGAGGGAGCTCCTCTTGGGTATAAATATATGCTAGATGCTAAATATTCAGAAGCTCTGTGGGGAAAGAATATGAAATTCACAATTTCGCCTTCTGGAAGAGACTATATTATAGTAGATGGCGAAAACATGTTACCTACTGAGTATAAATTTGACTGGACACTTGCAGATCGTTCGGCAATGATCAATAAAGGTGCATTTGCTGAGAAGTCTGGTTATAATCTGAATCTTCTGGCAACAGGAAGCTCTTTCTTCAGAAGTGCCGGGCATGTTTATATGGCTACACCAAATTGTAAGTCAGACTCTACTGCAGTAGGATGTGTTCTATTTGATGTAACAGAAGGACTGAGCAACGCAGTAAAAGTATCCGACTTCTTGCCGGGAGATGGATTAGGCACTACTCCTACTACATATATGGCAGCTAGTGGTTATGCCACAGGATATGATCTGTCTATGATGGTATTAGCAGAAAAGCAAGGAATGACTCGTATGACAACTGTCGCAACCGGAGCCATAGCTGATATTTACGCCTCAGAGCTTTCATCATCTACAAATGAAAATGGATATTCATTGAAATTCACTTTAAATGAGAATGCAACAAACGTTGAAGCAATCATTTCTAATAGTGAAGGTAATGTTATTAAGACAATTAATGCAGGCGCGATGAATAAGGGCGTGCAATCTTTATCAGTCGCTAATTCTGATTTACCTCAAGGAACTTATACTTGGAGTATAAAAGCTGTAGCTGATCCTGTAGATCGTCCTATAAAAATATCAGATAATTCAAATTCACAAATGCAATTCTATTCTCCAAGAGGCGTTGCTGTTGATAATTCCTTTAACAGCCCATTCTTCGGAAGAGTATATGCAACTGAAACAGTGCCAGGAACAGTAACCAATAGAACTACCAAAGATGGAGTGTATATTTTAAATGCAGCATTGGAGGATATTACCAACCAAGGTGCCTCAAGCTATGCCGGTGGAGTAACATGGGGAGGTTCAAGCAGTCCTATGCGTTTATCTGTAGCAGAAGATGGAAGAGTTTTCATTAACGACTGGAGTGATGCACATCCGGGAGTTTGGATAATGGATCCTGCAAATCCTTCTTCTACATTTATTCCTGTATTTTCAGGACTTACAAAAGCTGCATCCGGACTTTCATCAAAAGATGGTGTAAATGTACATGGCTCCATTGTTCATTGCTGGGTAACAGGAACTAAGGAAAATACTAAACTTTATACTTTCGACGAAGATTATATAGATGCAACAGCCACAAGCGTAGGTAACCTTTTGCAATATAACATCGGAACATTGAGTACCCCATGGCAACAAGCTCCAAGCAAAGTGGTATATGACGATGCTTTGAATGGTAACTTGCAACAAAACATGAATTCCTGCATAGCTCCGGATGGACGTGATGGTTGGTGGATTTCTCAATATCGGGCTGAAGATGCCGCAACTATCCCCTCTTTGATCCATGTGGGAGTTGATGGTATGGTAGATTTTAATTCAGGTACAAATCCCTTATTAATTGAAAATTCTGTTTCTGGTGGTATGGCCGTAAGTTATGATGGAAAAACATTAGCTATGGGTTGTAAAGACGAAGTAAAGATCTTCAATGTCTCATTCTCTGATAAAGGGATACCTACTTTAACAAAACTTCATTCAATAAAACCTGCAATGGGCACTAACTCCGCCGGACTTTCGATAGACCGCAGCGGCAATGTTTATGTTATTTCTAATACTTCAGAGAGATTAGGTGTATGGGCTTTACCTAAAGCTGATAATAGTTTTACTACACCTGCTCCTGAACAGTATAAATTAGTTGTGCTAAATACAGGAGAGATGAATGTCACTAAAGGAATAAATATTCGTTTGTACCCTAATCCTATAACAGACAAACTAATAATTGATTCACAGGATGAAGAGATCTTACAAATAGATATTTACGACATGAACGGCAGATCAATAATTCTGGAAAAAGTAGGTTCTACTCATGCAGAACTTAATGTAAGCAATTTGCAGAAAGGATTATATCTGATAAAGGTACAAACTAAGGCAGGTGACTACAAACAAAAGATAATAAAGAAATAATATTATCTCTTTTGGCTGATATGCATTAGCATATAAGATACTTAAAATTAGATTTAAAGAGGATGCATCAAAAAAAATGATACATCCTCTTTTTTCTTATTACTTACTTGAAAGTTCACTTTGTAGCGTTGTTTTAAAAGAGTGATTACCGATAAGAATACGGTGCGCTGCTAGTCACTTATAAAACATACAATGGCCAATTCTCAGAATAGCTATAATAAACAGCTATGGCTGTCTTAATATCTCAGCTTAATTTTGTAATATTGCATTCTTAAGAAAAAAATATCTGAGCATATAAGCCTAATAAAATATGAATGAATTTGATAACAAAGCACGTGAATGGGATAAAGAGTCTGTTCATTGGGATCGTTCAAAAGCAATAGCAGAAGGAATTTTAAGAATGATTCCCGTCAAATCCAATATGAAAGCATTGGAATATGGAGCTGGGACCGGAATATTAAGCTTTCTATTATCAGATACTTTTGAGGAAATTACGTTAATGGACAACTCCCAGGAAATGATAAACGTAATTCAAGAGAAAATCATCGCAAGTAAATCTGCAAACCTGAAGCCTTTGCTTTTTAATCTTGAGCAAGCGGAGTTTCGCTCTGATTCGTTTGACTGCATATTCACACAGATGGTATTGCATCACGTATTTAATATAGAGCTACTACTTAACAGGTTTTATCAAATACTCAATCCAGGAGGATACCTTGTTATAGCAGATCTATATCTTGAGGATGGCTCCTTTCACGGTGAAAGCTTTACCGGTCATAATGGTTTTGATGTGGAACTTCTCAGTGATAGTTTAAAAAAAGCAGGCTTCACTCCCATTGCTTCCGAGCAATGTTTTGTGATGAAAAAAGCTACAAATAAAGATATATTACGTGAATATCCTGTATTTCTGCTGATTGCAAAAAAGTCTGGCAAATAGGTTTAGCCTATTGCCGGCTAATCATAAAGTACTAAGGTATAACACAATACTTGGTTTTCAATGGAAAAGGATAAATGAATACACTGTTTATCTTGTTGTTCTAAAAGAATAGATCGTCCGTTTGGTGGTAGGAGTGGCAGGAAAAATAACCTTTTTGCCGTTCTAAAAATTAAAATTTGAAAATTCCGCAATTTGCGGTTTTCTCAAAAAAAAGATTTCTGAAACCGAAAAACACTCTTTTTTCCTGCCACTCCTGCCACCAATAAGCATAATTATATTCTGCTACAAAGCTCTAGACCAAGGATATAGACAAACTAAAGAAGAGAACTAAACAAATTAGCAAAAACAAAAGGAATCATCAACCCAAACATGTACATGTTTATCCCCTAAACATGTACAAGATTAGGTTCAAACTTGTACATGTTTGCACCCATTATTAACCAATAAAACATTAATTACTGTAAGCATATGTATTAAACTGATTCCAGTTGACTACTACAATGTGCTGGAGCTTATAGAAAAGCTGAATGCCAAAGAGCAAAAAGGCTGCTATGTTTCGGATATAGGGTTAAAATGTTTCAAACAGGTTTATTTCTTAAGATAGAACTCTGGTGTAGTATTTGATATTTTATACACAGAATCGTGGCGTAGACTAAGCTCTCCTAAAATAAGCAAAGCAGATTTGAGCTCTATTTTCAGCAAAGCGGAATAACGGGATTTCGGTATAGTGTCTGACTGAGTAAGACCTGCCTTCTTCATTTGTGTAGTTAATAATGAGTCCAGATTAAAGCTGTAAAGCATTACGCCTTTTTCTGAATATAAATCAAGATGGTTATCTTCGTTATTGAAATACATAGCATCCGAAGTTTTGTATTCATAAATTTTATTCAGAGAACGATATCCTTTCAATAAAACTGGTTCCAATAATTGTATATCAAAATATGTGGTAGGCGGCGCAACTTCTACCTGAGGTCTGTTACTTTGAGAGATCCGTTCTATGTCTAGCGCTCTTATACCGGGTATATAAGTTACTACTCCAAACAGCAGAATGGCAAGCAACATTACATACAGATAGCGACCGGTTCGTTTTGTAAGAAACAAAATTGCGGTCAAAGATATCACTAGTCCGGCTATGAGCAAGTACACCCGTTCTTCGGTAAACCCGTACTGATTAATTCTGTATATGGTAGCTATCCAGAACATGATATATGCAGGAAACACAATAAAGCTTGCTTTGTCATAAAACCATTTATACGGACATTTATTCACTAGCAGCACACATCCTTTCAGGAAAAACAGACCGATAGAAAATGCCAGAACAATGGCTGCAACACTTCCCTTAGGAAGCGACCACACAAATGCTATCTTGATAAAATAGAGATAAAGGATGACTGTGTAGATTAGTAATACCGGAGATAATACATAATTGAGCAATATATCTGTAAGCTTGTTAGCTATTATCTTATCTGATTTATCGTAATGAAAATAGATGAATAAGGATGGAAAGATAATCATGGATACAGCATATCCCGAATAATGAAAAAATCGGGAATCTCCAGACTTCCATATTTCAAAAATATATTGAATGGAAAAATAGACAGACGAAAGCAATGCATAGGATATTGCAGATAATACAAATGCATAAAGCAAAGAGCGTAATAATTGCAAGACACTATCCATGAAAGGGGCATTTTCTTTCTGCCATCCTGAAGCCAGATATGCTCCGGTGAGAACTCCAATAGTTACACATAAAAAGAACTCTTCACTTTCGGGCTTATGGAGCCACAGCAATGGGATAATGAAGAGTAAACACCCGTAATATATCCACCGTACGTATTTTTTGTCTGCAAATTTATTCAGCGTATACGCTATAATCATCAGCATTGGGAAATAGTAATAAAGTGATTCTCCCTGATTTATTACCTTTTCGAACAACAAGACATTAATAACGTAGCAGATCAGTGCAATAAGTAATTCTACCGGATTAGAGCGTACTGCTTCATAACCTTTATAAAAGATATTTTTTATAGATTCTTTCATACTATTAGATGTGTAATTATTTCGTCATTTATCTCCATTTCCAGTCTAACTCAGTTTCCCATATAATATCCAGATCTTTTGTCAACAAAGTGAGGTCATTCTTAAATTCGGTATAATCAGGAGTCTTGGAAGGAATCACCACGGTCTCACCATTCTTTATCCTTATAAATAGATCATCCTTTATCTCATAAATAAACTCAATCTCGGCCAGCTTAATTTTTTCTTCTCCGAAATTATCCTTTGAAGTAATAAATCCATCTTCAAATCCAACTTCAGTTATAATCCCGATTCTTCTTTTGTAGCTTCCCTGAATATATTTCTCATAGAAATGCTTATACCTCCACCTATAGTAAAACGGATAAAAGAACAAACAGATTACAGACGAGATCAGGAAATAGTAAGCTGTAAATTTATCCTCTTTTAGAGAAAATATTAATCCTATAAATAAAAACACCAATGTAGTTAGAATCCAGCTCCGAATCCTTTTGGTCCTCATCCGTTTAGATTTCGAAGCTGTAAAAAGTAGAAACCTTAAGTAGTCTTCCTTTTCTAATTTTATCTGGTACATAATATTTGTATTTTGTACAAATATAGTGATTAATTATAATTCAAATTAAACTATTAAGAGAATTACTTTCCCTAAATAAAAATTCATCAACAGAGATAAGCCTTTTATCAAAAAAGAGGTCGTGAATTGAATGAGAATTGGATTATTTCGTACTTTTGAAAAATAACTTTAATCAAAAGAATGAAACATATCATTGCATTATGCCTTGTTCTATTTTATTCCTACATAGTTCAGGCTCAGGAATATTTTTCTATAAATACTGATGACGGACTTTCGGAAAATAATGTGCGTAACATTACTCAACTGCCCGACGGACGCATGGTAATTACTACCAATGGACTGATTAATGTTTATAATGGTACGAATTTCAGCTATATGCACTTTAAGGGAAGCGACATTTATCCATTAGCATCCTATGACGGATTCCATCACAGCTATTTAGATGAATCAGGTAAAATGTGGTTGAAAATATCTCACGGACTGATATTATTTGATTTTCAGAAAGACAAAGTGGAATCTAACTTGAATAAAGTATTAAAGGAGTTAGGGGTTAACTATGCCATTGCGGATTTCTTCATTGATGATTCAAAAAATTTATGGTTTGTTACCCGGGACGATAAATTGTATGTTTATGACGTAAAGAGGAAAAAGACAAACCTATTCCTTACACAAGCTTCCTTTCAGGGCAATAAGAAAGATCTTTTAAAAGATATTGCATTGATAGACGGAAAACTTCTTCTTTTCTATCGGTCAGGAATACATGTATGTTATAATTATGCCACAAAACGAAAAATATATGTAGATACCTCAATAGCAAATCTCATTTCAGGGAATTATGACCGCACAGTTTACATAATACCTTGCAAACATTCTTTTCTGCAAATGCAAAATGGCCCATTAGATAAAGGTATTCTTTTGAGTTATCAACTGAATACGCACAAATGGGAAGTAGTACTGCAAACCAATTATTGGCTCAACACTCTGGATTTCGATGTGAATGGTTCTATAAAGGTGTGCTGCAAAAAAGGACTTTGGAATATCAGTCCTAATTTAAAGGATAAACGATTTGTATCGAACCTCAAGACGGTAGAAGGAACAAATATAGCAACGGAAATCAGTACTATTTACCAAGATAACGAAGGCGGAACCTGGATTGGCACATTAGACAGAGGATTACTATACTCTCATCCAAAACGTTATCTTTTCAAGAACTCTGGAAAAACTTTATTCGGAGAAAGAGGGCTGAAAGGAATAAATGTGCAAGGCTTTGCAATGGCTGATGCTGATAATATGCTGGTGGCCACGAATCAAGGTCTTTTTAAATACAGTTTAAAGAATTCGGAGCTCTCACCTCTATTGGGTTTCCCCCTTACCAATTGTATTTCTTTGGTACAGGGCAAAGGCAATAGGGTTTGGGTGTGTACCAGTGACAGAGGATTTTTTTCTATACAAAATGGTCAGATCAAGCATTATGAACTTCCGGGAAAAACGATCAATTCTATTTTTGAATTACCGGATGGACAACTGACCCTTTGTCTATCTCAAGGTGTGTGTACGTTTAATCCCTCCACAGGGAGAATTGATCCTGTAAAATCAAAAAGCGGGTTGAAAGTAACAGGAGTCAAACAGCTTGTAAAATTGAAGAATAACCTTTTACTGGGTCTGGATGCAGAGGGTTTGTTTATATATGATTGGACGAAGGGCACTCTCTCCTTAGTGAAAATGATGGGTAAAAAGTACAAGACGGCCAACTTTTCACGTTATAATAGTATTTGCGTTGATCATCGGGGATGCTTCTGGCTAGCTACACAAGATGGTTTACAGGTATGGAATCCAAAGAATAATCAGATGGTAAATATTCATACGGAAGATGGTTTGGTGAATAACAGTGTACAAAGTGTTTTTGAGGATACACATCACACAATGTGGGTGATTACAGCCAATGGCATATCACACCTTACTGTTTCCAATGACTTTCTACATTATTCGATAGAGAACTTCAACCATTACGATGGAGTTATTCAAGGCGAATTTTTACCTTGTTCTCACTTTATAACCCCTTCCGGTGAGTTGTTTATTGGAGGAATCGATGGGTTTAACAAAGTAAACATGAACTATATCCGTGCCATGAAGTTACCTGGGCTAACTCCTCTTTTCGTGAAACTGGAAGTGAATGATGTTCCTGTCAAATGTGATTCTCTCTATAATGGCAACCAAATATTAAAACAATCTATTACAACAACAAAAGAGATTGTCCTCAATTATAATCAAAACTTCATTGCGCTAGAATTTTCAGCTTTGAATTATATAAATTCCACCCACACCCGTTACCGTTATAAGTTGGAAGGAGTAGACGATAACTGGCATGAGATAATGTCAAAGGATGGATTAGGTCGTGCCTCTTACACTAATTTAACTCCTGGAACCTATCACTTCTATATTCGAGCTTCTTACAATGGTAAAAACTGGGAAGAAGGTAAAACAGTTTCAATGATTATCACTATTCGTCATCCATGGTGGAGCACTCCATTTGCCCTATTCATTTATGTGATTCTGATATCAGTAATTCTGTTTAAAGCGATTTCTTACTATATAAAATGGAACAAGCAAAGAATAATGCGCCAACAAAAGGAACAGTTGGATGAAATGAAATATCGCTTTTTTACAAATATCAGTCATGAGTTCCGCACACCGCTTACATTAATAATTACTCCACTTGGAGCAATGATAAAGGATCTGAAAGATGAAAAGTTGAAATTGAAACTAACTTCAATTTATAAAAATGCCCAGGAACTCCTAACGCTGATTAACCAGCTGCTTGATTTCAGAAAACTTGAAGCTAAAGGTGAAAATGTGAACCTGACATATGGTGACATGATTCAGATACTAAACGACATTTATCAATCATTTCAACCATTAGCTGCAGAAAAAGGAATCCGGTTTATATGGGATAGTGACGTTCCACAGCATTATGCCTACTTTGATAAAGATAAAATACGGAAGATTTTTAATAATTTAATCTCCAATTCCTTCAAGTTTACAGAAGCTGAAGGCGAAATAAAGTTAAAGATCTCACTTCTTGAATCAGAAGGAAAAGCTGCTGCCCTGTCCGTTATTGTGAGTGATACAGGTTGTGGAATCAAAAAAGAAAATATTCCTCATATATTCGGACGTTTCTATCAAATGGGAAACAGTAAATATTATCTAGGTAGTGGAATAGGCCTCCATCTTGTAAAAGAGTATATTTCATTGCTTAGTGGCGAAATATATGTGCAGAGTGAATGGCAAAAAGGAACAACATTCACTATCACACTTCCAACGACGCCCAAACCTATTATTACACAACCTGTTACAGAGTTCCAAGCATTATCTGATACAACAAATGAGCAAGACAAAAGCGTACAGCCACAGATCCATACAATTCTTTTAGTGGAGGACAACGAAGAGTTTGTTCAATTCATGAAAGAACAGTTGGAGGTTATTTACCGGATTATTATTGCATCTGATGGTGTGGAAGGCCAAGAAATGGCCCTTACCTACTCTCCCGATTTAATTATCAGTGATGTAATGATGCCACGAAAAGATGGCCTTGAACTTTGCAGAGATCTGAAAAAGGATGTAAGAACGTCTCATATTCCTTTTATTTTACTTACAGCATACTCCTCAAATGAGAAAGAATTGTTTGGTTATAAGTCTGGTGCTGATGAATTTATTAGCAAACCGTTCAGCATGGATATTCTTTTGTTGAAAATTCAAAAGCTTATTAAGGAGCAGGATGCTCGAAAGGAATTGTTTGCAAAAAAAATAGAAGTAAAGCCCAGTGAACTAACCATTACTTCTCTGGATGAAGAGCTGATACAAAAAGCCATTGCCTGTGTGGAACGGAATATGAATAATACGGAATATACAGTGGAACTTTTCAGCTCGGATATGAATATGGAACGAACCGTGCTCTATCGTAAGTTACAGTCTGTGGCCGGACTACCACCCTCCGAATTTATCCGGACTATCCGTCTGAAGCGAGCTGCCCAGTTATTGGAGTCACACAAATATAATGTTACCGAGGTTGCCGGTATGGTAGGTTTTGCTACCCCAAAGTACTTTACCAAATATTTCAAAGAAGCTTTTGGAGTTCTCCCATCTCAATATGGAGCTAAGTAAACTAATGAAGAAAATTATAAAATAGAGCCTAACAACAGGTGACATTTTATGCAACAAACTATAAAACATCTGCAATTTGCAACAAATTGACCAGTTTTAAACAACATAAAAATAGCATTTCAAACTCTGCATTCAATAATTTTGCCTTTGATTCGATTTGCATAACTGATAGTGCAGCCACGTCGGATGCTTAGGTTTATGGCGTATCGAAATTAAAACAGAGTTCAAGTTATTAATCTTAAATAAAAAAGAGATTGTCACAAAGAATAGTCAGTTTATCTTTTTAGACAACCTCTTTATTAAATTACTATTTTATGAAAAAGAAATTGCTGTTTGCATTTGCCTTCCTGGCAACACTATCCCTCTCTGCGCAAAATTATGAAAAGACGCAGAGTGGAGTAAAAGCCCAAACGGAGGGTATGAAAATAGAAGTTCAGTTCTATACTCCTTCCGTAGTTCGGGTGGTGAAGTATCCCGAGCTCACCGAGCTCAAGAAGCAGAGTCTCTCTGTAGTGAAACATCCCGAAGAAGTAAAGTACCAGTTATCTACCCAAGGTGATGTGGTTTGTTTGTCAACGGATTGTATCAATGTGGCTTTGAATACCGTTACTGGGAAAGTTTCATTCACTGACAAGCAAAAGAATCCTTTGTTGACTGAGAAGGATTATGGTACACAGTTCTCGGCTATTAAAGATGGACCGAACGATAGTTATAAAGTGCGCCAAGCATTCTTATTAGATAAAGAAGAAGCTATTTATGGACTCGGTCAGCAACAAACAGGGAAAATGAATCAACGAAACCAGATTCTTCCTCTTCAGAACTGGAATATGAAAGTCTGCATTCCTATGATTCAGTCAGAGAAAGGTTATGGTATTTTCTGGGATCAGTATTCCATCTCTGATTTTGTAGATAATCCGCAAGAGATGTCTATGGAATCTGTTGGTACTTGTGCTGACTACTACTTCATGTATGGCGGAAATGCAGATGGCGTAATTGCTAAAATGCGCGACTTGACAGGTCAGTCTCCTATGTTACCTCTATGGGCTTACGGATTCTTTCAAAGTCGTGAACGTTACAAAACACAAGAAGAACCTGTAGCAGTTGTAGCAAAATATCGTGAACTGGGTGTTCCACTTGATTGCATTATCCAGGATTGGCAATATTGGGGCAAAGATAGTCTTTGGAATGCTATGAATTTTGATCACAATACTTATCCTGATCCTCAAGGCATGGTTGATAAAGTTCATAAAATGAATGCAAAAATGATGATTGTGGCCTGGCCTGGATTTGGTCCTTTAACTCCACAATATAAAGAACTTAAAGAAAAAAACATGCTGATAAACTTTGATACATGGCCTCCTGAATCTGGTACAAAGCCTTATGATGTATATAATCCGGAAGCCAGAGATCTCTATTGGAAATACTTAAGCAAAGGTGTTTTCTCAAAAGGATTTGATGGATGGTGGCTGGACTCTACCGAACCGGATCATATCAATGTAGAAGAAAAAGATTACGATCAACTAACTCATCTGGGTACTTTCCGCAGTGTTCATAATGCTTTCCCGTTGATGACAGTGGGCGGTGTTTACGGTCATCAGCGTGCTGAGACTTCTAACAAACGTGTGGTAATTCTGACTCGTTCTGCTTTTGCCGGACAACAAAGATATGCTGCAAATACCTGGAGTGGTGATGTTGTTTCTGATTGGGGAGTCCTCAGGAAACAAATAGTGGGAGGATTGAATTTTGCTCTTTGTGGCATTCCTTACTGGAATACTGATATTGGAGGTTTCTTTGCCGGAAGATATGTAAAGAATGGCGGAGCAAGAAATCCTGAATTCCAGGAACTTTATGCACGTTGGATGCAGTTTGCCACCTTTACTCCTATGATGCGTTCTCATGGAACGGATATTCCAAGAGAGATTTATCAACCTGAGTTCGACGAAAAAAAGAGTATAAAAAAGGGGTAAAATGGCTTAATTTTATTATATTTATAACTGACAATTAATAACATAATAAATATTAAAAGCTCATGTTTACCCCAGATAAAATTACTGAAATATTCTGTATTGCAGATGATTTCTGCAAAGAATTTGATCAAGAGATCAAAAAATATCAAATAACGACTACTCCAGAGCAGAAAAGCTACAATCGTTCCTGCCGTATGACAGACAGTGAGATCATGACTATATTGGTAGGCTTCCACTTTGGCACATTCCGTAACTTCAAGCATTACTACCTGTTTTATATAAAAGAACATTTAGCCAAAGAGTTTCCCAATTTGGTTTCTTATAATCGTTTTGTTGAACTGCAAGGAAAATTATTTGTGCAATTAGCTCTGTTTCTGAAATTGATTTGTTTCGGAGAATGCACAGGTATAACCTATGTTGACAGCACTTGTATTCGTGTTTGCCATAACAAACGAATAAAGCGCAACAAAGTATTCAAAGGTTTGGCTGAGACAGGTAAGAGTACGATGGGATGGTTCTTTGGATTTAAATTACATTTGGTCTGTAACGAACGGGGAGAACTTTTGAATTTCTGCTTGACGCGAGGGAATGTTGATGACCGCAACAAAGATGTTTTCAGCGTATTAAGCAAGGATTTATTCGGAAAGCTATATGGAGATAAAGGATACATTTCTACTTCTTTGTTTGAGGTTTTGTTTAATGATGGTATCCATTTGGTTACAGGCATTAAGAATAACATGAAGAATAGGCTGATGAGTTTGAAAGACAAAATACTGCTTCGTAAACGATCTGTTATTGAAACCATTAATGATGAATTGAAAAATATCTGCCATGCAGAACATTCCAGACATAGAAGCCCGGCTAATTTCATTATTAACATCTTAGCCGCATTAGCGGCATACAGCTTTTTCCCGAAAAAGCCATCTATCAAATTTGAAAGAGAAAAAAGCACGCAATTGGCTTTGTTCTTTTAATTATAGAATTCTTCTTAACAAGACTTAATGACATTCGATTTATAAATCGAATGAGGGCAGTTATGAAGAGACCTCAAAGGATTGAGTAGAAGAATTCTCGTCGAACTCAGGTTATCAGTTTGGAAAGAGAGGTGAATGGGCATTTGATGTACAAGAAAAGTTTATTAACTTGCGATATTCATTGCTCCCTTATACATATTCAACAGCCTGGGATATAACTCATAAAGCAGGTTCCTTTATACGTGCTCTGGTAATGGACTTTGCAAAAGACAAAAAGGTGCTTGATATAGATAATGAATACATGTTTGGACATAGCTTCCTTGTAGCTCCTGTTACAGAAAAAGGTGCGAAAGCACAGCTGGTTTATCTTCCTGCCGGCAAAATCTGGTATGATTTCTGGACCAATGAACAATTGCAAGGTGGTAAACAGATAAGTAAAGAAACTCCTATCGACATTATGCCATTATATGTTAAAGCAGGAAGCATTATCCCTTTCGGACCAAAAGTACAATATTCTTCAGAGAAAAAATGGGATAATCTGGAACTACGAGTTTATACAGGAGCTAATGGTGAGTTTACTCTTTACGAAGATGAAAAGGATAACTACAACTATGAAAAAGGAACTTATTCTATAATTCCAATTAAATGGGACGAACAGACTGGTACACTTACTATTGATAAACGACAAGGAAAGTTCAACGGTATGCTGAATAATCGCAAGTTTAAAATTGTTATTGTTAACGGGAATAAAGATAAATCTACTAAAATAACAAAGAAAGTTTCATATAACGGAGAAAAAGTTATTGTAAAGTTATAAAATAAACTGATTAGAAAAAGAGGTTGTCCAAAAAATAATTTGAACAATCTCTTTTTTTATGGTTAATCTTAGACTTATTAATCAATAAAAAACACACCTAATATTTATTCAAGTAAACCACCCAATTGCCTGAATATTAAATCTTTTTCAGAGGGTGATTAAGCCACCACACTACCGTGAATATATTAATTGTTAAAACAAAATCTAAAACCAGTCCATATATAAAACATTGTTAAATCAAGCACAATATTATATGTTATATAGCATATTATAAAAAAAATACTCCTATCTTTGCAGCGTAATAAAAAAGTAAAGTTAAACCGCTTATCAAAATGTGATAAGCAAAAAAGAGGTAAATTATGAATGCAAAAATTGATGAAATTTCAATGCTACAGTATCAGATTAAAAGATACCAGACAGCAGGTAAAGGAACAATGTGTCAAACGCTGAATGCTAAACTGCAAAAGTTGATAAAAAAACAGACAGCAGCTTAGTGCTACTAAAAAAGAATTATAGTTTCTAATAATAGATAGGGCTTTCTTCGCAATTGAGCGTTGATAGCCTTTTTTTATAAAAGAATTCCGGAAAATTCAACCCATTTCTGGAATTCTAAACAATAAGCCCCTTTTATATTAAATAATTTAATATTGGCATCATAAAATTTTCATTATCACAAGTTTTATCTAGTTATTTACCATATTTTCTGCATTTTCAATCCGAAATAGCTATTTAATATCTCTTTTGTTGCAGCGGGGTTTACACGAACAACAACAGTAAAGGAATAGGGCGACTAACCACAGCACTGTTTTGATGACCGTTATATACAAACAAAAAAGGCCTTTCAAATCCTTTTATATGTATATAAAAGTTAAATATAGCCTACTTTTATACTATTTTACATGTTATGCAACATATATTTAAAGAAAAGCCCGTATATTTGCATCGAAATAAAAAATAAAAATAAAAACAGCTTATCAAAACGTGGTAAGCACAAAAGATGAACAAATTATGAAAAAAAGAATCGATGAGATTTCAATACTTCAGTATCAGATTAAAAGATACCAAGCTGCAGGTAAAGGTGTAATGTGTCAGGTTTTGAATACTAAACTGTAAAAACTAATCAAAAAGCAAGCAGAAACAGAAGCATAACAAATAGTTTAGAGAGTAGTTTTTAATAATAGGATTGGCTTTCCTCGCGCATTAAAGCGATGGTAGCCTTTTTTTATACCCAAAAATCCCGGAAGACTACTTCCGGGATTTACTATAAAATATATAGGTGTTATTCTATTAATAAATCAGGTTCTCCAAAACCACTTTATCCGGGTAAAAAACATTGTTACCAGCACAGCGATAGAGGTAATAATCACTCCTCTCAGAAATCCCAGCCAGGCATTAGCTGATAGATAAGAAAGCAAAGGGTATATTCCCAGAATATTGGCAACAGGAATTATAAATAAATCTCCAGACACGTAAGCGATCATTGGGTTTTGTCCTGACATTACCAGAAACTTCGTGGAACGAATATATCCGTAAAAATCACAAAGAATATTGAAAGCCAGCAATGCCATAAATGCTAGTCCGGATGTCACAAAATAATAACTGTAAGTTGGGGGATCTTTTTTAATTCCTCCCTGATAGGACTCAAAAAAAAGTCCTAATATCAGTAAGAAAGAACCTGCATAAAAAAGATCTTTCCATAATCTTTGATAATTGCTCCTGGCATTCTTTAACAAGAAACAGCCCAGCAATAAAAGAGGGGCATTTATAACCAGGTTAAAAGTGACCAATCTACTTTGCAGGAAACAGAGATTCAGTATAATTATGCTAATTGTCAAAACTAAAAGATATCTGGACAGATGATGATCATTATCTTCAGATAATGCAGTTTCCTTATTTCTACGGATCATCCATTCCATCAAATATTCTCCGGCGATACTACCCGGTATAACAATAAATAGATATTTCAGATAAGTAAACTTATACATCCATGGGACAGGAGTATAATTAAATATTACCTGTGCCCACGATCCTTCTATTTCTGATGATAAAAGAATAGCCATCAGGAAAATAAGGACTGCAATTCTTGCTAATCGGTTATTACGGGTAAAAATATAAACAATAGAGCCAAATATGGCCATATTAGCCAACAGTAAGATAATAATATTACTAAAGTCCAGGCTCCATACTCTGCCATCCGCATACTTCACATTAATCATTAGCATAAAAGCTAATAAATAAGCAATGAGCTTTATACCAATATGTGCCCAACCAGGAATCTTCAAGGGCATTCGCATAAACATAGGAAAAAGCAATACAAAAGAAATAAGAGCCAATCCCCATGAACGAATATCCTGAGGTGAGCTTAGTACATAAGGATAGAAATGCTGGATAAAAATAGCAAAAAAAGTAAGTTGTACACCCCTTTTAACAGCATCCCATATCAAACGGATTTGGCTCTCTCCTTTTTCTATTCGTTTTCCTATTGAGAAAGGAAAAGCAGCCCCCATCGAAAAGAGGAAAAAAGGGAACACCAGATCAACCCATGTTAATCCGGATAAAGCAGGATTATATACATGCATGGGAGGAGGTTCCTGAGAATGATACATCCATGCAGGAAGAATTCCTGAGGCAACAGTAGCCGACAAAACCATAGTTAATATTGCATATCCCCGTAGGGCATCTAAGGCATAAGCTCTTTGATTCATATCGTTTATTTTTTAGTTTACTATTTTAAAGCTCCACCAGCTCTCATTCCATCTTCTACTTCTTTCCATAAGTTCTTATTAATGATGTGCACAATATCAAACACCATCAAACCATCAGATGCTTTTAAATTCATTTCTATTGTTTTGGAAAGTTTTGAAGGATTAGTATAAAACTGATCAACCAGAATACCTCCCATAAATTTATTTCCTTTCAATATGCCTTTTAACTTTTCGCAAGAACCTTCAACACAGTACCATGTTCCAGACTGAGCCTGGCTATCCGTTTCATTCCATATACTATGATTACTTTTACAATATTCTTCCTTTGTTATATCGGTGTAATAATTCCCTGTAGCATATAAGTCTATTATATCTCCATAAGCATAATTCTTATATTCAGGTGTAGCCCAATCGAAAACCTTACTCGGATCATACCTTTTACTTGCAAAGTTCACACCTACTTCATAATAAGAAGGATACCAGGCTCCAGTATAAGTACCGAAAGAAATATTTTTATTCACTGATTTCACTTCTTTACGAGCAAGACACATGAAATCATAAATATTCTTCGTTCTCCATTCAATCCATTTTAGAAAATACTTTCCCCTTTCCGGATAATATTTTCCCTCAGAGTTTTTCTTCCACATATAAATATCAGTAGGGAAGTTAGTAATCTTCTGTCCGATGTAAGCTTCAAATTTTTTCCGGGATAATTCTGAGAAATCAGTTTCAATACCATCATACCGTACTCGGTCTAACATCAAACCGTCTAAATCTGGATATTTATTTACAACTTCTTTCAGTATATTCAGGATATGTTTCTGAAAGTCAGGGTTAATAGGATTTACCATAGCAGAATATTTCTTCTTTTGCTGAGTAATAGGTATAATCCCTTTATCGGGTGTAAAAACCATCGATGCCCATTCCGGATGAGCAGAATAGATCAGCCCACGGTCAAAATAGTTATGTCCGGCAACAAAGACATTTAATGAAGCATGTACTTCTAGTCCTATTTTATGGGCTGACTTTATAAAATAGCCCAGATAATCAAAGTTACTTCTTTTAAATCCGTTCCATTCATCCATGCGAGGAGCATAAGCACTTTCATAAAGTACTTCTCCGGTTATAGGGCGAATATCTACAATGGCATGGGTAAAACCTAACGATTTTATTTTTTTTAAATAGAAATCAATGGAGTCTGTACTGCTAAAACGGGCAAAATTAGCCTCAGCATCAAACCACATTAAAGCAGGTTTACCTTTTGTCAATTTCTTATTTGATGCTCCATTACTTGTTACTATCACAACAAAAAACATGATTATTAAAAAAGTTATTTTCCTCATCTATGTTACTATTTATTTGTTCATTTTGCTTTTTCTGTATTTTACTCCAAATCCTCCAAAAGATGCCTGCAATTCTATATAAGAACAGGTTATTATATAGTCAATTTCTTTCTTGTGCGTAAATAACAGCCCGCTCAATCCATATCTTATGACCTGTTGATTTTGGATTCATATCATCTGAAACAATCAGATTCAAAGTGTGTTTTCCATTTTTCAGACCCAAAATATGAAATATAGATGCACGGTTAACATTGTATTTGCCAGCCTCTTCTCTATAATAGGCATCTATCTTACTGATAAATCTCCCATCTACATAAATATTAGCACGTCCGCCATCTACATTCCAGCTTCCTAAAAGTGAAATGCCGGTTCCTTCAAAAGGAATCTCAAGTGAAGAGCCTGGTAACGTTGCCAATTTATATAAATCAGGATCTCCATCACCATATACAAAATCTTTCCATTCACCTTTAAACACCCACTTCAAAGAATCGCTTACCTGAGCCTGATAACTCATATACATACCAGGAAAAGATTGTTCCAATTTCCCTTCAAAGGAAGGCGATTGTATTCTAATCTTATATGCATCACCATTTATCTGGCCACCATTTGCTACCACATTCTCATTTATAAAAATCAATGACTGAGACACCGCTTTCTTATATGAATAATCTGTATGCAGAAAGTTCTTATCAGCCATAGCCGGAATATAAGACCTGAACTTCTCCGGTATATTGGAATATCCTTTGACTATTCCCAGTACAGCTGCTACATTTGATGAATTACAGTCTGTATCCTGACCACAACGAATAGTAATCTGCATCGTTTTTTCAAGGTCTCCTCGGCCATAAAGTAATCCAATGGTAACAAAAGCACCGTTAATTTTCGCATCTATATTAAAGTCATGATATGGAATACAAATATCTGTTTTGCCCCATTTATCTTGTATCACTTGCCAAGTCTTACGCCAATCATCTGGATATTTGTTATATCCGTTAATTACATCTTTTATACACATAGCATAAGTACTTTTGGCTGGAATCGCTTTCAAGGCATCAGTAACTATTCGTTCCAGATTATTATCAAAATAAGCTAAAGTATGTATTGTAGACAAATATATACCTCCATACAAACCATCTCCATAGGACATGATTCGTCCTATTTTATTACACATTCTAGCAGATGAGGCAGACATTCCGGGATTTATAAATCCGATAAAATCTGATTCAATCTGAAAATCAATGTCATCTGCATGCATATTATAAATCGGAATACCAGACGAAGGTGGCATTATTCCATCCATAAAATTTTTGCGTGCTTGTAGATTTGCATGACAAAGAGGAAATTTCGCATTAGCCAAGCCTTCAGAAAGCTTCTCTGCAGGCACATTCTGCCCATATTTTTCCATCATCATCATGAAGTTCAGCTGACCATAAATATCGTCTTCCAGAAGAGATTCTTCAACCATTGCAGGTTTCCATGGAATATCTCCATCAAACATTTTTCCAACAGCCTGGAATTCCATCTCATGACCGCATGTTACGCCTATCATCTTTCCTGCCCAGCCTCCTGCAACTTTATCTTTTAACTCCTTTTGGGTTATTTTTTTATATTTGCCAGTTGCATTTGCCGATAAGAAAGACAGAAACAATAGCAAAAAGAATACACTATTTTTTTTCATTATCATTATCCGTTTGCATCTCTATTTACTTATAGCTCCATAACTTTACTTTTTAGTTACAGAATTTAAATATTTATCTATACCAGTTTTCAGATAAGTCCAATACCCATATTGCTTTACATGTATAATATCAAACAAAAAATAGCCATTTCCAGTATTAATACATGCATCAACAGTATTAGTAACAGCAACGCCAACATCCGTTCCGGCAGGAATAGTCCAGTTACCGACATCTGGTCCTCCTGCAAATTTCGTGTCACCCATTAAAAGCACTTTAGCATTTTTACAAAATCCTTGTACATTCCATTCGCCACTTCCGTAAATCTGATCAGCAGCAGCATAAGCACCAATCAGCATAAAATCAAAGTGGTCAGCATAACCATAGTTTTTATAATCAGAAGTAGCCCATTGAGGATATTTAGCAGCAGTATCATATCTAGGACTTGCCCAATTTACTCCAGAATCGTAGTAAGTTGAATACCATCCACCGACATATACTCCAAACTGAATCTTGGGATTAACAGATTTGACTGTACTCCGGGCTTTAACAACAAAATCATGAATAGTTTTCACCCGGAATTCCAGCCATTTCTTAAAATATTTAGGGAGACTGGAAGGCAAGGAATAAGAGCTTGTTCCAGGAACGACTATATCAGAAGGAAAATTTGTAATTTTCTCGCCAATATACTGTTCAAACTTGAGTTTCGTATATTCTGAGAAATCGCTTGTCAGATTATCAAAACGGCAACGATCGAGAAATACTCCATCTAAATTATATTTTGCCAAATCACCCAACAAAGCAAGAATAAAGTTCTGTACATCTTCATTTACCGGATTCAAAAACTTAGTCGCATATGCATCATCGGGCACATCCATCACATTTTTAACGCCTGTCGTAAGATTTAGCGTCGTAGCCCAATCCTTCTTTGAAGAGTCACGGTAAAGTAAACCTTGAGGATCACCCAAACCATAAAGATATCTGTTTCCTCCAACGAAAGTATTAATAGAGGCATGTACTTTAAGTCCAAGTTCATGACCAATATCGATAAATGCCTGAAGATAATCCCAACTTGCAGTACGTTCGTAGAACTTATACTGGCTACCCTCCCATATATCAAGTTTCTTCACCTGGTCTACAACATTCGTTTTAAAAAGTACGTCTCCCATGGTAGGACGTACATCTACAACAATATCTGTGAAACCAGTTTCCTTTACTTTAGTCAGATCTCTACGGATATTCTCCTGGCTGTTGGCATAATCCGGGAAGTTGGCGGCAGCATCAATCCAAATATAACGAGGTTTTACTACAGTGTCTACATAGGTCGAATCGTTCCATTCCCATTCAGGCGTTCCTTTCTTGTCATTCCCACAGCTAAAAAGTAAGAACAATACTAAAACAGCCACGCACAACACAGATATGTTTAACAACTTTTTCATATTTAATACATTGTGAAATAATCACTTAAGAGATACAGCAGTAACGATGGAACGCTCTTTACCATCACTTGGTTTAATTGTTTCTTTGCCATTAACTAACATACATGAAGAACCTCCCCCATCTAAGTTAAGAGCATCGATACATCCAAGGCTCTGAAGAATTTTTGCTTCTTCGTCAAGTGTGAAACCAACAACACCCTGAGTCATATTGCGCCCTTCACAAACAAAAAATATAAGTTGACTATTTTTAGTAATACCTATAGCTGTTCTAGGATTATTTGATTCTGGTCCAACTCCACTTTCACTATCAAATAGTTCTTCAATATAGGTATTAGCATATTTACCCTCCTTAATTAAAACAGGTCCACCACCAATTGCATTATTAGCTTTCCAGATAGTTGCTCCTTCAGGAAAGCTGGCAGAAGGCATTTGAAATGGTGTTTCTCCTGATCTATTTTTCGCCGGTGAAGGATAAGAATAAGTCACATTATTATTAGTATAAATCCAGTTTACTTTATAACTACCATCACTCATCAAGCCAAAAGCACCACGGGTAGGATAATAAAGCACAGTAGCATTAGCACGATATTCAATCTGATTGTTGGGGCTGATTACCTTACCATCACGGCACAACATACTCAACGAGCTTCCGTCCCAAAAATATCCACCATTCATAACAATCGGAGCCTTATCAACGTTATAAAATTCAGAAAGCGTTTTATAGCCTTTGACCTCACCAAGCACACTAAAAACAGCACCTTTACTCATATCGGCAACAGCAATATATGCAATCGTACTTTTACCTTGCAACGTAGCCTGAGATTTATATACTCTGATGTAAGAAGGTAAGTCTCCAAAGCTTTTCTGTAACGTCCACCCCTGTGAAATAATCACAGAATCAGGATTAGACGTATCTGTTTCAGGATCATCCCATTCCCAAGCAGGAGTATTAACACTATTTTCCTTACTGCAAGAAGAAACTGTAGAGACAAGTATTATAATTACAAAGACTATAAAAAAAATCTGGAACTGTTTTTTCATATTTTGAAAATAATAAAGAAAACCTGTATCCCTTCATTCAAAGAGATACAGATTTTCTATTAAACATTATTTCTTTATACAATCAAATTGATATGCACCAAGTACTTTACAGTTATTATCTATATAATACAAAGTGAGATTGTAGCCATCAACAGATGGAACAAGTAATACGTCACCCATAGCAGAAATACCATCACCAGCTGTCAGGAATGAAGTTACTGTTGGTGAGAAAACTAATGCACCGGAATTATTCACTGCACCAGAGAACTGGCTTGTACTCGTTACATCATACAAATAAATTTGTGTATTAATAGCCCACTGTGGGAAATGAGAAATACACCCCAGAGCGAGGTAACGAGCACCATTGAATTGTTTAACATCAAGGCAGTTATTATTATATGCCCATCCACTGCCATCACTTTGAGGTTGCAGATTTGCAGCAGATTCATTTGTACTTCCATTCATAAAATGTAATATATCAGCATCGTAGAATGAGGTAAAATAACCATCAGCTACATTAGTTGTAGCATAAACAATATCAGCAACTGTGACGCCAGAACTCCATGCAGCAGTACCAGACATAGTAATAATCTCAGGATTTCCCACATTACCATTCGTTACAATCCAACGTACAAAACTCTTCGATCCACCCCAATTGGCAAGTTCTGCACTAATAATTGCATTAGAGTCTATGTTGCCTTGTACTGATACCTTTGCACCCAAATCAGAACCTGTAGAATTATCATATGACAAGAACAAAACTGGAGTCTTATTAACAGCAATGGTACGATAAATCTTAAAGGTACTTCCTGTTGCAGCATAATCACAAATCAAAAGATTACCGCCAAGGTCATTCGTAACACAGCCATCAGCTTTTGCAGTTCCTAAAGTAATTTGTCCTATCTTAGCACCTGTTATGCGATTAAAATAAGTCGGAGTAACGCCATTGCCAGTGCACAATATCAAATTACTACCTATAACAGCCAACGAAGGATTATTGTTTGATAACCAGTCAATTCCCTGTGTAGTAAAATCAAACTCAAAGAGTTTCTGCTCACTTCCATTTCTGAATCCATAATTAACCTTCTCTGGAGCTGATTTAGAAATAGTATATTCTTTTTTCGTTACTCCATCATGTGCTGTAACTGTAAGCTTGGTTTCTTGATTAAGATTCAGAGCTGTTACTCGAGGATCAGGAGAGATTGTTGAGTGTGGCGATATCTTTAGATTTACCTTAACAGAAGAAAGATCCTGGGTTGTAATCAAAGAAATAGTTTTGTTATCCTGATCAATAACACCTGTTACTCCTGTTATCCCATTTGCTTCATCATCTGGAATTGCAAAATAAGTAATATCGCAGCCCGTAAGCGATACAATTTTACCCGTTATGCAAATTTGTTTTTTTTCACCACGTGCGTTGGTAAAAGTATAATAATTCTTTTTGGTTAAGTCAACCACTCCTAATTTAGGTTCAATAAAACAGTTACTGTCAAATTCACCTACAAGTCTCATCTTTGTTATAGCTGTAGTAAGGTCACTTTCTTGCGGATAATAATAAGGTACCTGAACAACTATATCCGAAGATAAATCCGTCACAGTTGTCTTAAATGCAGCCTGTTGATCATCTTTATAAGTGCCTTCTGCAAAATAGGCAGTCACACTATTCAGTCCCTCTCCTTGTGCGGTTGAGGATAATTCATCGGGAGATTGACAACCACACATTATGCTGATTGCCCCGATAAGTAATATAAATATATTCTTTTTCATAATGATTTACTTTTAAAAGGTTATCTCCACTCCTCAAATTGCTTAATAGACGAATTATTATCTAATTCACCTTGTGGCAATGGTATGCGGTAAAGTTTCTCTGGGAAATGACGGTCTTGCTTGTCACAATCTACATAAGTGTAAGTAAATGTTCCGTTAGCATTTTTTTCTATCTTCAGACCATGTACACGAGATTTCTCATAAGCTGAATGTGCCAGTTTCCAACGACGCATATCCCAGAAAAGAAGTCCTTCATAAGAAAGTTCTACTTTGCGTTCCTGGCGAATAACAGCCATTAACTCTTCACCGGCTTTAGACGTATATGGTAACCCCACTCTTGTTCTGATTTGTTTAACCGCATCATTTGCTTTATCCGCATCATTGGTATGAAAACAAGCTTCTGCATAATTTAGTAAAACTTCTGCATAACGAATTGCTATCCAAGGCTGAGTACTTCTTGTATTAACAGATAAATCATGTGATTCATCAACAAGTTTTCTTAAATAATAGCCTGTAGTAGTTCTTCCTGCCGGAGCTGGATCATCACTATAAGAACACCATCCGTCAACCCCGCCAATAAATGGTTCAACGGCACGTCCTTTCCACAAAGCACCATTATACAGAATAGAAGCTTTGAAACGAGGTTCCAATTGATCATAGGGAGGAGTATCAATTGTTCCTGTGGTTGAATGCCATTTTGACCAATCAGGAATACCTCCGGAAGCAAGTTCATAAGATTCAACCATTTCCTGAGTTGGAGTACCCAATCCTCCTTGTGAAACTCCAGGATCACCTTTTGGAGAGAATTCATCGTCAAAGTTATGATAAGGACTATTCAGATTATAATCGTATTCTAGTATAGCTTCTTTATTTCCACTACTTGCTCCGGTTTTAAATGCATCAGCATAATTACTGGCCAATTCGTACTTATCTAATTTAAAAACACTATCTGCAGCAACTTTAGCAACTTCCCATCTTTCAGCATAAAGCATTGCTCTTGAAAGGAAAGCATATGCAGCCCCTTTTGTCACACGACCATATTCACTTGCATCCCAATCTTTAGGAAGATTTAATCCGGCAAACTTCAGATCGTTTTCTATCATATCCCAACCTTCAGTTTCTGTACTTAGCGGAGTGTTACTTTTAATCTTATCCAGATTCTCATCATAAAGAATAACATTTTTATAACGTTTTACTAGCTCAAAGTATAAGAAGCCACGGAAAAAACGTAGTTGTCCTTCAAGACGAGCTGTTGTCTGACTATCAAAAGAACTGTATTTCTTCATATTACTAATAGCCTCATTTACGCGACGGATACGTTCATACAAATAACTCCAGTTTCCTAAGTCATATGAAGCCCAACTTGCAGTCATTATAGATGCATACATAAAGAGGTTACATCTGTTCATATGTGTAAAATTGGTCATAGAACCATATTTCAGAGTTTCAGTAAAACCTTCAGTAAGACCATCTACTGATTGACCTAAATCAAAACTTCCAAAGACTCCTATGTTACTATAGAAATCATTTACCGCCAATTCTGCATAATCTGGATTACTCCATATTAACCTGTTTGACACCCTATCTGTGGGGGTTATATCAAGAGTATCTGTACATCCGGCAAAAGAAAGTGAGCAACCTAAAATTACTGCACTTAATATTTTTATATTTACACGTTTCATATTTTAATATATTAGAATGTAAGAGTAATACCTGTCATAAATGTCCTCTGCTGAGGATAATATCCATTATTTACACCCGGAGATTCAGGATCGATACCCTGAGGAAGTCCTGATAAGGTGAATAAATTCGATCCTTGCACAAATATTCTCAGTTTATTTACGCCAATTCTATCCATTAGTGGCTTAGGGAAAGTATATCCTATCTGAGCTGATTTCAAACGAATGTATTTACCATCACGAAACCAGAATGTAGAACCTAATCCATTATTATTATGCGGATCATTCACTGTTAAACGAGGATAAGTACCACTGGTGTTATCCGGTCTCCATGCATTTTCAACCAAATAACGTGGAGAGTTACCACCCTCTTTGAATGTTTGGGTAAAGATTGTGTTATCATCATACCCGTTATAGTAAGTACCGGTTAGTGATACATCACATATAGCACCACCTGTAAACTGTGCATTAAAGTCTAATCCGTACCAATCACCAAAAAGATTTAATCCACCTACAAGCTCAGGACGATTTGAACGACCTACATATCCTTGATCCTCATATCCGATATTACCATCTCCATTAATATCTACATACTTGATATCTCCTGGACGAGCTCTGTCACCACCAAAAATTCTGGGAGAATTATCTATTTCTTCTTCACTTTGGAAAAGTCCGGATGCAGTCCATCCTAGCTTAGCGCCATAATCCTTACCTGTAACTTTCTGATAGTCGGGCACATTAGGGCTATCAGGATAACGCAACCAACGGCTCTTTGCATAAGTGAGATTTAAGCTCGCACCATAATTAAACGCTCGTTTTCCTGTTCCAATATGGTTCTTATGGCTCAGTAATATTTCAACTCCTCTACCATCAATCTTGCTATAGTTTTCATAGCTAGGGTAATATCCTCCCATTGAAGGTGGATAGCCAGTACTCATATAGGTTAATATGTCATATGTGTAGTTGTAAAATGCATCAAATTCCAGACCTAGCATGCCTTTCCACATGCTCAAATCAAATCCCGCATTGTAAGACAAGGTACATTCCCAGGTTAAATTAGGATTTGCTATGACTCCGGTAACTAGTGAACTTTGACGGGTATTACCCAAAACCACAGCACTGGAATTTGTGTAAGTGCTTAAGTATGAATATGCAGGAACCCCATCATTTCCTAATAAACCAACAGACGCACGCAATTTCAGGTTATCAATATTGCTCAAGTCCTTCATAAAGTCCTCGTTTGACATTCTCCAGCCTGCAGAAAAAGAAGGGAAAAAGCCCCAACGCTTATTGCTTACATTACCAGAGAATTTGTACGAACCATCATAACGGCCAGTAAATTCTGCTAAATATGTATCATTGTAATCATATTTAGCACGAAAAACATAACCAACACTTCTTGTATGATCACTTGATCCGGCAATAGGGCTATCTGCTGGTTGAGCAAAACTCAACTCTGGTAATTCTGCAAAACTAAGATTCTTTCCATAAGCTGCGAAATTATTTGATTTTCTATCCCGAATTTCAAGCAGTAACATTGCATCAACATGATGTTTCTTTGCTACAGTAGTAATATAATTCAAACTTCCTTGCCCTACTAATTGTGTAAACTCAACAACACCCTCTCCCAAAGCCAGATAAGTTGCTCCGCGTGCATCAATTACCTTTTGGTAAGAGATATCCGGATTAGTAGTATCTGGTTTTTTAGCTAACATTACATAATATGGAGTACTCAGATTTTTATTACGTGATGTTTCAAAGTCATACGCACCTGTGAATTTCGCACTCAACCCTTTCACCCAAGGCACATTATATTGTAATGTAACATTACTCTGTAAATCAACAATATTTGTTTTAAATTTACCGGATTTTGTTATTGCAGCTAACGGACTATTAGGCTGAGATCCATTATTAGGAGTCGCTACAGGAAGTCCATTATACTCTTCCGGGAGGTAAGGATGACTAGCGATAGCCTGACGAGCTACAGACATCCAGTAATCATCACTCTCACCTGAGCCACCAGCAGCATATGCCGGATTATTTTTACGGCCAACCTGACCAGCAACACCAACAGTCAATTTCCAGTTAGTAGCAATATCAGCATCAATATTCGTACGCAAATTATAACGATCATAAGTATAATTCTTTATATTACCTTCCTGACCCATAAAACCAAGAGAAGTAAAATACTTTATCTTATCTGTTCCACCCTGAGCTGTGATGCTATGTTGTTGGTTATGTCCTGTACCAAAGGTTTTCTTTATCCAGTTAGTATTTCCCCAGCCATCGGAATCATCGCCATTTGTCATTTTTGCAATATCTGCCTGGGTAAAGATGGTTTGGTTTCCATCCATTTCCAATCCCTTGTTGTAATAGTATGCAAAACCAGGTCCATCAAGGAATTCCGGGAAATTAGCATTTTGTGAAATACCATAAGAGCCACTATATGTTATTTGCGATTTACCTTCATGTCCTTTCTTTGTACTAATGATAACTACACCTCCGGCACCTTTCAAACCATAAACAGCAGCAGAAGCACCATCTTTCAATACTGAAACGGTTTCTATATCATTAGGATCTATATCATTAATAGAACGTGGCATTCCGTCAACAATATATGTAACCCCATAAATAGAACCACGGATTGTCAGACTAGCCTGGTCTTCTCCCGGCTGACCCGAAGTTTGTACAGACTGAATACCAGGCAGACGCCCTCCTAGCAAACTAGATACATTTGTAGATGGAGTCTTAAGCAGTTCATCTCCTCTTATCTGTGAAACAGAGCCTGTCAACGAAGACTTCTTCTGAGTGCCATAACCTACTACTACGACTTCATCTATTGCCATGGCGTTCTCTTTTAGTATTACTTTCAAAGATGTTTTTCCTTTTAAAGCTATTTCTTGTTTGTCATAACCAATGAAGGAAAAAACCAATGTTACATTTGTATTGGGAACTTTCAACAAGAATTTACCGTTCGTATCAGTGATAGTTCCATTTGATGTGCCTTTTACTGTTACAGAGGATCCAATGAGAGGTTCATTCTGAGAGTCCAAGACAGTACCGGAAACACTCACTTGAGCGTGCATGCTCATTAAGAATAACGAGCATATGAAAGAAGCAAGTAGCCTCCCTCCCCATTTTACTTTTCTTTTCATATCAATCATTTGTTAAGGTAAATAAAAATGTAATTCTTTACAATTCTGTTTTTCATATCCGAAAATGTTCTCGATAGCGTTCGTACAAGTGTCCGGCTTGCAGGTACGTAGAATTAGGGCTCATAAAATGAGAGAACTCAAATGTTATGGCATTTTCCATACCTGCTTTCCGTGCAACTTCTAGTTTAAACAAAAGTTTCTCCCATTTAATCGGAAGAAAACGGATAGGCATATCCCGATCAAAGGATTCTATATTTGTCCAGCACTTCATGTTATATTTATCTGCCAGCTTCTTATTGACCACTAAATAATCATATAATTCGTGATAGTCCACCTGACCGTCCTGAAATGCCAGAATGTCTACTGCCCCTTTCACATTACTCAGAATCTCATTCCATTCTTCTTCATGTTCTTTTACTGTCAGGGCTTTATCGCCTGCCATTACCTGATCTGTTTTCACCCCATGAATATATGGTGAAACGAGTGTAGTCAGATTACCAGAAGCTTCTTTGGCATGTTTACCTACCTGGGCATAGATTTTAGACATATTTTTTGTCCGGCGACTAATTTCCTGTGAAAGATACCAACCCTGGAAAGACCTATGATGCCCGTACCTTTTCCATACCTCATCAATCAGATACATATTCAGATCAATTTCTTTCTGGAACTCTCCCTCTATCCAATATTTTCCGGAATCATACATTCCAAAATAGAACGCCATGCCATGCTTGTCAGCCAAAGTCAGAAACATTTCCACAAGATCAACCGGAGGGTAATAAACATCTTCTCTTTTAAGTATTGATTCAAAAGGAGCTGCAATCCAACGTCCAAGGCCAGAACGAATCATCACTACCGTATTAATTCCTATCTTTTTCATAGCGAGAAAATCCTTATTCCAATCCTTTACTCCCCAATTCTGATGAGGAATATCCCAACTGATTTCATCCAGGAAGGTAGCACGGATAGGCATTCCTTTCATCTTATCAGGCGTGGTAAACGAACCTTCACCAGCAATATCAAAAGCCGATTCTGTAGATTCAATCACTTTGCGTGAGGCAAAAAGTTTTTGACTTGCCAGTAACGAGGAAGCTGCCAGTACTCCTTTCAGAAAATTTCTACGTTGATTGATCATATTCCAAATTTAGGTTTAAATTCATCTTTTCTCAATTTCAGGCTACAATGCAATATTTTAATCCAGTCTTATAGTTCCCGGTTCCAGTCGGTTAAGCCTGACCAGAGAAACTTAATCGCTATCTGTAATGACCTCGCAAATCAATCCCTTTCTTATTAAAAGGATCGAGAAAGCGATCTATCAGCACAGCCATCTCTCCACGCTTTATTTCCTTATTCAGATTAAAATCCTTAAATCCATAGTCTGAATAAACTTTTTGGGCCAAATAAGTTATGTCACCCATAAAGGAAATATTTTCAACTTTAGCTATCTGTTGAATCAATGCCAATGCTTCCTTCACAGTCATAGTCTTTTTAGTGGAATCATATACAGCCGATGGATAAACATCCTTCAATCCATCCAATTCAGAAGTGAGCAGTAAGGTATCTGCACGTAACCAAGTCTGATTAGCCCAATCCACTGGTTTGCCAATTCCTTTAAGTATTCCCGTAGAGCCTATTCTCTGATAAGGTTTAAAAAGTGGGTTATTCACTTCCACATCCAAATAAGGAAGCAAATACCCTCCTGCATCAAGGATAATATTCTGAACTTTTCGAACTGGAATCTCTCTAATATTTTTATGTTCTTTGACAGACAAAGCGGCCAAGACTCCGGCAGCCTGACCGATTTGTAATACAACAGGTTGCAAACGTGTTGTGCCATTTACCAGATTGGAAACAGAGATAGACTTTTCAGCAACGACAAGACCATCTATCTCCTTCGGTATTAATGTGCCCAAAGGCAATCCATAGGAAGGAACCGGATAAAAATAAAGGTTAGGCAATTCATCAAAACCATGATAACGGGCATGATGATGATCTACCGGATAATCCCCCACAGCGATAGAAGTCCGGTACAATTTTTCCGGCTGGCTATAAGGTTCTGCTATATGATTCAGTGTAAAACGTACTTCTCCTTGAATACGTCTCGATTCACGATAATAAGGAATAAAAGGAAGTTTATCAGTAGTAGGATATTCATCGTCCGCCAATCCCAAAGTTTTCAGTCCTAACTCCTTTTGCATAAAGTACAAAAAACACATAGTATGTCTTTTTGCATATTTTAAAGCCTCCAAACGTTCAGAAGGAATCATATCTATTAAGTTCAGATAGCAATCATTACCTTCAGTTGGCCAGTTAATCATATACTTGTTATTGGGAAGTTTGCCATAAGTCAGCATGTCGGCCATAGAACAGAGACGATCGGGTTCTTTGGGTTTTATGCAAACAGGACTGACACAAGCACAGGCAAACAGTGTGGAGTCATATCCCTCCGGACGAGGAATCGTTACATCCTTTCCATAGTCCTTCAAGATTGCAATATACGTAATATCCTGTATAACATTGTTTTTCTTTTCAGGAGCGATTGATTCTTTTGTGTCTTCCCTGCTTTCCATGCCTATATCATACTTTACACCGCATAACTTAGCAATATCACCCAATTCAGTAGCATCTATCAGGTTCTTAGCCTCAACCTGTTTAGACACGTTCTCTTTTCTAACGGTTACAATCCAGTTTTTCCCAGCTTTCTTCACATTCTCAACGATGGCTTCTTTCCAGACTTGAAGACAATGTTCCTTGTTTGTCATTCTATTCAGAATTTTATTCCCTACAGAAGGCTCAAACAACACATTACTCACCCATCCAGTCTTTAACGAATCCAATCCACCGTAATAGTCAACAAGAGCTTTTCTGAATTCTCCCCAAAGTCCGCCTGGTAATCTATAGTTCCCATCTACCGCACTAACCCCTGCCGAAGTTAACATTCCTCCCAGCCAAGGAGTTTCCTCAACTATTAAGGTATTCACCCCCATTCGTGCCGATTGAATTCCGGCAGCCACACCACTAGTGCTTCCTCCAACTACAAGAACATCTACTTTAGTTTGAGATATGCTCTTGCATGATGTAAGGAACAACAAGTAAATGCCAAAAAAGGGTGTTAACTTCATATTATAATAAATATAAAAAGTTAGGTTAAAAAAAGGCAAATAAAGAATTATATTCTCGCAGTACAAATATATGTAATTTTATTATATAACAAATATTTAAATCATTTTTTTAGATAATAATCTATCATATACCATATAATAAATAAATAAATAACACTAATAAAAAACGATACCATACACTCAAGCATTAAATGATAAATATATAACTCATATCTTTAATATTATATTAAGTACGAAGTATCTTATTATTAATATATATTTAATTAAAATTATAGAAATAAAACTATTTAAAATACTATCAGATTTATTAATAGATCTGCCTACATTAAAAGAATTAGCAGTGCGCTTTTCCTTAAAAAGAAGAGAATAATGATTTCCTTTTTATTTTATTATCCCTGATTCTGATATTTTTCTCCAAATATTTATTTCTTTTGTATTATGGCTAAAGATCAGAACTATACTGAAAAAAGTGACGGACTACCTCTTCCAAAACGCTATTGGGCTATATTAGCCATAGCGCTTGGAGTGTCAGTTTCTGTACTGGATGGTACCATTGCTAATGTGGCGTTACCAACCATTGCACAGGATTTTAAGACTTCACCTTCTAATGTTATTTGGGTAGTAAATGCCTATCAGCTTGTAATTACAATCTCTTTGTTATCTTTTTCTTCTCTGGGAGATATTCTGGGCTATCGCAAGGTATATATTTTCGGTCTCTCTTTATTCACATGCTCATCATTGGCGTGTGCTCTTTCTGATTCTTTTCTCACTCTGACTATAGCACGTGTCTCACAAGGTTTTGGCGCAGCAGCAATCACCAGTGTGAATACAGCCCTGTTACGCATTATTTATCCTACAAGCCATTTAGGTAGAGGAATGGGAATAAATGCATTGGTTGTTGCTTTTTCATTGGCTGCCGGACCTACCATTGCTTCTATGATTCTTTCTATAGCTCACTGGAACTGGCTCTTTGCTATTAATATACCTATCGGAATACTTGCATTGTATGTAGGATACAAACATCTGCCTCATAATCCTGTAAAAATCATAGGACGTCAGTTCGATTTTCTCAGCAGTGCAGCTAATGCCATTACTTTCGCATTATTAATATTTACCATGGAAGGAATCACTCACGGACAAGAATTGCACTATATTCTTCTGGAAGCATCAGCATTTGCTATTATCGGATTCTTTTTCATTCGCAGACAGTTGCAACAAAAATATCCTTTATTGCCTGTCGACCTGCTACGCATTCCTATATTCTCGTTATCAATAGGAACCTCACTCTGTTCGTTTACCGCTCAAATGCTGGCAACAGTTTCACTGCCTTTCTTTTTCCAGAATACATTAGGTTATGATAGCTCACAAATTGGAATGCTTCTCACTCCCTGGCCTTTGACCATCATTGTGGTTGCCCCCATTGCCGGACGCTTAGTAGAGCATATTCATGCCGGCATTCTTGGAGGAATAGGATTAGCAATCTTTGCATCAGGGTTATTTTTATTATCCTTTTTGCCAGACAATCCTTCCAAATTTGATATAATCTGGCGAATGGTGTTATGCGGAGCCGGATTCGGATTGTTTCAGTCCCCGAATAACAGTACTATTATTTCTTCTGCCCCGCAACATAGAAGCGGGGGAGCAAGCGGCATGCTGGGAACCGCCCGCCTGCTAGGGCAAACACTTGGCGCCACACTTGTGGCTATGATGTTTTCACTTGTTTCAGGAAACAGCACAAAAGCATGTTTATTACTGGCTGGATCGTTTGCTATTCTTGCTGCAGGGGTAAGTTGTTTACGATTGTCACACCCATCTCATATTTCTTCTAATTGAATCAGCTATTTATTGGCGAATGATTTTTATTAATTCACCAATGATTTTTATTTATTGGAGAATTATTTTTATTTATTGGTGAATAAAATCAAATAATTCAGCAATTTATAACTACGGTATAGTATATTGCACACTAGATTTCGATGAACATCCGCCTATGGCATTGTAAGCACACACATTATATGTATATAACCCTGCATTTAACTTTTCATCCTCCATATAAGTTGTCTGACAATTCTGATACATGTTATACTGATAATTTGCTATTAATGCATCATTTCGAAAAACCAGATAGCCTACAATATTACTTTTATCGGAAGGAGCATCCCAATTCAGAGTAACCTTGTTTGATTCATTCAACTTAACTGTGAGATTATCCACCGGAGCAGGGACCGGGAGTTGTGGCAGAGAGCCGTTTGATACATAGTATGAATATGCTTCATCAAAATACTTGTTAACCTTGTAAGGGCTATAGTAATAGCTATAAGTAAATGACACATAATTGCTCACATAAGGTTTTACAACCTGAAGCTGTCTAATGAAACGATCTAAAGTAGCAGATGTCCAGAAACGTTGATCAAAGTTCTCGGCATTCGACCAGAATAACAAACCAGGTTTGGTTTTTACCGCTTGAGCCAACTGATAAAACCACTCTCCTGCATTATCAGTAGTTAGCCCTCCCGCTCCCATGCAATCCTGGGGGCAAAAGATATCTCCTTTTCTGAAATGAGCGCTGGAAAATATTTTTTCCCACATCTTGCCGTAGTTATATGCATTATCTCCTACCCTATAGTTCATAAAAGGAGATAGAATGAACGGCATTCCGGGAGTAAGACTATTCAGATAATCAATATTTATGTTTAAGGCTTTTATAAGGGATTGCTTCCGATCATTAGTTGTATAATTCAAATTATCAACCTCCCAATCCCAATACCATCCATACATGGTTTCCGGATAACGGCTCTTATATTTTTCAACTAATTCTTTAGCTATCTTATTGCCAAATTCCATTTGAGTAAACAGCCAGTTTTCTGTATTATTTTCCCACCATGACCACCATCCTGCATTTGAATTCAGACCTACAAAAACTTTAAATCCAAACTTCGTTGCATTTCTTAAACAGTTTTCCACCACATCTTTAGTGTAATAAGACGGGGCATAAGCGCTGGGGTAAATAGTTCGTGTCACGTTATTTGCATCCGTAACTACCGTTGGTGAGAGAATAAGATAATGCATGCCAAGCTTTTTAAGATTTGCCAATTCGAGTGCCCAACGGCTATCGTCCCAATCCGAAATCAAATAATAAGGAATGAATGTTCCATCAATAATCGCTTTGCCTGAATCAGGAATGTTTATTGAATCATTAGTCGAAGGATCTTTCTTTTCATCATTCGGGGACGAGCAAGATATAGCAAGCACACAATTTAAACAGAAAATTAACAAACTACTTATCCCTATTAAATGCTTGAAGAAACTCTTTTTGCCAAATTGTGATGTGCTATTATCTATAATCATCTTCTGAAAGTTTAGTTACATTCTACAATAGATATACCTTTACCCGTTCCAATATAAATTTTGTTTTGATGCACTTTTATCGTTTGCACTCTGTTATCTACCAATGAGCTATTTTCAACAGTATAAGTGGTCCATTTCTTTCCATTGAAAAGGCTGATTCCTTTATCTGTTCCAACCCAGATAAATCCTTTTTGATCTTCTGCTATACTAAGTATAAGATTAGATGGTAAACCTGCATTCTCTTTTTTATATATAGTCCAGCTCTTTCCGGTAAACAAGGCTAAGCCATTTGTTGTGCCAATCCAAATGTTATTTTTTGAATCTGCGCATAATGAATAAACATCATTGGCCGGTAACTTACTGTTTTCTCTATTATATAATTTAAAACCAGTCAACTCATTGTAAACAGTAATTCCATGATAAGTTCCAAACCACTTATTATTTTTAGAATCACATGCTATTGAAGTCACCGTATTATCTCCCAAACTTATTTGTTCAGGCTTATACGAATTCCATTTACCACTTTTAAAAGAGAATACGCCACAGTTCCAATCACCAACCCATAGAGTACCTTTATGATCAGCAGTAACAATATTTATTGAACCGGCAGGTTGAATATCCTTTATTGAAGTCCAGAATATGCCATTTTCGCTTTTGCAAAGTCCGCCTCCCCAGGATCCTACCCATTTTATATCCTGATTATCAATAAAAAAAGTCTGGATATAAGCATTCGCAAGTCCAGCCGGTTGCCAATCATTATTAATCATTTTATACAATCCGCACCAGGTTCCCACCCAAATATTGCCACTCTTATCAAACTGAATGGCACTTATATCATTTTTAGGAGAGAAAGTATCTGCAATTCTAAGGGTTGTCCATTTACATTGTGAATGAGCATAGAACGTTATAAACAAAAATAATATAAATAATATTCTTCTATTAGTTCTCATAATTTTAGTGTATTAAATTAGTTCACAACTACTCCTGAGCTTTAAGCCAATTCATATAATCTGTATACAACTTGGTTGAGTCTGGATGTCCGACAAAAGCTGAAGATCCAGGCTTATTCATAATTCCCATATATTGATAAACCAATATATTTTCAACAAAAGGAGATATATCCTCCATTTGTTTTAATATTCTGTTAAAATCAGCTGGAATCAAAGCACTTTTATACACATCATACTCAAATTCAAAAATCTCCATGTCAGCCCAGAGTCTTGCACGACCAGCTTTAGCATGGGCCTTATATAAAGCTTCATAATACTTCCCTGCATATCCCACTTTGGTCTTCTTTACTCCTATCTCATCCTGATAAGCAATAATATCAATATCAAGCTTTTCAAGCTGACTTACATAACGATCATCTAAACGAATTGATTTTGTTCCATATGGAGCTATCAGATTAACAGAATGAGGAGTTAATTCTTTTGCTACTTTATTGCACCGGTTCACATAATTAATAGTAGTTTCATCAATCGTATCCCACAATCCGGATTCATTGGGATAATACCATCCATAGAAACTCTTATGATGAGAATACTTTTCAGCAATCTCCGCCATTGCTGTTTCACGTAGCTTAGCAACTTCCAAATTAGTCATCTGCTTATTCGAATCTTTCCAACTACTCCAGAAATCATTGCTGACAAAAAACTTAATGCCGCATTCATCTGCAGCCGATAAAATAGCTTCCAAAGGATCACTGCAGGCATAATCATAACGCGGCTGAAGGTTTGAAGGATAAAACGTTTTACCTTCATTGGCCACAGCCATCAGGACTAGATACTGCATGCCTGTTTCACTAATCTCATGAATCTTCGCTTTCCATTGGGCTTCCGTAAACTGAGGTAATACAGAATTCCAGTATTTACCCTCAGGAGCAAACCCATGAGTAAATTCAAACCATGATCCCATTATTGGTTTAATTTGAGGGGCCCTTTTCCATTCAGAAAAAGAAGTGCCGGCAAATGCATTATTTCCTACCAACAAAGATGCAGATGCTAATCCACAGTTTTTTAAGAAATCACGTCTATTCATAGTAATATTTTCATTAATTATTCAATATCAACAATTGGTTTCTGACCGCCCATATCTATTTTTGCCACAACCGCAGTGACAATCCTATCATCTCCAGGAAAAAGAGTCACAAAATTATCACTCCAGAAAACGGGCAATACTTCCTGAGAAGTAGCCGGATTACGAAGGATCAGATGGTTAAAGAACGAAAGCTGCTTCTTCCTATTATCCAATCTGAGAGTTATTTTATATTCCTTATCAGTTTCTTCAATACTAACAATCTGATTTAGTCTGACTTTAGGCAAAACGGCAAGCTGTGAAAAATCTTCATGCTGAGAGCAACGCCAATACAGGTTATCAGAAATCAGTTTTCCTAAATCATCCTTCAGCTCAAGTTTAACAAAATAAACTGGAGTGATATTATTTATCCCCGGAACAATGCAACTTTCTTTATAGCTGCTTGAATCAACAGAAAGAGTATCTATGAATGTCCATTTTACATTCATATTACTGTCTATAACTTTTGCATCTAAAATTAAATTATGCAAAGATTTGTGGGTAGCGTTAATGACAGATAATCTGGAGCTATTTGCATTCATCTGAACATGAACAGGTTCCATGGCTTTTTTTGCAAAGAAATACGATGCGTTAGGGTTAAGATACCAATCGTATATCTGCCAGCCCACATCGGGCCAACAAGAGTTTAACTTCCATAACATTACTCCGCTGGTAATATTCCACATCCGGTGATTAGCAGCCTCAAACATAGACCGGTAGCCATCAGCATTAACATATTGAGCTTTTAATGCATACTCTTGTGCCGTTGAAGGATTGCCATATAATGTACGAATAGCATTATCATAAGATCTGAAACAATAATTAGGACCATCCCAAGCACCATGTTCTGCCCATATACTATCTAAAGGGTATATGGGATTCTTTTTGTTATTCAAAGAATCCAAAACAACTGTAGGTATAAATTTACGCAAACTACTATAAAGAGGAATTGAAGGGACTCCTAATTCATTGCGGAACATTTGCAAATGAACCTCTTCCACCTTGTCAAAGTAATAAGACGGCGGATTCCAGTTATAATCGGGGGCACCATCATCTGTAGTACCTGTTGGCAAATCCGCCTTCATATATGGAGTTAACTTATCAATATCCCAGTCATGACTTGTTGTTGGAATGAACGGGCGAGTTGTATCCAAAGACTTAACAGCCTTTTTGGTAGAATTATATAAATCTTCATCAACAATAACCTCGTTCGCAGTAAACCATGCAATGATGCTTGGATTATTTCTATATCTTTTTACAATATCTTTCACCTCTTCAACAGCCAGATTATGATCTAAAGGGTAATGTGCCGTTTCTGTTCCGGGATACATTCTCCAACATTGAAAAAAGACTTCCCAATACATCAAACCATATTTATCATAGCTTTCAATCGTTTCATCCGAAGGAGAGGGAGTATCTTCATTACCAACAATATTTACATTTGCTTCCGCCAATAACCTAGCCTCATCAAAAACTCTCTTACGATCTGAGTTCAACAGCACATCTGGCTGCAACCATCCTCCTTTGCAAAAGATGCGTTTGCCATTTACATAAAAGATTCTTCCGAAATCATTTCCTATCTGCTTTAGCTTAGTAGTGATTTCCCGAATTCCGAAATTAAGTTCTTTTGTATCCGAGACCTTCCCTACTGTCTGAAAAGTAAGTTTCAAATGATGAAGATACTGTTCTCCATACCCATTGGGATACCATAAATAAGGGTTCTCTATAGAAAGAGCCTGATAATCTTTCGTATCAAATACAATTTCTTTTGTCTCATCAGGATTAAGGAATATTTTTTTAGATACCTGAATGGAAGTCATGTATCCTGCCAAATGCTTTGTATAAGAAGGGAATTCTATATCATTCAATAAATTAATTTCTGCCGTCAATATTCCTTCTATGCTTTTATTTGAATTATTTCGGACCTCTGTTCTCAATTGTATGTCAGCTCTTGAAGTATCATGCTTTGGCAATGTGGTTATTACATAAGGATTTTCAATAGCAATATTACCTGTTGCGCTAATAATAACATCCTGATAAATACCCATATTACGATCTCGGACCACTGGTGCACAATCCCATCCCCCAGACATCTTCATCGTTTCATCTTTAAAAATATCGCTGGCATGTCCTCGTGTATTTCCAAATACCTCAAATTGTGTACCTGGATCAGGTGTTCCCGGATTATCTACCTGATAGACTTTAACTGCGATACAATTCTTTTTACCTGCCTCAACAAAAGAAGTTATATTAAATTTAAAACGGCGAAACATACCAACTATCTGGTTATGATCAGCAACTAAATGACCATTAACCCAAATGTCAGCTCTATAATTAATACCTTTAAATGTAAGCCATACCATTTTCCCACGATATTGCTTAGGCAGCAATACTTCCGTTCTATACCAATAAGGATCTTTCCATGGATTCTGTCTGCCTTTCAGATAGCTATATTTTGAGAGTCCATATTTCTGATTAAATGAATCTGAAACATCTGGTATAAGGAAATTATTCATTCCTATCCTGGGATCCGGATAAACTCCATTCCTGACAAAAGCATTCAAAACGGTAGAAGGAACAGATGTTTCATACCAGTTTTGCCGGATAAAATTGAGAGAAGAGACCTCCTCATCCGTAGCATTAACTTCAATGGTGTTTTTAATATACCAGTTGTTTTTAAGTACTATTTCCTGCGCATTAACAACAGAACTGATTAATACAAAAATTAGAATAAGCTTTTTCATATATTGAAGGTGCTACTAATAAATATTTTTAGGAAAATACTAATGCCGCAGCTCCTGCAAATCCGGCATTATCTCCCAGCTGAGCTTTTGCAATACGAATAGATTCTGCTGGAACAGGGCATATTTGTTTCCGTAACATTTTTTCCACCGGAGAAAGAAAAAGATCCGTTGAATTACTAATTGCCCCTCCAATAACTATCACATCCGGATCAACAAGATTTACAGACCATGCAAGTGCGTAGGCAAGAGCTTTGCTAAACTCATTCCAGGTCTTTATAGCAAATGCATTCCCCTCTCTTGCTAAATCTGAAACTTCAACCGCAGAACAGACTTTTCCTGATTTTTCTTTAAATATACGGGTTATAGCATTACCTGATACATAATCTTCAATTATACTTCTTTTATAGGGTGAAATCCATATTTCGCCCGCAGTTTCCGTAGCTCCTATCCATATTTTATTTCGCCTGATTATCGCACATCCTAATCCTGTGCCTAAGGTTATTCCAAGCACACAGCCAGCTCCTTTACCAGCTCCCCACAAAGATTCACCTAATATCATTGCATTGGCATCATTATTCATAAAAACAGGAATGCTAAAGTACTCTTTTACAGTCTCTCTTAAGGGATAAAAATCCATTGTTGGAAGATTTGGGCACTGTAATATTCTTCCACCTTTAATATCCAAAGGACCTGTAACCCCCATTCCTATTCCCTGAATTTCTAGTTCTTCATTTTGTGCTTGCCTGATAGCATAGTTTATTGATTCAATTATCCGTGCAACAATAAGTTCTTTCGGGTCGTTAGCTCCTGTAGAAATAGTGAATGGTTCACACAAAATTTTCCCGTCTGAACCAACCAATCCCGTTTTAATCTTCGTTCCACCTATATCTACACCAATGGCTACTTTTGTATTTTTCATCTTATTGATCAGCTTTCAATAAAAAATCATTCAATAGCAGTCACTTTTGCTCCGCGAATAAACACCCCAGGGACTTTATCATTCTCTATGGCCCATTGATTAACAATTAGCTGCAATGGAATAATTGCCGGTATGGCAAATAAATCACTGTCAGAACATAGAATTGTAATATTAAAAATATTTTCATCATCAACAATTGGCTTCTCATTAGTTATAAAAATAACTTTCCCCCCGTATCTTGAAATATCTTTTGCCATAGATACAGATTGCATGTATGTTACTCCGGACGAAGCAAAGACAATAGCTTTAAAACCTTCTTTTACCATTTCCATTGGACCATGCCGAAATTCACCTCCCAGCATTCCTGAAGACGGGGTACCTGTTGCTTCCATAAACATTAATGCGCTCTGCTTTACCGATGCATAAACCGGTCCCCTTCCAATTAACTGAACAAATGAAGTATGAGCAAGTAATGTCATAGAAGCTGGCAACCATTGGTCATTATGATTGATCAGACCATCAACAACATCTACCATCTTTTCAATTTCTGAAACTGCTTTATCATCAAATTTTCCGACTAAAGCCAATGAGAATATATATATAACTAAATAGCTTGAAACAAACGTCTTTGTTGATGTCATCTCTTCTTTACCGGCTTTGCTCAAAAGGGATATTGGTAAGTGTGTAGCCAGAAAACTTTTTTCCTCATTGCATACTGAAATTACAGTTACCTCACTTGACAACTTTTGAATAAGATTTACTATCTCAAAACTTTCTCCTGACTGTGAAATACAAACCAGCAAGCATTTATTATCAAGCAAAGAAAACTGATAATGTAATAATTCTCCCGCATTAATAAAAAAAGATTTTATACCATACTTATTCAGCAAACAAGTAGCAGCATAAGATATAAAATATGAACTCCCCATTCCTGTAAATATAATTTTATCATATTTACCTGTTTTCCAGATACCAATAACATCTTTCAGTCTTTCTTTTCCACTGCCTTCCTGATAGTAAAGCAACGTATCTCTAAGTGCTGTTGGTTGCTCTCTAATTTCTTTAAAAAATTTATTCATAAAATTCATATCAAAATATAAAACTAATACCTATATATTTAACGATCTCATTTATACAGTCTCAACATTAACGATTGATTCTTATCTAATTTAAATCTTAACGGCTTATTCGTTTTACCTATCTCTTTATGATTAAACAGATCTTTCATTTTATAGACATCCTTTTTCGAAAAAGAAATCTCATAATTGAAAACACTGTCTTTGATTGTTTGTCCATTCCAGTCAAAATTTAAATCAGTAGGATTATTGGAACGGTTAAAGAAACAAACTGCCCATTCATTATTAGCCAAAGGTCTCACCCAAATTTCAATGCTGTCTTGCACTGTTTTATATTTAAACCCTTGAATTCCCAAAGAATCTTGATTTACAGCGATTACATCTTTATTTTTTATAATTTTCAATGTTTCCTGAGAGATTGTTCTTAAATCATTTCCTAAGATTAGAGGAGACGCTAATATAGACCATAAAGCAAAATGTGTTTCTTCCTCAAAATGGGTTAACCCGCCATTACCGATTTCCATCATATCCATATCATTCCAATGACCGGGGCCCGCTACTTTTCTAAGCATATCCTGATCTCTTAGATTTACTATTTGCATCACTCCATATCTGTCTTTTGAGCCATCAAAACAATTATTAATATCACCAGTCGTTCTCCAGCTATGCCCAACCTCTTTGGCCCATTTCCAAGGTTGATTATCTCCCCATTCACAAAGGCTAAAATACACAGGGCGCTTAGCAGCATAAAGCGCATCTCGCATTGTAGTATAGGCTTCACTCGCAGTCATCAGACCAGCGTAACACCAGTCATATTTTAAATAATCAACCTCCCATTCTGCAAATTTCAAAGCATCCTGAAATTCATGTCCTCTGCTTCCCGGATAACCCGCGCATGTTTTATCTCCGACACAACTATATAATCCAAATTTCAAACCTTTTGAATGAACATAATCTGCCAATGCTTTTATTCCGTTGGGAAATTTTTCTGGATTGGGAACAAAATTGCCTTGAGCATCACGCTGCATCCCCATCCAACCATCATCAAGTACAATATATTCATACCCTACATCTTTTAATCCTAAATTAACAAATGCATCAGCCATGTCTTTCACTAGTTGTTCATCAATTTTTGTTCCAAATGCATTCCAACTATTCCATCCCATTTGAGGTGTTTTACCTAAGTTATCAAATTTCTGAGGGAATGCACATATTGATAACACCAAAGCTAAAATTGACAATAATACTCTATTCATTGTTATTTTCTTCCTTTTATAATTAAATAATAATGTCATTTACTAGAACATCTTTTCTTTAAAATAATAATAAAATATTAAAATTGTGCATATTGACATCTTATTTTAACAGCCTAAGCATCATCAATTTAAGATGTCAATAATATGCACAATTTTTCAAACATAATTAACTATAAATCCAAAAACTTTAATGGATTATTCCTTCTGATAAATACGGAAGTTATCAAAATACATAGCTACTTGCTCAACTGGAGCAAAGTCTTCTACGCGAATATTCAAAGAATAGGCTGTCCAGGTATCGGTATTATTTAATGGTATTATTTTTTCTAACGGAATATTTACAGTTTGCCATATACCTAAATTCTGTACATTGAAAAAATCTCCGCTCATTGCGGTTGGCGCAACAGCCCAATAATAATAAACAAAAAAATTAGTTGTTTTTATTGGTAAAGCCATATTGAGTTCAAACTTCAGCGTATATTTATCCGGATGTTGCACCATGTCCAAAGTATAATTCACATCACTTGTGAAAAAATAGAACCAACCTAGTCCACTAGGATAAGTAGCCTGGTCTACCTCAAAACGGAGATATTTGCCTGATGTAGGTTTAGGATTCTTCCATTCTCCAACCCACTGCTGACCAGTTGAACTAGTGTAGGGAAAATCTGAGTCAAAAGTGGTAATAACATGGTGCTTATCCTGATAATAACCCGGACATACAGCCTCAGCATTATACTTCTTATTAATTGCTTTAACCCTTACATTTGGCTGAACATCCAAAGGAACTTTAGCTGTAATATAGTTATCTGTAGCTTTAATTACAGGGCTTTCTTTACCACCAAATGAAACAACAGTGTTTAAGCTATCTACTTCATAAAGGGATAAGAATTTTCCATAGATTTTGATTGTATCTCCTGGTAAAGTATATTCATTGAACATACTTGTTAATTGGAGATTTGGAATATTAACATTGAAGTCAAAAGCCGTTTCTCCACCCTGCGTTTTTACAGTAACTTTATTAGTAACTTTAGATGGTAACTTAATCGGAACCTGTACATATAAAACATTATTTTCGTAATAGATGTCTTTCAAATGTACTGCAACATCATTAAACAATATAGAATCTGTTTGCTCAAAATTACCTCCTTTTATTGCAATCCAATCTCCCATACTTCCGCCCGTAATAGGCGTTGCCATATCTTTGATTGTAGTCACTTTGCTAAAGCTTGGTGAATCAGGCAGGTTATTATCATCGCTTTTGCACGACGTAACCGAAATAGTAAGTAATGTTAATAATATTAGCATTACGTCTTTTTTTATATTTATCGTTTTCATATATAAACTATTTTAAATATTAATAATTACCAACCTGGATTATTTTTTTCAATATATGGGTTTGTATTTACTTCATCAGCAGGCAATGGCATTAAAAGATGTTTCTGCTCACGCCTTTTAATAACTTCATTTTCATCAACACCTCCAATGGAGTTCATCGTTTGGAGATAAATACCCCAACGCAGCAAATCAAAACGACGTATGCCTTCTGCAGCAAACTCTTTAACTCTTTCCTGAAGAATATAAGATCGGAATGATTCCTGAGTCCAAGGAGTTACAGCACCAATCTCAGAAACTTTCTTGCTTTTATTTCGCGTATTAAGTTTCTCAACCTGTTTAATAGCTTCACTCGATGGTCCACCATTGACTTCGTTATCTGCTTCAGCATAAAGCAAAAGCACTTCGGCATAACGCATAAAAGGCCAGTTATAATCAGTTCTGTTTCCATCAAGAGGCACTGTAATTTGTCTAAACTTCATTAATTTAGACCCATACAAATGCGCATCATATCTCAAGATATCTGTTGGTTGATAACCATCAAGTCCTAGTCTTACCTTAACACTGTCTTTAGCAGGATAATAGCAATATTCAAGTTTCCCTGTAGCTGTAACATAATTAAAAGGGAAACGGTGAATTACTCCCCATGTAATACGTTCATCTGTATCATCAAAAAGTTGATACCAATGATCACGTTGTACATAATAACCAGAAGATAAAGTTCCATCAGTGTAAATATATCCTGCATAGTCAGTCGCTACATAATTACTTAGTGTTGAATTACCTGCCAATGTCTGTAAAGAGAATATAAATTCCTTTCCATTTTTACTAGCTGGAGACCACAGCTCTTTTTGAGACGGATAGAGATCAAAGTCGCCTAAATCAATAAGTTCTTTTGCTTTATCCATCGCCAGCTTATAATATTCTTTAGAATCGAAACTTTCATAGCCGGCTACCTGGTCTTTTTCGAATGTTTGCTTGGAAGGATATGGAACCCGTACTTTATTTCCATTATCATCAAATTTAAATGGAACTCCCTCCATTACGGATATTTTATTCCCTTTTGCCATAGAAGCAGAACCTATAGTACAATATACTTTAGCCAGTAATGCTTTCGCAGCGCCTCTGGAAACATGACCTTTTACATATTTTGCATCCTTAGTAGAATACATTGCTTTTTCAGCAAATTTTAATTCCTCAATAATAAACGCATAAACATCCTTAATAGGAGAACGTGGAATATATAGAGGTGCTCCTTCTGATACAGATGTTTTATATAAGCTTAAATCTCCATAAAACTGAACCAAATTGAAATAAGACCATGCTGTTAAAAAAGCTAGTTCTCCACATGCATTATCTTTGACATCCTGAGCAATATCCATCTGATTGATTAAGTAAGAATGATATTCAGCCCTATGAATACATTGGTAATAATATTTATAGAAATTAATATTAGAACCATCTTCATAAAAATTTCCAGCTCCTAAGGTTCCAAAGGCCCATGTTGGTCCGGTTTGATAATCTGTATCAAAATTGACAATATTGTGGTAATTACCCCACTCAAAACCAAAGCTCAATGCATTAAATGCACCAGAGACCAATTCATTATAACTCTTTGCTGCAACTAAATTTTCACCTGAAACAAAAGTATAAACTTTTTCATCAAGCATGTCAGAACAGGAACTACCCGTTACTAGTATAAAAGTTGCTACTATGTATTTTAAAATATTATATTTCATTTTATATTATTATTAAGATGAATACTATATGCATTAAAAAGTAATCTGAATACCCAGATTAATAGTTCTAGCACTTGGATATGAATCCATATCTACACCCCTACGAGACGTGTCACTACCAAAGGTGTTTACATCTGGATCATACCAACGGTATTTTGTTATCGTGAAAAGGTTATTAACAGCAAGAGTTAAGTTCATTGCTTCAATTTCCTTTATTGGATGTATCAAGCGGTAATTAACACTTAGGTTTTTTAAACGTAAATAAGACCCGTCTTCAACATATCTGTCAGATGCTTTCAGGCTTCGAGTATATGTAAAATCTGCACGAGGGAACTGCGCATTAGTTCTATTTTCTTCAGTCCACCTGTTATCCCAAACAAATTTTGGCATATTTGTTGTTGAAGCCATATCGTAATCCTTTAAATTTACATTCAAAATATCATTGCCTTTAGTTCCCTGAAAAAAGAAGCTTAATGAGAGATTCTTATATGTAAATGTATTTGTGAAACCATATGTAAAATCAGGATTTGTATTTCCTATAATGGCTTTATCAGTAGCATCAATAGCTCCATCTCCATTATTATCTTTATACTTAACCTGACCAATCATTTTTTTGAATTTACTTTCATCCTTTACGTCTTTATATAATGGATCTGCTCTAACCTCAGCTTCATTATCATAGTATCCGTCTTCCTGATAACCATAAATAACACCAATAGACTTTCCGTTTCTCCTTAGGAACATACTTTCCAATCCCCAGCAAACATCTGAAAATTGATCAGAATTCAATCCGCTTATGGTATTTCTATTAAAAGAGATATTTGCATCCAGTTTCCAATTAAAATCTTTTTGGTCAACAAGGAAGAAATTTCCAGCAATTTCTAAACCTTTATTTTCTACGTTTCCATAGTTAGAAGCTATGGAAGAGAATCCGGTACTCATTGGTATATATACATATTGTAATAAGTCAGATGTTTTCTTTCTGTAAGCATCAATCACAAAATTTACGCGGTTCTTAAAGAATCCCAAATCGAGACCTGCGTTATATTGGGTCGTATTTTCCCACTTTAAATTTGGAGCTGCTGGTCCTCCCCATCTATCTTCAGCAAAACCATTGGTTAGAGATCCATCATTAGGATACTGCTGTATAGTCATTCTTGACCGGGTTGCATAAGCATTAATCCCTTGATTTCCTGTTTGTCCATAACTCAAACGTAATTTCAGCACATCAAAAATGCCCAAATTCTTAATAAATTTTTCTTCGGACAAACGCCAAGCTAAAGCAGCTGAAGCAAAATTAGACCAACGATTATTAGCTAAACGGCTGGAACCATCCCTACGGAAGGATGCTGTGAATAAATATTTATCCATTAAAATGTAATTTACACGTCCCAGATAAGACATTAAAGAACACGCTCCTTTATCAGAAGTATTGGGATCCTGAGTAAGAGCTGCCCCCATGTTGTATTCTTCATTTAGATCATTCGCAAATCCATGTCCGCTCATTCCTTTTGAGCCCCAATTAACACTTTCATATGACCAGCCAAGTACAGCATCAACATGATGTATTTTAGCAAAATCCTTATTAAATGTCAACATTGATTCTGCTGTAACACTTTCATAATATGAATCAGTTTGAGAAGCATAACCATTGGTTGGTGATATACCTCCGCTAATATATCTGTTATAATACTGATTACGTTTATCCTGGCTATATCCATACCCTAAGTTTTGTCTGAAACTAAGATATTTATTAAATGTTATCTGAGCATATGACGAATTATAAATGTTCAAAGACTCTAATAAATTTTTTGCTTGATGAACATAAAGATAAGGATTAGATAATCCGTTAGCGTAATCTTCTGAGTAACCAGATGGCTTATTCGGATCAAAAATAGTTCTTGTTGGATTAAAACATATTGCATCATTAACAATTCCAAAAGTTTCAGTATTGGTCCGCGCCATACGATTCTTAGATTTTGAAGCAGTAAGATTATTACCAAACTCGAACCAATCAGTAACCTTACGATTAATATTTGATCTTATGCTGTAACGTTTATAATAAGAATTAACAATATTTCCCTGTTGATCCAACATTCCAAGTGAAAACATATACTGTCCTCTCTTATCTCCACCAGACACGTTTAAATTATAATCCTGAGTAAGAGCTGTTTGAAATATTTGGTCTTGCCAGTTGGTTCCGTTATTCATATAGCCATTTCTATAGTCCTGTGGACTTGGCATATAAGTACTATCAACTTTAGATATTTGGCCTGTTGTTGGGTTTTTCTCTGTAACATAGCTATAACGTCCGGGAATAGGAAATGGCAAATTATTCTCATCTACAAAATCCTTTCCGTCATAAATATAGCCATTTCTGGTTCCTTCATTTCTAAATTCAGCATAAGATGCAGCATCCAGTACTTTAATTAACTTTACAGGTTTAGATATTCCATAATTTGCACTTAATTCAACTTTAGTTTTACCTTCATAGCCACTTTTGGTCGTAATTAAAATAACACCATTAGCACCACGAGAACCATATATTGCAGTTGAGGAAGCATCTTTCAATACTTCTATAGATTTTACATCGCGCGGATTAATCAGGTTCAGGGGATTATTGGTTTGTTTAGTAGCATAATCTGTACTAGGAGCTGAACCAGCATTAAATGGTACTCCATCAATAACATATAGAGGCTCTGAACTAGTAGTGAATGAATTTGCTCCACGAATCTGAATACTGATTCCAGCACCAGGAGCGCCATCAGCCTGACTAACCTGAACACCAGCAATTTTTCCTTGCAGTGCCTGGTTAATACTTGATGGATTAGTTTTTAATAACTCTTCACTTCTCACTGAAGATACAGAACCTGTAAGATCTCTTTTTTTCACAGTACCATATCCAATAGCAACGACTTCATCAAGAGTTGTAGCAGTAGTCACTAATGTTACGGTGATAGACTTACGTCCATTTACAGACTCCTCTATTGTTTTACATCCAATAAAAGAGAATTTTAAAACAGAGCTTTTCAAATTTTTGACATTAAGTGTAAATTTACCATCAATATCAGTAATAGTTCCATTTTTAGTACCTTTTTCAGAGACACTTGCACCCATAAAAGGACTACCAGTCTCATCAAGAACGATTCCTTTCACTGTCCCGGATTGAGCATAAGCTGTCACCACAGAGAGACACATCAACATAAGAAGTAATCCTACTTTCAAATGTTGGAAAGATCCAGATAATTTTTTTCTTCTTTTCATAGTGATAATTTTTGAACGTTAGATAAGTACAATTTTCATCTTCTCAGAATAAAATTCATAAAAAATAAATAATACTCTAGATTATAATTACATGTGAGTTTTTATTTTTATTGATTCTTCTCCATTAACATTATAGGACGACACCTCATACAAATTATTCTGAGAACCTTTTTTATCGATAAATTCAGTATCAGAATCATCAATATTTTTGTTTTGAATATTTGCTACAAGTACGCCATCTTTATATACATAGTATCCCATTAGATTGCTTTTATCTTTAGGAGATTTCCATTTCAAAATAGCCATTTCATTCTTCTTTATTTTGAGAACTAAATCAGAAGCTGGTTCAGGTACAGATACTTTAGGTAATTTTCCAGTTTTATAGTACTCAAGGTATGCATCATGATATTGCCTATTTACTTGGTATGGGCTATAATAATGACTATATGCAAATGTTATTATCTTATTAACATAGGGATTAACAGCTTCCATTTGTTGCTTAAAACGAGAAAGGGGAGCATTAGTCCAAAAACGATGATCAAAGCTTTCTACATTTGCCCAGAATTTCAGACCAGGTTTTGAATTAACCGCTTGTCGCATACCACTAAACCATTCAGATAGTTTATCAACATCTAGCCCTCCTGCTCCTACACCATCCTGAGGTGAAAATATATCTCCGTTTTTAAAATGAGTTTTTGCAAAGACAGACTCCCACATTTTTTGATTTGCATCTGCTGCACCAACCTTCTGATTCATATAAGGAGAAAGCATGAAAGGCATATCTGGGGTTACTTTATTCAGGTGATCTAAATTAATATTAAGAGCATTTGCGAGGATTTGCTGGTTTTCAGTAGTAATTGCATGTAAATTATCTACTTCCCAAACCCAATACCATCCATACATTGTATCTCCATATTTTTCTTTGTAAAGAGAGATTAATTCGTCTGCAATTTTGTTTCCACGCTCCATTTGTTGATAAAGCCAATCTGGAGTAAAGTCAGCAGACCACCATTTATCATTAAAATTCAGCCCGATAAATACTTTTATCCCACATTTCTTTGCATTACGAAGACATAAATCAATAAGATTATTCGAAGTCCTTTCATTTTTTTTACTAAAAGAGCTAGGATAAAGATATTTATCTTTTCCTTTCTTATCAGTAAACAATGAAGGTGCAAAAATCAAGTACTTCATACCTGCGTCTTTCAGCATTTCCAATTCTTGCTGCCAACGGGTATCATCCCAATTTGCAACCAAAGACTCCTGAATAAAAGTCCCTTCTACTATTGGATATGGACATGTCTGACCTTTCTTCTCAAAAGTATAATTGTTTAGTTTATCCGACAAAGTTTCAATATAAGTATTAAAACATCTATCATCTTCATACAAATTTATTACACGTGAACCTCTTTCCAATACTTCTTTATACGCTGAATTATAACCTGTTTTCCGTCCGTATGCAAGACATATCTCACCATTTGCGTCGACTAAATAATCATTATTGTGATCATGTCCGGTAAATACACCAAGCACATCTCTTTTATCAAGCAAAGAAGAAAAAAGTCCGCTATTTAAATTAGGAGCACACACATCATCCTTTTTAGTTCCTATTAAAGATGATATATATTGTACTTGCACATATTCGGGTAACGGTATATGGAAAAATGCAAGAGAAGGAAGGATTTTACCATCTTTCTGCGTATAATAATCACTCTGATTTCGATACCAATCAATCTGGTCATGTTTTATCCAATCGTAATACCCGAAAGTTTTATCTTTAGGATAATCATGTGAGTCAAAAAGATAGAGAACCCATTTATCCTGGCTACCATCAGACGATTTAATTGGAAGAGAACAGTTCCCTACACCTGAAATATTGTTATTAGCATTGTATGTAACATTATAAGGTATAGTTTTTAATATTTCCAAGACTTGCGATGTAGTTATATCTGTTTCTGCATCGTGATTCCCGAATGTTACAGCAAAAGGCACTTTCGCTTCAACCATAGGTCGGGTTACTTCTTTCCAGGATTCAGCTGCACCCCAAGACACAACTACATCTCCAGTAATAATAACAAGATCAGGGTGTTCTGCTTTTATCAGTTTTCTCATTAATATAAGAGTACTGTCATTGCCTTTCTTGTATGACTCACCATTAACCCAATGAATATCTGTAAATTGGAGTATTTTAAACTTTCCATCTTTAAATTTTAAGATGGGTTGTTCTGTCTCTCCCTTTATTTCATTATTAAATAAAGTTACAGAGAGGATATTTTGTGGATAAACAAAATAAGCCATCAGTAGAAAGACAATAATTAATTGTTTTCGAAAAATAAGACTATTTTTATTAATGCTTTTCATTATATATATTTTTTAATCTCAACAAAATAAATATTCTGATATGTTCAAACTGGTACAACTAGATTACAAAGGGATGAATAATAGTAAAAACATAGCCAGAAAAGTATTTTATTTCAATTGTTCCAATACCTGCCAACATTGGTACAATCCGCGTGGTACATGAAAACAACCTTTCCATTTTCCTCCTTTGAGGGGAAGAAGTACTTCACCGCGACGGTTGAGGTAACCAAACCATTCGGGATATTCAGGATCTTTAAAGTGTGTCCATACATAATTGTGTATTTTCTCAAACCATTCCAGACATTCTTTTGAGCCGGTTAACTGATAACCTTTTAGCAAAGAGATCATAGACTCGATGTGCACCCACCAGAGTTTTTGGTCCCATTCCAATTGCTGAGTGGGATGTCCCAAACGATCCATAAAGTAGAAAATACCTCCATATTCTTTATCCCAGCCATAATTGAGCATTGTCAATGTAATGTCTTTCGCTTTTTCTATTAAATCGGGGCGGTTAAGACGTTTACCCAGATCCATGATAAACCACATAGCTTCAATGGAATGTCCGGGATTAACGACTCTACCGTCGAACGAATCGGAAAGTTCACCGTCCATGGTTACATTTTCAATGATTATTCCTCCTAATTCAGGACGATAGAAAACATCCATCACTTCGTGAACACATGTTTCAATAGTCTTGTCCAGAAAATCCTTATCAAGCAATGGTTCTATTTCCAATGCCAGATTACAAAGAATCATTGGTAAGGCAAAGTTCTTCAAATCACGAGTTCCCGGATACACCTTATTCCATTTGCCTTTAGGATTATCAACTTTGGAAAGAATAATCTCAAATGTCTTCTTTGCTATCTCGGCATACTCCTTATTACCAGTAGCCAGGCTCAGTTGTCCGAAAGCCATTGTAGCAAAAGTATAGGAAAATATATTGTAAGGTTCAATCAATGGGTTTCCTTGCCGATCAAGAGAAAAGTACCAGTTATAATTGCCGTCGTGACCATATTTTTTCAGAAATTCGCCTCCCTGTACAGCACAATCGAGCCATTCCTGTTTTTTTTCTACTTTATTATATAGCATGGAAAACATCCACACTTCACGGCCTTGGAGCCATATAAACTTGTCTGTATCAAAAACGGAGCCGTCTCTGTCAAGACAACTAAAATAACCGCCAAATTCTTTGTCCTGTGAGTTTTCGAGCCAGAAAGGAAGAACGCTGTTCAAGAGTTCATCTTTGTACTGTTTTGCCAAACTTTTAAAGTCCATAATACTATTTTTTAATGTTCTTTATTCTATGTTTTAAGTAATTTCTCAGGTTATATTTAAAATTAAGTGTACTCTATTTAATTATAAGGTCTACAGTTTATATAAAATAAGAGTATAAAATATCATATTTAAGTGTACACCTAAACAATAATATGCCTTTTAATATGATCTTATTTATCCCACATCTTTTCGATCTCTTCTAAGGATTTTCCGGTAGTTTCAGGCACAAGTTTCCAAATTATTAACATGTAAGGCACACACATCACGGCAAACAAAATAAATGTCCCTGCCGGAGTGAGATTTTCAAGCATCCAAGGAGTTAGCTGACCAATAAGATAAGTTCCAACCCACAAAGAAAATCCCGCAATGGACATAGCTAGTCCACGAACTTTAATCGGATACATCTCAGAAAGCAGCACCCAGATTACTGCACAAATAGAAACAGCACAACAGAAAATATATAAAAGGAAGCAAACAAGAAGGAATACATTTGGAATTCCAAGTTCTTCTCCTTTAATAAAGTAGAAAGCAATAAAAAACAAAGTAATAATCATGCCGGAAACCCCATAATAAACAAGTTTCTTTCGCCCCACCTTATCGATGATTGTCATAGCCAGAACTGTAGTCAGCATATTTACCGCTCCTACCAATACTTGATAGAATAATGAATCGCCATTGGATAATCCACTGCTCTCAAAGATTGTAGGTCCGTAATAAAGCACTGCATTGACTCCCATAAACTGTCCAAGAATAGCAATCGCCACTCCAATAAGCACCGCTTTGAGTATTCCCGGTTTCAGAATTAACCTCCATTCGGATTTGGCTTCCGACTGAGAGACTTGTCTGGTTTCATTCAGTTCAAATTGTGCATCTTTTTCATTTCCGTAAATACGTTGCAAAATACGTTGAGCAAACAGTTCTTTTTTCTTAAGAATTAACCAGCGAGGACTTTCTGGTATGAAGAATATAACAAGGAAGAAAAGTAAGGCAGGAAGAGATTCCATCCCCAGCATTCCTCTCCAGGCTTCTGTATGAAAGATTTTCAGCAATGCCGGATTACAAAGTTTTGCTGCTCCATCCAGAGAATATTGCAGCAACCAATAGTTTACAAGATAAGCTCCTAGAAAGCCTACTGTTACGGCCAATTGATAAAGAGAAACAAGTCGGCCTCTATATTTAGACACAGAGACCTCAGAAATATAAAGCGGAGAAATGATTGATACTACTCCAATACCCACTCCACCAATAATACGGTAAACCACTAATTGATAAAAATTACAGGAAATAGCACAACCAATTCCCGAAACAGAAAAAAGAATGGCAGAAAGAATCATAGTTTTCTTTCTGCCAAATCTGTCACTCAAAACTCCGGCACAAAGCACACCAGCAATAGAACCTACCAGTGCACAACCTACGAACCATCCCTGTTGAATGGAATCGAGAGAAAAAAGAGAAGTAACCTGTGCAATCGTGCCGGAGATAACTGCCGTATCGTAACCGAAAAGGAAACCTCCCAATGCAGCTACAACCGACAAGAAAATTACATAACCAATATTTACTGTTGATTTCATCTGTTTTTTATTTTATTTCAAAATATTCTTTATAGCGATCGTAAAGATGTCCAGCCTGAGCATAGGCTGATTGCGGACTCATAAAGTGTGAGAATTCGAAGGTAATTCCTTTGTCGTAACCAGCACGCTTGGCTGCTTCCAGTTTTAGACGGAGTTTATCAAACTTGATCGGAAAAAACTTAATAGGCATATCACGATCGAAAGATTCAGCGTTAGTCCAGCACTCCATATGATACTTGTCGGCAAGTTTCTTATTCACGGCAAAAAAGGCATCGAGTTCATCATAATCAATATGACCATCCTGAAAAGCACAGGCATTTACTACATCATGGATTCCGTCAAAGATCTCATTCCATTCCTTTTCATGTTGTTCAACGGATACTGCTTCTGCTTTGGTTAAGCCTGCACCAGCCATTCCCATAACTGCTTTTTTCCCATCAATCCATGGAGAAATAAAAGTTGGCAGCCCACCTGAAACATCCTTGCATTGCTTTCCCATGGCATGAAAAGCTCCAATCGCTCCCTTCGTAGCACGGCTTATTTCACCACTGATGTACCATCCGGCAAAGCTTTTATATCTGGAACCATATTTGCTCCAAACTTCATCTATTACATATTTATTATCTTCTACTTCCCAGGACATATCACCTGTATCCCAATATTTTCCAGAGTCATACAGTCCGAAGTAAAACTTCATATCGTACTTCTCTGCAAGTCGAAGATACATATCCAACAAATCAACAGAAGGCATATAACATCCTTTTTTCTTTAATAGATACTCTGATGGATAAGTCATAAACTTACGGTAACCGGAGCGAATAAGGATAACGGTATCAATACCCATACTCTTCATATAGCGGAAATCCAAATCCCATTCTTTTTCTCCCCAATTCTGGTGAGGAATGTCATGTGAGATCTCATCGAGAAATGTACCGGTTATCTTCAGTCCGTTATTTTTGGGTACAATAAGTTTGCTTTCGACAGAACTGTCAGGTTTTAGCCCTCCTGCCCCACTAATACTCTCCTCCTCCTTGAATCCCATCAAAGAAGGAATTACCATTGCAGAAGCTCCTGCAAGTGCAGCTTTTTTTAGGAAATCTCTACGTTCATTTCTTTCCATAATATATATTAATTCATTTATTATCTCTAAGATTTATGAGTTTACACCTCTTTGAGTAGACTGAATTCCAAAATCCTATTCAACTATGACTACTTTAAAAATTACCCCGCTCAACTTCTAATAAACTATGACTAAAAACTAAAATTAATTCAAGAGGTAAACAAAAAATGCAATTAACTTCATTTTATTGAAAATATAAAGAATTAGGTTAAACATGAAACATTATTAAAAATAATATTCGCTGCTACAAATATACAAATATTTATTATATAACAAATATTTAATCTATTTTTTTTTAATATAAGCCTTATTTTTCCCAATTAATATAAAACAAATACAAATACCAACCAAAATAGAATTATAAATCGACTATTTAATAATAAAAATAGTACTCTTTTTGATTAAAGATGAACATAAAGTGTTCTTATATAAGCAAAAAATTTATTAATATATATAAAACAAATAAAATAAATAGAGAAAGTCCAGACTTCACCAATATTATATTGAATGAAATCCGGACTTTCTCATCAAATCCTATACATTCTAAGAAATCATACTCAATTTCCTCCTGAAACAATAATCAAGACTAGCCCCAGAATAAATAGAACAAACATCAAAGTCAATAATATGTTAATCGACTTAGAAGCTCCTTTAAATTCTTTCCAAATGAATACGCCCCACATAGCAGCAACCATAGTTGCTCCTTGTCCTAAAGCATAAGAGATAGCCGCTCCGGCCTTACCTGCAGCAATATAACTGCAAGCTGTACCAAGTCCCCATATAACTCCTCCTAAAAGACCAACTATATGAGTTTTCATACATCCTTTAAAGTATTGGCTATAACTAACTGGTTCACCAACAAAAGGCTTCTTCATCACCAATGTATTGAAGATAAAATTACTAGCTAAAATACCTAAAGAAAAAATAAACAGAGCTGAATATGGAGTAACCATTCCTGCAGTAGGTGATTCTAAATGATCTAAATCCATTGCTGAAGCCACAAAACGATAGAAAAAAGACATTAAAACACCTGCACATATAGCAACAATGAGGCCTTTCTTTTTTGTTTTGCTTTCTTCATCACTCTTTGTAACTTTGCCTGAAGCCACCCCATTAAATATAATGGCAACAACAATAAGCGCTACTCCCAAGAATAAGATCATAGGATCACCTTTAGGTGCACCTATATAATTAATAAGTACACCTAGAACAAGAGCTAGACCAACCCCAACAGGAAATGCCACAGACATACCTGCAAGAGAAATAGCTGATGATAATAGAATATTTGAAGCATTGAAAATTATACCTCCTATAAAGGCACTCCAGAAATTTCCACTGTTTACCTGAGACAAATCTTCAATAAAGCTTCGTCCATATTCTCCGTTACTGCCAAAAGTAAAACCGAAAATAATGGATAAAAGAACAATACCGATGACGTAATCCCAGTAAAACAGTTCGTATCGCCATGATTTTGAAGCCAATTTTTGAGTATTGCCCCAAGATCCCCAACAAAACATAGTTACTATGCAAAGTAATACTGCTAACGAATAATTTTCTACTATAAACATAATTTTATTTTATTAGTTAATAATTTAATCAGATAGATTTAAGAATATACAATGACTTTATTTATCTCTGTTCTTTATCATTTGCAAAAGCAATTCCGGCTCATCAGTTGTGATATAATCTACACTACTTTCCAGGTAGCTTTTAAACTCATCTTTGTCATTCACTGTCCATACATTTGTAGTCAAACCTAATTTATGTGCTGAATGAACTAATTCAGGATCAGATCGATAAGAATAAAATGAATAATCTATTCCTGCTATATTATCAGATTTCACTTCATTTACAGATTTGTCTCCAGATAGATAAGCAGTCTTGGCTGAAGGATCCAAATTATGGCCATGTTTTAATGCATCATAACTAAAACTTATATATTCTACCCAACCTTGAGCTTTCATCTGATGAACTATTGATATAATACTATCAGTAAGTTCTAATGTCCTCTCTTTACTTACCCCTGAAGATTTTATTTCTAATATTAAAACCGTTTTATATTGAGTCTTTCCTTCTGCTAAATACTCTTTCAAAGTCGGAACCTTATCTCCCGTAGGTAAAACCACTTTTGACAATTCCTGATAAGTAGAATGTTCTATAGACAGCCCTCCGATTTCTGAATCATGAGATATAACTGCAACATTGTCAGACGAAAGCCACACATCAAATTCAGATCCTGCACATCCCAGTTTGAACGCATTTTCAAGTGAACGAATAGAGTTTTGTGCTACTTTAGTATTTTTCCATGCACCTCTATGTGCAACAACCTTATTTTTTATAAATTCATCTTTTACAAGCTCAAATTCAACCTCACTTCCATCTGCTTCAACTTTTATTGCATAACGGAAAACAGGGCTTCCTTCCTTTATTGCTACATTTTTCCTTAAACGAATAACGCCTTTTTTATTTATAGAGAATATGTTAGCTGTATCCTGTAGCAATCTCACCTTATATATTTTATTTGAAGTCAGAGAGATTAAACGCCCCACAAAGGCTCCCTTTTCATTTATCGGTATTCTATAGCTATCAAGACTGTATTTTTTAACGGGAGATTCAGCTTTCGTATTAACAGAAAGGAGAGTCAACATAAGAAAACAAAACAACTCTATTCTTTTCATAATCATTTCAGTTGTAACCTTAACCTATTTAAAAGTGATCAATATTAGAAGAATCTGTATAAATAATAGCATCTCCCAAATAGACTTGCGCTTTAGAATCTGGATTTAACCAATTAAACGCAACTTTATGCACCCCTTCTTTTAATTGATATATCCAATATATATCGACTCTTCTGGAATCCAGTGTTGATACAGGCAGTTTTATTGTTTCCATATTTTTGCCATCTACCGTAACTTCCACTTCTGCAATATAATTACTATCCGGGGATTGCACATATCCCTTAAAAACAGCTCCGTTTCCATTAAACTCAACATCCGTTTCTTTATTCAAAGATTTACCGACTGATTTTTTTTCTTTAGGGAAATGCCCCTCAAAGGATTGCTCATAATTAACAGCTACTGGTTTTTGGCATTTTATTATAATATTATTATTAACCACCTTGCCTCCTTTTTCTGAAATCATTGCTAATGCATGATTATAGCTCACTGCATAAGCCTTGTTCAAAGAATAGTTTGAATGTGAGAATTTTCTGTCTTCTATTCCCAATAATGGTTTTCTCCAAACCTCTGGAATCTTACTGTATCCCAGCATAACCCCTAAAATTCCTGCTGCAGTAGATGGATTGCAATCAGCATCTAATCCACAACGAGTTGAAATTTCTATTGATTTTCCAAAATCACCTTGCCCGTATAATAAACCTATTGCAACATAAGCACTATTAATTAATGCATCAATATCAAGCGGAACAAAAACTCCATCGGGGCATCCTATATCGCTGCTCCATTTCTTTTCACATTCACACCATGTTTGCTTCCAATCATTCGGATACATTTTATGCCATTTTATTACATCGCTAATGCACTGATAGAATTCACTCTTAACCGGTATAGTTTTCAATGCCTCAGAAACAATAAATTCAACATCATTAGATGTATAGGCCAAAGAATACATCGCCGCAACAAAGACTCCGCCATACCAACCATTACCATAGGTCATTATATGCCCAATCTTGTCAGATATCTCAGAAGATGTATTAGGCATACCCGGAGACATTATTCCTGCAAAATCTGCCTCTATTTGAAAATCAATATCATCCGCATGTGGATTATTCAGCCAATTTCCTGAGGCCGGAGGCATTATTCCATTCAAAACATTATTACGGGCAACCTGATTGGCATGCCAAAGAGGATAACTGGCATGTGCAAAAGCTATCGCAAAAGAATCTGCAGGAGCTTTAAGTCCTAGACGATCAAAAACATCAACAAATGTCAGGTTTACATATACATCATCATAGAGTCCCGGAAAATTATCATAATACCATTTAATGCTTTCATTATTCCATTTCAAAGGGACATAATCTTGAATCATTGTCCCATTATATAGAAACTCAACCGGCCCCCCATATGTACATCCTATTGTTTTTCCAGCCCATCCCCCTTTTACTTTATCCAAAAGGACAGCCTTCGTCAACACCCTTTCGCTAGAAATATTATCACCTTTGCCATTTAATAATGGACATGAAAACATATCAACCGAAATGGTAAAGATGAAAACACTTAAAAATAATCTGATCTTTATCATAAACCTTATTTTAAATTATTTCGTTTCTATATGGTGCAGATGACTGGGCTCCCATGCGAGTTACTGATATTGCAGATGCTTTACATGCAAACTGAACAGATTCTTTAATTGATTTACCCTCCATTAATCCCACAATTAATGCACCATTAAAAATATCTCCAGCAGCAGTTGTATCGACAGCTTTTACTTTTAGAGAAGGAATAATTTCGGACTGAAAATCTTTATATATAAACGCACCTTTTGACCCCATAGTAATTATAACATTATTAACCCCCAATTCATACATCTTCTTTGCAGCCAACAAAGCGGAATCCTCATCAATCACCTTTATTCCGGTAATAATCTCAGCTTCCGTTTCATTTGGCGTAATTAAATACAATTTACTCAGCAAGCTGTTTGGTAAAGCCTTAGCAGGAGCTGGATTTAAAATAACAGGTATATTCTTTTGGTAAGCAATATCTGCTACCGTTTGTATAGTCTCCAAAGGAATTTCCAATTGCATTAATATATAATCAAATTGTTCGATTATACTTGGTAAATCCGGAACATCTGAGACGTTAAGATTTGCATTTGCTCCAGGAGCAACAACTATGCAATTTTCTGCATTATGATCTACAGTTATTAAAGCCACACCAGAAGCATTATCAGGATCAACCAAAACGTACGAAGTATCAATACCTTCGTTTTCAAATAGTTTCTTTGATGTTTCACCAAATGCATCATTCCCTATTTTACAAATGAAAGTAACATCTGCTCCTAAACGAACTGCCGCAACAGCTTGATTAGCACCTTTACCCCCAGCATTCATAAAAAAAGTACCTCCCAAAACAGTTTCACCCGGTTTTGGTAAGCTATGTGATTTTACAACCATATCAGTATTTACGCTACCAACTACTAATAGTTTTTTTCTTTTCATAGTATTTTTTCTTAGTATATTATTTCCAGTTATCTGATCTATATTGAAGCAAAGGCAAACCATTAGAGTCAAAAAGATCTGGTATCGCATCATTAGTAAAACAATACCTAAATGCGATAGGATGAAGAACCTTATTTGACTCTATAACAATCTGATTTTTTACATTTTTCACAACCTTAGCTGTGTAAAACAATTTATCTTCACCTGCTATTTGAAAACACCCTGAAGCTTCTTTACCCTTCGTTTTTAACTTATCCAATGACTTTATATTCATTACAATTTTATTTCCATCGATCTTCCATGCTTCAATTACAGGATGATTAAACACAGATTGAGTATGATATTGTTTAGACAAGACATAATCAGCAACCCTTTCACCTGCTCCTTTTTTATTTCTGGGATGAATATCAGCAACATCATCAGTCAAGTCAGCAACAGAAACCAAGCCCACATTTGAAACTGTTTTAGATACAAGTTCTTGTTGTTCTCTCAAAAGCGCAGCATTTATGCCGGAATAACCATTCCATGGAGATATTTGCACCAAATAAAATGGAAAATTATTTGCAAATTTATTTCGCCACACATTAATCATAGAAGATAAAAGCTGTGAATAGTCAGAACAGTTATCTCCAACATTGGCTTCGCCTTGGTACCAGAGAACTCCGGCAAAATTATATCTTGATATTGGATTTATCATTGAATTATATAATAATGAAGCACCTTTAGGAGCCCAGCCATATGGTTCAATATTTGACAAAAACCTTTTCATATCTTTATTATCGAAAGATTCATTTGGCATCCACACTTGTATACATGTACCTCCCCAATATGCACCAACCAACCCTACCGGTTTATTTATAGCATTGTTGAGCTTTTTACCGAAGAAATAGCCTAACGAACTAAAATCCTGCATTGTATTCTTGTTACACAACACCCATTTGCCTTTGCAATCACTTCTGGGATATTCGTCATAATCTTGTTCTATTTGAAAAAAACGGATAGAATCATTCTCACAAGTATTTAAAGATTCCGGATCATTTAATCCCCATTTATAATTAAATTCCATATTTGATTGTCCTGAACATAACCAGACCTCTCCTACAAGTACATCTTGTATTTTAACATACTGTTTTCCACATATAAATTCTATCTTATATGGTCCTGTACCTTTCGGAGTTTTAACTGTAGTCTCCCAAAGGCATCTTGCATCAATAGGAACAGATATTGTATCCTTATCATTCCAGCTACAAACGATCTTTACCGTTTCTGAACCTGGTCCCCATCCCCATAACTTACAATCTGATGATCCCTGCAGAACAGCATGGTCGCTTAATATAGAAGGCAAACGCAGTTTAATTTGTGCCGATACCTGATTTGACAAAAAAGGGCACATTATAAGTATCAAGGCTATAAAATAATTTTTCATTTTCAATTAACTATTTATTAATGATATTAGTATCATACCATTTTTTGTACTGATTATATAGCCTTACAGACTCTTGATTCTCATGTCCGGCGTAAGCTTTTGAACCGGGTTTATTCATACATCCAATATACTGATAACATAATATTTTATCTACAAAAGGAGAAAGATCTTCCATCTGTTTCAAGATACGCGTCTCAAAATCAGCAGGTAAAAGATTGCCTTTGGTACCTTCTTCGAAATAGAATAGTTCCATATCGGCCCAAATCCTTGCCCGTGATGCTTTTTGATGTGCTTTGTATAAATTCTCAAAATATCTGGCAGGCTCACCCAGTCTGGTAGAATTTACACCTACTCCATCCTGATAAGCAATAATATCAATATTCATCCGTTCTAGTTGCTTAACAAAAAAGTCGTCTGACTTCTCTGCTTTTATATTGTATGGAGCAATCATATTTACACAATCGGGCATTAACTGTTTTGCCGTTCTTGCACAATCATTCATATAATTGATAAAAGCTTCATCAAAATATGGCATTAAATACGATTCATTCGGAAAATACCATCCATAGAAACTTTTATGATGACCATATTTCTGTGCAACTTCTTCCATTGCCTTAGCCCGAAGTTTTCTAATTCCGGGGTCCTTCATTAAGAATTCACCTTTTTGGCAATCATCCCAAAAATCATTGCTGACAAAAAATCTGATTCCCACTTCATCTGCTGCTGAAAGAACAGCCTCCAATGGATCATCACAACCTAACCGGTATTGCGGTGCTAATGCAGATGGATAAATTGCTTTTCCATCTAAAGCTATTTCCTGCAACACAAGATATTCAAATCCAATTTCACTTATTTCCCTGATCTTCTCTTTCCATTGCTCTGTTGTAAACTTAGCTAAAGCTGGATCCCAATATCTTCCTTCTGAAGGTAAAAGATGCTGAAACTCAAACCAAGATCCTGAGATAGGTTTTATATTGGGGTTTTGCGCCATTGATTTGAGCAATTTAGATTGCAATCCACCGGGAATAAGAAGTGCCGCAGAACTAACGCCCAAAAATTGTAGAAAATTTCTTCTATTCATTTTATACTATTTTCTATTATATAATCTCTAAAACATTCTGTTTGTAAAACTAATTCATTTTAACAGGAACTAATTTCACAAAAGAAACACCATGATAAGGCACATCTGTAGTAAAAGAACTATCCACAATGCCCAAGTCTTGCTGACGCCATAAATCATGTATCATATATTTTCCTTTTAAACCTAGCTGAGATAAATTCAACGTCATTTTATACTTCATAGTTTGAATTCTCTCACTTTCGCTTTGATCCCAAACAATAGCATATGGATCAATATTGAACAAACCAACTGCAACAGCACCATCTTCCAGACATTTATACCATATTTGTCCGTTGCCAGTTAATATTTTCTTTGCCGGCATAACCAAAGGATCTTGGTCAACACCAATCACTTCATCATTGGTAAGCAGATTCAGGGTAAAATCATCCATATTATCCATATCGCATCCAATCAGTAATGGAGCAGACAAAAGGCTCCAAAGACTTATATGAGAATATTGCTCGTCAGGTGTCAAGTACGAATCATGAGCTTTTGCGCCCCAACCCTTTCCAAGTGTTCCAACAACCAACATATCCGGATCATTATAACCACCAGGTTTAGTTACTGATGCACATACATCCTGAAAACATCCAATGGCTGTTACCACATTCCATTCATCAGTAATATCTCTTGTTGTTCTCCATAAATTACCGCCAGCTTCCTGTGCCCAATTCCAAACGTTGGGAGCTCCAAAGCCTACACAATAAGCAATATCACGATCAACCTTATCTAGTGCTTTTCTCATAACAATATAAGGTTCTTTAATTAATTCTTCTGTTGGCACAGGAGCTACTTGATTATAAAAGCAATAATCATACTTGAGATAATCTACTCCCCACTTTGCCCAGGTTTGAGCATCTAATTCTTCATGCTTATAACTGCCTAAATATCCACCGCAAGTCAACGGGCCTGGAGATGAATAAATTCCAAATTTCAATCCTTTCGAATGAATATAATCGCTTAGATCTTTAAAGTCTGGGAATTTCTGATTACCGGTAAGTTCATCATTTGCCGTTCTCTTCTCAGCCTCCCATCCATCATCAATATTAACATAAGTCCAACCATGGTTAATCAGCTTACGACTCATAAAGTCAGCTGCATTCTTTACTTTTTTATCATCTACACTAAGTCCCCAGCAATTCCAGCTGTTCCATCCCATTGGAGGAGTTAAGCTTATTTTATCCCCAACTACTATTTTAATAATCCTAAAATCGCCGCCTAACTCATTATCGGCTCTGACAATTACATTATATGTACCTTTTTTATTTAAAGAGCCTGTAATTATACCTGTTTCCTTATTGATGGATAAACCATCGGGCAGTTGATAAGCAGAAAATACAATAGGTCTTTTTCCTGTAGCTGCAACAGTGTATAAAAAAGGACTGTTGGGTCGCACACCAAACACTTTTGGCGAGTTTATTTTTGGAGTTTCTTTTTCTTTTGGCGTTAATATATATTTTTCAGTTGTAACTTTCTTATTAGGAACAACACTTTCCGATGTTACATTACCAGAAGTAATAAGCTTTACATTTAGCCAGTCTGCATGGTCATACATTATTCCATCCCCTGCTTCACCCACAATCAGTGCTACTTTATGAATATTTTCAAGGTTTACTGAAAAATGTTTAGCTGGCATTCCTTTGTGCATGATTCCACTATGCCATATTGTTTTTTTGTCTGCTATAAGCATAAATTCAATATTCCCACTAAAATCATTATTATCATCGGCTCCAACAAAACCTGATATAGACTTAGCCTTGCCATCCAGATTCAATAAAAAACGGCTAATTGAATGTGTACCAATTCCACGCTGGTATTTCTTTCCTCCAACTATCAGAGGAGAACCAAGAACCGACTTATTTATCTGGGCGGTACCCCAATCCTGGTAAACTACATCGACATTAAGTTCATCCAGCCATACTGTTTTTGAGAAGGTGCAAAACGGCAACAACAGGAAAATCAATAAGATACTCTTTTTCTTCATAATACAACTAATTTAAAAAGAACGTGTCTCCATAAATAACTAAATGTGAAATAAATGGAGACACGTTTTTATCATACACTACATATTAATCACTTTTTAACACATTTCAAGTAATAATCCTTTCCGTCTATTTTTACTTTAACGATATAAACACCTTCTGCAAGTCCTGTTGCATCAATATTAGTATCGCTATTTGTTGACTGTAATACTAAATGTCCATAAATATCATAAAGTACAACATTCTGGATTTTTTGATTGCCTGAAAGTATCATTGAAATAGAGTTACGTATAGGATTCACTATTTTAACGATATTTCCATTATCAGCCTCAACATTATTAATACCAGTCAATGAGCTATACTTAAAAGACTGTTCGTTCGACCAATCACTCCATTTTAAATTATGATCGCGATATCGGGTTCTCCATGCATAAGTTTTTCCTTCAACTAATGTACCGGTACTAAAAGTATGTTGAAGCAAATTTATCCCTTTATTTAAATCTCTCGCATTTCCATAACTATCTATTCCATAAATATTTCTCCAATCGGTAGTTACATCTAACAAAGTAGAAGAATAGTCACCAGGAGTTGATGTAGCCTGAACTTCAACAGACATCAGGTTATCTAGCCCAACAAAAGGAGAAGACAACAGATAAATACTATCATTCTTTAAAACTGCAGAAGCACATGATGGAGTCTCAGGTTTTGCCTGATTCAGTTTACGATACCATGAATCTATCAGATTAAGATTAGGCGTTGGATTCTTAGCTAAATCTCCTACACCATAAACTTTAAATATATGAGACTTATTTTTAACATCAATATCAGCATATATAAAGAAGTTCTGGGTATATGACATGTTTATTGCAGGTCTATCAATAGCTGATGATGAGAAATAATCTCTGTCACCGCCACCACCACCGCCGCAAACAAAACTGATATCTCCGTTCGAATTAGGAGCCAAAGAAGTGATTGTACCATTTTCATAATCATGAGTATGGCCGAATGATAATTGTTGCGCTTTGGAATACTTCCGCATAATATCCAACATATCCCGGGAATATTGACTTTCTCCTTCCGCCCATAATTCACTATATGGACAATGATGGATAAAACAAAATACCCTGTCTACCAACGGATCATTTTCAGCATCCTTCAATAGCTGTTCAAACCAGGATTTTTCCTGATCTCCAAAAGTATATACTATATTGGAGTTAAGACCAACAAATAAATTTCTGGCAACTTTAAAGGACCAAAAACGTTCAAATATTCCGTCCGGAGAAGAGAAAGGAGTAATATCATCAAATTTCATATAAGAATAAAACAGAGGACTATCTACTTCGTGATTTCCCGGAGCAATAGCAAATGGTAACCTGCAACTCAGAGGTTCCATTGGATGAAGGAATTCTGTGGTATATGCACTGATACTATTTCCTTGCTGAATACAATCCCCTGTATGTAGAACAAAATTCAAGCTATCGGCATAATCATCACCAAATAAATTTTTCATTTGTGTTACAGCACTATTCACAACTGTTGTTGTTTTATCAGGATTTTGCTGAGTATCGCCAAAAAGTAAAAAGCGAATATGTCCATCCGAATAAGATTTATCCGGTTGAGTTCTGAATGAATACATTGGAGAATCTCCACTACCGCTAGCCACTTGATAATAATATTTAGTGTTTGGCTGCAAGCCTGTCAGTTTAACAGTGTGCCATATATACGGATAACTATTTATTGTTTCATAGGTTCCTGTTTTACTATCAGTTAAGTTCGTTGTAGTACCATAATTAACTTGCGTTTTTACCGTCGATGTATCCTGCCATGACACATACATATAATCAGATCCCGGAGTTTGTAAATAAGGTTTCACTACCGGAATGTCATACTTATATTTTTCAGTGTGTCCATATCCTCCCAGATTAGCAACTTGTGCATCATTTAAAGCTCCATCATACAAAGAGACTTCTGCAACATCTAAAGTGCCATCCTCACCATCATCATCTGCAAACAGAAGAAACTTCTTATCTAGAGAGAAACGGCCATCTGAATATTGAATATTGCAAACATTTATTAAATTACCATCTAAATAGTATTTATATGAATGATCTAAACTTACAGAAATAACTAAACGATACCATTTATTAGGAGAAACAGCAAAGGTACTATACCCTGTAACATATGTGCCAATATGTCCGGATTTATCTATAAAGCAGTCTCCATCAGATGTATTTGTAGGATCTGTTTGAAAGAAATTATGCCAAACATCTACAGTTGGTATCTTAAAATCAATAACCAGGGAATAGTCATTTACATTCTTAAACCCACTCTTAACAGGAATACCATGATTTACCGTGAAATAAGTGCCAGTTTTAACCGTAACAGCGCCATTAGATGCATCCGGACCATCAGCTTTCTGTACTCCTGTGCCCGTTTGAGTTAATGCATTTCCGACCTCTGCTTTCAAAAAATTACTGGAATCATCAAATTTCCACCATCCTACCTTGTTTTGACTAAAAGAGAAACAAAGATTAACAAAGAAAAGTATTAGTGTAAATATTAGTTTTTTCATATTCATTCAATTTAAGATTTTTAAAAACGTCTCTCCATCAACAAGAGAAGTAAACGGAGAGAACGTTTTTTATTTCAAGCTACCTATTGATTACTCTTTAATACATTTTAAATAATAATCTTTCCCATCCATTTTTACCTTGGCAATATAAATTCCTTTTTCAAGTCCTGATACATTGATTTTAGTATCACCAGTCATTGATTGTAATGCTATATGTCCATAAGTATCATAAAGAATCACATTTTGAATTGCCTGATTGTCCGGACATATTATTGTTACAAAATCAGTTACCGGATTTACAATTTTAATATTGCTCTCCTTATTCATCTTAATATTGCCAAAGCCTGTTGATACTTGTCCTGCCGCTCCCAATGCAGCAACTTGTGCATCATTTAAAGCGCCATCATACAATGAAACTTCTGCGATGTCAATATCACTATCTTCACCATCATTATCAGCAAACAACAGTACTTTCTTATCTAAAGAAAAACGTTCATCTTTATTTTGCATATCACACAATTTTACCAAACTACCATTCAGATAATATTTATATGAATTACCTAAATCTGCAGAAACGACAAGCCGATACCAAACATTTGGAGAAAGCGGCTCAGGAGCGTAACCTGTAGCGTAAGTACCAAGAATTCCGGATGTATTTATAAAACAATCTCCATCAGAGGTGTTTGTTACATCTGTTTGAAAGAAATTATAGTAAACACCTAAAGTCGGGAGCTTAAAATCTATAACTAAAGAATATTGATTTACACTTGTTTCTTTTTCCTTCACTGCTATACCATGATCTACCTCAAAATAGGTTCCTTGCTTAACCACAACAGCACCATTAGAAGCATCCGGGCCATCGACTTTTTCCACACCTGTTCCCACTTGAGTTAATGGTTTACCAACTTCGGCTTTTGTGAAATTAGTGGCGTCATCAAATTTCCACCAACCTACTCTATTTTGACTAAAAGAAAAACAAAAACTAACGCTAAAAAGTATTGATGTGAGTATTATTTTTTTCATATTCATAAGATTTAAAATGTTAGTAATAAAAGGAAAAAACACGTAACTAATTTTTGCTATTCAGTTCAAAGCTACCCATATTCACTTTGTATGTAAAGAAGTTGCCAAACAGGAGGGCTTTCATTTCCACTCAAACAGGATTTTTTCTTTAGTACTAAAGCATTCATTCCCAAATGTGCAGATTGAATTCCAGCAGTCGTCCTGTAGACACCTTCTCCACGAACAAGAACATCTACCTGACTTTTGCATGAATTAAAGAAATGTATGCAAAAACTAAAAAAAGTCATTTTTATACAATCCATAGCAATAGTTATTTAAGAATCCTGGTTAAGATGAAAAATAATTTTCAGTTAAATTACCTTGCCAAAAATATGCATTATTTATTATATAACAAATATATAATCTATTTTTTTTCTTAAATGCACATTATATATCCTATATTTAACAAAAAACAAAGCGCAATTATGAAAAATAAATCTAATAAATGAAATGATTAATAATGCACGCCTCTATATTTATAGATAAAATCAGGTTCACTTTATAAATAAAATATTAACCAATATTTAACTCATTCAACAAAATAGATATTGATTAGAAGTCAGATACTACATTAATATATATAAGTATGATATATATTTCATCTTTGTCACAGTTTTAAGATAAAGGAACTTATATTATCTCAATCTTTATCTTTAAACTCAGCCTTCAGAAAAGTAATTAGCTAATATGAACTGGTTGATAAAAGAAATTCTCAGGATTTACTTTAAAAAAGTATAACTTATAATTAATCTATCCTTGTACAAAACAATTAATTCTTCTGTACAAAACAATTAATTCTATTGTACAGAACAATATATTCTTTTGTACAAGAGATTCAGAACTATTCAGGAAACTTTTTATTTTCTTCCTTTATAATTAGAAAAAACAAAAGCTAAAATATACTTTGATGTTACACTAGTGGCAGATAGCAGATATAAGTAGCAGATGATTTTTCGGATCTGCCACATAAAAAAAGCCCATTATCAGGGCTTTTTATTTAAATTAGTAGCAGGTGGCAGATGTTTTTTTATTTTTATCTAGATTCTTATGCTGGATAAGTTCTATTATGAGTAATACGATATTTCACTATCACCCTGTAGAGCTTCCATGTTGCTTTACCTGCTAAATACTGATTAAAGACAATGCCTCCAACAATCAGTAACAGACCAATATAGGTGGAAATATAAATATGTTCACCCAGAACAACGGCAATAAGGAATAAAGACATAAAAGGTGAGAAATAACAGAGCTGATTAACCAGCGCCGGGTTATTAGTTGTACGAATTGCTATTCCAAAACAGATAAAAGGAACGCCTATTTCGAAAGCTCCTACGTACATTCCTGCAAGAAGACTTGAAACATTGTGCACATTTACTCCTACAAACAAAGCTGCCAACAATAGATAGAATGTCCCAAAAAGGAATCCCATAAAAAGAGAAACCGTACCATCTATTTCTTTATTCTTATTATTAATCATCCAATAGCTTGCCCACAAAACCGCACTTATCAAGCATAGGAATATTCCAGGTATTGAAATTCCGGTAATAGCAGAGTTACTTGCTCCTACTGAAATAAATATGACTCCCAGCAAAGAGACAACCAGACCCACATATTTGGGTATAGGAATAGGTCGGCGTGTAAAAACGGCCAGCATTATTAATAAGAGAATAGGCCATGAATAATTGATTGGCTGAGCTATCTGAGCAGGTAACATAGAATAAGCCTTAAATAAGACAAGATAATATGCTACCGGATTCAGCAGACCAATTCCTGCAAAACGCAGCCATTGTTTTCCGCTAAAGGATCGGACCAGATTAAGCTTTTTCTGAAATAGTAGTACTATTGTAAAAATAAACAATGCAGTGCAACTGGCAATCAGTATTAGCTCAAAGTAACTCAGACTTTTTAAAGCAATTTTAAAAGCTGTAGCTACAGTAGACCAACTCAAGACAGCCACACTGGCATAAACAATGGCTTTAGAACTTTTCTCCATAAAATATTATCTCAGTGCCTCTACTTCATCAGTTGTTAAAGGAATCTTCTTTCCGAGTCTCCGTGATCCGTTTTCAGTAATCAGATAATCTTCTTCATTGCGGATACCTCCAAAATCTTTATAGGTTTCAAGCTTATCATAGTTAATGAATTCTGTGAAGCGCTTCTCTCCTTTCCACAAATCTATCAATTCAGGAATAAAATAGATGCCCGGTTCAATGGTTAAAACAAAACCTGGTTCAAGTTTACGTCCCAAACGAAGAGATTTACGACCAAACTGAGTACTCTTTGGTTCGCCATCATAACCCACATAAACTTCTCCAAGATTCTCCATATCATGAACATCCAATCCCATCATGTGTCCTAATCCACAAGGAAAGAACATGGCATGAGCTCCGGCACGCACAGCCTCATCAGCATCCCCCTTCATAATTCCAAGAGATTTCATACCTTCTACAATCACCTTTGATGAAAGTTCGTACACCTCCTTAAATGGAACTCCCGGGCGAAGGGCCTCAACAGCGGCAAGATGGGAAGCCACCTGAATATCATAGACATCTTTCTGACGATTTGTAAATTTCTTACTGGCAGGTATAGTGGAAGACATATCTCCGGCATACCCCATTGCGGTTTCGGCTCCGGCATCAATTAACAACATATCGCCTTCCTTTACCACATTACCATGATAGTGATTGTGTAATGTTTGTCCGTTTATTGTAGCAATAGTAGGAAATGAAAGTCCGCCACCTGCCGATATAGCAATATCTTCCAAAGCACCGGCAACATCACTTTCTCTCATTCCAGGACGAAGCATTTGCATTGCTTTTATATGCATATCAGCTGTAACATTGCAAGCTTTTTCTATTTCTTCAATCTCTTCAGCCGATTTATAATTTCGTTGGTTAACAACCGCACGGATAAAAGAAACTGAAGCATCCTCTGGTTTCGGTAAATATCCAAGCAAATTCATTAATTTCAATTTATGTTCCGGTCTGTAAGTCGGCAAAAAATGAATCTTTTGGCCTTTTTCAAGAGCGCTCTTCAAATAAGATTCAAGACTTTTAGCGGGTTGCGTAGATGAGATTCCTACTCTTTCGCTTTTCTCTTTGATCGTTGGCTGAGTACCCATCCACACAATATGATCAATTGTAAGCTCATCGCCGAAAATAATTTCTTTATTGTTATCTATATCAATAATAGCAGATAAGCCTGCATAGGGCTGTCCGAAAAAATAAAGGAATGTGGAATCCTGACGGAACGGATAAGTATTATCCTCATAATTCATTCCACACTCATCATTTCCCAGAAATAATAAAATACCGGAAGCGACAGTTTTCCTGAGCTGTTCTCTTCTCTTTATGTAAGTTTCCTTTTTAAACATAACTTTTATATTTTAAGTAGTCATTATCTCTTTGACAAATCATCATACAAAGTCTGCAAATAAGCTTTTGCAGGGATCAGATTAGCACTTTTCTTCTTACCCAGATCAAGTACAACTTTATTAGCTTCACAATCAAATATCATCTGATTCTGAGGAGTTGCCATACCAAATCCATTTGGATAAGTAAAGTAACCAAAGTGAGGAGAAGATGTATTTAATATATTCTTACTAAAAGTAAATTCTTTGTGCGGTAATCCCAACTGATATAGTAATGTAGCCGCAATATCTATCTGAGAGGCATAAGTATCAACTTTCAACGGCTTTTTAACTGCTCCTCCCATAATAATCAACGGTATTTGAAAACGCTCCACATTGTGGTTGGTTATTGAAGCAGGATAGTGCATGGCATGATCGGCCACTAGAACAATTACTGTATTTTTCCAGTATTTTGTTTTCTTATACTGATCAATAAACTTTCCTAGGCAGCTATCTACATAAAATACAGAGTTAAGATATGGTTCTTTAAATTTATGAGATGGCACATCAAACGGTTCATGACTGCTTGAGGTCTGAATTGTTTTAAAGAAAGGTTCTTTCTGTGCACCGGCAAGATCAGAAGAAGCACGGTTAAACAAATATTGATCTGGAGCTCCCCATTTAGACATTCTTTCAATTAAAGGAAAATCTTTATCACAGATAATATGGTCATATCCCTGAGAAAGTAAATAAGAACGCATGTTAGTAAAATCAGCATCCCCTCCATAATAATACTCAGTATTGTATCCAGCCTTTTTCAACGATTTAGAAATAGAGGGCAATGACTGGCTGCGTTGCGGGTATTTCATTATGGAAGTTGTCGGTTGAGCCGGATAACCACTTAGTATGGAAACCAGTCCACGATCAGTTCGAAAACTATTTGCATAGAAATTAGTAAACAATATTCCTTCATTACAAAAGCGGTTCATACTGGGAGTTACATCAGGCAATCCGCCTAATGGCTGAATTACTTTCGACATAAAGCTTTCCAGAACAATAAAAATGACATTCGGATTTTTAGTGGTAAGAAGTGACGGAATGCTATCTGCCTGAGCCTGATCTTTCATCTTCGCAAATTGAGTTGCAGCTTCATTATCTTTCATAAAACGATACTGATCTTCAAAAGACTGTTCACGTGACAGTGATTCCATCAAACTAAAACAAGGATTAACAGCAGCATGATTCAATTCAATTTTATCACTGAAATAGGCCCATCCCACATTCATGGTTGAAACAGAAAATCCTCCCCTAATGGGAATAAAAAGAAAACCTGTGAGAAATAACAATATTAGAGATGTTCTTTTACGACAAAATGGCTTCTTTATCTTTTTCCCAGGCTTAAGCAAGAAGTGATAAAAAAGGAAAAAGAAAACAGAGATAACCACTATCACTGCAAACAATCCTAATAATATAGTTATAAGATCAGCACTTGCAAAAGCATCCTTCGGCGTTTTTAAATAAAAAAGCGGCGTAGAATCGAGCCTGAATCCCCAGTATTTATAAAGAATAATATCTGATACAAAAATAAGTCCCAGGAGCATGGCAACAATCCCGTAGTACACTTTAAAAATCCATTTTATAATGGGAGAATTAAACCACAAAGAAGCGATAAGAAATAAGCCTGGCAGTACAGTCAGATAGCCAGATATAGAGGCGTCAAGCGGCAAGCCGTGCCACATAACCAACAAATAATCCATAAACGAACAACCATGATACAGGTCATGATAGTACAACATAAATAAAGGTTTCTGAATTACAAACAATAATATGAAAAGTGCATATGTTTTTAGCAAAAAATAAAATCTGTCTTTCATTATTCTCTTAACTATTTTCCAACGTTCCCAATCAAATTCACACAAAAGTAATATACTTTGTTAAAAACTCCACTATTCTTCATAAAGTAATATTTTTTTTTAGCACTTTTGTAGTTGATTATTATTTATATAACCTTTTGAATGAAAAAATTAACATCAACGCTCGTATTATTTTGTATTATGAACCTAACCCAAGCACAGAATCCTTTTCTGGGGAAATATACTACGCCTCACGGCACTGCCCCTTTCGATAAAATAAAAACAGAACATTTTGAACCAGCTCTTCAAGAAGGAATGAAAAAACAAATGGCTGAAATTTATACCATTGTTAATAATCCGGAAGCGCCAAGTTTTAAGAATACAATTGTGACACTTGATAAATCAGGCGCATTACTTAATCGGGTACAAAGTGTTTTTAGCAATCTACTTAGCGCGGAAACAAATGACGACCTTCAAGGGGTAGCAGAAAAAATGATGCCACTTTTAACTGAACACGGAAATAATATCAGCCTGAACAGAAAACTATTCGAAAGAGTTAAGGCTGTTTATAGCCAAATAAACAAATTGAAGCTCACTAAAGAAGAAACCAGACTATTGCAAAAAACTTATGATGGCTTTGTTCGCAATGGAGCAAATCTGGAAGGTGAAGCAAAAGTGAAATACCGTGCTTTAACATCTGAGTTGAGCAAACTAACCTTGCAGTACGGACAAAACATTCTGAAAGAAACAAATAATTACGAATTAGCTATTACGGATAAAGCAAAACTTACAGGATTACCGGAAAGCATTCTTGAAGCAGCTGCACTAACAGCAAAAGAAAAAGGCAAAGAAGGATGGGTCTTTACTCTGAATGCTCCGAGTTACATCCCCTTCATGACCTACTGTGAAAACCGTGACCTGAGAAAGGAACTTTATACTGCCTACAATACGCAATGTACTCACGACAATGAGTATAATAACTTTGAGAATGTAAAAAAGCTGGCCAATATTCGTCTGGAAATAGCACAATTATTAGGTTATAATAATTATGCAGCATATACCCTTGAAGAAAGAATGGCCGAAAATAGCAATGCAGTATACAAGCTTCTGAACCAACTTGTTGACGCATACAAACCTACAGCGGAGAAAGAACTGAAAGATATACAGGATCTGGCTAGACAAACTCAAGGATCTGATTTCCAGATAATGCCTTGGGATTGGAGCTTTTATTCAAATAAACTGAAAGACCAAAGATTCAATATTAACGATGAAATGCTTCGTCCATACTTTGAATTAAGTAAAGTAAAAGAGGGTATCTTTGGGTTGGCTACCAGATTATATGGAATTACATTTAAGAAAAACAATGAAATACCTGTTTATAACCCGGATGTAGATGCTTATGAAGTATTTGATAAAGACGGAAAATATCTGGCTGTGTTATATACAGACTTCCATCCACGAGCAGGAAAACGTGCAGGAGCCTGGATGACAGAATTCAAAGGACAATGGAAAGATAATGGTAAAGACAGCCGTCCACACGTCTCTTTAGTGATGAACTTTACCAAACCTACGGAAAACAAACCGGCTTTACTTACTTTTAATGAAGTCGAAACATTCCTGCATGAGTTTGGCCATTCACTTCACGGTATGTTTGCCAACACAACTTATGAAAGCCTGAGCGGCACAAATGTTTACTGGGATTTTGTAGAATTACCTTCACAAATTATGGAAAACTTTGCCATTGAGAAAGAATTTCTGAATACATTTGCCAAACATTATCAAACAGGAGAAGAATTGCCACAAGAGTTAATTCAACGGATTGTTAATGCATCTAACTTTAATGTAGGCTATGCCTGCCTTCGTCAGGTAAGCTTCGGATTGCTAGATATGGCATGGTACACAAGAAATACTCCATTTGATGGAAACGTGATTGCATATGAACAACAGGCTATGACTAAGACTCAATTACTTCCGGTTATAGATAACGGATGTATGAGCGTGCAATTCTCACATATTTTTGCAGGCGGTTATTCTGCCGGCTATTACAGTTACAAATGGGCTGAAGTTCTTGATGCTGATGCATTCTCCCTCTTTAAACAAAAGGGTATTTTCAACAAAGAAGTTGCCGCTTCTTTCCGTGAAAATATTCTCTCTAAAGGAGGTACAGAGCATCCAATGAAATTATATAAACGTTTCCGTGGACAAGAACCAACCATTGATGCATTGTTAATTAGAAATGGAATAAAAGAATAATGAAAAATAAAATAATATTTTTGCTGTTAGCAATCCTTCCTTTCCTTGGCGGGTGTAATAACACGGAGGATTTAAAAGGACTAATTGTGGGAAAGACCTGGCGCTTGGACTGTTTTTATTATAAAAACGGTAATGTTATTTTGGACAGATATCCAACAGCAAATGAAATATTAGAAAAAAATCCGAATGGATTTTATCTTAAATTCAACGAAAACAACACGTTCACCGGACAAGCTATTAATTCTTCTTTTTCGGGAACATGGACAGGTAACAGTAGTACCAATGATTTTTCTATGACTATAACTCAAATAGCCGGATCTGATGACTCTCTGGTTATAGCCAGCGATTTTGTAAAAGCTGTAAGTGGTGCCTATTCTTATAAAGCTGATGAAAATATTCTCATCATTCATTATAATTATAGTGGACGAAACGAATATATGAGCTTTCGCATAAAATAAAATAAAAAAAGAAAACAATGAATGCTGCTGAACAGAAACAACGGGAACTCGATAAGCGTTATATACGCATGGCTAATATCTGGGCTGAAAATTCGTATTGCATCCGGCGTAAGGTTGGAGCATTGATTGTAAAAGACAAGATGATTATTTCTGACGGCTACAATGGAACACCTTCGGGATTTGAGAATGTTTGTGAGGATGAACATAATATGACCAAGCCATACGTGTTGCATGCCGAAGCAAACGCCATTACAAAAATTGCACGTTCCAACAATAGTAGCGATGGTGCAACTCTGTACGTCACTGCTTCTCCATGTATTGAGTGCGCCAAATTGATTATTCAGGCAGGTATCAAACGAGTGGTCTATTCTGAAAAATACCGGTTGGAAGATGGTATTAATCTATTGAAACGTGCCAATATAGAGGTTATTTACTTAGACTTTGTTGAACAAAGCCAATTAAAAAGAACTATTTAAATTAAATAAAACTCATGAGTACAAATAAATCTTCACGCTTTACTCCTATTATTATTGCGGTAAGTATTGTGGTCGGAATATTAATCGGTACATTCTACACCAAACACTATTCAGGAAGCCGACTGGGTATTATAAACAGTTCGTCAAATAAACTAAACGCACTGCTCCGGATTATTGATGATCAATATGTGGATACTGTGAACATGACAGATTTGGTAGAGAATGCAATGCCACAAATCTTAGCAGAATTAGATCCACATTCTAAATATATTCCGGCAAAAGATCTGGAAGCTGCCAATTCTGAACTTGAAGGTAGTTTCAGCGGTATTGGCATTCAGTTTCGTATTCAAAATGATACCATTCATGTAAACAGTGTTATTAAAGGCGGCCCTTCAGAAAAAGTCGGCTTGATGCCAGGCGACCAAATTATAAAAGTGAATGACACTCTTTTTGTAGGTAAAAAAGTTACGAATGAAGTAGCTATGGGCAAACTGAAAGGAAAAAAAGGAACAGAAGTAAAACTAACTGTTAAACGTTTCGGCCAAAAGAATCTGATTTCATTCAAAATTATTCGGGGGGATATACCGTTAACCAGTGTAGAAGCCGCATATATGATTAATAAAAAGGTTGGATATGTCTATGTTAGTAAGTTCGGTAGAACAACTCATGTGGAATTATTGAACGCTTTAGCATTGCTGAGTCAGAAGAACTGCCAAGGACTTATTATAGACTTGCGTGGAAACACTGGTGGATTCATGGAGGCTGCAATTAGAATGGTCAATGAATTCTTGCCTGAAGGAAAGCTTATAGTTTACACACAAGGACGTAAATACCCACGAACTGAAGAATTCGCAAACGGAACAGGAAGTTGTCAGAAAATGCCAATCGTAGTTTTGGTAGACGAAGGATCAGCATCCGCCAGTGAGATTTTCGCAGGAGCTATTCAGGACAATGACCGCGGAATGATTATCGGAAGACGTTCATTTGGTAAGGGATTAGTTCAGCAACCTATCGAATTTAGCGATGGATCGGCCATTCGCCTCACTATTGCGCGTTATTATACTCCTTCCGGAAGATGCATTCAACGACCGTATGTTAACGGAAACGACGAAGATTATGAAATGGACTGGCTTTACCGCTATGATCATGGAGAATTCTTCTCCAAAGATAGCATCAAACTAGACAAAAAGCTGCGTTATTCAACTGGTTTAGGAAGACCTGTTTACGGTGGTGGAGGTATTATGCCCGATATTTTTGTTCCGCAGGATACTACTGGAGTAACCTCTTACTACACTTCCACAATAAGCAAGGGACTGGATATTCTGTTTGGATTCAGATATACAGATCAGAACAGAAATAAACTTAAGCAATTTAAAGATGCCAACTCGCTTGTTAACTATCTAAGAAATCAAAACGTGGTGGAACAATTTGTTGGATTCGCAGATGAGAATGGAGTTAAACGAAGAAATCTATTAATTCAGATATCACATAGTCTAATTGAAAAGAAACTATATGGACGAATTGTTTATAATATGCTTGGGCAGGAAGAATACATTAAATATATCAATCAAACGGACCAAACCGTTTTGAAAGCTATCGAAGTATTGCTAAGTGGGCAGGCATTCCCTGCAGCACCGGTAAATTCTAAATTATTGAGAAAAAGATAAAAAGAAACGCCCCGGTAGAAACAACAAATACCGGGGCGTTTCTTTAATTATGCAATCATGAACTATTCCAGGAAACAACTTCTCCGAAAGATTATTTCAGAACGAAAAAAGCAACTGACAGAAAACCGATCAATAGCTCTCTCAAAAAAAATATTCTTTCAACTGGAATCACTTTCCGCTTTTCAAAGTGCAAAAGTCATTCTGTTATATCATTCCTTAAAAGATGAAGTAAGAACCCATGATTTTATAGAAAAATGGAAAGAAGAAAAGACGATTCTTTTACCAATTGTTGACGGCGATAATCTGAAACTTAAAATATATAAGAACTCCTCTGATTTAATGATCGGTGCATACGGCATTGAAGAGCCAAATGGCTGCATATTTAGTGACTACGAAAAAATAGACCTTGCAATCGTCCCCGGAATTTCCTTCGACGCTCAAGGCAATCGACTTGGAAGGGGAAAAGGATATTATGATCGCCTGCTTCCAGACGTTAAAGCATATAAGATTGGAATCTGCTTTGCTTTTCAGGTCTCTGAAGAGATACCTACTGAACCTCATGATTCCAAAATGGATTTAGTTATTACAGAAGACGGTGTAATTAGCGAAATATAATATTCGTGATAACCTGTGCTCCCACATGACGATTCAAATTCTTCACAAGCAATTCGCGTCCCATCATTAATTCCTGTCGCAATGCGGCAGAAGTTAAATGAACATACAAAATCTGATTCTTTATAAATAGTCCGTCGGTATAAGAGGCTATTCCAGGGCCAAGCACTACAGCCCAGGCATCGATTAACCGCTGCTCATTTAGTGGAGATTCCAGACGTTCCTCGCGCAAAAACTTGCGAATGGCATCACCGATTGATACTGCATTATTACGTTTCATTTCGCTTATTCTCTCCTATAACTGCTAATATTTCCATTAATTACTTCAAACATTTTATAATCACTATTCATCTTCATCAGAATTTTATCGAGATGCTCACGATTTGTATCGGTAATAAAGATCTGACCAAAATTATCACCAGCCACTAGTTTTACAATCTGCTCCACACGGGAAGCATCCAACTTATCGAATATATCATCCAGTAAAAGTAAGGGGGTTTCATTTCCTGTACGTTTCAGAAAATCAAACTGTGCCAGTTTCAAAGCAATCAGATAAGTCTTATTTTGTCCCTGAGACCCTTCTCGTTTAATAGCGAAATCACCTAATGACATGGTCAATTCATCTTTATGAATTCCTTTGAGTGTGTATCCCATAATTCGGTCTTTCGAACGACTGTTCTTAAATACATCTAATAAAGAGTTTCCCTTGGCATGAGATGAATAAGACAACCCAACCGGCTCCTGATCTTGTGAAATAAATGAGTAAAAAGATTGAAAAATAGGAATAAATTCTTCGATAAAAGCTTCTCTTTTTCGATAAACCACATCACCTGCAGCAGCCATCACCTCTTCCCAAACTAAATAAAGTTCCTCATCAACAGGAGATTCGCTTTTCAATAAAGAATTTCGTTGCTGTAATGCCTTATTGTATCGAATCAAAGCATCCAGGTATTCTTTATCGTACTGAGATATTACTACATCTATAAAGCGACGGCGTTCATCGCTTCCACCTGCAATTAGTTCTGAATCAGAAGGAGAAACCATCACTAAAGGTAAAAAACCAATATGATCCGAAAGGCGACTATATTCCTTTTTATTTCGCCTAAACTGTTTCTTTTGATGACGTTTCTGTCCGCAATAAATTTCTTCAGATGAACCATCAGCCAATTCATAAAAACCTTGAATCATAAAGAAATCCTGATCATGACAGATATTTTGTGAATCAATCGGATTACCAGCACTTTTACAAAATGAAAGATAATATACCGCATCAAGCAGATTGGTTTTCCCCATGCCATTCAAGCCAAAAAAGCAATTCAGTTTGAGTGAGAAATCCTGTTCCACTTGCTCCAGATTCTTATAATTAAGTATAGAAATATGTTTTAATATCATGCAGGTTGTCTTTCTATTTAGAAACGCAAAATTAGAAATAAATTCGGGATTATAAGCAAAAATGAACTAAAGGAGAAATTTTAAAAAGAGAAAAGAAAAAAATATGCTTCTAAATTTTATTTATAAATATAAAAAAACTACTTTTGCTCACCAAATTAAGTTTAATTGTTAATAATAAAAGAATCATAATAAAATGGCAGAACAAGACAAAAAAGAACAGAAACTGAACATGGGAGATGCGCTTGACCTCTCTGAAGCGTTTTTGATGAAAAACAAAAAAGGTATTATCGGAGGTATCGTTGCAGTTATCATTATTATTGCTGCTTTCTTCGCTTACAAGTATCTTTATTTAGCTCCTCGTGAAGAAAAAGCTGAAATTGCAATATTCAAAGGAGAAGAGTATTTTGGAAATGACGCTTATGAAATAGCCCTTAATGGTGACAGTATTGGTTATAAAGGATTTATCAAAATTGCAAATGAATATAGCGGAACAAAAACAGCTAATCTATCTAAAGCTTATGCCGGTATCTGCTATGCACAATTAGGGAAATACAACGAAGCACAAAAGTATCTGAATGAATTTAACGGCGACGACCAAATGGTATCTCCTGCAATCCTGGGAGCTTTAGGAAATTGCTATGCACAACTAAACCAACTGGACAAAGCTACTTCAACTCTATTGGATGCTGCAAAGAAAGCAGATAACAACACGCTGAGCCCTATTTATTTATTACAGGCTGGTTTAATTATGGAGAAACAAGGCAAATATGCAGATGCTATTGAAGCCTACACCTCTATTAAAGATAAATATTTCAATTCTTATCAGGCTATGGATATTGATAAGTATATTGAAAGAGCTACAGCTTTAAAGAAATAAGAACTATTCCTTATATATAAAGTAGAGACGTTGCATAGCAACGTCTCTACTTTTTTAATTAATAAAAAAAAGAAAAGTATGGCAACAGCTTATCACAACCTTTCTGAGTACGATTTTAATTCTGTACCCAACGCAGAGTCTATGAAATTCGGGATTGTTGTTTCTGAATGGAACAGCAAGATTACTGGTGCTCTCCTTGATGGAGCCGTAAATACATTAATGAAGCACGGAGCTAAAAAAGAAAATATAATGGTAAAATGCGTTCCTGGAAGTTTTGAACTGACTTTTGGTGCAAACCAAATGTTGGAAAACTGCGATGTGGATGCAATTATTATTTTAGGATGTGTTATTAAAGGAGAAACGCCACATTTTGATTATGTCTGCATGGGCGTAACACAAGGAGCTACACAATTAAACGTAACAGGCGATATACCAGTAATTTACGGCCTTATAACTACTAACACAATGGAGCAGGCAGAGGATCGTAGTGGTGGCAAATTAGGGAACAAAGGTGACGAATGTGCTATTACTGCAATAAAAATGATCGATTTTATTTGGAGTTTTAAAAAATAGTTGTACCTTTGCATCGCAATCGGAAATAAAGGGCAAATACCAGAGTGGCCAAATGGGGCAGACTGTAAATCTGCTGTCTTTCGACTTCGGTGGTTCGAATCCATCTTTGCCCACAAAATTTCTAATGCGGAAGTAGCTCAGTTGATAGAGCATTAGCCTTCCAAGCTGAGGGTCGCGGGTTTGAGTCCCGTCTTCCGCTCCATCAAAAAGAGAATCTAATAATTTAGATTCTCTTTTTTTATTTATTCCACACCATAAAAGGTTATCTGGATTAAATACAATAATTGTGAATTGTATTATCTTTGTAACCCAAATTCAAGATAACAAACATCATGAACAAGCAACCACTTCTAGGGATGACTCTCAGCGAATTACAAGATATATCTCGTAATCTGGGAATGCCAAAATTCACTGCTAAACAAATTGCAGCATGGATATATGATAAAAAAGTCGTCTCAATAGACGAAATGACTAATCTTTCACTAAAACAACGAGAGAAGCTAAATGAAGAATATGAAATTGGCGCAAGCTCTCCTATTGAAGCAATGCGTTCTGTAGATGGTACTATAAAATATCTCTTCCGTACTCCAGATAATAATTTTATTGAATCCGTATATATCCCAGATGATGATCGGGCAACACTATGCGTATCTTCACAAGTTGGTTGCAAAATGAATTGCAAGTTTTGTATGACCGGCAAGCAAGGTTTTACTGCAAATCTTAATGCAAACCAAATTATCAATCAAATTTATTCTATCCCAGAAAGAGAAAAGCTAACTAATATAGTTCTAATGGGAATGGGAGAACCTCTCGACAATTTGGATGAAGTACTTAAAGCTTTAGAAGTTCTGACTTCTGATTACGGTTATAAATGGAGTTCAAAACGAATAACAGTATCTACCGTTGGTTTACAAAAAGGACTCAGACACTTTTTAGAAAAGAGCAATTGTCATTTAGCCATTAGTATTCATTCACCACTACCAGCTCAACGATCAGAGTTGATGCCTGCAGAAAAAGCTTTTTCGATAACAGAAATAGTAGACTTGCTACGTAATTACGATTTTAGCAAGCAACGCCGTCTATCCTTTGAATATATTGTATTCAAAGGGGTAAACGACTCTCTTATCTATGCAAAAGAACTGGTTAAACTCTTAAGAGGGCTGGACTGCCGGATAAATCTTATTCGTTTCCATGCAATTCCGAACGTTGACCTGAATGGTGCAGACATGGATACAATGATAAAGTTTCGTGACTATCTTACAGCGCATGGACTTTTCACTACAATACGTGCATCACGTGGAGAAGATATATTTGCAGCGTGTGGAATGCTATCTACAGCAAAGGAACAAGAGAAAAACAGTTAAAAACTTTAATATTTCAATTTAATACTCTACCTTAGTTACCTATTTAAGTAAAAACTAATATCACAGATTAAAGAATGGAAGATAATAATAAAATACGGATTGGTATTACCCAAGGGGATATCAACGGTGTAGGATATGAAGTTATTTTAAAGACTTTTTCCGATCAGGCAATGCTTGAGCTTTGTACTCCTATCATTTATGGTTCGCCTAAAGTTGCAGCATATCATCGCAAAGCATTGGACTTATCTACAAACTTTAGTATAATTAATACGGCTTCAGAAGCACCGCATAATAAACTTAGTGTTGTTAATTGTACAGACGACGAAATAAAAGTTGAGTTTACCAAGCCTACCCCAGAAGCGGGTAAAGCAGCTTACGAAGCTTTAGAAAAAGCTGTGGAAGAGTATAAAAAAGGATTAATTGATGTAATTATTACTGCACCCATTAACAAAAATACCATTCAATCAAAAGATTTCTATTTCCCCGGACACACTGAATATCTGGAAGATAAATTAGGAGAAGGAAATAAATCGTTAATGATCTTAATGAAGGATGATTTTCGTGTAGCATTGGTTACTGGTCATATACCAGTAGCAGATATTGCGAAATCTATAACTAAGGAAAAAATCATTGAAAAAATAGAAATATTTAATAGATCTTTAAAACAAGATTTCAGAATAGACAGTCCTCGAATTGCAGTATTAGCTCTTAATCCACATGCAGGAGATAATGGATTAATTGGCAAAGAAGAAGAAGAAATTATTATTCCGGCAATTAAAGAAATGTCTGAAAAAGGAATTCAGTGTTTCGGACCTTACCCAGCTGACGGATTTATGGGAGCTGGAAATTTTACTCATTTTGACGGAATACTTGCCATGTATCATGATCAAGGATTAGCACCTTTCAAAAGTATTGCAATGGACGAAGGTGTAAATTATACTGCAGGACTTCCTGTAATCAGAACTTCTCCGGCTCACGGAACAGCTTACGACATAGCCGGACAAGGCTTGGCTTCAGAAGATTCTTTCCGTCAGGCTATTTACGTTGCTATTGATGTATTCCGTAACCGTCGTTTTGATAAGGAAATACATGCTAATCCGCTTCGCAAGCAGTATTATGAAAAACGTGATGATAGCGACAAACTGAAGCTCGACACTATTGATGACGAAATTTAAAGATTAACAACAACTTATGAAATTTGCTATAATCTCAGCCGGAGAAGGCTCCCGTCTGGCACAAGAAGGGGTAAAACAGCCAAAACCTCTGGTTCCTCTTAACGGCATGGCTATGATTGATCGTCTCATAGATATTTTTATGAAGAATGATGCTACTTCCATTGCTATTATAATCAACAACGAGCATGAGCAGACTAAGAAACACCTGGCAGAACTGCAAAAAAAATATCCACTGGAGATTATTATTAAAAGTACTCCTGGATCAATGCATAGTTTCTTTGAACTAATGCCATTGCTCAAAGACGATAAATTTTGTTTAACGACCGTTGATACTATATTTGATGAAGCTGAATTTACTGCATATATAGAGAACTTCAAAGCATCTGAAAATGACGGATTTATGGCTGTAACAGATTATATTGATGATGAAAAGCCATTATTTATTGCAGCAAACGATTCACTTGATATTACCGGATATTACGATACAAAAACGCCCGAATGCAATTATATTTCGGGTGGTATTTACTGTCTTACTCCATCTTGTCTGGAGACCTTACAACATTGTATGGATAAAGGGTTAACAAGAATGCGACAGTTTCAGCGGGCATTAGTAGAAGAAGGCAAAAAACTGAAAGCATATCCTTTTAGTAAAATTCTGGATGTAGATCATGCAGAAGATATTGCAAAAGCAGAAGCTTTTCTTAAAGAGCCTTTTCCTATTGTCGGCATAGATCGTGGAAACAAGTATTCTCCAAATAAGGCTGGAAGTGATGCCTTAATATTCAGTAGAGTAAAAGAGAGTCTTGAAAAACGCGGTTATAGAGTTCGCACATATACAGAGAATCATTTTATTGATCAGCCAATGTTTGCACCAGTAGTTTTTACAATGGCTCGTAGCAAGATGATGCTGGACATTCTTGATTTACTTGAACAAGAAGATGCACTGATTATCAATTCTCCCAAAGGTATCCGAAATTCCGGAAGATTAGAAATGACATCCCTATTGCTCTCTGCAGATATTCCATCTCCAGTTAGTACGATTCTTTTTACTAATAAAGATATCAAAGAACAAGAAGTTCCTAGCTTTCCATTCTGGATTAAACGCGGAGATGGACATGCGCTTGTTAAAGAAGATGTTAGTTTTGTACAAAACGAACAAGAAGCTTCTGCTGTTTTACACGATTTCAATAACAGAGGCATTAAATTGGCTGTGGCCAACGAACATCTGAAAGGAGATTTAATTAAATTCTATGGTGTAGCAGAAAATAACTTCTTTTACTGGTTCTACCCCTCCCCTACAGTTAATAGTAAATTTGGCTTGGAAGCAATAAACGGAGAAGCAAAAGGCTATCCCTTCTCAGAAGAAGAATTAAAAGGTTATTGTGAGGAAGCAGCCAATAAGCTTGGACTTTCTGTTTATGGAGGAGATTGTATTGTTTCTTCCACCGGAGAAATACGAATTATTGATTTTAATGACTGGCCCAGCTTTGCACCATGCAGCAACCAAGCAGCAGAAGCAATTACCGATCTTATAGTAAAAAAGATGCAAGATGGAAAAAGAAATTAGAAAAATGGAGCTGGAAGCTTCATTAAAATCGCTGGATACCGAAGAATTCATTGATATTCATTTTTACCGGCCGATAGGATATCGCTGGGCTTTATTTTTCAAACGATTAGGAATCTCTCCAAATACGGTTACCGTAGCAAGTATATTTCTTGGAGTTGCTGCAGGAATTCTTTTTTATTTTGAAGATATCAAGATGACGCTCTGCGGAATTTTCTTATTAATATGGGCTAATTCCTATGATAGTGCAGACGGACAACTAGCTCGCCTAACCGGACAAAAATCCGAAATCGGACGTATTCTTGATGGTGTTAGTGGTGATTTTTGGTTTATCACAATTTACGCCTGCATTTGTTTACGCCTCACTCCGGAATGGGGAATATGGATTTGGTTGTTAGCTGCAATTACAGGGTTCTTTCATAGCAAACAAGCTGCAATGGCCGATTACTATCGCAATATTCATTTGTTTTTCCTAAAAGGAAAAGCCGGAAGCGAACTCGATAATTCCGCTCAACAGAAAGAATTATTTAAATCACTGTCATGGAAGAATGATTTTGTTAGAAAATTATTTATATTCTTCTATAAAAATTATACAGCTTCTCAGGAACAATTAACTCCTAAATTTCAGTTACTATTCAACAGTATAAAAGAAAAAAACGGAGATAATATTCCTCAAAATTTTAGAGATGAATTCAGAGCTTTAAGCAAACCGTTGATGAAATATACCAATATATTATCATTCAATACCAGAGTTATTGCCTTGTTTATAAGTCTTCTGATTGACGAACCGTGGATATACTTTGTATTCGAACTAACGGTACTTAATATTTTACTAGTATATATGATAATGAGCCATGAATCATTCTGTGCAAGGTTAAATAAAAAAATATCTTAATATATTTTAGTGTGAGTAATAACTATCGTAACATATTCTTTTTAATTGGTATAATTGCTATTGTAATTATGCTCTTCACTTTTGACATGAAGTTTGATGAACTTTTAAGCAATTTAAAAAGAGCAGGATTATGGTTTCCGATAGTAATGTTATTATGGGTGTTTATTTACATGATAAATGCACTTTCCTGGTACATGATCATTAATGATGATGGAACAAAAAAAGTACCATTTCTAAAAGTATATAAATATACAATTACAGGATTTGCGCTTAATTATGCTACCCCGATAGGATTAATGGGAGGCGAACCTTACCGAATTATGGAATTAACTCCCTACGTTGGAGTAAGCAAAGCCACATCTTCTGTTATTCTGTATGTAATGATGCACATTTTTGCCCATTTCTGTTTTTGGTTTTCATCCATTTTTCTGTTTATTATTCTTTATCCGGTTAATATACCGACTGGAATTATGCTAATCTTCGCTGGTCTTTTTTGCCTTTTTTTTATTTACTTTTTCGTTAAAGGCTACAAAAACGGAATGGCAGTAAAGGCGCTCCGTCTATGCAAAAAAATTCCTTTTCTTAAGAACTGGGCTACTCGCTTTGCAACAGAAAAAAAAGAGACTCTAGAACGAATAGATAGTCAGATTGCAGATTTACACAAACAACGAAAAAAGACTTTCTACACCTCTTTATGCCTGGAATTTACAACCAGAATTATCGGAAGTCTGGAAGTTTTTTTCATTCTGAAGATTCTTACTCCAGATGTTAATTTCCTGAATTGTATTCTTATTATGGCATTTACAACCTTGTTTTCTAATCTATTTTTCTTCTTGCCCATGCAATTGGGAGCACGAGAAGGAGGAATGGCTATTGCAACCGGAGAACTAGGATTGACAGGAGCCTTCGGTATATATACAGGTTTAATAACCAGGGTACGAGAACTGATATGGATAGGTATTGGTATGCTGCTAATGAAAGTAGGCAATAAAAACAAGATACTCTCAAATAATAATATAAATGAAACAATTCAATAACATAAAAGGAATTATTTTCGATTACGGAGGCACAATAGATACAAATGGAAAGCATTGGGCCGAAGTACTATGGAGCAGATATAAAGAACTAAATATCCCTGTAAGTAAAGAAGACTTTAAAAAGGCATACGTACATGGTGAACGAACATTGGCTACTCAGCCATTAATTAAACCGTCTCATGATTTTTATGACGTTTTGCTAATTAAAGCAAAAATTCAAATTGAATATTTAATTCAGCAAGGTTTTCTATCAAGCTCAGAACAAACGGATAAATACCCGGAAGAGATTGCAAAAGGCTGTTATAACTTTGCCAAAGAGATGGTCAATAAGTCTCTTTTTGTAGTCAAAAGGTTATCGCTTAAACATAAATTAACTCTTGTTTCAAACTTTTACGGAAACATCAACAAAGTACTGGAAAACTTTGGTTTACTTTGTAACTTTAGTAGCGTAATTGAATCTGCTGTTGTTGGAGTAAGAAAGCCCGATCCGGCTATTTTTACTCTGGGCGTTCGTGAGCTTGGATTTGAAGCACACGAAGTTGTTGTTATAGGCGATTCTTTTTCAAAAGACATTATTCCCGCTAAGGCTGCTGGTTGTCGTACCATCTGGCTAAAAGGAGAAGGATGGGGTGAAGAAACAGATGATTCTGTTCCTGATGCTATTATTACAGACTTAGAACAATTATTAAATATATTATAATTTTTAAACCTAAAAATAGAAAATATAGCCCACTAAGCTATAAAAGAATTGTAGTTATGGAAAATGTAAATGTAAAACCGGCAACGGGGAAACTAGGTGTATTGTGTGTAGGTTTAGGTGCAGTTACTTCTACTTTTATTGTAGGAACATTAATGGCTCGTAAAGGTTTGGCTAAGCCTGTTGGTTCACTTTCGCAATTGGCCACTATGCGTGTAGGAAAAGGAAAAGATAAGCAATATAAGAAAATTACTGAAGTAGTTTCTTTAACTGACTTAAACGATGTAGTATTTGGCGCATGGGATATTTTTGCTGACAATGCTTATGAATCGGCTATTCATGCAGAAGTTTTAAAAGAAAAAGATATCAATCCGGTAAAGGATGAATTGGAAGCAATCAAACCAATGCCTGCGGTATTCGATCAAAATTTCGTTAAACGTTTACATGGAACACACGTTAAACCAGAAGCTTCACGTTGGGATTTAACAGAACAAGTTCGTGAAGACATCCGTAACTTTAAGGCTGCAAACAATTGCGAACGCGTTGTTGTTATCTGGGCTGCAAGTACAGAAGTTTATTTGCCGTTGAGCGACGAACATATGACTCTTGCTTCTTTCGAAAAAGCAATGAAAGAAGACAATAAAGAATTAATTGCTCCAAGTATGTGTTATGCATATGCTGCCGTTGCAGAAGGATGTCCTTTCATTATGGGTGCACCTAACTTATGCGTTGATACTCCAGCTATGTGGGAACTTTCTAAGAAAACAAGTACTCCTATTGCCGGTAAAGACTTCAAGACAGGACAAACATTGATGAAAACTGTGCTTGCTCCAATGTTGAAGACTCGTATGCTTGGTCTTGACGGTTGGTTCTCTACAAACATCTTAGGAAACAGAGACGGTGAAGTACTTGACGATCCAGATTCATTCAAGACAAAAGAAGTTAGTAAGCTTTCTGTTATCGAAACAATCCTTGACGGAGAAGAACATCCAGAACTTTACGGAAACATCTTCCACAAAGTTCGTATCAATTATTACCCACCACGTAACGACAACAAAGAAGGATGGGACAATCTTGATATTTTCGGATGGATGGGTTACCCAATGCAGATCAAAGTAGATTTCCTTTGCAGAGACTCTATTCTTGCTGCTCCACTTTTGCTTGACCTTGTATTATTCTCTGATCTTGCAAAACGCGCAGGACGTTATGGCATTCAAGACTGGTTGTCATTCTACCTGAAGAGCCCAATGCACGATTTCGAGCACAAACCAGTTCACGACTTATTCCAACAATTCACAATTTTGAAAAACAATCTTCGTGAAATGGGTGGATATGAAGCTGACGAATGTGTAGACTAATATTATACTAAGAAATAACTTAAGCGGATAGTGCTGAACAAGCATTATCCGCTTTTCTTTTAACCTTATTTCTGCCAAAACTGCTTGTAAGCTCAAAACAAATTTGTAATTTTGTCATATAATTAAAGGAAATATGACTAGATCTGAGATTCAACAAGTAAAGCAACGATTCGGTATTATCGGTAATACGGAAACACTGAATAGAGCCATCGATATTGCTATCCAAGTGGCTCCGACCGATTTATCTGTATTAATCACAGGAGAAAGCGGTGTTGGTAAAGAAAGTTTTCCTCAAATTATACATCAGTACAGCCGCCGGAAACACGGACAATATATAGCAGTAAACTGTGGAGCTATTCCTGAAGGAACTATTGATTCTGAGCTTTTTGGCCACGAAAAAGGAGCTTTTACAGGAGCTATAGGCGAACGTAAAGGTTACTTCGGGGAAGCTGATGGTGGTACTATATTTCTTGATGAAGTGGGAGAATTGCCTCTCCCAACCCAGGCACGCCTGCTAAGAGTACTGGAAAGTGGAGAATTTATTAAAGTTGGTTCATCAAAAGTGCAAAAAACAGATGTACGTATTGTTGCGGCAACAAATGTAAACCTGCGCGAAGCAATTTCTTCCGGAAAATTTCGTGAGGATCTTTATTACAGACTAAACACAGTTCCAGTGCAGATTCCACCTTTACGTGAACGCCCTGAAGATATTGTACTTTTATTCCGCAAATTTGCTTCAGACTTTGCCGAGAAATATCGCATGCCAGCTATTCAATTATCCGAAGATGCTAAACGAGTACTGGTATCTTATTCCTGGCCTGGAAATGTGCGTCAGCTAAAGAATATTACAGAACAGATATCAATTATTGAAACCAACCGCGAAATTACCCCGGCTATTCTTCATACTTATCTTCCTGAACAACCAGGAGAGAAGTTACCTATGCTTTTTGGAGGCAAACAGCAAGGCAAAACTTTTGAAAGCGAACGGGAAATTCTTTACCAGGTATTGTTCGATATGCGACAAGATGTTACAGAACTAAAGAAACTGGTACATGATATTATGACGGATAAGGCACAACCTGTTGCATCACAAACAGTAGTCAACCATGTACCTACCATCAATATTCCTTCAAACAACAATATTTCATCCGTACACTCTATTAACGTGGAAGATGATATTCAGGATACAGAGGAATATGTGGAAGAGTCTCTTTCTTTAGACGATCTTGAAAAGGAGATGATTAGAAAAGCACTGCAAAAGCATCATGGTAAACGTAAAAACGCAGCTAAAGATTTAAATATCTCCGAGCGCACACTATACAGAAAAATAAAAGAATATGGATTGGATAAATAAATTAAAACAACCGCTCGCTTTACTATCATTGCTTATATTGATGAGTTCGTGCAAGATTGGATATAAGTTTAACGGTTCGTCTATCGACTATACCAAGATAAAGACTATATCTATCGCAACCTTTCCTATAAAGTCAGATTACGTATATGCACCATTGGCTACTAAATTCAATGACGATTTGAAAGATATCTTTATCCGTCAGACTCGTTTGAGCCTTGTTCCACGTAACGGAGATTTAAACATTGAAGGAGAAATTACCGGTTATCAGCAGCTAAATAAAACTGTTAAAGCCGACGGATATGCATCAGAAACAGAACTTCGTATCACGGTCGTTGTACGTTTTGTCAACAACAAAGATCATTCGCAGGACTTAAATGACCAACAATTCACGGCTTTCCGGAATTATAATTCATCTCTGATGCTGACGGCTGTTCAGGATCAGTTGATTGCTGAGATGACAAAAGAAATAACAGAACAGATCTTTAACGCTACAGTAGCAAACTGGTAATTTCAATGAACGCTCAGAATCTGCAACAATGGATTTCTCATCCCGAAAGTCTTAATAGAGATACGCTTTACGAACTGAGAACAATACTGGCACACTACCCGTATTTTCAATCAGCCCGATTGCTTTATCTAAAGAACTTATATTTACTCCACGATCTTTCATTTGGTCAGGAGTTACGAAAAGCAGCACTTTATGTTGCCGATCGTCGTGTTCTTTTTAACTTGATAGAAGGAGATAAATACGTTATTGAGCCAAAGAAAAAAGAAGATCCTTCTTTAATGAATGATGAGCCAAATCTGGATCGTACATTATCACTCATTGATTCATTCCTTTCATCACTGCCGGAAGAGCCGCTTCCTGTAAAAATGGAGTATGATTTATCGACCGACTATACAACTTATCTTCTTCAGGAAGACAGCGATATTGTTCCAGATGAATCTACCGATAAAAAAGAAGTACCAACGCCTAAATTAAGAGGTCAGGAATTAATTGACGGATTCATAGAGAAAGCAGAGAACGAGGACATTATAAAATTGCAAATTTCGGAAGAAAAAGAAGAAAAAACTACTGAGCTCATAGAAAATGTAACTGATGAAAATGAGGACGATGAGAGTTATTTTACCGAAACTTTAGCAAAAATATATGTAAAACAACAAAGATATTCCAAGGCACTTGAAATAATTAAAAAATTAAGTTTGAAATATCCGAAAAAAAATGCTTACTTTGCAGACCAAATAAGATTTTTGGAAAAATTGATTATTAACGCTAAATCAAAATAACGAAATGTATTTATTATTAATTATCCTAATTGTCATAGCAGCAATACTATTGAGCTTTATTGTTTTGATACAAAACTCAAAAGGTGGAGGCCTTTCTTCAGGCTTTTCATCATCAAATCAAATCATGGGTGTTCGTAAAACGACAGACTTCCTTGAAAAAGCTACATGGGGATTAGCTGCTGCCATCGTAGTATTAAGTATCATTACTTCTTATACTATGCCAGCTAATACAGCTGAAGGCTCTGCTATTCTTGAACAAGCACAAAAAGAAGAAAAAACAAATCCGATGAATACACCGGCTGGTTTTGCAACTCCAAAGACAGAAACAGCACCTGCTGCTGCTCCTGCACAAGCTCCGGCTGCAGGTTCTTCAGAAGCTACTCCTGCTCAACAAGCACCTGCTAAACCTGCAAAATAAAAAGATTTATCTAATAAAAGATATAAGGAAGAGGTAAGCTGTATATACAGTTTTACCTCTTTTTTTATTCTAACAACCAATAGCCTTATCTCCTTTTCTAGCTAAACCGCAAAGCTATCTTTCATTTGCATAAACTTTTGCTACGTATCAATCTATATAATAGCATACAAAACTGCACTGCAGTTCTCCTGCCATAAGATAATGCAGTTGACTACACGATTACTATTAAGGCCCTATGAAAACAATCGAACCTCCTGCCATAAGATAATGCAGCTTACTATCCTTTGAATATACCAGATAGTTCGTACCCTACAGAAGAGCATTTGCTTAAACATCAGTTGATTGAGATTATTTAATATGGAATAACTGGAAACTATAAAAAACATATCCAGGTATAAAAGAATTATTGTACAAAAGAATGTAATCTTCTGTACAAAAGAAATAATTCCCTTGTACAAAAGATTGCATTCTTTTGTACAAGGGAATAAAAAAACTCCCCGAAAGAATTATAATTCATTTCGGGGAGTTTCTGTTATATCTATTAATTACGCCTCACGTCCGTGACAGTTTTTAAACTTTTTACCGCTACCGCAAGGACAAGGATCATTACGTCCTACTGTTTTCTCTACACGAATTGGCTCTTTTTTAACCTCACGTGTATCATGCTGAGCTGCAGCTTGCTGATTAGGATCAGTTAAATCAGTCTTTTCAGTACGATACTTACTGTAATCCTGTTGAATTTCCGGAGCAGCCTGCTTTACTTCTTCAGGTTCCTGGAAAGGAATCTTACCACGCATTAAAGATGAAACTGTGTTGTTATTAATCTTATTAACCATCTCGTCAAACAAGTTCACAGATTCAAGTTTATAAATCAACAACGGATCTTTTTGTTCGTAGCTAGCATTCTGTACAGAATGTTTAAGTTCATCCAATTCACGAAGATTTTCTTTCCAGCCTTCGTCAATGTTATGAAGAAGAATAGTCTTTTCGTATGCAGTTACCGCTTCTTTACTTTCATTTTCATAAGCTGCTTTCAGATTACAAGTGATGTTATACATACGTTTGCCATCTGTAATTGGAATAAGAATGTTTTCAAAACGATTACCTTGTTCTTCGTACACCTTCTTAATAACCGGATTGGCAACGTTAGCCATACGTTCTGTTCTACGTTTAAAGGTAGCCATAGCAGCATCAAAAGTACGATCTACAAGCTTTTCAATTTTTGTATTTCTTGATTCTTCTTCAGTATAAGGAATATCCATTGCAAATGTTTGGAGGATTTCCATTTTAGAATCTTCGTATTCTTTACCTTCAATAGCGTTGGCACAACGATCCCATATCATATTTACGATATCCATACCAATACGTTCGCCCATTAAAGCGTGGCGACGTTTAGTGTAGATTACTGTACGTTGTTTGTTCATAACATCATCATACTCAAGCAGACGTTTACGAATACCGAAGTTGTTTTCTTCAACCTTCTTCTGAGCACGTTCAATTGAATTAGAGATCATTTTGTGTTCAATCATCTCGCCTTCTTTGAATCCTAATTTATCCATTACCCCGGCAATACGATCTGAAGAGAACAAACGCATCAAATCATCTTCCAAAGAAACAAAGAATACAGAAGAACCCGGGTCGCCCTGACGTCCTGAACGACCTCTTAACTGACGGTCTACACGACGTGATTCATGACGCTCTGTACCAATGATAGCCAAACCACCGGCAGCTTTAACTTCCGGACTTAACTTGATATCGGTACCACGACCGGCCATATTTGTAGCAATAGTTACTGTACCTTTAAAACCTGCCTGAGCAACAATATCAGCTTCCTTCTGGTGAAGTTTTGCATTCAACACGTTGTGTTCAATCTTACGCATGGTAAGCATCTTACTCAACATCTCAGAAATTTCAACCGAAGTAGTACCCACCAATACCGGACGACCAGCATTTACCAAAGATTCAATCTCTTCGATTACAGCTTTATACTTTTCACGTTTTGTTTTATATACGCGGTCGTTCAAGTCTTTACGGAGAATTGGACGGTTTGTTGGAATAACAACCACATCCAGTTTATAGATATCCCAAAGTTCACCCGCTTCTGTTTCGGCAGTACCGGTCATACCAGAAAGCTTGTGATACATACGGAAGTAGTTCTGTAAAGTAATTGTAGCAAATGTTTGTGTAGCAGCTTCAACCTTAACACGTTCCTTAGCTTCAAGAGCCTGGTGAAGACCGTCTGAATATCTACGACCTTCCATGATACGTCCGGTTTGCTCATCAACAATCTTCACTTGTCCTTCAATAACCACATACTCATCATCTCTCTCAAACATTGTATATGCCTTAAGCAATTGGTTGATGGTATGAACACGTTCAGACTTAATAGCGAAGTTAGTCATCAATTCATCTTTTCTGATCTGCTTTTCTTCATCGCCCAGATTTTCATTTTCAAGTTCTGAAAGCTGAGAAGCAATATCAGGCAACACGAACAATGTAGGGTCGGGAGAATTACCTGTAAGTAAGTCAACACCTTTATCAGTAAGGTCTACACTATTCAGTTTTTCATCGATAACGAAATACAATGGTTCAACAGCTTCAGGCATACGCTTGTTATTCTGTTCCATGTAGATTTCTTCAGTTTTAAGCATTCCGGCTTTAATTCCCGGTTCACTTAAGAACTTAATCAATGCTTTATTTTTAGGCAAAGCTTTATGACTGCGGAACAAAGCAAGGAAACCTTCTTCCTGATCTTTCTTATCTTCAGAAGCAATTAAACGTTTTGCATCCGACAAATATTTTGTAGCTAATATTTTCTGTACATTAACAATCTTTTCTACTTCAGGACATAATTCCTCAAAAAGCTGATCTTCACCTTTAGGAACCGGACCTGAAATAATAAGAGGAGTACGGGCATCATCAATCAATACAGAGTCAACCTCATCGACAATTGAATAGTTATGCTGACGTTGCACTAAATCTTTTGGACTAACCGCCATATTGTCACGAAGGTAGTCGAAACCAAATTCGTTGTTTGTTCCGAAAGTAATATCAGCAAGATAAGCTTTACGGCGAGCATCTGAGTTTGGTTGGTGTTTATCAATACAGTCAACGCTTAATCCGTGGAACATGTATAAAGGTCCCATCCATTCCGAGTCACGTTTTGACAAATAGTCATTTACAGTAACCACGTGTACACCATTTCCGGTCAATGCGTTAAGGAATACCGGTAAGGTAGCCACCAAAGTTTTACCTTCACCAGTTGCCATTTCGGCAATCTTACCTTTATGAAGAACCACACCACCAAAGAGCTGAACATCATAATGGACCATATTCCAAGTTATTTCAGTACCTCCGGCAATCCAGTGATTCTGGTAAATAGCTTTATCTCCTTCAATACGAACAAAATCTTTAGTAGTAGCAAGTGTGCGGTCAAAATCGGTAGCAGTAACTTCTATCGTTTCATTTTCAGAGAATCTCTTAGCAGTTTCCTTTACAATAGAGAAAGCAACAGGAAGAACCTCATCAAGAGCTACTTCATATTTATCAAGAACAGCCTTCTCAAGCTTATCAATTTGCAAGAATAAATCTTCTCTTTCTTCTAGTTCTGTTGTTTCAACAGTAGCTTTCAGCTCTTCAATCTTTGCTCTTTCTTCAGTAGCTGAATCGTATATATATTTCTTAAGTTCTTCTGTTTTAGCACGAAGCGCATCATTGTCCAGTTTTGCAACATCTTCATACGCTGCTTTTATTTTATCTACCCATGGTTGGATCTCTTTCATATCCCTAGTGGATTTATTACCAAAGATAGCACTTAAAAATTCATTAAATCCCATTGTATTTTTGTTGTTAAATCATTATTAATCTTGTTTTTATGGCTGCAAAGATACATTAAAATGCTGACTTATTTAATTATAGCCAGCTGTTTTTTTATCTTAATATATTTGCAAGAGGAGCAGAAGAGCAGCCATTCGGTGCTCTGATTCTCATAGAACGAGCAATAGTAGGCGCGAAACAGTCAATATTGACCGGAGTATTTATAATTTCAGGCTTTACATTTCCTCCTAAGAAAATAAGTGGAGAAGGAACATAAGCTTTACGTACAACTTTGCTTTCTGAAGGAGAATCAGAATTAACAACAGTCCATCCCGGTAAAATTTCAAGAGTTAAATCACCAGAACGATTACGATTATATGAATTTCTCATCTTTTGAAGCTCGGGAGTCCAGGCTCCTTGCAACAATCGATAAGATGAATAGACTTCTTTTACACCACTAAACTGAATCAGGAAATCAGAAGCTTTGGCAAGAACGTCGTTTAAGTTCAGCTGCTTCTTTTCAATCAGTTTGTGATTCAAATATAATTGCAAGTCATTATGCGCTTCAATATACTGTCCTTCGCCATAAACAGCCATAAGATACATGTTAAGAAGTGCAGCACAACGATCTAAATAAAACTCACCACCAGGAATACGATATCTTTCCAGTTCCGGGCCTTCAGCATCCACATATCCGGTAGAATTAATGCAAAACAAAACATTGTTTAGCCCTACCTTTTTATCAATAATATCCAGAAGCTCGCCAATACTTTTATCTAGTCTCACGTAGGTATCCTGCATCTCCAAAGCGCACTCTTTAGCACTTTTATGATCGTAATTACCTGCATAATAAGTTAAAGAAAGTAAGTCGGGAGTTTCGTCCTGCCCCATAGTACTGTTTGCAAGTATATCTAAAAGGAAGTTGTTGATTTCTTCATTAATAAACGGACTTGTTTTCAGTTTTCTGAACTTACTTTTCTTTGCTTCATCAAAGTTATAAGAGAATGTTTCCTGAGCAAACTGAGACGTCAGGTATTTATAATCAGCAACCGGACGAGCTGGTGTCCAAACCATTCCGCTAATACGGAAATCAATAGCTTTCCTATCGTTATATTGACTTACAAACCAGGGGAAATCATTATAATAGGTAGATCCGCACCATTTGCCTGTATCATCATTCAACCAGAAAGCACCATTACCAGCGTGCCCTGCTCCAAAGATTGCAGCTTCGCGATATGGGGCAATAGAATAAACCAGACCTTTACCCTGAGTAGCAACTTTCAGTTCATCGGCAACGGTAGAAACCATTAGCTGAGAAGCAGAGGTTGTTTCGGTAGTGTAATTACCCATAAAATTGCGGTCATCCACGCAATTCTTTATCCGTAGTGTAGAAATATCAAGCCAATCCTCTCCTGTTATTCCATTAACAGTTGGAACTGTTCCGGTATAAAGAGCAGCAACAGAAGATGCCCTGTCCGGATTTGAAAAACCAAACTCTGCATTTCTGTATACCCGTCCATCTTTCCATAAGCGCTTAAAACCTTTTTCTCCATAAAGAGAAGAAAAAGCTTCAATATAATCGGTACGAAGCTGATCAACAGTCAGGCCAACAACAAGTTTAGGTGTTGTTAGCTGAGACGGAGTCTGAGCCTGGAGTCCCGTTATAGTTAGTACGGTTATTATTGATGTGAGTAAACTTCTCATTTATTTCTTTTGTAATTCAGACATACATAGTTCAAGGAACGTATCCACAAACAGAGTGCCAAAGGTACAACAGCTAAATTAATTTTTTGGGGTAGTAAGCAGAAAAACACTATAAAAAGTGTTAAAACCGCCAAATTAGCCAATTGATAAGG
>Ga0183095_10318_pt1 | contig 199401 bp, 149 predicted proteins | sample BioMet4_FD_130346 | JGI IMG/M metagenome (GOLD analysis project Ga0183095, IMG submission 130346) | Microbial communities from bioreactor (seeded with sewage sludge) at LBNL, California, USA - Biofuel metagenome 4 (v2) (version 3) | ecosystem: Engineered > Bioreactor > Anaerobic > Unclassified ...
GCTACCGAATGGAAAATAGAAAAACAATACTAAAAAAAGAAGTTAAACGAGGACGACCGAGGAAGAATCCTGTTACCGAATAAAACAGGGAATCAACTTTGCCAAAAAACAGCCATCTGCATGTTGCAAGTTACACACGCAAGGCTCAAAGTGGAAATCGTCAAACAGACCACAACAGGAAAGCAAAACAGACTGGAGAAATCGTCAAACAGAGCCACCGTCAGCCACGCACGGTTCTCAGCGGTGGCCCGATTTGAAATTTATAAATCGATTTTGTTGCAGAATAAATAATTATTACTAAATTTGCAAACTAGATTATAAATAACTGAACAATAGCATTATATATATTTAATCTCTTAACTTAATGAAACAATTATTTATCTTCCCCAGCATTGCCTGCTTGCTCTTAATGGCATCTTGTTCCAAAGACTTGTCCGTCTACAATGGTCCTTCGGACTCAGGCGAAAACAACGTTGAGCATTTTATTTCCACGGAAGCGATGGACGTTCCTATCAAAGAAGGTTATGTCACGATCGTCACATTAGGAAAAGACACATTGGCAGCAGCCGTGTCAGAAATGAGCATCATCGTACCTAAGACTGCAACTTCCACCAAAGCAGGCGAACAATATTCAGCCAATGTAGGTATTACTTATGTCCCTGTCGCCGAATATGGTAACAATATTGGAACCTTGAATAACAAATATGCACTTAACCAAGTCGTTTGCTTCGAGGACTCGAAAAACGGAGACTATGATTACAATGATTTTGTATTTAGAGTAAAATATGAGAGATTTGGAAACATCTTCGGTTTCTGCATTCAACCTATTGCATTGGGCTCTTCGAAATCATTCAAACTCGGTTGCATTGTCTATTCCGGCAACAACAAAGGTGAAGAGCAAATATATAAAGGCCTGATTACTGAAAATGATAAAAATTGCCGTGAGCAATATTTCGATGGACAACAAGGCTTTATCAATACTGGCATCAACAAGCAAATTAATCAGAAAGTAGATGGCGTGGTGAGGGGATTGCACGGATATGAAGCTTCCTCTTTTCATCGCTGGAAACTTACCGGCAATATGGTAAAGAACTATATGAGGGTTGAATGGTACATCCAATTGCAAGATGGAACAGAATTGTATGCCATTTCTTCACAATATGTTGACCAGTCTTTCGACAAATCACACCTCCCTTACGGGCTTGTCATAACAAATACCGGTTATGCCTACAGCCTGCTTTGGAGTTCCCCTCTATTCGACTTTGACTATCCGGTAGAAAGCACGCATATCAAGAACGTATACCCTGCACTCTGGGACTGGATGAATTCCAACAATAGTTTTTCACCAGAAACGATCTTCCAAAGAACCGAACTTTCTGTGAAGAATGCATTCCCTGCAACTGCGCTTGGGCTATATGCTATCAGTCTTTTTGACGAAGTGTCTCCAACTGAATATGGGACTAAGATGAATTACTAATAGTATATCGGAAAATAATTATAGGCTCGACATTGCAATTGCGATGTCGAGTTTTTTGTTATGAAAAAATAGTATACCAAAATGAAATTGTTGAGAACTTCTTTGGCTTTTGAATATTGGCGATTAGGCCTATCTTTGGAACTTGAAATTAATACACGCTTTAAACTATTTTCCAAATGAAAATGCAATCTTTATTGTCCATTATCTCAATGACACTCATAGTGCTGTCTTGCGGCTCGAAGGATTCAAACAAAAATGATAACCCATTTACTCCTGGAGGCACAGGGCAAACGTCATACTCGATTACCTGGGATGCTTCTTCGGAAACCCCTATTCGTAATGATGCCAGTTATTATGGTAGAGTCCACAAATTGGCGGATGGCAAGATACTAGGATGCTATGAAACTGGCAGCGACATTTGCGGCAAATTCTACAACGGCGGAAAATCCTGGGGAGTGGAATTCAGAATCGCAAAAGGATTCAGCGTAAGCGGTACCACTGTAAATGCCTGCAATCCTGACTTCCTTCAACTTTCCTCTGGCAGGATACTTCTTGCTTATAATCAACGCACCACCAATACCGAAGTTTATCCTTATTGCATCGCCATCACTTATAGTGACGACAATGGAAGTACTTGGAGTTCACCTGTCGTGGTTTATAAATCCGAGAAATGGAATCCCAATCGTTTCAATGGGTGTTGGGAGCCGTTCGTCCTTGAACCAGTGAAAGGGAATGTCCAGATTTATTTTTCAGATGAGACTCCTTATTGCTCCAATACTGCAGGTGATGTGTTCCAGAACATTTCGGTCATAGAATCCGATCCTACCTGCGCAAAGTGGTCCTCGCCACGTGTGGTTTCATACAGCAATGGCAGTAGGGACGGGATGCCTTCTGCAACAGTCTACAAGGACAATATCTACGTGGCTATTGAGGATAATTCAAAAGGGAATTTCCATCCGATGATCGTAATGGGTCCGGTTTCCAATTCTTGGTCATCTTCAGTAGGAGGATCTTCTTCTAACAGGTTCAATCCTATCAAATTTACAATACCTTCCACCACTTATGCAGGCGCACCGTATCTGATTCAGACTGATGATTATTTCGTATTGTCGTATCAAGATGGAACCGGCTCCAAAGATGCTTCCAGCCTGAACAATGCAACAATGAAAGTGGTTTTCTGCCCTAAGTCGGAAGTTGAGAACGGCCAATTTAAATCAATGTCTTGGGGATCGACCCCATTTTCAATCGACCAGACCAATAATGCCGTCCTTTGGAACTCTCTCTGCGACCTGGGCGGCAATAAAATAATGGCTGTTGGTACTGTAGGGGGAAAAGTCTGCACCAAGATAGGGACAATAACAAAACAATAAATTTGATGATAAAGAAATTTTTTTTGGCCGTAATTGTGGCTGCAATTGCCTTGCCGATGAATGCTCAGCCGAAACTGACAAAGGACAATATCGATGAAGTCCTCAAATCAATGACACTTGAGGAGAAGGCCACTTTGGCGGTCGGAACAGGGTGGAACAACAAAGTCATTGTCGATGGGGCGGCAGGCGCCACTCAGGCCATACCTCGTTTGGGCATTCCTCAGACCGTGCTTTCGGATGGACCGGCCGGACTGAGAATCGATCCGACAAGAAAAGGTGACAATAAAACTTATTATTGCACTGGCTTTCCTATTGGCACCCTTCTGGCTTGCACTTGGGATCCTTCAGTCGTTAGTGAGGTTACCTCGGCAATGGGAAATGAAGTCAAAGAATATGGCGCCGATGTGTTATTGGCCCCAGGTATGAATCTCCATCGTAATCCATTGAACGGAAGGAATTTCGAATATTTCTCGGAAGATCCCCTACTTAGCGGCAAGACTTCTGCGGCTTATGTGAACGGAATCCAAAGCAACGGAGTCGGTGTGTCTGTGAAGCATTTCGTTTGCAACAACCAAGAAACAAATCGCCTAGGGAATGATGTGATAATCAGCCAAAGGGCACTTCGGGAACTCTATCTGAAAGGATTTGAAATTGCCATCAAAGAAGCGAAACCGTGGACTATAATGTCCTCATATAACCGTCTCAACGGCCCATTTACTCAGGAAGATAGAGAACTGCTAACTACTTTATTGAGAGATGAATGGGGCTTTGGGGGCATTGTTATGACAGACTGGACAGATCCCAGAAATACTGCGTTCCAGATTCAGGCTGGAAACGATCTTATGGAGCCGGGAAACCCTATCCAGACAAATGAAATCATTGCCAAAGTAAAGGACGGGACTCTCAGCGAGAAGGATTTGGACATTTGCGTCAAGCGCATACTTGAATTCATCGTCAAGACTCCGCGCTTTAACGGATATCATTATAGTGACAAACCCGACTTGAAAGCTCACGCTCAGATAGCCAGAAAGGCTGCTTCTCAAGGAATGGTCTTGCTAAAAAACAGTAATGCCCTTCCAATAAAGTCTTCAACTAAGGTTGCTCTGTTCGGTGTCACCTCTTTGGATTTCATTGCAGGAGGTACAGGCTCTGGCAATGTCAACAAAGCCTACGTCGTGGACCTGAAAGAAGGTTTGAACAATGCAGGATTCATTTTGGATCAGAAACTTACAGATTACTATGATGCTTATCTGCCGTATGCAAGACAAGAGTTCAAAGTCAATCCTCCAGTTGGAATGTCTCCAGTCCTACTAGGTAACCCGAAGATTCGTGAGAAGTGTATATCTCGTTCTTTTATCGATAGTTGCGTTAAGGACAATGATGTAGCGATAGTGGTATTCGGAAGAAATTCAGGAGAAGCCCTTGACCGTACTGTGAATGGGGACTTCAATCTCTCAGATGATGAGCGCCAGTTGCTAAACGATGTTTGCGATGCTTTCCATCAGGCTTCCAAGAAAGTGATAGTGGTGCTAAATATCGGTGGGGTAATTGAAACTTATTCTTGGAAAAATCTTCCAGATGCAATCCTCTTGGCGTGGCAGTCTGGTCAGGAAGGGGGAAATGCTATTGCCGACGTACTTACCGGCAAAGTAAACCCTTCAGGCAGATTGTCTATGACATTCCCTGTATCGTATATGGATCACCCTTCTTCAAAGAATTTCCCTTATTATGTCGGATCCACCATCGATCCTTTCGGAATCAGGAGCGGCAAGGACAATGTCGGAAATGTAGATTATACCGAATACAGTGAGGGACTGTGGGTTGGGTATCGTTATTTCACTACAGCTGGCAAAGAAGTTTCATATCCATTTGGATTCGGCCTCAGTTATACTTCGTTCAAATTTGACAAACCTATCGTAAAGGCTGAAAAAGAGGGTGGTTTCACCGCTTCTGTTATTGTCACAAATACTGGCAAAGTAGCTGGCAGGGAAGTGGTGGAATTGTATGTCAGTGCTCCCGACGGAGGACTTGTAAAACCAGCAAAAGAATTGAAGGCCTTTGCCAAGACCAAAGAACTCGCTCCCGGTGAAAGTCAGACTTTGACAATGAAAGTGGATTCGTATTCATTGGCTTCTTTCAATACGGAAAAGAGCGAATGGGAGACGGCAGCAGGCAATTATGTAATTCGATTTTCAACGGATGCAGATACTGATATGTGCAATGTGAATCTTAAAATTGCCAAAGCCAGAGTATGGCCGGTAAATGACATCTTCCGTCCAACCAAACCGCTTCAAGAAATGTCAATAAATTGAACCTGGTTACAATGAAATAATGCCTTTTTGCAAGGCATATCTTACAAGCTCGACAGAATTATTGATGCCGAGCTTTTTGAATATATTGTTCTTGTGGGTGTTCACAGTGCTGATATTGATTCCCAGTTTGTCGGCCACTTCTTTGGCCTGAAGCCCTTGCGAGCAGAGGGCAATGATATCATCTTCCCTTTCGGTGAATCCGACATTTTTATCGTCCTTGGCAATCCTTATGGAGTTTATAAGTTTGGCTATGTCTTTTCCGAAATACTCTGCTCCTTCATACACGCATTCTATCGCCCTTATCAGTTCGTTGATATCCACATTCTTATCCACGAAACCATCAATGCCTATATTCATTAACTCCATAATGACATTTTCTTTGCTTTCAGCAGACAGCATCAGGATTTTAATCTTTGGATAATCGGCTCTTAGGCGTCTTGCCGCTTCGACACCAGAGATGCCTGGCATAATGATGTCAAGAAGGATCACATCGGGATTGGATTCTTTTAGTTTTTCGAACAATTCATCGCTGGATTGAGCCTCGCCTATGATTTCTATGTTGGCAGACGTATGAGACAATGCGCTCTTGAGACCAATCCTGAACAATTGATGGTCGTCCACGATGAAAATCTTGATCTTGTTGTTTTCCATTCTAAGTTGCTGGTTTTAGATAGCAATCCGTTTATTGTCATAAAAGTAGGAAGAATTTCATAAAATGGATAATAAATCCGACATTTTTTTAAGGCAGCCTCATAAGAAATTATGAGGTAAGCCAATAATTATTTATGAGATACCCAAAACGATGTATATCTAAATTTGCAAGGGATAAGTAGGGTGAACAATAGATACTTTGTGTAAAAGGATGCCGGGATTCTTTAGGGGGGAAATGACCGAGACTTAACTGAAAATAACTATTCGAATCGTGTTTCCGGCATCCTTTTTTTATACTTATTCAAAATAAAAGAATCTTCTTGCAATTGACAAAATAAGTGTTTAATTTTGTCGAATTATATTATAATTGTCTAATCATAAAATTATTATGAAACTACTTTCCCCTGTCGCAGGTATTGCGGCATTGCTATTCTTGTTTGGTTGCAACAAAGATGTAACTGTCTACAATGGACCATCTGATTCTGGAGAAAACAACGTTGAACATTTCCTATCAACAGAGCAACTATCTGTTCCTGTCAAGGAAGGATGTATTACTATTGTAAAACAAGGTACAGATACGATTGCCACGGCAACAACGCCAATGACCATATTGATACCTAAGTCGGAAGTCGGTACGAAAGCAACTTATGCCAGCAATATCGATATGACATATGTCCCGGAGGCCCAGTATGCCAATAAGACGGAGTTCACCAATAGCAATGTGCTTTGCCAGAACATTTGCTTTGAGGATTCCAAGAATGGAGACTATGATTACAACGACTTGGTCATACACGTAAAATATAAACGTCAAGGAAATGTATTTGGATTCTGCATTCAGCCAATCGCTTTGGGCTCATCAAAATCCTTCAAACTTGGGTATATTGTATATAGCGGAGACGATGTCTTATATGAAGGCTATGCCGCTTCCAGTAATTGTCGCAGCGATTTCTTCAATAGTCAGGAAGGCTTTATAAATACTTCCGTATCGAGGAAAATTAACCAAATTGTAAATGGAAAAGTTTCCAATTACACAACATATCTTGAATCGACAGCACATTGTTGGAAACTTACAGGGGAGCAGGCCAAACAACTTATGAGAGTGGATTGGTATATAGAGTTGCAAGATGGTACTAAGATCTTCGCACTTTCTACGAAATATGTCGATCAGTCTTTCGACAAGAATCATCTCCCTTATGGACTCATAACAACAAATACCGGTCGAGTTTACCAATATGAGGGCAAACCTGTCGGGAAAGACTGGTTTGATTATCCTGTAGAGAATACACATATCAAGAATGTGTATCCTTTGCTATGGGAATGGATGACAACGGCCACTGCTTCATATAGTTCTTATGATGTATATACAGTTCAAGAGGCCAATGTGGACAAAGTATTCCCAGCAGTCGAATTGGGTATGTACGCTATCCCAACATTCGACCCTTGCGACAAGAAATATCTGATGAATTAATTCATATTGTTAAAGCATTGCTCATATCTGTTGGTTTCGGTTGTTGCTACGTTGTTTGTTATAGAAGGATGTAGCAAGGACGGCAAAGATGAGCCGTCTCGTAAGAGTTCCGAAAACAAATATCTTACTGAAGTTGTAAAAGAATACAATGTCAGCAAAACAGATATGGCAAATGCTTTGGTGGCTCAGATACCCTCATTGCAACCATATTCCTCAATGATCATTGGTCTTCTCAAGGATGTCAAGTTGGTGGATATCAAATATAAGACAACCAATGTGGATGGAAAGTCCGTGGTAGCTTCAGGCGTTATCGCAATGCCTTTAGGTACAACGACTTATGACCATATTCTCAGCATTCAGCACGGTACAGCGGATATCGATGATGCGCCATCCAAGCAAAAGATGCCATTGGAAATGGCACCTGTCGTGAGTGGTCACGTGGTGGCTATGGCGGACTATCTCGGATATGGGGCAAGCCAGACTTCTGACCGTCAGCATCCATATTTGCATATCAAATATACTGGAATCGCTTGTGCCGATATGATCGAAGCGGCAAGGGAATATCTTAATTCTAAAGGTATCTCCGAGACTTCTGACAAAATTCAACTTTTAGGTTATTCGCAGGGCGGTCAAGCCTCTGTGGCGACACTGCTGGAGTTGGAAAGCAGGGGAGAGGCCAGCCGGGTGACAGGAGTTTATGCAGGTGGCGGTCCTTATGACTTGGAGGCTACTTTCAAAGTTATGACATCTACCAATGGCTATGCCCAGATGGGTTATGTCCCATATATTATAAGGGGTATCGAATATGGAGAGCAATTGACTTTGACCGATTCCAAGATATATGCTCCAGAGGTGATAAACAAGGGCTTGACGACAATGTTTTCCACTCAGCCCCTATCTTCTTGGCATAAGGCTTTGGGAACGGATATCACAAAAGTTCTCAATGCTGATTTCTTCGTGGCCTCGCCGTACAATGGAAATGCTGATGTTCAGAAACTTATGGCTGCCGTGAAGAAGAATTCATTGGTAAATTATTCACCAAAGACTTCCATCTCACTTTTCCATAGCAAGACAGACAATTACGTCCCTTATGTCAATGCCGAAAATGCTCACGCAAAATGGTCGAATTCCACTTTGACAGTATTGGCCTCGGACGGGCACGTAATGGGCGGGGTTGAATTTATGCTCCGCTATATGGGAATATGGGCTATCATCCAGCCTATCATCAGCACTCAGACCAAGGCTGAAATGGAAGAAGTTATCGATTGGTAGTTATTTTTCAAGCCAACTCATAAAGTCTCCTATGCGGATTCTGCTGACAAAGGCTTCGAAAGAGGATTCTGGCATCAGGGTGATTCTCAGTTTGCTCACATCGAATCTGTCAATTTTTGCAATTGATTTGATGGATACGATGCAACTCCTGGATATCCTGAAAAATATAGAGGGGTCAATCACTTCTTGGATTGCATCCAATGACATATCCAGAAGGTATCGTTGGCCGTCTTTGGAAACTGTGAATGTGCTTTTTTCTTCCGAATAAAAATAGGCAATGTCTTCGGTGTCGAGGATGATGATCCTTTCGCCTATCCTGATGATGAAACGACTCTTGTATTTGGTGCCAGTCAAAGCTGCTTGCAAGGCGGCAGGATCGATGTTTTTCTGCCTTTCTGACATTGCTTTGCGGCAACGCTCAACTGCTGCTGAGAGTTCAGCGGGATCGACAGGCTTGAGTAGATAATCAATACTGTTTACCTTGAAAGCCTTGATAGCGTAATCGTTGAAAGCAGTGGTGATTACTACTTTGGCATTCACTGTGACGTGGTCGAAAATCTCGAAACACATCCCATCCGACAGTTCCACATCCATAAAAATAATGTCTGCGAGATTGTTGCCGTCTTTAAGCCATTCGATGGATTTCTGGACAGAGTCCAAGCATCCGACAATTGTGATGTCGTTGAAAAGATTTTCGATATTCCGCTGCAAGTTGCGTTGTGCGGGTAGTTCGTCTTCAATGATAAGTGCTTTCATACTCTAAAGAAGTGGTAATTTGACACAAAATTGTTTTTCGTCTTTTTCTATTATAATGGTTTTTCCAGATATGTCTTCGTATTGTTGAGCGATGGTCTTGAGCCCAATCTTAGTCGATGATTGGCAGCTTACTTTCTCTTGGAGATTGTTCCTGGCCACAATGAAACGAGTTTCTGACTTTATGCTTATGCTCAGGGGGCGTTCCTCATTTGCAATATTGTGTTTTACTGCGTTCTCCACAAGTTGCTGAAGGCTGTACGGAACTATATTGTGCTCCATATCGCTGTCTGCCAATGAAAATTCCACATTCAATCCTTTTGGGAATCTCTCTTCCAACAGATCTACGTACATCTTGGTGAAATCTACTTCTTCTCGTAGTGGAACTATTTTTTCATGTTCGTTCTGCAACATATACCTGTACATGCCGGCAAGTTTGTGAATGAATGTGCTTGCCCTGTCGTTTTGGCCGTCTTGGACCAAGTAGTCGAGAATGTTCAGGGAGTTGAAAAGAAAATGCGGATTGATCTGCTCTTTGAGTTTATCGTATTGATATTCGGCCTTGTGCTTCATATCCCTTTCGGAGCGTAAGGCTCTTCTGGTGTCGAAACTGTAGTATGCAAGGCTGAATATGGGATAAATGATGATGTTCAGAAGGAAAATTATCGAGTAGAGTTTAAAAAACTGAGGCTGACCTATCCAGGTTTGTTTCCCAAATGGAAAGTTGTAATACACGATTAAGGAAACCAGAGCTGTGAATAGCAGAATGTATGTCGTGATGACGACAAGGGGCTGTCTCAACATTTTTGATCTCTTCGGATGCCGTTGGTACAAGCCCACGAAAATCAGGTTGCCGCCTAGGAGTGTCACTACTGCGAATGAATTGTAATATATGTGAAATACTTCTGAACTGATTGAGTCTTGTGCGAAATAAGCGGATCTGAATAGTGCAGTATACGATATTCTTATCAGCAAGATCACTATGGCGACGGCAACGACTTTCAACGTGGCTGGATTCCAACTTCTATCGCTCTCATTTCCTCCGTTGCGTTGTTTGCAGTACAAGTATGTGCTCCAGCCTACGATTTCCGTGACAATGAAGGTCGTCACTGCAGGTGCCACTGTCGGGTTGTTGATGGCCATTCTTATCAGGTCTGCCCCATAGGTGCCAAGGAAGAAGCCGGCGAATGTGGCTACGAGGGTGAGTGCTGCGACTACCTCTATCTTCAACTCATATCGCAAGGTTATGATCACAATCATTGAAATGGTCAGTATGGTGAGGACGACGTCATCGTAATAATTCAACAACCTCGTTAGCACGGCCATCAAGGCGTGCAGAAAAGCGAATATATGAATGACGGTCTGGGTACCTATAGTCCTATGTTTCATAATTGTGGCTAATAACCATTCCAAAGTTAATAATATTTTTCGCTTGAAACTCTAAAATCGGTTTATATTCTTCGCTGAAATCCAACCGTTCATCCCGAAATTTCTACATCTCGTCAGAAAACCGATTGCGAATTCAGAGGATTGTGTAAAATTTGCGTACCACAAATAATTAAGTTAATAACACGCATATCAGATGATTTCAAAACCCAAATTGTCATTTGAACAGATCTGGAACCTGAGTTTCGGCTTTATGGGCGTGCAGATTGGATATTCATTGCAGAATTCCAATACTTCCACAATTTTCGAATCGTTCGGTGCTGATTTGAGCCAATTGAGCTATTTCTGGTTGGCGGCACCTATAGCCGGATTGATCATTCAGCCCATTATCGGAATGTTCTCCGACAATACTTGGACCAAGATGGGTCGTCGCATACCATATATATTTGGAGGAGCCATAGTATCTGCAATAGCTCTGATGCTGATGCCGAATGCAAACCTTTTACTTGCTTTCGCACCATTACTGATGGGAGCATTCATCCTCCTTTTTATGGATCTGTCATTCAACATAACAATGCAGCCGTTCAGAGCACTTGTTGCGGATATGTTAGATGATAGCCAGAAAACCAAAGGCTATGTTGTCCAGACCTTCCTCATCAACTTGGGATCAGTAATAGGTGCAATATTGCCATTGCTGCTCACATATTTCGGCGTATCCGACAAAGCGTCAGACGGAAGTGTAGCGCCACATATCGCATATTCATATTATATCGGAGGCGGAATTCTACTCTTGACTGTCCTTGTTACTGCATTCAGGACCAAAGAATATCCGCCAAAAGAATTTGCCCTATACAATCATATTGAAGAGAAATCGGAAAAAGAGCATCAGTCATTTGTGCAATTGTTACGAAACGCGCCAAAGGTAATGCTTCAACTTGGAGCGGTCCAATTCTTTTCTTGGGCTGCGCTTTTCCTTATGTGGACATATCTGAAACCTGCCATTACAGGAGTGGTCACCGATCCTGCAGGTTCAGTATTGTCCTCGGGCCAGACGCAGACTTGGGTCGGAGTCCTAAATGGGATCTACCCTATCCCGGCCTGCATAGCATCCTTATTCATTGTGGGCATAGCATCCAAATTCGGCAACAAGATAGTATATGCAGTCACCCTGTTTTTCGGAGCTTTGGGATTTGCAGGACTATGCTTCACCACCAACCAATATGCTCTAATGATTCCAATGATAGGAATAGGTATAGCCTGGGCAGGAATACTCGCAATGCCTTATGCGATCCTTTCCCGCGCCGTAGATTCCCGCAGGATGGGTGCCTATATGGGAATATTCAACTTCACCATCACCATCCCTCAGATAATAGTAGGGTTACTTGGCGGAGTGATTGTCAAATATGCATTCCACAGTAAACCGATGTATATGATAGGCCTCGCCGGAGTGCTTATGCTTCTTGCCGCTTGCAGTGTCGCATTTGTTAAAGGAAATGACAAATCTTAAATAATTATATTAATATTAACTTTACAACCAATAAACAATGAGAGAATTTACGACTATTTGCCTGAGCTTATTGCTCTTGCTCGTCACCACCCTGACCGTCACGGCACAGAGCGGAAGGTACGTGGTACAAGGCATCGTCAACGATCAGAGCGGCCAGCCTGTTATGGGGGCTGCCGTCATCGAAATGGGTACGATGAACGGTACCGCTACAGATGTTGATGGACACTATACCATTACTGTGAAAAATGCACAGTCTGTCATCGAAGTCAGTTTCTTCGGTTTCAAGACAGTGCAGCGTATGGCTTCTTCCACCGATCTTAGGCAACTAACCCTTGTCGAGGATGCAATGGCACTCGATGAAGTAGTGGTTATCGGTTATGGTTCTGTCAAGAAGAACGATATGACAGGTTCTGTCATCGCTGTCAAAGCAGACGAGAAGATGCGTCCCGCATTGACCTCGCCACAGGAAATGCTTCGTGGCAAGATTCCAGGAGTGAACATCACAACAAGCAATGGCGCCCCCGGCTCTGGAGCGGAAATCCGTATCCGTGGCGGCGCTTCCCTCTCTGCAAACAATGATCCTCTTATCGTCATAGATGGAGTACCTGTTGCAAAGGAAGCAGGTTCTGGAATGGCCAATGGACTTTCAACTGTCAATCCTAACGATATTGAATCCTTCACAGTCCTGAAAGATGCCTCTGCGACTGCAATTTACGGATCCAGAGCTGCCAACGGTGTCATTCTCATTACGACCAAAATAGGTTCAGGTAATGGAATTAGGGTTTCATACAATGGCAGTTTCAGCGTAAAGCAGAATGCCAATACATTGGATTTGCTAACTGCTTCGGAACTTAAGGATTATATTCTTTCCAAGCCAATGAGCCAGACTCTTAAAGACAAAGCAGTGTCCCTTATGGGAAAATGCGATACTGATTGGCAGAATGAGATATACCGCATTGCGCTTGCAACAGACCATAATGTCTCTGTATATGGCAAAGCATTGAATATGCTTCCATTCCGTGTTTCAGGCGGTTATACTTACGATGAGGGTACCATCAAGACTTCCGACAACAAACACGGGACATTGGATATCAGCCTCTCACCTAAGTTCTTGGATGACCATCTTTCAGTAAATCTCAACGCCAAAGGCATTTACAATATAGGTGATTATGCCGATGGCGGTGTCGTAGGTTCTGCAGTTTTCTTCGATCCTTCCCAAGACTTATATTCTCGCGCTGCCGATGGCTCTATCGACAAGACTGTGAACAATGGTTATTTCAACTGGTCCAACAAGTTGGCTGGAAGCAGCCCTCTTTCAATGCTCTATGATCAGTGGGATCAGAATCATTCTTATCGTGCCCTTGGAAACCTCCAATTGGATTACAAAGTACACGGTTTCGAGGCTCTCAGTTTAAATTTGAACCTTGGTCTAGATATTACATCCACCAATGGAGACAAGGGAAACGATCCTGGCTCCATCTTCGCAAACCGCGACGATAGCGATAAAGGAAAATATCAGACAAGAGGCCAATATACAGATTATACCAATCTCCACCGCAACCAACTTCTCGAACTCTATGCGGCTTACAACAAAGAATTCGGAAAACATAATGTCAATGCGATGGCCGGATACTCTTGGTCGATGAACTTCTATTCAGTCAACAATACAAATTATGGGCGTACCGCTTCTGCGGATCCTGAAGTGGCTTTCGTGCCAGTAGTCCGTATGGACACTTATGAGGCCGCCAGAAATGCATTGGTATCATTCTATGGCCGTTTGAATTATTCTTATGATTCACGCTATCTGTTCACAGCTACAATGCGTGCCGACGGCTCTTCACGTTTCGTGGGTGACAATCGTTGGGGCTATTTCCCTTCTGCAGCATTTGCTTGGAACATTGCCAAGGAAGACTTCTTGAAATCAGTCAAACCTATTTCCGCCCTCAAACTCAGGTTTGGCTGGGGTATCACAGGTCAGCAGGAATTTGGTATGGATTTCGAGAAATATGCAGCATTGTCTTATGGCGTTGTATCGGTAGACCCTGCTACACAGTACCCACTTGGCGGCGGTCAGTTCTATTTCCCTGTAAAACCTCACGAGTACAATGACAACCTCAAGTGGGAGGAAACTGCCACATACAATGCAGGTCTTGATTTCGGTTTCTTCAATGGCCGTATTTCCGGATCGGTTGATGCTTACTATCGTAAGACCAGCGACTTGCTAGCCTATATAAATGTCCCTCTTGGAGGAAACTATTCCAACTATATCTGGCAGAATATCGGCAATATGGAGAACAAAGGTCTTGAAATTTCCTTCAACTTCATCCCTGTACAGACCAAGGATTGGTCTTTGAACGTTGGTCTGAACGGTACATTCCAGAATGTAAATGTCAAGTCACTTTCAGTCGGGAAAATCGATATTGGCGGTGCCGGTGGAGGAACAGGCAATACGGCACAGCGTCATCAGGTAGGCTATGCTCCTTACACATTCTATCTGTGGCAGCAAGTCTATGACGAAAATGGCAAACCAATCGAAGGTGCATTAGTCGATCGTGATGGCGATGGCCAGATTACCAATGCAGATCGTTATATGACTAACAAGAGCCCTAACCCTGATTTCTATTATGGTGTCAATCTTTCATTGACATATCGCAATTGGGACTTCGGTTTCAGCGGTCATGGTACTTTTGGCAACTATATGTTCAACGATGTATGCCGTGGAGCAGCTCTTACCTATTTTAACGATATCATTGACAAAGGCTATCTTGTCAATACAATGAAGGCTTCCAAGGAATACAATTTCACTTCTGCAGCCGGTGTGGCTCAGAGCCTGTCAGACCTCTTCCTTGAAAATGCTTCTTACTTCCGTATGGATGACATCACCCTCGGTCATACTTTTCCTAAATTCGGATTGTGGAGCAAGGATATCACGATGAGAGTTGCCGGTGGCGTGCAGAACGTATTCGTCATCACAAAATACAAAGGACTCGATCCTGAGACTTCAGTAGCCAGCGGTATCGATTCCAACATCTATCCTCGTCCTAGGGTCTTCAGCCTCAGACTTGGCATTAACTTCTAATCTATAAGATCATAATGGATATGAAAAAGATAATGATTTTTGCTGCAGTTGCAGCTCTTACACTTACTTCCTGTGTTGGTGACTTGGATCAAAGTCCGCTTTCGGATACCTCCATCACTAGCAACGAAATATATAGCAACCCAACATACCGTATGGGCCAGTTGGCCAAGATTTACGGAGGGTTCACATTGGTTGGACAGAATGGCCCGGGAAAAGCTGATATTGCAGTTGACGATGCTGGAGAATCTGAGTTTCTTCGCGCAATGTGGTCCATCCAGGAGATTTCCACCGATGCTGCAAAATGCGTTTGGGGAAACCAATGGAATATCGAAATGGACAAGGATTCTTGGACTACAACTAAGAACAGCGCCATTTATGCAACTTATACCCGTGCGATGATGATGATTACATTCGCAAATGATTTCATCCGCAATACAAATGATGATGATTCAGAGGTTGCGACAGAACGTACGGAAGTCCGTTTCCTTCGCGCTTATGCCTATTGGGTGCTTCTCGACTGTTTCGGCAATCCTCCATTCGTGGATGAGAGCACTCCTATCGGAGACTATCAGCCTAAGCAGACGAATCCTAAAGATTTATTCACCTACATTGAGAATGAACTTAATGCCATTACAGCCGATGGTTCTGCTATGAAAGAGGCTCATACTCAGGTCTATCCACGCGTGGATAAAGGTGCTGCTTACGGACTTCTCGCCCGCTTGTACATAAACCACAAGACCTATCTTGGAACAGAAGACAAGGCTTATTATACTAAGGCTATGAATGCGGCTTCCAAGGTAATTGCGGCATATGAACTTGCTGACAACTATTCTGCTTTGTTTATGGGTGACAATGGCGAGAATCCCGATGCACTCAAGGAAATAGTATATGCAAGCTGCTATGACGCTTCCAAGACACAGTCTTATGGTGGTTCTACATATATTGTAGTTGCAGGTAAGAATGAATCTAATTCATTGGGCATCAATGCTTCTTGGTCAGGACTCGTAACTTCTACGGAATATGCGAATTTCTTCGGAATCAACACTTCCGCAGCCAAAGAAGGTGGCGATAATCCTGAATTCCTTCAGGTGGACAAACGCGCTCTCCTTTCACTCAAGTACAGCGAAAGCAAGGATATGGTGGGTGATTCCGATTTTCCTAAAGGATGGCACGTAACCAAATTCAACAACAATCATTTCCTTGACCCGGCAACTGATTATGCTACCAAAGAGTCATTTGCTTCAATCGATTTCCCTATGATACGTGCAGCTGAAATGTATCTGATCTATGCGGAGGCAAAGACTCGTATCGATGGAGGCAACACTTCTGATGTAAATGCCGTAAAATATATCAACGACCTCCGCAAACGTGCCGGGCGTGTAGATGCAAATGTCGCATCCATTTCCCTTAATGATGTATTCACTGAAATTTCACGTGAACTTATGTGGGAAGGTCAGCGTCGTACTATCCTTATCCGCTTCGATAAATTCACTTCTGGAACATATCTTTGGAGGTTGAAAGGCGGTGTGAAGAACGGACAGGCTCTTCCTGATTATAGGAAACTTTTCCCTCTTCCAAGTGACGATGTGCTTGCAAACAGCAATCTCAAACAGAATGCCGGTTACACCGAATAATTAAATATGAAGAATAAAATGAAAAAGATATTTTTAATGTTCACCGTCCTGTTGGCCGCTCTCGGCTGTCAGGAAGTCGAAAAGATAGAGGCTGTACAAGCATCTGGAATCACTCCTTCTGTTATGGCCGCGCATTCTGACATCTACGTGGATGCCGACAACCTCAAGAACGATGTCACATTTTCCTGGACACCCGTGGATTATGGCTATCAGGCCGCTGTGACATACTCTCTATATTGCTCTTATGGCGAAAAGACCATCCAATTGGGTGACTCTTATTCCACCTCGTTGTCTCTTTCCAAGGAGGCTCTCAACAATCTTGTTGTAGATAAGAAGAAATTGTCAGTCCCGGAGGAAGCCACATCCAAGGTACAGTTCTATCTGATATCTTCCATTTCTCAAACAGATTCCACATATATGCTTAAGTCCAATGTGATCGAACTTAATCTTACCACTGTGAAGTCAACTGCTGCCAAATGGATTCGTCGTCCTCTCTATGTTCCTGGCAGCCATCAGGGATGGGCTCCTGCAAAGGCTCCCGTACTTTGGGAAACAGCAGAGAATAGTGACGTATATTCAGGTTATGTATATCTGGTAGATTGCGAGAATCCTACAGAGAAATGCCATTTCAAGTTCTGTCCTAATCCGAACTGGACTGGAAATCTCGGAGGAGATCCTGATCAGTTGACCACTGTTGGAGATCCGGCCCATATCACAACCGATCCTGGTACATATTTTATTACTGTCATATTGAATTCAGATCATACTTCCGGTACTGTCAAACTTGCCAAAGTCACATCTATCAGTGCTATTGGTGATGCGCTTGGAGGATGGAACAAAGAAAATGATTTGATCTTGACTCCTGCAGGTTTGCCTACAGACAAGACTTCTGCAACTTATGTAGATGACTTCCACAATGCAGTCAATCTGCAGACTTGGACAGGCGTTACGGATGCTTGCAAGGGTGGTTCATTCAAATTCCGTCTTAACCAAGATTGGGGTACAAACTGGTGTGGAACACTTGATCACCTTATTCAGAATTCCAATGACAATCTTTCTACAGATCTCAAGGGCAAGGTTCGTTTCAGCATCAATTTCAAGGGCCAACTTGAAAGTCTGATAAAGGACGATACCAATCCTGCTCCATACTTCGCAACAGTAGAACAGGTTCAATAATGACAATCGATATGAAAAAAGTAAGATATATATTTATGATGGCTGCGGCAGTCCTTTTGGCGGCTGCCTGCAACCACGACGCAGACGAAATGACCATCCCATCCACCACTCCAGCCTTCAAGGCCCATAGTGATGTCGTGGTCAATTCCAATACGGAAAATGAGACTTTGACACTTGCTTGGACTCCGGCCAAATTCGGAGAAAAGACGCAGGTAGACTATACCATCACAGCCACTCTAGACGGTAAGTCACAACAAATCGGACAGAGTCGCGATACCTGTCTGTTGAGTATGACCAATGCTGAGTTATTTAAACAATTGGGTATCACAGAAGTAGGTGATTATGCTGTGACATTTTCTTTAAATGCGGCTGCTTCCATTGGCACTTCCAAGAAGGCCGAGGATATGACAGTCAATTTCAAGTTTGACCACAATGCATATCTCTGGGTTCCTAATTCGGGTCAGGGAGATGATTTTGCTTCTGCTTCAAGATTGCTTCAGAAGAATGATGGCAAAGGCAAACATTTCTATGGATATGTATATTTGGAAGGTAATTCCCAGGTTGGCATACGTCTTTCTTCACAGCCATCGGCCGAAGGTACCATCTATGGCGCAGGCTCGGCAACTGGCAAACTCGTTGCAGGTGCCAATGCTGCTGCAATCAAACTCGATGCCGGTTTGTACTATTTCGATGTCGATCTCAAGAATCTTTCCTATGTCGCAATCCCTCTCAATCGTGTCGGGCTAGTAGGTGATATGAATGGCTGGGGCGGCAGCGGTGACACTCCTATGGTTTATAATCCAAAGGATAAGACTTGGTATGCCACTGCCAAAGTTGAGAAAAACCAGAGTTACAAAGTGCGTTTCAACAATATGTGGGACATTCCTGCGGGTGCTGACAAATACAACCTTTCTCTCGGAGAATCTCCTAAGAATTTGGTGGTCGCAAGCAATACCAATTTGACGGTCGCTACAACTGGCGTGGTAGGTTTCACTCTCAACCTCAACGATTATCCTTACACCATAACTGAAACCTTGATTAAGGAGAATTCAGATGCTTTGTATGCTGCAACTTCTGTCGGCGGTTGGGATTATTCCAATGCTCCGATGCTAAAGAAAGTGGCTTCCGGAGAATATCTTGGTTGCGTCACAATGGCTTCGGCAGGTACTGTATTGTTCTCGACTATGCGTTCATCTTCAGGTTCCATATATGGTGGAACTGAAACGGCCATTGCCAAGGGCTCTACAGCGAACCCAATCGCGCTTGCGGCCGGTACATATATGATAGATATCAATCTGAATACTATGAAGATGACAGCGGAACTTGTCAAGACTGTTGCGATGAAGGGTGCAGCCATCAATGCAACATTGACTTGTGCAGCTGCCGGCAAGTATACTTTGACAAATACTTTTGCTGCTACTGATTTTTACAAAATCGTCCTTACTACTGATGCCATGACAGTCAATGGCGCTTCTTTGAGCGAATTCGCTTTCGGCGGTTCTTGCCTTGAGCTTGTCTATGGCGGTGATGAACTCCTGATGAAGAAAGATCAGCATTCTCTTGATCTGCGTCTTGGATTGTCATATTACAATCAAATGTATATTGACGGACTGATGAAGGATTTCGACCTTTATCCCACAGAAGTCGGTGTGACTGGAGACTTCGGCGACATCAGCTGGGATATGGGGAAATCTCCTCAACTACCTGGCGACAAGAAGACTGGAATCTATAAAGGCTATGTATCTATGTACAAGGCTACTTATGGATTTAAGTTCACTGTCCAGAAGTCCAATACCTGGTACGGCGGTTCTGAGACCTCTGCAAACAATTATTCAATAGGCTCAGACAATGGTGACAACCTCAAGATTGCCGATGGACTGTACTTCTGGACAGTCGATCTCGCAAAGAAGACTGCGATTGCTATTCCTATGACACGAGTTGCCTTAATCGGAGATGCAACTCCGAGTGGATGGGGTCCTCAGGATACCGAGATGAAATACAATCCTGAGACAGGCAAGTATGAACTCACAGTTGCTCTTACTGCCCCTGGTGCTATGAAGATTCGTTTTAATGGCGATTGGACTTACAATCTTGGCGGAGATCCTGCAAACCTTCAGCATAATTCGTCTGACAATATTGCAGTTAGCGCTGCTGGTACATACTTCCTCCAACTCGATCTTACACATACTCCGTATACCTTGGTAATGACCAAGAAATAGCTGTTAGTTTTTATTGGTCGGCAGTCCTTGACAGGACTGCCGATCACCAATTGTAATTATAATCATTATGAAACGAAGACTGTTATACATACTGTTCATCTATTTTGCCATTCTTAGTTCTTGCACTAAGGACAATAAAGTACCAAACAATCCTTCCGATTCGAAAGATGGGTATGCGGACGTGACTGCTTCACCTAAGACTTGGGACGGTACTCAACGTGCCGGCATTACATATCAACTGCTTGTGTATTCATTCGCCGATTCCGACGGGGACGGTATAGGTGATTTTAAAGGTATTATTTCCAAGCTTGATTATCTTAAGAGTCTTGGAGTTAACGCTTTGTGGCTTTCACCAATTCATCCGGCTATGTCATATCACGGATATGATGTCACTGATTATGATTCTGTCAATCCGAAGTATGGGTCAATGACCGATTTTGAAAGCCTCATCGCTGCGGCGCATTCGAAAGGTATCAAGATATATTTGGACTATGTACTGAATCATACAGGAGTCGATCATCCTTGGTTCAAGGCTGCTTGTGCTTCTTCGGATAATCCATATAGGGACTACTATTCATTCTCTTCTGATCCGCAATCGGATATTTCTGCCGGTCGTATCCCTATGATCTCAACGGAAGGGGCATCAGGCTATGTATCAAGCGAATGGCAGGTGGCGCCTTCTGGACAGTCAGGTTCTGCGAGGTATCGTTTCTCACTGGATTGGAGCAATGCATCCACTCCGACAGTGACGGTAGAAAAGACCACTGACTCTGTGGACCCGGTCAATCCTGATGTTTCCACAACTGGGGCCAAATATCTCTATTTCGGCGATGCCGAAATCAAGAAATTCTATGATAAGGGCAATGGGAAATATTCACTTGTTGTGGATTATAGTTCTACTTGGGGATTCTTGATACGTACCTCGTCAACTGAATGGAATGGTTACAAGTATGGGGCATCTTCTGCTTCTTCAAGTGTGACCTTGGGCAAGGCTTTTCAATTGTATAAGTCAGATAACGCATCAGATATCAGAATCGGGCTAGTGAATTATTTCCATTCGAATTTCTCCACATCTTGGTTCGCCGACCTAAATTATGGACCTGTTTCTACCTCCGAGCAGTCTGCTGCGTTCCTAGCAATGGCAGGCTCTGCCAAAAAGTGGGTTGAAAAGGGTGTGGACGGTTTCCGTCTGGATGCTGTAAAACATATCTATCACAATCAGACATCCTCCGAGAATCCTACATTCTTGAAGAAATTTTATGACTCTGTCAATACCACTTTCAAAGCAAGAAATGGCAAGGACATATATATGGTAGGTGAAGCATTTTCAGAAGCAGCACAAGTTGCACCTTACTACAAAGGACTTCCTGCAATGTTCGAGTTCTCTTTCTGGCACAGATTGCAGTGGGCACTTCAGAATGGAACTGGTTGTTATTTCTGCAAGGATATTATGAGTTATGAAGCCCTATATGCTGTTCAGCGTTCTGACTTCATCGAGGCTACCAAATTGTCCAATCACGATGAAGACAGGACTGCTTCCGTATTGGACGAGAATCCTTCACTATGCAAACAGGCAGCAGCCATATTGCTCACTGCTCCAGGCAAACCTTACATATATTATGGGGAAGAATTGGGCTATTACGGTACGGGCTCATCTGGAGATGAATATCGTCGAGCACCAATGTATTGGGGCGAAGGGAATGTGGCAACATATACCGATAAGATAGACAAGACTATGCAATCATCTGTTGGAACTGTAGCCAGACAGTCTGCCGATGCCAATTCAATATTGTCTACTTATCGTCAGTTTGCACAGGCTAGGAATACATATCCGGCATTGGCCTCTGGTACTATGTCAGCGCATTCGATATACAATGATAGAAACACAGCTTACAAACAGATTGCTGCTTGGTATATGACTTCTGGTAGTGATAAGATGCTTGTGATACATAATTTGGCCAAGACCGAAACAATCATCTCCATTACAGACGCTATAAAATCTGCTGTAGTTGTGTTAGGTACGGTAAGTATGAAGAAATCAGATTCTTCCACATATTTGAAACTAGGTGCAAATTCATCTGTTGTGTTCGAACTTTAAGGTTGACAATCGATGAGAAATATAATATCCATATTTCTTGCCATTGCAATTGTTTTATTTGCTACTGGCTGCAAACATCGTACAAATAGTCAGGAAGCACACGCTCTCTGGACTTATGATGCAGTAATATATGAGATGAACGTTCGTCAATATACTCCAGAAGGGACATTGAAAGCCGCATCTGAGCAATTGCCGCGGCTTCGCAAACTTGGGGTGGATGCAGTGTGGCTAATGCCAATTCACCCAATCGGTGTTGAGGAAAGGAAAGGCTCTCTAGGCTCATATTATGCCATCTCGGATTATAAGGCAATCAATCCTCAGATGGGGACAATGAAAGATTTTGATGATTTCCTTCAGAAAGCTCATTCTCTTGGTCTCAAAGTGATAATGGATTTGGTAGCAAACCATACAGCTCCCGATGCAGTCTGGACAAAGGAACACAAGGATTGGTATTGTCTCGATCCTTCTGGCAGATTCAAGGTGGACAATGATTGGACCGATATCGCCAAATTGGATTATTCGAAGTCAGGATTGCGTAAGGCAATGACTGAAGTTATGCTATTCTGGGCTGATAAAGGGATAGATGGTTTCCGTTGCGATATGGCATCTTTGGTCCCTGATGATTTTTGGTGCGAAGCCATTGCCGAAGTCCGCAGCGAACATCCCGGATTTTATTTCTTGGCTGAAGGCGAAAACCCGAAACTTCACGAGGGTGGATTTGATGCCACTTATTCGTGGACACTTCATCATCTGATGAACGATATTGCAGATGGGACTAAAACTGTCACTGATTTGAAATCATATTTGATCTACGATAGCACGCAGTTCCCCAAAACATCTTTCCGTCTGATGTTCACCTCTAATCACGATGAGAACTCTTGGAAAGGAAGTGCCATTCAGAGGCTTGGAGATGCTGCAAAGACATTTGCAGCATTGACTTATGTCCTTCCTCAAAGCCAACCGCTGATATATACTGGACAGGAAATCGGTCTGAATCGCAGCCTTAAGTTTTTCGATAAGGATACTGTCGGCAATTGGAATTCCGACAATGAGTATGCACACCTCTATTACAATCTTAACAGTCTTCGTCACAATCATCCTTGTCTGCGTTCGGGTGAGGAAAGTGGAGGATTCGATATTGTAGAAGGACTGCCTGAAAAACTGTTTTGCTTCATCAGGGATGATGCACGAAACGATTGTGTCGTATGCATATTCAATCTTTCCAAGGATCACGTTGATGCCATTGTCCCTGCGGCTTTGGAAGGTCTGTATGACGATGCTATGACAGGAAGCAGGTGCAGTCTTCATCTTGGGAATGACATCCATCTTGATCCTTGGCAGTTCAAGATATTGGAACGAAGGCTTTAGCCTCTGATTATTTGTTTGCAATCACTAACTTTGTTCTGTTATGAAAAAAATAATTATGTCAATGATAGCTGTTTCAGCACTGTTTATGGGAGGATTTGCTTCTGATGCTAAGTCCAAAACCCCATTTGAGGAACATATTTTACGTGTCGAGCCTCTTTCCTGGTGGGTTGGAATGAACACGCCTTTGCAGATTATGGTATATGGGCCTGGCATTTCAGAGTATTCTGTAAGTATGTGCAAAGGTACTGAGGGGGTGGAGATTAAGTCGGTCCACAAGGCGGATAGTCCGAATTATCTTTTCTTAGATATGGCCATTTCCTCTTCTGCCGAGCCGGGTGTGCGCTATTTCCAGTTTTCAAAAGGCCGTGAGCATTTCAAAATGGCCTATTCCTTCGAAAAGAGAAAGGCCGGTTCCTCTCAGCGCAAGAGTTTCACTACTGCCGATATGATATATCTGATTATGCCTGACCGCTTTGCCAACGGAGATCCTAGCAATGATTCAGTTGCTGGTGCTACTGAGAAAGCGGATCGCTCAGCCTTCTTCGGACGGCACGGAGGGGATTTGAAGGGAATCATTGATCATCTGGATTATATCGCTGATTTGGGAGCCACTGCCGTTTGGTGCACCCCATTGCTATTGGACAATGAAGCCGAACAGTCGTATCACGGTTATGCTTGTGCCGATTATTATCATATTGATCCGCGTTTCGGAACCAATGAACAATATCGCTGTTATGTGGAATCCGCTCATTCAAAGGGACTTAAAGTAATAATGGACCTTGTCACAAATCATTGCGGTGCGGCTCATTGGTGGATGAAGGATCTGCCCTTCAAGGACTGGGTTCATCAGTTCCCTGAATTTACCAGAACCAATGTGATGTTTTCGACCAATATGGATCCTAATGCTTCCAAATATGATTTGTATTTGCAAGAAAGCGGTTGGTTCGATACCTCAATGCCGGATATGAATCTGGACAATCCTTTTATCCTTCAATATTTCAAACAATGGGCTGTATGGTGGATTGAGTGGTCGGGCCTGGACGGGTTAAGGGTGGACACATACCCATATAATGAGAAAGTTCCAATGAGCGAATGGTGCAAATCCGTCATTGCTGAATATCCTAATATGAATATAGTAGGGGAATGCTGGACTTCATCTCCATCTCAATTGGCCTACTGGCAAGGAGGAAATGAGAATAAGGATGGCTTCAATTCTCATTTGCCTTCCATTATGGATTTTCCTCTTAGAGATGCACTTTGCTCTGGTCTTCCTTCCGATTCCCCATCTTGGGGCGAAGGAATGATGAGAGTCTACGATGCCCTTTCAAATGATTTCGTATATCACGATTTGAGCCGAATGATGATTTTCTGGGCGAATCACGATACTGAACGTATCGGTGATATGTTGAAAGGGAACAAAGACAGGATGAAGATTTCAATGGCTATGCTTGCCACGATGAGAGGAATCCCTCAAATGTTTTGCGGGGATGAAATGATGTTTCGTTCCAAGGACCTTTCTCAAGGCCACGGCGGATTGAGAGTGGATTTCCCTGGAGGATGGCTTGGCGATGATAAGAATCTATTTACTTCTGCCGATAGGAACGAGGCGCAATCTGAAATTCTGGACTATACACGTACCTTGTTCAATTGGCGAAAAGGCAAGGAAGTCATTCATTCAGGAAAGACATTGCATTTCGGTGCCAGGGACAATACCTACGCTTACTTTCGTTATAATGACACAGATGCCGTATTCGTATTCGTAAACAATTCCCGTGGACGGAAGGCTATCCCGTGGTCGCATTATGCTGAAATAACATCTTCATTGAAGGATGGCCGTGATGTGATTAGCGGGCAAAGCATTGAAATAAACGATACTACCATAGTACCATCCAGAACCGCATTGGTCGTAGAATACAAACGAAAATAATCTAGATGCCGTAGCAACGTCTTCTTGCAATCAAGCAGGCTCCAATGATTCCAGCATCTTCTCCGAGTTCGGAGTATACTATTGGAACGTTCTGGCTCATCAGCCTCAATGAATATCTGTAAATGGTAACTTCTATCTGTTTTAAGAAATAGACTGAAGGAATTTGAGCAAGGCTTCCGCCAATGACGATGATTTCCGGATTGAAAATATTCAGAAGCCCTGCCAGATGCTTGCCCAATTCGATACCTGTCTGAGATACTATGTCTATGGTCAGAGGGTCCTCCTTCTCGACAGCTTCTATGATTTCGTCAGGTGTCAGATATTCCCTGTTTTTCACTGTCTCGGACAATACTGAAGATTCGCCTTTCTTGATGCGTTCGATTATCTTGCGACTGATTGCACTTCCCGAGACTTCTGTCTCTATGCATCCTTTCTTGCCGCAATGGCAAAGAATATTATTGTTGTACACTGGGTTGTGTCCGAATTCTCCCGAATAGCCGTCTTTGCCGTAATACAGATTTCCATTTACTACAATTCCAAGCCCAAGCCCCCAGCCCGCATTGATATAAAGCATATCGTTGTAACGCCCATTCAGATGTAGGAATTCCCCATAGGTCATAGCCTTTGTATCATTCATCACGAATACGGGAATCCCGAAGCGCTCCGAAAGAATCTGTGCCAACGGCGTGTCTTTGGTTTCTTCAAAGTTGAATACGCTGGCGCTGGTACCCAGAGTCGTATTGACACGCCCTGATAGATTGAAAGTTATGCCCACTATTTTGGAAACATCGATGCCCTTTGTCTTTGCTGAGTCGAAAAATTTCTCAACAGAAAGGCAAACGCTTTCCATCGTGCTGTATGAATTGTCGAATATGAAGGATTCATCTTTCTCGCTGTCCAAGATATTGCCAAGGAAGTCGATTATCGCTATGGACATACCGAAAGATTTGATATCCACTCCGGCAAAGAGGTGGATATCTGCACTGACCCCGAATACATTCGCTCTCCTTCCTTTTCGTCCTGATGATAATGGATCCAACTCCTTAATAAGCCCAAGCGACAATCCGTTTGAAACATATTTGGCTATCGTGGTCAGACTCAATCCAGTGTCCTGCGCAATTTGGGGAATTGTGAATTGGCCATACTTCATAATATGCTTGGCAATCACAAGTCTTACAGTCTTGGATATGTTCCGATCTTTTGATTCTATATCCTCGTATATCATTTCAAAATGAGTTTTGCAAACGCAAAGGTAATAACAAAAAATATTGGTGCAAACAATAAAAATTAAAATAGATAATTTGTATAAACAAGAGTATATTACAAAATATGTTTGTATATACAATATTATTTATAAAGAAGAAATTTTGCACATAAATATTTATATATAAATAATATAAATCAAATAATCTAATGTAATATAGTTTAAGTAATTAAATAAGTATCTTTTTAAATTCACTTTTATTTAAAAATATTTGGATTAATTAAGTACCTCTTATATTTTTGTCTTGATTTTATAAAAATTGAAGTGAAATGCACCATAAAATTGTAGCACTTATAATAAGCATAGCAATCATCTCCTTGCCTTCCGTTGCTAAGCCAAAAGTCGATGTCTTGATCATCGGCGGAGGGGCCAGCGGGACGAGTGCCGCCATTGCTGCTGCAAGGATAGGAGCGAAAGTTACTTTGATGGAGCAGACCTCTTGGCTAGGAGGAATGTTGACATCGGCAGGTGTCAGTGCTATAGATGGCAATTATCATCTGAGAGGCGGGATTTTCGGTGCTTTTTGTGATTCATTGGCAAAACACTATGGCGGTTATTCCGCATTGGAGACAGGATGGGTGAGTGCCATCCAGTTTGAACCGTCAGTAGGAGCTTCGATTCTGAAAAGGATGGTGTCCCGCTATCAGAATATTGAGTTACTCCTCAATACTACGGCTTCATCTTATTCCAAAACGAAAGACGGATGGAAAGTCGTTGCTGTAAAAGACAACAGAAAGGTCGTTATAACTGCGAGAATTCTTATCGATGCCACCGAACTGGGCGATGTGGCAGCCGCTTGTGGGGTGAAATACGATATCGGAATGGATTCCCGCCGCGTTACGGGAGAAAATATTGCACCTGAAAATGCGAATGGAATCATCCAAGACCTTACCTATGTGGCAATATTGAAAGATTATGGACCTGATGAGGATAAGACTATTGACAAGCCGCTTGGATATGATCCTACTTTATTCGAAGGTTGTCTCAAAGGCGTCAAGGACAAGGAGACTATGCTTTCTTATGGGAAGCTGCCAAATGGCAAATATATGATCAATTGGCCAACCCACGGAAATGATTATTATGCCGACTTTATCGAGTCTTCACCTTCTGAAAGATTGAAAAAACTTGATGAAGCCAAGGCTGTGACTTTGGGCTTTGTGTATTATATTCAGACAGAATTAGGATACCACAATCTAGGCCTGGCTGATGACGAATTTCCCACTTCTGACCGTCTTGCCTTGATACCTTATCACAGGGAATCCAGAAGGATTCACGGAATGATAAGATTTACAATGGATTATGCTTCCAAGCCTTATGATCAAGAATTGAAATTGTATAGGACGGGGATTGCAGTAGGTGATTATCCAGTGGACCATCATCACGGTCGGTATAAGGATTATGGCAATCTTCCAGATTTGCATTTTTATCCTATCCCCTCATTCAATCTGCCACTTGGCTGCTTGATTCCTAAAGATGTGTCAAATCTGATTGTGGCTGAAAAGTCAATATCGGTTTCCAACCTTATCAATGGGGCTACGAGATTGCAACCTGTTGTTATGCAGATAGGTGAGGCCGCGGGGGTATTGGCTGGATTGTCAATCATTGAGGGAAAGGATGTGGATAGGATAGGCGTGCGTCAAGTGCAGAGAGTCATCTTGGCCAATAAAGGATATATTATGCCATACTTGGATCTGCCAGTATCAGACCCTCATTTCAAATCATTGCAAAGGATCGGGGCTACGGGTATTTTGAAAGGGACTGGAAAACCGAGCGGATGGTCAAATGAGACGTGGTTCAATGTAAATAATGAAGTAACAGGTTCTGAACTCGTGTCTGGATTGAAAGATTATTGGCCCAATGTCGATTTCACTGGCGTGGGTTCTGGAAATTTGTCAGTTGCCCAGGCGGCGGATATTATTTGCAAGATAAATCCTTCAGTAGTGATTGATTCGTCCAAATGGTCTGAGTTAGGGCTTGATGGATATGATCCCGGCCGTAAAATAAAAAGAGGAGAACTTGCGGTCCTCCTCGATCAAACTTTGAATCCTTTCGGCTTATTCGAAATCGGAATGGATGGAAGTCTAGTGAGGTAAGGTTATCACCATCTGGTAGCAGTCGAAGTAACCATATCCTTTGATATAGTAGAAAGGATACAACTTCATCGTGTAACTGTCCACCCACGTATTTGCGAAGGCGCTGCAGTCCTTTTCGGCGAATTCTGTTCTCTCGCTTGGATTTACTCCGTAAACCACATATTTCTTCTGGAAATACATCCCGTTGGCAAATTCATCAAAACGTAATATGTTGCCGGCTTGGTTTTCAATCTGTATGTATTTTGCCGGAGTAGTGGCCCAACCGTTCTTCGAATAATCTTCTGCAACAAGTCCTTCAGAGAATGGATCCATAACTCTGTATACGGCAGCTTCTTTGGCTTTGTATATCTGGACCTTGTAAGTGTTATAGAATAAAAATTCCTCGTAGAAAGTGCCAGTGCCAAGCAATTCAAAGGTGAGTTTTCTGTTAACGGTCACATTGACAGTCTGTTCACCTCCTTTGGATACATTTTCGGGAAGGCTAAGCTTGAATTGGTGCTTCTTGGCTACTCCTAGCGATCCGATGTCGGAATATGATACTTGGGCATATCCCACTGTGGCCCCATCAGAGAATATGACTCTCTTGGTGGCGAGACGGAAAATCCCTTCCGAATCCGAATCCTTATAAGTCCCGGTGCCGCTATCGAAGAATTGACAAGTCACATCTACTGTTGCAGGAGATGAAAGAGTCCTATATACGGGGATCTTAAGTACGTCATTGTCCGATGAATCGGTTTCCATATTCAGGACTGAAGAAGCAAACGAGAATCCTGTGCCGTTGTCCATATCGTATTTTGTCCCGACTGCTTCTTTGTTGCAGGAAGTTGCCATGATAGAGCAAACGGCCAGAATGAATGTCGATAAATAATTATATTTCATATCAATCTATTTTACATAAGGGTTCTGGTCCTCTTGGTTGATAAGAGGATTGATATCCAATTCGGCTTGTGGAATCATTAGTATGCATTCGATGTAATCTGATGGAAAGGCTTGATAATCAGCATATTTGGCCAGTTTGTCCGTGTGGTTGGATTCTTCTCCGTTGATGGTCCACTCTCTGGTCCAGGTATGGCGAAGTCTCTGGATGTCGAAAATTCTTCCAGCCTCACCCCATAATTCTATTCTCCTTTGAAGCAGAATCTCGTCCATCAAAGTCTTAGGCGTTCCTACTGATCCAAAAGTCTGTTCGTCGGAATCAGTCCTCAAACTTAGCCGTGAGGTAAAATTGCTGTCTCTCCTTGTCCCTAATTCAGACAGGGCAGTACGTGATTCTGCATACTTGTGAAGTCTGCAAAGTGCTTCAGCCTTGATAAGATAGGCTTCCTCAAGCCTCATAAAAATATAATCTCCAGCCAGGGCCTTTTGGTCTTTCCACTGGAACTTGTGCTGATTGTAATTGATATTGGCTCCATATCCCCATTTGGATGCAGGTATGCCAATGTTGCCGTTCCACCATCCTTTCCTGATATCGCTATCTGGAATCTGGGCGTATAGCCAATTGCTTATGCATTTTGGCGTTTCGGCTGCATAATATACGTTAGTACAAGCGTCCATTTGTGAAAAGAAAGAAGCATAGATCCTTGATTGCGAAGGTATTACCTCTGCTCCCCACAGTACGTCCGGGGAAGAGACGGAATTGAACGGCGTCGTACCAGTAGTCCAGCTTGAAGAAGAATAAGTACCTTTGACAACTGTCGCCTCCGATCTGGTCAGCAAAGTGCAAGATGTCTTGCTAATGGCATTGTTGGCAGCGGATAGGGCCGTCTTCCAGTCGTTCATTACCAATGCCACCCTTGCTTGAAGAAGGCTGGTCGCATAATAATCCAGATGGGAAATATGTTCCTGTGATTTCCCGCATTTTTTCAGAAGATACAGGGCCTGAGTCAGATCTGCAGTGATCCTATCATAGGTTTCCTGCACTGTCCCTCTTCCTTTGTATCCTGAAGACGAAGTCGTTGCCGTCGTGTAAACAGGCACGCCTGGGGAAGTCTCGTGTCCAATATAAGTTTGCTGGAAGGATTGGATGAGCATAAAATATGAAAATGCACGTATTGCATAAGCCTGTCCGACAATGCTTTCAATCTCGGTACTGTCTCCCGATGCCGTGGTCTGATGGTCCAATATTGCATTGGCATTGTTTATCAGTTCATAGAAATACTTCCAGGTAAAGTAGCATCTCCATATTTTGCTGGCGTATCTTTCCCTATTCTCATAAGTGTAATCGTGCCAGAACCATCCCGGTCCTTTGGCGGTCTGGACCATATCTTCCCCCATAAGTTCTGCTGCCAACGTAACGGCTTCGTTGCCGAAGCATTGGTGGGTGTTCGCAGTGACGAAATCGATTCTATTGTACATAGAAGCGTAAATCCCGTTCAGGGCAACTTCCAAGCCTTCAGCACTTTCCATCTTTTCTCCAGATACTTCCGAAGTAGGCTCTGTGTCCAGATAATTAGAGCAACTTGTGCCCATAAAGGCTATCAGGAACAATATGAATAAATTGAATTTCTTCATTTGGCGTCTATAATTTAATGTCGATTCCGCAGGTAATGCTACGGGTTGGTACATAAGAGAATGAGGTTGAGCCGCTGAATGAGGCTTGCGGATTCATTCCTTTCAGATTTGTGAACATAAAGAGATTGTCCACTGACAGATAAACCCTTAGATTGCTGATCTTAGCCTTGGCTACCTTATCGCTAAGATCGTAGGACAATGTCAGATTCTTTATGGAAAAATATGAGGCATCGATCAGGTATCTGTCGTTTGTGGCAGTAACCGAAGTAGTGAGAATTCTCGGCACGTCTGTTATGTCCCCGGCTTGCTTCCAACTTCTCATTGCGTTCTTATGGTAGGTTTGTCCTACGAACGAAGGTTCCATCATAGACTGATATACGGAATCGAAGACTTTTCCACCCCAAGAGTAAGCCAGCATCATATCGAATGACATTTTGCCGAATTTGAGGCCGTTAGAGAAGGAACCATACAATTTAGGTATCCTGCTTCCAAGTATGAATTTGCTGTTGGCTGCAACCTGTGAATCGTCGGTAATGTATTCCGAACCATCGATCATATTGCCGGAAGAATCTTTCTTGTATGCCCAATAAAGTTGTTTGCCTGTAACAGGATCGACTCCCGCACTTTTGGCCATATAGAACGAATTCACTGCTTCCCCCGGAGTGTCGATATAGATTGAATTGACGATGTTGTCTTCACCACCCGTGAGTTTCTTAATTTTGTTCTTGACTGTAGAGGCTATTGCTGTTACGTTCCAGTCCCAGTCCTGATTATGAATGATGGTTGCGTTCACTGTAAGGTCGATACCTTTGTTGGACATCTTTCCTACATTGGCATAATAGCCATCGATTCCGGAAGAAGCCGCCTTAGGGTATTTGAGTAGCAGGTCGCTTGTCATCCTGTCGTAGAGTTCCAATGACCCACTTATCCTTTTCAGCATCTTGAATTCCGCTCCTAAATTGAAATTGCCGTTGCTTTCCCAAGAAATGTTTTTGTTTTCCAATGAGGAAATCATTGCTCCTGAATAACTGGCATTTGCGTAGTTCATATTGTAAAGCTGCTGCCAAGCATAATAGGTACCAATATTGTCATTGCCTTGTACTCCGTAACTTGCCTTGAGTGTGAGATTGTCCAGCCAAGAAGCGGTATCGAGGAATTTCTCTTCGCTGATCCTCCAACTTGCACCTACGGACCAGAATTGCCCCCATCTGTGAGATTTTTCGAATCTTGAAGAAGCGTCAGTCCTGAAACTGCCAGAGAAATAATATTTGTCAGCATAGTTGTAATTCAGTCTGCTGAGATAAGAGTCGATATAATATTTGTCTCCTTGCGAATAAGCTTGAGTTATAGTCGAGCCCATTGCGAGTTCATCGTATTCTCCGAAGGGGAATCCTGTACGCTCTCCGTTCAGATAATTGCTACGAAACCCATAGAATTCGTGTCCGACCATTGCATCCACCGAATGCTTTCCATATTTCGTAGAATAATTAAGCAATTGGTTCCAGGTATAACTGTTCACCCTTTCATACTCCTTGGTGAGCCTTCCTGTCCCTGCCGCATCTCCGTTGTATCTGTTGTAATTGGTAGACTCGTTGGTGTTGGAATTGTCAAGACCTAGATTGGTAGAGAGTTGGAAACCTTTCCAAGATGCTCGTAAATAAGACCTTGCGCTTACTGCGTCACTCTTGTTGTAATAGTCATCGTCATATAGGGTGGCAATGGAATTCTTATTGTTCTGGGCTCCGCCAGGGCGAGATGTGCCATAGTCGAATTGCTTAGCTCCGCTAGCATCCAATACATAATTTCCATCTGCATCCAATTGATAGACAGGGTAAATTGGGGCAATCATCTGGGCTGAATACCAGATATTGCTATTAGTTGAACCGTCTGCTCCGAGGAAATCGGAATTGGTATGGGCGAAACCGATATTCAACCCTGCATCCAACCATTTGGTCACATTGAAATCTTCACTTGCCCTTAGGGTATATCTGCTGAAATCGGTTGTCTTGAGCAATCCGTCTTCATTCAAGTAACTCAAAGAAATGAGATACTTCGAAGCGGGGGAGTTGCCAGACAGAGACACCTGGTATTCTTGCCTTATTGGCATAGAAGCGGTGACAGTCTTTATCCAGTCCTCGTTGTATTTCAAACTGGCTCCGCTGACGATGTGCCCGTCTGCATCAAACAGATTGTCCGAACTTACATCGTATGGGTCGTATATGCCTTTGGCCCCGAATAACTCGCTAGCCAGTTTGGAGGCTGTTGCAGTTTTGGCAACTGAAGGCAAATATCCCTCTTTGTATGTTAGGTCATTGTTGAAGGCATTGTACATAAGCTCCAGATAATCTTTCGAATCTGTTGTTTCGTAACGAGGAATGGCCCGTGACATCAAACTCCATTTGGAACTGAAGTCCACATTGACCTTTCCGTAGTCCTTGGCTTTCTTTGTGGTGATCATCAGCACACCATTCGCCCCTCTGGCTCCGTAGAGAGCCCCGGCCGAGGCATCCTTAAGAACAGTCATAGATTCGATATCGGCTGAGTTGAGAGAATTCAAGTCCCCGTCATAAGGCATTCCGTCCACTACTATCAGCGGTGAACTGGAAGCATTGATTGAGCCGAATCCTCTGATCATAACCCCCGCCCCTGATCCTGGCTGGCCGCTTCCTGAGGTGGTCATTACTCCTGCGACTTTCCCGTCCAAGGACTTGGTAACTTCTGTAATAGGGTGATTGTCAAGACTTTTTGAAGAAATCACATCGGCAGATCCTGTGAAAGAAGACTTTTTCGAAGTGCCATAAGCGACCACTATTACTTCGTCCAGAGTCTTTGTATCGGGCATCAGTTTTACATTGATAGTGCTTTCCTTCCCGACTGTGATTTCTTGTGGAATCGATGCTACATCGGAAAACACTAGGATATCCCCGGTTGTGGCGTATATGCTGTAGTTTCCGTCCATATCGCTGGATGCTCCTTTAGTGGTTCCTTTGATTATCACAGAGGCCCCGATAATAGGCGCGCCTTCGTTGTCAATTACTTTACCACTCACCACGCGGCTTTGGGCAAAAGATGTCACTGCCGACATCGTAATGACTATCAGCAGTGACAGATATTTGAAATAAGACATCAGTTTTTGTGATTATCTTCCAATCAATAATTGTAGTCTTTGACGCAGCGTACTGAACTGCCATAGTCCCTTCTAAGGCCCGATACGCTGGCTGGATTCCCGAAAGCGAATATCTCTGTAAGTATGTATTGCTGTGAAGGTTCCGGTGTACCATATTGGGCACCTCCACTTACGGATTTCATTTCTCCGTTGGTGTTGTCACGTATTCCGCACATTGGAAAATAATAATATGTTCCTTTAGCCGAATCGTGATAATAGAAACCGCTGTCTGTCTTTTCATCCCAATACCAAGGATAAGTCGTATCGTAAGCGCTGCTGTCATTCAACTTTCCAGCTTTCTTGTATGCATTACGGAAAGTCCAGGCTGCCGCAGGAGCGACCCTCCATCCTTCAGGACAAGGATCGTATTTGCTCTTATACTTGCTTGTATACCCCCAGAGGTCGTTGTCTTGGTCGGCTGCCTTTGCTGTCAGCCAATCTGTGAATGTAGCGTTGTTGTTGTCGCTGCAATAGATGAAGGCATCTGGATTTGCAATGGCCAAAGCTAAGTTTGTACCTTTATTGGAATCAGTGTAGGTAAATGAGATTTTCTTGTCTTCGACGAGATTGTTTTCAATGTCGTATTTTGAAGCGACCACATTCTCGGTCAGTCCTCTTGTTCCCAGGAACGGATCTTTTCTGCCCCATTGGTAGAGAAGTCCATAGCAATCGACAGTCCCTGCCTTTTCACTCTTGGCCCCGAGGTTACGGTCCATCATTGAATAAGTTACACTATTCGATGTGCTCTTGTAAACCAGTGGGTTTGATTCTGGATCATAAGAGGTAACCCAGATGTGCCAACTCCATACCACAGTGGTACCTTTTACTGCTGCGACGAGAGCATTGCCCTCGACTCCAGAGTTGGCGGTGACCACGATGACTCCGTCAGAAGCACTTCCAGCGACTGATTTGATCAGGCTCTTGGTATCTTGCCAAAGCAATACGGCATAATCGAATTCGATTTTGTCTGAAGAGTTGCCTTGTACCTTGGCGTTGATAGCCTTGCTGGCTCCTGGGGCTAAAATATAGCAATTGGCTGCCCCGCTTGTCTGCTGAACGGCAACTACGCCAAGTGTCTTGCTGATTTCGGATGAGCGACTGTAATTATCTTTCACTGATAGTTTTATCGATACTTCCGAGGTCAATGCCGATGGGGCTGTGACTGTCACATATCCATTGGTCTTGTCGGACATCGTGACTTTGGCTGAATAACCGCTGCTGACAGTAGCGGTCGGTGCATCCAATGTGACGTTATCCGAAGAAGCCCCTGCGATTGTAAATAAAACTTTGAAAGATTCTCCACCTTTCAGGGCAACGGATTTCATATCTCCTACCCAGGAAGCGGCAAAAGTTTCAGATGCTTTTATTCTCACTGTGATATTTTGCGAGGTCTTTCTGTTGTTGGCCTTGTCCTCTGCGGACAAAGTCACTACCACGTCTCCATCATTTTCCATTACGCTCGGTGCCGTGAAACTGATTGTGCCGGCGTAAGTGGCATCGTTGGAGATTTTGGTTTTTGCATCTTTTGACGATGTGGTGGCTGTCAATGTCAATGTTTTGTTTTCCACTCCACTGATAGTGAATGGGATAGCGATGGTCTCTCCTGCATTGGCGTCATAAGAGTCACCACCATAATAGATTTGTAAATCGCTAAGGTTGGATCCGTTGGTGCTTTCTTTTGAGCACGAGCCAATCATAGATGCTGAAATAAGCACTGCTGCAGCAACTAAAACTTTATGAAATGAATTAAACATACTGATAAGATTATTCTTTTACACATCTGATTGCACATCCGTAAGAAGTTACTAAACCACTTGTAAGTAAGACTGATGTCGGTGAAGTCTGTATTGCACGGGCTCTGTAGTTGGCTTCATCCAATTCAGCGAGCCAAGTTTTTCCACAAGGCCAAGTTGCGGTTCCGTCGTAATATGATTGGAATACTCCGCTGTTGTTGTATTCGCCTTGGAATGGGAAGAAGAATTTGGTTGTCCCGCCGTCCAGCGAAACGAGTCTTCCCATCTTGTTGAGATTAGCTGTGCCATTGGCATCATAAGCATATTCAATCTTGACATCAGTATTTGAGGATACATCTGCATAGAAATTGAATGACGCATAAGTCTTTGGCACCCGCCATCCTGCAGGGCATGGATCGTAAATGGATTTGTTCCCAAGTCCGCCCCAAGTATTTGTATGGTTGGCGATTAATGACTTGTCAGTGAGAAACCAACCATAATTGCCACTGGCGTTGCCGGCTCCTTTGTAGTATGTGGTAGGGTTCTCATTTCCCAATGCGTAAATATCTTTTGTCCCGGCAGCAGTTGCGGCGTCTGTTGCTGCAACTATTGGGAAAGTATACTCTGAATTGTCGATTTTGTATACGGTCCCTGATGTGAAAGGCTCTTTTCTGCCCCATTCATAGAATAGTCCGAAAGCATCTACACTTGCTTCTGAACTTAAGCCACCAAGGTTGCGGTCCATAATCTTGTATGTGGAACCATCGGTTGCAATAGAGGTGGCATATGTCATTATGTTTTTTTCAGGGTCGTAGTCGCTTACCCATAGCATCCAATCCCATATGTTCTTGTCTGACTTGGAGGCTCCGATCATTGCATTCCCTGATACGCCGCTTCCAAGAACAACGATGATATTGCTGTCTTCTGAAACCACTTTCTTCACTAAATCTTTGTGGTCTTGCCATATCAGGCTTACTGAGTCGAAAGTGACGTTCGCTGTTGAATCTCCGAATGAGGCTGGGAACATAACGATGGATCCAGGGGCAACTATATGACAGTTGGCCCTGTCTGTGAGAGTGACGAAGTTTGAAGCGAGGACTGAGGTTACATTGTACACTTGCTCAAGTTTGCGGTTGTATTGAGAGTCGGTGATGTCAAGTGTGACTGTAAAAGCAGAGGCCTTGGTGATGATTTCAGGTGCGGCTACTTTGATGGTCGCTGCTCCTTGTTCGATTTTGGAAATGCTTGCAGGGTATTTCGCATCGGATGAAGCTACTGTTGCTGAAAGATCGCCTTTATTGGCGTTGTCCAATGAAATAGGAATCTTCAGGGTGTCTCCCTGATTGATTTGATAAGAAGTCGCAGGGGCTACAAGCGCAAGATCACCTGGCTTATCGTCCGAGCACGAAACTATGCACGTAGGCACGCTTCCAAATACTGCCAAAATAGCGGCAGCCATTGCAAGTTTTTTCATATATGTATATAATTTTTCCCACTTGGCTTTTAGAAGCAGGGTGAATAACACGAAGGGGTGGAAAAGCCTCCGACCGGATGGTCGCCACCAACAATTTGTAACTACTAGCTATGACAAAATAATAAATTATAATTTATATTTACAAGTGAATTTTTATATTTTATTATTGATATTTTATAAGTTATTGTGCTATAAATGTTTATAAATATACAAATTTTAATCAGTTTGAAGAATTGTTTAGCGTAAGTTATAATTAATAACTGAAGGTGCTTTGCTATAAACCCTAATTAAATGCATATATCATTGTTTTGGAACTAATTAAAAGAATTTAATTCATAAAAAATCTGTTTATACTGTCAAAATGTAACGTAATTATTAAAGATGTTTTTGGTTGGAATTTTGTCAGCAGTTCATTTGCATTTAGAATTATTTTTGTTTTTAATGCAACGAAAATGCAATGATTTGCATCTAATTTAATGTGTTAATATATTAATGATATGAAGAAAATATTATTCTCATTGGCCATCTTGGCAGCGAGTTGCCTGGCATTCTCTTCTTGCGATACTGCAGATCAGCTTCTTCATAGTTCCGATTCGAAGATAACTGTTGGCACTTCCAATTACAATATATCTTTTGCTTTCCAGGGTCTGAAAACATCTGATGATGCTACTACAATTGTGGTTAGCACTATCAGCGATGGTATGGCTTATGATGTGGAAAATACCAAATTGAGTGGGACTGGTGTTTCCCTTGAATTTACAATTCAGTTAAGTGGCACAGTTGCATCCCTGCCTTCTGGAACTTATGAAGTCGTTGATGCCCTTGGAAATCCTGTTGCGGGTCAGAATAAGTTGTATGCCGGCATTGTCTATGTGAAAGATGGAGTTCCGTCTTCTGATTCTGCTTTTGCAAAGGCAGGCTCTTTGAAAGTTACCAAGTCCGACAGCAAATATACGTTGGATTTCACAGGGACTTTAAGCGATGGAACTTCAGTCTCTATGTATTATTCCGGTCCTCTTATAGTTGCAGCTATACCTGACCTTGATATGCCTAAATGACGTTTACAAAATTATAAATGCACAAGTGGACTTCCACTTTATTGTAACTGTTGAGTACAAAACAATACTAATAATCCGACTGCAAGGCGCAGAAATCGTTCTTGCAGTCTTTGTTTTATTTAAAAATTAGGAAAATCCGAATATCTGATTTATATTTGCACCCAGAACATAAGATTTATAGTAAGCGAGATGGCTCACCCATCAGAATCGACATCATTATAATATCCGGTGTTTTTTATTTTTAATAATGATTAGATTATCTATTTAATTTTGCTTGCTTTCCTTGGATGAGATTTCTTTCATCCGGGAGTTCCCTTTATAATGACTTTTAAAGAATTAAATATTTCCAGTCCGGTTTTAAGGGCTCTTGAAGATAAACAGTACGCTGTTCCTACTCCCATTCAGGAGCAGGCGATTCCTATTGCCACGAAGGGCATTGACGTACTGGGCTTGGCCCAGACCGGGACCGGCAAGACTGCGGCATTTGCAATTCCAATTATAGACCAATTGAAAGACAGGAAGTTCCCTAAAGGATCATTCCGTCCTATAAGGTCTCTTATCCTCACTCCTACCAGGGAACTGGCATTACAGATTGAGGAATCCTTCTTGGATTACGGAAAATATACGGATTTACGTTATACGGTGATTTTCGGAGGTGTGAACCAGAATCCTCAGGTGCGTCAACTTAAGCGTGGCACCGATATCCTCGTCGCTACTCCTGGACGTTTGCTGGACTTGATAGGCCAAGGTTTCATACATCTGGATCAAGTTGAGATTTTCGTCCTTGATGAGGCTGACAGGATGCTGGATATGGGTTTCATCCACGATATGAAGAAGATATTCCCAATGTTGCCTAAGCAGAAGCAGACTATGCTTTTTTCTGCCACTATGCCTAAGGAAATCAATGAGATATCCAATACGCTCCAGAAAAATCCAGTCAGGGTTGAAGTCGCTCCTGAATCTTCGGTGGTGGATACCATCGATCAGTTCCTTTGCTGTGTCGAGAAGCCTGAGAAGATAGATTTGCTTGTCAATCTCCTACACAAGGATACGCGCGACAGAATTTTGATATTCTCCAGGACAAAACACGGCGCTGACAAGATTGCGCGTACGTTGAATAAGAAAAATATTGGCTGTGAGGCTATTCACGGGAACAAATCCCAGAATGCCAGACAGACTGCATTGAATAATTTCAAATCAGGTAAGACTAGGATCATTGTGGCTACGGATATAGCGGCGAGGGGGATCGATGTTCCTGATTTGGGTATGGTCATCAATTACGATATGCCGGATGTGGCTGAGACCTATGTACATAGGATTGGTCGTACAGGCAGGGCGGGGAAAGATGGCCAGGCGATTACTTTTTGTGCTAAAGAGGATCGCCAGATGCTTAAAGACATTGAAAAATTGATTGGTTCAAAGATCAATAAACTTAACTTTAATTATTAAAAAAATGAACATTTATGTTTCTCATCTAAGCTGGAACACTAAGAACGAAGGCTTACAGAAATTGTTTGAACAGTACGGAGAAGTTACTTCCGCTAACATCATTACTGACCGTTTCTCTGGTCGCTCACGTGGCTTCGGCTTCGTTGAAATGCCAGATGACGCAGCAGCTCAGAAAGCTATCGATGCTCTCAACAACACAGATTTCGATGGCAGAACAATCAGCGTAAACGTAGCACGTCCAAAGACTGACCGTCCAGAAGGTGGTTTCCGTGGAGACCGTCGTGGCGGTGATCGCTAGAACTTGTAAGCATTTACATAGTTTGCTAAGAGGGTGACCTTAAGTCTTTATGGCTTTTGGTTCACCCTTCTTTGTTTTTTATATCTTTGCGTTCCTATGACATACACTATCCTAGTATTCGTCGGTTTCATAGCTGGCTTGCTTTCCGGGTCCATTGGGTTCGGAGGTGCAATGGTATTGTTGCCAGTAATAGCGACATTCTATGGAGTTGAAGTGGCTGTGCCGGTCGCTACTATCGCTCAATTTCTGAGCAATCTCTCAAGGGTGGTGATGGGCTACAAACAGGTGCAATGGAAAGAAGTCGGTCGGTTTCTCATTTTTGCAGCTCCCCTTACTGCTTTAGGAGCCTTTGGCTTTGCTATTGCTCCTAAGCAATTGCTAACAAGACTGTTATGTATTTTCTTGATAGCATTTGCAATAATGAAATTGGCTGGTAAACTCAATCTTCCTCGCAAGAAGGGCACAATGCTGATAGGTGGTGGAATCACGGGTCTTATTAATGGCCTTCTTGGTATTTCAGGCCCATTGAGCAGTGCCGTTTTCCTCACTCTCGGCTTGGCTCCTGTGTCTTACATAGCTAGCGAAGCTGCGGCAGCGACGGCAATGCACGTTATTAAGATTATCGTTTATGGCAAATTGAATTTAATGAGCGGCCAGATTTTCCTTAACGGCCTTTTCATCGGATTTGCAATGATTCTTGGCAATTTCATAGCGATGAAATGCATCAAGAATATCAAAAAATCCACCTATCAGAAAATCGTTGCAGGCTGTATGATCGCTGTTTCCATCTGGCTGTTCATAGTAGCATAAAAAAGCGGCAGATTCCTCCACCGCTTTACTTTAATATTGTATGAATCCTAATTTCTTGAATTCTTAGATCTTCCAATCGGAATAGACATACCAAAATAAGCATTGACAGCATTGGAATTGTCTCCGAAGTACATATAATCCGTCCCAATGAAAAGGAGGCCTAGCTTGACACCGAGTCCGAAACTCTTACCATAACTTTGGATTGCTGAATAGCTGAAAGTAAGATTGAACCAGTTGGCAGGGTGGAGGTTGGCTGAAAGAGTGACCTCTTTCTGTGTCTTAGGTTCCACAAAACGGGCTGTATAAAGAGCGCCCAAAGTCAATGAATTACCAAGAGTATAACTTGCTCCTCCTACAGCAGACATATTGAGTTTTGTTTTACGTGCCTGCACATCAGTCGTTTTCCTAAGTCCCAACAGATCGCTATTCAGGATATTATCGCCATTGATTCTGTCTTCGTAATCCTGTATGTCTTGTTTCATGCTTTCAGCACCTGCTTGAGAATACTCATAATCTTTTCCTTCAAAATCTACTGATACTGTCGAAGTCGCATCCTTGCAGCTGCTTGAGGTCCAATTGATGTAACCCAAGTCTAATACGGCTGCCGAAAAGTTGAAGTTCCCCAATTTTACTGAGGCACCGAAATCAATTGCAGCTCCGTATCCTGAAAATCCTGGCTTATTATAATTATAATCTACACCACTTATATATGAACCTGAAGTATTGGTGCTTTCTTTCCACTCAAGCCCTTCGGCATTTGTCTCCAAGGTGGAATTAACATTCAATTTGGCGTGATACAAGTCTTTTGTCGCAGGTGTGATGGTATTGTAATCTTCTGGAAGATTGTAATCGATATCTATGTTTTGGATAGTCATTTTCGCTCTTGCCGTACCGAGGAGGAGCTTAGCTTTACCTCCAATGGTGAGAATTTCATTGATATTGTGTGCATAACCGAAACCTATTTCTGTAAATGCATTGAGGTTGAATGCCTGATCACCAATCGCATATTGCTTCGAACCATTGAATTCGTAATTGTCCTGAGTTACCTCGTCAAGGAAGTTGAACATTGATTTCCTTACAGTTGCACCTATATCCATTTTCTCGCCGATATTGAAAGACCAGAAACTCTTGTTCTTGTCATACCAACCTAATGAAATGAAATCGGCATTAAGTGAAATGTTGATATTGTTATTGTCATTAAGCTTGCTAAGGAAATCCTGATTGTGGAGGAAGTCGCTATTGTCTTTGAAAATATCGATTACATCTTTTGTACCTAAGGTATTCGAGTTTACCGCCACATTGAAAGCTCCGACCACAGGGACGTTGAGGTACCCCCTCGTGGGCATAAGGGCTGGGTTTAGTTGCATCCTATACTGGTTCCCTTCCATAAAATAAGAAGTACGTAGGAATTGCGCGTTCGCAGAAGTTGAGAATAGAAATACACAGGTTACCACAATGATAATCCTTGATTTTAGGTTTCGTTTCGTTTTCATAAGATATTGAAGTTTAATGTTATTTCAATAAAACGTATCGCAAATATAAGATTAATTGTCAATTCTTGAACTTTTCTATTCATATTAATTATTAAATTTGCATCTTGGTAGTAGATTCTAAATAATTATAAGCTATGGCAGAGAATACACGCAAGATGTCCAATCTCAGTCTGGGGATGATCCCATCCGTGGACAAGCCAATTTACGTGGATGACACTTTGGTCATTGTGGATGATCTCAAACGTGAAATGACACCCGAAATAGACAATTCTATTACAAGGGGAAAGAATACCGAACTGACAAATCCTGATTTCGAATTTCCGTGCAAGATGGAATTCGCTACAGTTTTGTTTTGCAAGGCAGGTGGCATATTCTGCAGTCTGAATCTGAAGAGCTATGAGGTGACCACTGATTGCATCCTGATCATTCCGTTTGGCATCATTCTGGACAAACTTCAGTATTATATGGGAACGCGCTTCGCAATTATTTGCTTCACCAAAGATTGTTTCGTGAACGACATTGCCAGTCGATCTTCCAAGATTATCTTGAAAAACAGATTCGAACCGTTGCTGCTTCACGCATCCAGAGAGAATATGAATCTTTTTATGGATGGATACTGGATATTGAAACAGATCATTCAGAGAAATGATTTTTATTTCCGTCAGGACTTGCTTGCCGGTTTTGTCCAAGTCACTACATCAAGTCTGGCCCAATTGGCTCTTCTTCAGGATAGGGCCAACAAGGAAGCAGGGAACAAGGCGCATTCCAGGGATGAACTTTTGTTTGAATCCTTCCTTCAGGAAGTCCAGTCTCATTCAGGCTCCGAACGGCAATTGACATATTATGCTTCCAAGGCCTTTATGTCCACAAAATATTTCGCAAAGATAATTTATGATGTGAGCGGCCGACATCCAAGCGATTGGATCAAGGACAATGTAATACTCGAAGCCAAGGTTATGCTCAAGTCTGGCATTTACAATGTCAAGCAGATCAGCGATTTGCTGCATTTCCCAAATTCATCTTTCTTTGGCAAATATTTTAAGTCTTCCGTGGGTTTGTCTCCGCGTCAGTATATGATGGGAGGCAGGAAAAGCAAATAAAATTAATTTTAAATGACATTATCTGGAGCAATCATTGCAACCGCCGATTTTGTGTGCGGCTATCCACTATTTTGCCTGCTGATCGGCGGCGGCCTTTTTTTCTTCATTTATTCCAGATTCATCTCTATCAGATGTATTCCACAAGCACTCAAAGCATTGGCAGAGAATAAAGGGAATGACGGCAAGGGACAGATAACCCCGTTTCAGGCTTTGATGAGTGAAATTTCATCCACTGTAGGAATGGGCAATATCGCCGGAGTGGCGATTGCCATTACGATGGGTGGCCCTGGGGCAATATTCTGGATGTGGATCAGTGCATTGGTGGGAATGTCAACAAAATTCTTCGAAGGGACATTGTCAATATTGTTCAAAGGGAAAGACGATGCCGGTGAGATACAAGGGGGACCTATGTATATCATTACAGAAGGTCTTGGCAAGGAGTGGAAACCGATGGCTGTTATGTTCTCCATTTTTGCATTGATAGGCACCTTGTGCGTAATGCAGGCGAACCAATTGGTTGAGGCTGCTACAAGTGTGATTACCACACCCTTGGGCATTGAGAATACATTGTTGCTTAGATTTTTGATGGGACTTGGAATCTGTATCATCGTGGCAAGTGTCATATTGGGTGGCATTCAGAGGATTGCGAAGATAGCTTCCCGCCTGGTTCCTGTTATGGTGATTTCATATTTCATATTGGTATTGATAATCTGCATATTGCATTATCAGGAAATTCCAGGAGTGTTCAGAGTTATTTTCCACGATGCATTCAATTGGCAGGCTGGCTTAGGCGGCTTTGCTGGTACGGCGGTGATAGGTGCCAGACGAGCCGCATTGGTAAATGAAGCTGGAATTGGTACTTCCTCTATGATGCACGGCGCTTCTAAGAACACAAATCCAGTGAAGGAGGGATTGATTGCAATGCTTGGCCCCGCAATAGATTCAGGTCTGGTATGCACATTGACTTCCCTTCCTATATTGATTGCAGGAAATTATGTACACGCAGAAGGAATAAAAGGGGTGTTCGTTGCGCTTGGAGCCTTTGGGCAATTGCTTCCAGGATATGGCAAAGGCTTGCTTATGATTATTGTATTCTTTTTCGCATTCTCTACGATGTTCTCGTATTCATATTATGGATTGAAGTGCACAAGTTATCTTTTCGGCACCAAGAAGGCAAAATATTATAATTATTTCTATCTAGTGATGTTGGTGGTGGCGGCAATGATTCCTCTTGGAACGGCTGTAAGCCTGATGGATTTGGCATTTGCATTGATGGCTCTGCCAAATATGATAGCGCTTATATTGCTTTCTCCGAAAGTAAAGGCAGAAATGAAGGCTGATTCTCTTTATTAGTCATCGTCATCTTCATCCGGCTGTCTGGTCGGAATCTCGGTCCCGAATAATGACGGATCGGATTCCTGAAATACATTTCCTCTGTCATCGTGGGCCAGCCCAGATAATGATGAAAGAAATGTCTATCAGGATGATTGTAAGCATAACGAAACGAATCCTCATACCTGCCCTTATCAATTTGTGGTGGATATGATTCTTGTCAGGAATGAAAGGATTATGCTTTCTTGTCATCCTGAAGCAAGCGACCCTTATCACATCTATATTACCAAAATTACCGAAATGCTAAACAATTTTCAGCAAATACCTATATTTGTACAAAACTGATCGCATAATAAAATGAAGAGAATTATATATTTTGCGGCAATCCTTGTGGCTGCATTTTGTCTATGTGGAAGCAAACCTTCCAGTCCTGTTGAAGTCATCCCTCTGAAAGTGGAAATGCAGGCTGTCCCCATTGGAAGTTCTGGGCTATCTCCAAGGCTAAGTTGGCAATTCGGTTCCAAAGCCAGTGGCACGATGTCAAGTGAAGATATGAGTGCCGTATGCAAGGCTGATGGATTTGCTCAAGGATCCACAAATCCTGAATCATTGATTCAAAAGGAGTTTCCCCATTGGAAAGATGGTTTTATGGACATACATTCCATTGCTACAGGGCAGGGAGATTGCACATTCATTGTCCTTCCCGATGGGACTACTTGGCTAATTGATGCTGGTGATATGGGTTGCCCTAACGGGCATAACGGTTGGACCGGTTCCATTCCAGATGGGTCGAAACATACTGGCGAATGGATAAAGGATTACATTAACCATTTTTCTCCAAGACGAGATACCATTGATTATGCTCTGATTACCCATTTCCATAGTGATCACGTTGGAAGCAAGAGCGGTCTTATCCCTGGAACTCACGGATATGGTCTTACGGGCATTACAATGGTGGGGGATATAATGCATTTCAATAATTTCATAGATAGGGATTATCCTTCCTATGATTTTCCTTCAAGGGACAACATTGCCAAAGAATTGCCGATTTTCCCGGAATATAGAAAATTCGTTTCCTATCTTGATTCCACAGGAACGAAAGTTCAGAAATTCAAAGTGGGGTCGAATAAGCAGTTCGTACTTAAACACAATCCAAAGTTCTATGCCGATGATTTCGAAGTACGAAATCTTTGTGCCAATGGAGAGGTCTGGACAGGCAGAGGCCAGAAAAGCAAGAAGATGTACTCAGGTGATCCGCTTCTTTTCGATGAGAATATGAACAGTTGCGGAGTGCTGGTAACTTATGGCAAATTCAAATATTACAATTGTGGCGACCTCTGCGGACACAATCATTCATCTTATAAATCTCAAGAAAGGCATTTCGAGAATGAAGTCGCAGATGTATGCGGACCGGTTACGGTTATCAAGAATGACCATCACGGATGGAAGGAATCCACCAATGCACATTTTCTCCAAGTCCTCAAGCCTCAGGCTTTCGTGGTGATGGTCAGTAACTTGAATCACCCATATTACACTACTATGCAGAGAATGATTGATCCGCTGGTCTATGATGGCCCACGTGAAATATACTTCACATCGGATGCAAGCAAGCAACAACTTGGAGACAAGCTTTTCTCCAAGGTCAAGCCGACAGGTCATATCGTAATCAGGGTTTATCCTGGCGGAAAATCTTGGCAGGTATTTGTACTCGATCCGTATTCATCGGATTACAAGGTTAAGTATGTTTCGGAATTGAAACAATTATAAACAATAAAAAACAATATTATGTCGACTTCTAATCACTCATCGATTGCAACATTTATTGTGTTGACTTTATTGATGCTGTCATTTAATTCCAAGGCTTATGACAAGAAACCATCTTACCAACCTGCAATTACGGATTGGAAAGGGGCCCAATGGATTGCGATGGAACAGGACAAGAAGGATGAATACGTTTTGTCCGGATTACCTTATGAGAGCAGGATAAAGAGGGCTTTTGGGGACAAGAAAATAGGCTTTTTCAAATTGCCTGAATTCAGGAGAGAATTCACTTTGGAAAAACGTGTAAAAAAGGCTACAGCATATGTTTGCGGTTTAGGCCAGTTTGAATTGTACTTGAACGGCGGCAAAGTCGGGGATCATTTCCTTGATCCGGGATGGACCAAATTCGACAAGCAGTCACTTTATGTCATTTTCGATGTGACTCCAATGTTGAAGAAAGGTCCCAATGCCATCGGTGCAATGCTTGGAAATGGCTTTTTCAATATGCCGAGGGCCCGGTATTTCAAGCTTTTCCAGTCTTATGGGGCACCAAGATTGGTGATGCTTCTTACCATAGAATATAAAGATGGAACAGTTGAGCATATTGTTACTGATAAGGACTGGAAAGTAAGTCAGAGCCCTATAACTTTCAGCAGCACTTATGGCGGAGAGGATTACGATGCGAATCTATATAAAGAAGGATGGGATGAACCAGGCTTCAATGACTCATCTTGGTCATCGCCTGTCGTGTTGGGCCCTGTGACTCCAGGCTCTCGTCCGACAGATTTTGCGGCTGGAGTATGGAATCCTCAGTTGGTTCCTCAGGAATATGATCCTATCAAGGTCGTCGAAGTCTTTCCGGCCAAAAAATATTATCATAATTCAGAAGGATGGCTGTACGATCTGGGTGAAAATTTTGCAGGCATTGTCCGTGTCAAGGTCAGGGCAGACAAACCATCTCCAATTAAGATGGAGCCTTCGGAGCTGATGACCGCCGACACCATGCTTTATAGAAATGTCAGTTATTCTCCGTTCTACTTTTCTTATACCCCGAAAGCAGGCACGACATCAGAGTGGCAACCCAGATTCTCATATTGGGGATTCCGTTATGTACTTGTCAGTGGGGCCGTACCAGAAGGAGAAGCCAATCCTGACGGACTTCCTGTTATTGAAAAGTTAGATGGCTTGTTTACATCCAACTCTGCCAGAATGGTTGGTACTTTCGATTGTTCCAACAACCTGTTCAATAGAATTAATAAACTTATCATTCGTGCAGAACGCAGTAATATGGTCAGCATCCTGACCGATTGTCCCCATAGGGAAAAACTTGGCTGGCTTGAGCAGGATCATTTGATGCAATATTCATTGTTGTACAATTTCGACCTTTATCGCTTGTATTCGAAGATAATGGAAGATATTAAGCTGGCTCAGACCCCAGAAGGCATAGTGCCTTGCATTGCTCCTGAATATGTCCGTTTCACAGGTGGCTTTGCAGATACCCCTGAATGGGGCAGCACTTTCATCATCAGCCCTTGGTATATTTACCTTTGGTATGGGGATGATTCGATGATAAGGAACTACTACCCGGAGATGCGTAAATATCTGGATTATCTTTCCTCTCGTGCTGAGGATGGTATTGTCGCTTATGGATTAGGTGATTGGTATGATCTCAGTCCAAAAGTTCCAGGCGGAGATAAATTGACTTCCAATGCAGTTACTGCCACAGCAATGTATTATTATGATATTTGCCTAATGGCCAAGATGGCAAAACTTCTCGGAAAAGACTCCGAAGTGACACATTTGAACACTCTTGCTGCTAGCGTTAAGGATTCTTTCAATAGTAAGTTCTGGGATCCGAATACTAGGAAATACGAGAGAAACAGTCAGACTGCCAATGCAATGGCTCTCTTTATGGGCTTAGTTACTGAGAATTCCAAACAAGCTGCGCTGGACAATCTTATTACCGATATCAAGTCCAGAGGCAATGCCCTCACAGCCGGCGATATCGGTTATCGCTATGTCGTTCAAGCTCTCCAGCAAGCAGGAAGACAGGATGTCATCTATGATATCAATAGCAACACCGGCGTGCCGGGTTACGGTTGGATGCTCAATCATGGGGCCACGGCATTGACTGAGAGTTGGCAAGCTTATCCAGACAAGTCCAACAACCACTTTATGATGGGCCATTTGCAAGAATGGCTTTACGGTGGCTTGGGCGGCATCAGGCCAGATGAAAGCGGAACACCTCAGACGGTAGGTTGGAAGCACTTCACTATTGCCCCTCAGCCTTGCGGTGACATCACTTATTGCAACGTTTCTTATGACTCAGTCAGAGGTACGATTGTCAGTGATTGGAAGATAACAGGCAAGACTTTTTTATTGAACGTCACAATACCTCGCAATACTACTGCAACAGTGGTTTTGCCTGGACAGAAGGGGAAAGAAGTAGGTGCTGGAAAACACAGTTTCTCAGTCAAGATGCAATAGGCATTCGATAATTTTATCTTCAGGAATGAACGGCCTTATCTGATTCAGATTCAAGGCCGTTATTGCTGTCTGTATAGGCTCGGCATCAGTATCGAAATGTTTTCCTGTATCCAAGAGCACTTTCTTGGGTACAAGGCCGATAATTTCGGTCCCGATTACTTCGACACATCTTGCCTTAGCGGCTTCGCATACGGTTTCGAAGGCCTTGTAAAGCGGCGTCTGGTCGATGTCGGTGATGTTCATAGATACTTGAGCAAAGCCGTATTCTTCTATGTACCAACCGATTGCCTTGACTCCTCCAAGGGCTCCCGGTACCCTGACGCCATTCACTACTCTTCCGCTCTGACGCACATCCTTGGCAATCTCCATCGCTATGTCTTTGTCTTGGGTGTTGAGATTGAAGTTTACTGCTATCAGATATTTCCTGGCTCCGATTACAGTGGCACCTGACCTAGCCACCATTTGAGTGAAATGGTCGGGACTGAAATCAGGTCTGGTCTGAGGATTGGCTATTTTTGCGGCAAGTCCTTCGTATTCTCCAGCCCTGCAAACTTCCAACCTCTTCCTTTCAGGCTTGAAAGCGCTGGCCTCATAACAATAACAGGGGATACCAAGTTCTTCGAAAATGCGTTTTGCAAGATTTCTCCCCAGCTCCGCACATTCTTCCAGACTTATTCCAGATAATGGCACTATCGGCAGCACATCAGTCGCCCCGATACGAGGGTGAGTACCGTGATGAACCCTCATATCAATTATTTCGCCTGCTTTTTTCACTCCTTCGAAAGCTGCCTCGCATACGGCTTCCGGACTTCCTGCAAATGTTATGACTGTCCTATTGGCAGCCTTCCCAGGGTCAATGTTGAGGATTTTCACGTGAGCGGCAGAAATGGCGTCGGCGATTGCATCGATTTTGCTTTTGTCTTGTCCTTCGCTGAAGTTTGGTACGCATTCCACTAATTGTTCCATAATTCGATTTCTAAGAGATTATGTAAAATTAGTGATTTTTTCCTTATTATATTTTTCTATATTTGCATTACACTAATTCTAAAATCATAACTAGAATCTCATAATTATGGCAAAAAGTACTTTTTGGGCAGATTTCAAGGCCTTTGCGATGAAGGGCAATGTCATTGATATGGCCGTCGGCGTAGTTGTCGGCGCTGCCTTTGGAAAAATCGTCACTTCATTGGTGAACGATGTCATTATGCCTCTCGTCGGTTTGCTGATTGGAGGCTTCAACTTCGCCGATTTGAAGATTACCCTTCACAAAGCAATTGTGGACGGGGATACGGTAGTGAAAGATGCTGTATATTTGAATTATGGCAACTTCATTCAGGAAACAGTCAATTTCCTCATCATTGCTTTCTGTATTTTCCTTGTGATCAGAGGAATAGCCAAAGCTTCCAATGTTCTTCCTAAGAAAAAAGAGGAAGAGGTCAAAGCTGCTCCGGCATCAAAGCCTGATGACGTAAGACTCCTCGAAGAGATTCGCGATCTGCTTAAAAATAAATAATATGAAGAAGTATTTCATTTCCATAATCGCTATTGCCTTATTTTGGGCTGTGGAGAGTTTCTCTGTTGCAGGAAAAACTGCCAATGAGGTTTGTGTGACCGGACTTTCGGTGGAAATGCTCTCAAATCCTGTAGGGTTGAGCACTTCTAATCCACGCTTGAGTTGGAAACTGGAATCCAATTTGAGAGATGTCCGTCAGACAGACTATCGGATTCTCGTTGCAAGTTCGATGAACAATCTCTACAAGGGGATTGGAGATATCTGGGATAGCGGTATCGTGGAATCCGACCAGTCCTTGTATATTCCATACGGCGGCAAATCTCTCGAAAGCGGTGCCCGTTATTATTGGAAAGTCAGGGTTTCCACCAATGATGGAATTTGTTCGTGGACAAAACCCGCATTTTGGCAAATGGGCCTGCTTTCATCTGCTGAATGGAAAGCTCAATGGATAGGCGGTACTTTTCCAAGTGACAATATCAATATCGAGCATACTCAGGTCCTTGCGAGATACTTCAGGAAAGAATTCAATTTGGGAGGAAAAATTCGTAAAGCCACAGTATATATCAGTGGGCTAGGCCTGTATCAAGCATACATTAACGGTCATATGCTGGGGGGTGTCAATGAGAATGATGTATCTAAGGGCACCCAATATCTTTCCCCGACAGTTGCCGATTACAACAAGACAGTCTATTACAACACTTTCGATGTCACTTCTTTTGTTAAAAAAGGTTGCAATGCCGTTGGAGTTATGCTTGGCAATGGAAGATATGTGAAAATGAGGCAGAAGAATGTGCTTCATTATGATATGCCCAAGTTGCTCCTTCAGATGGAAGTCGTTTATGCTGATGGACGCAAAGAACTTGTATGTTCCGATCAAAGTTGGCAGATTTCTGTCAATGGACCAGTCCGTACAAATAACGAATGGGACGGTGAGACCTATGATGCCACCAAAGAACAATCTTTCTATGGGTGGACGATGCCTGGATATGTAAAGGCAAATGCCAAGTCTGCTCAGGCACAGTGGAAAGCCGCAGATAAGGTGGCTGCTCCTACAGGAGTCTTGACAGCCCAGCAAAATCCAAATATCAAGGTGATGGATTATGTACGTCCTGTAAAAATAACGGAATTGTCTGGTACGGATAGAAATGGCAATAAGACCTACATTGTAGATATGGGGCAGAATATGGTTGGTTGGCTCCAATTCAAGAATGTCCAATCAAACCTTTCAGACACAGTGACACTTAGATTTGCGGAAACTCTCAATTCCGACGGGTCTCTTTATATGGCCAATCTGCGTAAGGCTTTGGTTACGGACAAATATTATTCGACAGCTTCTAACAACAATGTAAGATGGCATCCGGTTTTCACATATCACGGTTTTCGTTATGTGGAAGTGAAGGGCTTTAAGACCAAACCGGCTGCAGAGAAGTTTCTTGGAGTGGTCTTATATGATGATATGCCTTCTACAGCAACGCTGGAGACTTCCAACGGAGTCATCAATACCGTATTCAAGAATGCCTATTGGGGTATTCGTGGCAATTATCGAGGGATGCCTACTGACTGCCCTCAGAGAGATGAAAGGATGGGCTGGCTTGGCGACCGCACAACTGGCTGTTACGGAGAGGCTTATATGTTCAACAACCATCAACTTTATTCCAAATGGCTTCGTGATATAGAGGAAGCGATGAACGAAAATGGGAGCATTCCAAACGTGGTCCCTGTTTATTGGAATATTCGTAACGATAATATCACATGGCCAGCAGCATTCATTACGTCTGCCGATATGATTTACAAACAATATGGTGATTACCAACCTATTGTATCTCATTATGTGGCAATGAAGAAGTGGCTTGCATATATGAAGGGGAAATATGGCCAAGACGGCATCATCACTAAAGACCAATATGGAGATTGGTGTATGCCTCCTGAATCGTTGAATCTAATACATTCCAAGGATCCAAGCCGTATTACCAAGGGACCGCTTCTGTCCACTGCTTTCTATTATTATCTCTGTGGCCTTATGTCCAAATTCGCAACTTTGGCAGGTCATCCGGAGGATGTACAATTCTTTGCCAATGAGCAAGAAGTCACCAAGTCTGCCTTCAACAAAGCATATTTCAATGAAGCAGAGGGCTATTATGACAATAATACAGTGACAGCCAATATGTTGCCACTTTATTTCGGAATGGTACCTGCTGGCAATGAACAGAAAGTATTCAACAATATTGTGAAAAAGACGGAAGTGGATTTCGGTGGTCATGTAAGCACCGGTGTTGTGGGAATCGAGGAATTGATGAGAGGCCTTACAAAGTTCGGAAATCCTGAACTTGCATTCAAGATCGCTTCCAATGATACTTATCCGAGCTGGGGCTATATGGTCAAAAATGGGGCAACTACCATCTGGGAGCTTTGGAATGGCAATACTGCCGATCCTGCTATGAATTCTGGAAACCACGTTATGCTTTTGGGAGACTTGCTTATCTGGGATATGGAATATATAGGTGGCATAAGTGCGGCCAAGCCTGGTTTCAAGACAGTCCGATTGAAGCCTTATCCTGTGAAGGGTATGACTTATGCCAATGCCTCTTATGATAGTGTGATCGGTAAGATAGAAAGCAATTGGAAGAAGGAAAATGGAGAATTCAATTGGACTATTGTGATTCCAGCCAATGCCTCTGCCAATGTCTATGTGCCAGTGAATGTAAAGATTTCATCTTCTGACAAACAGTCCGTTGAGGAGGCTGGAGGCAAATTCATCAGTGATGAGGATGGTTTCGCCCTATTCACCTTCCCTTCAGGAAGTTATTCTATCAGAACCAGTTATAAGGAATAGTCCGATCATTCAGCCTCGTGAGAGGTATATCTTATTGTTACCTGAGTCACTCCGAGCATTTCTCTGGAGCGGATATTTTTTTTGCAATCACTCTGTCGCTGGATCCTTCGGCTTTGCCGATTCCCAGCAAGGCGACTCCTATGGTTGCAATGGTGGTTAAGTACCCGATATTCCACCAATAAATAATAATATTACAATTTTTTTTATTTTTCCGTGCAAGGTTTTTAGAAATCAGGATTTATAGAGTGAAGCCAGTATTAATGAAACGAATATGAGAAACAGCATCAGCTCCCTTACGATCGCATTACTTTTACCAGCATTGTTCCTTTCGCAGTCTTGTTGGAAGGATGATGACAACGATTACGACATTTTACACCCCAATGCGGTCGTTACAGTCAAGCCGGCTGGCGATTCATTCGATTTTCAGTTGAATGATGATACCGAGCTTGAGGCTGAAAACATTGCCAAGTCCCCATATGGCAATAGGGAAGTGAGAGCATTCATCAATTACCAGGATGCCAAACAGGACCGTACTACGAAGCATTACAAAGTGGTATATGTGAACTGGATTGACAGTATTCTGACGAAGAATACCATTGCATCAAAGGGAAGTGCCGAGGATATTTCCTACTACGGTAACGACCCTGTCTGGTTGGTTGATGATTGGCTTACAGTCTGTGAGAATGGTCACCTCACACTCCATTTTCGCACGAAAATGGGGGACAGCAATATCAAGCATAAGTTTAATCTGATTACAGGAGTCAATCCTGAGAATCTTTATGAAGTCACGTTGAGGCAAATGCCAACGAGGATCAATCTTGCTATTATGCAGATGGTATTGTAGCGTTTAGGTTGAATTCTCTCCCGAACACTGGAGGCAAAACGGTCAAACTGTAATTGAATTGGAATTCAGTTTCAGGTAATATGTCTGCTGAGTTCGATTATCGTTCGAGAGAGAAATAAAAGGCGATAAGGCTAATAACTTTAAAAAATTATTGAGGGTTCGGAAAAAATTTAGTAGGTTGCACTTTGAATCATTAATAGCAACTACATTTTAATGGGATTGTTTGGCAATGGAATAGAAAAGCATCTCGTGGAGAGAGCTCGCACAGGGGAGCGTACAGCTGTCAGAAAGTTGTACGAACGCTATGTGGAGCAACTTACCGCAGTATGCTGCCGCTATATTCCTGATGCCAACGATGTCAAGGATGTGTTGCAGATAGGATTTGTCAAGATATTCAATTCTTTGGACAAATTCGAGGATAAAGGAGAGGGATCTTTGCAGGCCTGGATGACCAGGATAATAGTCAATGAAGCATTAAAATTCTTGAGAGGAGCCAAGAAGTCCGGATCTGTCAGTTATATGGCAGATCCGCCTGATATTCAGGAAGACAATACGGACGATGACGATGGGTTCTCTCAGGTGCCGCGGGAAGTGATAATGAAAATGATCCGGGCATTGCCGGAAGGGTACAGGACAGTATTTAACTTGTACGTATTTGAAGACAGAAGCCATAAAGAGATAGCAGAATTGCTTGGAATAACGGAAAACACATCAGCATCGCAATTGCATCGAGCAAAAGCTATCCTGGCAAAGCAAATCAGAGAGTTTAGGAAAGAAAATAAAAGATGAAAGAAACTTGGGCAAACATACTACAGACTAGAATGGCGGTTTACAAAGAACCCGCCCCTGAAGGACTGTGGGAAGGCATTGAAGCCGGGCTGGCCGCCACTGCGATTACGGCTTCTGCTGCCGTTGCCTCTAAGGCTCTCGTTCACGCCAAACATCTTACCCATCTCAAATGGTTCTTGGTCGCACCTGTAGCCACTGCGGCTGTTGTCACGGCAATCGTTGTAGGTTACAAAGCTTTGTTTAACAAGCCGATGACTCCAATTCCACCGAAGGCTCCTGTAGAAATGGTAGAGCAACCGAAAGCCGATACTATACAACAGGTGGTTCCTGTACAGCAGCCTGCACCTGCTGAGACTGTAGTCGTGAAAGAGCCTGTTCAAGTTCAGAAGTCAAAAGAAGATGTTTCTCAACCTGAGCCTAAGAAAGAACCCGTAAAAGAGCCTGAAGTTGACAATTCAGGTGAGACTGCAAAACAGTGGTCTGATTATCTGGTTCAGTATGATGGACATAATGTCCGGAAGACATTCTCTGTGAGTGCATTCATTGGAGGCCTTCCAGGATCTGCCAAAGATCCATTGTTTGAGAACACGAAATATCATCACAAGATTCCACTTCATTTCGGGATTATGCTCAGATGTGATTTTGGCAATACATTCGGACTAAGTACAGGCGCGGTTTACTCTATCCTTGCATCCGACATATCTTCAGGTACTTCAGAGTCGGGAATCAATGGTAAGCAGAGGCTCTATTTCATCGGGGTCCCACTGAATGTGAACCTGAATATTTACAGGACCAAGACTGTCCTTGTCTACACGAGTACCGGAGTCATGGCTGAGAAATGTTTTGATGGTCAGATCAAACGAAACATCTTATACAAAGGGCAAGCTATAGGTACCGACATTGAGAACCTGGATGTCAAGCCATTGTATTGGTCAGTCAACGCTGCTGCCGGCATTAGATACAATCTGACAAGTAACTTCGGATTCTTTGCAGAACCTGGAGTGGGCTATCACTTTGACAACAAAGCAGATGTCAAATCCGTTTACACTGATATGCAATTAGAATTCAATCTGTCTCTCGGATTAGTCTATAAGTTCCCGTCCAGATAATCTATTTCCATACTGTATTTCCATTGGGGGAAGTAAAGATTGCCATCCTTCCATTCGACTTCTCCGCGTTGGAAGTCGACGGTCTCGCTGCGTGGATATCTTTTGGATGGGAAAAGCCTCTTTCCGAAATCTTCATTTACTACCATTCTGTAGGAATCGATTCCGCCAAGAAAGAAATATTCTTCTTCACTGCCTGGCTTTGCGTATGCAGGTATTCCAAAGGATTGGTCTGCCGGCACCCAGCCTACCCCTTCGAAATAAACTTCTGCCCAATCGTGCAGATTCCAGAAACCTTCGGGATGCATCATAAATCCGCTTTCGAAATGAGCCGGTATGCCCTTTATCCTACATAACGTGATGAACAGAAGTGATACTTGCCCGCAATCGCCGTGACCATTGTCAAGTACGTATTCAGGTATGTTCCCTATGGTGGAATATTCTCTTGCCGAGGCCCAGGGGAAATGGTCGTTCACCCAACGGAACAAAGCTTTTGCCTGCAGGTATGGATTGGAAATCCCCATAGTGAGGGAATCGGCAAGATTTTTAAGTCGAGGACTGAATTTGATATGGGCCTCTCTCTCTGACGTATAGTATTTATATTCTTTATTACTTATAGCTGAATCACTGGTGCCTGGACAATAAGGCTTGACTTTTTCAGCACTGAGTTCATACCAAGCACCAGAGGAAGTGAATTCGAATTCTTCCCAGAAGATGGTAGGCTGCCCTTTTATTGCCTTCTTTTCCATATAGAGGGTGCTGTGGGTGCTGTTTGCCGGGGAGAATACATATTTCCCTTCACTTGCACCTATGAACTTGATGTCCGATTGTCTTGGTTGGTCTTTGCGGGGGTAAGGCAGCCAACAACGCACAATCTCGCCATCCGGTACGGCATCTGCTTTTACGGTGAGGGTGTATTTCACATGCATTGTCTTGGGAACGGCAATCGGATTGCCATCGGACTTCACGGCATTCATAATCTCTGGGACATTGACGGCATCGATGCTCTCATATCCCTCTGATGCCGGCTCTTTCGCTTCTTTGATGACTCTGCAGTCAGGATCGATGCGGAAAAGATTTGGCCCTGCATTCTTGAAATACAACTTTTTTCCGTCTATTGTCATACATTCAAGAGCCTTTGAAGCTTCCCAATTTCTCATTTGGTCCTCTGTTACATCCGGAATGTATTTGCCAATATAGGACTTGATGTCATTCTCGTCCTTGGTGAAGTCATACTGAAGTCTTTGATGGAGATCTTGGTCCCAACTGTATCTTTCAACTTTATTTCCAGTGCCGCAACTGCCGAGGCAGAGCAAACCCGATATCGCCATCAAGGCTATTATATTGGCATTTTTCATATTCTATTTCAATAATTTCAGTCCTATTCCAGGTATGTCTTTAAGAGTGATTTTGCCTCCCACCACTTCCATCCCTTTGAAGCGGTCGTTGGCGATAAGAAGGTTGCCGTCCAAGTCTGCAAAATCCACGGCAGGGGATAGCTGAGCTGCTGCAGAAACTGCGCAGGATGTCTCTGTCATACAGCCCACCATTACTTTCATACCGATGGCGCGGGCATAATTAAGCATCTTCCACGCTTCTCTCATTCCCGTACATTTCATCAGTTTGATGTTGATTCCAGTGAATGCGCCTTGGATGGACGTAATGTCTTTCAGTCTCTGTACGGATTCATCGGCGAAGATTGGGAGCGGACTGTTCTGTGTAACCCACGCAATGTCGTCCAATTGCGTCTTAGGCATAGGCTGTTCCACCATCACGATTCCGTGTTCCTTGAGCCAATAAATCATCTCCAAGGCTTTGTTTTTGTCTTTCCAGCCTTGGTTGGCATCGACAGCAATAGGAAGGTCGGTGATTTCGCGGATAGTCTCTATCATCTCCTTGTCATTGTCCAAGCCGACTTTCACTTTTAAAATATTGAATTTGGATGCACATTCTTTCGTCTTCTCACGGACGACTTCAGGTTTGTCAATGCCGATTGTAAAGGTGGTGTTCGGAGCTTTGGCAGCATTCAGTCCCCATATCTTGTACCACGGAGCACCAATAAGTTTCCCAACCAGGTCGTGAAGGGCGATGTCCACAGCCGCTTTTGCAGCTGTGTCACCTGGTGAAAGGCTATCTACATAAGTTAGGATGTCATCTATTTGAAAAGGATCGCTGAATTGTTCCAGATTTACTTTCTTAAGAAATGAAGTTACACTTTCTACTGTCTGTCCCAGATAAGGAGGCATCGAAGCTTCTCCATAGCCAGTAAGCCCGTCGTAGTCAATTTGCACTTGGACATCAGGGGTGGTGGTACGTGAATACGTAGCTACGGTGAATACGTGTTGCAATTTAAGCTCATAAGGAAAGAAAGACAGTTTCATCCTGGATTTGGAGCCGTGTTTATTGATATTCCTTTTCAATTCTCCATTTCCCATCATATTGTTTCCGATGGTTTCGGCATTGAGAAGATTGGAGGCAGCCAGACCTGTACCAATGGCAGCCACAGTCGCAGTCTTGATGAATTCTCTTCGATTTTGCATGATATTTTGTTTTAATTATTTGACAATGATGATATTAGGAACTGTCCTTTCACCTGCTGCATCGTACTTCCCGTTGTCGCAAGGATGGTTCAATATGTCCGGCCCTTCTGCCCATATGGCAGACGAGCCACCACCATCCAGATTGATAGCGGTCTCAAGCCCTAAATAATGTACTATTTTTGATAGTTCGGAGATTGTCATTCCATCGGCATTTCCTTTGGACCTTCCATCTACTACAATCATATACACTTCTCCTTTCGATGTATATCCGAAGATTGTGCGTGGATGTCTCTTGCAGAAGAATCCGTCTTTCGGATTTTTGTCATATTTGATTGTCTGTCCGTTTTCGATGAGCATTGGGCCTGAAGCAAGGGCGCTTCTCCACCCTTCAGTCTTGCGTACGTACATTGTGGTGTCGCAAGTAAATATTCTAATCTTATGGCTGCATCTGCCTTTGATGGCAATTACGCCATTGGTCCTTAAGTCCTCATTACCAATGGTTTTGCCAAGAATCTTCCCATCGACTTTGATGAAAGTCACTGGAGTGAGTTCTTTCATATTGAAGTAACTGCCGTTAATGGCTGCTATTGCCTTGTGCTGTATGGCCAGAATGCTGGTGGCTGCGGCTTGCTTGCCTTGTGCATCGGCTATCGCTGTCTTATATTTGCAAGAAGGGTAACGTACCATTGCGATACTCTGTATTCCACCGAACATATTGATCTTGGAATAGGCATATTGCATTTTCTTTTTCCCTATGTTCTGCCAGTTCCAGGCGGCGCTTACGAATGCGACAGAATCCTGATCGGCTTTCGGAGGGTTGCTTCCAAAAAGACTGGAGGAAAATAATAATATCAGCATTGAGGCTGCTACTAATCTTATGTATCTCATAGTAAACGATATTTAATCATACAAGTGAATATTTGGAGACTTCTCTTTTGAGTACGGAATCGATTGGAGATTTACGGGATGAAATTTTTGCGGCGAGTTCGCTTACATAGGGATCGCCTAATGTCAGAAGTCTATTGATATTGTCTGCACAGAGACGGCACAGAAGTTCGTGAAATGCGCTTCCGTGGTTTGGATAACGCAGATGAGCCAATTCGTGCAATATGACATAGTCGCACAATGGTTCTGGCAATCTGACCAGATTCAGATTCAAATTGATATTGCCTTTTGACGAACAACTGCCCCAATTGGTGGAATTGTGCTTGATGGCCAGCCTGTTGTAAGTGAAACCGTATTTCTCGGCAAAGAATTTCAATTTACGTGGTAGCAGATTCTTTGCTTCCGCTCTTAATATTTTGACCAATGTTTCTGTAAGGGCTTCACTGCCAACATTCTGGAAATGTACATTCTTCCTGACCACGTTCTTGTCCAACGAAAGATAAAGCCTTTTGCTGATAGACAAGTCTTCCACTATGATTGACTGGATTTTGAGGAATGATTCTTTTCTGAACAATATATCGTCGTGGAAGAATACTATTTCGGAAAGCAAAGTCTTCACAACAGTTTCGTCTACGATTGTGGGGACAGCCTTCAATGATACTTCAGCAGCCCTCTTTTTCTTCTCTTGCTTGTCCTTGACGGCCATTATCCAGTCTTTTTTCGATTCGAGGAAAGACAATCCCTGTTCATACGAAAGAAAGTATGGGATTGAGACAATGATTCCCTTTACAGGATGTACTCTGATGCTTATCCGCGAACAACGTGGACTCTTACGCATCAGCACCTGCCCAAGTATATTGTCTGAATAAATCTTCTCCATATATTGCAAAAATACTAAAAAGTATTATAAGGAGGGCTACCTGGGCCGTAAGAATGTCGAGATTGTAACATATTAGAGGAGAAAATAGATGGAATGGTTTGTTTTATCGGATTTTATGACTACATTTGCCCTGCTTTGGACGTATTGTCCATTGTAGGTAATTTGTTTAATTGTTAACAAAATTTTTTGCAGAATGGCTGAGTATTTATTAGCTGACAAAAAGCAAGAGATTTTCGCTAAGTACGGAAAGTCTAATACAGACACCGGCTCACCTGAGAGTCAAGTTGCTCTATTCTCCTACCGTATCGATCACCTTACCGAGCACGTTAAAAGGAATAAGAAAGACGTTGTTACACGTCGTTCCCTTCTTCGCCTCGTAGGTAAAAGACGTCAAATTCTGGACTATCTTCAGAAGACAGACATCGAGAGATACAGAAATATCGTTAAGGAGCTCGGTCTCCGTCGATAATTCTATACGATAGGAAACCAAAGGGATAGGTTCCGAGAGGACCATCCCTTTTTTATTTTAAAACCAACCGAAGTCCGCTAACAAACCTCAACCTGCGGCGGACAACCGGAAATCACATATATAACAGAAAATATAAGTACGAATAGTTTAATCAACTCTCATAGGGAGAGGCAGGCTGAAAACAAAGTAATGAACGTAATCAACAAGAAAATCGAATTATCCGATGGTCGGGTAATTGAAATCGAAACAGGAAAGTTAGCTAAACAGGCTGACGGCGCGGTCGTTGTAAAAATGGGTGGCACAATGCTTTTGGCCACTGTGACTTGCGCAAAAGAAGTCGCAGACGATGCGGATTTCTTACCGCTCCAAGTAGACTACAAAGAGAAATTCTACGCCGCAGGCAGATTCCCAGGCGGATTTATGAAACGCGAAGGCAAAGCTTCGGACTATGAAATTCTAATCTCAAGGCTCGTGGACAGGGCACTCAGACCGCTCTTCCCCGATGACTTTCATCTGGCAATCTTCGTACAAGTGAATTTGATATCCGCTGATGGCGAAGTTCAGCCTGATGCTCTTGCAGGACTTGCAGCTTCTGCTGCACTGGAGGCAAGCGATATTCCATTCCTCGGACCTATCTCCGAAGTCCGTGTTGTGAGGATTGATGGTCAATTCAAGATCAATCCTAATTTCGAAGATATGGATAAAGTCGACCTCGACCTTATGGTCGGTGCAACTTATGACAATATCATGATGGTTGAAGGCGATATGAAAGAAGTCAGCGAGCACGATATGCTCGAGGCTATCAAATTCGCTCACGAGGCTATCAAACAGCAGTGCCTGGTTCAGAAAGAACTGAACAAGGAACTTGGCAAGGATGTCAAGAGGGATTATCCTCATGCTGAACAGGATACAGACCTTGAAAAGGCTGTTCACGATTTCTGCTATGACAAGTGCTATGCTTTGTCTAAAGCTGCTAAGCCTAAGCACGAAAGGGAGGATGGTTTCGAAGCCATCAAGAACTCTTTCATCGAAACGATTCCTGAAGAGGATCGCGAGGCCAAGGCTGCGATGATTACTAGATATTATGCTGCTACCGAGAAGGAAGCAATGAGAAATATGATCTTGGATGAAGGTGTCCGTCTTGACGGCCGTAACTGCACCCAGGTACGTCCTATTTGGTGCGAAGTGGGTTATTTGCCTTGTGCTCACGGTTCTGCCATATTCACTAGGGGTGAGACACAGTCATTGGCTACCGTAACTCTCGGCACCAAGATGGATATGAAGGAGATGGATGAAGTTTTGGTTCAGGACAGCCAACAGTTTGTCCTTCATTACAACTTCCCTCCATTCGCTACCGGTGAGGCTAAGGCTCAGAGGGGAGTCGGTCGTCGTGAAGTTGGTCATGGCAATTTGGCTATGAGGGCACTCAGGCCGGTTGTTCCAATGGCACCTGAAAATCCTTACGCAATTCGCGTAGTATCTGATATCCTTGAGTCCAATGGCTCTTCTTCAATGGCTTCCGTCTGCGGAGGTTGCCTTGCTCTTATGGATGCAGGTGTGAAGATCAGCAAACCAGTTGCAGGTACTGCTATGGGACTTATCACAGACGCTGAAAAACCTAATGAAAGATATGCTATCCTTACAGATATACTCGGAGACGAGGATCACCTTGGTGATATGGATTTCAAGGTAGCAGGAACGAAAGATGGTATCACTGCCACTCAGATGGATATAAAGGTCAATGGCCTTTCTTATGATGTTCTTGAGAAAGCTCTTGAGCAGGCTCGTCAGGGCAGGATGCATATTATGGGCGAGATGATGAAGACCATCAGTGAGCCTCGTGAGGATTACAAGCCATTTGTGCCTCGTATCAAACAGATTATCATTCCATCAGATTTCATCGGTGCTGTCATTGGCAAGGGTGGTGAGACTATTCAGGCTCTTCAGAAAGAGACTGGTACTACCATTACTATTACAGAGGAAGGAGATCACGGTGTTGTGGATATCTTCAGTTCTGATAAGGATGCTCTTGATAAGGCTCTTGCTAAGATTCAGAGTATTTGCGAAGTGCCTGAAGTTGGTAAAGTATATCACGGAAAGGTTGTTTCCATTCTTGAGTTCGGTGCTTTTGTTGAGATTCTCCCTGGAAAAGAGGGCTTGCTTCATATTTCCGAACTTGCTTGGGGCAAGACTGAGAAGGTTGAGGATATGCTCAAAGTCGGGGACGAGGTTGATGTCAAATTGCTTGAGGTTGATGCCAAGTCTGGTAAGATGAGGCTTTCAATGAGAGCTCTTACCGATAAACCTGAAGGTTATGTTGAGCCGGAGCGTCGTCCACGTCCACAGGGTCGTGATGATCGCAGAGGCGGACGTGATGATCGTCGTGGTGGTCGTGATGATCGCAGAGGCGGACGTGATGATCGCAGAAGGGATGATCATAGGGGGCCAAGGGATGACCACAGAGGTCCTCGTGATGATCATAGGAATGATTTCCATCGAGATGAGAATCGTCCGGAGGAGCCGAAGGGTGATTTCCAAGCTAGTGAGAACAATGAGCCTCAGGACAATAACGACAATATGTTCTAGATCATTCTAACATCAATATATTTATGAAGAGAGTTTCCGTAAGGTTGCTCTCTTCATTTTTTTTATGGCCTTAAGAATCAAGGACTGACTCTGGGCCTTGCTTGGCTGGCGGCGGCTCGCTCGGGTGTGATTCATTTGGTCGAAGGCTATTGCGAACGCAGCAAGGCAGACCGCCATTCCGTTCGCAGCCACAAGACGCTCGCGCTCCCCTTACGGGGGCTCGCTTGGCTGCTCGCTGGCGGATCGCATTTGCTGCTTATCGCAATGTCTTTGACCGATGATTTGCCATCAACCACTTTCCAACGGTCCCTACGCCGCCTCACAATGTCGCTTCGCCATTCGTCAGCTACTGCAAGGCCTGCTTTTCACAGCAACACGATTCTAATTGAGAGACAAACTTCAGATTATTTCTGAAATTTGAAATCCAGAGAAGCACAATCACCTTATTTATGCATTCTGTGGCACTATAGTGTCCCTTTGGCCTATTTCTGATAGGGCAGAATCGCACTACTACTCAATTTAGCACATTCAGGAAAGTGTCAGTGCTCCTTTTTATTTTGATTTAGCATATCCATTTTGCTTGGCAATCCGTTGATTATAACTGTCCGAGGTCTTCATATTGTGGTTGTTCCAGATGAAGCCTGACATTTGTTTTAGGAGAGGGTTTTGTAACTCATTGACAGCCAATGCCAGTTTGGATTCAGTCGCACTGAATAAATATCAGCCTTGAGTATCAATGACTTATATACCCATCCTTGTGCGTTTTGCAGTGGCTGGTGTTGGCTCGCTCAGGTGTTCGGCCTGGTTGCTCCCGTCGTGCAGGTGCGCTGGACGCGCTAATTCCTCCCTTCGGTCGTCAGACAACGCGCTTTTCGCCAGTTTCCTGCACTCGGTCCCTACGCCGCCTCGCAATGTCGCTTCGCCATCAGCCAGCCACTGCAAGGCCTGATCAAGTGTCCTAAAGATGTGGGCACTTCAGTTTGTGCAATTCTCAAGCACGGTAATGTGCTACAGGATGCGTGTATGGCACTATTGCGTGTTATGGATGCATTTTTTCGATGGGGCCTACACGACCTATTATTGATAATTAATAAGTTAGCTTCAAATTCGTGATAAGGATTTGCACGAGTTTCCTTGACCCTTGATCTTTAAACAACAGACATACGCATTGAGGTAATGTCTCCAGACTAGTGCTTAAAAACTTAGAGCATTTGCGTACAAAAAAAGCCGAACAGGAATATAATTCTATTCGGCTTTTTGCAGTATTATATATCTTTAATTGATAGATTTAACAGTAATCTTGATGTTGTCTATATAGAAGCGTTCCTGAGCTGTTCCAACTGTACCTCCATTAGACCTCTTACCACCTATTGCTATACGAGAATTTTTGGTGACATTTGGAATATCGACTGACATAGTCTTCATTGTTGTGGTATTGGTCAGAGTCTTTTTCAGAATTTCAGAACTTGCTGTTGAAGTAACCAAGAACGACTTTATGGTCGAAGCTGTCAGATGATCTACGTGCACTGTCTTATATTTGTCACCTGCGGATTGCACATCGAAAGTAAGAGTGACAGTTGCTGTCTTATCTCCAAGGCAGGTCAATTGCGGAGTTACCAATTCGACCACATAGCTTGATGCTCCAAGTTGGAGACTTCCAGCCAATGAGCAAACTGCTCCGGCTTGTTTAGATGCTTTACCACCTGTCTCGGGAAGGTATCCCCAATCTGCTAATCGTGAATTCTTAACTTCATTTGCCAAGGTGCTGAAGAAGCCTGAGTTTTGTCCCCTTGGGCAAACTGCAAACCCAGTCTTAGTAGTAACGCTTACTGTAGATTTTGGATTCTCGCCTGTTGCTTTTGCAAATGATGTAGCTGTGCTTCTTCCCAAATCCCAATAGCCTGCAGCGTTTTCTTCATCAGCCAATGATCCACCCCAAGCGATTTCACTGAAATCTTCTGCCAAAATCACATCTCCAGTGCTAGGCACTGTGGAAGAAATTTTGACTGGGGTGAAATCCAATGTGGTACCAGATACTACAGAACTCTCAATAGGATTGGCAGCATCGGTAATGTCTGTGACTTTTGCATAATATGTAGTATTCTTGTCAAGTCCAGCGAAAACGAATCTTGGGCCTTCAGTTGCTTTCCAATTGAGGTCAGCAGTTTGTTTGTCTGAATCTGACCCTATTGAATTGTGAAGCACCCAAGAAACCACTAGATTAGAACTTGAGCAGGCTGCATCTGTATAAATGGCTGCTTTGTATGTCTTTGAAATATCTGTAGCAGGATCAAGGAAGTTCGTTGATGAGAATTGAAATGCCAGAGTCGAAGAAGTGGCCCTAAGTAATTTCAATCCGGCTTTTTTCTCCCTTGTGCCATTCGCCAAGTTTACGTTGATTGTAGATTTCGTGTTACGTGTATAAGACGTAGTGGTCAATGTAAATGAATAAGTTGCATTGTCGGTTACGACTGACAATTTTCCTGAATAAGTTCCAGGGGCGACAACCATTCCTACTGGTGTAGTGACTGCTGTCTTTGAAGCTGGGATGGCTACACTAGCAACCTCTGTTCCGACACTTTTTTCTGTGTATCCGGAAATGGCCAGCGTCGAGGCATTTGTATAATCGACTTTTGTCAAATCGAAAGTGAAAGAACCAGCAATTGCTTTGTTAGCTTCGAAAACCACTTTCTTGATTTTCTCTGTGGTATAGCTTGAATTAGTGGAGTATATATTGAACATTATTCCAGCTCCAAGATTGCAATAATTGATTTTACCAACTGGAGTGTCCGTATTTGCATCAGCGGCAGAGGTCATTGTGAATGGAAGCCCTACCATTGGCATCGCATCTGCATCCCCATTTGTCTGGGTTACAGGAATAGTGAGTTTCGCGGCTGCGGGGTCTGTGCCTGTAGATTTTTTATATGGGTAGTAAGTATACACTTTATCCCCTGAAGCAAGAGCATAAGTGCTCTTAAGGTAAATTGTGCAAGGAGTGCCGACAGTAACAGCAGAAGAATTGTTTTGTGAGTTTCCTGCGGCTCCTACAGTGTAGATTCCAATTTTGTCCCCGGCTTTCCATTCAATGCAAGTCTTGCCAAATGTGGTTTTTGAATCAGGATTGTCTCCATTTCCTACTTGGAAAGTGTAGACATATTGTCCTTCTTCTGAAACAGGTGTGGTTTCATTCTCAGAACAAGCTGAGAGCATAGTCACAGCTACTGCTAGATATTCCGGCCGATAGTCGGCCACCGATTCCGGTAATGCTCGGCCACCTGAGTTATCTTTGCAAATATATCAATATTTTTTTCTCATACTGTCTCCTTTGAGTTCGAAGCGAAGAGATTTGTGAACTATTCTGTCGAGGCATGCCTCAGCTAGCATTTCGTTATTGAAGATACCGTACCAGTCGGCTATTGCAAGCTGGCTTGAAAGAATCAGAGATTTCTTGTGGTATCTGTCATCTATGATCTGCTCGAAGTCATTCTGCTGCTGACCTTCGAGCTTTTTCATCCCGAAGTCGTCTATGATGAGCAAGTCCAGATGTTCCATTTTCTCGAAGAACTTGAGTTCATGACCTTCAAGACGAGCTAACTTGAGTTCGTCCATCAGTCTGCCGACAGTGTAGTATTTGACCTTGTAGCCTAGTCTGCAGGCCCGTTCTCCAAGCGCACATGCAATGAAGGACTTCCCTGTGCCGGTTGGCCCGCTGATTACGATTGTGGCACTGCCTTTCAGATATTCTCCCGTTGCAAGTTGAGTGACAGCCCCTGCTGCTTGAAGCTGGCATTCCTGATAAGTCTGTCGATCCTGTTGTTGCGTCGGCTGTCAAGTTCGCTTTGCAGCAAGAGCTCAAGGCCGTCAGGAAAGGAAAGCTTGTCGATCTGATGTGTCTCATTAAGTGTTTTCCAGCAGGATGCCATTCCGGGCATGTGGAGTTTCTGTAATGATGTTGATATTGTGTCCATTGGTGTATTCCGTTATTGAAAGAAGTTATTTCCGCGCATGTTTGCATGGTCTGTGGGTTCCGGCACGGAGACGGTCTCCCTGACCTGATGTGACTGCTGCACTGTTTTAAGGACGTTCTCCAGACGCTTGCCAGTGAAGAGACTATTCTCGATACAGACTTCACAGCTTTCGTTAAAGACGTCCGCAGGATAAGCTTTCTGTAGTCTTAGCATCATGTCGCAAGTCTTGTAGTTGTATTCCGGGGGACATGAGCCAGAGGCACCACAGAACATGGCATCGAACAACGCATATAGTGATTCGGAGACACTCTTTGCCCTGTCCTCGTAGTATGAAGCTGAACGCTTCGTAAAAGCAAGAGTGTTGGAAGCAAGATGGCTGTCAAGGGATGTGTAACCGAAGTTTCGGTCGCGTTTGTGTGTTGCCACAAGTTCTCCTCCGACATATGCCTTCACCAGCGTCGCAGTAAAGATGATCTTTGCCTTGCTTCCTATGAGGGTATATGGCACGGAGTAGTAATGTTTGTCGCAGCTCAGATACACGTGGCCGTTCTGTTGCACCGTGACCTCGGTATAGCGTTTCATCTGATATGGTGTATCAGGCAAAGGACGTAGTTCGTATTTCTCAATGGCATGGAAGTGCTCTTCACGGGTATAGGGACGCTGTTGCATACGTGTCTGATTATGACAGGCAAGCAACTCTGACAACGCCCCATTAAGTTCCTCCAGCGAGAAGAACTGACGGGTTCGGAGGCGTGCATAGATCCTGTGATAGATAATCTGCACCTGATTCTCCACCTTGGCCTTCTGTGTGGGCTTGACAGGTTGACATGGTATCGTGACGAAGCCATAGTGGTTGCCCATGTCATCCATCGCCTTATTCAGGACCGGCTCGTATTTATCAGCCTTGATGACGGCTGCCTTCAGATTGTCAGGGACCACAATCCTAGGGACTCCACCATAGAACTCCAGGGCCCTGGCAAGGGCATACAGGAAGTCTTCCGTCTTTTGTGATGGAACACAAAGAGCGAACGTATAGTCGGTACAGGCCATCGTACTTACAAATGTCTGGACCTTTATTACTTCTCCCGTTCGCACATCAATATAGCCCAGTGTGTCTCCGGCAAAATCTACAAACAGTTCTTTGCCTGGCTCATGAGGCAGTGCGGATGTTGGCGACTTCTGTGCCTTCAGATGCTGCGCAAGGTGAAAGAAGAATTGCGACTTCCCGTATCCGTCCGGATACATGAGCTTATAATCCTCCCACACAAGCTGTCTTGTTACATGCTTGTGGGACAACTGTCCCAAAAAGTCAGGCAACAACATAAGGAAGGTCTTCATACGTTCGTCAGAGTAGGCTGGATTGCCACAATGGAATCGCTTCTCCAATACCGGATCGTCCAGCCTTAATAACTCGTCGATGCCGAGAGTGTCTTTCTCTGACAACTTCACATATTCGTTCGCTTTGTCGCGACTCATCATGAGAGTCTTGGCTATCTGCCTGTTTGATACACCATCTTTCTTCAACTGAAGAAGTTGCTTAATCTTACTCATGTCAATGATTGTTCCTGCCATATCTCTTTGCCTTTTTGAATTGAGGCAAAGTTAGAAGATTTGACATTAGAGTGGCCGACATTGCTCCGGAAAAAGAGAGCGCCGGCGGTGATTTCAAGTGATTTTTGCTCATTTTTACCTATTTTTTTAGGCAGACAAGCATTATTCTTACCTTTTTAGGCTGGAACTACTGGCCGACAATGGCCCGGAATACGTAGCTACTGCAACCAATGCTAATGATTTGATTGTGTTTGTCATAGCTTGATGAGATTAAAGGTCTTCCTCGCCACCGTTGAGGAAATTTTCGGTGTAATTGTTGGCATCGAAGGGGCTTGAAGCCAGAAGACTCTGTTCGGTGCATAAATTAAGATTCTCCGTCTCCGGAGAGCAATAAGTTGTTTTGTACATTATGAATATTATTAGTGTTAAAAATTCGTCTTACATAGGCGAATACAAAGGTACGGCTCTTTTATTTAAGATGTCGCAAATATTCGCATTTTAGAGTGAATATTGGTCGAATAATTATTCAAAAGGTCGAATCTTAGGCTTTTTAGATGAAATTGCGGAATTTATATCAAATCTAAATTCAGATTGATTTTCCTATCCATTTCCTGCTCCTGATGTATGTTCCATAGAGAAGAACTGTAGCAAGGGCATACACGGTGTCGGCTGACCAGCAAATAGCTATGTCGGCTCTGAACACTGCCATTATTATTATACAATATCCCATATATATTGCTAATGCAATGACCTCTAGGATGAAAGCCTTTTTTGTATTTCCAGTGCCTGCAACTGCTTGAAACAGAATTGACGCCGCAGGGCTTAGCAGATAGGATATGCACATCACGAGCATAGCCGGTACGGTGCTGTCTATTAGGTCCGGGATGTTGGTGAAAAGTCGGATGAATACAGTAGGGAAGATGCAGAACATTGCTACGCAGGACAGCACAATCATATAGCAGAATTTCATTATCCTTTTCAGCAAGGGGATTACGCTTTCGGGGTGTCCTTCGCCTATGATATTGCTAGTCATCGTACTGCCCGTGGTTGCAAATGCCATCACTATCATCCAGACGACTCCGGAAATGTTCCTGATAATATTCGATATTGCCAATTGTTTTTCGCCGAGATGTTCTGCCAATGTGAAGAATATCAGCCAAGTGAAAATGGATAGGAAGTTTTGGACCATTGTCCATCCCGAAATGGACATCATACCTCTAAGTTCTTTCCAATCGAAATCTGCTCTTATGTTCATCCCGTACTTATGCCTGTCTTTCTGGCATAAAGTATAGATAGTCAAGAAGATGACCGATACTATTTCGGACAATGTCGAGCCTATTGCGGCGCCTTCTATTCCGAGTGCAGGTATTCCAAAATGTCCGAAAATAAGCACCCAGTTGAACCCGAAGTTCGATATAACCATTATCAAGGAACTGAATGTCAACACTTTGGTCTGTGTGGTGCCTATATAGAAGGCCTGGAACATTGCTGTCCCGAAGGCAAAGAAAAGGCTCAGCACCCTCCATTTGACGTAGGACAATGCTGCTGTCAGCACTGCGGGGGAGGATACCATAAGCCCGAGAATCTTAGGGGAGAGCCATTCCGACAATAGGACCATTATTAAGGCCAATGCCATAAGAAAATAAAGTCCGTGCCAGAAAATCCGTCCGATTTGTCCGAAATTGCCTTCGCCGTTGCGTCTGCCAATGATGATTTGTGCTCCGATGCTGAATCCGAAGCCAATCATATAAATGACTAAGTAGTAAATACCTGCAATGGCCGCCGCTCCCAATTCGACTTCTCCCACACGTCCCAGGAACATCGTGTCCGTCATTCCCAGCATCTGCTCCATAACAAGTCCTATCAGGACTGGAAGAGTCACAGTCCAGATATGTTTGTATGAATATTTGCGGGAATTGGTGTTCATTGCCCTGCAAAGGTAGCCAATATAAATGACAATGAAGTATATACCAGAAAATGCAAGAAATATTCCCGTTATCGAAGTATCGGCTCTAAAAAAATTGTAAGTTATCGTAGTTGCGACAACAGAAAGCTGTAAGTTATCGAAGTGAAATCACAAAAAGATATTGATTATCTAGGTCCGATGAAACGATTTCCGTTAAAATGAATCATATGTTCTGGATTGTCAGCTAGCCATACTTCAGTCTCCCAAGCGATTTTATCAATATGCCTTTTGAATTCTGTGGCATTCGGAAAGGCTGTAACGTAGATATTCCCATAAGGGCAATCTTTTGTAAATTCTTCCAATTCAAGTAACCGTGAAGGAGATACCGGGCCGTGTGATGTTACTACCTCTACCAGAAATAACCAACCCTTTTTGTCATCACTGATGATGATGTCTGGCAATTTAGAGTGCTCTGTTAGAGGTAATTTCAATGCATTAAGATGTTTCTCGTCTATGAATAGATTCTTCTTTTCAGTGTCTCCAAGGTAGAGGATGGTTCCGTCCGGCACGAATATACTTGTAAAATGTTTGACTACTGCTGCCTGAACTTCGTTATGTTTCCCAGGGGACAACAGATATTCCGTTCCTTCAATATTCAAGGGAATTCTCTGAATCTCCCTGTCTTCTGAATATCTTGTTAGCAAATGCTCTGATTCAACGGCAAATCTGGATTTATTGCTCTCCCAATCTCTTGATCCGTATGACCTAATAAGCATAAGAGCTTCGTCCGTGATTGAATAATGAGCCTTTGGGCTGTTTACAGGCAATGAGGGATCGTCCGGATTATAGCTGGCGATTCCTGCTTGAACGAACTGATGAAGGACTTGCCTTCGAAATGTTTCCCTTGTATTTGGTGCATAAGGAGAATCGCTTTTATAATTATTATTGACAAAACTCATAATCTCCTTTGTAATTCTCTTACTTCCTTTCGTAGCATCTTTCCATTTGCTATCTTCTTTGATTCCGCATAATGCCAATAATGTCAATGCAGACATATCATTTTGTTGTTCCTTGTGAACGCCCATCCCTTTTAAAATTTCTTTCGCCTCTTCTATCTTACTCATAACTAATTAATATTAAAATAATCTTTTATTACTTCCTCAATAAATTCAATTGAATAATTGTTATGTAATATTATTCTTTGTCCGATTTCTCTGATGGTTTCAATTGGTGGCAAGGGCATCATCCTCAATTCAGTTGCACTCACATTAATGTTGCCATTGAATGTCCTGAAGAAAGTGTCGAATAACTTGCTGTCTAAAAGTGCGGATAGTCCGATGGCCTCATCTCTTTTTAGATGATTCCCCTGTCGATAAATGTAGTTTAATTTATTTTCAATCCCAACGTATTCGTATTTGGACATATTCCCGAAATATGGAGCAGCAATGAGCCTGCTATCATCGTCTTTTGAACTGAACCTTCGAAGTAGAATATAATTTTTGTTTGGCAATAATATAGGCATAGTACCTGGCGATACCTTTATAAACTGCCCTTTGTCTTTCTTCTGTATCGGATGATCGGCTAACATTTTTACAACGTTATGAAGCCAAAATAATGGGACAGTATCATCGCTCTGAGTTTCAGCGATCGACTCGTATGCTCTGAATGAGACAACGGGGCCAGTGGAAATACGCAGTCCGTATTTTTCCATATTGCCATCCCAAGACTTGAAGAGATTTAGTATCCGATCTTCTCTATCATTGACAGGGAGATATATTATTTTTTCGGGAGTGTTCGTATCTATGATTTCATTTTTTGGGTATTCTCGGACTTTGGCTTCTCCCAAATCTGAAATACCATTGCTGTATGAAATCGATATTTCACTTGAATCGTTCTTGGATGATAGTTTCGAAATGATGAGTTCTTGCAATACGTCATCTTTCGCAAAAGTGTCTTTCCTAGTATTGAATAGATGTATGAACGTTAAGGATAATCTATTGAAAATGTCATTTCGAAAGGACTGGAAGTATCTGCCAGAAGCAAAACTTCTTGGGGTAATGAATATCATCTCTCCACCTTCTTTCAGTAGTCTTGATGAAACAGCCATAAAAAGAGAATAAATATTAGTTTGGCCATTGATAATGTTCAAACACGCTTTTGTCCTGCTGTCATCTTTACCAAGTTTAAAGTATGGTGGATTTGAAATTATGTAATCGTATTGAGGCTTGACCTCAGAAGTAAATATGGAATCGGATATAATGTTAATATTGCTCAAAATAAAGTCATCTTGGATGATCTCACTTTTGAATTTAATATTTTGACCGTTCAGCCAGTGTCCGAGATATGAAATTGAAGATTTTGTATAATTAATAACTTTATTGTCAGTCTCGTATACGTCCAATGAAATTGAAATTAGGTTTGAAGATTTTACAAGGTGTTCAATCAATGAGCAAGACAAGATTGCACATCCACAGCCTGGATCGAGTACTTCAATCTCTTTGGATTCTGTAGTACTTGCCAAGCCACCCATGAAATCCGATATTGTGAATGGCGTGAAAAATTGACCTTTGTGCTTCTTATCTTTTTGTACGGACTCGATAGAATATAGATTGCCAAGCCTTTCAGCAAAATGCGAGGGCCTCTCTCCTGATTCCGGTTGTATCTTCGAAGAATCTCCTATCATACTATATTTTTGTGACTAGTACAAAAATAAGCATTATTCCTTTCTTACCCTATTCAAATTTAGATAATTCAGTTAAAAAAAGCGGCCCCGAAATCGAGGCCGCTAAATATAGTATACTAAAATGAATTATTCTGCAGCGTAAGTTGCACTAAGATAATTTACATATAGACGTGCTGAACTAGTCGTGCCTTTGCAAATAAAAGTGACTGAACTTGCAGAAATGCCAGAGACTGTCTTTATAACTGCACCTGGGGTGGCACTGACAGCCAAAGTCTCGGAAGCTGTTTCAGTCCCATTATCGATTTTATAAGATATTAATGTTGCCATTGCAGATCCTATTGAAACAGATGATAGTTTGTACCCTGAAGCGGCAGTAATAGTAATATAACTGCCGTTTTGATATAGTCGTATTATGTTGCTGTATATTGCCGGATTAGTACTTGATCCTCCTTTATAAGAAGCATAAGAAACATTAGAATCTAAGTTTCCGCTTACAGCTGAGAAAGAACTTAATGTAGTCGTTACAGATCCACCAACACCAGCTTGAGTGATTGTATAAGACAGAGTCTTGCCTAAACCGCTGGCGGTAACATTAATAACACCAGTTTTAGCGGTACTCGTAGTATTGGCGCTGTAAGTTACAGTTACTGTACCAGCTGCATTATCGTATGAAACGTTGGTTATGCCCATAGTATTTCCAGTGGCTGCTGCGGCAGTCCAAGTGGTGTTGGAGTTAACATTGAATGTAAATGTCCCGGCAGCAGGTGCAACTGAAGAAGACGTAGCAGGCAAATCCAAGAATGGAGCAGCAGAAATGCTGGTTGGAACAAGGTTTTGATATGTTGTACTTGTCTTACCAATATAATACCCTGTGACAGTGACTGTCTTTCCATCGTACATCGAATAGTCATTTGCTGTAGAGAGACTTCCCTTTATAGTATTTGTCCCGACTGTGATATTGTAATAACTCCCACTTACTGTAAATGAACCAGTGAACTTAATATATTCGCTAGTAAGATTTGTGAGTCCTGAATAAGTGCCAAATGTAGAAGTGATATCAGTTGCCGAAGTTGGATAACTGAAAGTGTTGCCACTAGAAACAACAATATGACTTGGCGACTTTATTTCATAAAAGCCATTGTAATTTGAGAGTGTACCTGTCACATTAACTATGTCACCTACAGCTGGTTTCGATGTTGAGGTAGTGTAACAATAAAGATTTGTTCCAGAGGATGGCTTATCAGAAATAATGTAGCCAGCTTTTCCAACGGCAACAACATATTCGTTGTAAACATTTATCAATTTTCCGTCTCCAACTCCAATTGCTGTTGACAATGACGTTGTTGACGACATATCTGGAACAGCGATAGCTGGGGCAACAAGGATCTTATTTGCTGTAATCTGCAATGCCTTGGCTGAATGCAATGCATATATTACATTGTTCGATGCATCAAGAAGGTTAATAGAGAATCCTGTAATAGTTGTATCCTGCACTGGAATGTAGAAAGTCATATTCGAAGCATAACTGCTGCTGAAATCTATTGTTACATTCTTGCTTCCTCCAGTTTTTAAAACTGTGAGTGACTTCTCGGCGGCGCTTGCATCCATAATTGCTGCTTTTCCACTAATCAATGCATCGTCCGAAATGAATTTGAATCCTTTTGCGGAAGTAGGTATTCCAGTCACATTGAATTTAATTACGCCACCGGCTGGAGTGAAGGAAATGTTTGAACCACTTACTGTGCCAACCATAAACATATTTGTCTTTCCTGCTACATAGTCGTAAGAGTATGGTAGAAAGGCAGATATTTTTGTACCTGAAATTGTTGCACTGTTTATGGCAGGGGAAATTGCGTAAGATCCCTATAGCATCTCCCTCGGCAATAGTGCCTGTAAATGAAGCGGAAGTACCAACTGATGTAGTTGAGAAGTTAACATTATTTGAAGCAGTAGTGAATACGCTGATAGCGTCCCCATTCTGCCAACCATAAGTACCAGAAGTTTCGGATACTTTAGTATCTGGTACAGACGCAGTTAGAGTAACTTCTTTACCATTGACGGGCTCTTGTCCGTTGTTCTCTTTTGAGCAGCCTGCAAGCAAAAGCGTTGCAATGGCCGATATTGCTAAGATTGTCTTTTTTATTGTCTTGTGAATTAAATGATTAATACCAGCCAGTTTCGCTGCTGTGGTCTTCGACTGAACCAGACTCTGAAAATGAACCAGATGGGGATGCGAGGAAATTGTTTTCCGTGCGCAAGTCAATTGTCTCCATTTCTGGCGACAAATACAAATGTTTTATGTCCATAAAATATTAGAAATTAATTGGTTTCTTTTTTGTGTTAAGCAAGTTAGTATGCAAAGATAGGATTAATAGTGATAATATCATATACCATAGTACTATTCCAATGTCTTTCCCAAACATAGCCTTGCTGCAGAAGGGTCGGGGAGACATTTGAGTCTGAAGCATTTAACATTCATTGCGACTGCTTCCACAGTATGCGAAAGGGAATCCATTATGTCCTTGTCCCAACGAATTGAGGATATCGATGAAATGACACTTGCGTAAGCATCCAAACTTTCTATCCTGACTATTTCATTCTCTTGGGCCTGTTCCAATCTGACTATGGCTCTGACAGGTAAATTCACATTGCGGTAACAAGGTGTTTTACCGCTCCACGGACTCCCAAATACGTGAATCGTGCCATCAGACATCAGTTTAAGTACGGGATTGTCATCATTGACTAGTTCGCAGCCTGGGATGTTTTTTAACCAAAGTTTGCTATGAGTGCTTTTGCCTGTGCCGCTTGCACCTAGAAACATATTTGCCTTGTCCCCATACCTGACCACTGAAGAATGCATCAAGAGACAGCCCTTCAAAGAAGAATTGTAAGTGAAAAGCAGCATCAGACACGAAGTTATCTGTATTGATGAGGGTTGAGGCCCTATTCCTTTGCACCTATAGTAATTGGCTTTTTTGTGATCATCTGAGAGTTCCAGATATCCAAGCGCCCTGCCATTTTCAGCCCTAAAGCAGAAATAATAATGTCCGTCCATAATGTAGACGCTGATCATAGGGAACACAGGTGCTTCTGAGAATGTAAGTTTCATTCTCCCATCTTGGACTGCTGCATCCAGCCAATATGATTTTCTGGCCTTGATGGTGATTGAAAAATCTGTATCAACGTCCTGTTCGCAGGAAAAAGGTTCATATTGGAAACTGTCGAACAATAAATGCTTTTCAATAGGCCTGGTAGACACAGCATTAGCCTCATCGTCTGCCGTAATTGGCAGAGTATCGACGGCTTCTCCTGCCTTGCCCTTGGCAATAATGGCCGCCTTCTCTTCGGAAATGGGAGCAAAGTCCCACGGTTCTTCCAGATTGATTTCGAAGGTGTTGCCTGCAACCTGATATTTTCTTGACTTGACTTGTGCTGGTCTTAACAGATTCAAGGCTTCTTCCACCGACAAGGCTTCTTCCACTTTGAAGCCCCCGTTCAATATCCTCCTAAGAGAGTCCAAATGCGCACCTGTTTTCAATGCCTCGCCCAGATCTCTGGCAAATGCTCTAATGTATGTCCCTTTGCTGCAGTCTATTAGAATGTCGGCGTGAGGTAAGCCAAGAGCGGAATTGTCTGTCACATTGATGCGGCTGTTGCGAAGGTTCGAAGGTTGTTCGGCGGTGGAATTGGCGGGGATGCCGTTTTCATTGTATGATAGAAGTTCAGCCTTGCTGATAGTGATGGTGGATTTCTTGAGCAAATCGGTTGCGGTTTCATCAAAACCGTTTTCTCCTTTGCGATACATCTTTCTGGCAAGTTCATAAGCCCTCACCCCATCAGAAGATTTGGCTGAAAATAGGGGTGCAATCTGCTCTTGAGTGCCAATGAATTGAGGAAGTACTGCTTCGATGGCATCCTTAGAAACCATGTCGTGAGGGAAAGTCCTATCAATCGGCTTCTCCAAATCATATGATGGAGTGGTGGCTCCGAAAGTCACTCCTGCAATATACTGTTTGTCGTGATCCTGAAGTTCTTGCGCCATCTTGGTCGCTTTCCCGATGCATACCAGCAGTACGCCAGTAGCCAGCGGATCCAATGTACCAGCGTGACCAACTTTAAGATTTCTCTGATGGAAGTGTTTGACAGCGGCGAACTTGACTTTCCTTATCACATCGGCTGAAGTCCAGCGATATGGCTTGTCTATGGGAATGATTATTCCTTCAGGATAGTCATCGATATCCTCTGAAAGTCTTGAATGTATGTTAATGTATTTTTTGTTTGCTATTGTCTGAGCCATCAGAGTGTTGACGTTGTGCTATTTGCAAGCGATTTTTTCGATTCGGCGTTCGTGGCGGCCGCCTTCGAATTGCGTGTTGAGCCAAGTATTGGTGATTCTGGTCACCATAGTATAAGATACGAACCTGGCAGGCATCACAAGGATATTGGCATTGTTATGGGCTTTGACCAATTTTCCTATTTCGATGTTCCAAGCCAGTCCCGCCCTTATGCCTTGGTGCTTGTTCAGGGTGATGGCCATCCCGTTGCCAGTGCCGCACATTGCGATCCCGCAATCAACTTTGCCTTCTTCCACGGCTTTTGCCAATGGATGGGCGAAATCTGGATAGTCAACACTTGATTCTGAGTCTGTGCCGAAATTGACAATCTCATATCCTTTTTTGGCAAGATACAATGAAAGTTTGATTTTGTAGTCGTAACCGGCGTGGTCGTTTGCAATTCCTATTTTCATTTCGATAATCTTTTTTTTGCGAATTCTATTCTTTTGACAACTTCTGTTTTGCCAATGGTAACCACAATGTCGGCAATGCCCAGACCGCTTGACGCTCCCGTAAGAGCCATTCTCAGGCAGTTCATCACTTTACCCATAGGCCATTCATTGGACTTGATATAATCTTCCAAAGCCACTTCGAATTTCTCTTTGGTGAGTTCATCGTTGTAGCCTTTGATGAAATCTGCTACTTTGAAAACCAATTCATAACTTTCCGGTTTCCAGAACTTGTCCACATCCTTTGCAAGGAATGGGGCGGTCAATGTGTCGTCGTAAACCTTAGCGCGAGGATCTACAGGGCGATTTTCGTGAGACTGTGATGCGGTTCCAGCCTTTACTCCGAATTGCTCGAATTCTTCCGGTGCAATGAAAAGGTAAGGGGCTATCTCCCAGAAATCCTTGACAAAAGAAGCTCTTTCCTTGGTCATAGCCACAATTCGATCAATATAATCGTGCGTGAAGATATGATTCTTGAAATCAGCACCTTGTGGGGTGATTTCCGATCCTGCGGTGATAGCGCATTTCGGACAAGCAACAACTTGCATCCCGTGTTCTTCCAAGATAGGTGAGAGAAGTTCGGTGAGTTCTTCGTCATTTTTCAGACGCAAGTATTCTTTATTGTACCACTTAGCTTTCTCTGGATTGAAGCGAGCCCCTGATTTGATGACTCTGTCCAATGAAAATACATTGATAAGTTCATCAATTGTATAAATTTCCCTGTCGTCTCCAGGATTCCATCCAAGGAAGGCAAGCATATTTACGAATGCTTCAGGGAAATAGCCGTCTTCACGATATCCGTGAGAGACTTCGCCTTCTGGGTTGGTCCACTTAAGAGGAAATACAGGGAAGCCCAGACGGTCTCCATCCCTCTTGCTAAGTTTACCTTTGCCGTCAGGCTTGAGTAACAATGAAAGGTGTGCAAATCGAGGCATACTCTCTTCCCATCCGAGCGCTTTGTAAAGCAGATAATGTAATGGAAGAGATGGCAGCCATTCCTCGCCCCTGATGACTTCAGTAATTTCCATAAGATGGTCGTCCACGATATTGGCAAGATGGTAAGTCGGCAGTTCGTCCGCCCTTTTCCACAGTACCTTGTCATCCAATGTATCTGTATTTACTTCAATATGGCCTCTTATGAGGTCGTCCATCTTGATGATGGTATTTTCAGGCATTTTGAAGCGAACTGTCCAATCAATACGTTTTTCTAACAATTTCTTGCATTCTTCCTCACTGACGGTCAAAGAATTGCAAAGAGATTTGCGAGTGATTCGGTTGTAGATGAAGGTCTCACCTTTGGCTTCGACTTCCGATCTTCTGGCCTCCAATTCTTCAGGCGTGTCGAAAGCGTAATAGGCATAGCCGTTTTCAATCAGTTGTTCGGCATATTTGCGGTAAATGCTCCTGCGCTGAGATTGGCGGTATGGGGCGTAAGGGTGTTTTGCGGATGGAGTTTCAACAATTTTTCCATTCTCATCCACTCCTTCATCGGGTTTGATTCCGCACCAGTTAAGTGCTTCTATAATATATTCTTCCGCTCCGGGAACAAACCTGTGCGAATCGGTATCTTCAATCCTAATGATGAAATCTCCGCCATTCTGTTTGGCGAAAAGGTAATTGTAAAGCGCAGTCCTGACTCCTCCCATATGCAATGGTCCGGTAGGGGATGGCGCAAATCTGACTCTCGTTCTTCTTTCCATTTCCAGATAAAAACTTTAAGCCGCTAATATACGAAATTCTCGCCATTTACCCTAAAGTCGGATAGGACGAAGTGTCTATGCTTCGTTTTCAGGGAACTCCACTTTCCTTTTTGCCCTGCGTATTGCAGGAATATTTTCAAGCGGGGCAATATTCTCTCCAGGCTGTACCAGCAGCACTGGCTTATTATCCTCGCTGAAGGCAAAAGTCCTGCAATTCTCGGTAGTGTTGAATCCTACTGTCCTGATTACAGTCCCATCACCAGGCAATTCGATTTCTTTCCCCCTATTGACACGATCGTAAGTAAAATCCTCTTCCAAAGGAATGATCTTACCTACACTGACATCGGTAATATCGCTCAACTTGTTCACTTCGAATCCTGTTGCTATGGCAGTGATTTGGATTCTATCGCCTATTTGAGGATCCTCATCCCAAATCAAACCTCTCTTGAATTTGTTTGCATTGCCGCCAGTATAATTATTGATATACTCATTGATCTTATTGAGTTCATTCATCAACAAGCCATTCTTATTCTTCCCGGCGGTGATATTGACCAATAGATTTTTGGCTGTCTTCAAATCGAAATCATTCAGCAGCGGAGATTCGAACGCACCCTTTACGGCATCCTCAAGACGGTTCGCCCCAGTTCCCGTACCGCATCCGAGGAGTGCCATTCCGCTATTCCTCATCATAGTCTTCACATCCTCGAAATCTACATTGATGTATCCAGGCCTGCTGATGATTTCTGTGATTCCTTTTACTGCGGTGGCAAGCACTTCATCAGCCTTCGGGAAAGCATCTTGGATCAATTGATCCCCGAAATATTCATATAGTTTCTCATTATTGATTATCAACAAACTGTCCACATTCTTTTCCAGTTCGCGTATGCCATCCACAGCCTTGGACAAAGATTCATTGCCCTCGTTCTTGAAAGGCAAGGTGACTACTGCCACAGTTAAGATTCCTTGATCCTTGGACATTTTCGCAATCACAGGGGCCGCACCTGTACCAGTGCCTCCACCCATACCTGCAGTAATGAACAGCATCTGGGTGTTGCTGTCCAATGCAATCGTCTTGATCTCATCCTGAGACTCAAGGGCCGCATTCCTGCCTTTCACTGGGTCGGTCCCTGCGCCAAGTCCTTTTCCCATTTGGATCTTGGTAGGCACATCGCTCTTCTGAAGTGCCTGCGAATCAGTATTGCACACAATGAAACTGCAACCCTGAATCTTCTGATTGTACATATAAGTGACAGCATTGCATCCGCCGCCACCTACGCCAATGACCTTAATCAAAGCATCGTTAGCGACCCAATCGCTCGGCATCGGCGTTGGAATTGGAGTGAAACCATTATTCATATTGATCATATTCTTATTCTTGTTTGGATTCATCATCGTGGGCCATATCGTACAGATTGCCCATACCCTTGTCAAATGCCATCTTTATTTTGGTCCAATAGACATTCTCTTTCCTGATTTTCTTTGGTTTTGCCTGCTCTGGTCCGTATTCTTCAGGATCTATGAGAACGCCTTCATTCTCTTTGGCCTTTTCAACTTTGACAGGCTTTGGTGCCGGGGCTGGTGCCGGAGCCGGGGTAGGAGCTACCTTGGCAGTAGCGGCTTGGGATGGATTGGCTTGTTTTGTTGGAGGTACAGGGGCATTGGCCGTATGTGCAGGTTCAAAGTGAGTACTCTCCATAGGCTCGTAATGGGTCGGTGTCGGAGTGGCGGGCCTTGCGGCTGGTGCCTTGTATGTCGGCGGATTATAAGCAGGAGTAGCAGGTGGCACGGTTGCTGCGGCTCTCTGGATGGGAGCAGTAGCATATTGAGTGGTTGCAGATTCTGTGGCGCAAACAATATGTACTTCTTCTTTGGCTGCCAATATCATTCCTATCACTGTCGCAGCCTCCGCTTCGAATACCCCATTGCAATCAGAAGAAATCATATTCCTTCTTGGAAATCCGATTCTCACGTTATATCCTGAAAGTTCTTTGATGTAGTTGGAACAATTGGTAAGGTTGGCTCCACCTCCGGTGAGGACTATTCCACTACGCAGATTGTCTGCGAAACCGCTGCTCTGTATCTCGTAAAGCATAGCATCCACGATTTCTTCCACACGGCGAGAAATCACCTCGGACATATATTTAACGTTGATATGCACGGGACCATTGTCAGATTTCCTGATCTCAATCACCTTCTCGCTCAGATTCTGAAGCTTGTTCGGCATACAAGCCCCATAAGCCAATTTGATGTTTTCTGCCAATCTCTCGCTGATGGTGCTTTCATTCTTTATATCGTCTGTGATGCTTTTTCCTCCGAATGGGATGGATGCATAATGCCTCATTATCTTGCCTTGATAAACTGTCACTGAAGTAGTCCCTGCGCCGAAATCAATCAGGGCGACACCATTTTCAATTTCTTCTTCGGACAAGCAAGCCTTTGCCATCACTGAAGGTGTGAAATATTTCTTTGCTACAGCAAGGTCGATGGCATTGAACGCTGTATCGATATTGCTCGTTGACCTTCTGTTGCCAATAAATATCTTGAAGTTCCCCTCAAGGGTGTCGCTGACCATTCCCACTACATCCTTTTCCAACTGATTGATATAATCCTCTGTAGAGAAAGATTGTGCGACAGCTCCATAGATGACTTCTTTTTTCGCATCATTCAAAGGGTATTCCTCCAATGCCATACTTTTCATCCCTTCGATTTCTTCCTTGCTTATAGGTGCGTCTCCATCCGTCCTGTTCAGGGTGGCGTTAGCTGTCTCCTGCTTCACATAGTATCTGGGAAGACCGACCACTGCCTTGGTGATCTTGATCTTCAATTCGTCTTCAGCCTCCTTGACAGCCTTTTTCAGATTCACTGAAACCATCGTAGGATTGTAGATGGAACTGTTCTTTATTCCCTGAGACGGGCTTTCATTGTAATACACGATTTGCACATCGTTTCCTGTCACTTTCGCTACTGCGATAGTGATTTTCGATGTGCCCAAATCAATAGCGGTAATATACCTCTCTTCCATATATCGTTATTTTATTATTGTCTGCAAACAATCTGACCGTCAAATTTCACGCTGACGGTAGAATAATAATTCTTTCCTTTCGCTGGGACAATGCTTTTGTAATAATCAGCAATCCTGTCGAATTTGTCTTCTATGTCTATCGGTTTCCCGAAATAGAATTTTTCCTTTCCGTAACGAGGCACCAGCACCAGTTCGCCTCTGTCAATGACAGAAATCTGGACAATATCCTCTGCCCATATTTTGCTCTCGTTCATATAATTAATCATCTCTACGATACCACCAAGCCATTTTTTCTGTTTAGGATCTTTCGGCTCGCCTTTAAATCCTTGATTTATGGTCAGTGGGATGCTTCCATCGACTACGGGGACCAAAGACGAGTAGTTGCGTTGCAATGGGAAAATGAAGCCTCTTTCATCTGCATAGAACCCAAAATCCCCTTTTTGGAATCTTACGATTGGTTCGCGTTGGGTAATGTTGATATGCAGATAGCCGTCAGGGGTAGTATAGGCCTCGCTTTTAAGGATTGCACTTCTCTTGTCTAAGATTTTTTCAATCTTTGCAAGATTCATACTCTCCAATCTCTGTCCCATATATGGGCCATATCCATCTTCGAGATATTTACGGACATCGTCAGAAGTTACGAAATAATGGTCGCCCTCTATCGTCACTTTCAATCCTGCACAAGTCTTTTCGTGCAATTTATCCTCGCTCCCGCGATACATTATCACGAAAACGGCAGCGATAAGCAGCAGCACAAGACTTGCCAATGTATATTTGAGGGCTGGTTTCATTATTTGTTTGCTAATCTCTTGCCCAACAACTCAGTAATAGGCTCTATATATCTGTCAATGTTTCCGGCACCAAAAGTGACTAAAACGTCTACAGGTTCTTTCTCCAGATAATCCATAAGCTCTTCTTTCTTCATCATAACCTTCTGTGCAGTAGTTACTTTGTCGAAAATTATGGCAGATGTCACTCCTGGGATAGGCTCTTCTCTGGCTGGGTAAATGTCCAGCAGGATAAGTTTGTCCACCAAACTCAGTGACTTGGCGAAATCAGGAGCCAGATCCCTTGTCCTAGTATAAAGATGAGGTTGGAAAATGGCAGTCATCTTCCTTCCTGGGAACATCGCTCTCATCGAAGAAATGGCAGTTGCTATTTCTTGCGGGTGATGTGCATAATCGTCGATGTAAGTGCAGTGAGGGCTGCTAACGTGGATGTCCAGTCTTCTCTTTACTCCACGGAAAGTCCCTATGGCGTGTTTGATTTTGTCTGGTTCGATTCCATATATCAGGCAGATGGCAGAGGCGGCAATGCTGTTTTCCACATTTACCCATCCTGGTACTCCTACTTTGATACCTTCTATCACACCTCCAGGATAATGCAGGTCGAAAGAATAGAAGCCGCATTCATCAGGTTTTGCATTGGCCCCATAATAATCCGCATTTGGATTGTCGTAATGGTAACTGACTATAGCGGCCTTGGTATCTTTGCAAGTAATATCCAATCCATATTTTGCTATCACTGTGCCTGTTACCTGTGAGGCGAAAGTTTTGAAGGCTTCGCGTACGTGGGCTAGGTCGCCATAAATATCCAAATGGTCGGCATCCATTGCCGTGATGACTGCTATTTCAGGATGCAACTGCAAAAATGAGCGGTCGAATTCATCTGCTTCTACGACCACTGTAGGCCTATGGTTGACAAGCATATTGGTATCGTAGTTTTTGGAAATTCCTCCAACGAATGCCGAGCACCCCTCTCTGCTTTCTGTCAATATATGTGCAGTAAGAGTGCTGGTCGAGGTCTTCCCGTGAGTACCTGAAACAGCCAAACATCTTTGTCCTTCTGTAATTTCACCCAGAATGCGAGAACGCTTGAGTACTTTGTATCCTTTGGAAAATACATATTGCATTTCTTGCAATTCGGCAGGAATAGCAGGTGTATATACCACCAATGTCCTGTCAATATCTTTAGGTATCAGGTCCACTCTGTCTTCATAGTGTACGCCAATGCCTTCTTTCTCCAATTCGTGAGTAAGTTCCGATGGGGTCTTGTCATATCCGGACACATTATAGCCCTTGAATTTGTAATATCTGGCTATGGCGCTCATCCCGATCCCGCCGATGCCGATAAAATATATGTTATCGTATTTATTCATAGTTATTTTACCAATTTATATGCCTCATCGGCTATAGTTTGCGCAGCATCGGTCTTGGCCAGAGCTGCTGCGTTTTTCTCCATTGTACTTATTTTTCCCGTATTTTGCAATAATTCCAAAGCAGTAGGCATTAATTTCTCAACTGCTTCAACGTCGCGTACCATCAATGCGGCATCCTTATGGACAAGGGCCATTGCATTGTGAGTCTGATGATCTTCTGCCACATTAGGGGATGGAACGAAGATAGTTGCCTTATTGGCGGCACAGAGTTCGGAAATGGAACTTGCCCCGGATCTTGATATTACCACATCGGCTGCTGCATAGGCCAGATCCATTCTCTTGATGAAGTCGAAATGATGGATGAATTTGACTTTCTCCGGATCCATATCTTTCATAAACTCATTTACCTCGGCTATGTACCCTTTTCCGCATTGCCAAAGGATCTCAACGTCATCTCCACCCTTACATCCATCGCTTATCCATTTGATCATTGCATTGTTCAACGTCCTGCTGCCCAGGCTTCCACCCACGATGAAGATGTATTTCTTACCAGAAGTCAGTCCATAGAAAGTGATTCCTTCTTCTTTCAGTTCTTGTGTTGCGGGTACTATTTCTTTGCGGATGGGATTTCCAGTAAGCACTATCTTATCGGCAGGGAAGAATCTTTCCATTCCTTCGTAGGCAACGCAGATGCATCCAACCCTTTTTGCAAGCATCTTGTTGGTCAGTCCGGCGAACCCGTTTTGTTCTTGGATCAATGCTGGAATATGCCTTCTTGTGGCCTGCCACAATAGTGGAGCACTTGCATATCCTCCTACGCCGATTGCAATGTCAGGTTTGAATTCATCTATCACTTTGCCCGCTTTATGCAGGCTTTCCAGTACCTTGAATGGCACTTTTATGTCGTTCTTGATATTGCGCCAATTCAACTGCCTTTGCAATCCGACTATGGGCAGACCAATGATCTTGTATCCTGCGGCAGGGACTTTCTCCATTTCCATCTTCCCTTCAGCTCCCACGAACAAGATTTCCGTCTCAGGGTTAAGCTCCTTGAGTTTGTTGGCAATGGCAACGGCTGGAAAGATATGTCCTCCAGTCCCGCCACCGCTTATTATCACTCTTAATGCTTTGTAGGTTTGCATAATATCATTTTTTAATATCCCATTCTTTTCTCTCTTGGGCCAATCCCGAACTCGTTTCGAAACTGTCCAGTGCATCCAAGCCATCGTTGACTTCGTCTCGTTTCTCTATCAATGGTTTGTCTTCATCAGTCGTTTTCTTTACTTGTGCGGCAGATATCCTGCTTATGGCCAATATGATTCCGAAAGCGACACAGAATGCAAGGAACGATGAATTGCCGTGACTTATCATTGGCAAGGTCTGACCTGTCAATGGTCCCAGGTCCACATTGATAAGCATATGCATTGCGGCCTGACAGGCAATGAGCATCACAAGTCCGGCCACTGCCGATTTGGCAAAATAGTTCTCGCAGCTTTTGGCTATCAATGAGCCTCTTGCCAACAGACTTCCATATAGTATGATGACCAATATTGCTCCAAGCAAACCATATTCTTCTACTATGAAACTGAACATATAGTCCTCGAACATTACGGGAACCACGTATCTCTGTGTGCTGTTGCCTGGACCCTTGCCTATGATGCCGCCTTCGTGTATTGCTATCTTTGCTGTTGCGGGCTGTAATATCTTGTCCAGATTTTCCTGATATTCCCTTGTGCCTTTCTTACATTCTTTAAGTCTTGCAGTGTAATATTCGGTGTCTTTGGTAATACGGTTGATGGAAGATGTCAAGTGAGGGAACTTTTCTCCATCCGTAGCCTTATTGATTATGAAACAGCCCAATAGTCCCAGTGCCGCAATGAATGCAAATGGAATGATGTCGCTTATCTTGATGCCTCCTATGATTATGGTAAGGAACAAGATTCCGCCAATGAACAATGTGCTGGATGTACTGCCTTCCATCATGCAACCGCATACGAAAAATATTGGCATATAGATGTATACGATCTTTTGCATCAACTCGGAGTCGATCCACTCCCGTTTGGTACTTTTGGCCAACATATTTGTCAACTTGAATTCGTGGTTCTTGAATGCGTCTACCGCCCAAGCGAGGTACATTACCATTGCTACCTTGACTACCTCGAATACGTGCAATTGGAATCCGAAAATCCTAATCGTACGCCAAGCACTATTTATCTGTTGGGCTTTGATTACGCCCAGATTGATATGAGAGATAAGCAGTAAAAGCAGAAATGCAGAAAATGCGAACCCTATTTGCGAAATGTTTTTGTAGAAGTTGACATTCTTTATGTTGTAGCACAATATTATTATACCCAAGCCAACGGCTGCCAATACCAGTTGTTCCCTGACAATGGCCATTCTGCTGGTGTGCTGCTGGAGCGCAAGGAGAGGAGTGGATGAGAATACCGCCACGATGGAGAAGCAGATGAGCATCAATACGATCATCCACACCACCTTGTCACCTTGGAGGTTATCCACGAAGTGCCATAATTCTGCTCCCTTATTGCTCTTGCTTGTCATTTTACAGACTCCTTACTGCTTGTTTGAATTTCTCACCGCGCTCTTCCATATTGTGGAATAAGTCGAAACTTGCACAGCAAGGGCTCAGAAGCACAACCGATCCCGGCTTTGCAAATTTGCTTGCCGCTTTCACAGCATCTTCGGCAGATTTGACATCCACCATATTCTCTTTGCCCACAATCCCTTCGAAAGACTCGTGGAATTTGTGGTTGTCCAATCCCATACATACGATGGCAGTTACTTTCTCCTTAACCAGTGCGGTCAGCACGCTGTAGTCATTGCCTTTGTCCACACCTCCTACAATCCATACAACTGGTTTTGTCTGGCTTTCAAGCGCATACCAGGCGGCATCCACGTTGGTTGCCTTGGAATCATTGATATAGAGCACGTCTTTGATGCTCATTACCGGCTCCAAGCGGTGTTCGATAGGCTGGAAAGTTTGCAGGCTTTCCCTTATTACTTTGTTGTCAATGTCTATTGCCTTGGCTGCCAATGCTGCAGCCATCGAATTGTATAGGTTATGTTTACCTCCAAGGGCTAATTCCTTGAGATATACATCGCATTCTTCTTCGTCGTATTTGACTATGAATTTATCATCTTTCACATAAGCTCCTTGTCCTACCTCGCCATTCTGTGTGAAAGGAAGCATCTTGGCAGAAACGATGATCTTGTTCAAGTGTTCGATGGTGATATCGTCATCCTTATCGAAGATGAAACAATCTTCTGGACGAAGGTTCCTGGTAATGCGGAATTTCGCCTTAATGTAATTTTCCATATTGTAATCATACCTGTCCAGATGATCAGGAGTGATATTCATAAGAATGGCGATGTCAGGACGGAAATCATACACGTTATCTAGTTGGAAACTGCTTATTTCCAATACATAATAATCGAAATGCTCAGTTGCAACTTGAAGGGCGTAACTCTTTCCGATATTACCTCCAAGGCCCACATTCAAGCCTGCATTTTTCAACAGGTAATATATCAATGAGGTAGTGGTGGTCTTGCCGTTGCTGCCAGTGATACATATCTTTTTTGCGGTATCGTACCTCCCCGCAAATTCAATTTCCGAGATGATGTGAGTGCCTTTGGACATGAGTTTCTGGATCATAGGGGCTTTGGTTGGAATCCCCGGGCTCTTTACCACTTCGTCGGCATTGAGGATCAGGTCTTCCGAATGTCCTCCCTGTTCGAAAGGAATATCCCATTTATTCAGAGTCTCAATATAATGGTCTGCAATCTTCCCCATATCTGAGAGGAAGACATCGAAGCCTTTGACTTTTGCGAGTACTGCGGAACCTATTCCGCTTTCTCCGCCACCTAATACAACGATTCTTGACATATTATTGAACAATTAATTTTATTCTAACGTAATTTCAACAGTGTCAATGTGGCAACTCCCAATATCAATCCCACTGACCAGAACCTGACTACTATTTTCGGCTCAGGGATCGCTCTCACCGGATGAGTGATGAGTGAAGGAATTCCTTCTTTCTGATAATGGTGATGAAGCGGGGCCATCTTGAAAATCCTTCTGCCTTCTCCATATTTGTGTTTGGTATATTTAAAGTATGCTTTCTGCATCAGCACAGACAGGCTTTCCACTAGGAAGATTCCGCAAAGTACAGGTAGAAGCAATTCCTTTCTGATCAGGATTGCGCTTACACCGATGATTCCTCCGATTGTAAGACTTCCAGTGTCTCCCATAAATACCTGGGCGGGATATGAGTTGTACCAGAGGAAACCAATCAATGCTCCTACGAAGGCTGACATAAATACCGCAATCTCGCCAGTGCCTGGTATGTACATTATGCTCAGGTAACTGGAATTAAGCAAGTTGCCACTTAACCAGGCCAATACGCCTATCACAACTCCTACTATTGCAGTGGTGCCCGCCGCCAGCCCGTCCATCCCATCGGTCAAGTTGGTGCCATTTGAACAAGCAGTAATGACAAGCACGATCATCAGTACGTAAATAGCCCATTTGGTGTACCATCCCCATCTGCCTTTGAATGGTGAAAGCCATTTGTAATCGAATTCGTGATTCTTTACGAATGGAATTGTGGTTGTAGTATTCTTGACTTCGTCCTTACCTTGCCATTGAGAGGTTGAAACCAGTCTTTCGGAATTCAACGTCCCTTCTTGACCTGAGGTAATGATGGTCGCATCTGGATTAGCGACTTTCTCCCTTACAACGATATTCTGGTTGAAGCATACTGTAAGACCGATGGTGAAGCCCAATAATACCTGTGCAATCAATTTCTTCTTTGGGCTAAGGCCTTCCTTATTGTGCTTGAAGACCTTGATATAGTCATCTGTGAAACCTATCGCTCCACACCATAAAGTGCTTATTATTAATAATATGATGTAGATATTCGTCAAATTGCAGAATAGAAGCACAGGGATAAGTATCGCAAGGATTATGATGACACCACCCATAGTCGGCGTGCCTTTTTTCTCCATCTGTCCTTCCAGGCCCAGGTTGCGAATAGTTTCTCCAATCTGTTTTTTCTGTAACCAATGAATGATTCTTCGACCTGCGAAAAAGGCGATAAGCATTGCGGTGACACTGGCCAGCATTGCCCTGAATGACAGGTAAGTCATCAGGTGTTGTCCGGGGATATCGTAATCCTTAAGGAATTGGAATAGATGATATAACATTTGTTAAGGTTTTAGTCAATATTAGTTTATACTCTTGAAAACTGAGTCAATAATTTCACGCTCATCGAAATGCCGTTTTTCGGTTCCCAATATCTGATAGGTCTCGTGGCCCTTTCCAGCCAGCAATATGGTGGAACCTTCCGGTGCCGTCATTGCAGCCGTACGAATGGCTTCTTTCCTATCCGCAATGAATACTGTCTTGGCAAGTCCTTTTGCGGTAAAGCCCACTTTGATATCTTCAAGTATGTCTTCGGTTTTCTCTGTCCTGCTATTGTCTGATGTGACAATGATTCTGTCTGACATTTTCTCTGCAATTGCAGCCATTTCCGGACGTTTGGTCTTATCCCTGTCACCGCCGCAGCCAAAGACGCAGATAAGGGTACGCTTCGGTGCAATATCCCTAAGAGTCTTAAGAACATTTTCCATTGCATCAGGGGTATGTGCATAATCTATCACCACTGAAAGGTCTTTCGGTCCGCGAATGTTCTCTAGTCTGCCTTTGGCCGAGTCCAGTTTGCTGATTGCCACCAACGCCTCTTCTGGGTCTGTTCCCAATGTTACTGCCGCACAGTATATTGCGAGGATATTGTATGCGTTGTGCTGGCCTATAAGTTTGGTCCAGGCATCTTTCCCGTCTATCCTCAATTGCATTCCGTCGAAGGACTCTTCCAATATTCTCGCAGAGTGATCTGCAACGCTATGGCAGGAGTAGGTAACTACCTGGGCCTTAGTGTTTTGAACCATTACCATACCGTTCTTGTCATCAATGTTGGTGATGGCGTAGGCATCCTCAGAGAGCCTGTCGAAAAACAGTTTTTTGCAACGAAGATATTCTGCGAATGTCTTGTGATAGTCCAGATGGTCGTGCGTGAGATTTGAGAATATGCCTACTTTGAATTTGAGGCCTGTAACTCTCTCCTGCTGCATCCCGATTGAACTTACTTCCATAAAGCAGAATTCGCAACCCTCATTGACCATATCGTTCATAAGGGAATTAATGGTGATAGGGTCGGCTGTGGTATTTGCGGTTTCACTGCATTTGGTGCCAACATAATTGGCAATTGTGGAGAGAAGTCCGCAATTGTACCCCAAATTCATAAACATATGATACAATAGAGTGACTGTAGTGGTCTTGCCATTGGTGCCTGTGATTCCTACCAATGTAAGTTTATGGGACGGATTGCCGAAGAAGTTGGCAGCCATAATGGCTTCTGCGTGACGGGAATCGGCAACTTGTACGAAGGTGATTCCTCCAGTTGGCTTTGAACATTTCCCCAATTGCTTATTGAGGGCGGACTCATCTTCGAAAGCAATTGCAGTGGCTCCTGCGTTGATGGCTTGCGCAATATATGCGTGTCCGTCGCTTGCATAACCCTTTACAGCAACGAAAAGTGAGCCTTGTCCTACTTTTCGGGAATCATTGCATATGTCGGTGACATTCAGTGTTTTATCGCCCTGAATTTTCAATACTCCGCTATTGTTGATTATGTCTTCCAGTATCATTGTAAATTATTTTAATTCAATTTTTATCACCGTACCTTTTGCTGCCGATGTTCCAGGGGCTGGTGTTTGGCTCGCTACGTGGCCTATGCCGCTGTATGAGCATCTGTAACCCTTGTTCTCTATGGCGTAGATGGCATCTTTCAGTCCCATTCCTATAAGGTTTGGCACCCCGTTTCCGTTTGGCAGGCCCTTGGCCTTCATAAGTGGCACTTTTGTTTTCGCTGTTATGCTTTTACCCCAAGTCGGGTCCATCGAATATAAAGCATCTACTATTTCTTTCAATGTCAATGCTGGCAGGGTGCCTCCGTAGAAACTCTTGCCTGTAGGCAAAGAATAGATTGTCACTATCGCTGTGTATTTAGGCGAATTGGCAGGGAAGAATCCGACGAATGTGGCTTGATTCTGTTTTCGTCCATATTTGTCTTGGTATAAGCCTGTTCTTCCACCTGTGTATTTTGGATCCAAGATGATTCTAGATGTCCCGGTCTTTCCGGCGACTTCACATTTCGCATATTTCAGCCTTGTGGCAGTACCTTCTTCTGTAACTGCTTTCAATGCCCGCAAAAGTGTATCTGCAGTGGCTTCTGAGCAGATGGAAGAATTCAGTACGCTCGGGCCTCTCTTTTCTTTCACTATGCCATTCTTCTCAATGTCTTCGACTAGATAAGGTTTCATCATCTTGCCTTTGTTGGCGATGGCATTGTAGAATGTGACTATGTGAAGGGGAGTCTCTGCAACAGAATAACCGATTGCGATTGACCCTAGGTCGGTACCGCTCCAAGTAGGTGACTTGGGTGACGGCAATGAAGGTCTCTTGAATCCGTCCAAGTCGAAGTCGAATGCCTCTCCCAGTCTATACATATAGAGTTTGTCCAACATTTTCTGTGGCTTCTTTCCGTAATTGGTGACAGCCAGGTAGCGGAATACGTAATTGGATGATAACTTGAATCCGTCCAATATTGAAATAGTGTTGGTGCCGTGAGCCCTTTCGTAATCCGGAATGTGCTCATCAGCGGGGTATCCTTTGATAATGCCGTGATTCGTAGGTATCCTTTCATCCAAGGTTTTGATATATCCATCTTCGATGACGGACATAAGAGTGGTGGCTTTGAATACTGAACCGGGTTCACCTGGCCTTCCGATTGCATTGTTGAAGGATTCGTTCAGATCTTGATTGGTTGTGTCCCTGACCAGGTTTACCATAGCTCTGATGGCTCCAGTCTTCACGTCCAGGATTACAACGCATCCTCCTTCGATTTCCGGCTGATCCGTAAGCTGGTGTCTTAGAGCCTGGTCTGCAATATCCTGAATGTTGATGTCCAGAGTGGTACGTACATCCATACCGTCTTCTGCCTTGACATAAGTGGAATCGTAGTTTTGGATACGTTTCTTGTTGTCGGTGACCCTGAGCCATTCGATACCTTCTCTGCCGTGAAGTACATAATCGAATTTGCCCTCAAGTCCAATATGGTTGTTGCCATTGCTTCTGGTATTGTCCTTCACGTATCCGATGACCCTTCTAGCCAAGGTGCCATAAGGGTATTGACGTGTGTCTTCCTTCTCAACTATGAGACCGCCCTTGTATTGGCCTTCGTTGAAAAGAGGCAGTTCTTTTATTTTTTGAAGGTCCTCGTGATCTATCTTGTGCCCCAACTTAAGGTAACGGCTGTTTTTGCGTCGTCCTTCGGCGATGAGGTCATAGTAACCGTCTGCTGACATATCCCCGAAAATGTTTGCCAGCCCACGGGACAATTTCTCAGCTTTGTGGAGCCATTCTTTTTCGAGTTCTCCTCCTTCTTTCTTGCCCTTGCTGACAAATTCATCTTTCTGGACAGAACAGTCCATATAGATTTGATACATTGGGGTGGATAGGGCCAGAAGCCTGCCATCTTGTGCTATGATGGCGCCTCGGGAAGGCGATATCACCTGCTTGGTGCTCCTCGGCCTCAATTCGTTTATAAGGGCCGGATCAGGTTTGTATACGTACTGTATGTATATGATTCTGAATATTATGATGAAGGCAATCACAACGAATATCAGGTAGACTGCATACAGGATAACTGATATCCTGTCCCTTCCATCTGCATCTTTCTCTTTTATTTCGTTGTACTTGCTCATCTCTATTTTCCTACTTTGATGATAGTTGCCTGCTTTTCAGGAATGGTCACTTTGGAACTGTCTTGTTGCAACAGCTTTTGTATGGTCGTAAGTCTGTTCAGGCTCACGATTTCCACGGTCTTCTGTGCGTGATATATCTCTAAGTCGTTCAATATCTTCTTGTTGTTTTCTACTTTTATAAGTGTTTCTTCCACATTCATCCCCAACCAGATGCTGAGGAAGAAAAGCACGAAGGTGAATAGGATGTGTATGAAATACTTATTGAAGTGCAGTCTTCGCAGGAATTCTCCCTTGAAGATTGCCAAGAAGCTGTTCTTCAATATGTTTCCCACATCACTCCAAGACCATTTATGTGTCGTCGTGTTTTCTTCCATAGTCTTTTATTCCTCTTTCAAGGGTTTTTCTGCAATCCTCAGTTTGGCGCTTCTGGCCCTTGTATTTGCTGAAATTTCACTCTCTTGAGGCAATATAGGTTTCCTGTTAACTGTTTCAAAAGGAGCCAGTATGTTGCCATAGAAGTCTTTTTCCACGTCTCCGCCCACGTTGCCGGATTTGAAGAAATTCTTAACCATCCTATCTTCCAGGGATTGGTAAGTGATAATCACAAGCCTTCCGCCTGGTTTCAGGCTTTCTTCGGCACCTTCGAGGAACTTCTCCAGAGACTTCATTTCCTGATTTACTTCGATTCTCAAGGCTTGGTAGACTTTTGCAAGATATTTGTGCTCGGCGAATTTTGGCAGGGCACCACTGATTGCTTCGTCCAATTCTCCGGTCGTGGTGATTTTGGCTTTGTTTCTTGCTGCCACTATGAGTTGGGCCAATTTATAAGAGTTGTCCACTTCTCCGTAGATGCGAAGGACTTTCTCCAAATCCCTATCCGAGTATGTATTTACGATGTCGGTGGCTGTCTTGGAGCCTTCTTTGTTCATCCTCATATCCAATGGCGCATCGTACCTGAAAGAGAAACCTCTTTCTGCAGTGTCGAACTGATGGGATGAGACTCCGAGGTCGGCCAAGATTCCGTCCACACGCCAATCTGACTCTCCTGCGTTTCGTTTGCCTTCAACCAGAAGGTAATTTTCGATGAAACGGAAGTTGTTGTGGATCAATGTGAGACGAGGATCGTCCAATTTATTGTCTATTGCGTCGCTGTCACGATCGAAGGCGATGACCCTGCCGCTTAATGATAAGCGTGAAAGAATCTCGGCGGTGTGACCACCACCTCCGAATGTGGCATCAACGTAAGTCCCTGATGGATTTATGATTAGTGCGGATATGCTCTCATCGAGCAGTACGGGTGTATGATATTCAGACATTCTTCCGGCCTCCTATCTTTGATCAGATAGTTTCCCGGCAATTTCAAGATATTTCTCGTTCGAAATCTCACCAGCCTCAAATTTCTCCTTAGCCCAGATTTCGATTTTGAAATCGTTACCAGAGAACACCACCTCTTTGGTTACACCTATTGAATCCAATAACTTCTTGGGGATTGAGATGCGCCCGAGTTTGGCATCGGGTTCGACAACTGAGCGGTTACGCATATATTCCCTCCAGAAAGCAGCGTGTTCCTTGTTGAAGAAATTTAGTTTAGACTTGACTTCTTCCGATTGACGTTCCCATTCTTCGAAGGTGTACATCTCGAGGCAATCCTCGAAAATGTCCTTCTTGACCACGAACCTCATACCAGGCTTGACATCGTCTTCGCCAGCGGTTCCCGGCTTTTCGGATTGGGCCATAATGCTTTTGAAGGCAGAGGGAAATATCACTCTCCCTTTGTCATCCAATTTGACATTATATTCGCCAATGAATGTAATCATACTTTTGTTTCACGCTTGAATGCAAAGTTATTAAAATTTTTCCACTTTGTTCCACTATTTTACAATATTTTCCACACAGTTATACACAATGTTGCTAACGCGACTGGATGCGGAAATCTTCTACGATTACAATAATTTCACAATCATTGCAATCGAGGATTCAAACGAGAAGTGGGAATAAGTTAAAAGTTTAAGAATGATGCTCGATGGCTGAGATTATCCTGGAATAATGACAGGTCAATACGGAATCGAGGTTTCCGTGCCAATTGTGCATCCCATCACCTAGGCAGTTTCTCCATACGGGGCAATCTGCGCATTGGCCTTTTCGTGCCCATTGGCGATTTCTGAAAGCCAGAAACCCATTTTCCCAGACTTCGTAGAAATTGTCTTGGTATATATTGCCTTGATTGAAGGCTGCTCTGTCAATGTTGGGGCACGCATTAATGCTTCCATCTATTAGAACTGAAGCTATATTGATACCGGCGTGGCAGAAGAAACGATTGTCCCGAACTCTTTCCTCGAATGGGCCAAGGTAACCTTCGCAACTGAATGAGACAGACAATGAAGCAGAGGACTTGCGGTGACCTTCAATGAAATGCATCAATGAAAGCAATTCATCATCAGTCAATTGCATATCGGGATTGTTTGCTGCACGTCCTATCGGAATGATCGTGAACAAACGCCATTTCCTAACGCCTAGTCCTTGAAGGATTTCAAATAAAGTTTCGAGTTCCCCTATGTTTTTTCTATTTACGCAGGTTACCACATCGAAATTAAGCCTGGACTCTATGGCTGCTATGGAGATGGCTTTCAACGTATGCTCGTAACAATCCGACTTTCCTCTCATCCAGTCGTGATTTTCCTTGGTGCCATCAAGGCTGATAGTCAACGCCATCATCCCGGAGGCTATCAAATTCCGATGCATTTCTTCATTGTAAAAATACCCGTTAGAGACCATTCCCCAACCGAAGCCTCGACTGGAAATGCACCTTCCAATTTGTTGGATATCAGGTCTTAGCAAAGGTTCGCCTCCGGTCAGTACCACAGTGAAACCTTTAGGTCTATGTTTGCGAGGTATCGTGTCCAGTGCTCCGAGAAAATCCTCAAGTGGCATATCCTGATACCTGACTTCTTTCCCGCAATCGCTTCCGCAATGGCGGCAATGAAGATTGCATCTGGAAGTGCATTCCCAGAAAAGATAATTCAGTTCGTGTACCTTGATCTCGTTATTGCGGAACAGTCTGAACAGCAACTTGTTCATTTGATGGCTTCTTTGAGAGCAATAGGAATGGCCTTGTGCTGACCAGGGTTGACGAAACTAGTATCTTTGGCTTGGTATGAGCCGGAAGCCTCTTCAAACTTGAATTCCACGGAAGAATAATCATCATATGAGAATACGGAAAGAAGTCCATTTGCATCTGTGGTTCCACAATTTTCCCATTCATCGCTTTGGTTGGAGATCCATCTCTTTACTGAAACATTGCCAAGCGGCTTTTTGGTGGAAGCAGAAACTACTTGAAAATCTATTTCGGACATATTCTCTTCAAAATCCTGTGGAGTCCCATAGCAAGCCTGGAAGACGAACAAAGCAGTCGTCAACGTGCATCCTTTCAAAAGGTTATGTAGCCATTTCATAGTTGTGTGAGTTATTTGATATTATTTATAGATGCATTCTCCCATATAAATGTTGCATCGCACTCTCGTGCAGTGTTTTTTACTTAGTATTCACATACAATGAGTCAATGGAACGTTGCCTGTTTTCCGCATATTCGGCTATTGCATTCGGTTGAAACCTTCGTACTTTACAGTCCAACTTCCATCTGTAGGGAAGCCGGGAGCATTGCCTGTGGAGCCGTCCCAACCCTCGCACATCATTGCCACGGCTGTGAGCAGGGCGCCGTTGGTAGGGAAGTAAGGATATGGCCAAGTCTGGCAGAGACCGTGCTCGTCGAATTTGAATTTGTGGACATTTTCAAGCAACAGATCCACGGCTTTCCGAGGTTCTCCCATCCTGGCTGCCGCCATTGCCATCATAGGATAGTCCCAACCCCATACCTTGTCGTAGGTCCAATCTGTCTGTATCCTGTCGAAAGTCCGTTTGAACACGGCTTTGTCCACATTGTCTCCAGGCAGCCAGCCGAAGATTCCAGTGATTGCAGGGTGCTCGTAATTGTATTTAGTCCACATATCCTTGATTCCTTCATAGGAAACATAATAGCCGTCTTCTTGCGGAAGAGGGGATAGGTGTTTAAGCACGGACCGCCATTTCTTGGTGCGACTTTCGGGAAGGCCCAATCTCTTGGCCCAAGTCAAGGCCGTTTTGAGTCCGTAATGGAAATATTCCAACTCGAAAATAGGATTCAAAGTTACATAAGGATCTGAGTTTTCGGACAATACGGTAACTGGAGGCGCTATTATATATTTTTTCGTCTTTGGGTCCCAGAAGACATAATCCGCCATATAGTCTGCGGTTTCAATGACTACGTCTTTCCATTTGTCAAGGATTTCGGAAGAAGGTTTCGCCCGGTAATCCATTTCTGCCAGATAAATGGGATGAGGTTGTTGCCAAATCAGCAATGCGTGGGCCGCTCCAGGCCATTCCCTGTTGAAATTGCCTGTGCATTTAGGCCAACGTGCACCGCTTCGTCCCTCGGAGGCTGCTCTATTGCGGGCTTCAGGCAAGAAATCCCGATAGACTCCCAAATATTTATCAAAGCAATCCATCTTGTTCCATAATGCATAATGAGCGACGTGCCACCATATCATTTCGAAGTGGAATCGTCCATCCCAACTGTTGCTGACAAGCCCGGATTCCTGAGGAGGGTAAAGCCCGCATTCGTTCAGCCTCATCACGTATTGGGACAATACAATTCTTCGTTCAAGTTCCATCCATCGGGTATCTTTGCTCCCGCTGAGGTCAATTGCTGCTCCGCTGGTCCAATAAGATTTCCATCCTGCAGCACTTGCCTTTTCTACTTCTGCGACACTGAATCGGCCTTCTCTTGAATCAAGATAACTGTAATCTTTCTTACCCGCACAGCCTGGTAAGAAACGGCAAGTGAATTCAAAGTTCCCTGATGGTGGAGGCGTAAGTATATACTTGTGATAATCAGGACTTTCCCTTGTCAATTTCGCCTTACCGCTCCAGTTAAGGGCTACTTCGTAACTAGTACTGTCGAGGGTGTGCCTTAATAACGCCCCATCTGGTCGAAGACTCAAAATGGAAGTTATGTGCTTCGAGGGAACATCATAGTTGCCAATATATACGGCCAATCCCTGCTTGTCTGAATAAGGGAAATCAAGAAAGACTTTGAGTTTTCCTTCTTGCATCAATGCTGATTCAACGCTTACTGCCACTATGTCCTTTTCTGGATGACAAGAAGTGCGAACGTGCACTGCTTCTCCATCCAGGGTAAAATCACTACTGACAATGCCTGTCCACAAATCCACTTTTTGACTTGTGCCAATCAAATCTTTTTCTTCTGCGATGCTTCCGTCAGTGCGCAAAAGGATGAAACCAATTCGTCCCAAATTGAATTTATGTGGGTTTCTGGAAAGCCAGGAAGTCAACTCAGGCTCGGATGGATCAGGAAGCATCAACGGGATTTCCTTCCCAAATGATTCAACAATAGGGGCTTTGTAATCACTTACTTTCTTTCCAGGAGGAAGCGGTTCCGAATGCCAGCCCCAATCGCTTAGGGTGTTGAAGGGAATGAAAGTCTGCAGGCCGGTGACATCCATACAGAAAGCGAAAACGCCGTTCCCTACTTGAGCGGGGCTTTTGGGTATGGTGCTAGTGGTCAATATATTATGCCTTGATACGACACTATATCTGTCAATGCCTTGGGCAAATGCAGTCTGGACAAGGCAAAGACCGATGACTATGGTCTGCAGTATTCTCATTATTGTTAATATTTAATGTCCACAATCACTTTGTCGCTGACGCTTGCATTGCTAACGGTCAGGCGGACTTTATTGTCCTTGTCGAAGGTCCAATCTTTGACTTCATTATCGCCAATCATAACCATGGATGGCTGTTTGTCTGAATCTATTACCAACTCATAAGTGCGAGTTTGTGGCATTCCTTTAAAACTGCCTTTGACAGGATTGATAGTGAAAACCACATTGTCTGACTTCTGGCTGCATTCGAACTTGGTAGCCGCAATTGCCCCTTTCTCGAATTCGTAACTATCCCCATCATCCTCATACATAGTATATTCCGAATCCGAATGTGGATAAACTTTCACTGCCAAAGTGTCCCACGCTTTCGTGCCCAGATATTGGACATCGTGCTGAGTCGGGATGATGGCTCCTTCCCGGATGAAAAGAAGGCCTGCACGATTTGCAGGACAAGTACGTGTGACTTTTTCACCTTTGCTGATAATCTTTTCCCCTGTCCAAGCATCGGTCCAAGTACCTTTTGGAAGATAGATGTCATCACTGAAAGCATTCAAGCACATATTGTGACCGAACATAAACTGGAATGCCATATCATCTACATTGCGATCATCAGGGAACATCAATGGCATTGATCTAACAATAGGCATACCTGTCTGCGCCCCTTCCAATGCTGCAGAATAGATGTAAGGCATAAGTGAATAACGCAATTTCACATAGAACTTATAGATGTTCTGCTCTGTTTCATTGTAATAGAATGGCTGCATCATCGAGAACCAACTGTTGATTTGTACCCACGGCAGGAATAGGCCGAAATGAAGGCTTTTCATTTCGTCTTTCTTCTCAACCGACATCACATCGCAGGAAGTATTCATAAAGCCGCTCATTCCCAGATTCAATTGATCATAAAGTGCTGTAAGTCCACCTCCATTGTCACCGCTGGTAGATGCTCCCCAATGAGGAGTGCCAGACCAGCCTGCAGTATAATGATGCCAAATGCGTCGACCCAGATATGCACGAGTCATCTGCTCTAATTGTTTCGGCAGAAGTACTTGGTTGAGGTTGTGCATCTCCTTGTCTGTCCTTCCGTTATAGTATTTGAAGAAAGTATGTTCGTCGATTGTCCTGGCAGGGTCGAGTTTGAAACCTTCTATTCCCTGATCAAGGAAATTTTTAAGATGGTCCATCCAATGCTCTTGGCCAGAGCCTTTTAGGCCTTTTCGTGCTGCTATTGCATCCTCTTCAGGGAGACTTAGATCATATTCTTCACAAAGCCACAGACCCAGATGGAAACCCATATTGTTTAGTTTGCCTATGAAAAGTCTATCATAATATTTCTTCGGGAACTTGTCTGCAGTCCAATATGGTTCAGGAGAAAATAACTTATAATTCCATTTTTTCTCTGTGGAGAAATCGTATCTTTTCTCCATCCACTGTGGCTCCAGCCAAAGTACATCGCAAGGGACTTTGGTTTGGCGGAAAAGAACAGCATCGTTCAGTATGTTGAACTGGTCTTCCATCATATTTGGCCCAAAACAAAGTCCGTAAGCCCATTTAGGAAGTACGTAAGTTCTTCCTGTAATCTGTGTGTATCCGTCCAGAACGCTAGGCAATGAATCTCCAAGAATAATATAGAAATCAGCCTCATCGCAAGTGTTGTAAATGTTGAATACGTCTTTGTCGCGATTTCCAATGTCGAAGAAATTCTTGCGTGTGGTATTGTTGAAAATCCCCCAACCTCTTGAACTCATCACGAAAGGCATAGGTATTTCCGTATGTTGGTATGTAGTCCACATTCTCAATAATTCTCCTCTGTGCTGAATGTGTTCCCTGCTGGTACTGCCACCACCATAGAAACGTTCTCCGCTTTCAAGTTTTATACTGATAATGCTGCTTTTGTCCGGATCCCCGCTTTCGGCTTTGTCTTTTTCTGAGACAGTGCCATTGTCATCTCCGATTATGCCCCCATTGCTTTGTACGCTCAGATCTGCAAATTTATCATTGATGATTTTAGCCAATTTCCCACAAAGAGGATCTTTTGATGATATGAAACGGATATCTTTGATGACAGACTTACCTTTGGCATCAATAACGGAAATTTGACCGGATTTCTTGTCGATTGACAGAGTGTACCCGTTCGTTGCGATAGACCATTTGCCTTTATCGCTTATTTTGGGAGATGTATTGGGCCAATCGGTCTTAAGAATCCCATAACGCTCCATCAAGGATTCTGAGAAATCAGTCCTAGGAGAGACTTTGACTCTGAAAATGCCGTCGGAACAAGCCTCGACTCCAATGGTCAACCCATTGTCTAGTTTAACTGTGTGTGTTGGGTTTGCTTGTAAAAGCAGGCCTGAAAGCAGGCAGATTGTTGCTAGAAATATTTTTCTCATATCTATTTATAGTTGTTTTTTGCGGGTTTTTCTGACATAACAAAATGTAGCTGGGCCCCGTCTTTGATATCTTCATAGCGGATGACCGGCTTTGTAAGGCGTTTGCCGTTGAGGTATGCTTCTTTCACATATATGGCTTTCTTGCTCCATCCTTTAGTGGTCATTTCCAATGTGGCGCCTCCTGAAAGTCTAACTTTTAAACCGGGTACGCAAGGTGAGCCAAGAGAATATTCATCGCTTGCTGGGCAGACCGGATAGAAACCGAGGCAATTGAAAATGTACCAGGCCGACATCTGTCCGCAGTCATCATTGCCACTGAGCGAATTAGGAAGATTGCCGTAAAAATGTTCTGCGACATAGCGGACCCATTTCTGACACTCCCAAGGTTTGCCCAATGTGTTGTAAAGGTAAGTGATGTGATGGCAAGGCTCATTTCCGTGCCAATAACCGCCAATCCTGCCCCAGATATCGTGCGCACCAGGAATGTCATCGCTCATCTGGATTGTGAAAAGGCTGTCCAATCTGGCCAATAATGCTTTCTTGCCGACTGTTTGCACATATCCGTCGAAATCGTGCGGCACGGTCCAAGTATATTGAAGGGTGAACCCTTCTGTGATATCCCCCCAGCCATTTACTGAATTAGGTCCCTGATAGGCTATGGTGGCAAAAGGAGTGCGCCAATTGCCCTGCGAATCCCGTCCTCTCATATATCCAGTCTTAGGGTCGATGAGATTGCGATAATTTTGCGATCTATGTAGGAAGAATTCATAATCTTCCTTATGATTCAACAATTTTGCAGCCTGGGCAATGCACCAATCGTCATAAGCATATTCCAATGTCTTGGAAACCGACTCCTTCTCCTTATCGAAAGGTACATATCCCAATTTGGTGTATTCCGGGATGCAGTCGTAATGTGGATTGGTGGCTGTCGCCTTCATTGCCTGAAAGGCTCTTTCATAATCGAATCCTTTCACCCCTTTCATCATCATATCGGAAAGAACGGAGACAGCGTGGTAACCTATCATACACCAAGTCTCTCCTCCGTAGAATGACCAAATCGGAAGCATATGTTCGGCACTCTTGTCGTAATGGGCGAGCATAGAATTGGCTATGTCGGCCTGAAGCGGCTGATTGATAAGGTTTAACAAAGGATGAAACGCTCTGTATGTGTCCCAAAGTGAGAACACAGTCATATTCGTGAAACCTTCGGCTTTGGCGATGTTCTTGTCGAGTCCGCGATATCTTCCATCCGCATCTTCGAATACGAAAGGATGAAGGGCCGTATGGTAAACACTTGTATAGAAAGTCTGTCGAAGTGCCTTGTCTTTGGATGAGAGTTCGTATCTCCCAAGTTCCTTTTCCCATAAGGCCTCGGCTTCTGATTTGACCTGAGCGAAGTCTTTATTGTCCAACTCTTTAATATTGCCCAAAGCCCCGTCGGTGCTGACTGAGGAAATTGCTATTTTTACGCACACTTGCTCTCCTTCGGAGGTCTTGAACCGAACCAATACTTGAATTTTTTTGCCCCAGGCCTCGAGACTGCTGCGGAAGCGTTTTGTGTTGTAAATCACTGGCTTGCCATCTTGAAGGATAACAAAATCGTTTATTGCGGAAGAAAATCTTGCCACGAAGAATACCTCTCTCTCAGGGCTCCAACCATTGACCAGCTTGCTTCCTATTATAGTATGGTCGTCCAAAAGTCTGACGTTCGACCAAGCGCAAGTGGAACGAAGCGTATGGTCCAGGTCTATCATTACGAAAGCACTGTCGGATTTAGGATAAGTGAAGCGGAAAATGCCACTTCGCACCCCAGAAGTCATTTCGGCCTTTACCTTATAGTCTGAAAGTTCGACGGCGTAATAACCTGGGGTTGCCCATTCTGCTTTGTGGCTGAATCTGGACGGCAATGTCTTGTTGCCAGTTCCCGGAAGGAAAAGGAAATCTCCCAAATCAGGGATTCCAGTCCCGCTAAGATGGGTGAGGCTGAATCCCATTATGGTAGGTTTGTTATACTTATATCCAGAAGCGCAATCATAATCGTGTGCGTCCGTATCTGGGCTAATCTGTATGCCGCCGAAAGGGATTTGTGCCCCGGGATAAACATTACCGAAACCGTCAGTCCCAATGAATGGATTTACATCGTCAATAAGTCGCGATTGAGCCGCCAAAGTCAAGGTGGCCAATACGGCCGAAAGGCATAAGAGTCTCTTTATCATATTATTTTCCATTATTTTCAGTCATTGAGTACGGCTTGTCGGAAGGTTGCAATCCTCTGCTCTTGTTAGGTTTCGAAGCCATTTTGAATTCAAGGGTGCCACCGTTCAGGATATCCGAATGTGTAATATACATTTTTGAATAAGGCTTTCCATTCAGAAGCACCTGTTTCACATATCTGTTCTTGTCATTGGCCCCGGTCGCTTTGACCTCGAAAGTTCGACCATTAGGCAGTGATATTTTGGCATATGGCAGATAAGGAGCGCCCAAGACATATTGGTCCGTGCCAGGGCAAGCAGGATAGAATCCCAATACGCTGAAGATATACCAAGCAGACATCTGTCCGCAATCGTCATTTCCGCCCAAGCCTTTGATTTCAGGCCTGTACATCCTATTCAGCACTTCCCTGAGCCAATATTGAGTCTTCCACGGCTGTGAAGTCCAGGCATATAGGTAAATGATATGGTGACTTGGTTCGTTGCCGTGGACATAGCCTCCGATAAGGCAATCTTTGGTAATGTCCTCATTCGTAGCATAACAATATTCAGGCAAATCCATACCGAAAAGCTCATCCAATCTTGAGGTGAACACTTTCTCTCCACCCATCAATTTCATCATTCCGTATACGTCCTGAGGGGCGTGGAAAGAATAATTGAGCGAATTGCCTTCAATGAAGCCTTCTCCCATTGTCTGTTTTACATCAAAATCTTTTTTGAAAGAGCCATCTTTGTATCGTGGTCTTGCGAACCCAATAGATGGGTCGAAGGTATTCCTATAATTTAATGCGCGAGAGTAATATCTGTCTGCTGTTTCTTTGTCTCCGGCGAGCACTGCTGTATGCCAGATAGTCCAATCATCGTAAGAATATTCCAAGGTGTTGCTTGCTGCCGTCGAAGTCTTGTCGAAAGGCACATAGCCCAATTTCGTATATTCTCCCAATCCGCTGTACCAACTTACATTGGAAGTGGAAATCATTGCTTCCAAAGCCTTCTTCTTATCAATATCCAATCCTTTCGTAATGGCATCTGCCAATACCGAAACGGCGTGGTAGCCTGTCATACACCAGGATTCATTGCCCATAAGGCTCCAGATAGGGAGCATCTTCTCGGAACTTTGCTCGTAATGTTTGAGCATTGACTCGACCATATCTTTTTCCCTGTCGGGCTTAAGAAGGGTGAGTAACGGATGTTCGGCGCGATAAGTATCCCATAAAGAGAAGACCGTATAATTTGTGAAGCAGTCGGCCTTATGGACGCTATGGTCCAGTCCTCGGTAAGAACCGTCTATGTCCATATATGTAGATGGATTTATCATAGTGTGGTATAGAGAAGTATAGAACATAGTTTTCTGTGCCTCTGTCCCTTCTATTTCAATGTCCGAAATTTCCTTTTCCCAAGCGTTGGCTGCTTCTGAAGCAATAGTCTCAAAAGATTTCCCTGCCGCTTCTGCCTTTAGATTGGCCAGAGCATTCTCTGTGCTTGCAGAAGAAAGAGCGACCTTCATCACTAGTTCGGGATGCTGTTTCGTGTCGAATTTCATCCAGGCAACCAATTTTCGTCCTGCCATTTCAGGAAAGTTTTTGTACTGAGGGAACTTGGACCAACCGCCTTTATAATCGATTCTCGCCAAGTCCTTGTATCCATATTCAGTAATGGGCTGGGATAGGGAAATGGCAAAATAGGTATAATTGGTACGAGCCCAACCGTCAGTGATCCTATACCCTGTCAGAAGAGTGTCGTTGATCACACGCAATTCTGCCCAAAGAGTCTTTCCGTCATAGTTGTAAATCCCGTGATCCAGGTCGATGATGACGTGTCCTTCCTCGGTTTTAAAAAAGGTATATTTGTGTACGCCCACTCTCTTCGTTGCAGTGAGTTGAGCCTTGATCCCATAGTCGTCCAGCAGCACTTCATAATATCCTGCCGAAGCCTTTTCATTCTCGTGAGAGAATCTGGATCTATATCCCGATTCTGGATTTTCTGCCGTTCCAGGATTCAATTTTATGCTTCCTGTGCCTGGCATAATGAGGATATCTCCAAGGTCTGAATGTCCCGTACCGCTCAGGTGAGTATGGCTGAAGCCAACGATAGTCTTGTCAGAAAATCTGTAACCGGCACAGTATTCATATACGCGAGGCTGATATTTTCCTGCGATATTGTGAGGTATGGTGTCTGTATCAGGGCTTAACTGCACCGCACCGAAAGGAACGCAGGCTCCCGGGAAGGTATGACCCATCCCGTCTGTTCCAATAAAGGTGTCAATATAATCAATGTGTTGCTTCTGAGCGAAGACGCTGATGCTCGACAATGTGAGCAATCCGATGAGTAAACTTTTTAAACGCATATCAAGAACTTTGGCTGAAATTTTTTCGTTGCCATAAATATAAAAATAATCTTTAAAACTATTGAAGTTAATAAATTTTGGTTATATTTGTGCACGTACACAGATGTAAAGATAATGCAAAAATTGAGAAAGTAAGCTATCAATCACATAATTAATCATTTTTTCTCTCTGGGGATAGAAAAAGTGTCAATTTATAAACTAAACTAAGAAAAACATACCTAATAATAATTATTCTAAAATGTCAACCAGAAAGATTGTATCTACTTTCTTCTTTATCTTATTGACCATCACGGCATTGGCTCAAACCAAGACCGTGAAAGGAGTCGTATATGAGGAAGAAACCGGTTTAACTATGCCTGGCGCAACCGTTTTCATCGTAGGGTCCACACGAGGTGTGACTACTGGCTCTGATGGTACTTTTGAATTTCCTAAAGTAAAGCCGACTGACAAATTGCAGTTCGACTTCTTCGGTAAGGAATCTCAGACCGTCACGGTAGGAACTACCACCAATTTCATCATTAGACTTAAGAATGCGAAGAACGAGCTCGAGGAAACCACGATTGTAGCATTCGGTAAGCAGAAAAAGGAAAGCGTAATCGGATCCATCACCACAATTGATGTTCAGACTCTTAAGGTGCCTTCCAGCAACCTTACCACAGCCTTGGCAGGAAATGTCGCAGGTGTCATCGCATACCAAAGAAGCGGTGAGCCGGGAGAGGATAACGCAGACTTCTTCGTTCGAGGAATTACCACCTTCGGTGCGAATACAAGCCCTCTTATCCTTATCGATAACATTGAATTGACTTCTACTGATCTTGCCCGCCTTCAACCGGACGATATCGAGAGTTTCTCCATTATGAAGGATGCCACAGCAACGGCCCTCTATGGCGCCCGTGGTGCGAACGGTGTCATCTTCGTTACGACCAAACGTGGTCAGGAAGGCCCTGCAAAGATCTTCGCCCGTGTCGAGACTTCCGTCTCTTCACCTACAGAGGTCGTCAAGTTGGCTGATCCTGTCACCTATATGAAGGCATACAATGAGGCCATCACAACTCGTGACCCTCTTGGAGAACTGAGATATACTTATGATAAGATCGAGCAGACCGGCAAGCCTAATGCCAACAGATATATCTATCCAAGCAATGATTGGTATGATATGTTGTTTAAGAACAATGCATTGAGTTACAAGGCTACTGTTTCCGCACGAGGTGGTGGAAAGGTCGCAACCTACTATGTATCAGGAGGCTTCACAGAAGATACCGGTATATTGAAAGTCGACAAGAGAAATAGTTTCAACAATAATATTGATAACAAGAACTACACTCTTCGTTCGAATATCGATATCAATGTGACCAAGACAACCAAACTTGCTGTACGTCTTACTGGTAACTTCACTGATTACACTGGACCTCTCAATGGAGGTAGCGATGTGTACAAGCAGGTGGTCCATTCAGACCCTGTCCTTTTCCCTGCATATTATCCTATGGATTCTGAACATATTGGAATCCAGCATATTATGTTTGGAAACTATGAGGATGGAAGTTATATTAACCCTTATGCAAACCTTGTTAAAGGTTATAGGGACTATCAACGTTCCCAGATGATTGCAGCAGTAGAGCTCAATCAAGATTTGAATTTCATTACCAAGGGCTTGACCTGTATGACACTTTTCAACCTTACCAGACTTTCTGAATTCTCTGTGTATCGTCAGTTCAGTCCTTATTGGTATACTTTGGACAACTACGATTCTTATACGGGAGAATATCATATAAGACGTATCAACGATACAGGTACCGATTACCTGACTTATGGTGAGGGTGCTAAGACAGTGCAGAACTCAATGTATTCCGAGTCTCGTTTGAATTATGCACGTGATTTCGGCAAGAACGCTGTTACAGGCCTGTTGGTTCTTACTGCTTCCGAGCAACGCGTAGGAAATGCAGGAAGTCTTCAACTTTCTCTTCCTTCCAGAAATGCCGGTCTGTCAGGTCGTTTCACTTATGGTTGGGACAAGAAATATTTCTCAGAGTTCAACTTCGGATACAATGGTTCGGAAAGATTCTATAAGACTCACAGATGGGGCTTCTTCCCTTCAGTCGGAGGTGCCTGGGTGGTTTCCAATGAAAGTTGGTTCAAGCCTGCAACGAAGTATGTTAACAATCTCAAATTTCGTGCGTCTTACGGTCTTGTCGGAAACGATAATATTGGATCTAGTTCAAACAGATTCTATTATCTGTCTGAGATGAATATGAACAGTACTAATAATCAGGCATATTTCGGAGAAACACGTAATGTAGGATACAACGGCATAGATGTCACACGTTATGCCAACGAGTCCATTACTTGGGAGAAATCATACAAATCCAACTATGCCCTCGAAATTGGTCTGTTCAAGAAACTCGATATCATTGCGGAGTACTTCACAGAGCATCGTACCGATATCTTTATGTATCGTGCCGATATACCTAATACGATGGGACTTCAGGCTGCAGTTTCAGGAAATATTGGTGAGGCCAAGGCTCACGGTATTGATATCCAAGCTGATTACAAACAGGCTTGGAGAAACGGAATGTGGGCATCAGGTAGAGCTAACTTCACATATTCTACCAGTAAATATCTGGTTTATGAGGAGCCTACCTATGCTGAATCTTATCGTCAACACCAAGGCCAATCCATCAAGCAGACTTGGGGATATATAGCAGAGCGTCTTTTCATTGATGATCAGGATGCTGCCAATAGCCCTTCACAGGCTTCTTTCGGTAGCCAATATGGCGGTGGCGATATCAAGTACACAGATGTTAATGGCGATGGTGTCATCACCACGGCCGACAGGGTGCCTATCGGATATCCTACTTCACCTGAAATCATATATGGTTTCGGTGCCTCTTTCGGTTACAAAGGATTTGATTTCTCTATGTTCTTCCAGGGAATGGGGCGTGAGTCTTTCTGGATTGATGCTACGAGCAATTATACATCTTCTGTATGTGGTACAGGCCCATTCGTAAATGACACTCAATTGCTGAAAGCTTATGCGGATAGCCACTGGAGTGAGGACAACAAAAACATATATGCTCTCTATCCTAGATACAGTGCTTATGCCAATTACAATAATACGGCTGTCAGCACTTGGTGGATGAGAGACGGCTCTTTCCTTCGTCTTAAACAACTTGAGTTTGGTTACACCCTTCCTGATAAACTTTCCCGCAAGATGCATATGGAAAACCTTCGACTCTTTGTTCAAGGCACTAATCTCCTATGCTGGAGCAAATTCAAACTTTGGGATCCGGAACTTGCCGGAGAAGGTTTGAATTACCCTATCCAGAGGACTTTTGATTTCGGTGTTAATGTTACTTTCAAATAATGTATGACTATGCGTAAGATTTTCAATAAGACAATACTGCTGATACTTGCAGCTTCGATGGCATTATTTGGAGCCAACAGCTGCAACAGCTACTTGAATGTGGTCCCGAATGATGGACTTCCAAGCATCGAGACCGCTTTCAGTCTCCGGTCCATAGCCATAAGGTACTTGGCTACGTGCTATTCCTATATGACAAACGAGGGTGCTCCTGGTTATGATGCTGGTATGCTGACAGGCGATGAACTCTGGGACTTATATGGTCGTATTGTTACGAATACAAGTGCACGTGTGCCTTTCACAATGTCTAATATTGCCAGGGGCTACAATAGCGCAGCTTCTGTATATGGAAATGATTGGGCCTCAATGTATGAAGGCATCCGCTGCTGCGATATCCTTGTTGAGCATATCAATTCCGTTCCTGATATGACGGATGCTGAAAAACAACAGTGGATTGCAGAGGTTACATTCCTCAAAGCATATTACCATTTCAATCTAGTTCGCAAATGGGGCCCTATACCTATTATATATGAGAGCCTTCCTATCGATTCGGATGTAGAGACAGTGCGTCTACACCGCAATACCATCGATGAATGCTTCGATTATATCATCAAGTTATTGGATCAGGCAATGCCTAATCTGCCTCTCGTTCCAACATCAATAGATGAGGATGGCCGTATTACCAAGGCTATTTGTGCAAGTTTCAAGGCTCGTGTTGAAGTATATGCCGCCAGTCCTCTTTTCAATGGCAATTCCGAGGAAGTAGGTCTTGTGGACAACAAGGGAACACAGCTCTTCCCAACAAAGACAGATGAGCAGAAACTTCAGCGTTGGACGGATGCGATGACGGCTTGCAAAGAAGCGATTGACATTTGCGATAAAGCGAATATCAAGCTTTACGATGGATACGACATATCATACCGTATGAGTGACTCTCTCAAAACTACTCTTACATTGCGTGAGTCTTTCAATGACAGATGGAACAGTGAAGTCATTTGGGCGAATACCCAAACTCCTGCTTCTTCTATGACAATGTTCCAGAGGCTTTGCCTTCCAATTATGAATGGTTATACCGATATGCTCGGAGGCTATAGGTTTATCGGAGTCCCTCTGAAGATTGCAGAGCAGTTCTATACTGCACACGGTCTTCCTATCAAGAATGACAATGATTGGGCCAATATAAATCCTTTGGATCTCAGGGTTGGTGATGACCAGAATTCATATTATATTCGAAAAGGCTACACGACAGCTAAATTGAATTTCAATCGTGAACCTCGTTATTATGCTGATCTTGGTTTCGATGGAGGCAATTGGTTTGGCCAGTTAGCAAACTACAACGACCTTAAACCTGATAATCTCCATTTTATATCTTGCCGAATTGGAGGTGAGCAAGCCAAGACTTCCAGCGAGACAGGTCCTCTTACAGGTTATTTCCCTAAGAAGATGTTCCCTTATAGGTGTACCTGGTCTAACAACAATTCTCCTGTAACTTATTGGTTCCCTTGGCCTATGATTCGTCTTTCTGACTTGTACTTGCTTTATGCAGAGGCTATCAATGAAGCAGAAGGTCCAAAGGGTGCTCACAGTGCAGATATGTTCAAATATATAGATGCCGTACGTAAGCGCGCAGCAATCCCTGATGTCAAGACTTCTTGGGATACGTATAGCAACAGTCCTGGGTACTACAATACACAAGTAGGTATGCGTGACATCATTCATAGAGAGCGTTTGAATGAACTTGCTTTCGAGAGCCAGAGATTCTGGGACATTCGCAGATGGAAAGAAGCTCCTGCAGAATATCAGAAAGGAATATACGGATTCGATATCACAGCCTCTGCTCCTGAAGAGTATTATGTTAAGAAGTTCATATATGAACAGAAATTTGGTCTCAAGGATTATTTCTGGCCTATTCCTACAAGTTACATTGAGGTCAATCCAAACCTTGTCCAGAATATCGGATGGTAATTATGAACATTTTATTTGATATTGATAATATGAAAAAGATAATATTATTGCTTAGTGCCGCTATGGTCATTGCCGCCTGCTCTTCAAATCAGAATGAGTTTGGCCGAATTGATCAGTTCGACAACAGTCTGCCGGCACCACAGCCTATTTCCGAAGTCGTCAGGGTTAAACAGATAAGCGGCGGTGCTATTATCTGGGTGAAAATTCCTGATGATCAGAATATTAAAGGAGTGGTCGCAACTTACGAACGAGGTGGAAAGACTATTGATACTAAGATTTCCAGATATGTGGATAGTCTTGAGGTGGTCGGCTATTCCGATACTCAGACTCACAAAGTTAAAATTTGTACTTTCAATGCTGATGAAGTGAGATCAACGGCTGTAGAAGTTGAAGTCAATCCTACTGCTCCAGCTATTGAGACTGTCAAACCGGTTATATTGTCTGCTGCTGGTGGAGTAAAAATCAGAATAACAGGCAATAACGATAAAGAAAGCCTTGCAGTCTGCCTTCTTAGGGATGCGGATTTGACTGATGCGGATAAGCCTGTTGGCCAAGTTAAATGGGTTGAGGTTACTACTTTGTTCACATCAAGTGACAATATAGTCCTTACCAGAAGAGGCATAGAGCCTCAGAAAGCAATTTTTGGCGTGTATATCAGAGACCGTTGGGGCAATCTTTCAGATACCTTGAAAACAGTGCTTACTCCTGCCGTTGAAATTAAGATTCCTAAAACAGGATTCAAGTATGCAAATCCTGGTGATGACAATTGCTTCTCAATGTCAGATGAAAGTTCCATTTATCCTATGACAGGTCTTTGGGACAATTCAGGCGCATCTGATAAATACCATTTCTTGGCTATTGGACAGTGCCCTATTCCTTGCTGGCTCACTATCGATATGGGAGTGGTTGCGCAGTTGAGTCGTATTGCGACACTACCACGTATAGGTTACAACATCTGGAGAGATGCTCATCCACGTCAGTTTGAATTCTGGGGAAGTATGAACCCTACAGGTAAATCTGGCAGCAATGAACACGGATTTGACAATAGTTGGTTCTGTCTTGGTAAGTTCGAACAGTTCAAGCCTTCCGGTTATAATTCAGATGGTTCAGTCGGTACCATTACACAGGAAGATGTAACATATTTCAATAATGGAAATGACTTTGAGTTAAATGCTGACAAGTATCCTCACGCATTCGATCAACTTAGGTATTTGAGAATTGTGTTTGTCAATACTTTCGCAACTTATGAACTCACAAATGCTACTGAGGCTGGAGGAATCCAGTTCGGAGAAATCACACCTTACGGTGAGGTCGTAAAATAGGACTTATTAATTGAATCAATTATGAGAAAATCAATATTATATCTCTTAGCAGCCGCAACTCTTGCAATGACTGTGGCATCTTGCTCGTCACAGGATGACATATATAAACAGTATGTTAAGATTGGCGGTTACAATTATCCTGCGAAGGCAATCAATCTTTCAACTAAACGTGGCTATCAGAGACTGTTCATTAAATGGGAGAAACCTATGGATCCTGCAGTCAAGACAGCTAAACTCTATTGGGACAATTATGCTCAATCAATCGATATCAATTATTCGGATTATCCAACGGGGATAGTAGAAAAAATTGTCGATAAACTAGAGGATAGGTCTTATACTTTCGATATAGTTAATTTTGATGCCGATGGGAATAAATCCCTTCCGGCAGAGATAACTGCTTCTGCTTATGGGGACAGTTGGATGGTTTCCCGTTCGGAAAGGACAGTTAATTCTGCAGAAATGAATGTTGTTGGAGATTCTGCAATCGTGGTTATGTCGAGGGGAACTGATGAAATGATTGCCACTAAGTTCCGTTTCAAAAACGAGAACAATGAGTGGGTGGCTTGCAATAAGGTCCTAAAACCTAACGAACGTCGCGTCTCATTCCCTATGGCATTGAAAGGTAAACGTTTCCAATTTTCTTCTGCTTACTGTCCGGCTTCAGGCAAGGATACTGTATGGCGTAGTTGGGTAACGTCAACCGATGGAATATCATATCAGCTTAATGCAAAAAGATGGTCGGTAAGTGTTACTTCAGGACAGATATATTCTGAAAACACGCCAGATAAAATTTTCGATGGACAAATTCTTTCAGGAAGCCGTTGGCATAGTTCCAGAGCTGATGCGACTAAACTTGTTTTCCCGAAAATTCTGTCTGTTGATACTCAGGCTTCAGCAGGAGAAGAGTTCGCTTTTACAAAATTCAAATTCTGTGAAAACACTTCTTCCAATACTCTACGTTACATTAAGAGTCTCGTAGTCTATGTTGGATCTACGCCATATAATCCGAATGCAACAGATTTCCAAAATACATTTGGTATTCCTTTCCTCAGTTCTGTGTTAAGTACAGGTTCTGCTGAACAGACACTCAGTGTCACTCAAGGTTATACCGGAAGATATTTGGCGATTGTTTTTACTAATTCGTGGAATACAACAGACGGTTATATTGACCTTTGGGAACTTATCCCTTATGGCTATATACCATCACAAGCAGATTGATAATGAAGAAAATCTTTTATGTTTTATTAATGTCGGTTTTGCTCGTCACATCCTGTGGTGGATATGATGACACGGAAATCAATAACCGGATCTCGGATATCGAGAGCCGGTTGACGGCATTGGAGAGCCAGTGCAAGAGCCTGAACTCCAATGTTACCTCTTTGCAGAGCATCGTTACGTCTTTGCAAGAGAAAGATGGAATTTCTGGTTTTAAAGAACTTGATGACAAATCAGGTTATGTCATTTCTTTTACCTCAGGTAAGACGATCACCATCTTTAATGGAACAAATGGAATCAATGGTACAACCCCTACCATCAGTGTCAAACAGGATACTGATGGTGTCTACTATTGGACCGTCAATGGCGAATGGCTGCAAGTTGGAGGAAGCAAGGTCAAGGCTGTCGGGACAGATGCAGTTACTCCGCAGTTCAAGATTGACAATTATGTTTGGTACGTGTCTTATGACAAAGGTACCACTTGGACTAAAGTCGAAAGCAATGTTGCCGAAGGCTGCTACTTATTTAAGAGTGTTACCATCGAGAGTGGCTATGTGAAATTCATCCTCGCTGATGGAACAACGACTTTCAGCGTACCTGTATATGGTAGTGCAGTCTCAGCAATTAAGAGTATCACTTATGTGCCGACATATTCAGACGGAGTGGCTCGAGTATTCAAGAGTTGGGAAAAGTATGCTGCAACAATGAAATTCGAAGTGCAGCCTGCAAGTGCGTTGGAGTCCATTGCCTCGAATGCGGCTATTACCTTGAAGATGAATGCAGTTTATACTTTGACCAAGAGTGGTGACGTGGATTCCACTAAACTTACCATTTCGGATATCACAGTAAAAGGTGCCTTCATTGAATTCAAGGTTGCTTGTGATTCATTAGGAAAGTCATTCTTCAGCGGAAGCCACGGTGTAAGTGCTTCTCTTCGCATCTCAGATGGCTTCAATACTGTTGCTGGAGAATATGTGCCAATGATTTATGGAGGAGCGGAAACCAAATCGACAGAATTCGATGGGTCGAAAGTCGTTCTCTCACTCGCAGCAATAAGCGATGTTCATATCGGCAACAATAGTACCGTTTCGAACAAATTCTCTAGTGCCCTTGCTCAACTCAAAAGCAAGGCAAGCGTAGATGATGCAGACGGAATTGATGGCGTATTGGTGGCTGGTGATCTCATTGACAATCCTAACACAACATATTTAAACACCTTCAAATCTCTTTACGAAGGCGTGTTCGATCCAAAGAAGGTTCCGATGATATACACTCCAGGAAATCACGATGTGAACAATTACAAGTGGACTACAACGTCTGTTAGTGAGGCTCAATATATGAGGACCACTTTGGGCGCCAATTATTTCCTTACTGATCAAGACGCCGTTTCCGGTACCTCTTATGAGTGCCGCCATTGCTTGATTGGAGGTTATCACGTTTTGACAATGCTTCCAAATGGCACGCAGCCTATCACTTATGATCCTGTGGCTGTGACTTGGCTGGACAATCAACTAAAGGCTATCACTACGGCAGAGCCTGACAAGTATGTGATAATTATCACTCACCCAATGGTTTCCAATACTGTCTATGGCAGTATGCTTGGGGAGGCCTCAGGGGTATGGAACTATATGAATGGATATTGGGCTTCATCTGCGTTGACATCAGTGTTGGACAAGTATCCGCAGGCTGTGATATTTGGAGGCCATCTGCATTTCGCATTGAACGATCCTCGAAGCATTTGGCAGGGAGCGTTCACAGCAATGGGATGTGCGTCAGTTAGATATATGTCAGTGGAGAACGCCAAATATGAAGATATGGCAGGCGCTACTACTATGAATGATGCCAATGATTTTTCTCAAGGAAACCTATTGCAGTTTGATTCCAATGGAAATATGAGAGTCTACAGAATGGACTTCTACAACAAGGCTGTCATTGGTGACCCTCTTACATTGTCTCATCCTACTGAGAATTTGAATCACCTTAGGAAATATTCTCATACTGTTCGTAGCCTTTCAAATCAGGCTCCTACCCTTTCTACGATGACTGTAAGCACTGTGGATGATATCACTTCTGTGACTTTTGCAGCAGGAAAGGATGATGAGTTCGTTCACGACTATGAACTTTCCCTTTCCAAAGAAGGAACAGTTCAGTCGACTAAATATATACTTGCAGACTTTTACAAGCATCCTAAGCCGGCTGATATGAAGTCATCTTGGACAGTATCATTAGGCAATATCGGTTATGGCAATTTCAGCGTAACACTGAAGGCAAACGACTCCTGGGGGGCTTCCGCAACGCTTACCAAAGATTTCGCATTAGTACAAGATGGCAATATGTGGACAAGCGATGCTGCCGGTAGTAAGAGTTTCATAGGAGGGACAGGTTCTGTAACTTCTGATTGGCTCAGTTATTCAGACGGAACGTTGTCTTGGACTGCAAATAACACAGGTGCTCCTCGAATCGCTTCGATTACATTGCCAAATACGGTAGTTTGCCAAGTTTCTCAGCTTTCTGAATCCGATTTCAAGGGAAGTTGGTCATTCACTTCCAAAATATTCTGCAAGGATGGATTTGCTACGGCAGGAGACAAGAAGACTCTAACCAATATCACCTTCGGTTCGCCTCTTAATGGTGAAACATTGACTGATGGTGCAGGAGTGTCTCACACTAATAACATTGGTGTAAGTGGCTTGTATCATACAGGTATTGTAGCTGATGCCGCTGTGAAGATTGACTATTCGGCCAAGACTGTTGCTTTTGGTTTGTTTACTGATGCTAGGACAGCTCAACTTGATGCTACTCCTGTCAGTGCGACATATCCTTATGTCGCATTCCTTCCGGAGATGTGTGCTAATTACACGAACGCCTCCACTTGGAGTTCTCCTTGGTTCTTCGTTACACCTGACCTGGGAACACCGGATTATGAATGGATCTGGTTTACTGTCAGTGAGGATTTCAAGACTCTAACTTATAGTGCTGCCAAAGCTCAGAAGGTAAGCACTAGCAATCCAAACAGTTATGGACCTTATATCATTGGCATTACGGTACAAGCTTTCAAAAGCTCTGATGCTACTCTTACCAATTCCCAATCTGGGGCCATTACTGCGTATAATAATGTCATTTATCAGTTCAATACCAATAATGGGAATATTGGTCTGGTATTCCAGAGAAATTGATATTTAAATTACAACCATATTAATTATTAACAATTATGAAATTACACTCATTAACATTGATGGCGACAATAGCCTTACTGGCTCTTGTCGGCTGCGGTGGAGACAAGGCACCAGAAGTGGTTCCTAGCATCACCCTCGGCTCTTCGACGTTAACTGTTCCCGCAGCTGGTGCGACAAAGTCGGTCCAGGTTACCTCGAACGTTGCGTGGAGTCTTGCTGGCTACACAACTGATGTTCAGAAATGGATTACCATTTCTCCTGTCAGTGGTGAAGCATCTGATCAAGCTCAAACTATTTCTGTGACTGTTGCAGCTAATACTGACGTAGAAAGGTCTGCAACCATTACGGTTAAAACTGAAACAAAATCTGCTACCATTACTATCAATCAGGAAGCTTATTATCCTGAGGTCGCGACTGCTACTGTAAACGATTTCAATAAGGTTACAGCATACAAGTATCAGAGATATCAGCTCTCAGGTGCCGTAAAGAGTCTTTCCGACAAGACGACTGGAGTCTTCAATCTCGTTGATGCAACAGGATCTGTAGCCGTCAGCGGTCTTACATCCAAAGAAGTTGCTTACGGTACTGCTACAAGTGATTTTGCATCTTTGGGAGTCAACGAACGTGACAATGTCACAATCGTTGGTTATCAAGTGATGGAAAGTGGCAAACCTGTGGTTAAGTATGCATATCTTGTTAAGAAGGTTGCTTATAGCGAACCTAATCCTGACGACCAGAAGACTGTATCTTTCCCATACACTGCTGATTTCACAAAAGGTGTAAATGATTTTGTTATCAATAATAAGGTATTCCCTTATGTATTCGATGCCATTTGGACCAATTCTGCTGCTGATGGTATGGCTGCAAATGCCTTTAAAGATGATACCCACAAATATGCAACTGAAAGTTGGCTTTATTCTCCATTTGTAGACCTTACCAATGCAAAGAAACCTATCCTTGTTTTCAACCATATTGTGAATTTCTTTGCAAGTATGGATGTTGCCAAGGATCAAACTTCTTTATGGATTAGAAAACAGGGTGGAACTTGGAGACAATTAGCCATATCTTTCTCTTATCCTGATGAACTTAGTGGCACTCCTCGTGAATCTGAGGATGTAAATCTTGCAGATTATGTTGGCTCCAAAGTTCAAATCGCATTCAAGTATATCAGCGATGAAACTCACGAAGCTGGAAAATGGCAGATTCTTAATGTCAGTCTCAAAGAAAACGCAGTACCTGTTCAAGGAGACAATTCCGATGGTACTGAAGATTATAACAAACCAGGTTGGGACTGGACTAAATAAAGGAGGAATTAGATATGAAAAAGACTTTATATATTCTTTTTGCGGCAACGATTGCTATGGCGACTGTTGCTTGTTCCAAAGAAGAACTGTTCGACTCAAATGCCAAACAGTCTCAGATGAGAACATTCACCTGCTCATTTGACCAAGGTGATGCTACCAAGACTAATCTTACGGAAAAAGGAAAGACAGTTTGGGAAGATGGCGATAAAATTTGGGTATCCAATGGAACTGCATTCGACACATTGACTGTCACTCCTCATAAAGATGCTCCTCAGTACTGTGATTTCAAGACTGCACTTACTGGTACGCTTTATGTCGTTTACCCATTCTCGGCCGCCAAAGGCGTTACTGATGGTAAATTCGAAATTGAAGTGCCTACCGTTCAGAATGGCTCTTTCGGCTCTGCCAATATTGCAGTCGCAGTTGCTACAGATACTAAGGTTAAGATGAAAAATGTTACTTCTGTTCTGCAGTTCAGAATTCCTAGTTCTGCGAAACCAATCAAGGCCGTATCTGTTAATGCTATTGACAATGTCGTTGCAGGAGATTGCACAGTCGATATGACTTCTGGTTCTCCGGTTATTACAGCCAAAGACACATATTCGGATGTAATAGTTAAGACAGATGGTCTTTCTGGCAAATTCTATATGTCCGTCATCCCTGGAACATACAATGCAGGATTCAGTTTGACTGCAGTGTCTACTGACCTTAAGAATGCTAGCCAGACCAAGACTACCGTAGCCGCTAAGACATTGAACATTAATGATTTGTTTGATCTTGGCACTATAGGAGATGATCTTCAGCCTCTTCAAGGAGATGGCTCATCCGCTGCTCCTTGGCAGATCAGTTCTCTTCCTGAAATGCTCGCTTTCACATATTACGTGAATGAAGGCAATTCAATGAAAGGACAGTTCGTCAAAGTAACCAAAGATATCAAAGGCATTACAGTGCCTGTTGGAGTTTATGATGATCAAAATAAATCATATATTCCTTTCAAAGGTAGTTTTGATGGTGGAGAAAAGACATTGACTGTTTCGATTGAGAAGGATGGACAGCATACTGGAGGCCTTTTCGCAAATCTTGGTGACTCTGCAAGTGTAAGCAATGTAATTGTTGCTGGAAAGGTTTCATCCGAACTTGCTGCAGGAGCTCTTGCAGGTTATGTCGGCTCTTCTTCGAAATTGAAGATTTCTAATTGCAAATCAATAGCTAAGGTCTCAGGTACAAATAACGTCGGAGGTCTTATTGGTGTAACTGAAAACTATAAAGCAGCTAATGTTACTTCTATTGAAATAGATAATTGCTCAAATGAATCATCAATTGAATCTGATGGAGTTAATCACGGTGGACTTGTAGGCTCAAGTAGTTCGACTGTCTTCACCAAGTGCTCCAATACAGGTTCTGTCAATGGCAAGTATAACGTAGGTGGAATCGCCGGATACTCTTATGTTAGTGATTTTACTGATTGTAAGAATACTAGCAATATTACTGCCACAGAGACAGCAGGAGTGTTCTTCGGTATTGTTAATAATAAGTATGTCGCTGACTATAAAGGTGGCGCTTCAGGCGTTGCGGGCTATGCACAGACTTCATTCTTCAAGAGATGCTCGAATTCTGGAGCAATTTCAGGTGTCAACAAATCAGGTGGAATTGCTGGAACTCTATATTGGGGCAATATGATATTATGTGAGAATTCAGGTTCTGTCGATGTAAGTGAAGATGCTGCCGGTGGAATAGTAGGTTGGAATATCACGCAAGGTAAGATTTATGGTTGCACCAACAAGGGAGCCATAACAACCAAACGTTATCAGGCTGGTGGTATTGCTGGCCAGGTTCAACCTTTCCATAGTGGCAACTCAACAGCGGCATTTATGTATTATCAAAAATGTACCAACGAGGGTAAGGTTACTGTTTCAGATGGAAACGCTGCCGGTGGAATTGTAGGATATACTTGGGTTATGAATGCCGTTAGTAAACTTACCATAGATGGTTGTATTAATACTGCTGCTGCTGAAATCTCTGCTCCTCAATATGCTGGTGGAATTCTTGGTGCAGAAGGAAGGTATTCCAACTGGAGTCGTTGCGAGGTGATTAATTCTGAAAATCACGCCAATATTAGTGGCAAGACCATTATCGGAGGTATCTTTGGAGGAATGATTAGTTATACAAAGAGCCAAGGAACACTGATTGACAATTGCTATAACACAGGAAATGTCGAGTATGCCGATTCTTCATTGACTGCTCCTTATGCTGGAGGTATAGCAGGTTTCATAAACAATGGAGCCAATAACTTTGCTCAAAATAACTATAATTCGGGTTATGTCCGTCCACAGAAGGGAACCCCTGTTACAGGAGCAAAAATGGGTGCCATTTTCGGATTCCACAATAATGCGGTTTCTGTATTTGATCAATATTTCCTTGAAGGTTCTTGCGCCCAGGCCTTTGGCCCTGGTTCAAAAGGGACATTCAGCAATATCTCGATGGTCAAGAAGGATTTCACACTGGAGACTCCTGTTGCAATCGGAACTTCTACTTTCATTACTTTGGTGGAAGCTTTGAATGGATGGTCTACCAATAGCGCTTACTATAAATGGGCTGCAGGGCCTGTATTCGTTTACCCTTCATATTCCGATCCTATCGATGGTGGAGGATTTGATCTTGGAAATGGTGGACAACTTTAATTTCGGAGGAATGAAAAATGAATAAAAAGATATTTACATTCATAGCTTTTGCTGCAGCCTTGATTGGCTGTTCAAAAGAGAACAATGTGTCTGTCGGTCCTCTTAAAGGGGCTCAGACGCTGGTTATCAGCGCCACAATTGGCACTCCTGATACAAAACTTTCTTACACTCCGAATGAAAGCGGAGGGTATACTGCTACTTTCAATGGAAGTGAGCGCCTGCAAATGTATTTCCTAAACGCTAAGGATTCCACACTTCAGCGCACACAAGTCCTTATCGATCCATATTCTATTTCAGATGATGGAAAGACTGCTAATTTCGTAGTTTCCAATTTGGTAGTTCCGGCAGCTGCTACTAAGATCTTTTCTTATTTAGATTTTAACAACGCCCCTGTCACTTATACTGATACTTTGAATGTTAACGACCTTAGTCTACAGGAAAATCTTGCTGCAGCTCAGTCGCATCACATTCTTGTCGGTTCGGTCAATGTAGCCGATCTTACGTCGAAAGAGCCGGGCAAAGTGGCTGTTGCTATCAAGTATGCTTATAAGACAAGCCTTCTTAGGTTTAATCTTACTTTGCCAGTACGTCCAACGGCTGATGCAAATACTGTCATCACTATCTCAAATAAGAACAGCACTATTCATAATAAAGTTAATTTCGCCAAAGGCGAATTGACTGCTGCTTCAAGTTCGGTAGGTGATATTGTAATTTATCCTTCAGCAGTGGACACCAACACCAACGTTGCAACAGCAATGGCTTGTGTATGGGCCGGTGATAATTTCAAGGATACTAGGGTTACTGCTGTTATCGGGGAAGATTCTTATTATGTAGACTTGAATCTTGCAAAAGAGACTCTTGAGGCTGGAAAGGTATACGATGTCACCAGGACTCTTGTTGTGGCTCCTAAACCAGTTGAAGTTTGGAAAACCGATGATGCTGGAACGGCTGACTTCAAGGCCGGCGGTTCTGAAACATTGACAAACGATTGGCTCAGTTATACAGCGGGTAAGGTATCTTGGAAGGCTAATACCACAGGTGCACCACGTTCTGCTATTCTTACTTTCGCCAATGGTTCCTCATATAAAGTTACCCAACTTACGCCTGCCGATTTCAAAGGCAATTATGACTTCACGGCCAAGATTTTCTCAAAGAATGCTGCTTTCATTGCCGCTGCCGATCCAGGTACGGTATCTGTAACATTCGGAGACCCTATCGGGACGGAATCTTTGACCGAAGGACCTTATACTCTTACTAATAATATTGGTGTGAGAGGTCTGTTCTTCAAGGATGTCGTAGCAGACGCAGTCATTGATATCGATTATACTGCAAGAAGTGCAAAATTCGGTCTCTTCTTAGATGGTAGGAAGGCTCAGCCTTGCTCATCTTTGACTGGTTCCTTCACTTATGCTTGTTATCTCCCAGAGATGGGTAGTTGGGGAACTTCTGGTTGGGGCAGCCCATATAACTTCGTTCAGGCAGATTTGGGCACACCTGATTATACTTGGCTCTGGTTCAAAGTTTCTGATGATTGGAAGACAATCACTTATGTGAACCCTACTATCGCAAATGGAAGTGTTCAGCGTTTGGGACACGATTCTGCAGCCACTAACGATTATATTATTGGTATCACAATTGCTATTTCTTCGGCTGAAGAAGCAAGTGCTGCTAATGTAAGTAGTGACTATAACGTGATTTATCAATGCAATAAAGATTTAACTTTCACTAGGAAATAGTTTTTTACTATATTTGAAGAATTCGGGCATATTATAGCCAATATGCCCGAATTTTTTAGATAATTTCAATGATGACACTAAGATTACCAATGACTTTGCTGTCCATTGCCCTAATTGCGGCTTTTGCTGACAGCGCCCAGGCGGGATCAGGGAAAGGTTCCAAGACTTTCAACGAACAGAAAATAGTATTGTCCATAGCGGCCATAAGCGACACTCACGTCGATTTGAATAAGGCCAATAGCACCAAATTCATCAATGCCCTCAATCAATTGAAAGAGAAGGCGGCTGAAAACGATGCCGATGGTCTTGATGGAGTGATGATAGCAGGTGATTTCATAAATAATGGGGCCAATCATAATCAGATGAAGATTTTCAAGAAAGATTATGAATCAGTATTTGATCCGCTAAAGGTACCTATGGTGTATACCATCGGCAATCATGATCCGGGGACTCAATACAGCTGGTATCCATATACCCCTACGACGGTCGGTTTTATAAGGGATATTCTTGGTGCCGATTATTTCAAGACCGATATGGACAACGACATAAGAGTCAAATATGAATGTCGTCATTGTATCATTGGCAATTATCATATCCTCTGTGTCACCCCTGATGGAATTGGACCTATAACTTATGATCCTGAAGTCCTCAAATGGCTGGACGAACAATTGGCTGCTATCACCAAAGCGGAGCCCGGTAAATACGTTATGGTGGTTACCCACCCAATGATTTACGATACTGTTTACGGTAGTCTTTTGAGTACTACTGACAAATGGCCTTGGTCATTCCCTCGCTACAATTGGTATTGGTCTACAACAGAGTTGACCCCTATTTTGGACAAATATCCTCAGGTTGTAACCTTCAGCGGACATCTGCATTTTCCGTTGAATGACCCAAGAAGTGTTTGGCAAGGGCAGTTTACCGCCTTCGGGTGCGGCTCCGTCAAATATATGGCAGTCGAGGCTGGCGGGTATGAAAATATGTCAGGTACGGATACAATGAAAGATGGGGATAAATTTTCTCAGGGTTTGCTCGTCCAGTTCGATGTTGATGGAAATATGAGGGTGACCCGTATGGATTTCTATAATAAGTCTACTATTGGCAGCCCGTGGCAGATGTTCCATCCTGTCAAGAACCTTTCACACCTGAAAGCTTATTCTAATTCTGTGCGTAAATCTGCCAACAAAGCTCCAGTGCTCACAACGATGACTGTCGAAACAGGCGGCAATGTCTTTGTGAAGTTCGCAACTGGGACAGATGATGAATTTGTACATCATTACATTTTGATTGTTAGCCAAGAGGGTAAAGTTGTGGCTACCAAGAAAATTCTTACAGACTTCTATCTCCATCCGCAACCTTCCGAGATGAAGGCCGAATGGACTCAGCCACTGGGGACAATGTCCCCTGGCAAATATACGGTTTCCCTCACAGCCTATGACTCTTGGGATGTCGCAAGTAATACACTTAAATCCGAATTCAACGTATCCAATTAATAATTATGCTAATAAATCTACTTTTGACTTCTTGCCTCTTGTTCTCTCCTATCGGAGGAACGCCTATTTCAGAAGGCCTCAAGAATTATGAGCCTACTGCAGAAGTCCTCGATTCAAGGAAATCTTTCAGCGATGACAAATTCGGTGTATTCATCCATTGGGGCGTGTACAGTATGCTTGCCCGTGGAGAATGGGTAATGAACAATGAGAACATCAAGTATAGCGATTATTCAATGTTCCCAGGCGGCTTTTATCCTTCACATTTCAATGCGGCAGATTGGGTTAGTGCAATCAAAGCCTCAGGTGCAAAATACATCACCATCACATCCAGACATCACGATGGCTTTTCGATGTTCGGAACCAAGATGTCGCCATACAATATTGTTGATGCGACACCATTTGGAAGAGATATACTGAAGGAACTTGCCGATGAGTGTCACAAGCAGGGCATAACTATCAATTTTTATTATTCGCTTCTTGATTGGGGCCGTCCTGATTATCCATTGGGATCATCTGGAAAAGATTTGGGTAAGGATCCTTCCAAGGCTGATTTCCAGTCATATCTGGACTTTATGTGCGGACAGATTACGGAACTGCTCACCAATTACGGTCCTGTCGGTTGTATCTGGTTCGACGGGGATTGGGATCACATAGCCAAAGGCAAAGACGGTAAAGAACCTGAAATCAATTTTGATTGGCATTACGATCGCATATATTCATTGATCCATTCCCTCCAACCTTCCTGCCTTGTGGGCAACAATCATCATCGTACACCTATCTCTGGAGAAGATATACAGATTTTTGAAAGAGATGTCCCGGGTGAAAACACTGCCGGGTACAGTAAGACTTCCGTAATAAGTGAGTCTCTACCTTTGGAGACCTGCAAGACAATGAATAACAGTTGGGGATATGATGTAAGGGACAAAAATTTCAAGACTACGTCACAGCTCATCAGGACTCTTATAGGCACAGCAGGGCGCAATGCCAATTTGCTGCTCAATATAGGACCTCAGCCGGATGGAAGGATACCTCAAGAGGCCATCGAGCGTTTCGCCGAGATAGGCAAATGGCTTTCTGCCAATGGAGAAACAATTTATGGGACTCGAAGTACAATGCTTACCCCGCAGAAATGGGGCGTAGTTACCCACAAGGACAATAAGATATTCCTCCACGTGACCGAATATCCGGAAGGAGGAGTGATTACTTTGCCTTTCACCTTGAAAGTCAAGAGTGTCACTGCCTTTGGCACACAGCAGGCTCTGACTTATAAGAAGTCGAAAGGTTCTTTTAGTATAACACTACCTTCAAATGCTGACTGTTCAATAGATTACATTATTCAGATCATTAATAAATAGACACAATATCAAATCGCTTTATGAAATTTACCAAATCAATTCTTATCGCTTCGTGCATCCTCTTGTCATCTGTAAGTCTGGGTGCCAAACGTCCTGTCTCTTCTGATGTGCAAATTTCCAAGGAGGTCCTTATGGACAAGATCCGCGGGGCTTGGGCCGGAAAAGTAATAGGATGCACTTATGGTGGCCCTACTGAGTTCAAATATCCAAATATCATCAATAAAAAAATAGATATTCCGTGGTCCGATCATATCGTCAAATGGTGGTACGACAATGCTCCTGGGCTTTATGATGATGTATATATGGATCTTACTTTTGTAGATGTCTTCGGCAAAGAGGGGCTTGATGCTCCAATAGAATCTTTTGCAAAGGCTTTCGCTTATGCTCAGTATCCTCTTTGGCATGCGAATCTTCAGGCCAGGTACAACATCTTGCAAGGCGTGATGCCTCCGCAGTCCGGTTATTGGGAGAACAATGCTCACGCAGATGATATCGACTTCCAAATAGAAGCCGACTATGCTGGCATAATGTCTCCGGGAATGCCAAATGCGGCTTCGAATTATTGTGATGGAATCGGCCATATGATGAATTATGGCGATGGCTGGTATGGTGGTGTGTATGTGGCTTCGATGCTTTCATTGGCTTTCGTTAGCAATGATATCGAATATATTGTCAATGAAGCACTCAAGACCATTCCTGAACAAAGCAACTATTATAAGGCGATATCGGACGTGATTCGTTGGCACAAACAATATCCAAAAGATTGGGAATTCACTTGGACTCTTGTGAACAGGGATTATGGATTCGATGTCGGTTGCCCATCGGGCATATTGAATCCGTTTGACATTGATGCTGTGCTCAATAGCGCATACATCGTCATTGGCCTATTGTATGGTGACAAGAATTTCTATCGTACCATAGATATCGCAACTCGCTGTGGTGCCGATTCGGATTGCAATCCTTCTTCGGCCGCTGGCATACTAGGGACATTACTTGGTTTCAGCGGAATTCCAGATTATTGGAAGAAGCCTGTATATGAAGTAGAGGACAGAAATTTCAAATATACCGACATATCTCTTAAGAAGGCAACTGAATTGTCTATGGATCAAGCGCTTCAAGTGATTGAACGCAATGGTGGCAAGGTCTCAGGCAATAATATTACCATAAAGGTACAGACCCCTAAGGCTGTCCGTTTCGAACAATCATTCGTTGGCCATTTCCCGACTGAAAATATGTCCATCCGCCAATATGTTGATAAGGCAAATATCAAATTCGAGGGCAATGGGATTGTGGTGAGATATAGTTTCAATAAGCCTAAAAATTATCAAGACAATGGCTATGTCGCTCAAGTTGCGGTCTATCTTGATGGTCAATTGTCCACTACGATGAAACTGCCTCTTGGTGGCAATGGTACTACTTCGGAACTTTATTATAAGTATAATCTTCCTGTAGCACCTCATACTGTTTCATTCAAATGGCTGAACAAGGTGGATGATGTGGATATCGTAGTCAATTCAGCCATAATATATTCCGATAAATTAAAATTGACACAACATGAGGATAAATAATATTGCAATTCTGGTTGCCACTTGTCTGTTCATCTCATTCACGGCAACAGCAACGACGCCAAAACTTTCATCAAAGGATCTGTATTCCCAGTTCCGCAATCCGTCCAATCGCTATCGTCCGTTTGTACGTTGGTGGTGGAATGGAGATCGTGTGGAAGCAGAGGAACTTATAAGGGAATTGCACGTACTGAAAGACGCAGGAATCGGAGGTGTGGAAATCAATCCTATTTCTTTGCCTTCCGGTTCGGATACGACTGGTACCAAGGCTCTTACGTGGCTAAGCGATGAATGGATTTCAATGCTGAAAGTGGTATTCGACGAGGCTGAAAAAATAGGGATGACTTGCGACTTGATCGTGGGATCCGGATGGCCTTTCGGCTCTGAAACTCTTCCTATCAATGAAAGGGCTTCTGTGATGCTGACTTATGCCTTTCCTGTGACAGGAGGCTCGACTTTCCAGATGTCCAAGTACAATATCTACAAGGCAATCGATCCGGGAGTGACCAAGGTAAACCCGAGTAGAGACCCGGAATTGGTCTCAATTTATCTGGCACCTGATCCTATCAATGATATCAGCGATGTTGTAGACATTACAGATAAGTTTGTTAACGATGTCATCACCGTGGACATTCCAAAGGGTAAATATCAGATATATGCGATGGTTCACTATGATTCTTTCGCTTGTGTGATAAATGGGGCTCCTGGTGCTGCCGGGTCCATTCTCAATCATATGGATGCTGATGCAGTAAGGCATTATCTGGATCATATGTCCGATACGATTGAGGCCAAGCTCGGTCCTCTTTCCAAACATTTGCGTGCATTTTTCGTGGACAGTATGGAACTGGAAGGTAGCAACTGGACTTCGGATTTTGCTGCTGAATTCAGGAAACGTCGCGGGTACGATATTCTTCCTTGGCTGCCATTTACAATGTTCAAGGTCGGTAGATTGGGAGATGCCGAGAGTTTCGAATATGGTTCCAAGAAGAGCGATAAGTTTCAGGAAGAGGTCAATAGGGTGCGTTTCGATTTCGAACTTACAAAAGCGGAATTGCTTCACGAACGCTATACGGCCACTTTCCTTCAATGGTGCAAGGACAAAGGCGTGAAATCCCGTGCTCAGGCTTATGGACGTGGCTTTTTCCCTCTTGAATCTTCATTGGGATATGATATCCCGGAAGGGGAGTCCTGGACTACCAACTGGCTGAAACACCGTATTGGTGAGGAAATGGGAGACGAGGACTATCGTCGTGGTCGTGGCTATACTATGATTGACAAGTATGTATCTTCGGCGGCTCATTTGACAGGCAAGAGACTTGTCAGTGCAGAGGAGATGACCAATACATATAAGGTCTTCAATACTCCATTGGAACTTCTGAAAGTAGGTTCCGATATGACTGCGATTTCAGGTATTACTCATTCCGTATGGCACGGATTCAATTATATGCCAAAGGATGTTAAATTCCCCGGCTGGGTTCAGTACGGCAGTTATTACAATGAGAACAATACTTGGTGGCCATATTTCCATCTTCTTAATGAATATCGCGCCCGTATGAGCAGCCAATTGCAGAATGCCGATATGTATACCGACATCGCCCTTTTGCCTGCAAATTATGATATGTGGACAACGATAGGTGTGCAGACAGAACCGTTCCCTGTAAGGCTTAACATCCCTTATACTTCTCTTATCTGGGAGGCAATCCATAAGAATGGCGGCGGGGCCGATTATGTGAGTGAAAACATAATTAAGGACGCTACTGTGCGTGATGGCAAACTTTGCTACGGTCCAAAACAATATGGAACATTGTTCCTAGTGGAAGAAACGGGCATTATGCCTGAAACATTGGACAAACTGCTTGAATTCGTACGTGGCGGCGGCCGTGTGTTCTGTATTGGCAAATATCCAGAGAAGTCTTTGGGCCTGAATGATTATGAGGCTAGGGACAAGCAGATTGCGGCTTCAGTGGACAAGTTGAAGGAATATCCGAACAATTTCATCCTGCTAGAGAAGCCTGCTGATGGCAAATATCTGGAATGGTATAAGGGAGTTATGGACAAGTATTCCCTTCCTCATACGATTACTATAACCAATCCTGACAGGTTCCTCCTTCAAAGTCATTTCGTAACGGATGACAAATCGGATATTTTCTTATTCCAGAATGCGAATATGAGTGAGGCTAAGACGACGGATATCGTTTTCCCTGAATCGGTTACCTCTGGGAGGCACGCTTGGCTATACAATCCTGCTGATGGGAAACGTTATTCTCTTCCTGTCAAGGATGGCAAACTTCATTTCGAATTCGGCCCATCCGAGACATATCTTTTCGTGTTCAACAAACTTTCAGGAAAGGCTCCTGTTTGGAAGACTCTTCCTATCTCCGGGAAGGACTCAGTCCTTGTGAAGGACTGGAAACTTACATTGCATCAGGCTCAGAAAGATACAGTTATGTACGACCAGATGCAGGATTTGCAGGATTTGAAAGATTCGACATATAAGAACTTTATGGGCACTGTCACCTATGTGGCCACTGTCAATCTTAAGGGCAAGGATCTTCCTAAATATATCAATCTTGGAAAGGTTTGCGATATCTGCGAACTGAAGATCAATGGGGTCGATGCTGGAATCCGTTGGTTCGGCAGGAGCGTCTTCGACGTATCCTCTCTTCTGAAGGCTGGGGACAATACTATTGAAGTGAAAGTTACCACGCTGATGGTGAATTATATGTATACTCTCAAAGACGATAAGGTGGCTCAGAGATTTGTCATAAATCGTAAGCAGCCTAGGTCTTCTATGGGATTGTTGGGACCTGTAAAATTATATAAATGAAAAATATATTGACAATAGCGGTGAGTTTGGCTCTCTGCGCAATGACTGCACTCCAATTAAGTGCAAAAGATTATTATGCCACTGATTTCGGTGCCGTAGCCGATGGCATCACCCTCAATACCGCCAGCATCCAGGCAGCAATAGACTATGCTTCTGCCAATGGTGGTGGCCGTGTGACTTTGACTAAAGGAGAATTTGTCTGTGGCTCCATCTATCTGAAGAGTGGGGTTACTCTCAATCTGGAGAAGGGTTCTGTCCTTCTCGGTTCCCTGAATCCTTGGGATTATGTAAAGGATACGACTGCTCATTGGACTGCTTTTGTGTTTGCTGTCAAGCAGGACAAAATCGGTATTACCGGTAAGGGTACTATTGATTGTCGTGGATTCCAAGTCGCTAATCAGATGGTTTCATACATCCATCTAGGATTACTTCAGGATCCTCTTGGAAATGATCGCCCAAATGAGGGCAACCGTCCTGAGAATATTCATTTCTATAGATGTACCAATGTTACCGTGAGCGGTATTACACTAAAAAATCCTGCCAGTTGGAATCAGCAGTACGATCAATGTCGTAATCTGCTGATAGAAGGGATAAAAGTGGATGCGAAGGCATATTGGAACAATGATGGTTTGGATGTAGTTGATTGTAGCGATGTGGTTGTCCGTAATTGCTATATCGATGCGGCAGATGATGCTTATTGTTTCAAGAGCCATCAGAAATATGGGGTGAGTGAGAATGTTTTGGTGGAGAATTGTGTCGGACGGAGCAGTGCCAATGGCATAAAGTTTGGTACTTTCACTTTGGGTACGTTCAAGCATTTCCGTTTCAAGAATATGCTGATTTTCGATACTTATCGTAGTGCTTTTACTGTGGCAAGTGTGGATGGGGCTCATATTGAAGATGTTGAAATTGACGGCCTTAGGAGTATCCATACTGGCAATCCTATATTCTTGAGGGCTGGTACCAGAAGACCAGGAGATGCTCCTTGCCTTAAGGATATTGTCATTAAGAATGTGTATGCGGAGGTGCCTTTCGAGAAGCCTGATGCCGGGTACAATTATGAGGGTCCGGTTGAGGATTTGCCAAGGAATGTGACTCCAAGTGCGATTCTCGGGTTGCCAAATTTACGTATCCAGAATGTGAGACTTGAAAATATTGAGATTGTGTATCCTGGAAAAGCTGACAGTACTTATGCTTATCGCGGCTGTACTCCGGAGGCTTTGGCTGCCATTCCTGAATTGGAGAAGTCTTATCCTGAGTTCTCGAATTGGAAGGAGGAACCAGCCTGGGGCTTCTTTATCCGTCACGCAGATGGTGTTGTGATGAAGAATGTGAAGATAAAGGTTGCCGATAAGGATTATCGTCCTGCTATCGTGGGGGATGATGTGAATGGGTTGACTTTGGAAAATGTGGATATCATTCAGAATGATGCTCCCGCTGGTAAAAAGCAGATAGTTACAAACAACGTTAAAGATTTCCAGACCAAATGAAAAAGATATTATTATTTATTGCCCTGGCAATGGTAGCCATTCAGGGGTATTCGGCTGAATATAAGGCTTCTATGTTCGGAATCAAGAGCAATGGCTCAATTGACAATACTGCTAGCATACAAAAGGCCATTGATTTCATCAGTGAAAAAGGTGGTGGGACATTAGTGTTCAATGTCGGCAAGTATCTTACTGGCGCTGTGATGCTTAAGAGCAATGTGAATATTATGTTGAGGGAAGGTGCCGTGATTGTGGGCACTTCCAATTTTTATGGATATAAGGGCTGTAAGGCTATTTTCAATGCGATTGGCCAGAGCAATATTACAATTAGTGGAAAGGGAGTGATTGATGGTTTGGGTGCTTCATTGAGGGCCAATGTGGATAAGCAGAAGTCCAATGGGTTCATTCCTTCTGATTCGGCGGTTCCGTCTTTGCTGTATTTCAAGGATTGCAAGGGTATTGTCCTGCAGGATTTTATTATGAGGAATCCAGGAACTGCGCCTAAGCTTTATTTGTCTGAGGGCAGTGAAGTGAAGGAAGACGGTTGCTATACTGATACACCTATGAAGTAACGTTCGGGTTGTGACTCGCTCACAAATTAAAAAAGGCTGGCGGAGTTGATTTCCGCCAGCCTTTTTTAGTCTAAATCCCGATGTAGTGGCACCAGCCGTGGGTGTCAGGAAGTTCGCCAAACTGTATTCCGGTGATTCTTTTGTAGAATTTGGTGCAGACAGGACCGACTGTTCCGTCTGGTAAGAATCTGTAAGAATGGGTGATTTCCGACCCAGCAATATGAGGTTTGTCATCAATATGTGACATAGGGGTGATTACGACGGCAGTACCGCAAGCGGCAGCCTCCTCGAAATCGGCAAGTTCTTCGACACGGATCTTCCTCTTTTCCACTGTCATACCGAAATCCTGAGCCACTTGCTGCAAGGTCTTGTTGGTAATGGATGGAAGCACACTGTCCGAGAGCGGAGTTATATATTCATTACCCTTGATTGCAAAGAAGTTTGATGAACCAAATTCATCTATATATTCCTTGGTAGCGGAATTTAAATAAAGGATTTCCGTATATCCTTGAGAATGAGCGATCTTGTATGGCTTAAACGAACAAGCGTAGTTAGCTCCGATCTTGTAACTTCCAGACCCCAGAGGGGCGGCGCGGTCATAATCCCGAGAAATAACTGCACCGAAAGAAGACAGGTGTTCCCCATAATAAGAGCCAACAGGAGCACACATTACGGCGAATATACACTCTGTAGGAGGTATGAGTTGCATCTGAGGACGCATTCCTATCAGTACAGGGCGAAGATAAAGAGAAGCCTGATGCCCATAAGGCGGCAGGAAATCTATATTTTCTTTCACACACATAGAACACATCTGGATGAACATATCCTCAGCCGGTATTGGAAGACCAAGATAATCAGCCGTACGTTGAAGCCTGCGGGCATTTTCCTCAGGTCTGAACATACAGACACGACCATCTGCCTGCCTGAAAGCCTTAAGACCTTCGAAACAGGAAGTGGCATAGTGGAATACGGCCGCAAAAGGGTCGAAAGTGAAAGAAAAGTCATCACTTTTCTTGATTGGCGACCATTGGCCGTCCTTGTAATGGGACATAATCACTGTTTTGGTATTGAAAGAATCAAAACCCAGTTTGTCCCAATCGATGTTTGCCATAATAATTAAATATTTGTTAAATCTGTATTTTCTATAATGTTAAGCATTTTTACGGTAGCCTTGATGGCTGCTTCCGTCTGGTCGGAATCGATTCCTCTCGTCTTGAATTCGTGGCCGGAATTGTTCCAGGAAATAGTAGTGGCAACTAGGGCGTCTGTCTTACCTCCGGGAGGGATATTGACCTGATAATCTGTAAGTTTCGGATGAGGCTTACCCAATTTGTCATATATCTTCCATAGAGCCTTCATAAAGGCATCGTATTGACCGTCTCCAGCTGCACTCTCCTCATACTCTGAGCCTGAGATATTGATTCGCAAATTGGCCACCGGCATCATTCCACGAGCTAACAGGAGACTGTAATTGATGATATGGATATTGTCCTTGGTTGCAGAAGAACCTCCTTTGAGGACATCTGCAATGATGAAAGGCAAGTCTTCCATACTCATCGTTTCCTTCTTGTCTCCAAGTTCGACAACTCTTGCTGTCACAAGTTTCATTTGCTCTGGCGTGAGGGTTAAGCCCAGTTTCTCCAGGTTCTTGACAATATTGGCTTTGCCGCTAGTCTTGCCAAGGGCGTATTCGCGTACACGACCAAAGCGGGAAGGAAGCAAGGCATTCTGATAAAGATTGCCTTTCTTGTCCCCATCTGCGTGTACGCCGCTTGTCTGGGTGAAGACCGAATCCCCGACCAACGGCTTGTTGGCAGGAATCCTTACTCCGGAAATTGTCTCTACATATCTGCAAACGTGAGTAAGCTTGCGCTCATCAATGGTATTTTCGCAGCATAAATGGTCGTTCATAAGTCCGACCACACTGGCCAGAGGCGCATTTCCAGCCCTCTCTCCAAGCCCGTTGACAGTCGTGTGCACTCCTTTGAACCCTGCTTTCACGGCTTCGAAAACATTTGCCACGGCCAGATCGTAGTCGTTGTGGAAGTGGCAATCGAAGAATAGGGAAGGGTAGCGTGAGACCATTTCAGAACAATACTTTGCAGACTGGGCTGGGTTGAAGAGCCCCAACGTGTCTGGAAGCATAAATCTCTTTATCGGGGTCTTCATCAGATTATCCAGAAGGAATCCGACATAGGCAGGCGAACTTATCATACCGCCGGACCAATCCTCAAGATATATATTAATATCAATATCTTTCGCAACAGCTTTGTCTATGCAGCGCAAGATATCGTCCAAGTGCTCTTGAGGAGTCTTTTTCAGTTGTCCTTCAAGATGCCTGAGAGAACCTTTTGCAAGCAGATTGAGAACCTTGCCGCCCGCAGATGAAATCCAGTCTATTGACACGCCGTCATCCACGAATCCAAGGACTTCCACTTGATTCAAATGGTTGCAAGTGGAAGCCCAGTCACAGATTTTCGCCAAGGCCTGTTGCTCTCCTTTGGATACACGAGCGGAACCGACTTCGATTCGGTTTACTTTCAGTTCTTCCAGAAGCAACCGGGCTATGGCAAGCTTTTCGTCGGCATTGAAAGAAACGCCGGCAGTCTGCTCGCCATCGCGAAGGGTTGTGTCTAATATCTCAGTCATTGACAGAATTATTTCTGATTCTCAGGACGGAGCTTGCGTACTACGGCACCCGTCTGCCACATTTCGCTGTCGTGTAATGCTTTCAACTCTTTGTCCAGTCCTTCGCGGTATCCAGGCTTTGAATTGGAATCAATAGATACCTGGGCCTCGTGACCTGAAGCTACTGACTGATAAAGTTTCTCGAAAACAGGTTTTGCAGCATCGTGGAATGGTCCCATCCAATCCAATGCACCTCTTTGTGCTGTGGTAGAGCAATTGGCATACATCCAGTCCATACCTTTCTCTGCGAATAGAGGCATAAGCGACTGGGTAAGTTCCTCTACAGTTTCATTGAAGGCCTCTGAAGGAGTATGGCCGTGTTCGCGGAGAGTCTCGAATTGTGCGAGAAGAAGTCCCTGGATTGCACCCATAAGTGTTCCCCTTTCTCCTGTAAGATCTGAAAATACTTCACGTTTGAAATCTGTTTCGAAAAGATACCCGGAGCCGACACCGATGCCCAAAGCCAGAGTGCGTTCTTTGGCGTGTCCTGTAGCATCCTGGAATACGGCGTAAGAAGAATTGACTCCACGTCCGGCTACGAACAATTTACGAAGTGAAGTGCCTGATCCCTTTGGAGCAACCATTATCACATCCACATCTTTCGGAGGGATGATGCCTGTACGCTCCTTGTAGGTGATGCCAAAGCCGTGTGAAAAATAGAGGGCTTTCCCTGCTGTCAAGTGTTTCTTAACTGTAGGCCAAACAGCGATCTGGGCAGCATCTGAAATCAAATACTCGATGATAGTGCTTTTTTCGCAAGCTTCCTCGATCTCAAAGAGAGTCTCACCTGGAACCCACCCGTCAGCAACTGCCTTATCGTATGTTTCGCCTTTGCGTTGTCCTACGATGACTTTGAAACCATTGTCACGGAGGTTCATCGATTGTGCCGGTCCCTGAACGCCATAACCGATGACTGCGATAGTCTCATTTTTTAATACTTCACGTGCTTTTTCAAGTGGAAACTCCTCGCGGGTGACGACATTTTCTTCAACTCCGCCAAAATTGATTTTTGCCATAATTTAAAATTATTTAATATTGTTTATGATTTTGTTCTTTTCTTTTTCTCTTTCTGCGATGAAATCCCTGACGGGCTCCAACTTTTCCCTGGTGACGGCAATCCTACCTGAACGTATGAATTGCATCACTCCGTATTGGTTCAGTTCATCATAAAGTTGCTGCGTCTCTTCTGTCTTTCCAGTCTTTTGGATTACGGTGAACACTTTGTTCATCTCCACTATCCTGGCATTGTATTCAGTGAGCAGATCCTCGATCTTGCCACATTCCAGAAGTCTGTCAGTGGACATCTTGTAAAGCGCAAGTTCCCTGTAGATGATCTGATCATTTGTGTAATAGAACGCCTTTACAACATCAACTCTCTTCTCCAGTTGGAGAACCACTTCCTGAATCTTCTTCTCTGAACAAGAATCGGTAATGATAGTGATTGTGTGTATTCCTGCAATCGAAGAAGCGGAAGCCGAAAGACTCCAAATGCTCAGGCTCCTGCGGGTGAAAACATTCGATATCTGAGCCAGCAGACCTATCTGGTTCTCAGAATAAATAGTAACTGTGTATGTCTTATTTTCCATATTCGAACCATTCTTTGCTGTTCAACATTATTTGACTGATTCCTTTTCCAGGAGGTACCATAGGCATCACAAGTTCATCCTCCATTACGTGCACATCCAGAATGAATGGTTCATTGTCGGACAACATTGTTTTGGTTGCACTTTGCAAGTCCTTGCGGTCTTCCACCATAAGGCATTTGATGCCATAAGCTTGTGAAATCTTCTGGTAATCAGGATTGAACATCCTGGTCTGAGAATATCTTTCATTGAAGAAAAGCTCTTGCCATTGGCGTACGTTGCCAAGCCAATTGTTGTTCAGGATCACAATCTTCACGCCTGTATGCTCCTGCATTATTGTCCCCAACTCTTCTATTGTCATCTGGATTCCTCCATCACCGACGAACAGGCAGACAGGCCTTTGCGGGGCTGCTGTTTTGGCACCGATGGCTGCCGGAAGCCCGAATCCCATTGTGCCAAGTCCCCCGGAAGTGATTAAGCTGCGATTATTGCTGAAGCGTGAATATCTGGCTGCAATCATCTGATTCTGACCAACATCGGTAATGACAATCGCCTGCTGTTCCGATACTTTGGATACCATATCCACAACTTCTCCCATCCTTATGTAACCGGATTTTGGACATACTTCAGGATCGATGACTTTCTCCTTCTCAATCTCAAAGCAGTTGTCGAAACTCTTTACCCACATTCTATGTCTGCGACGGTGAACTTTCTCTGTCAAGGCGGCTAAAACCTTCTTTGCATCTCCGAGAATACCTACATCTACAGGGATGATCTTTCCTATTTCCGATGCATCAATGTCTATGTGAATGATTTTGGCCTGCCTCGCATAAGTGGATATGGTCCCTGTTACCCTGTCGTCGAAACGCATACCGACCGCAATCAGCACATCGCATTCGTTGGTCTTTACATTCGGCGCAATGTTGCCGTGCATTCCGATCATACCCTTATACAACTCGAAGTCGGAAGGTAAAGCGCTCAATCCCAGGAGTGTGGCCCCTGCAGGTATGTCTGCTTTTTCCAGGAATGCTGCAAGTTCTTTCTCTGCGCCGCTGATGGTAATGCCCTGGCCAAATACTACAAAAGGCTTTTTGGCTGAATTGATCAGTTTGGCTGCTTCAGTGATGGCACTTTCATCAAGTTCCTTTTCTGGAACATAACTGCGGATGAAGTGGCATTTGTGATATATGAATTCCGCCATCCCGTTCTGGGCATCTTTGGTGAAATCCAGGACCACTGGCCCAGGTCTGCCAGTAGTGGCAATGTAGAATGCTCTGGCGATGGCCCAAGGCACATCCTGAGCCCTTCTTATCTGATAATTCCATTTGGTGATAGGACTTGTAAGACCTATCACATCGGCTTCTTGAAATGCATCTGTACCAAGTGCTGCTGAAGATACCTGACCCGTGATTACAATTACGGGGGTGGAGTCGGTCATTGCATCAGTGACGCCTGTGATCACATTGGTAGCACCGGGTCCTGAAGTCACGATGACCACTCCCGGTCTGCCTTTGATCCTTGCAAACCCCTGGGCTGCGTGGATTGCACCTTGCTCGTGACGCACCAGAATGTGTTTGAGCCGGTCCGAATAGTCGTAGAGTTTGTCGTAGACGGCCATTATCTGACCTCCGGGATACCCGAAAATTGTGTCTACACCTTCTTCAATCAATGAAAGCATCAATGCTTCCGCTCCGCTGATTTCCATATTTTTCAAGAACTGTTATTTAATCTTCTATGATTCTGACTGCACCCTTGTCTGCGGAACTTACCATTGTTGCATAAGCCTTAAGGCTCTTTGCCACCTGGCGGTTGCGCAGAGGCGGTGTGAATGCTTTCTTGCCACGACGTGCATTTTCCTCATCACGTCTAGCCTTCAACTGAGTCTGCGACAAACGAACGTTTATGGAACGTTCAGGAATATTTATTTCAATAATGTCTCCGTCACGTACAAGCCCGATATTCCCTCCTGCAGCCGCCTCCGGCGAGATATGTCCGATACTGAGGCCCGATGTGCCACCGCTGAATCGTCCGTCGGTAATAAGTGCGCATTCTTTGCCAAGGTGCATTGATTTGATATAGGAAGTAGGATAAAGCATTTCCTGCATTCCGGGACCGCCTTTCGGACCTTCATAAGTGATAACCACTACGTCTCCGCTCTTTATCTTTCCTCCAAGAATTCCTTCGCTTGCAGCCTCTTGTGAATCAAAGACTTTGGCTGGGCCTGCAAATTTCCATATCGATCTGTCCACTCCTGCCGTCTTGATCACGCAGCCATCTTGAGCAATGTTACCTTTCAGGACTGCCAATCCTCCATCTTTGGTGTAGGCGTGGGCAATGTCCCTGATGCAACCTTCAGCCCGGTCCGTATCGAAACTTTCGTAATAATTCTCCTGAGAAGCCATCTTGGTGCGGAATTTATTGCCAGGGGCACTCTTGTAGATCTGTATTGCCTCATCGCTGACATTTGCACTGAGTATGCAATATTTGTCGATTTCTTCTGCCAATGTCATCCCGTCCACACGCTTGAGGCTGGTATCCACCAATCCGCCTTGAGCCAATTCATTCATAATAGAGACAATGCCACCGGCTCTTCCCACTTCCTGGACGTGGTATTTCTGGGTGTTCGGAGCAACCTTGCAGAGGCAAGGAACTTTTCTGGACAATGCATCTATGTCAGCCATATTGAAATCGGCACCAGCCTCGTAGGCAACTGCCAGAAGATGGAGAACAGTATTGGTTGAACCGCCCATTGCGATATCCAATGTCATTGCATTGAGGAAAGCCTGACGAGAAGCAATCGACCGAGGAAGAACACTTTCATCGCCTTTGTCATAATATTCATATGCGTTCTCAACAATCAGTTTTGCGGCTTTGCGAAACAATTTTTCCCTGTTCTTATGTGTGGCTACGATGGTCCCGTTTCCTGGAAGTGACAACCCGATTGCTTCTGTGAGACAGTTCATCGAGTTGGCTGTGAACATTCCGGAGCAGCACCCGCATCCCGGGCAAGAACGGGATTCGATTTCAGCAACCTGATCGTCGCTAAGCGATTTGTCAGCAGATCTGACCATTACATCTATCAGGTCCAATCTTTCTTGCCCCATAATTCCGGCTTCCATAGGACCACCTGATACGAAAACAGTAGGTATGTTAAGCCTCATTGCCGCCATAAGCATACCTGGAGTGATCTTGTCGCAGTTGCTTATACAAACCAAGGCATCGGCCTTGTGTGCATTTACCATATATTCGACACTGTCGGCTATGATATCTCTGGATGGAAGGGAATAAAGCATCCCATCGTGTCCCATAGCAATGCCGTCATCTATGGCAATAGTATCGAATTCTGCGGCATAGCAGCCAAGTTTCTCGATTTCTTCTTTGACAATCTGCCCGGCTTCGTGCAGGTGAGTGTGACCTGGAACGAATTGTGTGAAAGAGTTGGCTATGGCGATGACAGGTTTGCCCATCTGTTCGCGTTTCATTCCGGCGGCAATCCAGAGTGCTCTGGCTCCTGCCATCCTTCTTTCTTCAATAGTGACTGCGCTGCGTAATTTGTGTGCCATTTTTCCAAAAATAAAACCCTCCTCAGTTTTTCCGAGAAGGGTGTGTAAAACTTCATTATGTTTTATCAAACATTTACATACGTCTTCCCGGCCTCAATGTTTTTAGCACTAGGCTTAGAATAATCACGACGATAATGGAAATGTTTGTCATAAATGTCCTTTCAAATTGTAACTTGGGCAAATCTATGAAATGATTTTACTAAAACCAAGCCTTTTTTTATAAAAAACATTTTAGTATTATTATAGTTCATTGTCAGCATCTTTCAATACAGGGAATTTGGCCCTGAATGCTGTCAGGACTTCCAAGTCGATGTCTGCTGATACCATTTTTTCAGCATTCTTGGCGGTATTGCTTACAGTTTCGCAAGATTTTAGTACATTACCATATGGATCTATAATCGCAGAGGCCCCTGGATAAACGCAGGACGGATCACTGCCGATCCTGTTCACCCCAATTACAAAGCATTGATTTTCAATGGCTCTAGCTTTTAGAAGAGTGCTCCAAGCTTCCACTCTGCTCACAGGCCAACTTGCAACATAAAGTATGAGATCATATTCTGGTTTTCCATCTTTCAAGAGCCTGTTTCGTGCAAATATAGGGAAACGCAAATCGTAACATACTTGTAATAAAATATTTACGCCTCTCCAAGAAACTACCACCCTTTCTTCGCCAGGTGTGAAGCGCTTATCTTCTCCTCCGTAAGTAAAAAGATGATGCTTGTTATAAAATGTAACTAAACCTCCTGGCTTGACAAAATAAAAGCGATTGTAATATCTGTTTGTCTTTTGGTCGTTTACTGCTATGCTACCTGCGATAGCGCAATTATAAAGAGCGGCTTGAGATTTCATCCATTCAAGGCTGTCGCAAGTGCGGCCGTTATCTTGAAGTACCTCTGCAATCCCTTCTGGCTCAGTGGTAAAGCCTGTAGAAAACATTTCAGGCAGGACGATCAGGTCTGTCTGGACCCTTTCTTCCTTGACGGTCTTTTCTATCATCATGGCGAGTCTTCCAGTGTTGGCCTTAGGGTCTCCCCATATGATGTCATATTGGACTATGATGGTTTTCATAAATTGTTAGTTGTTTGTACAAAAGTAGAAAAGAGCAATGAAAATTCAAATCATCTTTCAAAAAGAAAGTTTACATTTTATTTTAATAGTATTTTAAGTCTAAATGCCATTCAAATGTTGTTTTAATGCCAAAATTTCTTTCTCTACTTTTCATAAAACAAATAGGTGATTATATTTGTATAAGAGCATCAACAAATTAATAATGAAGAAGTACTATATTTTTTTATTCCTTTTGTCATTTGCTTCGTTTGCGACTTTCGCACAAACAGAACCGAATGACAGGGCCAAGTCGAAATATGCCGTAAATGATTTCCAGAAAGACGATATCTATTCCGCTGTGGATACTTACCAGGTCGTAAGAGTAAAACAGCCCAAAGGAAAGAAGGTCAAGAACGTCATAATGATGATAGGGGACGGAATGGGATTGGAACAATATAGTTGCGCTTGGGTCGTAAACAAAGGGAAACTGAATATGGACAATTGTCCTATCGTCGGTTTCCAAAGAACCTATACACTCAATAAGTTGATTACCGATTCCTGTGGAGCAGGGACAGCTCTAGCTACTGGACAGAAAACCAATTATGGCTATATTAGTTGCGGGCCAGATGGAAAGCCTATCGAATCTGTGCTCAAATATGCCCAAAACAAAGGAATGAAGACAGGAATCTCTGTCGTATGCAGAGTCAATGATGCCACTCCGGCAGTTTATTGCACTCATTCCACTGACAGGGATGACCAGTTGGGTATTGCAGCCCAATATGTTGATAGCAAAGTCGATTTCCTTTCAGGCGGAGGTACCCGATATTGGGTCAACCGTCCCGATGGCCGCAATCTGCTCGATGAAATGAAGGCCAAAGGTTATACTGTGGCTACTGACGAGGCTGGACTGATGGCAGCCAAATCTCTTCCTTTTGTTGGCCTTTATGCTCCTATCGAGAACAAACCTGCCTTGGATAGAGGTGATCTGTGCCGTAATGCCGCCAGTAAGGCTATTTCATTGTTGGACAATAAGAAAGGCTTTTTCCTTATGATAGAAGGTTCTTGTATTGACGATTATTGCCACGCTCACAAGATTGGTTACGCGATGGAGGAATTGTTGGATTTCGATAGGACAGTGGGAGATGTGCTCAAGTGGGCTGAAAAAGATGGCGAGACTCTTGTCATCATCACTGCCGATCATTCTACTGGCGGCCTCACATTGCTTGACGGAAATCTTAAAACAGGAGAAATTAAAGTGAATTTTTCAACAGACGGACATAACGGCATTATTACTCCAGTGTTCGTATATGGCCCTCACGCAGAGGATTTTAACGGTATTTATGAGAATGCGGACCTTGGTAGGAAGATCAAGAAAATCCTTTCGAAATAGCGATTACAGCAAGGGAGCGAAGAGCCGTATAATCCTTTGGAGAAGTTTTTTTCTCAACGGACGGCTTTCCCAATCTTGCAATGTGACCTCTTTGCAGGCTTCCAAGTCTTTGAAGAAGATAGCTTTGTTGATGAGTGCCGTGTCTTCATCGAAGATGTATGCATTCAACTCATAGTCCAGATTGAAACTTCTGAAGTCCATATTCGCAGAGCCTATTTCTGATATGTAATCATCTGAAACGAAGGTCTTTGAATGAATGAATCGTCCTGACCTTTCGAATATCCTGATGCCGGCTTCCAGGCACTCGTTGAAAAAAGATTTGTTTGCAGGCCCCATAAAGAAAAGATCTGCCTTTTTCGGTACCATTATCCTGACATCGATTCCACTAAGGGCTGCTGATTTCAGTGCCAGCAGCATCGACCCGGGAGGGACAAAGTATGGTGTCTGTATGTATATGTACTTTTTTGCGTGTTGTACGGCCCATACTGCACCCATTTGAATGATAGGCCATTGCGTATCAGGCTCGTCAGGGACGATTTGGACAAGTTTATTCTTGCCATGGAGTTTAAGCGGAATGTCTACGTTCTGGATGGGAGAATTGGCTATGGTTTCGGACATACCGATGGTTTCAGGTTCAATTGCAGACTGAGTGGTTTCGGGATTCTCGTTACTTACGTCTGTTTCTGGCGTTGAGGCTGTTATTTCCTTAGGAGGGTATGTGGAAATGTCATTGCACATTGGAAAATATTGCTCGAAATCATCATCTATCTTGCCTCCAGACGTAATCCAAGTGTTTAAGAAACTGTATTGCAGTCCGGCAACGGCATTCCCTGTGATTCTAAGGTGAGTGTCCCTCCATCTGATGAAATAGTCATCGCTGATGTTCATTCCCCCCGTGTATCCGATATTTCCGTCGATAACCACGATTTTCCTGTGGTCTCGATAGTTGAGTTGAGTGATGAGATTGATGAAAGGCAGGTGCGGTTTAGTGAATTTCTCCACTTGCACTCCGGCTTTTTTCATCTCGTTGTAATATCTCGGGGCTATGGCAATATTGGCAATGTTCTCGTGTATGAATCTTACTTTCACCCCTTCCCTGGCTTTTTGCATCAGCATCTGCTTGATCTGCATACTGCCATCATCCTTCCTGAAATAAAAGTATTCCATATGGATGTAATGCTTGGCTTTTTTCAAATCCTCAATCAGAAGTTCAAACTTCCTATGTCCGGATACTATTATTTCCAAGCCGTTGCCATCGCATACCGTTGTGGACAAATTTTGCGAAAGCAATTGGGTGTATGGACGATAATCCTTACGTACCTTGTTGTCACACTTGTGCCCGAATAACAGCTCCCTAGTCTTATCATTGGCTTTCTCATCGAACAGTTTCTTGAATTTCTTGCGTCTCTGTTTCAGGAACCACGAATGTCTGAAATTCATTCCCACTAGGAAATAAAGCAATAGTCCGATGATTGGCAGTACGGAAATAATAAGGATCCAGGCTATCTTCCTTCCTGAGTCACCATCATCGAAAATGATGATGAGCATAGTTCCTATGATCAATAATACAAGAAGAAAAGTGAAAATACCGCTCCACATAACACTATAAATCCAATTAAGGCAAATATAATGCTTTTCAGGTATTATGACAAGACACTGCTATATACAATCAGGAACAGGCTTGCTGCAAATGCGGCTCCAGCCAACGGGCCAATGATTGGGACCCAACTGTAATCCCATCCGCTGTATCTGTGAAACATAATCTGGTGCACGAGCCTCGGGCCGAGATCCCTGGCCGGGTTCATTGCATATCCAGTCGTACCTCCGAGGGACATACCAAGAGCCATAATTAAGTAGGTGACAGGGAATGAGCTAAGGCTTCCAAGGGAAACAGGGGTTCCGATTACTCCTCCAACTGCTGCGCAATTTCCGCAAGTGGTCAATGCCAAAATCACGAAAACGAGCACGCTTGTTGCAATGAATTCACTTAGAAGGTTGACACTTTTATGATTGATGGCAGGCATGGTACAGAACATAGTCAATATTCCGGCATCGTTGTCCGTGGTGGCCTTGAAATGATCCTGATAGAAGGTATATACCAGCAATGCACCGGCAAAACCTCCAAGCATCTGAGCTACAATGTATCCGGGAACAGCGCTCCAGGCAAATTTACCTGATATCGCCAGTCCCAAAGTGACTGCCGGATTAAGATGTGCGCCTGAATAAGGTCCGGCGATTAATACACCGCACATTACAGCGAAACCCCAAGCGATGGTTATGACGATCCAGCCGCCATTCTTGCCTTTGGAGAGGTTAAGCCCGGTGCAAGCGCAGACGCCGTCACCAAGAAGAATCATTATAAGTGTCCCGATGAATTCGAACACACACTTTGTGAAAAGAGTTATTTCCATAGTGATGATTATTTTTTGGTCAATGTTCTTTCCACAGCATCAGCCCATCCGGATTGAAGAGTAGCGATTTGGTCCGTAGCATTCGACGGAATGAACTCCTTATCGGCTTGCCAGTATTTCTTGATTTCATCGAGGTCGTTCCAATATCCCACTGCAAGTCCGGCAAGATATGCGGCTCCTTCAGCCGTAGTCTCTGTTACTTTCGGACGTATGACTTTGGTACCCAGTATATCGGCTTGGAATTGCATAAGCAGATTGTCCTTAGAGGCTCCTCCATCCACTTTCAATTCTGAGAGTCTGATACCTGCATCTTTCTCCATAGCGTGGGCAATGTCCATTGTCTGGAAGGCTATTCCCTCCAATGCCGCCCTTGCAATGTGACCTGCAGTGGTACCTCTGGTGAGACCTGTGATGCTTCCTTTTGCGTAAGGATCCCAATAAGGTGCTCCCAATCCAGTCAATGCCGGCACGAAATACACTCCGCCGTTGTCGGGAACAGTCTCGGCGAGAGCCTCGATTTCGGATGAGGATTTGATGATTCCGAGGCCATCCCTGAGCCATTGGACCACTGAGCCTCCAACGAAGATGCTACCCTCAAGAGCATAACTGACTTTATCTTTTATCTTCCAGGCTATGGTGGTCAGCAGATTGTTTGCAGACAAAATGGGTTTGTCTCCGCTGTTCATCAATAGGAAACAACCGGTGCCATATGTGTTTTTCATTGCTCCTGGTTCAGTGCACATCTGACCGAACAAGGCGGCCTGCTGGTCTCCAGCAATTCCTCCGATTGGGACTTCGTGTGCGAAAATCGTGGTTTTTGTATATCCGTAAACCTCACTAGAAGCGTGAACCTCTGGAAGCATTGATTCTGGAATGTCGAAAAATTCCAACAAATCCTTGTCCCATTGCAGAGAATGTATGTTGAAAAGCATAGTTCTGGATGCATTGCTGACATCTGTCACATATGTAGAACCTTTGGTCAGGTTCCATATGAGCCAAGTGTCCACAGTGCCGAAGCGTAATTTGCCTTCTTTTGCCTTTTCCTTGGCTCCAGGTACGTTCTCCAATATCCAATGAATCTTAGTGGCACTGAAATAGGAGTCCAGTATTAGCCCCGTTTTTCTTCTAATGAAAGCCGTAACACCTTGAGATTTAAGTGTATCGCAGAATTTGGATGTTCTACGGTCTTGCCATACTATTGCGTTGTAGACAGGTTCTCCGGTTTCGGCATCCCAGACAATAGTAGTCTCCCTCTGATTGGTGATTCCTATTCCGGCTATGTTTTTCCCGTTAATGTCCATCTTTGTGATGGCCTCGGCAATTACAGCTGCCTCAGAGGACCAGATGTCCATAGGATTGTGCTCCACCCATCCTGGTTGAGGAAAATGCTGGGTGAATTCTTTTTGGGCTATCGAGCAAATATTGCCCGCTTGATCGAATACGATTGCTCTGGAACTGCTCGTACCTTGGTCCAGAGCGAGAATGAATTGGTCCGTCATAGCGTTTTATTTAATTATGCGGTTATAAAGATAAGAATAATCCGGCATAATTGTACCTACGGCTCAGATCAATTTGCAGATAAGTGTGGCTGATGTACAAGAAGTAACTTCGGCAATTACATAATCTCCCACTTTGATATTCCCGCTTTTACGGATGCCCGGCATTCCTTCAGTGTCCACCGTGGAAACGAATCCTATCGGAAATTTGCAAGGGAAAACGCACATCTTATTGTTTGAGGTACGTCCGCAGAGTTCTTCAGGATTCCTTTTTGAAGGCCCTTCGACAAGGATTTTTACATCTTTCCCGATGTCGCCTTCATTGCTTTTCAGGCTCAGGCGGCCTTGGAGTTCGATTATTTCGTTAAGTCTTTCTGCCTTGATTTCTGGAGGGATGTCATCAGGATAAATCTTGGCTGCCAGCGTACCGGGTCTCTCTGAATATTGGAACATATAAGCATAGTCGAAACCTACTTTTTCCATAAGAGACATAGTCTGGAGGTGGTCTTCTTCGGTCTCAGAGCAGAAACCGGCAATGATATCCGTGGTAAGTCCGCAGCCAGGCATCACTTCGCGGATTTTCGCCACTCTTTCCAAATACCACTCTCTGGTATACCTCCTGCGCATTTTTTCTAGAAGCCTGTCGCTTCCGGATTGGACAGGAAGATGGATATGCTTGCAGATGTTTTCATACATCGCCATAGTGTAAATCACTTCGTCGCTGATGTCCTTTGGGTGGGAAGTTGAGAAACGGACTCTGAGTTCAGGGCTGATTTTGGCAACCATTTCCAGCAACTGTGCAAAATTCACATTATTGTCAGAGGTCTCAGGATCGTTCCAGAAATATGAATCCACATTCTGGCCGAGCAAGGTAACTTCCTTGTAGCCGGAATGGAACACATTGTATGCTTCCCTTACGATAGTCTTTGGATCGCGGCTTCTTTCAGCGCCACGGGTATAAGGTACAACGCAGTATGAGCAGGCATTGTTGCAGCCCCTCATAATTGAAATGAAGGCGGATACGCCGTTCTTGTCTATGCGTACAGGCTCGATATCTCCGTAAGTTTCTTCACGTGAAAGCATTACGTTGATTTGAGGATGATCGTGGGCGATATTGCTAAGCAGAATCGGGAGGCTTCTGTATGCATCTGGGCCTGCTACCAGGTCCACATCGTGAGTCTCCAACAGCTTGTCTTTCAGTCTTTCTGCCATGCAGCCGACAATTCCTATTATTACATTGCCGTGCTCTTTTTTTACAGTCTTGAATTGTTCGATCCTGCCCCAGATGCGCTGTTCTGCATTGTCTCTGACGGAACAGGTATTTGCGAGAATGACAGACGCTTCCTCCATATTTTCAGTCCTTTCATAGCCGGCCTTCTTCAATATGGAAAAAATGACTTCTGTGTCATTTACGTTCATTTGACATCCGTACGTCTCTATGTATACATTTGGCATATTGCTTGTGTTCTCTTTACCTATCTTTACATCCTTCCTTGGATAGATGCAAAGATAGGATTTTTCGATGAATATTTTTATCTTTGCGACTATGCTTAAAGGAAAAAGAAACATAGTTCCTATAGCACTTGCACTTTTTGCATTGCTGGTAGGCAGTTGTGTAAATGTCCAAGATATAAAGGTGACTTCTTGTTCCGTCAAGTCGATAACACCTTCGGGATTGCGTTCCATTAATGGATTGTTGGCATTGGGTGTGGATGATCCTACTTTAGGCTTTATAGTTTCAGACATCCAAGGAATTGTGAAATACAAGGACAAGGTCATCGGAAACTATACTGGAGGACCTGTGAAAGTTGATGGACATTCCTCAAAAGTATATGATCTGCCTTGCACGGCAACACTCGGCAAGGATGTGTCTTTGATGGAATTGTTTGCGTTGGTTAACAATAAAAATTTAGAAGGTTACACTACGGATATTTCTGCGAAGATAAGATTGAAAGGAGGAATAGGCAAGACATTGAAATTCAAGGATGTACCGTTAAATAAATTATTGGATAAGGTTAAATCCGATTAAGTATTTACATTATGAAGAATTATCTTACGGCCATATTTGCATTATTTTTTTTAGCCTTGGGCAATGCTTTTGCCCAAGAGATCATTGTTCCTGAAGGATATGAACTCAGGGACTCTTTGATTGTAAGGCCTGCCCCGACTGTGGATTCCACTCTTTTGGGTAAGAATATCTTTTCTGTGATGCCTGTCAAGAGCAAGGTCGGGACTGCGGATGTGAAGGTATATCAGTCACAGTCTATTGTCAATGCCCTCGAAAGTCATATTGCCAGCAATGGTTCGAAACCGATGAGCGGCTACCGCATAAGGATTTTTTTTGATAATAAGCAGAGTGCAAGAGGCTCTTCCGAGTATGCAATTTCGAAATTCAAGTCTTCTCATCCTGGCATTGCCGCATATCGCAGTTTCAGTAATCCTTATTTTAAGGTGACAGTAGGCGATTTTAGGTCCAAGTCAGAGGCCATAGCCCTGCTCAGAGAGATTAAATCCGATTTTCCTTCAGCCTTCGTTGTGAAAGAGAATATAAAATATCCTATAGTGGATAGCAAGCATCCCGTCGTAATGGATACGGTCAAAGTTGTTAGGCCCATTAAGCAAACCATTTTGTAGTAAATGATTAAGCAAGGACTCGAACTCAAGCAGACGCAGAAGCTATCTCCGCTTCAGATTCAGACTATCAAGCTGATAGAATTGCCTATCCAGGAACTGGAGCAGCGTATCAAATCGGAGCTTGAGGAGAATCCTGTCCTTGACGATACCCCAACGACTGATGACAATAGAGATGATTCCGATGCAGAGCCGACAGAGGTTTCGCTTTCGGAATACAATGACGATGATCAGACTCCTAGTTACAATCTTCACGTAAACAATTATGGAAAGGATGAGCGTCCTCAGTATAATACTTTTTCTGTAAAGGAAAGTTTCACTCAGAGCCTGATGGAGCAGTTGGGCTTCCGGAATCTGAATAAAAGAGAATATAGCATTGCAGTATTCATCATTGGCAGTCTGGATGAAGATGGATATCTTAGAAGGGATTTGGGCAGTATTGCAGATGACCTGGCTTTGAGGGAAAATATCGATGCCGACGAAGGTGAGGTTCTGAAGTTGTTGAAAGTCATCCAGGAATTCGATCCTCCTGGAGTAGGAGCGCGTGATCTCAGGGAATGTATGTTGCTTCAATTGAAGGCAATGAAACAGACCCCCGTAGTCAAGAATGCGATCAGGATTTTCACTGACTATATCCAAGAATTTTCTAATAAGCATTTTCAGAAAATTATCTCCAGAATGGGAATAACTGAAAAGGACTTGAAGGATGTTCTCAATTGCATTAAGAAATTGAATCCGGCGCCTGGCGGACAGATAGATGACTCTTACAACGACCAGGCTCAGCAGATTATTCCTGATTTTGTCCTTGATTTGGTGGATGGGGAACTGAAACTGTCAATGCCGAGGTTCAACATACCGGAGTTGAGGGTCAACAAAAGATATGCGGATATTCTGGTGGATTCGAAGAATGCGCCAACAAGAGAGAACAAGGAGGCCGCAACATTCGTAAAGCAGAAATTGGATTCTGCAAAGTGGTTCGTGGAAGCCATTAAGCAGCGTCACAATACTTTGGAGACTACGATGAAAGCAATCATCGACTACCAACACGACTATTTTCTTGATGGGGATGAATCCAATCTCAAGCCAATGGTGTTGAAAGATATTGCCGAGAGGACTGGATTTGATATTTCTACCATCTCCAGGGTTGTCAATAGTAAATTCATAGAAACTCATTTCGGTATCTATCCTCTTAAATATTTCTTCTCTGAAGGCCTTGAAAATCAGGATGGCGAGGAAGTATCCACACGAGAATTGAAGAAAGCCCTTCAGGAGTGTGTGGATGGAGAAGATAAACATAAGCCACTTACTGATGATCAGTTAGTGGCTCAAATGACTAAGCGCGGTTACAAGGTGGCACGTCGTACCATCGCCAAATATCGCGATCAACTAAATATCCCGAAAGCGCGTTTGCGCAAGGAACTATAGTTTCTGTCCGTATGCGAGGTCTCCGGCATCCCCGAGGCCTGGGACAATATAAGAATGACTTGTCAACTCTTCGTCTACTGCTGCTGTCCAAAGCGTAGTATTGCTAGGAAGATGTTTCTGCAGATATTCCAATGCGTATACACTTGAAATGGGACATACCAGATGTGTGTATGCAGGGATTCCGCCAAACTCACATAATTTATTGAATGCTATTTCAATGGATGAGCCGGTGGCTAGCATAGTGTCCGCAAGTATGAGAGTCTTGTCTGTAAGGTCTGCACTTGCACAATACTCGATATTGATATGGAAGTCATCTTCTTTGTCGTATTTGCGGTAGGCAGCCACGAAGGCTGTTTCTGCATCGTCGAAGAAATTCATAATCCCCCTGTGGAGAGGAATGCCGGCGCGCATAATGGTCGCAATGACCAATTTGTTGTCAAAGGTTGATACACTGGCTGTTCCGAGTGGGGTAATGACATCTTTCGGGGAATACTTCATAGTTTTGCTAAGTTCGTAACCGAAGATTTCTCCGACTCTTTCAAGGTTTGTACGGAACCTAAGTCTGTCTTTTTGAATTTTCTTGTCACGCATTTGCGCAATAAAACTGTTGAGTACCGAGTTGGTCTCTCCAAGGTTGATGACTTTCATATAGTGTAGTGATAATTTGATTCCGAGTGACAAAGATATGAATATTTCCATAAAAATCACTTAAATCCAATTAGTTTCTCCAGATGAAATTATTTTTTCTTTTCCTTCGGCAAAACTGAAATATCTGTCATCGCAGATGATGATGTGGTCGACTACTGATATGTCGAAGGTCTCAAGCCCTTTTCTAAGAATGTCGGTGGCATCTATGTCGGCCCTTCCGGGACGTGGGCTTCCCGATGGATGGTTGTGGACCAGAATAATCCCGCTTGCTTGTTTCTCAATAGCCTTCTTTACTACAATCTTGGAATCAATAACAGTACTGCTTAGACCTCCTAGACTGATCATCTCTTTGCCGATGATATAATTTGCCTGGTTGAGGAATAGGACCCAACATTCTTCGTGACCGATGTCTTTCAGAATCGGCCTCATCGTCTTATATACCATTTCAGCACTGGTAATGGACAACTTCTCTATTTTTGAATCCTGCATAAAGTATCTTCTGCCCAATTCCATTCCGGCTGTAACGGCGATTGCCTTGGTAGATCCGATCCCATCCACACCGCACATTGTCTCTATGGACATTCCTGCCAATCCAATAAGATCTCCTCCAGCCCTCATAATCAGCTTCCTTGCAACTTCAATTGCATTGTCCTTTCCTGTCCCCGTCCTTAATAGGATTGCTATAAGTTCGGCATTGCTCAATGTCTTCGCTCCTTTTTCAATCATTTTCTCGCGAGGCCTTTCGTCCGTACATAATTCTTTGATTTTCATAATACGAGTATTTAATGTTGGCCTCAAACATAATATAAGTAAACGTCAAAAACCTTCAAAAACAGTGATGTTCCTGAAGGTTTTTATGTTTTTTATATAAATTGATGTTTTTTATATTATTTCTCGTGAGAAGCGAGGATCAATTCTCCAAGTTCCTTGATATCCCTGACGATAATGTCAGGTGGATAGAATTCCGGATTAGGGTTCGTTTTCACATCTTCGGCCACTTTCAACGCTGTCTCCAATGTGGTTTCACCTGAAAGTACCAATGCTCCGAATGCATTTGCATTATGTGCCATCGCAGTATCGGTGTAAATACGATCGCCCACCATTGCGATTTCATCGGCCTTGAGGCCGTGACGTTTCATTATTCCTCCCAGCATTGCAGGATCTGGTTTACCCAAGCAGATATCGGCTTTCCTGCCTGTAGCCCATTCTATGCATTTCTGAAGGGACCCACAATCTACAAGAATGGTTTTCTGGTCTGTCGGACATACCCTGTCTGGATTTGTGGCTACATAAGGGATACCTTGTGATGCCCACCAGGCTGCCCTGCAAAGTCTTGGATAAACCAATGTGAGATCGAAAGCGACAACCAGCACATCAGGTACATCGTCAGGACTGTCTGTGCAAGCCTCGAATCCTGCTTTCTCGAATTGGCTTACCATACTTGGAGTCCCGAGCATAAACAGCCTTTTGGCTTTTGGATATTTATCTTTGATGTAATCGATGGCATTGAGAGATGTAGTGTACATATTGTCTTCTCCAGCAATGATTCCCATTCCTGTCAATTTATGCAGATAATCTTCAACTGATTTTGTAGGATTGTTGGTTAGGAAAGAATATCCGATTCCAGTTTCTTTCATTGACTTCAAGAAGTCGATTGTAAAGGGGAAAATGTTGTTTTCCATATAAATTGTCCCGTCCATATCCAAGGCCAGATGCTTGATCTTGCGGAGTTTAGCCTTGAGTTCGGGAGTAAGTGCCTTATTGTAGTTATCTGTCATATTTGTGTATGTTGTTTTGCCTTAATCGCATAAATGAAAAGAAATTCGAGGTTTTACGTTTCATTGCCTTTCGTTTTGTTTCGTTGTGAAATACAAAAATAGTCATTTATCTTTAATTTAATGATTTTTTGAGTACATTTGTAGCCTTGAAAAAACATAATTGAAAAGCATTAGAGAATAACTATGGATCAATCAGTAAAGAAAAAGTATGTTTATTGGGAGTGGAGAACCATTATCGTGTTGATGATAGGCTACGCTTTCTACTATTTTGTACGTAAGAATTTCAGTATTGCCATGCCTGCAATGGAGGAATCATTGGGGATAACTAAGACGCAACTTGGTATCTTCTTGACCTTGAACGGCATCATATACGGACTGTCCAGATTTGTAAATGGAATGTTGGCAGACAGATACAGTCGTCGAAAATTGATGACTTTCGGTTTGATACTGTCCGGGATTGTCAATTTGCTGATATGCTTCAGCCCAAAAGTGAACGGTTTTATGACTGTCCTGGATACACAGGGAAAGGCTACGATGGCATTGGTATATATTATTGGTTCATTGTGGGTGATCAATGGCTATCTTCAAGGTATGGGTGTTCCTCCTTGCCAAAGCCTTTTGGCGCATTGGGTAAAACCATCGGAACTTGCCACTAAGCAGTCCATCTGGAACGCCTCACATTCCATAGGGGCTGGATTGGTCAGTGTGCTTTGCGGCTTTTTGCTCAAGCATTTCGGCTATTCTGCTTGGCAGCTTTGCTTCGCCGTGCCTGCGATAATTGCAATTCTGGGTGCTGCTGTCATTTGGTTCGGAGTAAAGGACAATCCTTCTTCTGTCGGACTGCCTGACATCGAGGACATTGAAAAAGAGGAGAATGGGGGAGCCGTTGCTGCACCTAAAGAAGAGGATGCTGCTGTCACAGGCAATGCTTTTAAGAAAATTGCCAATAAACTTGTGTTCGGCAATCCTTTGATATGGATTCTTGCCGTTTCTAATTTCTGCATTTATGTAATTCGCTTCACGATTCTCGATTGGGGTACTTCTATATTGACACAGTTCAAGGGTTTGGACATTGCTACGGCAGGTACGGCAGTTGGACTTGCTGAGATGGTGGGCGGCATATTGGGAATGTTGGTGGCCGGTTGGGCTACTGACCGCTATCTCAAAAGCAAAGCTCATAGGGCTTGTTTCATCTGCACGGTGTGTGCAACCATTACTTTTGTTTGTTTGTGGAAGAGTACCTCGGTTTGGGCTGTCATTATGTTCGACATTCTGACCAGTTTCTTTATTTATGGTCCACAGGCGCTTTTGGGTACTTGTGCTTCTATGCAGGCTACCAAACACGCAGCTGCTACTGCCAATGGCATTCTGGGTATCTTCGGATATGCCAGTACCACTGTCTCGGGTGTGCTTTTCGGAGTATTGAGCCAGAATTACGGTTGGGACAGGGTGTTTTTGGTCGCAACTATCTTCGGAATCGTTGGTTCCGTAGTCATTGCCTTTATGTGGAACGCTCCTGCCGATGGTTATGCCAAGGCCGACAAATTGCTTGCTGACGTAAAAGATAATTAATATGAAAACGTTCATTCCTACAACTGCGCTCCTGGCACTTTCTGTGGCAGGAACCGTGACTGCTGCGCCTAAGAATGGGCAGAAGGCTTCTTTTAAAAAAGCGCCTAGACCGAATATCGTGTATATTATGATGGACGATGCCGGTTATGGGGATTTCGGTTGCTATGGCCAGAAGATGATAGAGACTCCGAATATCGATGCTCTTGCTGCGAACGGAGTGCGGTTTACTCAGATGTATTCCGTGGCTCCGATTTCATCTCCTTCCCGTTGCGGTCTGCTGACAGGACTTAATGCCGGCCATATGCAGATTCGTTCGAATGATGATTATATTTTTGCCGATAAGACTTATCTTCCATCCCACGCCGAGATGCTTGCAGACTCTACTTTGGAAGGACAATATCCGCTTGCCTCAGGTACTGTGACATTGGGGTCTGTGCTTAAAAGTACGGGATACAAGACTGGAATAGTGGGTAAATGGGGCAATGGCGGCCCGTATTCAGTGGGGGCGCCTAACAAGTTGGGCTTTGATTATTTTTTCGGCTATTGCGACCAGAGAGAGGCCCATACATATTATCCGCCATATCTATGGGAGAATGACCACCGTGTTTATCTGCCAAATAAATTGCTTCCTCCTGGAACGCAGTTGGATTATGGGGCTGATCCTTATGATATTCATAGTTATGAGAAATATACTCAGTTGGTATATAGTCCTGATATTATGTATGAGAGAGTGGTCAAGTTCGTGGATGACAATTCCGATAAGCCATTTCTTCTGATGTGGCATCCTACTGTCCCCCATAGTGCAGTTCAGGCTCCTTTGGACGAAGTTATGTATTATGTGAAGAAATTGGGCGATGAAGAGCCTCGCAAAAGTACTTCCTATTTCCCAAGTCGATATCCTCACGCCACCTATGCTGCGATGATTACTCACTTCGACAGGTTGGTTGGTGGCCTGGTGACTGAGTTGAAAAGGCTTGGCATCTATGAGAATACTGTGATAATCTTTACTTCCGACAATGGACCGGCTTGCAATGACAATTCTCCTATGGAGTATTTCCAGAGCGGCGGACCTTTCAAATGTAGTAAAGGTTGGGGAAAATCTTATCTTCACGAAGGTGGAATCCGTGAGCCGTTCATTGTCTCTTGGGGGACCAAAATCAAACCTTCGGTAAGTGAATACATCGGTTGTTTTGCGGATATGATGCCTACTTTTGCTGAGTTGTCAGGGGCTGTATGTCCTAAGACTGATGGTATTTCGATAGTGCCAACTATTTCAGGATCACCTAAGCATCAGGTAAAGCACAAATTCTTATATTGGGAATACCCTGTTTCCGGGGGACAGATCGCAGTAAGAATCGGGAATTGGAAAGGTTTGATAATGAACGTGAATAAGGGCAATACGGCAATGGCTCTCTATAACATCGTTGCGGACCCACGAGAGACAACTGATATGGCCGCACAGCATCCGGATATCGTTTCCAAGATGTGGAAAGTAATCGCCACCTCGCACGTAGATCCTTCCAATCGCAATCCTGTCTTTATGATGAAAGTCCCTTTCCCTACGAAACCGTCTGACAATTAATAATCAATACTTATATGAATATACTTGGTTTTGATATCGGAGGTACCAAGTGCGCTTCCATATTGGGCAAGGTGGAGAATGACGGATCTGCTAAGATAGTTGAAAAGATAACGTTCCCGACCAAAGTAGGCCCCAATCCTACAATTGAAACACTTTTTGAAAATTCGGAATTGCTTCTTGAGAAATATGGTCTTAAGCATTCAGATCTTTCTGGCGTAGGCATAAGTTGCGGTGGCCCTTTGGATAGTGTCCGTGGAGTGATAATGTCGCCTCCTAATCTTCCTCTTTGGGATGATGTCCGCATTGTGGAAGTGGTCCGTCAGCATTTCGGCGTACCTGCTTATGTGCAGAATGATGCGAATGCTTGTGCTATGGCGGAGTGGAAATATGGTGCAGGAAAAGGTTTTAAGAATGTGGTATTCTTGACCTTTGGTACTGGAATGGGTTCAGGAATTATCTTGGATGGAAAATTGTTTTCCGGGACTTCGGATATGGCCGGCGAAGTTGGGCATATCAGGCTTTCCGAATTCGGTCCTGTTGGATATGGGAAGGCTGGATCTTTCGAGGGCTGGTGCAGTGGTGGCGGACTTGCTCAATTGGGGCAGGTGAGGGCGCGTGAATGTCTTCAGATGGGGCAGAAGGTCGGATATTGCAAATCGTTGGATGAATTGTCTTATGTTACGGCTAAGTCGATTGCTGAGGCTGCTCATTCTGGTGATGCCGTTGCAATCGGGGTTTTCGATACTTGTGCTGAATACTTAGGTCGCGCTCTTTCCATCATTATTGATATTCTCAACCCCCAAGTGATCGTGCTTGGAAGTATCTATGTCCGTTCGGGTGATTTGCTTGAGAAGCGTATGTGGGAGGTCATTAAGAAAGAATCCATTCATTACGCTTATGATGTGTGCAAGATCGTTCCTGCTCAACTGCAGGAGAATATTGGCGATATGGCCGCTCTTGTCCTTGCCGTTGAGGCCGCTACTAAATAGTCATTTTTGTTTTAGACGTCATTTATGTGAATCTAAATTACAATCACAGACTTGGTTGATTGTCAGTTTTAAAGAATAGAAAAGGCCGCATAGCTACGGCCAATTTTCCCCTAAATTAATACGACCCCTTTTGCCTAAATAACTAATGTTGTTTTCTTTTGGTACTCATCTGCATTAATATAGTATTCCAAGAATCTTGCGTAAGAAATTGATTTTTTTGAATTTGGCTTAAAAAAGCGAAATCAAGCACAAGGAGTTCCTCCACCTGCACACTAAAGGTCGTTTCCCGGAATATTCCTCATTCTGAGGCCGATTTTAATCATCATCCAATTTACAGTCCACCCCAAGTCTGGTTTTACATCTGTTAAATGTAAGGTGTGACACGCAGTTGCACACCGTTGTTTCTGGTCAGGCTTCGAAGACCGATAATGAATTGCATTACCTATCTAGGTCGAAAATAAAAGAGGACATTATCTCCTGCGTTGATGGCATCGGCGCAATCCGTTCTTGTGACGACTTCGAGTCAGGGCACCGCTGCCGAAATCTGCCCCTGGGGGCAGTTACGACTTGACGGGACTGCTCTGGCCTTTTGTCTTCGGAAGGAACGACATTTCCCAGGCATTGATCCTTTTTCGTTATGATCGCCGTGGCTGGTGTCAGCCTCGTCGAACCCTCGCCTTTCTGGCTCGTCCCTCCCACCGCTTTTGATGTGCCCCTCCCTTTTTGACCGAGGGTGGACAAGGTCCTCCGAGGCTGACTCCAGCCGCTATACTATTAACTATGGAGGGTAGGGACACTCGCAATAATAAATGGCTGATTATCAATACTTTATTGGATAGGCGTCCCTACCTTCGTGCAATCAGGTCTGAAACCTCGGAAGGTAGGGATAGTGTCAATTATAACTCATTGATTGTTAGTATATTATTCGGAGAGTGGCCCTACCTTCCGAATCAATAGATGAATGGTGGCACACTAATCGTCTGCTGTATAGTATATGCAACTTACTCTTCCCTTTTTATTCGCAAAGTCATTTCACGGTTTTCATCATTCCTTTTATTCATCCTATTCTAGCATTCATCCAGACTCGTGCAATTCTCAATCGTGATTTTTAGATTAACTCATTGACTATCAATAATAGACCGTGTTATGCCCCCTCAAATAAAGACACCCCTAACACGCAATAATTCCATAAACGCATTCTGTGGCACATTGCCGTGATTGAGAATTGCATGAACTGTTCGGCTTTCACCCATATCGACCAATAAGCCTATCGACCAAAAAGTCTTTGCAGTGGCTGGTGGATGGCGAAGCGACATTGCGAGGCGGCGTAGGGACCGAGCGCAGGAAGCTGGCGAAGAGCGCGTTGTCTGACGACCGAAGGGAGGAGTTAGCGCGTCCAGCGCACCTGCACGACGGGAGCAGCCAAGTCGAACACCCGAGCGAGCCGCCGCCAGCCACTGCAAAACAATCTTGATTACAATGGCTCTCGGTAAATAATGAAGGTTCCACATGGATATTTATTAACTAGAATAAAGCGTCCAGACTTGCCCTAGTCGCAAAACCATTCGCTAGATGAATTGGCAGGGAGTATATGTCAAGATAGATTATCCCAGAATCTGAGAGCCTGCATTCTTCGTGTCGACCTTCTCAATGATTCTGACTAATATCCCCGCTTCATCGAAAATGAAAGTGCGACGAAGAGTCCCAAGCGTAGTCTTACCATACATCTTCTTCTCGCCCCAAGCCCCGAAAGCCTGAAGCATCTTCGTACTAGTGTCCGAAAGAAGCGTAAAAGGAAGAGAATACTTACTGATGAAATTATGATGCGAAGCCGCACTGTCCTTGCTTACCCCGATCACATTATATCCGGCTTTCACCAAATCGGCATAACTGTCACGGATACTGCAAGCTTCTGCCGTACAGCCACTTGTATTATCCTTAGGATAGAAATATACAATTGTCTTTTTACCGCCTTTAACCAGGTCAGCGGAATTTACAACATCGCCGTTCTGGTCCACGACCTCGAATTCCGGCATCTTGTCACCTATTTTCAACATATTATTATAAAATTATGGTGGGCAAGGACAACTTACCCACCAAAAGCCATCAAAAAATTATTCCTGGACGAAAGCAACAATCTCGCCCTTGACTACCTTGTCACCCTGTTTGCCCGTAATAGCAACCACACGACCATTTATGGCAGGGACGATTTCTTCCATTCCATAGTAAGTCTGAACATAACCCATTGCCTTTCCAGCCTCCACCTGAGTCCCGGCAATAGGTGCAGCTGAAGCATCATCCACATCCACCTGCCAAATCAATTGTCCCTTTGCCGGAACCTGAATAGGCACGGCGTGAGGATATTTTTGAGCATATTCATCCACATTGAACTTCGGCATCTCAACCACAGGCCTTACCACATTGATAGGTGCGTGAGCCTTAGCCTTCAAGTCGGCTAGTTCCTTGTTGAACCTTTCCTTCGCCACGCCGCTCTTATAATCGCGATATTGCCTCTCGTGCATTGCAAATTCGAAGAGTTCTTCCTGATCTTCACCTTCATCCCAACCCTCATCCTTCATCATCTGTTGGAACTTAGGCAGTTCATTTGGATACTCGTCTTGAGGATTTCCATCAAAGAACTCAAGCCCTTTCTCTTTAGCCAAATCCACAATTTCAGGAGCCAAAGGTCCAGGCAATTTACCCATCTTGCCCAGAATCATATTCCAAGTGTCCTTGTCAATCGTAGCCCACCTTGGCTTCCCGTTAAGCACATTCATAAGATTCATCAAAGACGTGTTCTTAACATATTGGCTGAAAGGAGTTACAAGTGGCGGGTACCCCAGACGAGGCCAAACATAACTGACCTCATCGAACAACTTTACCATCAATGTATCCAAACTGATTTCAGGACGACCGTGAGCCCTTTCGGCAGCATTGATTGCTCCTTGGAACCCTTTCAGGTCGGCCATCATTGATCCCATCATTCCACCTGGCAGACCGCAACCAACCAGGAGCGAGCTCATCATAGAATTCGAACGATCAATCCAATACCCCAGGAAGTCATCCATAAATTTCTGATTCAACCTTCTGACTTCCATATAGGCATCCATATTCAAATCCTTGACAATGAATCCGTCAGCCTTCATCATCTCCCTGATGGTTATGATGTCCGGATGTACCTTGCCCCAAGAAAGAGGCTCAACTGCACAATCCAGATAATCAGCTCCGGCCCTTGCCACTTCAAGCATAGAAGCAGGAGAGAATCCGGGACCCGTATGTCCGTGATACTGAACGAGAATATGAGGATATTTTGCTTTGATATCGTGTACCAATCGGCCTAGGAAGGTAGGACGGCCAACACCGGCCATATCCTTAAGGCAAATTTCATCGCAACCATATTCAACCACTTTGTCCACCACGCCCATATAGTATTCAACAGTATGAACCGGGGAACTGGTGATGGAAAGCGCCACCTGCGAAATCATTCCGCCTTTCTTTGCATATTCAACGGAGAGTTTCAGGTTCCTGTGATCGTTCAGACCGCAAAAAGACCTTGCAATATCAGTACCTTGCTTTTTCTTCACCTTGAACATCAGTTCCCTGACATCGGCTGGTACTGGGTTCATTCTCAATGCATTAAGACCTCTTTCCAACATATGTGTCTGGATTCCGGCCTTGTGGAAAGGAGCAGTCCATTTGCGGACTGCGATATTAGGATTTTCTCCGAAGAGAAGGTTCACTTGCTCGAAGGCACCTCCATTGGTTTCGACCCTATCGAAACAGCCCATATCGATAATCGCAGGAGCGACTTCCACAAGCTGATCGACTTTAGGAACGTATTTTCCAGAGGATTGCCACATATCCCTGTAGACCAGGGAAAACTTTATTTCTTTAGCCATATAAATCTAATTATAATCAATTTGCAAATATAATCCTTTCTAGTTATTTCCGCAACGTGCGTATTGTCCTCCGGGTCGGAACATTAGTTCTCGAAGGAGAAGAAGAATGGCATACGTGCATAAATTTTTACAGGGGCATTAGGGTCGAATTCCGACAGTACTGATGCGGCCCTGATTGAAATCTTCCCAAATGTGGTACCTGCCAATGCCGATTCCGGCGTAGCCATAGACTGGACACTGGCTCCCATTAACAGAGGCAAGAATTTATCTATAAACGACTTAGGCTTAATCGGATATTCTATCACTCTTAATTTCGTATTATTTGTATTCTTAGCTCGGACAATAGATGAAACATATTGGACAGCATCTTGCAAGGTGCCTATTTGATCCACCAGGCCAATGTTTAAAGCATCCGCCCCGGTCCAAACTCTGCCTTGTGCAATGTTGTCTACTGCAGCAAAAGACAAATTCCTTCCCTGAGCCACTGCAGATACGAATGAAATGTAAATATCATCCACTGAGGCCTGCATATAAGCAGATTCTTCAGAGTCATAAGGCCTGAACATAAGTCCGTTCAGATCTCCGTGATTGTTCGAACTTACAGTGGTTGTCCCCAAATGCAGAAGATTTTTCGCTGTTTTGCTGACATCGTAAGCCATTCCAAATACTCCGATAGAACCTGTGAGGGTCACTTTGTCTGAAAAGATTTTGTCGCAACTGTTGGAAATTAAGTAGCCGCCTGACGCAGCATAATCGCCATAAGAAGCCACAACTGGTTTGTCTTTGCGCATCAAGTCTATTTCCTCTTTGATTTTTTCCGAGGCCAATACCGAACCGCCAGGAGAATTGACTCTGAAAACCACTCCTTTGATAGTGGAATCAGCTCTTACCGAGGCGATTAGCGATGCGAAGCGATCCCCGGCGACATTTTTCGTCCCACTCCCGTCAACTATGCTCCCATCTGCGTAAATAATTGCTATCCTGCATTTCCCACGAGTTTTGTGTGGTACAACGTACCTGATATAGTCTGGAAGCGTCACAAATGATATCTTGCTGAAATCCTTACATCCAGTGTATGAACAGAGAGCCTTTCTCATCCCCTCTGCAGATACTTGACGATCCACGAGTGAATGTTCAATGTAGTCATTCTCATTTTTGATGGTGAGGTCGTTTACAAGAGCGTTCAATGTGTCTTTGCTAATGGACCGGCTTTCACAGATTCCTTCAGAGAATGAATTCCACATAGAATTTATCATTTCTTGTGTCTGTTCCAAGTTCTCAGCACTTGGCTCGTTTTTGATATACATTTCCCCAGCGGACTTATATTTGCCGTGGCGGATAAGTTCCACATTTACTCCAAGGGTATCGAGAATGTCCTTGAGGAAGAACATACTTGTGCTTACTCCTGAAATGTGTCCTTCGCCGTGATTGGAAGTGATGAATATGCTGTCTGCAACTGAAGCAATGTAGTAACTTTTGGTACTTGGGGATTCAATGAATGAAAATATCTTTTTGCCGCTTTTGCGAAAATCATTCAATGCTTTCCTAAACTCTTCAGCCCCCGCGGCTCCCACATTCGAGCCGTCGGATTTCAAATAGATCATACCTATCCCGGGATCTGATGCTGCAATTTTTATAGCTTGTACGGTTTCCCACAATGTTACAGTTTTGGTCTCGTTTCCTCCTTTCATAGTGGACATCAGGTCTATATCGTTGTTATGTTCAATGATTTCGATCCTGGACATATCTATTTTGAGGATTCGCCCGCTCGTTGCCGGATTGCCGTAAGTCTTTCCAGCGGAAATTGCCATCATTGCCAATACTGAAGTAATGATGATTTTTTTGATTGGTGTCATTATCGTTTTATTTTGTAATCTATGTTCTTCTTTGAAAAGAAGTAGCAAAATTACACATTTATTAAGTGAGATTCTCTTACTAATTATAAATTTCAGTCAAAGACTTGCAGGGTGAAATTTTTTTTGTAATTTTGCAGTTCCAAACACGGTGCACGTAGTTCAGTTGGTAGAGCGCCAGATTGTGGTTCTGGTTGTCGTGGGTTCGAGCCCCACCGCGCACCCCACAAAAATAAGCGAGCGGATTCCCGCTCGCTTATTTTTGTATCTTTTTGTCAACCAATCTATTGTGCAGACTGTACAGGCCAAGTGAACAATGCGGTATCCTTGTGCTTGACCAATCCTGTAGCAGAAAGACTGGAACCATCAGTATCATACCAAGTCCAAGAGATAGTAACATAGACAGATGTCTTTCCCGCAGGCATATACTGCTTGATTGGGAACGTAGCGTACTCTTCCCCATACTGCATCTGAGAAGAATTCGCAGAATTAGTCTTGTAAATCTCGCCAAAACCATTATGTTGCAACGAAAAATACAAAGTATCCGCACCGCTTTTAGCATCATTGTATTGAAGATTGATAAGATGCTTTGTAGCAGAGCCATATTTCATCGTGATACCGAACAACATATTCAAGTACCCACCAGAAATCCAACCCTGAGCAAGATTGATCGGGTCATCCACCAACTCATCAGCAGTCGAAGTACTTAATGTAATAGGATTTTTCTGCATCGGCTGAGCATATCCCAGAAGCTCAACATCATATTCTTTAGTTTTACCAGATGTCTGATTGAGAACCTTGAATGAACCCAGGAAACGAGTCATAGTATCCAATTGGATGGTGCAACTTGTCTTGACAATATTGTATAAGTCACCTCCATCGCACCTGAACTGACTATTTTCCATATTGCCCATAGTATTGACGGAATAAAGACTCTTATCATCCTTGTTGCAGGAAGTGATAGCGAAGAATGTCGCAATCGTAACGATTAAAGTGAGAGTTATCTTTTTCATTGTGCTTCTGATTTATATTGTTTGTTCCTCTTAGTTGGCTTGCAAATGATCTGAACATCGATTCCTTCGACTTGGAAGCCCCTGAAACGATGGCTCATAACTTCATTTTCAACATAGTCATAAAGCTTGTCATCAATAAAATCCTTAAACGTATTGTTCTGACAATCATATAAATGCATATGTTTGAAGTTGTTAACATCGAAGTACATAATGTTGTTTGGACTGTACCTGTGGCCATAGATTCCCAGCAAAGAAAGCTGAGAAAGAATATTATATACTGAAGCTACTGTGATCTTGTCCTGACCGGATGTGCTGATTTCTTCCCTGACCATATCGGCAGACGCGTGACCTAATTTCAGCATAGCCTTATGCACTGAAAGGCGTTGTGAGGTCGCCTTTAAAGAATATTTTTTAAGCAGTTCCTTGAATTCTTCAATTGAAGGCGCTCGTAGTTTCTGTTCTGACATTTTCTTGATTTTTCGAATTTGGCGAAATTACTCTATTTTCCCGTCCTTTGCAAATCTAATCGGCATTTTAACTTCAATATCGTCATCCCCCGAAATGGAAAAATGATTATATTTGCATTTCTTGATTGTAAATGATTATGGAAAATATCAAATGTCTGATAATAGGCGGAGGCCCGGCTGGCTATACGGCAGCACTTTATGCCTCCAGAGCCTCACTTAGTCCTGTACTTTATGAAGGGATGGAACCTGGCGGCCAATTGACTACCACCACTATCGTGGAGAATTATCCTGGGTTCAAGGATGGGGTTGATGCCAATTCACTTATGGACCAGATGAGGGAGCAGGCTCTCAGATTCGGCACCGACATCAGAAGAGGCGCAGTAACATCGGCCGATTTGTCCTCAAGACCTTTTCATATCGTCATTGATGAAAAAGATGAGATTGAAGCCAGGACCCTGATTATAGCAACTGGTGCGACAGCCAAATATCTGGGATTGCCATCGGAAGAAAAGTTCAGAGGCTTCGGGGTTTCAGCTTGCGCTACCTGCGATGGCTTTTTCTACAGAAAAAAAGATGTAGCCGTGGTCGGCGGAGGAGATACTGCTTGTGAAGAAGCCACATATCTTTCCAACCTCTGCAACAAAGTTTATATGATTGTCCGCAGAAATGTTTTCAGGGCTTCAACAGCGATGCAGGAAAAAGTAAAAAACATTCCAAACATCGAAATATTATGGAACTGCAATACTCAGGAGGTACTTGGCGATGCATCAGGGGTGACTGGAGCCAGGCTCATCAGAAAAGATGGTAAGGTTTTTGATATAAAGGTCGACGGATTCTTCCTGGCTATCGGGCATCATCCAAACTCGGAACTTTTCAGTAAATGGATAAATACTGACGAAAACGGTTATATCATCACAGATGGAAAGACTTCCAAGACCAATGTCGAAGGCGTTTTTGCGGCCGGAGATGTGCAGGATCCCCGATACAGACAGGCCGTTACGGCGGCGGCTTCAGGCTGTCGTGCGGCCTTGGATGTCGAGAAGTTCCTGGTTGAAAATTAATAATTAAGATGAAGTATTTAAGAATCCTTCTGTTTTCCGCATTGGCTGCTTTGTCCTTTGCGTCCTGCAAGTCCCAATTTGAGGCATTGCTTAACAGCTCAGACGCTGATGAAAAATACAAAGCGGCTTTCGATTATTTCAATGCCGGCAAATATCAAAGGGCGGCGCAAGTCTTCGAGTCGCTTTCTGTCATTACCAATGGAACTGAAAGGGATGACACGGTCCAATATTATTGGGGACTGAGTAATTATAGGTTCAAGGATTATTATACAGCCGAGACCAACTTTGCCAAGTTGATGGATAACTTTCCAAGAAGCCCTTTCATCGAGGAAGCCTCTTTCCTGAGACTGGATTGCCTATACAGGCAGACTTATCGCTACGAACTTGATCAGGTTCCTACTCATACGGCATTGGCTGCATTGGACCAATATATGACCTCTTATCCTGGCAATCCACATATGGATGTGTGCAAGGAGATGACATCCACTCTCAATGCCAGGCTTGACAGGAAAGCCTACGAGAATGCGCGGCTATATTACAAGATGGAAGATTACAAAGCGGCAAGAGTCGCTTTCAAAAATGTACTCAAAGATGATGCCGACAATATTTATAGGGAGGATATTCTTTATTATACTGCAATGTCATCTTACAAATATGCCCAATTGAGCGTGCAGTCCAAGCAGAAAGAGCGTTACCTTGTATTCGTGGACGATTATCTCAATTTCGTAGGAGAGGATCCGGATTCCCCATACAGAAAAGAATTAGATGCTATGTACAGGCGTACACAGAGAGCCTTGGGCAAGTATTCTGGAACAGACGATGAATTGGATAAGAAGGAGAAGGATTTTATGAAGGAGCGTAAGACAGTGATAGATTCCAGGACCAAAACACTGGAGAAGAAAGAGAATCTTCAGAAAGCCCCGACCACAAAGAAGAAAGGCATTTTCAAAAAAAATGAAACTTCTCAGGGAAAAGCCAAGTAATCTAAATATAAGAGACATTAAAATGACAGAAATGGATAATACAACAAAGAAAGTCCCAACAAACACAATCACTAGGGACGTTAAGTACTTGGCAGAGCCTACAGGCAATCTGTATGAGACCGTAACCATCCTCTATAAGAGGGCAAATCAGATCTCGCTTGCTGAGAAGAAAGAGTTGACCAAAAAATTGGAAGACTTCAAGAATGATCGTGATTCTATGGAAGAAGTATTCGAAAATAAGGAGCAGATTGAAATTTCCAAATATTACGAGAGACAGCCTAAACCGGATTTGGTCGCTATTTCCGAGTTTGAAGCTGGAGAGTTGTATTATAGGATGGCAGAACATCCTGAAGGACAGGAAACTAAAGACGCCAAGAAAGAAGCTTACAGCGACGGCGAGTAAAAGCTATGTTGTCGTCTCTTCACGTTCAGAATTATGTATTGATTAACTCTCTGGAAATCAGTTTTCCGGAGGGTTTAATCATTATTACAGGAGAGACAGGCGCTGGAAAGTCGATAATGTTGGGGGCTTTGTCCCTCGTCTTGGGGGCTAAGGCCGATGCTTCTATGATAGCAGCCGGAGCCGACAATTGCGTGGTTGAGGCCGAATTCGAAATTAAGGCCGATGCTTCTGTAAAAGAAATTCTGGACGCAAATGATATTGATTGGGATGAAGGCCGTCTCATCATAAGGAGGGTGGTCAATTCTTCTGGAAGATCGAGATCTTTTGTCAATGATTCCCCAGTCCCGCTTCTAGTCCTTGCGGAGTTAACTGCGAAACTCATTGACATCCATTCTCAGCATCAGACATTGTTGTTGTCAGACAAGCAATTCCAGTTGTCCATATTGGACCACTATGCTGGAAATTCTCAACTTCTTGCCGACTGCAAAGAGTCTTTCTCGAAATTGAATTCCCTTAGTTGTGAACTTGAAGAAGTTACCTCGTCTCTTGCCACTCTTGCGGCTCAGAAAGAATATAACGAGGCCCAGTTTAAGGAATTGGATTCGGCGAAATTGCAGGAGGGAGAGATTGAAGAATTGGATTCAGAGCATAAGCAGTTGGCCAATGCTGAGGAGATAAAGGAGAATCTTAGCCAGGCAGAACTTTTGTTCTTTCCTTCCGAGTCCGACCAGGAAGATGGCCTCCTGCCACTTAGTGCCATATTGAAAGAAGCTGAAAAGTTATTGGAGAAAGTAGGGAAGTATGTCCCATCTGCTGCCGACCTTTCCACAAGGATTGCTTCATCGAGAGTCGAACTTGATGACATTTCCGATGTTGTAAGCACTCTCAATGCCAATATGGATATTTCTCAAGACAGGCTGCAGCTGGTTGAAGACAGAATGTCTCTATTATATAATCTGATGAAGAAGCATTCTTGTGCCAATATTACAGAACTCATAGCAGTAAGAGAAAAATATTCTGCTGCATTGTTCGATTCGACCTCATTGCAATCTCGAAAAGAGGAATTGGGAAAGCAGATAGAATCGGAATCGACTAAATTGAATGGGATTGCGGACAAACTCCATATTTCAAGGGAGAAAGCGTCCAAAGGTTTTGCCGATTCCATCCAAACTTCCATACGTTCCCTTGAACTTGAGAGATCCGTTTTTGGCGTAAAGTTGATTCCACAAGACTTGTCTTCCACTGGAAAAGATTCAGTATTATTCGTATTTTCGGCCACAGGTTCCAATCCGATAGATGTCGCTAAATGCGCTTCTGGCGGTGAAATGTCTCGTATTATGCTCTGCCTCAAGGCAATGATGGCTAAATATACGAATATGCCTACAATGATCTTCGATGAGATAGACACAGGCGTATCTGGAAGTGTGGCAGACAAAATGGGATCCAAAATCTGCGATATGGGCAAGGATATGCAAGTCTTTGCCATTACACACCTTCCTCAGGTTGCGGCAAAAGGCCAGGTGCATCTGTTGGTAACCAAGACTTTCGACAAATCAGATGGCTTAGCATCAACTACCATCAAAAAACTTGATTCGGAGGAAAGAGTCAATGAATTGGCACGGATGCTCAGCGGCTCAGTCATAACCCCTGCCGCCATAGAAAATGCCAAATCTTTATTATCTTCCTATTAAAGAAATACTGAAGTCAGGATTGTAAACTACCCGGCGCACGGCATCGTTGATATATCCACCGTTTCCAGCACTTTCAAACTTGAAATCGCCTTGAAGCATATTGACGCGATGATCCAAGTTCTTCTCCCATGATTTTCCATATCTTGCCCTTTGGCCAATGAAGAAATAGGCAATATCATAGCCTTGGAATGCAAATTGGGAAGGATCGCAGCCGAACAATGATCTGTAATCCAATACGAACCTTTGTACTCTAGGATCATTATAATCAATATAATATCCTGCAGAAACGTGCAATGAGAGGTGGTGGAAGGACTCTACATCTATAGTGTCGAATGTTCGGATTTTAGATGGACTGTAAAGAACTACATTCATTCCTTTATGAACCATCAAATCCAGATTCCTTACCAAGTCGTTGACGAATGCCTCACTTTCAGAGGCTGCAAGGACTCTGTTTGAGCCAGTAGAACTCATTATGGCACTGAATGTTGAAAGAATGTTCTTGCTTTCAAGTATTGTATATGACACTATATTGTAAGTGAGTCCTGATTTCTCAAGGGTCGTTATTATTTCGTTCGTTCCTGAAGTAGGTTTCGCACCTTTTTCCGTCACGAGGATTATTTTGTCACCGAGTCGCCTGTCATCTTCAATCCATTTGATAAGGTCCCTATATTGTACATTGGCAGGGGTCGGGGCTTGTATTACATTCTGATGGGAATATGCCAAACTTGCTGATCTTGGATCCAAAGGAGAGACGATGCTTGTCCCTGAAGGGCAGACTGCCAATGCTTTTGAAATGTCTGCAGGGCTTGAAGGCCCTATTACGATGTCGCTCAGTCCGAATCTCTCTTCAGTTACAGGTAGCGGGGCAAGTGAGGCATCATATACGTGAAGATCTGTGCCAATTCCTGCATTTCCAAGATCCCTGATGGCAATCAAAGCGCCGCTGTAGAAATCCAAACTATTGTCATTGACACGGCTTGTTGTGTTGAAAGGCAGAAGCAATGTGGCATTCACGGTCATTTCTGATCTTGATACTACTTCTTGTTCTGTTTTGCCTTCCTTGATATTGTTGATCTTTTCTTGGATCTTATTGTCCAAAGGAGTATTGCCTTGCTGGGGTGCAGGGGCTTGATTGATAAGTTCGGGATGAATCGGAATCTTGATTTTTTGTTTCCTGCTCACAGACTTGTCTGTCATTCCGTTGAACTTCATAATGGTTTCAACCGGAATGTCATATTTCTTTGCAATATCGTCCAGATCCTCAAACCATTTGACAACGTGATAAAAATAATCGCTTTGAGTAGGCTGTGCACGGCTGCCTGGATTTTCTTCCGACAGATTCTTTACGCTTATGCTTTTGTTATCTTTCTTTGGAACCGCAGACTCTGTCTGTCCAGCCGAACCTTGTGCCTTATCTTCTATTTCGCTGGCGCTTTTGTATGGGATCAAGATTATTTCATCTTTCTTTAGTCCTTGCTGCTCAATGTCCATTGACGGATTGGCATCATATATTTCCTGAATAGTCACTCCGTAGGTCTTGGCAATAGAGAACAAAGTCTGCTTCTCCAAGACAACGTGGGAATAATACAATTTCCCGTTGCTCTTGACTTTCTCTTTGGAGCGGGTTACTGGAGTAGCGACATATTCCTGAGCCAGCACATCAATAGAAGTGAAACTGGCAAGACATATTAAAACAGATGATATCAATAATAATCTTCTCATAATATATTATATTTTATCAGCAAATGCTAAAAGATTGTTGCAAAAAGTCCCCCAGGACAATCTGACTTTTTCCTTACGGATGTTCTCTTTGCATTGGTCTCCTATCAAAGGATCGCTGAAGTAAGTTTCAATTTCTTTCCTGATGATGGCAGGATCGGCTTTGGAGGCCACAATTCCTGTGCCTCTGTCCCCTATTGTTCCTTTCAAGCCGCCAACGTCTGTGACAATCATTGGAACTTCAAAATGGTAAGAGATGGAACTTATACCGCTTTGTGTCGCACTTCTGTAAGGCAATACAGTAACATCGGCAGCAGAGAAGTATTCTTTCACCTCCGAGTCCCTAATGTATTTCGGGAAGGCTTTTATCCTGTCTTTGCAAGATGACTCGCCAATTGCTTTCTGATATTTTTCGAATGAGCCATAAGGCTCTCCTGCAATGATCAATTGATAGTCTTCTCCAAGTTTTTCGAAAGCTTCCAACAATATGTCAAGTCCCTTGTAATCCCTTATCAGTCCGAAAAATAATATATTTTTCTTTTCTGGCAGCAGCCCTAATCTCTGTTCAGCCTCTTTCCTAGACATTCTTGGCCCGAAATGGGAATATAGAGGATGTGGAAGTATGGTGTACTTGGCGGAAGGCTTGAGGCTTAGAAGATCCTGAGCCACTTCGTCGCACATTGCAATGCAACCTGTGCAACCTGACAGAAAATACTTTGTAAAAGGCTTGTCCACAATCCTTTGCTCGTGAGGAATCACATTGTCCAGGATTGGAATGACTTTGCATTTCTTTTTCATATGTCTTGCCACATATCCGAGAGACGGAGCGAAATAGGACATCCAATATTTAACAATCAGTATGTCCGGATCCCACTTTCTGATTGCTTTGGCTGTGGAAACATAAGTAAACGGATTAGCCGTATCCAGCAGAGATACGCTCTCAACTGGTACGGCTTCATCGTCTTTCGTGACATATTGTGTTTTGCCGGGGAAAAGGAAGTCAGGGTACTGTCTCTTGAAGTTGAAGGCCTTGACTATGTGTTGCTTGCTCAGTTCATTGAACAGATTCGCATTAAACTGAGCAATCCCTCCTCTCAAAGGGTAAAAGCTTGACAATATGGCGATTTTCAATTATTTGGATTTTTTATCGGCTTTCTCGTCTTTGGCAGCAGCCTTGGAATCGGATTTGTTGCCTTTGTTCTTTACATATTCTTCGTTCAGTCCTGCAAGGATGTCATCGGTGATATCCAATGATTTATCTCCTACGACAACTGGCGAAGGAAGCACGTCTCCCTGAGTGGCAATGATCATAGCATACTTCTTATCCTCATTGAATTTGGTAAGGAACGCCTTGATGGAGTCGCCTATCTGGTTGAGCATAACCTGCTGTTCTTCATTGATTTCCTGTTGCTTTTGGTTTGCATATTGATCGAATTCGTTCTTCTGCTGCTGAAGCTGGTCTCCCTGGATTTGGGCCACTGAACTGGTCATCAGGCCTTTGTTGACTTTATCCTGAAAAGAATTGACTGCGGTCTGCAGCCTGTTGCCTCTTCTGTTCACTTCGTCGGTAATTCCTTGAACTTTAGTCTGGACTACAGATCTGAGGTCGTTTGCCATATCGTATTCTTGAAGGATTCTGTCCAAATTGAAATATACGACAGCCCCTTTCTGAGCTACGTTTTCTGTTCCTTCACCTTCGACAGCTTTTGACTTTTTGCCGCTAAAGTGCCATGTCAGGATTGTGATTCCCAACGCAGCGACAAGAACAAGGGAGATAATGCTTAAAAGCAATGGTGTGTTTTTCATTTTTTATTGAATGTTAAATATTATTCTGTGGTTGCAAAGTCCAAGTACTATGACAAAGACCGTGCAAATGTAATAAATTTATTTAATCTTGGACAGATACGCCTTGATTGTTTTCTCCAGACCCATATAGAGTGCATCGCAGATAATGGCGTGACCTATCGAAACTTCATCTGTCCAAGGTATGGTCTTGATGAAATATTCGAGGTTTTCCAAGTTCAGGTCGTGACCGGCATTGAGGCCGAGGCCACATTTCTTAGCTTCTTTGGCTGCTTCCAGAAATCTTGATATCGCTTTTTCCGGACCTGAAGGATAATCTTCAGCATAGTCTGCAGTATAGAGTTCCACCCTGTCGCAACCGCAAGCGGCAGCCCCTTCCACCATCTTAGGGTTCGGATCTACGAAAATAGAGGTGCGTATACCTTTGGATTTGAATTCTTTGCAAATATCTTCTAGGAAATGCTTATGGCCTATGGTATCCCAACCGGCGTTGGATGTAATGGCATCCTCGGCATCAGGAACGAGAGTTACCTGTGTAGGGGCTGCTTCCATTACTAGATCAACGAATTTGGTAATCGGGTTTCCCTCTATGTTGAATTCTGTTGTGATGAGCGGTTTGATAGCGCGTACATCAGAATACCTTATATGTCTCTCATCAGGTCTCGGATGCACGGTGATTCCTTCTGCTCCAAAAGCCTGACAATCCACAGCCGCTTTTTCTACGTCCGGCATATTGCCGCCACGTGCATTGCGGATGGTTGCAATCTTGTTGATGTTTACACTTAGTTTTGTCATTTTCGCTAAATATCTTAATCTGGTTCTATTGACAAAAATAGGCATTATTGTTCAAATTTTGTAAATATTATCTTATTTTTGAAGTCACAAACATATTTATATAATGAGGATTGCCGTTTACGTTAAGAAGGAACAACTTAAGACAGATGAGAGATTGCTGTCATTGGAGGCTGAATTGCACAAGGCTTCCTGTGAACTATACCATATAGAAACAAGAGACGATTTAAAGGAAGATACTGATGTGTTGCTCAGCGTTGGAGGGGATGGCACTTTCCTTTCTGCTTCCAAAAGAGTTGGAAATACCGGCATTCCTGTCCTCGGGGTCAATTTGGGAAGACTCGGTTTCCTGTCGGAGTATAAACCTGAGGACATTGTGAAACCTTTGCTCGACGGAGATTATACGTTCGAAGACAGGACATTGCTCAAGGCAGATATCAAAGGCGGTGGCGTGGACACAGGCAAGGATTTCTATCCTTATGCCCTAAATGAGGTGTCAGTCCATCGTTATGGGGCGGCAATGCTTGGTGTTGATGTCACGATGAATGGGGAGCACATACCTACATATTGGTCTGATGGACTTCTGGTTGCAACAAGTTCCGGTTCCACAGCTTATTCATTGAGCGTGGGAGGTCCGATATGCACTCCGGATTCGAAGGTGCTTATCATTTCCCCAATAGCGCCTCACAATCTTAATGCGAGACCTCTTGTCGTATCTGATACTGCAGAAATCTGCATCAAGATGCAGACTAGGGATGACAAAGTGATGATTACACTGGACAATAGGAGCATCATAGCGACTCCCGATGCAGAGATCCGTATATCGGTGGCACAGTTTTCGCTAAAAAGAATCAGGCTCAATAAATCAGACTTTATCGGAGCCTTGACAAGCAAGCTCTTCTGGGGCGAAGATGTCAGGAATGGCGGCGAACAATAATCTAAATTTATGGAAGAAAATCTAAAGGTTCCAGTTCACATTTCCATTATTATGGATGGCAACGGAAGATGGGCGCAAATGCACGGGAAAGAACGTACTTACGGCCATATCGCAGGAGTCGAAAGTGTACGAATCTGTGTCGAAGCAGCAGCGGAAGAAGGGGTCAAATATCTTTCTCTATTCGCATTCTCCGAGGAAAATTGGCAACGTCCCGAGAGCGAAGTCTCTGCTCTTATGGAACTTATGCTCACATCTATGGCAAAAGAAGCTGCAGGAATGATGCAAAACGGTGTCAGATTCATAGTATTGGGAAACAGGTCCCGTCTGAGCGGAAAGATCAATGCTGCCGTTGACCAACTTATGGAGGCCTCCAGGCACAACGATAGAGTTACGATGATAATATTCTTGAGTTATAGCGGCAAATGGGACATCTTGCAGGCTGCCAAGAAATTGGCTGCAGAGATGGTAGAACACCCTGAAAAACGCGAGCAATTGGAGAATATAGGAGTTGATGAGTTCTCTCAGTATCTCATCACAGCAGGAATTCCGGATCCTGATTTGGTTATCAGGACTTCTGGTGAGAAGAGAATCAGTAATTTTCTACTCTGGCAACTCGCATATTCGGAATTGTTGTCAGTAGACACTCTCTGGCCTGATTTCGGTAAGACTGAATTCCACCAGGCGATTGTGGAGTATTCCAAACGTGACAGACGTTATGGAAAACTTAAATAATTCGTATATTTGTATCTTCATATGAAAAATCAGTTGATGAGAGCGATTCAGTATTTCTGCTTCCTTTTCCTGCTCATTGCCCCAGTTTCGGCATTTGCACAGACAGGGGGAGTGGATGTTGATTATAACAACCCGAAGAAATATTATGTCGGAGGGATTCAAGTCAAAGGCAACCATTATTTTGGCAGCCAACAGATAATCCAGATTACTGGCCTGCAGAAGGGTATGGAGGTCACTGTACCTAGCGATGATTTCTCTTCCATAGTCAACAGGCTTTGGATGCAGAGATATTTTCAGGATGTTTCTGTGACCATTGACAGTTTGAGCGCAAGCAAGGATTCCGCATTCTTCACTATTCATATTGCTGAAAGGCCAAGGGTTTCCAGATGGACTTTCACAGGTGTAAGGAATGGAGAGAAAAAGGACCTTCAGGAAAGATTGAATTTACGCAGGGGCGGCGAGTTCTCTGATTATGTGTCCAAGACTTCTACAGACCTCATAAAGAGGTTCTATTCCGAAAAGGGATTTATGAAAGTCAAGGTGGATGTCACCACTTCAAAGGATTCCATAATCCGCAATGCGATAATCGTAAATTTCGGAGTCGATAGGGGACAGAGGGTAAGGATCAAGACCATCAATTTCATAGGAAATGATCACGTTTCCGACTTCAAGTTGGCTAAGTCAATGAAGAAGACGAAGTCCGCAAAGATATATAACTTCTTCAGTAGCAAAAAGTTCAATGAAAAAGAATATCCAAATGACAAGAAGAGCCTTATTAGTGCTTTCAACGAGGCCGGCTATAGGGACGCCCATCTGGTCAAGGATTCCATATATTATGTTCAACCCGGCAGGCTTGGCATCGACCTCAAATTCAATGAGGGAGACAAATATTATTTCAGGAATATAACTTGGACAGGCAATTCGGTTTATTCTACCGATGTGCTCAATAGCATTCTCCAGATTCACAAAGGAGATGTTTATGATGTGGTCACTATGCAGAAAAGACTCCAGGGCGGTGGCAAACAGACCGATTACGATGTCTCCAAAATGTATAGGGACAATGGTTACCTGTTCTTCAATGTGACTCCTGTGGAGTTGAATATACAGAACGATTCAGTGGATGTGGAAATGCGTATTTCAGAGGGCAAGCAAGCCACTCTTAACAATATCATCATCAATGGTAACGATCTCACAAGTGAAAGAGTGGTGCGCAGGCAGGTTTTCACACGTCCTGGCTACTTGTTCAGCCAATCTGATTTCGAAAGATCCATACGAGAAATTTCCTCATTGGGACAGTTTGATCCTGAGGCCATTGCAGATGCTTCAAAGGGCTATTCCATTATTCCTAACCAGCTCAACAATACTGTGGACATTGTCTATAATGTAACTGAAAAACCATCAAGCCAGATTGAGTTGTCAGGAGGTTGGGGCGGCAATACTTTCGTCGGTACTGTGGGCTTGGCTTTCAACAACTTCTCTACCAAGAGATTGTTCGACAAGTCTGCTTGGAGACCTGTTCCATTGGGAGATGCCCAGAACTTGTCTATCAGGTTCCAGACCAGCGGCACTTATTATACATCTCTCTCTGCCAGCTTCACAGAGCCTTGGCTCTTCGGAAAGAAGCCTACTTCGCTGAGCGTGTCCCTGTATTATACCAGACAGACAGATTCATATCTTGTATACAACATCAAGAGTCACGACAAAATGTTCGATGTATACGGAATATCGGCAGGTATTGGAAATCGTCTGAAATGGCCTGATAATTATTTCGTACTTTACAACGGAATCAGCTGGCAGATATACAAACTTACCAATTGGTATTCGAATTATTTCATTTTCGATGACGGTATTTCCCATAACTTGAGTTATACCCTGAGCTTGTCCAGGACATCTACGGATCAGCAGATTTATCCAAGGCAGGGTTCAGACATCAGTTTGTCAGTTGCCTTGACTCCACCTTATTCATTGTTCAGAAAGCATTCTTATGATGCGGAAGGGAATCGTATAAGTGTCGGGAGTTACAAGGATGTCGATTATGATAACTGGACTTCAAGACAGAGGTTCAAATGGATTGAATATCATAAATGGAAATTCAGTGCAGCCAACTATTCCAAACTCGTAGGCGATCTCGTCCTGATGACAAGGGCTCAGTTCGGATACCTTGGCTATTACAACAAGAAATGGGGCTATTCTCCATTTGAAGGATTCCTGTTGGGCGGCGACGGAATGTCCGGTTACAATACTTACGGTTCTGAAGTCGTTTCAATGAGAGGTTATGAGAATTACTCTTTGACGCCTATGGTATATACTGCTTACAGTTCAAGCAGCAGTGCTTATGCGGGCAACGTCTATGACAAATTCACTGTTGAATTGAGATATCCTGTGATACTTCAGCCACAATCCACTATATTTGTACTCGCATTCCTGGAAGGAGGAAATTGCTGGTCGGCCATCAACAAGTTCAATCCTTTCCAGATCAAGAGGTCAGCCGGTGTGGGTGTAAGGGTTTACCTTCCAGTCGTCGGATTGCTTGGAGTAGATTGGGGCTATGGATTTGACGATAGCACTTATGGCAAGAGCCAGTTCCATTTCGTGATCGGTCAACAGTTCTAAGTCAGCAATAATTAATAATATAACGGAACATAAAAATTTATTGATATGAAAAAAATTATTTTATTCGCCGTAATGGCACTTGTTACAGTGTCTGCCGCTGCGCAGACACCGAAGTTCGGGCACGTCAATTACTCTGAATTGGTACAATTGATGCCTGCAGCTGACTCCGCAAGGACTCAGATCAATGCCTCACAGAAAGAGGCCAATGATACTTACAACAGTATGATTGAAGAGTATCAGACCAAACTTAAACAATATCAGGAGAAGAGCGCTACTTGGACTCCTGCAGTGAAGAAGAGCAAGGAAGATGAACTTACCAGCATTCAGAACAGAGTTCAGGATTTCGAACAGACTGTTCAGCAGGAACTTCAGCAACAGTCTCAGACTCTTATGGCTCCTATTCAGAAGAGAGCCATTGATGAAGTAAACAAGATTGCCAAAGCAAAAGGTTTGATTTATGTGTTCGACACCTCTTCAGTGCTTTACATCGACGATAAACAAAGTACCGATCTTACTTCTGAAGCACGCAAGGCCCTTAATATCCCTGCGACCAGGACATTGGAATCTCTTCAGAAAGAACTTCAGGCTCAGCAACAGCAGACTCAGCAGAAATAATTGAAGATATTTTTTTGAAAGGCAATCGCAAGGTTGCCTTTTTTTGTTTTGAAAAACAGCTTATTCTTATAGTTCAATTGTGAAATTGACTTTTCTTTGTTAATTTTGCAGAAAATTAGTACAGATTCTTTTAATTTTTTAGCAATAATGCAGCATAAGGTTATTGATGCCAATGATGTAGTGATCAGATTTGCCGGAGATTCCGGTGACGGTATGCAACTTACCGGATCTTTATTCGCCAATATGTCAGCCATCTACGGCAACGGCCTTTCCACATTTCCAGATTATCCTGCAGAGATAAGGGCCCCTAAGGGTACCGTGGCAGGCGTTTCGGGATTTCAAGTACACATCGGGAATCATAAGGTAAACACTCCTGGCGATTTCTGCGATATGCTTGTAGCTATGAACCCTGCGGCTCTTATGGCCAATGCAAAATGGCTTAAGAGGACTGCAATGGTCTTGGTCAACGAGGACTCATTCAATGACGTAAGTTTGGCCAAAGCTGGTTTTAAGGGCAATCCTTTCGAAGAACTGAAAATTGAGGACAGGACCATTTTGGTTGCACCTATCACTAAACTCACGGAAGAAAGTCTCAAGGATTCCGGATTGGATGTGGTCAGTGTTCACAAATGTAAAAATATGTTTACTCTCGGAATGGCTTGTTTCATTTACAGCCGTCCTGTTGAGTACGTATATAAGTATATTGAAAACAAATTCAGCAAGAAGCATCCTGAAATGATAGCACCTAACAAGAAGGTGGTATTCGATGGATACAACTATGCTTCGAACATTCAGGCCGTACCTAATACTTATGAGGTTAAGCCTGCGAAATTGGAAAAAGGCACTTATAGGAACATCACGGGCAATCAGGCTGTAGCCTGGGGGCTTATGGCCGCCGCCGAGAAGGCTGGTCTGCCTTTGTTCTGCGGTTCTTACCCTATCACCCCTGCAACTGCCATTTTGGAAGAATTGGCATTATATAAGAGCTTGAATGTTAAGACAATGCAGACGGAGGATGAGATCGCGGGAATATGCTGTGCCATCGGAGCTTCGTTTGCTGGAGATCTGGCTGTGACCACTACTTCGGGTCCTGGGCTTTCGCTCAAATCGGAAGCATTGGGCTTGGCGGTAATGACAGAATTGCCATTGGTGGTAGTGGATGTCCAGCGTGCCGGTCCTTGTACAGGTATGCCTACAAAGACCGAACAGGCAGATTTGAATGAAGTGCTTTATGGCAGGAACGGCGAGAGTCCGCTTGTAGTGGTAGCCGCTCATTCTCCAGCCAATTGTTTCGATATGGCATTCAATGCAGCTAAGATCGCTCTTGAACATATGGTGCCTGTGATTCTTCTTTCAGAAGGATTCTTGGGTAACGGTTCCGAACCGTGGAAGATTCCTTCGATGAAGGATTATCCTGCCATTACCCCAAGATTGGTCAAGGGAGGGGCAGGTCCTTTCGAGCCATTCCAAAGGGATCCGCAGACATTGGCCAGAAACTGGGCGGTGCCTGGAATGAAAGGTTGCGAGCACAGGGTTGGCGGCTTGGAGAAAAATCATCAAGGAGTTCTTTCGAACAATCCTCAGAATCACGAAATGATGGTGCTCGAACGTGCCGAAAAAGTCGAGAAAGTGGCAGACTTCATCCCTGAACTTAAAGTAAATGGGCCGGAGTCTGGCGATATCCTTGTGATAGGCTGGGGCGGAACATACGGACATATCCTCACCGCAGTTGAAGAAATGCGGGCAGAAGGGAAAGAAATAAGTATGGCTCATTTCGATTACATCAGTCCTTTGCCTAAGAATACTGAAGAGGTCTTCTCTCATTTCGGAAAGATCATAGTCTGTGAATTGAATTGCGGTCAATTTGCAACTTATCTCACTGGCAAGATGCCTCATTTCAATTTTATCAAGTGCAATAAGGTACAAGGACAGACTTTCTTGGTTAAAGAGATTGTCGATTCCGTAGAGAAAGCAAAATAGCAGATCTGATATGGCAAAATATACATTTAAAGATTTCAAAAGCGATCAGGAAGTCCGTTGGTGTCCAGGTTGTGGAGATTATGGAGTTTTGGCGGCACTGCAAAGGACTCTTCCCCAAGTGTGCGAAATGCACGGCATAGACAAGGAACAAGTCGTGATTGTGTCCGGCATCGGATGCTCTTCCCGTCTTCCTTATTATATGGATACTTATGGATTCCACAGCATACACGGCAGGGCTACGGTTGTTGCCACAGGCGTGAAAGTGGCCAATCCTGAACTTAGCGTATGGCAGGCCAGTGGAGACGGAGATGCTCTTGCAATTGGCGGAAACCATTTCATTCACGCCATTCGCAGGAATGTGGATATCAATATCCTTTTATTCAATAACCGTATTTACGGTATGACCAAAGGACAATATTCACCTACATCCAAGTTCGGAGCAATTACCAAGACTTCCCCTTATGGTACAGTGGAATCACCATTCAATCCTGGTGGTCTGGTATTAGGTGCCAAAGGAACATTCTTTGCCAGAAGCATTGACACGGAACTTGCTCTAAATGAAGAGACTATGCTTCGTGCCTCCCATCATAACGGTACGTCAGTCATCGAATTCCTGACCAATTGTGTGATCTTCAATAATGGTTCCCACGAAGAACTATCTGACAAAGAGACCAAAGAAGACAGGACAATCGTCCTTCACGATGGAGAAAAGATGATCTTCGGCAAGAATCGCGACAAGGGTCTGATACTTCTTAATCAGAGGCTTAAAGTCGTAAGACTGGGTGAAGGCGGTATCACAGAGGCCGATATTCTCACTCATAATTCCCATTCGGACAATCTAGGACTCCAGACTATGCTGGCAGATATGAAATTTCCAGAATTCCCGGTCGCTCTGGGTGTCATCAGGGACATTGACGATATGACTTACGACAATGAGGTGGCAAAGCAGGTAGCGAGTGTAACGGAAAAATCGAAAATTCACTGTGTGGATGACTTGCTTCATAGCGGTTCCACCTGGGAAATACAATAAACACTAATCATAACACATAATTAATTATGAAGACAGCAGAAATTATGGCCAAGCTTCAGGCCAAGTACGGTGATCAGAAGGAATTCCTTCAGGCCGTACGCGAAGTACTTGAATCTATCGAAGATGTGTACAACAAACATCCTGAATTCGAAGATGCGAAGATCATTGAAAGACTCGTTGAGCCGGATCGTATCATTACATTCAGGGTTACCTGGGTTGATGATGCAGGACAGATTCAGGTAAATACAGGATATAGGGTTCAGTTCAACAATGCTATCGGACCATATAAGGGAGGACTTCGTTTCCATCCTTCTGTTAACCTTTCCATCCTTAAGTTCTTGGGATTCGAGCAGACATTCAAGAATTCACTCACAACATTGCCAATGGGCGGTGCAAAGGGTGGTTCCGATTTCAATCCTAAAGGCAAATCAGATGCTGAGATTATGCGTTTCTGCCAGGCATTTATGCTTGAACTTTGCAGAAACATCGGTCCTGATATGGATGTCCCTGCAGGAGATATCGGAGTCGGTGGCCGCGAGATTGGCTATTTGAACGGAATGTATAAGAAACTTACCCGTCTGCATCAAGGTGTCTTGACGGGAAAGGGCCTTTCTTATGGCGGCTCCCTCGTTCGCCCAGAGGCTACAGGTTACGGCGCAGTTTATTTCCTTGAGCATATGCTTCATCATAAGGATGCCAAACTCGATATCAAAGGCAAGACAGTTGCAGTTTCCGGTTTCGGAAATGTGTCTTGGGGCGCTTGCGAAAAGGCTACCCAGTTGGGTGCGACAGTTGTTGCCATCTCTGGTCCTGACGGAGCAATCTACAATCCTAACGGAATGACACAGGATAAACTCGATTATATGCTTGAACTTCGCGCCACCAACAATGACGTCGTTGCTCCATTCGCAAAGAAATTCCCTGATGCTCAGTTCATTCCTGGCAAGAAAGCCTGGTCTGTCAAGTGCGACATCGCAATGACTTGCGCTTTCCAGAATGAAATGACAGGTGCAGATGCTGAAGAGCTTATCAAAAATGGTACTTGGTGCTGTGTAGAGGTTTCCAATATGGGTTGTACTCCAGAGGCTATCGCTGCATTCCAGGATGCCAAGATACTCTTCGCTCCAGGAAAGGCTGTAAATGCTGGTGGCGTGGCAACATCAGGCCTTGAAATGTCACAGAATGCGATGCATCTCAGCTGGACAGCGAAGGAAGTCGATGAAAAACTTCACGGAATTATGGATGCCATCCACGCTTCTTGCGTGAAATATGGCACACAGCCTGACGGATATATCAATTATGTCAAGGGTGCCAATGTGGCTGGCTTTATGAAAGTTGCCGAAGCTATGCTTCAGCAAGGTGTCATTTAATAATAATGGAATCAATAATTTGAACAATATTATTAGCCGTTTTCATATGAAAACGGCTTTTTTCTTTCACTTTCAATTGGATTTCATTTAAGAATGTTTAAATTTGCGATTCGGTAAAATTACCTAAACACACGATATATATTATCTAATCACTTAATTATATGTCAAACACAACAACTACCAATCCTGTCAATCTGAAGAAGACCATTATGCTTCTCTTCTCATTGGCTGTAGCCCTATTCTTTTGGCTTGTTCCGAGAACTTTCTTCGGATATGCCGACGATGGGATAACTCCTTATCTTTCTATCAATGAACAGAGAACCGTCGCCATTTTCGTATTTGCAGCTCTAATGTGGATTACTGAGGCCATTCCTGCTTGGACCACATCCGTGGTCACAATAGTTGTGATGCTTCTCACTATCTCCGATAAGGGAATTGCATTTTTCAGGTCAGGAGATCCTGCTGCAGTTGGCAATCTTGTAAGCTACAAGAGCATACTGGCTACTTTTGCGGATCCTACCGTAATGCTTTTCTTGGGCGGTTTCATCCTTGCCATTGCCACGACTAAATATGGCATCGACGTCAAACTCGCAAGGACAATGCTAAAGCCTTTTGGCAAGAAGCCAAAGTTCGTGCTTTTGGGATTCCTAATCGTCATTGGCGTGTTCTCAATGTTTATGAGCAATACTGCCACAGCGGCAATGATGCTCACATTCTTGGCTCCTATTCTCAAACAATTGCCAAGTGACGAGAGAGGACGTGTCGGACTTGCACTTTCCATTCCTATCGCAGCCAATATCGGAGGTATGGGAACCCCTATTGGAACACCGCCAAATGCTATCGCACTTCAATATTTGAATGAACAACTCGGTATCAACGTCGGTTTCGGCGAGTGGTCTCTCCATATGATTCCTTATGTAATCGTTATGTTGTTGTTTGCTTGGGTTTTGCTTCTTGTATTCTTCCCATTCAAATCAGATAAGATAGAATTAAAAATAGAAAACACTCACGGTACTGATACAAAGACCATTATTGTGTGGGTTACGTTCGCAGTCACAATCCTTTTGTGGATGCTTGACCATTGGACAGGTCTCAATGCCAATATCGTGGCTATGATCCCTGTCGGTGTATTCTGCGCAACAGGTGTCATTACAAAAGAAGACCTCAAGGAAGTTAGCTGGAGCGTGCTCTGGTTGGTTGCCGGCGGTTTTGCAATCGGACTTGCTCTTGACAAGACCGGTCTTGCAGTACATATGATTGATGCTATTCCATTCCATACTTGGCCGGCATTGCTTGTCATCTTCGTCGGTGGTTTGATCGCATACATACTTTCCAACTTCATTGCCAACACGGCAGCAGCGAATCTGATCGTTCCTATTCTCGGAGTCCTCGGCGGAAGCGCTCAGGTCCTTATGAACCTTGCACCACTAGGTGGAGTCAAGACTTTGATCATAGGCGTCGCAATTTCCTGCTCGGTCGCTATGATGTTTCCTATCAGTACTCCTCCTAACGCCATTGCTCACTCGACCGGTCTCATCAAGGTCGGCGATATGGCCAAGGTTGGTGCCATCATAGGCGTAGTAGGTTTGATACTTGGATACTTGATGCTTATCGTCGTTGGTTTCTAACAGTATTATAAAATATAGATTTAATGAAAAGATTTACGATTGTAATCTTGGCAATCTCAATGGCGCTGTTTTCGAACAGCGCTTTTGCTGAATCCGCCAACAAGAATGCAGAAGAATCTGCCAAGGCAAGTGTGCCTCAAACCAAATTTTACGGATTTATCAGGACCTATTCGGCCTTTGATACCAGAGAAAGTGTCGCCGGGACGCAGGACCTGTTTTATTATTTGCCGAAGGATAGGAATCTCAATTCTGAAGGCACTGATTTAAATGAATTGAACGCTTTCAGGTTCTTTGCCATCACAAGCAGGATGGGCGTCAATATCGGTGGCTATCAATATGGTTCCGCAAAGATAGGAGGCAAGATCGAAGCTGACTTTTATTGTATGAATGGGGCTGTTGCCACTCTTCGTCTGCGTCAAGCTTATACTTCCATCGAATGGGACAAGTTGGGCAAGAACGGGAATGCATCTTTCCTCTTGAATGTAGGTCAGGCCTGGCATCCATTGGCTTCCGACATCCCAAATGTGGTAGATTTGGAAATAGGTACTCCTTTTTCTGCTTTTAATCGTTCTCCGCAGATTATGGGTAATTATTCGTTCAATAAGAATTTTACTTTGACAGGCGGCATTATTTATCAGATGCAGTACCAGTCTACCGGCCCTTCAGGCAAATCTTCGAATTATATGAAATATGCTTGCACTCCTGAGGCTTATCTAGGCCTGACTTTGAAGACCAATGGTGGTCTTACAGCCAAGGCAGGAGTTGATATCCTCAGCATTAAGCCGAGGTGGACAGGAAAAAATGCAGCAGGTACGAATGTGAAAATGGATGACAGGATTACTACTGCAACCCCATTCTTAATGGCACAATATGCTCATAAGGATTTTCAGGTAATGGCGAAGACTTATTATGCATCAGCCGGCGAACATATCAACTTTATGGGCGGCTATGGCGTTTCAAAGGTCAATACCGACGGCAGTTATGAATATACTCCGACCCGCAGTTCCATTTCTATGATTTCTGCCCAATATGGTAAAGAGTGGCAGGTGATGGGAATGCTCGGATATGTAAAGATGCTAGGTACTGCCAAGGAACTTTATTCTGAGAATAAAGATGGATTGACAGGTACTGGGTACTATTACTTCAATTCCAATGGCTTCTCTAATATGAACGCCATGTGGCGTTTCACACCTACCATCGTCCGCAACTTCGGTAAACTCAGTTTCGCTGTTGAGTATGATTTGACAGGTGTCCAGTATGGAGATTACAAAACGGCTGGTTTCGTGCCTTCAAAAGATGGTCTTGTAAAAGACAATCTGCATTGGGTGTTCAATAACCGTATCCTCGGAATGCTCAAATTTACATTCTGACCTTTTCTGAAAAAGGCGATTTTATGGACGGGATCTTTGCCCGTCCTTTTTTTGTGTTGATAACTTTGTGGAATAATTCCTGGAAGTGAATGGTGCCCATATTACTTTAAAACCTATTTTCGCAGAAGTAATCAAAATCTTTCCAAGTATGAAAAAATTATTGCTTGCTGCGACTTCTCTGTTCATAGCAATTGTAAGTGTTCCTGCTCAGAACATTCAGTTCCATTACGATTTCGGCAGTGCTTTGTATCATTCAGGATACAAGTCCGAGCGTTACACAAGACCCAATATTACCACGACAGTGGAGATGTTCAAGCCGGACAAATGGGGCAATACTTTTTTCTTCGTGGATATGAATTATGGCAATATTTCGGCTGCTCACGATGGCGGCGTGCTCGGCGCATACTGGGAGATATCAAGGGAATTGAAATTGGGGGACAGTCCTTTATTGGCCCACGTTGAATACAACGGAGGTATGGATCATTATAGCGGAAGTTATGATGATGCTTGGCTGGGCGGCCTCACTTATGCTATGGCTAGTCAGGACTTTTCCAAGACTTTGTCATTTACAGCGATGTACAAGGCAATCCCTAGAAATGCCAAATGTGTTCACAATTTCCAATTCACAACGGTGTGGAATTTGATGTTCTGCCACAATAGGTTCAAGTTCGACGGCTTTCTGGATTTCTGGAAGGAGAACAGGCCTTGGCAACATCCAAAGAATGACCTTTCCGGTGACGGAACTGATTATATTCTTCTCACAGAGCCGCAGATATGGTACAATTTGAATACGGTCAAAGGAATGGAAGATGTTAATCTGAGTGTCGGTTCCGAGATTGAAATAAGCAATAATTTCTGTGGCTACGGGACGTATGTCAATCCGACTTTGGCGGTCAAATGGACTTTTTAAGCCAAATTGCTTTGTATCGGTCTCAGTTGGGAATTGTTGAAAACTTGTTGATTAATCTGACTGCATATCTTGTTTGGCAGTTAGTTTATTTCCTAATTTCGAAACCGAAATCACATTGGACCAATCCCGGCCTCTAAGGCGGAATTGGTTTTATTGACTAACGAACCAAAATTTCGATATAATTTTTTTTAGATATGGATGTACGAAAAACCAATGGCTCTATTGAAGAGTTTGATAACGAGAAGTTGAAAAGAGGCATACGCGAAGCCTATAAGACAGCGGGGGAGCACTGCCACGAGGCCATCGTGGTATCAATCACTGACAATCTTTACATCTATGACAAGATTACCAGTCTTGAGATCCGTCGTCAGGTTGAGGAGTCACTTATGTCCATCAACAAAAAAGTGGCTTTGGCTTACATCGAGAAATTCGATGCCGACATAGACCTTAGAAAGAAAAGGGACTTTATCAAGGATTACATTGTTGCTTCCAATGCTGCCACCGGATCCAAATTCGATTCGAATGCCAATGTAACCCGCAAAAACATTGTCACCCTTGGCCAGGAACTCTACAAGGAGAACAACATCAAGCAGAATAGGTACATTATGCACGATAAGATCAAGGCAATGTATGGCAATTCACTGGCTGATCAATATCTTGCCGACCTTGAGAGTCACGTCTTGTATAAACACGATGAAAGCGGGACTCCCGGTTACCCATATTGTGTTGCCATCACTATGTATCCATTCCTGGAAACAGGACTTAAGGAATTGGGTGGAGTGTCTGTGGCTCCTACCGACCTCAAATCTTTCTGCGGAGAATTCATCAATCTGGTTTATTCCATTTCTTCCCAGTTCATGGGAGCAGTGGCTACGCCTGAATTCCTGATGTATTTTGATTATTTCATCAGGAAGGATTATGGTGAAGACTATCTCTCTATGCTTGATCAGGTAGTGGAGTTCAATGTGAAGAAAAGGACTCTCACAAAGGTTATCGATAATTACTTCCAGCAAGTAGTCCATTCGATGAATATGCCCGCCGGCAACAGGGGATATCAGACCGTGTTCTGGAATATCGGCTATTTCGATAAGCCTTATTTCGACGGAGTATTCGGCGATTTCAGGTTCCCTGACGGCTCTGCACCTAAATGGGAGACTCTATCCTGGCTTCAGAAACATTTTATGAATTGGTTCAATAATGAAAGGAGCAATTATGTCCTCACATTCCCAGTTGAAACTATGGCATTGCTTACTGATGGCAAAGATGACTATGCAGATAAGGAATATGCGGATTTCACGGCCGAGATGTGGTCAAAAGGACATAGTTTCTTCACCTACATATCCAATAGCCCCGACAGTCTTTCAAGTTGCTGCAGATTGCGCAATTCACTTAAGGATCTCGATTCTTCGGATGAGTCTCACAACCATACGACCCATCAGTATTCAATGGGTACTGCTTCAGTTGCAACAGGCTCCAAGTCTGTGATGACTATAAACCTGAATAGGGTCATTCAGATGGCGGTGAGAAGGTATTTCAAGGATACTCAGGGCGTAGACATTCCAAATGGCGAGCCTCTTCATATTTCAGCAAAGTATAGCAAGAAGGATTTGTATTCATATATCGATGAAGATATACGCAAGATGACTGAGAAGGTTCATAAGTATCAGACTGCTTTCAACGAAATCATCAAGGATTTCCTTGCTGCGGATATGTTGGATGTATACAAGGCCGGATTTATCGATATGCGCAAGCAATATCTCACAGTCGGAGTGAACGGTTTGACTGATGCGGCAGAGTTCCTCGGACTCAAGATCTCTCCGAATGAAGAATACAAGGAGTTTGTCAATACCATTCTTGAGACAATCAATGTGGCCAACAGAAAAGATAGGACCAAGGATACTATGTTCAACACTGAATTCGTTCCGGGTGAGAATCTTTCAGGAAAGAATTACAAATGGGATGCAAGGGAAGGATTTTTCGTATCGCCTAGACACAATATGTATAGTTCATATTTCTACAATCCCGAGGATGAAAGTTTGTCAATGATTGATAAGTTCAAGCTTCACGGTGAGGAATATGTCAAGTATCTAGATGGCGGTTCGGCTCTACATATGAACATAGCCGAACATTTGACTAGGAATCAGTATAGGCAGTTACTGAACGTCGCTGCTCATTATGGCACGAATTATTTTACTTTCAATTGCAGAAATACGGTTTGCAACGAATGCGGGTATATCAGCAAAGATACACTTGACAAGTGCCCTAAATGCGGTAGCGAGAATTTGGATTACCTTACGCGTGTGATAGGGTATCTCAAGAGAGTTTCTTCTTTCAGCGAAATGCGTCAGGTTGAGGCTCATAAGAGATTCTATGCGCAGGACTGATTTTTCTTCCTTTTAATAGAGGAATAAACTGTCCTGGCGTGAGTCAGGGCAGTTTATTTGAATTAAACGAATTGAATTATGATAAAGTATGTACCAGAGATGACCTCGGTGGTAATGGAAGAAATTCCGGATATGGTTTGTTTGGCAGTGGATATCTCCAACTGTTTGGGTCGATGTGAAGGATGCCATTCTCCTTTTTTGATGGATAATATAGGTCGGGAATTAACTCCAGAGGTAGTCGATGCCCTGATTTCTGATAATTTTGGTGTGAATTGTTTTCTCTTATTGGGGGAGGGAAATGATCAAAAAGCTTTTCTTGATCTGGCAAGGTATGTTAAGTCCGCCCATAAGGACCTTGCTTTGGCCATATATTCCGGACGTGTCGAAGTAGAGGATGAATTCTATTCTCTGTTTGATTATGTCAAAGTCGGGCCGTATTTACCTTTCAAGGGGCCTTTGAATAACAGAAATACCAATCAGAGGCTATATCATATCGTGAATGGACGGAAGATGGATATCACTAGCCGATTCTGGCATCACGGCATAGACCCGAATGTCAAATAGGAACAATAAGAGCCTCCGATTTTTCGGAGGCTCTTGATTTTTGCGGTCGGGATGATGCGACTCGAACGCACGACCCCTACGTCCCGAACGTAGTGCGCTAGCCAACTGCGCTACATCCCGCTTTCCGGACAAGGCCGGACTTCCTTAAAAAAAAGAAGCTGCATTGCAGCAGCTCCTCATTCATCGTATCAACTAAACTTATGCGAGCTTATTGATATATACAGCTATACCGCTCTTAAGGTTGGCAGCTTTATTCTTGTGAATAATTCCAGCCTTTGCGAGTTTGTCAATCAAAGCATAAACTTTTGGAGCGCTGGTTTCAGCAGCTTTCTTATCGGTTGTATTTCTGATTGCGCGGATTGCATTGCGCGTAGTCTTTGCATAATACCTGTTATGCAATCTGTGCCTTTCGCTCTGGCGAATGCACTTTTCAGCAGATGCGTTGTTTGCCATTATTTTATTTATTTTTAATCTTTTGTAGTGGGTACGAGAATCGAACTCATATTGCAAGAATGAAAATCTTGAGTACTAACCGTTATACGAACCCACCAAACTTGTCAAATCCCTAGATGGCATTCCGCCAATAAAGGATTGCAAATTTATGCAATATTTTCTTTATGGCAAAATATTTTTATTCCTTTTTTGTGTTATCCACCCATTGGAATGAATAAAGTAGAGCCTCGACCTGTCTTAAGTACTGTCTCTTGTCGAATTTAGGCGCATATACAAAGGCTTCAAGCACAATGATGTCTTTGCCATCTCTGCTGTAGAAAGAATGGGACACGAAAGGGCCGCCCATATAGTCATTATAGACTTCCCAGAAGCCCCTTGCCTCGGCAAATTGGACTCCTTTGTATTTTAGGAATGTGATAGATGGAGTCACGTATGTGCTTGTTGTCATATAAGTATTGTCAAACATACCGGGAACATTGGCTTTGAGCACTTCGTTCCTTTTGGCAATGATGTTCTGCTCTGTGAAATTGTCACCAGCCGAAGCAGGATATTTGTATACGAAGACTCCTTGATTGGTGTATTGTTTCTCATCTGCAATCCAGATGAAGTCAGTCGTCTTTTTCTTCAATTTGTATCCGTCAGGGAAATGCAATTCTCCGCCAACCAGGGCTGCTACTTGAGGAGCCAATGTCTTTTCTTCATATTTCATCGTATTGGCGATGATCCTGTCTCTCTCGGCCTGCTCCAGATTGTTGATGATCATTGCACTGTTTTTCTTGAAGATCGTCGTTGCTGAATCTGAATTGGCCGCACTTATCTGCATTACGCATTGAGGATAGGCCCATACATTATCCTTATAGAGAATACCTGCTTTCTGGATTTGAGGGTCTATGTTGAAATAGATAATGTTCCTGTGCACTTTGAACATAGTTGAGAATCCTGATGGAACAATGTTCACCATAGTGAACAAAGGCTCGTTCTGAGGGAGATAAGGGGTGAATGCGCCTAATGAGGCACGTATTTCATTGCCGAGGTTTCCTTCCCAATCGGCTTTGTCCAATACGACCAAGACTTCTCCTGCCTTTCCGCTTACGTTTGGCAGCAGTGCCTTGTTGTTACCGGAATTCTTGCAAGAGACAACCAGAAGGGCTGTCAGGACAATCAAAGTAATAAACCTTTTCATATCGTTGATTATTTAATGGATTAATCTGGTTATGTCGTTGCCGAAGGCCAGAACCATCAGCATCAAAAGTAGCAGCATTCCTATGATTTGTGACACTTCCAGAAAGGTTTCGCTCGGTTTGTTGCCCGTAATCATCTCATAAAGAGTGAATACGATGTGTCCTCCATCCAAGCCGGGAATAGGAATGAGGTTCATAACTCCTAACATTATCGATAGTATGGCCAATAGGTTGATGAACATAAGCCAATTCCAACTGCTTGGGAAAACCTGCCCGATGGCAATGAAGCTGCCAACGGATTTGTATGCTTCCGTGCTAGGTGTGGCTACAAGTTTCAAGTCCCTTACATAGCCGCCTATTGATGAGAATGTGTACTTCACCCCGGCCCCTATGGCCTGAGGTATGTTATAAGTTTTCTTCTGCAATCCAGGGATAACAGTGAATACTCCCAATCTGCCGCTTGTGTCCACCTGCAAGGTCATATCTACTGTATCATTGCCTCTGACTACTTTGACGGGGACCGAAAGGCCTTTCCTCTTCGCAAGCATATTTTTGGAATCTTGCACATAAGCAACTGCCTGTGAATCTATTACTGCTATTTTGTCTCCGTGCCTGAGTTGAGTGTTGACTGAACCAGTCATAACGGAATCCACTATGAAAGGCACTGCCAAAGAAAACATATCAGGGGATTTGAGCACTTGGCCTATCATAGCCCTGTCAATGTACAGATCCAATGTATCCGAGCCTCTTAGGATAGTGGCTTTCTTGACGGAGCGTCTGGCCAGATCGGCTTGGAGCATAGAAAAATCCTGAGGTTCGTAATCGTCGAATTTCAGGATTTTGTCTCCAGTCCTGAATCCCATATCGTAAGCAAGACTGTTTACATATATCTTATTATCCTTGTTGCTAAGGTAAGTGTCTCCCCATATAGCGAACATCACGATGTACACCAAGATGGCGAATATGAAGTTGTAAAGCACGCCTCCGAACATCACAAGCAGCCTTTGCCAAGCCGGCTTGGACCTGAATTCCCATTCCTTCGGGGCCTCTTTCAAAGCCTTCATATCCAGTGATTCATCGACCATCCCATTGATCTTGCAATATCCTCCCAATGGAAGCCATCCGATACCATATTCGGTTTCGGCATCCTTCATCTTAGGAAACAGATTCGTAAACCAGCGCGTTTCCTTAGTGCTGAAAAGCTTTACCCCCCAAGCATCGAAAAACAGGAAGAACTTGTCTACTTTGATCCCGAAAATCTTGGAGAATGTGAAATGCCCCAATTCGTGAATTATTATGAGAATTGACAGCGCAAGTATTACTTGCAATGTCTTTATCAATACTACCATTTATTGTTTCCTCCCGAGTATTTGGAAATGAGACTGCCAGCCTTTTCGAATACATCTTTATTGGTCTGGAAAATATCTTCCAAACTAGGTTTCTGGATGTAATTTACGGTGTCCATACAGTCGTTCACTATATCGGAAATATCGTAAAATCCGATTTTGTCATCAAGGTAAGCCGCAACGGCTACTTCATTTGCCGCATTCATCGCACAAGGAATATTACCCCCCTTTTCTATGGCTTTGAAGGCTAGAGAGAGTGCTGGAAATTTGTCAGTATCAGGTTCGAAGAATGTTAGGCTGCCTATTTTCGCGAAATCCAATTTTTCCACATTAAGAGGCTTCCTCTCCGGAAAGCAAATGGCAAACTGTATCGGTTCTCTCATATCAGGATGCCCCAATTGCGCAAGTACTGCTCCGTCTTCGAATTCGACCATGGAATGAATTATGGATTGAGGGTGCACAACTACGTGAATTGTTTCCGGCCCGCAGTCGAAAAGCCATTTGGCCTCTATCACTTCGAATCCTTTGTTCATCATCGTGGCTGAATCGATTGTTATTTTGGCTCCCATTCTCCATCGCGGATGCTTGAGAGCCTGCTCCTTGCGTGCAGAGGCAATCTTATCCTTTTCCCAAGTCCTGAAAGGGCCGCCTGAGGCAGTAAGATGAATTCTTTTCAGCGCATTGCCTTGTGCCCCGAGCAGGCATTGGAAGATGGCCGAGTGCTCCGAATCAACTGGAAGTATCGGAGCGTGATTCTTGGCGGATAGGTCCATTATCAGGGATCCTGCCGCTACTAGTGTTTCTTTGTTGGCCAACGCGATAGGCTTTCCTGCCTTGATTGCTGCAATTGTCGGCTCAAGGCCGCTGAATCCAACCATTGACGCGACGACCATATCGATCCTGTCGCTGGTCACCAAGTCGCATACGGATTTCATTCCCGCGAATACCTTTATATCGTGAGACTGGAGTGCATCTGCCACTTCCTTATATTTGCTTTCGTTGCAGATGACCACATTGTTTACGTCGAACTCTAGTGCCTGGTTTATGAGCAGGTCGCTGCTGTTGTTGGCTGTGAGCAGCTCTATTTCAAATAAATCTCTATGCTGGCGGACCACGTCAAGTGTCTGTCTGCCAATCGAGCCTGTTGAGCCAAGTATGGCTAAATGCCTTTTTCCCATTAGAAGTTTATGTATTTGGTCGGATCCACCGCTTCGCCTTTGTACCAAAGTTCGAAATGAAGATGGTCGCCTGTGGTAAGAGAACCAGTGTTTCCAAGCAAGGCGATAGGAGTACCGGCCGAGACTTTGTCCCCTATCCTTTTGAGCAGGGTCTGGTTGTGCTTATATATTGAAATAATATCGTTGGAATGCTGAATTTGTATTGTGTAACCAGCCTCATCATCCCATCCTGCAAATACTACAGTTCCGTTCATCACTGCCATTACCTCGGAACTTGCCGGAGCCGTGATGTCGATATATGGATGCAGGACTTTGTCATAACCTTGAGAAATCACACCTCTCAATGGAACGAAGAAATGCATTCCTGCAATTTGAAGGTCTCTAGTTCTGTTACCTGTAACGCCGAATTGCTCCGCCTTTTTTACATCGGATCTCAGCAATGAATCTTTTTTGGCCATTTCCTTTGCATCTTTTTCGGATACGTTGGCGGAAGAGTTGCTACGGATAAGACTGTCCAATCGCAGTGGCTGTTTGCCGTCAACAACGCGGCTAAGGTTTTCCGAATAGAGTTCCCAAGTATTGATTACATTTTCAAGAGAGTCTATCATAATGGCATTGCGGATGGCTGCTCGTTTGGTGTGAGCGTCAGGATAGCCGGGAATGAAGGTCCTTATCGGTGTATAGGCGATGATGCAGAAAATGCTCAGACAGATGGCTACGACCACGGAAATCATTGTGATGACGAAACTCATCCTGGTGAAACGGAATGCCCATAACTGCTTATGAGTCTGGTCTTCAATCAACGCCAGCCTGAAATTATCGACTTTTTGGTCTTTATTTTGTCTTGCCATACTAAAATATTAACTTTGCATACAATGGACAGAATAATAGGGATAGATTATGGAAGAAAGAGGATCGGAGTCGCGGTAAGCGATCCGCTCTTTATTTTCGCATCTCCCCTGGATACGGTTCCCTCTGCAAAGATAATAGATTATATCAAAAATTATGCTCAAAATGAGACTATCATAAGGTTCGTTGTGGGCTATCCGAAGAATATGGACAATGCTCCATCAGAGGCGGCAAAGGACGTTGAGGCCTTTTTGAAATTATTGTCAAAACATTATCCTTCAGTTCCAGTAACTCTGGAAGACGAGAGGTTCACTTCGGTGCTGGCACATAGGGCGATGATAGATGGGGGAATGAAGGCCAAAGATCGCAAGGATAAGAATTCCGTGGACAGGATAAGTGCAGCCATCATTCTCCAGAGTTATCTGGATCGCAAATCTTCCGGTGGCACATCTTTTGCGGCCTCTTCGCTGTCTGTCCCGGACTCATTGTCCAGGAAAGTAACCAAGAAAAAATAAAACTACAATGGTAAAACCTATATATATTCTTGGCTCCGAGGTGCTTAGGGAAGTATCCAAAGATGCCGACATTACTCAAAAAGACGCTCTTGCAGAGCTTATTCGTGACCTCAAAGACACATTGGCCCACGCTGAAGGTTGTGGACTTGCCGCCCCTCAGATCGGCGTCAGCCAGCGTGTCATCATCGTTGATGGAACTGTGATGACAGATGTCTATGACTATCTGAAGGATTTCAAGCGTGCAATGATCAATCCTGTGATAATCGAATCAAGTTCAGATACTAGCGAATATTCTGAAGGTTGTCTGAGCGTACCTGGCATATATGCCGATATCCGCAGGCCATCTAAAATGAAAGTTGAATATTACAACGAAAATATGGAGAAGGTCACTGAGGTTCTGGATAAATTCGCCTGCAGAATGGTTCAGCACGAGATGTCGCATCTGGACGGTGATCTGTTCATTGATCATTTGGCCCCTATCCGCAAGAAAATCCTGTCCAAGAAACTTCAGAACATTTCTAGAGGAAAGACGTCAACACACTATATCACTAAACTTAAGTAATCTTTATGGGAGCTTTTCACGCTTATGACATAAGAGGAATCTACAATGTGGATTTCGATAAAACGACTGCCTACAAGGTAGGTTATTTTCTTCCAGAACTACTTAAGACCGGCAAAGTCCTAGTTGGTAGGGATTGCAGGACTTCTTCTGTGGAGATTCACGACTATTTGATAAAAGGTATCACCGAGGCTGGAGCAGATGTTTATGATATCGGTCTCAGCACTACTCCTATGGTGTATTTCGGCACTGCTAATTATGGCTTCAAGGCTTCTGTCCAGATCACCGCTTCTCACAATCCCAAAGAATACAATGGAATGAAAGTCTCTTGCGAAAATGCCCTTCCTGTCGGTCTTGAGAATGGTTTGGGACAGATTGAGAAATGGATCAATACTGACAAAGCCACCCCTGCGGCCGATATAGTTGGTAAAGTACATCAGATGGACATTCACAAGGATTATTTGAATTTCCAATTGAAGTTCAAAGGGGATTATTCTGGGATAAAGATTGCTTTCGACCTTTCAAATGGAATGTCTTGCCTTTACGCTCACGAGATTTTCGGAGATGAGCCTACATATATTTTCGATACGATGGACGGTACTTTCCCTAATCATGAGCCTAATCCATTGATTCATAAGAATGTGGTTGCGTTAGAGGAGAAAGTTAAGGAAGTCGGAGCCGATGCCGGTGTCATCTATGATGGTGATGCTGACAGGGTAATGTTCGTGGACGAAACAGGCCATTTCATTTCACCTGATTTGATCATTGCCGTGTTGGGCAATTATTTCATTGGTGAAAGAAGGGAGAAAGGCATTGTCCTTCAGGATATCAGAAGTTCCAAGGCTGTAGGAGAGTATCTTACGCCAATGGGAGCGAAGATGCATACTTGGAAGGTCGGCCGTGCCTATGCAGCCCGTAAACTTCGTGAATTGGATGGAGTATGGGGAGGAGAACTTGCAGGACATTATTATTTCCGCGATTTCTTCTATTCGGACAGCGGTCTTCTTGCTTCTATTTTGGTTTTGAGGATAGTTGCTGCTATGAAAAAGAAAGGAATTACTTTCAGCCAATTGATTTCAAGTATCGTGAGATACAAGAATTCCGGTGAGATCAATTATCGTATTGAGGATAAGCAAGGTGCAATGGATGCCGTGCGTGAACATTTTGTCTCCAAAGAAAAACCTACTGCCGTTATGGATTTTGACGGATATAGGGTCGAATTCCCTGATTGGTGGTTCAATATCAGGCCTTCCAATACGGAACCTTATCTCAGATTCATCTGTGAAGCTTCTTCTCAGGAACTTCTGGATCAGAAAGTTAATGAAGTCAAAGAATTGCTTGTCTCCAGATTCGGAGCAACTGTATAAAACAGAATGCAAATGAATATATTCAGAAAATTGTTTGTTGCCGGAGTGGTAATGGCTGGTTTCGCTTGTGCCCAGACGGGATTGTCTGCGCAGTCAGTGACAGCGATTGATACGTTGGAGACATCCGAATCAGGTTTGAAAATTGTCCTTTATTCGGATTATACTTGGAGATATTTCAAAGATCCATCTTTTGTTCTTACAAGTGAATTGTTCACTTCCAATTGGAGTTCGGCTGTTCCGAATCCTTATGGGAAGTCTTTAGATTCTTTTCCTGATGAGGTCAGAATCTTGGTTTTGGATACATTGAATCAGTACCATTGTCCTTGTGCCCCAGGGAAGGTTTATTCAGGTTTCGGCTATAGGCATCGTCATAACCATCAAGGAGTGGATTTGCCATTGAAATATGGGGATCCTGTCTATTCTGTTTTTGATGGCAAGGTCCGTATGTCTAAGTATTATCACGGTTATGGCAATCTGGTCATAATTCGTCATACCAATGGCCTTGAGACTTTCTATGCTCATTTGTCCAAGAGGTTGGTTGCAGAGGGCGATTGCGTCCGTGCAGGTCAGGTTATAGGGCAGGGAGGAGCTACTGGAAGGGCTTCCGGTGTGCATTTGCATTTCGAGACTAGATATAATGGTTTCGCTTTTGATCCGCAATGGTTGATAGATTGCAATACTGGTATGCTTCGTCATAGACTTCTGGTCCTTAATCGTAAGTATCTGAGTCCAAAAAGCAATTATGATCAGGATTTCAGTGATGAGAATGCTATGTCCGATAAGGAGGCTGAGAGTGTGGTATCTATGACTGATCAAGGTTCTTCGGAGACTCAGGAAGCACCTACAGTGAATGTGGCTGCTGGTACTAAGGTCAATATTCCAGCGGGTACCAATCCTGGTGTGACTACGATCAGGAGGGATTCTTCGAGAGTTCACGGGGTGGATTCTTCCAAGTATTCAAGTAAAGAATCTTCTGAGCCGACTGTCAAGCCGGAGACCACAGCGAAATCGACTAAGGTTTCTGTCAGGGGCCACAAGTATCATACTGTGCGTAAGGGAGATACGCTTTATAGCATAGCTCGTAACAATAATACCAATGTAAAGGCTCTTTGCCGTTTGAATGGCTTGACCGGCAGTTCTAAGCTTCATCCGGGGCAGAAGATAATTGTCAAATAAAGTTTTATTAAGGTCAGCCTTTTGGCTGGCCTTTTTTCGTGATAAGTCTCAGTGGCTGACTCCAGCCACTGTGCTATTTACTAATGAATGATTTACGTATTTTGACCATTCGAGGGTAGGGCCACTTCATTCAAACTCGTGCAATTCTCAATCACGATTTTTAGGATAACTTATTGATTGTCAATAATGGGTAGTGTTACACCCTACTAAAAAATGACACCCCTAACACGCAATTATGCAGTATACGTTTTCTGTGGCACATCGTCGTGTTTGATTTTTGCACGAACTCTTCCAGACGCACCCGCCCCTTTGATAATCCGAGCCTCCTCATTGGTATTATTCCGTGTTATGGCAATGAAGGCCTTTTTGGGGGTGCCACCAGCATTCCTTACGGGAAATTGGTATCCCTTCATAATGCGTTGTGCTTTATCATACATCAAACCAGGAATTATATCGCGAAAATTCGGTGATGTATAATTTTAGATAATAGCTGTGCCGATAACTATGAGCCTTGAGTTTTGGAAATTGTCATTGCCACTGGGCAATCTGGGAATCTATTTTAAAAGAAAAAGGACAGGTCGTCAAAGTCGATAATCTATCCTTTATTGCGCTTGAACCGGGACTTAAACCTGGTACCCTCTGATTAACACACAA